>Ga0163152_10000002_pt1 | contig 678327 bp, 590 predicted proteins | sample OliLakLV19MP8IB2_FD_148635 | JGI IMG/M metagenome (GOLD analysis project Ga0163152, IMG submission 148635) | Freshwater microbial mat bacterial communities from Lake Vanda, McMurdo Dry Valleys, Antarctica - Oligotrophic Lake LV.19.MP8.IB-2 | ecosystem: Environmental > Aquatic > Freshwater >... | reverse complement strand
CCCCCTACTTGCCCCCCCGCCCAAATTGTATTACACTCTCTGCCGTAAGAAGCTATTGACCGGCGCAGGGCGGAGCGCACCCCCATAAACCCGTATGTCCGCCTTAGAAAGTTTTTCGTTTGTCTGAACATATCCCTTCTGGGCCAACCGACACAGGGGAGAACATCCCCGAGACCCCAACACCTGACAATACCACTTCGCCTGATCTCCCGACGGAGATCACCATCATGTTTGTCGCCGATATTTGCGGCAAACCCGGGCGTCAGGCCGCCGCGCATCTTATTAAACCGATGCGGGCCAAACATAATGTCGATTATGTAATCGCCAATATCGAAAACGCGGCCGGCGGTTTTGGCATCACACCCGAGATGTCTCGCAAAATCTTCACGTATGGCGTCGACCTGCAAACCTCGGGAAACCACATCTGGGACCGGGTGCAGATTCTTGAATATTTCGAGCAGAGACCGAAACTGTTACGCCCGGCAAATTACCCCCCCCATGTGCCCGGCGGCGGAGTCTGGGTCGATACCGTCAGAGGCCACAAACTGTGTGTGATGAACCTCATGGGCCGCGTCTACATGAATAATATCGACTGTCCCTTCCGCGTCGCTAACAAAGAGATCAATCAACTGGCCGAAAATGTCAAAATGGTTTTCATTGATTTTCATGCCGAAGCCACAAGCGAGAAGCAAGCCCTTGCATACTACCTCGACGGAAAAGTTTCAGCGGTTGTTGGCACCCATACCCATGTCCAGACCGCCGATGAAAAAATTTCAGACCGCGGCACCGCCTACCTCACCGATGCCGGCATGACCGGTCCCCATGACTCGATCATCGGCATGGAAAAAGGGCCGTCGCTCGGAAGATTTTTGACCGCCATGCCTAAACGGTTCACAACAGCAGTCGACGATGTCAAGATGATGGGGGTAATTGTCAGAGTGAATACCGAAGACGGCCGCGCGACCCATATCGAACGCTACCAAGTCGATTTCGATATTTCCAAAGTCAGCCTCAAGGATACAATCGACGTCGACGCCGAGGCATGAGCCACCGCTGCCATGAAGCGCTTGTTGATACATTAAATGTCTGAGACTCGTGGAAATATAATCGACGGCAAAGCTGTCGCCAAAGCTGTCAAAGACGCGCTCAAACCTCGCATTGCCGCGCTTTTGAATTGCGGAATCACCCCGGGTCTGACCGCAATTCTTGTTGGAGATGATCCCGGTTCTGAGACGTACGTGCGAAACAAAGTCCTCGCCTGTGAGAAGCTTGGATTGGCATCGCAAGTCATCAAACGTCCTTCCACAATTTCACAAAGCGAACTTGCAGATATCATTGCCGGGCTAAATGCGGACACAAAGGTGCACGGCATCCTCACCCAATCCCCCCTCCCGCAGCATATAGACGCACTTTCGGTGACACTCGCGACCGACCCAGCCAAAGATGTCGATGGCTTTCACCCTTACAATTTGGGGATGCTATTGATAGGACGTCCGACTCTTATTCCATGTACTCCCTACGGCATACAGGTTCTGCTCGAGCATTACCAGATTCCAACGGCTGGCAAGGAAGTGGTTGTGGTCGGACGATCAAACATAGTTGGCAAACCAGTCGCGGCTCTTCTTATGCAAAAAGGGATGTGGGCCGATGCCACTGTAACTGTCGCGCATTCAAAATCGACCAATCTGGACAATATCACCTGCCACGCAGATATTCTTATCGCGGCAATCGGATCGCCGAATTTTATAACTGCTCCAATGATAAAACCCGGCGCGACAGTCATCGATGTCGGCATAAACCGGCTTTCTGACAGCAGTCAGGCAAAAGGGTACAGGCTGGTTGGAGATGTTGATTTCGATTCCGCCAAAGCTGTCGCATCGCATATTACTCCTGTTCCCGGCGGAGTCGGCCCGATGACAATTGCCATGCTCATGCAAAACACAGTCACAGCCGCCGAGCGTCAAACAGGCATTTCGCGCTAACGCTAAAATAAATCAGCCCTCTATCGTTATTATATTGCTAATAAGACGCAATTACTTACATATTGGCTCGTGGCTTGAATGATTGCGTAGTTGACTTCTCAGGAGAAGCGGCACTTCAAGACCCAGACTAACGGTTTTCCCCAGTCTCAAAGCCAAAAAAAGGCTCGGGGAGAAGGTCTGTGTCAATTACCTGCGAACCAACGTATTTATTTGCCCGACAGGGATTTAAAGGGCATGCACTTTGCTCTGTGTGGGGACAAAGGAAGTGAATTCTTAAACAATACACGACGTATTTATGCGCGCCTCGGTTTTGTCTCTTTTCCCAGTTCTTCTTTGCCTTACGGTAATTTGTCTATTCTGTCCTCAAAACGGATTTGCTCAGCAATCCGACAAGACGGCAAATTTTGTCGATTCATTACTTTCGGATGCCCAAAATAATTCGCAGAGTTTACAATATAGTCCCGTTAATACAAACGCCGTCGACCAGATAATCCTCGATATTTCTCCGGTCCAAGTTGAGGGACGGCAGTTTGTGACCAAAGCAAGAATCGTCCTCCTCGATGCCGCAAACAACCTAATCACAAATTATGATCTCGCCGCAAATCCAATAACTTTGAGTACACCGGGCGGAAGTCTGACACCGTCGGTTCTGTCCAATCCGTCCCTCTTTAACTCTGGCGTCATAGATTTTCTACCCGCCGGAGTAATCTTTAGAGGAAACACCGGTGCGGTCTCGATTACGGCATCAAACGGCTCGGCGACGTCATCTGTGGTGATTGTGTCATTCAACGGCTACGATGTTCGCAAGGCTTTCGATTTTCGAGGGATGCCAGTGACGACTATATACTCGGAGCTTTCGACAACTATCGATGTAGAAATTCAGAATCGCGGAAATCAAACGGCATCGATAAATCCTGATTTGAAATCCTTCTTTCTTTCCGGAGGCGGATCGGTAAGAATTTTTGTGACGCCGACTGCAAATGGAATTATTGACACGGTCTCAATCCTCCTTCCCACCGAAAATCTCACAGCGGGCATCGAGACCCTGGCCTTGAGCCTTGAAAGCAGATATACAATCAACGGCTCTGCATATTCGACAATTGACACACTCTATGTCCCAGTCATGGTTTTGGGACAAACAGTTTTTACGCCTGTGCCCGGGTCATTTACGCCATCATCGATATATAGCGGCGTACCTTTTGATCTTGGTTTCGACATCCTGACAACAGGTTTTTCCGGAACAGTGGATAGCACACGGCTCATCGTTGGACTCGCTGATACAGTCGGCGGAGTATCGCTGGTGACCGTCTACAACGGCAACCCGCGCAATTCAAGCCTTTCGCCCAATCTCATCCAATACCGAGGTCTGATTTCACTTGTGCCAGAAGATATTTTAACTCTCAATCGCTGTTATTCGGTCAGACTTGACTTCAAGCTATACAGTGGAGGGAATATTATCCCCGTTTCAAATACCTATCCGTTCACACTTTGTGTTCAACCTTTAGTTAGTCCAACATATGTCCCGGGTAGTTTTGGACCATCTGTTGTCGGCGGGGGAAAGGCCTCTTCATTTCAATTTACGCTCAATCTATTGGGCGCACCTACTCTGGAAATTGAGCCAAACACCGCTACTTTTAATCTGAGCGGAAACGGTTTCAGCGCAACCATCCAGCTTTCAATCCCCAATAATCAGCTTGTTTCAGGTGCGAATGTGCTCAAGACAGAAAGTATTTTCCTGCCCGCAGAACGCGCCGGAGAATCTTTCTTTGTCGATGCGGAATTGAAATTCAGAATCCCTGGCTCGGCCAATTATCTGACATTCGTGACCGACTTCAATCAACAGACAGTGCAGGTTACTGAAATCCCTGTCGTACAAGTCAAACAGGTAAACGTGCTTGCCCCGAATGTGCCAAAAGTTAATATGGGTCAACTCTTCCAAGTCAGAGCCGTCATTGAAAATGTTTCCTCGGTCCCAACTGACACCTTCACTATCCGGCTTGTAACCGATGGCCAGTCTATTTTTGATTCAACGCTGACAGTGCCATCCATCCCTCCGCACGCAACCTATGAACTATATTTTTCAGTCACAGGCGGAGGGCTGTCCAATCCATCTGAGATTTTCAGAGTTGATGTCACATCTGAAGGTGTAGATCGACTGCCGCCCCTTGATAATCTTGCCCTGGTGTCAGTTGAAGAGCCTGCGTTTTTGAGACTTGATCCGTTCCTTACTGGAGCCTCCGGAGGCAAGGTCGATACCGGATCGCAGTTCACGCTCGATATACTCCTGCGCAATGTTGGTGAAGCCGATGTCAGCACCGGGAGCTTTAAATTAACAACTGGCGGGGTGGATTTGGGCATTCCAAGTCCGTTATCCGGCTCACTTCAGGTGGGCGAGAAGTTTACCGTCGCGCTGACAGCGCCGGGTCAGGACACCTTGATAACATTGGAATTTGTTCTGACAGACAGGCCAATTGACCTCAATACCGGACTGCCCGCTCAAATAGCTGACACTTCTTTTTCAGTTGCCTTGGCGGTTGTTTCATCGGATGCGTCGCTCCTTGCCTCGACCGCGCTGGTAAACGCAAATGTTATCGCCGCGGGAATGAGCGCAGACCTCTTCCAACTGACTCTCACAAATAATTCCCCCGCAACCCTTGGAGCTGTAAGACTTGAGAAGATAGACCTTGATTTTTCAGATGAATCGGGAGCGTTCCTGCCTCCGGGTTCACTTATTGAGATATCACAATCGGGCTTCTATGAAAGTGATAATTTGGTGACTACTGCGTCAGCTTCGGGCGGTGTCTTGAGTCTCGAATTCGACTCGCTTTTGATTGCAGTCAGTGAGACCAGGACGCTTATCTTCCGTGGCCTGGTGGAGAATTCAAAAGATGCTAAGTTCACTATAGTCGTCAATAGAGAGAGCCTATTGGCCAAATACCTCGGCGGGCCGCTGCAAGGTATGCCGATAGATGTTGTATCTGCCAATGGAACCAGCGCGCTTCTTTCACAGCTGTATATCACAACGGAAAGTAGTTTTTCATCTTCATTCGTTATGCGAAAGAATCCCTTCAACCCCACCCTCGAGCCGGCCGCCTTTCGATTTATTCCCCCGGCAACTGGTAGTGTGGAATTCAAAATATTTACCCTGCTCGGAGAGGAAGTCTTCGGACGATCGCTTTCCCAAAACGAACTGATTGTATCAAGCGGAGGGTCGTTCACAGAGGTGTTGTGGGATGGAACAAACAACAGCGGACGGACTGTCCTCAATGGTGTGTATGTCGTGACGATTACCCATAGCCAGAGCGGCGACCAGGCGCGCATCAAGGCGGCTGTCTTAAAATGAAACGCACACGCCTTCAATATCTCCTCATGGCACTTGCCGTTTTCGGTCATTCGGAGATCGCAATAGGAAGCGACGCGGGCTTTCAATCCCCATTCTCGCTTGGTGTCACCGCGCGGTCAATCGGTTTCGGTGGAGCGATGACATCGCTTGCAGCCGACGCGTCTTCGATTTATTACAACCCCGGCTCGCTCTCTCATCTGGAATATCAGGAATTCTCGTTTTTGCACACCGTCCTCTTTGCCGGCTCGCTTTACGACGGCGCAAGCTGGGTCTATCCGGTGTCGGCCGACCAGGGAATTGGCATTGGATTTATTCGCCTCGGTACCGGCGATATTGTCCGATACGAGGACTTTAATGACATGGACGAATTCGACTATTCAAGCACGCAGATTTCTTTCGCATATGGCCGAAAATTGTATAGCGTCCTTTCGGCTGGGGCTACTCTGAAGATAGTCCGCCAGGCCCTCGATCGATTTTCTGACTATGGTGTCGGGGCGGATTTTGGCATTTCAGCCCGACTCTCGGATCATTTCTCATTTGGTGTTATCGCCAGGAACTTCTCGGGCGCAAAAGCAAAATTACAGCAAACCAGCGAAGAAATCCCTACTTCGTTCGCCGCAGGTCTCTCCATGAGCCGCCTCATGTTGTCCTCTACCATCGAGGCCGCACTTACTGCGGATATGGAAAAAGGGGAGAGCCGCGATATCCTTGTTCGAGGAGGAAGTGAGGTGCTCTTTTATAACACATATGCCCTGCGAGGGGGATACGACGGTCAGAATCTGGTCTTCGGCGCGGGATATAATCGCGGCGCGCTCAGTCTTGACTATGCCTTTACGCTCATTGACCTTATCGGCGACAGCCATCACTTCTCGCTCTCCTTCCGAATCGGACCCTCGCTGACTGAAAAAATGCGACAGCAGGAACTTGACCGATTGGATCAGTCAAGCGCGACCGATAGACTGCGACGCTTTGAACAAAATCGTCAAAAGGCCGACACATTCTTCGCCCAGTTTGAACTCGACAGCGCGCTCATATACTATCAGCGAGCGCTCGCTTTCAATGAAACCGATCAAAATATTATCGGTACAATCGCCGCGATTGAAAATGCCCGTGCCGTTCAACAGCAACAAGAGCAGAATCTTCGCGAGACCGAAGCCGAAATGCGGCAGTCAATACGAAACTATTATGACCAGGCCAATCAACTCTATGGCAGGAGATTCTACCGGCCATCGCTCGATTTACTATCTTTGATATTTGATATTCAGCCTGATAACTCGCAGGCGCTCGAATTAAAACGAGTGATTGAAGTGTCGATCTCCTATGAAATCGCAGCAAATCTTAATCTCGCCGATTCCACCGCCCGTTTGGGACTGGCCTCAGAGGCTATCGACGCCTATAATCATGTGCTTGATCTGGATCCTATAAACGCTCGTGCGCTGGAAGGGAAAAAACGCACCCTGTCGGGTCTTGATTTGGTTAAACAACTCAATGCCGCCATTGATCTCTTCAACCGCCAGCAATTCCCGGAGGCCGCAAAGCGCCTTACCGCGATTCTTGAAGCAAACCCGAACGAAAAACTTGCTCAAGAATACCTCAGCCGGATTCAGACAAGCGAAACTCATTCCACAACCTTTGAGGACCTCCAAAATGACCGAACCTACTGGCCGATATATCTCGAAGGTTTGCGCCACATGCGAAACAAAAAGTATGAACAGGCTATTGCGGCATGGAAGAGAGTCCTCGAAGCCTATCCTAATAATCCAAACACTTTGGACAACATTGAGCAGGCCGCGCTGCGTCTACAATCCGAGCAAGGCGGACAGTAGCTTCATGGGGTCAGGATTCAACCGGTGAAAAGTTAAAGGCGCCATCAATGAGTCGTCCCGTCAAAGAAATCAATGCTGAGTTTCTTGCCGAAGATCGCTACCTCGACAGCCTCAGACAGATAGCGCGTGAAGCCTGTGTTGCGGCCGAAATGCCGCGCAAGACAACCACCGCGGTTCTTCTGGCAATCGAGGAGGGCGCGACAAATGTCATCCGCCATGCCTATCTCTATGAAAAGGGGACTATCCGCCTTCGGATAGTCATCTATAAAAAGCTTGTGGCCTTTTCGCTCATCGACAATGGCCGCTCATTTCAACCCTCTGGAAATGCCAAACTCAATCTGGAGAAATTAGTCGAGTCGGGACGGCGCGGCGGGCTGGGTTTTTACATGATCCAAAAGATTATGGATTCAGTTGAGTATCTCTCGTCTGCCGGCTACAACGAACTCCGCATGATAAAGCGCTTGAGTCCGGCGAGCGAGCAAAGTCCGCCTCTGCTTCGGCGGATGAATACCCTTCGAGCTAAATTTTCAATTTACACCTTTCTGATTGTCAGCCTGATTATATTCGGAGCCTACTACTATGTAAATAACCTGACCACACGGGGACTCTATGACCGGCTCGATAGCACCGTCTCCGCCCTCGGAGCGACAATAGGCGACCAGGCCGCCGGATATGTCCTGAACCAACGCAGTGATGTGGAATTCGACGAACTCATTGTTTCCTATATTCGATCCAACCCTGAACTAAAACAGATTGTACTCACCGACGCCAATGGCTTTGTCACCGCGCACTCAGAAGATACACGAAATATCCGCCAGCTCTATGTGCCTCCCGCTCGAATTACTCCCTCCGCTATAGGCCGTCCCCAGCGGCTGGGGGAAGGAGAGGAGGCCGATAATTATCTGATGCTGCCGATTCGTTCTGGCGGACAGCAGTTAGGATGGGTTCATATCGTCTATTCGTCCTCCGGGATGAAAGAACGACTTGCCGATGCCAGGACGAAAATTATCGCGCTAATCGGCTTGCTTTTAGCAATCGGAGTCGTAGGTATTTACCTGTTATCGATCTACTTTGTAAAACCGATAGTAAAGATAAGCCAGCGCGTACGACGCTTCTCTTTGGGGGATATGACGACTGAACTCCCTCTTGAAGGGGCTGATGAATTTTTCGAGATATCAAGCGCTTTAAATGACATGATGACCCGTATAAGCCGGGATAGAAAAAGTATGATAGAACAAGAGAAAATGGCCAAAGAAATTGAGTTGACCTCTCAAATCCAGAAAACGCTCATGCCTACCACACTTCCTGCCATCGCAGGTTTTGAAATCGATGCCTATTACCGCGCCGCTGCGGTCGTCGGAGGCGATCTCTATGATATTTTTGAAATAAGCCCGGGTCGATTCTGTGTGACTGTTGCCGATGTGTCAGGCAAGGGTCTGCCGGCGTCATTGGTCATGTCCATGTTGCGCACAGTTATCCGTATCTACGCCGATAAAAGTGAATCTCCGCGAACAACCCTTATCGCGGTCAACGATTATATTATCAGAAACCTGCCAGCCAATATGTTCATCACAGTTATGCTCGGAATCTACGATTCAATGGACAGCACGTTTACCTTCGTTTCGGCAGGGCATAATCCGCTCATTGTCTACAGCGGCGCAACAGGCGAAATTCGCCAGCTTAATCCCCCGGGTATGCCGCTTGGCATCCCAGTTGCCCTGCATCAGGATTTTGCAGATCGGCTGACCGAGGAGAAAATTCAACTGCATTCAGGGGATATCTTTTTTGCCTACACAGATGGAATCACCGAGGCTACAAATCGGGAGACCGAGCAGTTCGGAGTCAAGAGAATATTGAGCTTGATGCGTGAAACCTTCGGAGAGAATGGGAGGCCAGAAGAACTCCCTGAAAACAATCATGAAAACAACATTGCCAAGACTCCGTCCACTCTTTCGGCCTTTAGCCAAAGCCTCATTGAGCAGATAGATACTTTTTCCGGTTTTGCAAAACAGGGGGACGACATCACTTTTGTGATAGGGCGTGTGCTGGCAGATACAGTTTTGGTTTCCTCCAATTCACAGATGACCCTTGACGAACTCGAAACGCGGGAGATCAGCCAACTGGATTCTGATACGTCGTCATAGAGAATATTTCCCTTGCCACTCGGGCATTAATGTAGTTTGTTAGCCAAGCGGTAATAAATGGGAAAAACGCTATTATGAATAACATCACTATTTCATTATCCGAGAGCGGACACAGCCGGGAAATTTCAGAAGTTCGCGTTGATGGCGTTATCGACACCATGACCGCCTCCGAACTTGAAGAAATTATCGATTCGCTCCTGAAACGAAGCCGCTACAAGATAGTTATTGATCTGGCGGGAGTCGATTATATCTCATCAGCAGGCTGGGGGATTTTTATTTCTCATATCAAAGATGTCAGAGCCCATGGCGGAGATATAAAGCTTGCGAACATGATCCCTGATGTTTTTGAGATTTTTGAACTGCTTGAATTTGACAATGTCCTCCGTGTGTGCGATTCAGTCGATGAGGCCATTGACCAGTTCGATGCCGCAACTGACCCTGCTGACCGAAAAAAAAAAGAACTGAAGAAGCCCGACTAACACTGGTCGAGGATTTTGTCCTTCCCACTCAGAACACCCCCCACACCGGCAACCAAAATCCTGCTCTATCCTCAAACGGCGCCGATGTCGAATCCGCCCTCCTCTTTCTTGTCCGACAAGACCCATTCCTGACCATATCCGAATTATCTACGATATTGCGGGATATGTCCGAATCCCCAAAGGCCGGATGGTGGACAGTCTTCGGAATACTGAGACGCAAGGGATTGTTGACCTACCGCTCACGCTTCCGTTTCTCCCGCCGCAGGCGCTGACCGCCCTAAGCCATTGCCTACTTTTAGATTGACTTTTTCTCTGTTGTTCCGTAAATAGAGACTGAAAGCACGCAGCATCGTGCATCAAAGGGTTTGGAGTGATTGGCAATGCCGATTATTGGAAGTGTCCTGTTGATGGCTGAAAGTTGTTTTTTTATATCATCACACGGTGAGTGGCGATGAATTCTAATCACGACCGCTCTTCTTCATTACCTATCGATCTTGAAGCGCTCTATAGGTTCGTTTCTCGCGTCCAGACCGCAGAGTCTGAATTTTTAGAACTTGAGCAGGAAGTCTGCGCTGTCGCAGTCCATGCCCTTGGATTTTCAAAAGCAGTTCTCCTCATCAACCTCAATGGCGTGTTCACAATAGCAGGCCACTCCGGCGCTGAAGCATCTGATGCAGAAGCTATTGGATTTGAACTAAAACTTGGAGTGCTTCCTCCATGTGGATATCAGATGGGCCTGAGACCAATTGATGAACTCGATGCTGGCTTGTTACTTGCCACATCGGAATGGATTCGATCGCGCGCTTTCGACACCTGGGTCCCGCTTGTACGGGGTGATACAACCCTGGGTCTGTTCCTTTTACAAACCTCGACGAACAGTAATCAGGAGATGTCGAATCTTGCGATGACTTTAATTGCCCAGGCCTTGTCAGCAAAACTTTCGACCCCAGAAAGCCGCACAATCTCTGACCGATCCAGTTCGCACAAACAGACCCCAGCGCCATTCTCAGCGCCGCTTCAAATAACTGCCAGACCGGTGCTTAAACTTATCAGACATCATAACCCCAAGACACTTACCGGTGAGATAATTGAATTTGTCAAGAGTGAACTCAACCTCGGCAAAGTTGCCTACTGGTATCACTCAACAGAAAAGCCGTCAACTGTTCAGACGGTCTCATTTGGAGTGAGCCAGAATCTGGCCACTCCTGACCCGCAGCTTTTTGACACCCTCGTTGTACTGCTGTCATCGGGTCATCTCTACCGAACCGAACAATTGGACGATCTGCTCCGACAAACTATACCGTGGACCAAAGAGCTGTCACTGGCCGGATTATCCCATGTCGTCGCACTCAATATATCGGGTGAGAGGAGAGGACTCTTAGCGCTCGACCGAATATCTGATGAGCCCGAGATGCGCCAGCGTCTCCAACTATTGCAGACCCTCGCTCGAAATCTGATGGAAAATGCCGAGTCGTTCGAAAAAATCGAAGAACTCTCTTTCACCGACCCGCTTACCGGATTATCCAACCAACGCTATTTTAACCGAAGGCTTGTCGAAGAAATAGACCGCGCCCGGCGCTATGAGCGCAGTGTCGCCCTCGTGATTTTTGATTTCGATGACCTCAAGGGAGTCAATGATCGGTATGGCCATCAGGCCGGGGATGCTGTGATTACCAGTATGGGTAGTATTCTCAGTAACGCTATTCGCACAATCGATGTCATTGCCCGTTATGGGGGGGATGAATTTTGTGTAATCATGCCCGACACCGACCGAACGACCTGCGAACAGTTCATGGTGAGACTTCAGACGACTATTGGCAGCGCTCGTTTTTCTCTTGGAAGTTCCCTCAAAGAAATTGCATGCACAATTTCGCTGGGCGGAGCGGTTTATCCATTCGATGCCGACAACTCGCAAAAGCTGCTGTACGCCGCTGATATGGCTCTCTTGAAAGCCAAAGAGACCGGGCGTAATCGCGCAATGATGTACGAGAGCACAGCCCCCTAACTATCTCACGAATCAGATCTTGACCAATTAAATCTTTACAGCGCTTTTTAGTAACCCTATATTAATGCGGTATAAATCAATCGAACTAAAGTGCCGATTGTGGTATATAAGGATAAACTGAACCGAGGAGTTGGATATCAAACAATTGCGAAAGATGTGTCAATTAATCCTTTTGGCTGGCGCGCTGCTATGTACAGACACTGTCTCAATCGAGGCTCAAACCCGCGAATATCGGATCGGAGCCGAGGACGTCCTTGAAATTAGCTTTTTCCAGGATCCTTCCTTGGATGCCAGTGTGCGAGTCGGACTTGACGGAAAAATAACCCTCGATATTGTAGGACAAATTCAGGCCTCGGGGAAGACGACTGAAGAACTCCAGAGCGATATCATACGGCAAATGTCGCGTCTCAACAAAGATATTTCCCAGACTGTAGTTCGTGTGGTTGCATTCAATTACAACCATGTTTTTGTTATAGGCCAAGTCAACCAGCCAGGAAAACGAACCTTCGAGGAGATTCCTGACCTCTGGGCAATCATTAACGAGGCTGGCGGAGTGGGCGAATTTGGCGATTTAAGCCGCGTTACCATTATTCGTGGAGGCGCGGATGCTGGCAAAGTCGAAGTTGTCAATGTCGCACAGGCCATTGCCAAAAACGAGGTAGACAAACTGCCTAAAATCCGCCGCGGGGACACAATCGAAGTACCTCGCACCGCAGGACAAATGCCATCGGCAAATCTTGGACAGACAACTCAGGCCAAAAACCTGGTCTATGTCATCGGCGCGGTCACCCGCCCTGGCCAGATTGGCTTTGAAGATAATATGGATATCCTTGAACTGCTTTCGCTTGCCGGTGGTCCGACCGAAAATGCCGACCTGAAGAAGGCTAAAATTATCACCAAAGACGGGTTTTATTCTCAAACCCTTCGTTTTGACCTCGAAAAACAGTTCAACCAAAATCTTCCTGCACGTTACACCGTCCGGAGAGAAGATACTTTTGTTATCCCGCCTAAAGGAACTGGCTTTTTGGGCCTCACCCTGACCAATGCATCCATCGTTCTGGGTACAATCACCTCAATTGTCATTCTTCTCGACCGGCTCAGTGGTAATGGCAACACCGTCACAAGATAAACTATGACTCAGGCTAAGTACAACAGCCGAAGACGCCGATAGTAGGAAACATATGGAAACATATCGCATGAGCAGCAAACTCCACGATCAGGAGCGCGAATACCTTATTCAGACGACCAACGATGGCCAGCTTGGATCTGTCCTTACCACAATTTATGTCAACGGCAGGCAAACCGAAGTCATGGTCAATCCCCACCCGGTCGAGGTCAATGCCGAAGAGGTCTTGTCTCTCGTGCGGGTGACTCATGGCGAAAAGAAAAAAGAAATCGAACTCTTGCTTCAGGGATACCATAAAGCCAAAAATACCGGCGACAGCGGCATGATGTATCATCTCGGCACAGCCTTCTTTTATAAAGGTCTATACGCCGAAGCGGTGGAAATGCTTTCCTCAGTTGTGATACTCCAACCCTCCCATCATCAGGCTCTTAATTACCTTGGCATCGCCCTGCGCCTGTCAGGCCGGACCGAGGAGTCCGTTCAGGCGGCCTCGGCCGCAGTACAACAGTGTCCGGCATTTGCTGATTATCGCAATAACCTCGGGGAATCCTTTCTTTTAGCCGGATCTATACAGGCGGCCCTTCGAGAATTTAAAGAGGCCACTCAGATAAATCTGTATTATAGCGATGCCTATTTCAATCTGGGAATAACTTATCTCACCCTTTTGATTAGCGGAACAAATCCCGAAGCAGAGTTGTCTCAAGGCAGCATGAGAACGAAAGTAACTGATGCGATTTACAAAGCTTCGCTTATCTATCCCCAGTTTAAGAGTTCTGCCTTCGACGACGGCATGAGATTGCTTGAACACGAAGACTGGAAATTGGCGCTTAATCAGTTCAAAAGAGTCCGCGAGGCTAAAAAGGAAGCGCATCGTCAGGAATTTTCCACTTTTCACATGAGATTCATTTTGCATCCCGATTTCGTCTCCGAGAAAGCTATCTCGGACAGAATAGATTTCCTCCAGGCTGAAATTTCAAAAAATCCAAACTATGTGGATTTAATGGCGGAATTGGCGCAGTGTTACGAAGAACAAGCAAAACTGATCTGGCAAAAGGCAATCGTGCACTATACAAAATGCCTGCAAATAAGCCCGACAATGACAGGAATTGTCTCCTCACTCCGTGATGCCGAAAGTGTGCTTAATGCCATGAACAAGCCTTCCACCGCCCCAGCCGAGAGACGGTCATAAGCCCATGTCAGGTGTACAGCTTTCACTCGTCGACTTTTTTGCCTTTGAATCTCCATTTGCCACAGAATTCAGACGGCTCCTGGTTAACCTCAAACAGCACAGCAAAAAAGGTGAACTCAAATCAATCCTCATCACCTCCTCCACGTTGTCCGAGGGGAAATCAACAATTTGCAGCTTTCTCGGAATGACCGCCGCAAAAAAAGGACTTAAAACGCTCCTTATCGACTGCGATCTGAGGCGTCCCACGCTGCACAAAAATTTTGTTCTGGCTCGCGATTTGGGATTGGTTGAAATACTATCCGAAGGGGCTGCGGTCAAAAGCACTATTAAGAAGACCGGACTGGATAAACTTGATATTATCACCGCGGGAAAAGCTACTGCCCATCCGGCCGATATTTTCGATGCTAAAGCGCTTTCATCCCTGATTGCCGAGATGAAATTCTATTATGATCTGATCCTTGTCGATTGCGCTCCTGTGTTGCCTGTCTCCGACCCGATGCTTCTGGCGCAGGAAGTTGATGGAGTACTCATGGTTGTTAAAGCCGGGGAAACCCAGCGCGATCTCACCAAACGTGCGACGGAAATTTTGAACTCAAGCGGCGGCGCTATTGTTGGAGTTGTCATGAATAATATGAACGACTCGCTGCCGGCCTATTATTCATACAGCCACTATGATTATTATTCATCAGCCGAGGAAGAAAAGCCCCGCCGAAATAAAGGCAATGCCCCTCCTCAGCGCAAGCTGCCTGTTTCCATCGAAGAGATGCCAAAGCGAAATACCATTCCGCGCTAATCTGCAAGCGAAGAGGGTGGTCACACATGCCCGAACAACTTAATATCCTGACTGTCGACCTCGAAGAATGGTTTGTGGTTGAGATTCTCCGCGAAAAATATCCCTTTGAACAATGGCCCGCCCTCCCTTCGCGGGTGCAGGAAAACAGCTACCGCCTGCTTGATCTTTTCAACCGCAAGCATGTGCGAGCGACATGGTTTGTCCTCGGTTGGTGTGCTGAACGCTATCCGAGGCTTATTAGCGATATAGCCGCCGAAGGACATGAAATAGCCTGCCACAGCTATCAGCACCGCCGCGTTGACCAGCTCACACCGGAAACATTCAGAGAAGACACGCAGAGAGCGCTTGAAGCCATCCAGCAAGCCTCCGGTGTTCGCCCCTTTGGTTATCGCGCCCCAAGCTGGTCGATTAACGCCAGCATACCATGGGCGTTCGAAATTCTTGGCGAACTCGGCTTCGATTACGACAGTTCAATTTTCCCCATCAAACATGATCTCTATGGCATCCCCGACGGACCCAGACAACTCTTCAAAATGTCCCTCAGCGAGGGACGGTACCTTTTCGAATTGCCGGCCTCGACTGTTCGCCTCTTTGGCCGAAACCTTCCCGTAACCGGAGGCGGATACCTCCGTCACTCCCCCTTTTGGTTTTCGCGGCAAATGGTAAAGAGACTGAATAATAAGGGCATTCCCGCCGTCATCTATATCCACCCCTGGGAGTTCGACCCTAATCCGCCCAAAGCAAACGGATTGTCTCTCTCGCAGAGTTTCCGCACCTACGGCTCAACGGACATCTTCGGCCTAAAACTGGAACAATTGCTCTCGGAGTTCAACTTTACTACCGTGATTGATTACCTTGGTTCGTTTACACGACAGAAAATCGGATTTGAACGATAACGTATGGCGCAAAGCGCCTCGAGCAATGCCCTCAGTTCCCAACCAAACCGGACTGATATTTTTCTGGCATATTTCACCGACAATGAGTTATATTTAACTAGGATGACCATAGGACTTTTGGCAAAGAAAGATAGGATTAAGGAGTAAACGATGAAACAAATGCTGTTTGCCGCCCTGGTGTTGGCGATTGCCTGTTCATCTGCCGAAGCTGGCCGCAAAAAAGAAAAAGCCGGAGACCTTGAAGGACGAATCTATCAGGACAATAGCTATGATTTCTCATTGACCGTTAACGAGAACTGGCGCTCAAAAATTGGCGCCGAGAAAAGTAATTTTCGTCTTATTCTGACCCAAACCAACCATAATATCCCGCCCGATTACCTTGAGACTCCTGATTACGCCCAGGTTCCCCGATTGGCAATTTTTGCCGACACGACAACCTTAAGCGCTTCGGCCTTTCTCGATTCACTCCTGAGCCGGTCATTTGCGTCAAAACAAAAAAGCGAGATTCTTAAAGAGTTTGATATTCTCTCCGAACCGGATGTCGTGCCCAAGGGAAAGAAGCCCATGACATTGGCCGGCCAGACTGCCATGCGCTGGGATGGACAGGCCAAATACATGAAGGAAGTTTCTCTTTCGGCATCTTCTGTCGGCGGCAAACGGATAAACAGCTCCTATGGCGGCTCAATTGTAGCCGTCAAGAAGGACAACACCGTTATCCTCTTTCATTTAATTTGCGAATGGCCTTCCTATGAGCAAGTCTCCGGCGAGGCAATGTCAATAATTAATTCTCTTGCCTGGGTCCAAGCCCCAAAAGAATAAAAATGAGCGCCTCATGGCTGGAGGCTCATTAGAATGTGATAAGAAAACATCGTCTTAGCAATTGACGGCGATGTCCGCCTCGTGTATACTACAACTATGAAAGCACCTTTATTGACTCAGGAAGAGGCAGTGTTATGTGGGCGCTGAGAATGCTTCTCATGACCTTACTCATAATCATTGTCATAGCCTTTGCCTTTAATAATGTCGGCACGAACCAAAAGATCGATGTCAACCTACAGCCTTTCTATTACAATTACACCCAAGTCCCGCTATTGACTGTCGTTATGTGGTCGGTTATCGCCGGAATGCTCATCTCGATCTTGCTCTTTATCCTGATGTACATAAAAATGGCCGTGGGCATTCGTTCTGCCAACACTAAAATCCGCGCGCTTGAGTCCGAGATGGCAATTTTGCGCAATCGGCCGATCGAAGAGTCAGTCGATTTACTTAAAGGACTCGACAGCCGAAAGCACGAAATTAAGTCGGTCTTTGATGAGGTCTAAACTGGATGTCTGACGCTGTCTTATTTCTTCTGGTCCTGCTCCTTGGAGCGATATGTTTCTATCTCGCCTATGATCGAATGAAAGCAAATTCGGTCAATAGCGACTCTTCGCAGTATGTCGATTCTCTCAAAGATTTGCTCGATGGAAGAGAAGAGGCGGCATTTTCAAAACTCCGCCAAGTGGTAGCCGAAGACACAAACAATCTCGATGCCTATCTTCGGCTCGGCGCTATTCTCCGCTCCAACAAACAGCCCGAGCGAGCCTTGCAAATTCACAAAGACCTGACCCTCCGCACCACCCTGAGTCGCAATGAAAAAATATCCATACTGAGGCAATTAGCCGCAGATTATACCGCCCTCGGCGAACCCTCCACTGCCGAAAAGGCATTGCGTGAATTGATCTCGCTTGACAGCCGCGACCGATGGGCCCATGCCTCGCTTCTCAAACTTCATGAACAGTCGGGCAATTGGGATGGAGCATATGAAACAGCCACCCATATTCTCAAATTGGAATCTAACAAATCCAAAAAACCACTCGCTCGGCTGAAATATCTTGCCGGCGAAGACCTCTTCAAAAAACGAGAATACCACAAAGCCCGCGTTGCCCTCAAAGAAGCCATCTCTCTTGACCCCGCATATGTTGCCGCCTATCTCGCAATTGGAGATTCGTACTACGAAGAGAAACGTTTCGAGGACGCCGTCAATATCTGGAATAAACTCATCACAACCTTTCCTGAGCAGGGTGACAAAGTTATCGAACGCCTCAAAAAGACCCTTTTTGAACTTGGACGCTATGGCGAAATCGTGGATATCTGCCAGACAATCCTTGTGCATGCCCCAAAAAACGGCGAAGCCCGTCGCACACTCGCCCGGCTGAGCGAAAAAAAGGGAGACCTCACCTCAGCCATCGAAATCCTCGAGCAGATTGTCGAGGACACCCCGGACGACCAAATCGCGCTCTTTGAGCTTGGACGGCTCTATATTGAAAAAGGGGAAAAGAAAAAACTCGACACCTTGGTGCGAAGTCTCAAACGGAAATCCGGAGCCGGGTTCACCGTCGATGGATTTACTCGCTCTGATATGTCCAGAGTTTCAGTCTGATCGTTTTCATGCTTCGCAGATTTCTTGGAGTTATTACATAGATGAAATCATTCATATTTCTTTGCGCATGTTTTTTCGCTTTTCCATCGCTGACCCACACGCAGGATATTTATTCCATAATCATGCGGGGGGATGTGGCCCAAGCCCGGCGGATTCTCACTTCGCAGACACCGGCCAATGCCTCAATCGGCGATAATCTGTTTTTTCAAAGTTTGCTCGAACGGCGGGCCGTCCGCTCAGCCGAATTGCTCAAATCGGCCATCTCAAAAGGACTCGCCCCCCGCTTTCAGGAAGAAGCGCATCTACGGCTTGCCCAATTCTATTTTGCAAAACATGATGCCGCCAACCTCGCCAAAGTATCCGAAGCCTATCGCTCACAATGGCCACAAGGCTCACTCATCGCCGACATGACCCGCTTTGTTGTCATGGCCGATGAGTGGAATAGTCGTGAGAAAATAGCCCTGAAAACAATCGATCAGTTTCTCCTCGAACACAAAAGAGGTCCCTATGTCGATCTGGCTACAATAGACAAAGCCCGTTTGCTTGCAAGCTTAAAAAAACAGCTGGCAAGCTACAAACCCCTCAAAGACCTTGCCCGTCAAAAATCCGGACTTGGGGTCTCACAGGCTCTTTACCTGTTGACCAATGATGCCCTCGCTCAAGGCAAGACTGACGATGCCGTCTTTTATTACAATATCCTGCGCGAAGCATATCCCTCATCAATTGGACTCGATGCCATTGTCGATAATCTGGCCCAGGCCGATATGTCACAGGACACAAAATCCGCTGAAAAAGCCGCGCGTCTTACCGGAACCTATTACGCGGTCAAAATCGGCGTCTTTTCAAGCAAAGAAAATGCAAAAAGACAGGTTGATTTGTTCAACACCTACAGCGAAAAGATGGAGACCGAAGACAAAAATATTTCAGGGAAACGTTATCATATCGTCTATATCGGTCGCTTCGCATCATTTGAAAAAGCGACTACCTTCAAAGAAATGCTCGAAGAGCGCAACGGCGAGGCCTATCAAGTGGTGGCTCGATGAATGAAGACAATCCCTCTGCCTCTCACCTAACACCGCTCATGCGGCAATATTATGCCGTCAAATCCCAGCACCCCGACAAGATACTTTTTTTTCGTATGGGTGATTTCTACGAAATGTTCGGCGATGACGCCGTGCAAGCCGCGCCAATCCTCGGCATAGCCCTCACCTCGCGCTCACATGGCCCGCATGACCGCATCCCGCTTGCAGGCGTGCCATATCATGCCGCCGAACGCTATCTTGCGAAACTACTCGAGAGCGGACTCAAAGTGGTTATCGTTGAGCAGACCGAAGATCCAAAAAAAGCAAAGGGTCTCGTCAAACGGGATGTGGTCGAAATCCTTACCCCCGGGACATCATCCTTTGACCTCACCACAAATAACACGCCTCAGAGCTCCTCCGGGCTGGCTGCGGTGTACGGCAATGGAAGCAAAAATCTTGGTCTGGCCTGCCTCGATTTTACAACCGGAGCGTTCGTTGTCGACGAAGGCAGCCGCGATGAGATGCTCGAGCGTCTGAAACTGTTCCAGCCATCTGAAATTCTTATCGCCGAGTCCGCAGTTGAATCTGAACTTTCGCGCTTTCTCAAACAGGATTACGGTGCCTCGCGGCTGACTCCATTCAGCGATTGGCATTTTGATTTCAAAACAGGCGAGCGCGATTTGACCGCGCACTTTGAAGTGCGCACCCTCGAGGGTTTTGGCCTGACAAACACGCGCCTTGCAGTTTCCGCCGCGGGCGCTATAGTGCGCTACCTCAAAGAAAATCAGCGCGACCAGCTCGGTCACCTCACAAAAATAAGTCGTCTCAACGATTCCGAAGTCATGACTCTTGACTATGGCACCGTTCGCAACCTTGAGCTGATATCCAGTCTCGCCAACGGCACAGCCGAGAACTCTTTATTTTCAGTTATAAATCTCTGTCAAACCACCGCTGGAAGCCGACGTCTTCAACAGGCCCTTTTGCGTCCATTCAAAACAAAAACAAAAATTGAACTGAGACAACAAGGGGTTGCCGAGTTTGTCACAAATCGGCCGCTCGCCTTGCAACTTCGCGAAGCCATGAAACGCCTGCCCGACCTTGAGAAACTCGCTGGCCGACTTGGAATCGGACGCATCTCGCCCAGACAGCTCGGCGGTATCAGAGACGGTCTTGTTCTCGCCAAAGAACTTGGCGCTCTCCTTGTCAAAGCTTCAAGCGAGCATTCTGTTTCTCTCTGCCATGCCCTTCCTGACCCAACCCCGTTGATCGTGGTGCTTGCTCGCGCCCTGCCCGATGACCCGCCTATGACCGCCAACAAGGGGGGGATTTTTAACCAAGGCTATTCCGAGAAGCTCGACGCCCTCAATTTATCGATTAAGGAAGCGCGCACATATATCGCCTCACTCCAACAGAGCGAGCGCCAGAAGACCGGAATTAACTCGCTCAAAGTCGGCTATAATCAGGTCTTCGGCTACTATATCGAAGTGACACGGACACACACAAATTCTGTCCCGCCCGATTATATCCGGAAACAGACCTTAGTCAATGCCGAGCGTTATATCACACCCGAGCTCAAAGAAAAAGAAGAATTGATCTCAGCCGCCGAAGAAAAAATCTTTTCCCTCGAAGAATCGCTCTACGAAGACTTAGTTGAGTCGGTCGCTTGCCACATTGCCTCAATTTCCCAGACGGGTGAGTTGATGGCCGAGATTGATCTTATCGTATCACTCGCCGAGCTTGCAGTTAAAAACAAATACGTCCGGCCCGAGATATACCCGGACACACGATTGGAAATCACAAATGGCCGACATCCGGTAATCGAAGCCGTTCTGCCTGCCGGAGAGTTTATTGGAAACGAAACCATCTTTCTATCCGAGGGGAAACGAATCCATATTCTGACCGGCCCCAATATGTCCGGTAAATCGACATACCTTCGCCAGATCGGACTTATCGTGATACTCGCCCATATTGGATCCTTTGTCCCGGCCGATTCCGCCGCAATCGGACTTGTCGACCGGGTTTTTACCCGGGTCGGCGCCCTTGATAACCTTGCGCGGGGACAATCAACTTTTCTCGTCGAAATAGTGGAGACGGCCAATATCCTGCACAACGCAACCGCACAGTCGCTGGTCCTGCTCGACGAAGTCGGGCGGGGGACATCGACATTCGACGGTCTTTCTGTTGCATGGTCAGTTGTCGAATACCTCAATGAACACAACAAATCCCGAACAGTGTTCGCCACCCACTATCATGAACTCACCGGTCTTGCGGCCCTCTATGACACCATCGCCAATTATCAAGTCGCGGTCAAAAAATGGCAGGAGTCAGTTATTTTTCTGCACAAAATCGTTCCGGGTGGCTGCGATGATTCATACGGAATCGAGGTCGGCCGCTTGGCGGGGCTTCCGCGTCAGGCTATAACCCGCGCCAAGCAAATCCTCAAACTGCTCGAGTCCGGCAAATTCTCGCAGAGCGAAATAGGCAAATCGGTCTATGTCGATAAGATGCAGCCAACACTTTTTGACGCCCCGCCCTCAGCTGTCGAAACCGCACTGCGCGAACTTGATCTTGACACGCTATCGCCTATCGATGCCTTTGAGCTGATTCGGCGATGGCACGCGGAGCTTTCATGACAGCGCCCGCTCCACGCTGGATTCGCCCGCTTTCCGAACGGCTCATCAATAAAATAGCCGCCGGTGAAGTTATCGAGCGACCATCGGCAGTTGTCAAAGAATTGGTCGAAAACGCCCTCGATGCCGGGGCGACAAGTATCGATGTCTTCATCGAACAATCAGGGGTCGGTCTCATAAAAATTGTCGACAACGGCTGCGGAATTGCCGCCGAACAGATTGAAATAGCTTTCTCGCGCCATGCGACGTCAAAAATTTCAAATTTCTCGGACCTGGACAGCATTCAGTCCTATGGCTTCCGCGGCGAAGCCTTGCCGTCGATAGCCTCGGTCTCACGTATGCGCATGACCTCGCGTCCGGCCTCGCAGGAGACCGCGATGGAAATCCGCTTCGAAGGAGGCGTGCTCCAATCAAAACTGATATCATCCTGTGTGCCCGGAACGATTGTCGAAGTAGCCGATCTTTTTTTCAACACCCCGGCCCGGCGGAAATTTCTCAAAGCCGAATCGACTGAATCGCGCCATATCTCTCGAACCATGACCGCCCTTGCGATTGGGCGATTCGATGTCGGCTTTTCATTTACTGTAAATTCTCGAAATATCTTTTCGCTTCCCCCACGGGGCACCCTCGGCAATCGTGTAAGCGAATTGCTTGGCGGACAGAAACAATTTATCGAAGTCACCGGAGAGCGTGGGCCAGTAAAACTCCATGGATTTATTGGTCTTCCCGAATCGAGCCAGCGTGACCGCTGGGGGCAATATATTTTTATCAATGGCCGGCTTGTCCAGTCAATCACCCTCGGCCATGCCTTCGCCGCCGGATACGGCGAACTTCTCCCACGCGGACAGTACCCCATCGGCGCCCTCCTTTTGACTATTGACCCAAGCGAAGTCGATGTCAATGTCCATCCGGCCAAAACCGAAGTCCGCCTCTCGCGTGAGCGCGAAATTCACGACACTATCCACCAGTTGATAAAGAGTGTCATCCGCAAAGATGACATCATTCCGACATTTCATTCATTCGCTGAACCTGAGTTGCAGGGACGCCAGTTGAACGCTCTCATTTTCCGGCCATCGCTGGAATCATCACAATACTCGCAAAAACAATTTTCTCCCTCGGCATCCGCGACTCAAGAGCATACGACCGGCATTAGAGATGATAAGTCAGAATTTCGAGTCGACCCCGTAACGGGCGAGATTCTCGATGAACCGATGCCCGCCCTGCCAACATTTCGCGATGAAAATCTTCCCCAGCCAGCCAATCAAATCACACTGCCGGGTTCCGATACTGCAAACGAGGAACTAAGTCTGGTCGGACGCTTTGCCGATCTCTACCTTTTGTTTCAACGTGGCAAAAATTTGCTCATTGTCGACCAGCACACCGCCCATGAGCGGGTTCTCTTTGAACAGACCCTGCGGGACCTCGAACGAGAATCCATGATTGCCCAGCGCCTTCTTCTGCCAGTTCAAATCAATCTCTCCCCGGAGCAGTTTGCGCTATTTGATGAAGCCCAGTTGATATTGAAAAGTTCCGGTTTTGAAGCGTCGCATTTCGGTGGCCGCACGATTATGATCGATGCCGTTCCCGCAATTCTCTCTCGAAAATCCCCGGAACGGATCACGCTGAAAATACTCGATGATATAGGCTCGCTCAGAAAAACCGGCTACGATTTGAAAAAAGCTGTTGCCCAGTCAGTGGCCTGCCGTGCCGCAGTCATGAAAGGGGATAAACTCTCAGACCGAGAGGCTGTCGGCTTGATCCAAAGTTTGCTTCGCTGCGAGAACATGTATTCCTGTCCCCACGGACGTCCGACTTTTGTCAAGATTACCAGCCGCGATCTCGATCGACAATTTGGACGTGGCTGAGATTCCCCGAATCCCAATCATCTGCGGCCCAACCGGAGCCGGAAAAACCGATGCCGCGCTCAAGTTGGCAGAAAAATATCCCATCGAAATCATCTCAGCCGACTCACGCCAAATTATCAAACATCTCAATATCGGGACAGGTAAACCGACGGTCGCTGAACAAAACAAGGTACCATTTCACCTCATAGATGTCATAGAGCCGGGCGAGAGGTATTCGGCCATGAGATTTCTGGTCGATGCAACTCGAGCAATCAAAGATATTCTCGGGCGCGGGAAAATGCCAGTCATAGTGGGCGGAACCGGTTTGTATCTGAACGTGCTCGCAAACGGCGTCATCGAGATCGAGGAAGAGGAGTTTGCTATAAGACAGCAACTCGAAGAAGACCTTAATCGGCTTGGCGCCAATCACATGTGGGAGCAACTCCAGGCCATCGACCCCCTCGAAGCCGCAAAAGTCCATCCAAATAATACTGTCAGACTCATTCGAGCCCTTGAAATTTTCAGACAGACTGGAAAAACAAAGAGTGACCTGATTGCGACAGGAGTGTATAAAAAAAGTGGCTATCTGTTTGACTGGTATTGTCTGGCTCAACCCAGAGAAATCCTCTATGAACGGATCAATGGGCGAGTTGATAAAATGATAGAGGCTGGACTGTTAAACGAAGTAACCGGTCTGCTTACGGCTGGTATGGGCACAAAACAGGCGTTATCCGCTGTTATAGGGTACGGTGAGTTAATACGCCATATTGAGGGACATTATTCAATTGATGAGGCAATCGCAATGATCAAGCAAAACAGCCGTCGGTATGCTAAACGGCAATTAACATGGTTCCGAAACCAGGTAAAATCCACCTTTTTCACCGAAGGAGACAGTCTAACGCGGTTAGTTGCCCTCTAAATGCTTGCTGCAAAGCGCGTTAGGAAACCGCTTGACAGTTGGTTTTACAATTTCATATATAAGTATAGGTTCAGTACCTGTCAAGAGCGGGATGCCGATAGCCGATACTGTACTGAAGAACCATAAAACCTCGTTAGTTAGGAACCGATCTATGACCTCTCGAAAGTTATCGGAACTCCAACGGATATTTGTTGCCGCGCTTGTACTTTTCATTATTGCGATAATGTCCTCCTGTGGCGGCAAAACATCGGCGCCATCGCCAGTTGCCGATGAATCTTCGTCCACAGAATCCAAGCCTGCCGACACTGTTTCAACAGGACTCGTCGAAATCCCACCTGCGTCAATTCCTGTAGATAAGAGTATTGAAAAAAGGATAGGCCATTATGGCTCATCGGTCTATAAGACTGAGCCACGCAAAATAGACACATCAGCGAACGAAGATTCTTCCGACGACGGTTCTGGACCTGCCGCAAGCAACAACGAAGACGATGCCAAGGCTGTCGATGACGACATCTGGCGGTTGTTTGAAATTGCCGACGACTACTATGCGATGGGTGTTATTGCCAATCAAGAAGCAAGCTGGGAAGAGGCGCAGTATTACTTTGAAAAATCTTTGGGTATACTCGCCAATCTCGATATTGAAGCCGATTCAACAGCGGCCTTGACCCCCGAAGCAAAAAAATATAACACCCAGTTGAGTAATGTCATTTCCGACTACCGTGTCACACTCCGCTCGCTTGGCCGCCTCGAAGAAGACGCTCCGCCTTCGGTTTTGATCGAACGCTTTGCCGCTCTTGCGCCGCGACTCGGGAGCGATTCCTTACAAATCTATAGCAACGAATCTCAGCCGGTTGTCTATGACCTGCCGGTTGTGATGAACGAACGAGTCAAGAAATCAATCGTCTATTTCCAAACCGTGGCCCGCGAAGCCTTTGTCCGTTTTCTCTCCCGTTCCAAACGCTATGAAGCTCTCTATAAGGATGTTCTCAGCCAGCATGGACTCCCCCATGACCTTGTCTACCTCTCTATGGTAGAGTCGGGCTTTAATCCCCATGCCTATTCATGGGCGCGAGCTATGGGTCTATGGCAGTTTATTGCTTCGACCGGCCGCATGTACGGACTCAAACGCGACTGGTGGCTTGACGAGCGCAAAGACCCGGTAAAATCGACTCATGCCGCCGCCCGCTTTTTGAAAGATTTATATACCCAGTTCGGCGATTGGGAGCTGGCCATGGCGGCCTATAATTGCGGTCCCGGAAGAGTCAGCCGCACACGCACTAAACAGGGCACTGATGATTTCTGGCAGATGAATCTGCCCCAGCAGACCAAAGATTATGTGCCGCTTATTTTTGCCGCGACAATTATTTCAAAAGACCCTGAAAAGTACGGATTTTTTGATATTGTCTACGATGAAAATCTCAATTGGGAGGAGGTCACAATAAATAAGTGTCTTGACCTTAAGACCGTTGCAAGCGAGGTCGGCTGTACTGTTGAGGAAATCAAAGCTCTTAATCCTGAACTTCTGAGAAACAACACCCCACCCAATGTCAAAGATTATGTCCTAAAAGTCCCGGCTGGCAAAAAAGATATGTTCTTGGCCTCATATGAAAATATGGTTTCGACCCAGCAGACCAACTGGACAAAACATCGTATTCGGCGCGGCGAATCGATCGCCTCTATTGCCGCAAAATACGGCGTCTCGAAATACGCCCTCCTCGAAGCCAACGCAATGACTCAAAAGACCAAAATAATTTCTGGCAAAGACCTCATTGTGCCGGTTCCCACTGATACCGATTATTCCGACAACCGAAAATCTGACAAACCGAAATACGCCGCAAGGAATTCGGTCTATACTGTGCGCTCAGGCGACACCATGTGGGATATAGCCAAAGCCTTCAATACCTCGGTCGATGCCCTCAGACGCATGAATTATCTCGAAGGTGGCGCGCGCATCTATGTCGGCCAAAAATTAAAGCTTCTTTCCGATGGCGTTAAAATGAAGGGCGGCGATGATGACTCGGGGCCGGTCATGGCGGCCAAAGATCCACAAAAGTCATCGGCAAGCGGTACTTCGGCTGGCTCTAACTATACCGTGAAATCAGGAGATACCATATGGGATATAGCCAAGCGATTTAATATAACCGCAAGCAGCCTTCGTGATTTAAATGGCTTGAACCGGTCATCGGCGATTTATCCCGGACAGAAATTAAAAGTCGGCAATGGCTCTGCCGATGGTATCGAATTTATCATTCACCGCGTCCAGAGCGGCGATACCATCAGCCGGATCGCGCGAACTTACCGCACGAGTATCTCACGGATTCTTGAGAGCAACGGCCTCGCTGATGCCAACAATCTGAAAATCGGCGACAAGCTGAAGATTCAAAAGAACTAAGCCAATGGCCAGACGAAGAGATATTGTTGCCGGAGTAATCATTGCGGTTGCCTTCATTTTTGTGTTTGGCTGGTTTGGATTGACCATGAGCGGCTTTCTCGGCGGTGGGGGAGACCTCGAGTTCACCAGCGGAAATATCGGTCTTGTCGAGGTAAACGGCATCATTGATGAAGAACTTGGGCGAACCGCAATCAAACAGCTCGACCGCTTCGCAGAATCGAACTCCATCAAAGCTATTATTGTCCATGTCAACTCGCCCGGCGGCGGTGTGGCAATCTCTCAGGAGATCTACGATGCCATAAAGCGCGCCAAGGAAGAGAAGCCGGTCGTTGCGGCTTTTGCCTCGGTTGCGGCTTCGGGTGGTTACTACATTGCCTGTGCGGCTGACAAAGTGGTCGCCAATCCGGGCACCATCACCGGGTCCATAGGTGTTATTTTCCAATTCCATACCGTCACCGGCTTGCTCGGTAAAATCGGCGTCGAAACCGAAACCGTAAAATCCGGCGAACTGAAAGATGTCGGCTCATACGCCCGGCCCATGACAGAAAAAGAGGAATTGATGCTTCGCGCCGTCGTCATGGATTCCTATGAGCAGTTTGTTTCTGCGGTGGCCGAAGGCCGCGAACTGGAAAAAGATCAAATATACCCGCTTGCCGATGGCTCTATCTTTACCGGCCTGCAGGCCTATAATCTTGGGCTGATTGATACCTTGGGCGGACTCAAAGAAGCGATTGATTTGGCTGCAAGTCTCGCCGCTCTGACCGGAAAGCCCAAACTCGTCCGTCCATTGATTCGTGATAAAGGCTCTATATTTGATTTAGTACAGAGCACACTTGGTAAAGTTAACAAGTCGGTCGACAATAGTTTCTCCGGTCCCCAGCTTCTATATCTGTTTCAGTAAATCTTCGCCAAACAGCCCTCTTTTTGACTATAAAAAATTATAGACATTCCGCGAGTTTTTCCTTTCTTTCCGTTGGGATGTGATTATCTTGTGCTCCGCCAATAGCTTATCAGGTGCTTGATTCAAGCCTTGAGAAGCTGGTGGACAGAAAGCAATGAAAAATATGAAGATGAGAACCATAGACATTTTTGTCGAGGGAGGACATCGTGACTAAAGCCGATTTAGTCGAGAAAGTGGCCGAGAAGACTGGCCTGACCCGCACCGATGTTGCCGTAGTTGTAGATTCATTTCTCGATGTGGTAAAAAAGTCGGTTGAGTCCGGTCATAATATCGAGATTCGCGGCTTTGGGACTTTCAAAGTCAAGCTTCGCAAATCACGCAAAGCGCGAAACCCGAGAACTGGCGAGGTTGTGCCCGTCCCGGATAGAAAAGTCCCGGTGTTTAAACCATCAAATGAGTTCAAAAACATGATAACCAAATTATCTCTGTGACAGTTGCCAGAAGACACTAAGTGGAGGATTGATGCCAAGCGGGAAGAAAAGAAAACGCCAAAAGATTAAGACGCATAAACGGAAGAAGCGAAGACGTGCCGATAGACATAAGAAAAAAGCGCGCTAAGGCTGGCGTTCGGGAAGTATTCTCCGCTGTCTTGGGCAGTAATTTCCCTTCCTTCAGGTCAGGTCGGTCACAAAACAAAAAAGCCGGCTTAAGACACAAAATGGAACTGTAACCGCCACAAGTCATTGCGGCTGATTTGCAATCGTAAATGCCCGTTCATCCGAACGGGCATTTTTATTGCCATTATCGAGCCTATGAACAATGGCAGAGCTATGCGTTTCAATGTTGTGCGAGTAGGCATGTGCCTCGCGGTTTCTCTCCTGTCGACTCACACCGAGGCACAGCAGTCGAGTGACTTTATAGTCAATATTGGCCAAAGTCTGACTGAACAAAGTCAGCCGCAAATCGCCGTGTCAGGCACGGGAAATATAGCAATCGCATGGGTCGACAAACGAAACGGCAACAGTGATATCTACCTTCAGCAGTTTACCCGAGCCGGTATCCCGCGTGGCATAAGCAAGAAAATTAACGATGATCTCATCGGGGCGCATCAAAGTGAACCAGCAATCAGTGCCGATCTCAATGGCTCATATGTTGTCATTTGGAACGACTATCGTAGCGGACTCTACCCATTCAAACCAGATATTTATTTTCAAAGTCTTGACTCCAATCTCGCTTGGCAAGCCGCAAACCAACTGCTAACCATTGAATTGCCGGATTCGCTCAAAAGCGCTCCGGATATTGCGCTCTACAAGTCCGGTGGAGGAGTTGTCGTGTGGGCCGATTACCGAAACCAAAACTGGGATATCTATGGGCAAATAATGTCTTCGACAGGAGCGATGAGCGGTTCTAATTTCAAGATAAACGACGACATTGGACCTTCACAACAACATGCCCCTCGGATCGCAATAGCCCCCGAAGGCTGGTTTATTGTGACATGGTATGACAACCGCGCAGGCAACGATGATATTTTTGTTCAGCGCTTTGACCAAGCAGGCAATCGCCGTGGAAATAATTTTCGGGTGAGCGGCGAAACGAACGGAAGCCGACAGGCCTTTCCTGACATTGCCGCCGATGGAGCTGGCTGTTTTACTGTGGTATGGGTAGACTGGCGTAATGGGACGTATCCGGCCAACCCTGATATTTACGCCCGAAAGCTCGATACTCTCTACAATGCAGTCCTCGCCGAAACAAAAGTCAATCGCGACGGCACTACCCTGGCCCAGCGCGAACCGGCAATCGCCGCCGACCGCCGCGGCAACGTCTCAATTATTTGGGCTGATTCAACGTCAACGTCGTGGGATATTGTCGGGCAGATGCTCGATGTCGATGGAGTAATCCGCGAGGCCAATCTCCAGGCAAACAATTTCAAAGACAGCGCGCAGATTCGTCCCGATGTCGCCCTCGACGGACGATTCAGATACGTGACCTGGGCTGATAACCGAAACGGCAATTGGGATATCTTTGCATCGATTACAAAATATAATGAACCCCATCTGTTACTAACACCCGAAGTCCTGTCGTTTGAATCCCAGGTCGACAGCTTTGTGCCGTTATCACAAAAAGTAATTATCCACCATGCTGGCTACAACCCGATACATTTTATGGTCGCCTCGAACACGAGCTGGCTTTCTGTCACGCCGATTTCGGGGTTGACACCTGACACGCTTGAGATTTCTATCAATGCCAATTCCTTCCAGATAGGACAATACAGCGGCTCGATATCTCTGGTCGATACCGACAACAATGACTCAACTGTCCTTCTTCCAGTACTGTACACCGTTAGAAAACCGAACACAGTCACCGCAACAGACACCATTTCATTCGGCTCGACCCAAATCGAAACCCTTTCAGAATCGGTTATCCCGTTGAGCTTATCGCTCAACCGAGCAATCAAAGGCATTTTTCTTCCTCTCGAATTTGACACGACTCTCTTTGCTATAGATTCTGTTGCTATCGACCCGGCGCAGTCTCCTGTTTTTTCCCTTCAGTTAAACCGATCTGAATATCCATCCACAATCGTTATTGAAGGCAATTCCATATCCGACAGCCTTCTTCCCGGACAATATCTCCTCGCAAACATCCATATCCGGACATTGGACTTAGAGGGGAATACATTGATATCGTCAAGCCTTGGCGGACTTCAAGACCCATTCCTGACAGCCCCAGACGGTTCTCATAGCAATCCTGTGATAGTCGATGGGGTGATTTCCGTTGGAGTCTCAACACCGGTAGAAGAGATTACCAATAGCTCACTTCCCAACTCATATAAGCTCCATACAAATTACCCGAATCCTTTCAATCCAAGCACAACCATCACCTATGAACTTCCCCTGACAACCTCAGTCATCCTCGAGGTCTTTAACATTCTGGGGCAAAGAGTAAATATTCTTGTTCAAGGTCTAAAATCTGCCGGTACACATCATGTAACATGGGACGGTATCTCTCATACCAATCGGCCTGCGCCTTCCGGAGTCTATTTTTATAGACTTCAGACCGACGGCCTTTCTTTCGTCAATAAAATGCTCCTTTTAAAGTAGATTTCTCAGGTTCTTTCCTTACATATCTAATTGAAGCCGGACTTGTCTCTTGTGCAACAATTTGATATTAATTTTCGTATGCACAGCTGTGAAGTATGAAATAACCGGGAAGGATTTATGAAGATTTCAAAACATATTATATTTCTCACTATAGCTTTGCTCTTTGCGGCTCGCCTTGCTCAAGCCGAGAACGAGGACCGTATTCACGGAAAACTCACGACAGTCGATGGCGACACATTCGAAGGGCTTATTCGATGGGATAAAAACGAGGGATCTTGGATCGACATTCTCAATGGAACCAAAGAGATAACACGCCGTCAACTCAACGAAAGCTCGAAATCAAACCGCAAAAAATATGGTGACCGAAACAACGGCTCAGTTACTCTATTCGGTATCAAAGTCAACGATCATGATAACTGGGATGAGTGGCCGACAAGCGCCGAATCCGGAATTCGCTTTGGACATCTGCAATCCCTCGAGGTCGTCGACGATGATCGTGTGCGACTCTTATTGAAATCCGGTATCGAAGTAGAAATGGTCGGCGGCTCGTCTGATATTGGCTCGCATATCAGGGAGATTGTAATTGAAGATCCAAGCAATGGCGAGACTGAGTTCACATGGGATGATATCAAGAGCATCGAGTTTTCAGCAACCAACGGTGACCAGGTCTCTACATTTGGCCAGCGTCTCTACGGAACCGCGACAACCAGACGGGGCGAAGAGTTCACCGGTTTCATCTGCTGGGATGTGGACGAGATATTTACAACCGATGTTCTCGACGGCGAAAATAAAGGGCGGACCCGCAAGATTCGCTTTGACAAAATCGCATCCATCAAACGCTATAGCTCAAATGGCGCTCAGTTAATCCTCACCGGAGGAGAAGAAGTCCTGCTCCGCAACTCAAATGACATCGATGACGGCAACCGAGGGATAATTGTATCCGATCCCGGATTCGGCCAGGTCACTATTGAATGGAGTGAATTCGAGAAGCTGACTTTGAAGCCCGCGCCGAGCACCATTAGCTATAACACTTTTGATGGCGGCAAAGCCCTCAGCGGGACCGTAACAACCGAGGACGGCGACACATATACTGGGACAATCCGATGGGATAACGATGAAACCCACTCATGGGAAATTCTTGACGGTGACACACGCAATGTCAGCTACGATGTCGAATTTGGTCTGATTAAATCCATTGAGAAGAAAAGCTACCGCTCATCGCTGGTGACACTTCGCGACGGCCGGACGCTTGATCTCCGCGGAAGCAACGATGTCGACGATAGCAACAAGGGGATATTTATAACCCTGTCAGACGGTGAAAATATTCGTGTCGATTGGGAAGAATTCAAAAAGCTTGAGTTATCAAACTAAACCCGAACACCTGTAAATACGATTAATAAAAAAGCCCGAATCATTCGGGCTTTTTTATTTCACAACTGTCTGTACTTTTATTCGCCGACTTGCGCTATCGCGGCCTGAAGGTCTTTGATATGCTGCTGTGCTACTGCAATATCCTTGTTTGCTTTCGGGTTATTTTTTGCCACCCGAACAAAAGCCTCCCAGTTTGCGATATTGCCCGCATAATCATCTTGGCTGAAACTTTCCGTTGCCGTTGCATAATTATACGCCGCGCGATACTTGGACGGGGCGGCCTCTAAGGCAGCCTTAAATTCGGTCGCGGCTTGCTGAAATTTCTCCTGGTTCATATAAATCTGACCCAGCGCAAAATGGGCATTATAGTTTTTCTTCTCCACTTCAATTGATTTGTGATACGCTGCAATCGCCTCCTGGCTTTTGTTCGTTTTCTCGTATGCATTCCCAAGCAGAACATAGGTGATGTCATCACCCGCTCCGAGTTCATGAGCGCTGTTCATTGTCTCGATGATTTTAGGATAATTCTTGGCTTCTCCATATATCTTGCCGAGATCCTTGTAAAGCGAACCGTCCTTATTGTCAATCGAGATCGCCTTGGTCAGCGAGGCCTCAGCTTCGGTAAAATTTTTCAATTTGAGTTGAACCCGGCCGAGATTTGCGAAGGCGTCCTTATTTTCAGGAGCCTTCGCGGCTGCTGTCTTAAATTGCGTAAGCGCTTCTTCAAATTTCTGCTGCTCAAAATAAATCGTGCCCAAATTCAAATAAGAATCGACATAATTAGGATCAAAGGTAATGGCCGCGTTGTAAGCAACAATCGCTTCGTCAGTATTTCCAGCCTGAGAGGCGGTCACACCCTTGTTAAATGATTCTTTGGCTTTTTCCGTATCGAGAGCAAAGGCCTGAATGCCGCAGACGCTCAAGAGTACAATTAGCGCTTGTGCTACCTTCAGTTTGCCTGTCTTTTTTTTCGCGATCATCAAATCTCCTTCCAATTAATAAATCAGCTTCTTAATCTTACCTTCTTAAATGCCTGACAATCTTCAAGGTTCCAATTGCCCTTTTTCGTTTTGCCTGTTTATCCGCTCGATTGTAGACGCACAATTCCTTTAATTTGTTGAATATGCTCCAGTTATAAAAAATAAGTAAAACAGGCTATTCCAATGCCGTCTGCGGAGCTTCGTCGATATCCTGATCCTGCTCGATCAACTCAATCGGTCTGGGAACCGCCAGCGGGGGAGGGGGAGCGCTGAGCGCGCGCAAACCTATATCTTTGCGAAACATCGCCCCGTCAAAACGTATCCGCCTCACCACGTCGTAGGCTCTTGCCAAAGCCGCCTTTAAATCCGAACCAGTCCCGACAACAGAAAGCACCCGACCTCCATCCGTCAACCAGACATTATTGTCGCGTCTTGTACCGGCATGGAGCACAAACGAATCAGCCGATGCCTGTCCGGGAAGACCGGTGATTCTTTTACCAGTTGGATATTTTCCGGGATAGCCTCGCGATGCCATCACAACACAGGCCGCAGAACCCGGACACCACTCAGGAGAGAAAGACTGGAGCTTCTTGTCCATACATGCAATGATCAAATCTACTAAATCAGTCTTGAGCAAAGGGAGGACCACTTGCGTTTCCGGATCTCCAAAGCGAACGTTGAACTCAAGCACCCTTGGGCCGGATTCAGTCAGCATGAGACCAGCGTAGAGTACGCCTGTGTACTCCAAATTATCCTTTCTTAGGCCTGTCAAAACCGGCAGGAGAATATGCTCATAAATTTGTTCAGTAATATCAGGCGTGATATACGGAGTTGGACAATAAGCGCCCATTCCGCCAGTATTTGGACCTCGGTCGCCATCGAGAGCGCGTTTATGATCCTGGCTGGGAAGAAGTGACAGAATGGATATTCCGTCCGTGACAGCCATGACCGAGACTTCTTCGCCAACAAGACATGTTTCAATGACGATTTTGGTGCCTGCCTGCCCGAATATTCGTTTTTCCATAATGTCATCTATTACAGCCGATGCATCATCGAAATTCTTCACAATTATCACGCCTTTTCCAGCCGCAAGTCCGTCGGCTTTGATGACAATTGGATATTCAACAGTTTTACAAAAGCCAATGGCTTCTGCAAATGTAGAGAAAACCCTGTACGGCGCAGTCGGAATATGGTGTCGTTGCATGAAATCTTTGGCGAATACTTTGCTGCTCTCAAGCTGGGCCGCTTTGCGATCGGGGCCGAATATCTTCAGCTTCCGACGCTGGAACTCATCGACGATCCCCATTGCTAGACATTTTTCCGGCCCCACAACAGTTAGGTTTATTTTATTGCGAAAAGCAAAATCTGAGAGCCCACGGATATTTTCGGACTTGAGATTCACGCATTTGGCATGCTGCGAGATTGCCGCATTTCCGGGCGCGCAGAAAATACGCTCAACCTTCTTCGAGGACTTGAGTGTCCAGACCAATGCATGTTCGCGAGCCCCCGAACCAATGACTAATACTTTTAAACCCATGCTATTTACTTCCTTCAGAGTGCCAGTATAAACGAAACTGCTGCTATTTCAAATAGTTTTCGCCAGCCTTCTCGGGGGTCGTAAATAAAGACTTGTCCGCTGGTGAAAAAGGTATATCTTGTGTCTGTCTTCTACATAACACCCGGCCTGTTCGGGTGATACTACCTACAGTACCATAAGTTAGGAAATTACTGATGAAAAGATTTTTCGCGATAGGTTGCTTCAGTCTCACGATAATGTTTGGTTCGCTTGCTTTCGGGGCAGAACAAAAAATTGCCCAAATTCAACTCCCTGAATTATCCAAAGAGCAGTGGAATGAAGTCAAAAAACTCGGCTTGGATCATGACATCTGCGGCGGCCACACCGATATCTTTGCCAACGAAAGCCAACTCGCCAAATTGCGAGAACTCGGCATTGAGTTTCATACCGAAGTCAAAGACCTTCGGGCATTTTATCAGTCGCGTAATACCGCCGCAGTGGATTTCGGCGGATTCCGGACCTTTACGCAAATCGAAGCCTATCTCGACAGCCTTACCATTGCCCATCCGACTCTTTGCTCGCAGAAATTTTCTGCCGGACAGACCCTTGAAGGAAGACAGATGTGGGTTATTAAGATCTCAGATAACCATACGGTCGATGAAAACGAACCCGAAGTTTTTTATAATGCCCTCATTCACGCCCGCGAACCAGCGGCTGGTGCTTCGCTTTTACATTTCATGGCGCATCTGCTGACAAATTATGGCACCGATGCTGTAGTGACCGATATCGTTAATAATCGCGAACTCTATTTCATGCCAGTGGTGAATCCCGACGGGTATGTCCATAACGAAAATATTAACCCACTCGGTGGCGGGCTATGGCGTAAAAATCGACGCAATAACGGCGATGGCAACTTCGGCGTTGACCTCAACCGAAATTATTCCCATGAGTGGGGGATAGACGATGTCGGTTCCTCGGGCGTTACCGCCTCGGAAGTGTACCGAGGTGCAAGTCCTTTTTCAGAGCCTGAAACGCAAAATATCAGGGACTTTATTGTCTCACGACAGTTCGTTATTGTAAATAATATCCACTGCTACTCTGATCTATTGCTGTGGCCGTGGGGCGGTTCCGATCGAACATATACGCCGCAGGAGAGTTTTTACAAAGCAGTCGGCGACTCTGCGGTAAAGTTTAATGGCTACGCGCCCGGTGTCGGCTGGGGTTTATATCCTACCAATGGCGCAGCCGATGACTGGATGTGGGGAGATACAATACTCAAGTCGCGGATTATTTCATTCACCACCGAAATTGGCGGTAACAGCGATGGCTTTTGGCCTGATCCGGCTCGCATCCCGGCTCTTGTCGCCGAGAATGTGTGGCCAAATATTTTTCTCGCAAAAATAGCAGGCAATCCCTATCTGTACGCCCAGCCCCTGGCCCCGACCGTCACACTTCCTGATTCAGTCTCCGAGGATTTTTCTTTGTCGTGGCAGGATGTCGATCCGATTAATCCCGCTCTCACATATAGAATCTCAGAACTCAAAAACAAATCCACTGTGACCGATAATGTGGAAGTTGTCACAAATGACTGGAGTCCCCTTCGTTTCAACCGAAGTACCACCCGTGCCCATGGCGGCACATTTTCATGGAAAACAACTAACACAAATTTCGCTCCCCATTGGCTTATATCCCGATCTCCCTACGAAGTGAAAACCAATGACTCACTGGTGTTTTGGGTCTGGTATAACGTTGAGGCTAATTACGATTACTTTTACGCGCAGGTATCAACCGATGGCGGATTTGCCTACACAAGCCTGTCAAATAATTTGACCACAAACACAAATCCAAACAATGTCAACCTCGGCAATGGCATGACCGGCTCATCCGGCGGATGGGTCAGAGCGGCCTTTGACTTATCCCCGTACAGCGGTCAGCAAGTCTTATTCCGTTTAGCTCTGCTCACTGATAACGGCACTCTCGGCGAAGGCGTGTATGTCGATGACTTTGCCAATATCGATCTCTTCGGTATTGAAACAGAACTATTCTCCGCCTTAGCTGACACAACTCTCTCCTTCATCGATAAAGCGCCAGGCGACTATTGGTATAAAATTAAAGCAAAAGATGCTCAAGGTCAGGAAGGGCTTTATTCGCAGCTGGTGAAGACGAACGTGACAGTTCCATTCGTTCTTGGAGATTTTGACGGAGACGCCGTTGTCGATATTTCAGATCTGACCGACTTGATAAGTTACTTGTTTTTGGGAGGGCCGCCCCCGTCTCCTGAGTCGCGGCTCGAACTCGATTGCATCGCCCCGGTCGACATCTCAGATCTTACGGCGCTTATTGATTATCTTTTTATTTCGCTATCACCGCTCAGCTGTCCATAGGACGGTGTGATCTTATATTCCTGTAGCCCACCCAACGGGTGGGTTTTTATATGCCCGGTGTGAGAACAAACTGTTTGATGAAGTTTGGTGCGGGGCGGGGATAACCCCCACGAAGTCATTTCTCAGGCTGATTCGTCTTTGGATCTTCGTGCAGGCCGTCTCTGGCCTGCACCACTTTGTAATTAGCGTACCTCCCCGTACGCCAACTTCTACATAGAGCGCCACAAACTATTTCTGATGGCGTTTTCCGCGTCGCATAACCTGCGTAGTGTAAACATATATATGAAACAATTACGCTGTCGTAATTGCTTCTGTGTCACTCTATTTAATCAGTTGACAAGCCGTTCCGAAGGACTATATCTTATCGCTTCGCTGGGTGATACAATCGAGATGATTGCGCCGCGGGCGGGAATGAAAAGGTTAAATTTCGTGCTAACATGGTGAGGGTTGTGGAATGAGAAGAGACACGGTTATGGCCGCACTGGCTCTGTTACTATTAAGCGCTTTTGCCGTATCAGCCCAGGAGGCGGTGACCGAGACGGCGACTGAAGAGGAAGCGAAAGATTTTCTCGAAATCGCTCTTTACGGTGGATACGTATCTCCTTCGGGTGGACTCGGTGATTTCAAAGATTCTGTCGGCGCTAAGTCAGGATGGTCAGTCGGTATTGATGTCGGTTACTTTGCGACGCCAAATTTGGCTATCGGCCTGAACTTTAGCTACGCACAACTCGGCATAAAAGATTTCGACGGCCAATCCGGATTATCACATCGCTTCTATAACCCGTTCCTCTACGGCAAATATTATTTCTTCAGCGAATCAAAATTCGCCCCTTTCATCAAAGGTATGATAGGCCTGCATAACGCCAAATTCACAACCCTTGTCAATGACCTCGGCGTCGGCCAAATGAAATACCGCCAGATCTCATACGAACCCTCGCTGGCCATCGGTATTGCCGGAGGAGCTTTTTACTATACATCAGACTACAGCGGACTTTTTGTCGAGGCCGAATACCAAATGGGCTTTAGCGAAGATTCAAAAGCTGAATATCAGGGGCAAAACCTTACCTTCGGCGAAAATACAGGACTTCTAAACTTGAATGCCGGAATCAAAGTATTCTTTGGTTCTGAGTGAAACAGACGTCCTTTTGAATTACCGACCCGTCCTGTTACAGAAACAGGACGGGTTTTTTATGGAAACTCTCTGCATTCATAAGTACTTTGTATTATGAAAAACACACGGCTTCTTGTCGTTGACGATGAATCTTCCGCGCGCCAGCTTCTTGCCGGTTTCTTAAGACAAAACGGTTTTGAAATTCACGAAGCCGCAGACGGCGAGAGCGCTCTTGATACCTATCGGAAAGTCCTGGCGCCAGTGGCTCTTATCGATCTCAAGATGCCAGGTATGGGCGGACTCGAGTTGCTCAAGAAACTCAAAGAAATTAATCCGCTTATCCAAGTCATTGTCCTGACCGCATTCGGCTCTGTTGAATCGGCCGTGACAGCAATGCAGGCCGGTGCCTATGACTATCTGACCAAACCCGTTCAGGAACTCTCTGAATTGCTCGTGAAGCTGCAGAAAGCAGCCGAAGCCAATCGTTTGATTCGTGAAAACGAAATCCTCACCCGCCGAATCAACGAACTATTTCCCGGAACTGAGATTCTTGGCGAGTCGACTGCCATTAAGAAAGTCAGAGAGATGATTAGTGTTGTTGCGCCTCGTGATGCCACTGTTTTGATTACCGGGCCGTCGGGAACCGGCAAAGAATTAGTCGCGCGGGCTCTCCATGCCCTTTCACCTCGAGCCGGCAGAAAACTTGTTGCCCTTAACTGCGCCGCCTTTCCTGAAAGCCTGCTTGAGTCAGAACTCTTCGGATACGAAAAAGGAGCCTTCACCGGAGCCGACCGGACCAAGCCGGGACGATTTGAATTAGCCGAAGGCGGAACACTGTTTCTTGATGAGATAGGCGAGATGCCCCTCACCATGCAAGTAAAGTTGCTTCGCGTTATAGAAGAACGCGTGCTCGAACGGCTCGGATCGGTCAATGCCACCCCTCTCGATATTCGTATCATCACTGCGACAAATAGGGACCTCGAAAAACTAATCTCACTCGGGACATTCCGCGAGGACCTCTACTATCGGCTGAATGTCATCAGGATCCATGTCCCGCCATTATCCGAACGAAGCGGCGATCTGCTTCTGCTCGCAAAGCACTTCATCAACAAATACACAAAAAAAATAGGAAAAGAGATTTGGGGAATTGAGGCCGACGCCGCAAAAGTTCTAATCCAGTATTCTTGGCCCGGAAATGTAAGAGAGCTTGAGAATGTCATCGAACGCGCTATAATTTTAGCAAATGGAACCGTAATCACAAAAGAAGATTTGGCAGGGTTGAGCATCTCAGAGACAACGCCAGAACCTTCGGGTAAAATTCTTCCTCTCTCAGAAGTTGAGAAAGAGCATATCAGATTTTGTTTGGATAGGTTTGGGTGGAATCTTGGCGAAACAGCCGAATGTCTCGGATTACACCGGAACACCCTTCGGGCAAAAATTAAAGAATTCAACCTCCAAAAATAAGCCTCACCCAAAAGCTTGCACCGTTTCAGTGCATCACTTTTTCTAGCATGCACAAAATCTGTGCAACATGTCGCTACTTAATCAGTCTATTACAGGCTAACTATTTGTCCGATTAACGGTTAAGTGAATTGGCGTAAAACTTGATTGATATAATCGCAGAACTGATCGAAAAACCGAATGGAGAAATGTGTGAAGCACCGAAATCTGATGACCCTTGCAGTTCTTTTGACCGCTTTAAGCGTAGTTGGCTGTAATAAGGATGAAACCGTGCTCGCCGAGAGCGATCCGGTTCCAGCTACTCCTCAAGGAGTATATAGCGTGACAGGTGACCTCGAAGTTGCCGTGAAATGGAATGGTATATACGAAGCTGATGTTAAGCAGTATATAGTTTGGCGCTCAATTGATTCGGTTGACAATTATCTGGAAATCGGCCGAATTGCTGCCATATCCAATCCAAATCAGGACTTGCTGATTTACACCTTCGTCGATGATAATGTCTCCAATGGAGCGACATATTATTATGCCGTTTCCGCGGTGGATTTCGCAAACCAAATATCCGACTTATCCGCTGAGGATGTCTTTGATACTCCTCGGCCCGAGGGATCGAACCGGCTTTATTCATTATTTGTTGATTCAACCCGTACCGGATTCAATTTAAGTGCTGGAGCACCCGGTCCTGCTAATGCCGCCGGAGTTGATATATTTATCGACGATTTTGAAGGACTATTTTATATAAACGCGGCCGATATTGACACCGACATTCAGGATATGGGTTACACAAACGGATTTGATGAAATTGGCTATGCCACCGACACCGGCTGGTCGGAACTCGGCTACTCCGAATTAATTGCCGGACATACGTATCTTGTCTGGACGCGCGACAATCACTTTGCCAAGATACGTATTACCGCAACAAACTTTGCAGTAGGCTGGGTTGATATCCACTGGGCATACCAGACCGATCCAGGCAACCTTGAATTGTCACTACCGCATGGATTTGAGAAACCACAACACGACCAAAATTATCTGAAAAGCAAAGCCGCTCCGCTCTTGAGAACGGCGCTCGAATAACCTGAAAGGAAGTGTGACACAATGTTACGCAAAAGAATGTTGACGGGCTTACTGCTGATGTTTAGTGTGCTCTTTGGCGCCATGACGCCCAACGCTCAAAACATACAGCGCGATTATGATGACGATAACAACCGAGACGAAGATGACGACGGCCGCGACGAAAATCGCGGCGAGGGTATCGCCCGGGTCGACCGTTATCTCGATGTCGAAGTCTGGACCGACCAGGCCGACGGCGAATACTACGAAGGGGATAATATCGTTATCCATTTCCGCGCCAGTCGCGATGCCTTTGTCGCTGTCTATTCGATAGACACCCGCGGACGAGTCAACCTGCTCTTTCCGGCCAATTCAACCGATGATAATTTTGTCTCTGGCGGAGCCACCTATCGTCTTCCGGACGGACGCGATGATTTCGATTTCGTCGTGACTGGTCCTGAGGGACGCGAGAATATTCAGGTTATTGCTTCGCGAGAACGATTTCCGATTCCAAGCTGGCATCGCAATTCAGGCCTTGTCTGTGATTGGGACGACCGCGACGGGTACATGGATGACCTCAATTCCCAATATTTTATCCGCTACAATGGTCAGCGTTTTGCCTATGACCGTGCGGTGGTTTTTGTCAACGAATGGGAAGATAATTATTATCGTCCCGTGCATTATCCTTCATATCCCCACTGGTCGGTCTGCGGTAACACCTACATTGATTATCCGTACGGCGGTTCGATATATGTCAACGGCATCTACTGGGGCTGCGCTCCGCTCTATATTCCCCGCATACTTGTGGGATGGCATACCATTACGGTCTATGACCCCCGCGGCTATTGCTGGGAGTCGGATTTCCATATCAGCCGTTACAATACTGTAGTCTTTGACAGGCATGTTATCCGTCCGAGCCGAACCTATGTCTCGAAGTATAAAGAAGTGCGCGAAGTTGGCTATCGCGACCCGATTCGCTCAGGATATCCAAATTATAAACAGCGCGCCACGGCAACGGTTATCGACAAACGGGGTGTGAAGAGCACAAACGGAGGATCAAAATCTACCCTCTCTAATATCGCGACTGTAGACCAGGAATCATCGCTCAGCCGAAAATACGTACGCGGATCGACTGAACTCAAAAAGACCGCGCGGGGTTATGAAACCAATGCGGCTATAAATAATGAGGGTGGCACAAGTCGCCGCTCTAAAGTCAGCCGCGGACAGACCGGAAGCGAAACCGCTGGTACTCTTGACAAGGGACGCGATCAGAATGCAACTGTTGAAACCAGCAGAGACGGCTCATACACCAAACGTTCTTCTTATAAATCCTCAACCGAAACAGTTGAGAGGGAGGGGTCTTCAGGAACTGACCGCCAATCCGAACGAGTCGAGAAACGAAGCGGATCAGATGCCGATAGACAGCAGGCTGGGCGCGTGGAGAAGAGTTCCCAGCAATCAGGGTCTGATAATAACTCCGCTGAGCGCAAGCAGACCGAAAGCAAACAAACCGAAGGCCGGAAGCAGACTTCGACAAGCACAACAGTCAAAAAAGCAGATGGCGGCGGTTCAAACGATAAATCGGCAACCTCCAAACCCCAGTCTTCGGGACAACAAAGTTCAGGGAAATCTAAAGAGGGCGGCGGACGCAAGAAGTAGGGTGGTATTATATGGTAGACTTTTTGGTTCAGATAGCTTATAATAGTGGATTGTGGGAAAAGCAGGCAGTACGAAGAGTATCATGCTGCTTATACTGCCTGCTTTGCTCGCTTCTGATAATTGGGAACGCCGAAGCGGTCGAACGGAAGAAAAAAACTTCAGATTCTACCACAGTGTCCCAAACACAGAAGAGCGAGAGCGCGGGAAAGCAGAAGAAGAAAGAGCCGAAACGGGCCGCTTTCAAAGCGCCTGCGACGGCTGATCGGCGATACGATTCCTTTGTTGATAAAAACAACAACGGAATCGACGATAGGAAAGAGAATATTCAGTCGAAATCCTCTCTTATCCCTCCCATAGAGACGAAGCCTCCGCCGGCAGCGGTAAAAGCCCCGACGGAAAAGAAGACACAAGTCGAAACGAAAGAAAAGGAAAAACCCTGAACTTGCTGGGGCAATGAACTGCGAATCCCGTCTTAATGATTTTTAGGCATTTCTCGTAGAGCTTCCACATTCAGCGTTATATTAAGAGGAACATGCGCTTGTCGGGCGATTGTATGAATCGTCCCCGATACGCGCATGTATATATAGTATGCACCATATTCGGAACATCGCAATCATTGCCCATGTCGACCATGGCAAAACCACCCTTGTCGACTGTCTGCTGAAACAGTCCGGCACCTTTCGAGCCAACCAGTCCACCTCCGAGCGGATGATGGACTCAATGGACCTTGAGCGTGAAAAAGGGATAACCATTCGCGCAAAGAACGCCGCCTTCACCTACAAAGATTACCATATCAATGTCGTTGATACTCCCGGCCATGCCGATTTCGGTGGCGAAGTCGAACGAATTATGAATATGATAGATGGTGTGCTGTTGGTGGTCGACTCACTCGACGGCCCTCAGGCGCAGACGCGATTTGTTTTGCGCAAGGCGATGGAAGCCGGCGCGAAACCGATGGTTGTTATCAATAAAATCGACCGAGAAAATGCCGATCCGCATCGGGTGCTCGACGAAATCTTTGAGCTTTTCATGTCGCTTCATGCGACAGACGAACAGCTTGATTTTCCGGTTATCTATGCCAGCGCAAAACTCGGCTATGCCAAAACGGAACTTGATCAGCATAGCGATACTATCGAGCCGCTCTTTGATGCAATCGTGAAACATATTCCACCGCCAAACGCTGACGAAAACAGCGAATTCAAAATGCTGGTTTCTAATCTTGACTACTCGGATTATCTCGGCCGAATAGCGCTTGGACAGATTTTGGGAGGCAAAATAAAGGCGGGCGATCAAATCGTTTGTATTCATGGCGACGGCCGCAGAGAAGTTTCCAAAGCCAGCTCCCTCTTTCATTTTCATGGCCTGCGTCGAATCGAAATTAAAGAAGCCTTTGCCGGTGATATTATCGGAGTCTCGGGATTTGAAGATGTCTTTATTGGCGAAACAATCACCGACTCAATCGAGCGTGACCCTCTCCCATTCGTTCCGATTGATCCGCCCACAATTCATATGCAATTTGCTGTCAACGATGGCCCACTTGCGGGAACAGAGGGAAAACTTGTTACCGGACGTCATATTCGTGACCGGCTTGTCAAAGAGATGCGGACAAATATTGCGCTCCGCGTTACAGACACTGAATTCCCAACCGTGTTCGAAGTAGCCGGAAGAGGCGAAATGCAGATCGCGATTCTTGTGGAGCAGATGCGCCGCGAGGGGTACGAAGTGCTCGTCTCACGTCCCGAAGTTATTTACAAAAACGATGAAAACGGAACACTGCTTGAGCCAATAGAAAAGCTGTTTTTGGAGATTCCAAAAGACTCAATGGGGCCAATAATGGAAAATCTGGCCAGTCGTAAAGCCGAAATCGAAGGGATATCGCATCATGGAGACGATGTCAGTATCGATGCCTTTATTCCCACACGCGGCCTGATTGGATTTGAGACCGATCTCATGAACTCCACACGCGGCCTCGGTGTTATCAGCCATCTGTTTCACGCCTATGCTCCTTTTAGAGGGGAAATTTCGGGACGCAAAAATGGCTCGCTGGTGAGCATGGAAGACGGGGTTGCCACGACTTATGCGTTGAATTTGGTGCAGGAACGCGGCAAAGTTATGGTTGAGCCGGGCGACAAAATTTATACTGGCATGATTGTCGGTGAGAATGCTCGTGAGCAGGATATTGCCGTCAATCCCTGCCGTGAGAAGAAGCTGACCAATATGCGTTCGCAAGGGGATGGCAAGGGGATCCAACTGACTTCACCGCTCAAACTCTCTCTGGAGAGGGCATTGGAATATATCGGGCCGGATGAATATGTGGAGGCTACTCCGAAAAGCCTCAGGCTGCGCAAGAAGATTCTGGACGATACCCAGCGCAGACGGCTTGAGAAAGCCCGCTCGGTCTAAGAGATATTTCTTTTAGGCTTGAGTTCTGGTTTTCAAAAAAACTACCATTTTGGTAGTAATTCATAAAGGGTCCTATTTAGTAGGTGCCCTTTTTTTGGCCATCATGCGATGATTAGTACTTGACGAGTGTTATAGCTTTCCGTTATAATGCGTTGTCTGGCAGTAGTTCTGCCATAATGGCAGTCTACGGTGCAACCTTTTGGCCGGATGTTATGTTTAGCGAGTAAAAATAGTATGGCGTTTGAGAACTTATCTGACCGGGAAAAACAGATTCTGCTGAATCTCATAAATTATTACATATCCTCAGCCGATCCGGTGGGGTCGCGGGTTATTGCAACCAAATTTCAGATGGGACTATCTTCGGCCACCATACGAAACACCCTTCAGGATTTGGAAGACCTCGGACTTGTCGAACAACCGCATACCTCGGCTGGGCGCGTCCCCACCGATAAGGGGTATCGGGTGTATATCGACTATCTCTTGAAGCCCGATGTACTCACCGATGAGGAGAAGAAGACGATTAAGAATGCAATTGTAAAGGAAGGTCGCGGGATCAATGAGATACTCGGCCAGACAGCGCGCGTGCTTGGGGATATTACTCGACAGCTTGGCGTGACGATAGCCCCACGTTTCGAAGAAGGAGTTCTTGGGCAACTCAAACTCATTCCGGTCTCCGAGGGGAAGATCATGGTTATTGTGATTGTCGCCTCGGGTATTGCTCGGACAGTTGTATTGGAAGTTGAGACATCAATCTCGGCATCGGCCCTACAGGATGTCGAGCAGATATTGAACGAACGTCTTGCCGGGCTGACACTGTCCCAAATCAGAACTTCGATTGTTGACCGGCTTGCCGACTACACCGGCAATGGGCGGTTATTGCAGGTTGTGATGGACTCACATCACAAACTGTGGGCAGAAGAGCGCGGCGAGGATATTCATTTTGCTGGAACAGATAAACTCCTGGCAATGCCGGAATTTGCGAATCGTGAGAAGCTTTCCCAGTTGATGAAATTGCTCGAAGACGGCCGAGTGCTTTCTGATTTTCTGAGCCATGCCTCGGATGAGGGTTTGGTTATCACAATAGGAAAAGAGAACACGATAAATGAGATCGTCAACTGCTCTCTGGTGACGTCGTCGTACAAAGTCGGGAACATCAGCGGGGCAATTGGCATTATCGGGCCAACACGGATGCCCTATAACAAATTGGTGTCGATTGTGGAGTATACGGCAAAATCGATTACCGAAGTTCTTTCAGGAATGGAAAATAAGAAGGGGACATAAAATATGGCTGATGAAAGAGAGATTCCGATTAACATGGACGAAGAAAGCCGACCGCTCAAGCGACCTTCACACTCGAGCGGGTCAGTGCTTGATCGGGAAGAGTCGTTTTCGGAGAACGCTTCGGAAACTGATGAGCAAGGGACTGGCGATGATGAATCAGTAAAAACTCGAATGACTGAACTCGAAGATAAGCTTTTGCGCACGCTGGCTGATTATGACAACTACCGCAAACGCTCAGCGCGTCATGCTGAGGATTTGAGCCGCTCGGCGACCGATAGGCTCATGGTGGAGCTTTTGGAAGTAATAGATAATTTCGAGCGCGCGGTAGCCCACAGCGGCGATGTCAAAGAGGGGGATGCACTGAGCAAAGGCGTGTCACTCATCCACAGCCAGTTGATGGATCTCCTGAAGCGCAACAATGTGACCCCGATAGAGTCGCTTGGAAAGCCATTCGATGCCGCGCTTCATGAAGCACTGATGCAGGTCAATTCAAAAGAATATCCCGAAGGGATTATTGCCTTGGAAATAGGAAAAGGGTACCGGCAAGGAGAGCGGGTGTTGCGGCATAGTAAAGTCGGAGTAAGCACCGGGGGAAAAGGATAAGCGTAGAAATATATTTGAGTAACTTGTATTTGCCGACGAAATGTCGGATGAAAAATAAAACAGAGGAGAGTGATAAATGGGGAAAATTATTGGAATCGATTTGGGGACGACCAATTCATGTGTGTCTGTTCTTGAAGGAAAAGACCCGGTCGTTATACCGAACCTCGAAGGGGCGCGGACGACTCCATCGGTTGTGGCCTTTACCCGCGACGGTGAACGTTTAGTCGGCGCCGCTGCAAAACGGCAGGCGGTGACAAATCCGGAGAATACAATATTCTCGATCAAGCGGTTCATGGGCCGCCGCCACGATGAGGTGAAAAGCGAAGAGAAGCTGGTTCCCTATAAGATAACTGAAGATAATAAAGGGAACGTGATGGTGACGATAAACGGCAAGCAGATGGCTCCGCCGGAAATTTCAGCTTTCATACTGCAATACTTAAAGAAGGCCGCGGAGAAATATCTTGGTCAGGAAGTCACACAAGCGGTCATAACGGTACCGGCGTATTTCAATGATGCTCAACGGCAGGCAACCAAAGATGCTGGGCGCATAGCGGGACTTGAGGTGCTCAGAATTATCAATGAGCCGACCGCGGCATCGCTGGCTTACGGTCTTGATAAAAAGAAGAATGAAAAGATTGCCGTTTATGATTTGGGCGGCGGAACTTTTGATATTTCCATTCTTGAAATAGGGGATGGCGTTTTTGAAGTGCGTTCGACCAATGGAGATACGCACCTTGGAGGAGATGATTTCGACCAGCGAATTATCGACTGGATGGCGGATGAATTCCGGAAATCACAGGGGATTGACCTGCGCAAAGACCGGATGGCGCTTCAGCGTCTCAAAGAGGCCGCTGAGAAAGCCAAAATAGAATTGTCATCGACGATGCAGACCAATATCAATCTGCCGTTTGTCACAGCCGACCAGTCAGGGCCGAAACATCTTGATTTGACATTGACTCGGGCCAAATATGAAGGGCTCGTCGATGACCTTGTACAGCGGACTGTCGGGCCGTGTAAATCGGCAATTTCAGACGCCAAACTTACGTTTAGCGATATCGATGAAGTCGTTCTTGTGGGCGGTATGACCCGCATGCCGAAGATTTTCGAAACAGTAAAGAAATTATTTATGAAAGATTCTCACGATAAAGATCCTCACCAAGGAGTCAATCCTGACGAAGTCGTCGCTATTGGCGCGGCCATTCAGGGGGGTGTGCTCTCAGGTGATATGAAGGATATCGTGCTGTTGGATGTTACTCCGCTCTCGCTTGGTATCGAAACCCTGGGTGGCGTGATGACCAAGCTCATAGACCGGAACACAACTATTCCGACTAAAAAGTCGCAGATATTTTCCACCGCGAGCGACAATCAGCCTGCGGTAAATATCCATGTTCTTCAAGGTGAACGGAAGCTCGCAACCGACAACAGGACACTTGGCCGGTTTGATCTTGTAGGTATCCCATCGGCTCCGCGGGGTGTGCCGCAGATCGAAGTTTCATTTAATATCGATGCCAACGGAATTGTCCATGTTTCGGCAAAAGATATGGCGACACAGAAAGAGCAGTCGATTAAGATCGAAGCATCTTCCGGTCTGTCTGAAACAGAGATAGATAAAATGGTGAAAGACGCCGAGTCTCATGCAGAGGAAGATACCAAACGGGCTGAGCTTATTCAGGCGCGCAACGAAGCAGATGCCCTTGTCTACCAGAACGAGAAGACACTTAAAGAGCATGGCGACAAGGTGTCTGAAGATGATAAGAAGAAGATTGAAGACGCAATCGCGTCGCTTCGAACCGCAATCGCTGGCGATTCTGTCGATGAGATAAACAAAGCTAAAGAAGTGTTGACGACGGCATCACATAAGCTCGCTGAGGAGATGTACAAACAGACTCAACAACAATCGGCATCGGGCCAGCCAGGCCCAGACCAATCCAGTGGCCAGAGCGAAGGCGGAGATAGCGGCAGTTCGAATAAGGGCGGCGGCAAAGATGGAGCTGTCGATGCCGATTTTGAAGTTGTTGATGAAGACAAGAAATAGTTTATTCGTACAGATGAGGACAAGCTAACAAGACCTGATGTCAAAACGGGATTTCTATGAGGTGCTGGGCATCGAGCGCGGCGCCAGCGAGAGTGAAATAAAATCCGCCTATCGTAAGATGGCAATGAAGTTTCATCCTGACCGCAATCCGGGAAATCATGAGGCTGAGGAGCAGTTCAAGGAAGCTACTTCGGCCTACGAGGTCCTCAAAGACTCGGCCAAACGCCAGACCTATGACCAATTCGGTCATGCCGGACTTGGTCAAGGGGCTGGTGCTGGCGGTTTTGATGGATTTGATGTCAGCGATGCTCTTCGGGCTTTCATGCGTGATTTTGGCGGTAGCGGCGGATCTGTTTTTGAAGATTTCTTCGGCGGAACTGCTGGAGGACGAGGCCGTGTAAATCGCGGGGAGGATCTCCAGCTCCGACTGAAATTAACCCTTGAGGAAATCGCCACAGGCACGGAACAGACGCTCAAAGTCAATCGTCATGTTCGGTGCGATGTCTGCGCTGGAAGCGGAGTTGCGGCTGGGTCGTCGAAGCGTACCTGCCAGACCTGTAAAGGGCACGGTCAGGTGAGGACGCTGACGCGAACTTTCCTTGGAACTGTGCAGCAAATGTCGACCTGTTCGACATGTCGAGGTTCGGGCGAAGTCATAGCTGATCCATGTAAAAGCTGTCGAGGTGATGGCCGAGTAAGCGGTTCATCGAAAGTAAATGTCAAAGTACCTCCCGGGGTTGCCAGCGGGAATTATATGACGGTCGAAGGAATGGGGAATGCCGCGCCGCTTGGCGGTGTCGCGGGCGATCTGGTTGTTGTCTTTGAAGAAAAAGATCATCCCAAATTCACGAGGGCTGGTGATAATATCGTTTACGAACTTGCGATTCCCTTCACTGTTGCCGCCCTTGGCGGCGAAGTTACCGTGCCGACACTTGATGGAACTGCGGACTTGAAAATTCCGGCCGGAACGCAATCCGGGAAAGTAATAAAAATTCGCGGCAAGGGAATACCAAGGCTTCATCATTCTGGGCGCGGTGATGAACTTGTTCAACTTATGGTTTGGGTTCCGACACAATTAAACAGCGAAGACAAGAAAATGCTTGAGGCTCTGTCGCGTTCAGAACGGCTTAAACCACCTGACACGGACAAGTCATTTTTCGGCAAACTTCGTGAGACTCTGGGAGTGTAGTGATTCAAAATAGCCAGGCTGACTTTATCGAAGCAAAGGTCGAGGTTCCTCGGGCATTGGCTGATGCAGTGTGTAATTTTGTCATAGAAAACATTGCCAACGGGCTTGTTCTTGATGAGGAAGATGATTCGCCTGTAACAGGCATTACCTTTTATGTCCCTCGGGATCGTCAGGCGCAGTACAAGCCATCGCTTGCGGCATACTTGGCTGAGATTATTGAGTTAAAAGGGCAGCCGACTCCTGTTATACAGGAGCGACTTGTGAACAACGTCCATTGGGTGGATGAATACAAGGCATCGATCCGCCCGCTCGTGATTGCCGACGATGTGGTCATTCGTCCAAGCTGGGCAAAGTCTCCGATTGAGACCAAATACGAGATTATATTAGAGCCGAAGATGGCCTTCGGGACGGGCAGTCATGAGACAACTCGAAGCTGTCTGAAGATTATTCGTAAGTCTTTTCAACCTGGGATGCGCTTTCTGGATGTGGGGACCGGTTCGGGAATATTGTCGATGCTTGCCGACAAGATGGGCGCTTCTTATATAAAAGCGATTGACTACGATATTGTGGCGGTTGAAAACTGCGCTGAAAATTTTGAGCTCAACTCCGTGCGTGCGCCCCATGACATACTATTTGGCTCGATAGAGAAGTGCGAGACCGACGCTCCATATGATTTTGTGTGCGCGAATATCATACGAAGTACTATTCTCCCGATGTTGACCAAACTTGTGGGCATAACAAAGATCAGCGGCAAACTTGTCTTGTCCGGACTTCTCATTGAAGACGAATCTGAAATCGCTGCCGCCCTTAGTATGGAAGGTCAAGCTGATTTTCTCATTGTTCCAGATAATAAATGGATCAGCTTTGTCGTGACGCGGAGATAAGGGGTGGAGACGCCGATTTTCTACGCCCCGCCTGAAAACCGCATCGACTCAATCATAGATTTACCAAAAGACGAAAGCCATCATGCCTTTGGTGTACTTCGGTTAAAAACTCATTCGCCGGTGACAGTTGTGGACGGAATAGGCATGGCCTATCATGGCCTGCTCGAGCGTGGCGGAAAATATGGGGCACAGGTACACTGGCATTCTCAGTTGCGAAATTATGGCGAACCGAATGTACATCTTACTTTGGCTGCAGGGCTATCGACGGGGGACAAGTTCGATACGGTCGTGCAAAAAGGGACAGAGCTTGGAGTGAGCCGTTTCATTCCGGTACTCAGCGCGAAATCAAAAGTTAAACTGACTGAACAAGATCGTTCTGTACGCAGGCAAAATCGACTGGAGAAAGTCGCGCTGTCCGCTATCAAGCAGTGCAAGCGAAGCAGTTGTCCGACGATTTCTTTGCCGCTCTCGTTTGGCGAATGTATTGCATCGAGTGAGCCCGAAGATTTCAAGTTCATCTTTGATGCTTCGGTGTCAAAATCAAAAACCCTGTATGATCTTACCTTTGACCCGTGTCCAAAGCGAATTACCGCGCTTGTCGGGCCGGAATCGGGTTTTCTGCCTGAAGAAATTGAAAAAGCAATATCCGCTGGTTTTATTCCAGTCACTTTAGGATCGAGGATATTGCGTACCGAGACTGCAGGGCCGGCGGTCTGCGCTCTAATAATGTACCTATTGGGCGAATTCAGGTAGACGGCCATTCTGCCGATATTAATAGATATGGAAACAATCTATTATGTGTTATTAGGGCTTATGGGGCTATGTGTCGGCTCGTTTTTGAATGTAGTGATATATCGGCTTCCGCGTGAAAAAACGATTCTTTTGGATCGTTCGCGTTGTCCGAATTGTTCAAAGCAGTTGGCATGGTATCACAATATTCCTCTGCTGAGTTTCATTGCGCTAAGAGGCAAATGCGCTTTTTGTGCCCAGAAAATATCTCCTCGCTATCCGTTGATCGAAGCCATAAACGCCGCAACATATCTCTTTTTCTTCCATCAATACGGTCCGACACTGTTGTTTTTCACAGTTGCCCTACTTGCATCGGCCCTATTAGTCATCTTTTTCATCGACCTTGATTTTCAGATAATACCCGATTCGATAACAATCCCCGGAATGATTCTTGGAATGGCCGTTTCATTTCTGCCCGATGGTATCGGCATCATTCAATCTGCAATTGGTCTCTTGGTTGGGGGTGGAGCGCTCTATTGTATTGCTCTTCTGGGTGACTGGCTTTTCAAGAAAGAATCGATGGGGGGCGGTGATATCAAAATGGCGGGGATGCTTGGAAGTTTCCTTGGTTGGCAGAAAGTGCTCTTTGTATTTATTGCATCGGCCAGTATCGGGCTTGTTGTTTCGCTTGTAATCATGGCATTCTCGGCAAAAATGCGGAAGGAACGTCTTATCCCATTTGGGCCGTTTTTGGCTCTTGCGGCAATGGTTGCCATACTCTACGGCGATAGAATAGTCGGGTTCTACATTTCGACGATTCTTCGCATCCCATAATAGCGCCCAACGGTTTGCAGATGATCAACTGTATTACGTGATGAACTACGCTCTATGATAAACAGACCAAAAACAAAGTTTGAATCCGAGGTTCATCTTGGATTATTGTGCATTATAGGATTGCTGCTATTCCTCAATGTTATTTCGAACTACACTCTCTACCGGGCCAGGACGGAAAAAAAACAACTAACCACGGCTGATCTGCGTTCAGCGGCTCTCTCTATTTCGCGGACGCTCGAAGACAATGTCAGCGATCAAGCCTCGTTGTTGCTAAAAGCCAAAGAACAGCACAATCTACACAATGTCTGGTTCGTGCCAGCTTATGCTATTGGCGGCGCTGGTAAGAGCCCCCAAATGGTCTTGTCGAAAAATCTTTCGAACGTTTCCACTGAGGATATCGAGATTATTGTAGAGGGGATTCAAGGCGGTATACTCAATGAGCCGAAACGCGGAGCACAAAGTATCTATTATTATCTATCCAAAACTCAGGTCTCGTCGCATCCGGGTATCTTGATCATGTCGATAGACGAGCCGTTTTTAGCGTTGCTTGAAGATTCCGCTTCGATTGTCTTATGGGCTGGTTGTATCGCCTTGATACTCGTTTCGATTATTTATCTTCTTGTTTCAAATACGATATTTAATCCATTCAGGCAGATTGCGGCTCACGCCATTCGTGCCGGGAGGGGGGCCAACGTTTTATCTACGGACGCGCAATCGGTAGTTGAAGAATATTCTCAAATGATATCTGAGTTGATTGAAAGCAAGAACGCTTTGGTGAGACTGAATGCGGAGATAAGCGAACGGGCGAGATCTCTGGAAAGAATTAATGACTTTCTGTTGACGTCGATTACTTCGGGAATAGTGACTGTGAACGCTCAGGGCGGGATTATTTCGGTCAACCAAGCCGCGCAGGAAATGCTTGGATTGATCGACAATAACGATGATGCAGCGCACTTCGATTCATACTTCGCGCAATATCCCGCCATTGTGAATCGAATCGGCGCTGGCATCAATCGCGGTTCCTATCCCGATTATGAGGAGGTGAGGCTTGTCCATCAATCGGGACATGCGCTTTCGCTTGGTATTTCAATTTCGCCGATACGAAATAACGAGCATAGCGTGATTGGCGTTGCGCTTATGCTTAATGACCTCACAGAACTAAGCCGGCTTCGCGAAGAAGTTGAACATAAACAGCGACTCGCGGCTCTCGGAGAGATGGCCGCGGGGCTTGCCCATCAAATTCGCAATTCTCTTGGCGCGATTGCGGGCTTTGCGACATTGCTCAAGAAAGGGCATGCGGTCGAGGATGCTTTTCTGGGAACAATCGGATCGCTCTTATCCGAATCAAAGGAGGCCGAGGATATGATCGGCCGATTCCTTTCATTTGCCAAACCGCTTCATTGTGAGCTTGAGGATATAGAATTAGAAAAACTTATCGCGGAGACTGTCGAGACGTTTAGAATCCGACCAGATTGTTCGGGTGTTCGATTCGTTATAGAGGCGAAAAAGGGAATCATATTTAGCGCAGATTCGATTCTGTTCAAACAAGCGCTTGCAAATCTTCTAGATAACGCAGTACGGGCATGCAAAAATGTATCGGGACTCATTAGGATTCAGGGCGTATCACGAGATGGTAAGGTTTGCTTGACTATTACTGATAACGGAGCCGGTATTCCGCATGACACTATTCCAAAGATATTCACTCCCTTTTATTCGGGCCGTCCTGACGGAACCGGGCTTGGCCTCTCGCTTGTGTCAAAAATAGTCGATCTGCACAGAGGAACTGTTTCGGTTGAGTCCAAAGAGACAGTCGGGACCACATTTACCATAATCCTCAAACAGGCAATACTTCGTCCTGACCCCAATAGTCATTTAAAAACTCCGGCATCAGTCTGAAAAATCGCAAGAGAAAGCGCTTGAGATTAGGCTTTCTGATGTCTATATTGGGGGCTGTTCTTAAGGAGGACCGATGTATACCGTTTCAGATTTTAGACGTGGTTTGGCAATAGTAGTCGATGATCAGCCGTACCGTGTAGTTGAATACAATCATTTCAAAATGGGCCGAGGCAACGCGAAAATTCGCACCAAGCTTAGACATATCAAAAGCGGGGCCGTTATTGAGAAGGTATTTTCTTCAAACGATTCGTTCAAACCGCCCGATTTGGAAAACCGAAGAATGCAATATCTCTACGAAAATGTTGGAGAATTTGCTTTCATGGATGTCACAACATTTGACCAGATTCAGATTCCTGTCGATGGTTTGGGGGATGCCAGATGGTATCTGATGGAGAATCAGGAATATAATGTCCACTTTTTGGACAACGAAGCCATCGATATTGATTTGCCGGCCTCGGTAATCATGGAAGTTATATCAACCGAGCCTGCGATTCGCGGGGATACGGTGACGAATGTGACCAAGCCAGCCAAATTGACATCGGGACTTGAGGTACGGGTTCCTCCATTCGTGAAAGAAGGGGACAAGGTCAAGGTCGATACGCGCACAGGCGCGTATCTTGAGCGGGCCAACTGAACAGTGGCGGTTCTCTCTGATATTATCGGAGTCGATGAATCAGGAAAAGGGGATTTTTTCGGGCCATTGGTTGTCGCGGCCTGTTCTGTAAAACAAACCCAACTTGCGCGTCTGCTTGAACTCGGGGTTCGTGATTCCAAAACTATAACTGAAACCAAACTGCTCGGTATTGATGAGAAACTCCGAAGCGAGTTTCCGCATGCCATTTTAATTCTTTCTCCCCAAGAATACAACGAGCGATACAGCCGCATTAAAAATCTGAATAAGCTGCTGGCCTGGTGCCACGCTGAAGTAATTCGACGCGCCCATGAGTTATCGCCGGCGGGTTTGGCTATTTCTGATCAGTTTGGGAAAGCAGATTTGATAAGCGCAGAGCTTGCGAAATTCAAAGTAGCTATCAGCTTCAAACAGTTAGTGCGAGGTGAGCAACTGCCGCAAGTGGCCGCGGCATCTATTTTGGCTCGGGCTGCGTTTATACGGGAGATGGTTAGTCTATCTAAACATTACGGAATGAGAATTCCTAAGGGAGCCGCGCCGGTGGTGGATACAGCCGGACGGGAGCTTGTGGCTCGATACGGGTTGTCGGTGTTGCCAAAAGTGGCCAAAACACATTTCAAGAATTCCGAGCGAGTTGTGCCGATTGACAGATTAGTGTAACAACAATGTGGTGCAGTCCGCCCCGCCCAGCGGGCAGGCGCGGCAGACTCGCTAGAAGACGAAGAAAGGACGTCAGTCCGCCACGGCGGACTGACCTACAAATATTGGAGAATATGAGATTGCCACGCCTCGCCTAAGAAGGCTCGGCCCGCAATGACGGTGACAAAGCTTAGTTGGCGCACGGGCGTGAGCGCTGTCTTAGTAGTGAGAGATTTCGCCGACGGTGCGGCCGTTGGCGCTGTTGTTCTCTGAAGTCCCGATTATATATTTCACCAAACCGATGCCGGGAGCAAACCAATAGTAGTTGTAGCCATCTGAGCCGGCATTTTTAATCTTGATCGATTCGCTGAATTTTGTGCCATTTTTCAACGCAACCTCTTCGATGCTTTCTTTGGTGAGAGTATTTGCGCCATCGGTCGGAAAGTTATAACTCGAAGCTATTCCCGCATCAGAAGAATCTTTGAAGCCCTGATTTTCCTGCTCTCCGTCGATTATGTCTTTCAGACCGCCGTTTGTAGTTCCTCCGCCATTAGTCTCATCCCCAGCGTTGTCGCCAGAAAAACTTTCGTATCGGTTCCATGACGCGCCGGTTTCAAGCGGAAATGATAGAATTTGTTCTGGTATTGAGGAGAGGCTGCCATAAAGGTAAAGCCCAGATTCCGTAGCCACAAAATAGCTGGTGTCGTAGCCGCCATTTGAGCTGTTCACAAGCCATTGATAGCCGGGTTGGCCCGCGACGGAAACAGGAGAGCCGACTTGGAAGGTAAGCTCTTGCATGTTTCCGTTATATTCGCGGACATCAAAATGGGTAGTGTATCTGGTCTGAAGCGGGAAGTAATCTTCAGGGTCAATAGAGTTACTGGTAAAAAGAGTTGTCGTATCTTTTGAGCAGCCGACTGCTAAGGCGAGCGCAATCAGAGGCAGCGCAAAAAAGGCAAAGTTTGATTTACGTTTATTCATGACAATTCTCCCTTCGTACTTAGATCAAAAACAACATAGACCCTCTCAGCTTGAGAACTGATGCAAGGTCAATGCCGAGGCTAAGGATAGTTTTAGGAAGCATATGTACGACAATATATTAGAGCTGTAACTGAAAGCTTTACTTACAAAAGTTATCAAGCAAAGTATGGTAGAAAACCAATAGGTTTCTGATACAAAGCCGAGAAGATTCTCTTTTTTGGATTCACGGCCCGCTGTCTTTCACAGGACGGCAAAGCGGCATGATAGCAACAAAACGATTGCCTTCATACGATGTCACTATATATACTAAGAGAAATCTTCGGGGTGAGGTGAAATTCCTCGATCGGCGGTAACAGCCCGCGAACCAGCAAAACACTGGTTGAGCTTGTGAAACTCAGGCGCCGACGGCAACAGTCCGGATGGAAGAAGGTTTATGCAGAAAAGCTCTGTTTGGTGCTTTGTCTGTTTGTGTATACCCCGAAGTTCACTATTGGGGTTTTTTTATGGCCGTCACGGCAGATGAAAAATTTATGACTCGCGCCTTAGAATTGGCTATTCGGGCCAAGGGGAGGACTTCGCCAAATCCTTTGGTTGGGGCAGTCATTGTCAAGGAAGACGAGATTATTTCCGAGGGGTTTCATGGGCAATCTGGAATTGACCATGCTGAAGTAATCGCTATAAACAAAGCAAAGAAGTTGGGGGAATCGCTGAGTGGGGCAACAATCTATGTCACACTTGAGCCATGTTCGCACACTGGCCGCACCGGCCCATGTACCGATGCGCTAATCGAGGCCGGAATAAAGAGAGTTGTGGTCGCGATAATTGATCCAGACAGGCGGGTCAAAGGAAGAGGTATTAAGCGGCTGACGGAGGCTGGGGTCGAAGTTAACCTTGGAGTGCTTGCCGCCGAAGCATCGAAAATCAACGAGCCATATCTCATGTCACAAAAACTTAGGCGACCTTTTGTTGTTTTGAAATCGGCTCAGACACTCGATGGCCGAACCGCGACATTAAGCGGGGAGTCGATGTGGATATCTGGTGAGCGCTCTCGCCACTACGGCCATCAACTTCGGGCAGAGTGCGATGCGATCATTGTGGGGAGCGGCACCGTAACAGCGGATGACCCATCACTTACCGTACGGCATGTGAAGGGGAAGAATCCTTACCGAATAGTTTTGTCTAACAATCTGGTGTCGCTAAAGCATTCCCGATTAGTCCAAGAGAACAAGGATTTCAAAACGATTCTTGTATCATCGGCTGACTCAATCGAACTGTTTCTGAAGCAGAGAAAGAAACCGCAGGTAATGCTGTGGGAAGTCGGGACGATTGGCGCAGGCCGACTTAATCTTCATGAGTTCATGTTTAGGGCCAAGGAGTTCGGTTTTCGTTCTCTTTTGGTCGAAGGGGGGGCGACGCTCGCGACATCTTTTTGGAAAGAACAGCTTGTGGACAAATACTTTCAGTTTACGGCGCCGATAGTGATTGGCACGGGGAAGGAATCTCTGGGTGATCTGGGGATAGCCTCGATTGTAAAGGCGGTTCGTTTTTCTGAAGGACATTTTGAATTATGCGGCAGGGACAGTCTTTTTATCGGCTACCCGCAGCGGAGGAGATAGGTATGTTCACAGGCATTATCGAAGATATCGGGAAACTCACGCAATTGATTTCGCGAAGTAATTACAAAATATTGACAATCGAGACGCAAATTGGTTTGCCTGAGATTTCGCTCGGTGAATCAATCGCGTGTGATGGGGTTTGCCTGACAGTGGTTGAAAAAACTTTGCATGGTTTTACGGTCGAGGTATCCCAGGAGACATTGCAGAAAACTATAATCGGTAATTATCAGATTGGACAGTCGATAAATCTTGAGCGATCCCTTTGTGTGGGCGACCGACTTGGAGGACATTTTGTCTCGGGTCATGTAGATACGACCGGTCGCGTATGTTCGATCCGGCCAGTAGGCGAATCTCTTGAATTGGAATGTTCATTCGATTCTGCTTTCGAGCATTTAATTGTCGACAAGGGTTCGGTCTGCATCAACGGAGTTTCGCTGACGGTGAATAGAGCGATCGGAAACATGTGCAGTGTAAATCTGATTCCGTATACATCCGTACATACAAATCTTGCAGGTCTCGGCAATGGCTCCGAAGTTAATCTTGAATTTGATCTGTTGGCAAAATACATCCTGAAGTCTTCCAACCAAAAAGAGGGAAAAATGCTTCAGGCGAAACTCATAGAAAGCGGCTGTAGTATGGGCAGAGATATTCGTTTCGGTACAATCGAGCAGGCACTCGAAGCGATAAAGCGAGGGAAGCCAGTAATCGTTGTTGACGATGAAGACCGTGAGAACGAAGGGGACTTTATAATGGTGGCTGAGATGGTCACTCCTGAGGCTGTCAACTTTTTTGCCACTCATGGTCGCGGTCTAATATGCGTGGCAATGCCGCAAGAGCGTCTCGATGCTTTGCATCTGCAGCCGATGACCGATCATAACACAGCTAAACTCGGGACGCGGTTTACTGTTTCAGTTGATGCTCTGGTGGGGACAAGCACCGGAATCTCGGCATTCGATCGCGCTTTGACAATTCGCATGTTGGCCGATGAATCGACTAAACCGGAAGCGCTCGGACGTCCCGGGCACATATTCCCAATCAAGGCTGTCGATGGGGGCGTTTTGGCCCGGGCTGGTCATACCGAAGCCGCGGTCGATTTGGCTAAGCTTGCCGGGTGCAAGCCTATCGGTGTCCTGTGTGAGATAATGGATAGTGATGGTTCGATGGCGCGAGTACCCAAACTCATGGAAGTAGCAGAGAGATTCGGGCTTTGTATTATTACCATTGATGATCTTATCAGTTATCGGAGCAAGCATGAGAAACTTGTCTGCAGAAAGGCCAGTGTGAGTCTGCCGACAAAGCATGGTGATTTCATTCTGCATTCGTATCATTCGGATATCGATAACGAGGACCATCTTGCGCTTACAAAAGGGACAGTCAATGGAGGGGTGGATATTCTGACGCGGATACATTCGAGTTGTTTTACAGGAGATGTGCTTGGGTCGTGCCGCTGTGATTGCGGAGCCCAACTTGAGTCGGCCATGAGGCAGATAGAGGAAACAGGTGTGGGTGCGGTCATATATATGCGGCAAGAGGGACGGGGGATAGGTTTGGCCAATAAGATTTTGGCTTACCAGTTACAGGACACGGGTCGTGATACGGTCGAGGCAAACACAGACCTTGGATTCAGAGCCGATCTCCGTAACTACACGACCGCCGCTCAGATATTGAATGATTTGGGAATTATTTCGGTACGGTTGCTGACCAATAATCCGAATAAGATTTCGGGACTACAGCAATATGGGATAGCAGTGAGTGAACGAGTGCCGATACAAATTGATCCGACAACTTTTAATCATCGGTATCTTGAGGTTAAGCGGGATAAGATGGGGCATTTGCTGGATTTGAGGAAGGGGTGATGGCGTAAGGTGGTGCAGGCCGAAGACGGCCTGCACGATGATTAAGCCTGGTTTCTCGCTTCCGCGGGAATGACAGAAAGAGAATCCGCCACAGCGGACAGGCATGAGATTGCCGCGTCGTCCCGTCTGAAACGGGACTCCTCGCAATGACGGGGCGGAAGAATTTGCTGGTGCACGAGGACGTACACCAGCCACGAATGGTTTCGTGCGGGTGGGAGTGTCCGATAATGTGGTGCAGGCCAAAGACGGCCTGCACGATGATTAACCCTGGTTACCGGCCTTCGTCGGTATGACATTAGCGGGAGGGACAGTGGCCCAAGAAATCGCTGAACCGTTCGCCTGCGGCGAACCGTTGGCGGAATCGCTACAAGACTAAGAGAAGAGAAAGTGAAGATTGGAAGAGAAAGTGAAAGTCATTAAAGGCTCGTTTAATGCATCGGGTTATCGGTTTGGAATCGTGGTCAGCAGTTTTAATCATTTCATTACCGATAAACTGCTCGAAGGCTCACATGATTGTTTGGTTAGGCATGGGGCGGATGACAATGCAATTTCTGTTGTCTATGTTCCGGGAGCATTTGAAATACCGCCGATGGCGCAGAAAATGGCTCAGAGCAGGAAATACGATGCGCTAATCTGTCTTGGGGCTGTTATACGAGGGGCAACACCACATTTTGACTATGTGGCCGGTGCGGCTTCAAATGGAATAGCAAAGGTTGCGTTGAGCGGCACAATACCCGTTATTAACGGAGTCATTACAACCAACACGCTCGAACAGGCGATTGAGCGCTCTGGGGCAAAAGCTGGCAACAAAGGATGGGATGCCGCAATGGCTGCGATGGAAATGATTTCTGTTTATAAAGAATTGGATGCAAAAGGTGAATGATTCTCCACGCCGTTTGGCGCGCGAACTGGTACTAAAAGGACTTTACGCCGAGGATGTAAGCGGAATAGCTGCGGAGGATATTATCCGTTCGGTTGTTGACGATGAATCACTGAGCGAAAAAACGCTCGGATTTGCGCATCAGTTATTTCGCTTGGTGTTACAGCATAAAGAATGGGCCGACGGACATATTTCTGCTCTTGCGACAAACTGGGATATAAATCGTATCGCGAATATTGATCGGAATATTCTCAGGATGGCTATGGTGGAAATTCGGGATTTGCCAGACACGCCAGTGAAAGTGGCAATTAATGAGGCAATTGAACTCGCCAAGAAGTTTTCCACCGCAGAGTCATCCTCGTTTATCAATGGTATTCTTGATAAATTCGCACGAAACTTTGAGTTGCAGCAGAAGCCTGCCGCTGAGTAGGACTGTCCGGTAATCGGTTGACGATATTCCTTCTCTTTACAGATGCCCACAAATCCATATATTAGCGGTCTTTAATTCCGGCAGTCATATAGTAGTTGACATGCGGAGAAGAGTTACGAGTATATACAGGATTAGTGACTGGTGAAATTGTTCGACCGTTCTGTTGATCCGATAAATGCGGCAGTGGCCGCTTTTGTTTGTTTGACTGTTTTTATTGTTTATCTGTTGACAATGGCTCCCACAGTTTCCTTTTGGGACTGCGGTGAGTTTATCGCCACAAGCTATATTCTTGGTATACCCCATCCTCCCGGAACGCCGCTGTATATTCTGATTGGCCGGCTTTTTTCTATTATTCCGCTCTTTGACGATATTGCGGCCAGGGTGAATTTTCTCTCTGTGCTCTGTAACGCCTTTGCGGCGATGGTCGGCTATCTGATAGCAGTCCGCATCGGGCGGACATTGTTTGAGGAGACCAGCAGCCTCGCGATGAGAGTGTTGCTCTATACTGGCGCGGCTTCGGGGGCATTCTTTATGGCATTTGGATTAACCCAGTGGAACAATTCAGTTGAGACCGAGGTCTATGGGATGGCGATGCTCATCATGATGCTTATCGTGTGGCTTACGCTCATTTATTTGGAAAATCGAAACAATTCGCATGCGACAAAACTGATGGCCTTGATAGTTTTTCTTGCGGTGCTGGGAGTGGGCGTTCATATGACGACATTTCTGATCTTCCCTATTATCGCCCTTTTTTTTATTTTTAGCAAGGAGACGCCGCCCAAGGCCTGGTTTGTGGTTGCCGGAAGTATCGCGGTTGGTCTTTATTTGATCTTTGCTCTTTCGTCACGCCCGGGAGAGGTATCCCCTTTGATTCCGGTTGCGGCAGGGTTTATACTCGTCTCATTGTATCTGCTTTCGCTTGCCCAGCAGCCGCGCATACTTTTGGTATACGCCGCGCTCTTCGCTGTTTCTCTTGCGCCATTGCTCTTTTCCATCTCAGGCAGACTGCCTCAATTTCAATCAGGGTTCAATTGGATTGGCGGAGGGGCGGTGGTTGTACTTGGGTTGCTGAGTGTGAAACAACTGATTGGACTCCGGTCGAACCGCACTGAGTCTAATGCGGATTCGCACCCAATTACTGTGGTCTCAATTGTAAGTCTTGTGTCTATTACGCTCGCCATAGTTACGTATCTTCCGATACGCGGATACGAGGCATTTCTTTTGTGCGCGGTTCTTTTGGTCATAGTTCTGGGGGTGATGTTTTTGCGCTATATAAACGTGCCGATACTCATTGCCGTTATCGCAGTTTCGGCGGTGGTCATTGGGGTTGTTCCGTTTCTCTACGCCATGTTCTTCGGCGCATTGACGCTTGGTGTTTTAGGGGTGTGGAAGAAAACACCCGGGTGGAAGGAAGGGATACTTCTTATTCTCATGGGGGCGGTTGGCTTTTCTGTCCATCTGTTCATTTCCATACGTTCGGCGGAACATCCCTACATTAATCAGAACAATCCATCGCAGAGCTTTGCCGCAACGGTCAATTTTATCGAGAGGAAACAATACGGGTCACAGTCGATGATAGACCGTATGTTCGAACGTCGGGCAGAGTGGTCAAATCAGTTCGGTATTCATCAACGGATGGGATTCTGGGCATTTTTTAGCAAACAGTACGGACTTGGCGGAGTACACTTTCTTGCTTTATTCTTGATTGGCGGCTTTGGAATATGGCAGGCGGTTCGACGAAAACCAGAGAATGGTCTGCTCATGACGTTACTATTGATACTGTCATCAGTCGGGTTAATATTGTACATGAACTTTGCGGACGGCACACGGATCGATCCGCAAACGGGGGATGACTATCTCGAAGTGCGCGACCGTGATTATTTTTTCACACCGACATTTCTCTTTTTCGGTTTGGCTATAGGACTTGGGTTGTCCGCAATGGTATCCGCAATTCGGGGGGCGTGTGTGAATTTCAATACCTCAATAAGAAAACTTATAACGGCCGCCGCTTCTGTTGTTTTCCTTCTTCCGGTTTACGCAGTCGCGGCCAATTACCATGTCTGTGACAGGTCGAACAATTATATAGCATTCGATTATGCCTGGAATATTCTCATCTCGGCCGACAAGGATGCGGTGCTTTTCACCGCGGGTGACAATGATACCTTTCCGCTGTGGTGCCTGCAGGAAGTTTTCGGGGTGAGAAAGGATGTGAGAAATGTCAATCTCTCGCTTGCCAATACCGATTGGTATATAAAACAGATTCGCGATTATATGGGGGTTGACCTTGGATGGACTGATGAACAGATAGACAAGTTGACGCCTTATAGATACCCAGACGGTCGCATATTCCGGGTTCAGGACCAAGTGATAGACGCTATCCTGGTAAGCGACAATGATCGGCCGGTGAACTTTTCAGTCACAGTTGGCGGCGGGTCACGGAAGTTCAACGGCAAGGAGATCGACTCACTGCTTGAGGTGAACGGTATGGTATTCCGGCTGAAGCAAAGCGGCAGTCAGATGACGGTGAATGTTGATCGTTCGCTTTTCCTCTTTTCAGATTCAGGACAAATGGCATACCGGGGACTTAATGATCCGACGGTTTATAAAGATGATGTCACGATGAAGGTTACTTCCAATATCTCCAATGGGATGCTTATGACCGCAGATTCCTTGCGTCGGGCAGGCGATATAAAAGGCGCAACCGAGTTTGTTGAGTTCACCGTTGAAAAGATTCCGTATGCGAGTGATGCTGTTGATTACCTTGCAACGCTGTACGCCGAAGCTGCGAATATTGACGGTTTATTGCGGCTTCGCGCGACGACACAAATTGAGGACAAGAGGAATTTGACGATAATTATATCATCGGCGTATCGCCAGAACGGCAAGGTTAGTGAAGCAAAAGAGGAGCTTGAAGCGTTGATCAAAGATGAATCATCGTATCGCCCGGCTCTTGATGAGTTAATTCGTATATATGTTGCCACGTCAGACTATTCGGGCATTATGAAAACGCTTGAGACCTGGATGTTGTTTAATCCCAGAGATGTCGAGATAAATGGCGCTCTTGAAGCTCTAAGAGCCGATTCAACCCTACTGCGTCAGTCACAAGGGGATTCCCAGTGAATATTCTCGCGCTGAATTGGAATGATTTAAAAAATCCATTCGGCGGCGGGGCAGAAGTCCACCTTGAGGAATTGCTCCGACGGCTTGTACAGTATGGACACGCGGTTACACTTTTCTGCTCAGGTTGGAAGGGATGTCTGCCGGAGGAAACTATAGAAGGAATCAGGATTATCAGGAGGGGGAACAGGTACCATTTCAATCTGATTGCGCCCATTCATCTGCGAAAACTGGTCAAGACTGGCAATTTTGACGTCCTTGTGGAAGACATTAATAAGATTCCTTTTTATACTCCGCTCTATTTGGATATCAAGACACTTGTGGTTGTTCCGCATCTTTTCGCTACGACTGTTTACCATGAGGTAAATCCTGTGCTTGCGACCTACGTCTACCTTGCAGAAAAGCCATTTGCGAAAGTGTACAAGGGACGGCAGATCAATGTCATCTCCGAATCGACAGCCGAGGATATAATTGCGAGAGGTATACCCAACGAGGATGTGTCCGTAATTCATTGCGGTGTTGACCGGACTATTTATTCTTATGATCCCGCAGTGAAAAAATATGAGCAGCCGACATTATTGTACCTTGGTCGCATAAAGAAATATAAATCGATTCAGCATCTTATTACTGCCTTTGCCGGCGTAAAGAAGCAACTTCCTGAGGCGCGACTCATGGTTGTCGGTAGCGGCGACTATCTTGGTGAACTAAAAGCTCTGACTCGTTCCCTCGGATTGGAGGCATCAGTTGACTTTCCAGGCTTTGTCACTCTTGCAAATAAGGTCGAGCGAATGCGCCGCGCCCATGCCGCAGTATTGCCATCGCTCAAGGAGGGCTGGGGATTGACCAATATCGAGGTCAATTCTGTGGGGACTGTGGCTGTTGCGGCCAATACCCCGGGCCTGCGCGACTCAGTCAAAGATAATGAATCTGGACTGTTGTACGAGTATGGTAACATCCAGCAGTTGACGGATACGTTGCTCAAAGTTCTCCAAGATAGCGCGTATCGGCAAAGGCTCGAACAGGGTGGACTTTTATGGGCCGAGACATTTAATTGGGACAGTGCGGCCAAAAAGTTTGAAACATTGTTGATGCGGGTAGCAGGGATGCAAAACGAGCGGTATGAATCAACGCGATAAAAAAATGTTCTATCTCATTGTCGGCGGAGCTATTTCCATCATTTTTCTCTGGGGTTTATTTTATAATATAAATCTCAAAGAACTTGGGCGGGCGCTTAAAGAAGCCAATTATTACTGGCTCATCCCAAACATCGCATTGATTGTGTTCACCATGTACCAGCGAGCGTACCGTTGGCAGATTATGATGTCTCCAATTAAAGTTGTCGCCTATAGAAAACTGCTCTCGGCAACCTGCATCGGTTTTATGGCCAATAATGTTCTTCCGTTGAGGCTGGGTGAATTCGTCCGTGCCTATTCGATTTCCAATCAGGATAAAGAGGTAACCAAATCGGCGTCGCTTGCGACAATATTTGTCGAGCGAATGGTCTTCGATCTGGTCGCTTTGCTCATCATTTTTGGCGGCGTGTTTACAATCGCCCATCCTATTCTTGGAAATAAGTTCAATCTCGGACTTGTGCTGGCGCTCTCTGTAGCCTTTGCGGGTATTTTGTTCATGCTCGTGCTGGCAATGAAGCCGGCCAAGTCCGGAAAGCTTATCGTGCGCTATCTGCCATTCCTGCCTTCAGGAATGAAGGAAAGAGTTGAGAGCACAATCATTAAGTTTTCTCGGGGTTTTGAATTTATAAAAAGCCCTAAGAAATTGGCCGGGGTGGGAGTTCAGACAGCTTTTATCTGGCTGGTGATGGGAGTATCCAACTATTTTGTTTTTTTAGCGTTCAATTTCGATCTCCCGCTTTCGGCGTCGTTTGTCCTGCTTGTGACAGTCTCGCTCTCAATTCTGATTCCGTCATCGCCCGGCTTCATCGGGGTGTATCATGCCGCGGTCACGCTAACTTTGAGCATTTATAAAATTTCTGCTGAGCAGGCGCTTTCATTTGCGCTTGTGCTCCATGCCGCGCAGTACATTCCGATTACCCTGTTGGGTTTTTACTATCTCAAAAAAGAGCATCTCTCGCTGAAAGAGCTTGAGGAAGAAGCGACTGAGGATTTGTAGCGGGTGGATGCTGGTCGTATAGGTTGTAAAGTTTGTTCAGTTCAAAAGTGTCTGGTGCACGAGGATGTATACCAGCCACGGAATGGAACTGCGATTGCCGCGTCGCGTCTCGGAAGCCGCTCCTCACAACGACTCATTAAAGGTAAGCTGGTGCACAAGTACGTATACCAGCCACGATATATTCGTGTGGGACGCGGTGTCCGGTAATGTGGTGCAGGCCAAAGATGGCCTGCACGCTTATTTACCCTGGATTCCAGCGTCCGCTGGAATGACATTGTGAAGGGGATGACAATGACGGGTCATGATGTATATAGATTTCTCTTGATGTTCAAACTTGACTGAATAATCTTCCACCTGTACACTTTTTCCCAAAACGGAGGAGAGTGTGGTGAAAAAAGCTTTAATAGCGCTGGCACTACTTATAATTATTTTCGGCGTCAATTACTTTCAATCAGTCAGGCATGCCGATGATAACAAAAATGCCTACCGGCAGGGATTTGTCAAAGGGATAGAAAAAACATCGGCTCTTGAGCAATCAATGGAAGCGGCGAATGACTCGCTTGAGTTCACAAAGCGAACCTTGTCTGATTCATTGAGCGAGGTGTCGAAGGTATTTTCCCGGGGCATCGATTCGCTGGGCGAGGTCATTATGTCGAAAGATCAGACGATCGATTCGCTGGCCCGGCTGGCGGTCCAGTATAAAAAATCGGCTAGCAAGCAGGCTGCAAGGAAACCTGAACCAACGGCCTCAGAAAACAAGCATGCGCAGATTCTTGGCTTTTACAAGCAGCGCTTTGAGTCGCTCCCCAAAGATCTTTCTGTCTATGAAAACAAGGTAGCAGTAAGTGAGATACGGGATGAAACCGCGCAGAAGTTCGCAATTACCCTTTCGGAACTCGACAAGATTCGGGATCAACATAAGCTCAGTTATTAATATATTGACATGCCATGGCTCGCAAGGAATTTGAATTTGCAGAGGTCTTAGTCGATCGGCTCTTTCTTGAGTCGTTTTCGAATGAAAACTCGGCGTATTATAAAGCCGGAGAAGAAAGTCCCGGGAAGGCGAGGCTCGACTCATTTCACAGCCGACTGCAGTGGCATATCAATCACTCGCTCTCGGCACGTCAAAAACAGGTGATAAAAGCCTTTCTCAATGGCAAAAAAGAGCGGCAGATAGCGGACGAACTTGGGATCAAGCAACAAGTCGTGAATATCTATAAGCATAGGGCTATCAATAAGTTAGGTAAGCTCCTGATCTCCTGACTGTATGTCAAATTCCTATATAGTATGAAGCAATAGTTGTGTGTGAGTCGCATGATCCGAGACGGTTTTTTTGAAATAGTCTCGATGTGTGTATCGCACATGGTAATGGTCAGCTAATCCGAGGAGGTGGTAATTTCTCTACGAATTCAGGTCCCCTATATCTGCTATTCAGCGAGTACATTTTTGGTAACTAACGCACACTACGTTCACACCAGAAATAGGGAGATGATTATGCCAAGGAGAAAAGAGATCGAGAGACACGTCCCGGGGAAAAACAAAGACTGCTGGAACCTCTATGGCCTGCAGGTCTTGGCTCCGAACAAATTCGTTTCGGTTGTAGGAAAGATACTTTCCGGCCAGTATGTGGTAGTCAATCCACGTACCCGAGACGGGGCACCGGCCTGAGCAGCGACTGACGAGCCTGCTTTCCCAGACTACAGGCTGATGGCGCAGCCGCATAAGGACAAAACGGCGGAACTTACAGATACACCGTAAGTTCCGCTTTTTTATTTTGGGGCGTCAATTTTGCTTGACTGATACAGCCCAAGCCTCTTCTTTTCGGTTCCTATGAATAGTGAGCTTTTGCAACAGACCGGATTGCTTTTTCTCGTCACTATCGTCGGAGGGATGATTCCCTTCGTACGGCGATGGTCTGATGAAGCACTCCACATGTTTTTGGCTATTGGAGCCGGAGTGTTTCTCGGAGCCGTTTTTGTCCACCTGCTTCCTGAAGTTATGTCCCACGATTTGCCCAAAGAGACCGGGATCGCTGTTCTTTTTGGATTTCTGTTGATATTTTTTATTGAGAAGTTCCTGTTTAGCCGAGGCGATGGAGGGTATGAACATAACCATTTCGTGTTGTCGATCTCAGCACTTATTGGATTGTCCGTGCATGCCTTGTTCGATGGTTTTGCCCTTGCGGTGGGGTCAGCGGATAAGGCGCTTGGTGAAGTAGTTTTCATCTCCATAATTACCCATAAAGTGTCCGAGGCTTTTGCGCTGGGGTCGCTTTTGAACCTTGCGGCAATTCCTCGTTCAAAAATATTTCTGTTTGTTTTGCTGTTTGCGGCGATGACACCAATTGGCGCGTTGGTGATAGCTCCGTTGTTGGGGGAGCAATATGCGGTGTTTATCCACCCCCTTACCGGAATAGCAACTGGCACTTTTCTCTATATTGCCACCGGAGAACTCCTGCCAGAGGCTTTTCATTCGCGTAAAAACCGCCTGATTAATCTGCTGCTGCTGCTCACGGCAGTAGCGATGATGACGCTAATTAGTTTTGAAGCTGAATCCGCTCACCTGCATGACTAAAGATTTATGCGACCGTTCTGCTGGTTCGCAGTATAATGGGGGAATGAGGACCAGCCGGAATACGAAACCAGTGAGCCGACACAATGCTTAAGCAGGCTATTTATCTTTTTCTAATCTCCTCGGCCTTCGGCTTGGGTATCAATCTTGTTTCCCCCAACAAAATCGATGTTGTAGGCGATTACCGCGAATTGTTGACAGGAGAAGGGCCGATAGTGCCGCCTTCGGCACAAGAGGGAGACCCGCCATTTATTGATATCAGTGTTGCACAGATGGAATTCACGGCTAAAACCTCGCTTTTTGTCGATGCCCGTGATACGGCCGAATTCAACTGCGGAACAATCCCCGGCTCAATTCATATTCCCTTTGACTATCTGCCTGAGGGAGATTTAGGAGTTCACTTTGATTCAACATTAGCCCAGGTCTCGAAAGAGCGCCTTATGATCGTCTTTTGCTCGGGTGAAGAGTGTGATTTGTCGCTTCATCTGGCGCGGAATCTTCAGCAGGAAGGTTATACGGGCGTCTCGATATTTTTTGGAGGGGCGAGAGAGTGGGCCAAGGTCGGATTGACGCTTGAAAAGAGGGCTGAATGCGTCGAATAATAGACAACGATTATCTGACCATGTTCTCTCGACTGCTTATCGGCGGGATTTTTATTTATTCTTCCATATATAAAATTGTTGAACCGGGCGCGTTTGCAAAATCCATCTGGTTTTATCACCTTGTGCTGGGAAATACGATAAATGTTATGGCGCTCATTCTGCCATGGTTGGAATTGTTTCTTGGACTGGGATTGATTTTTGGGATATGGTACCGAGGGTCGGTTCTATGGGCTAATTTGCTGACGCTTGTATTTATTGCCGCTCTGGCATCAGCTATTCAGCGCGGACTTAGTATCGATTGCGGATGTTTTAAGGCATCAAAAGCGGCGACAGGCAGCGCATGGAAAGCCTTGCTTTTCGATTTCGGAATGATACTCTTTACATTGCAGATGGTCTTCAGTCGGTCGCGCAAGTGGATGTATTGCCGTTAGCTACTGAACGATTCTTGGCGTTATCAAAATTATCAAATCGGTCGTCGATTTCTCTGTGCTCGTATTGGTAAAGAGCAGACGTCCCAAGATCGGTATGTGGCCGAGCAATGGCACGCGTGATACCCTTTTGATGTCATCTTCTTTCAGTAGACCGCCCAAAGCGACAGACTCACCGTCGTTAACGGTAATTCGTGTTCGTATAGAGCGCGATGCCGTGATAGGCCGCTGGTTGTTGGCGGGGCCAGTGAATCCGATAATATCTTCTATTTGAGGAAAGACATCGAGCGTTATCTTGCCTTCTTCATTAATTCGCGGAGTTACTTTGAGAGAAATCCCAACCTCTTGATCCTGAAAACTGACAATGTCTTGAATTACTGCTCCTTCGGAAAAGCGGTTGAGCGTCTGGATCGGGATAATCGTTGAGACTTTTATTTCAGATTCATGATTTTCGGTAGCAGTAATGCGAGGATTTGAGATGAGTTTGCTTTTTCCGTTTTGCTTGAGGAAATCCAACACCAGCGAGACCTGACCGACTGAGAGCTTTCCCCATGTCCAGCTTTCGGACTCGAGATCATACTCTGCGGCGCTTTTCCCTACGGTAGTAGTCCCGCCAGAGCTGGCCGAAGAACCCGCGCCGCTGATTGTCGCGCTGGTTTGGCTTGGCCATATAAATCCAAGTTTATCATTCGAGTCGAGCTTCGTTTCGATTATTTTGCATTCGATAAGAACTGTCCGTTCGGGTCTATCCATATCGTCAATGAAACCGCTGAGACCGTCTATGACTGTTGCATAGTCGGTGATAACAATTCTGTTGGAAGTAAAACGACTCACATCGGCAGCAGTTTCCTCGGCTTGTTGGGAGAGGATAACAACCGAGCCGCGGCCTGAGAGTCGGGGCAGTAATGCCTTCTGGGCGGCTTCGGGCTCGAGGTAGTTAAGTCTGATGACACGCGAAACAAGTTCATTGGTAGAGGTTGATTCTCCGTCGGAGATAATAATTACATCGTCGTTGATGTAATAACGATACCCGTTTGAAGAGAGAATTGCGTCGAGAGCAGTTGCAAGACTCACGCTGTCAAGTCGCAAAGAGACTTCCCCTTCGAGCGCGCCGGAAATGACTATGTTGAGCTTGTATTGATCAGCAAGCATTGCGATCACTGAAGTGAGAGAGACCTTATTCAGATCCAGCGACAATCGCTCGGCGGTATCCAATTGATTGGCTGAGCCTCCGCTTGTGAGCAGAAGACATGTCAAGAGAGCGAGTGTTACACGATTCATATAATTTATCCTTGGTTAACCGAAAGCCGTATCCGGCGTCCTTCAAATTCGAGAACGACATCTTTCTTTCCAATTTCAAGAACCCTGGCATTGTGAACATGGTCGCCAACTTTAACGGGCTTCTGATTTATGTAAGCGATGGGCGAAGAGGCAGTGTAGAGGATGCCATTGACAATCCATTGCGGCTTCTTTACTGTCTGCAGTGGATCAGTTGGCTCAAGAGCAAAGGCTCGAAATCCTGATCGAAATGGATCCATTCCCCAGTTTCGCATGTGCAACTCATCAAGTTTAGCGGCAAGGAGATCGTCGGCTTTTTTGCCTGCCTGGTCTGAAATCGGAATGATTGTCGCAAGCACGGCATTTGGCTGATTTGGGGATTTTGGCGGGCCAAATTCGAAATTGAACGCTGCCCATATCACAGCTATTCCACAAACTGAATAGGTCAGAAGTTGTCGACGTTTATCGGTCACGAGCCGCCTCTTTTCCGGCGAGAATGACTCTCATACTGATGGCCATGTTGAGGTCATGCTCTGATTGGGGTGACTGGACAATTCCGCAACTGTTGGCAGTTCTGAAAAAGGGGGATTGTTCTATCTGCTCAACAAATCTGCCAAGCCTGAAAAAATCGCCGTTGAGCTGTAAGCCAAGGTTGATAAAGAGCGGAATAAGACTGTCTGATGAAACATCCTGCTGAATGGCAAGCAACTCGCTGACAGGCGGAGTTATGTCCACTATCTTGATTCCGGCGTCTCGCGCACACGCGCGAATATCGCCGAGCATGGACAAAATCTCAGCTTTGCCGAAGAGTTTGGAGTTCAGGACGATGCGGCTGTTGAGAAGGTTGTTTCGTTTTTCCAAATAGGTTGGTATTTCCAACATAGTCTGATTGAGCCGCGCCAACTCGGATTCGGTTTGTGCGACTTGAGCTAAAAGAGCGCTTTGGTTATTCATCGCCGGGGCAAAGAGGAAGAGGTACCATGCTGCAATCAGACCGAGTGTAATGCCTAAAAATAGAGTCAGCCGGGTTTTCATACGCGGCCTTTCATGGCAATTTGAAAATCGAGCTCGAAACGTTCCCCGACTTTCTTTTTATGAAAGCGAACCACTGTGACGTTCTCATAGAACAACGAGGCTTCGAGTATCTGAACATACTCGGCTACCATTATTTCGGGCGGTGTGAGTAAAGACGAAGCCACGCCAGAGAAATAAAAATTTTGTTCGGTCTGGTCATTGCGGGCTTCGAAGTCATACAACCGTATTCCAGTCGGTGTGATAATGCTCAACTCTTTGAGGTTTTCTCCGAGAAAACTCAGCGGGGCCTCGGCGGCCAGAAGATAGGCTTCGTCCATGGCAATCTGCTTCTGGAGGGCATGGTAGGTTTTATAGAGTTCAGAGTTTTGCAGTTCGGCTACGGATATTTTGAGGGTCTCATGATTGGTCTGCGCGTCAGCAAACCGTTGCTGTTGCGAAAAGAGTGCAAATGTCAAACTTATGACGACGAGGATAAGCGCAGTGGCACATAGCCGATTGATTTTTTTGAGCGCTAACTTGGCAAGTCGAATCGGGGGGAGGAGGTTGGCGAGCCGTATGCGGGCAACTGTCGGGGCAGCGGCGGCAAGGCAAAGGGGGAGAGATTTCAGACCTTCGCTTTTTGAGTTTCCAAAGGAAAGTTCTTGGACGGGAAATTGTTTGAAATCAAATCCGAACCTATCGCTCAGCAGGTCAATAAACTCGCTGCTGGTCGATAGATCACCATGGACATAGACGGAGTTACCGAAGCCGGTTGTGTGTTGGCCGGTGTAGTAATCGATGGAATTCTGAATTTCACCGGCAAGGGACTCTGCGAAATATTCAAACATGGTGGCATCTTCGCGATGGGCAAGAAAGGATGAGCCGAGGGAAATGATGTGTGAAAACTCAAGAGTATTACCCCGGTAATACGAAATCAGCGAACGGTGCTTCTGAATATCGAGCAACGAGTAGCTTTTTGAAGAATCGAATCCTCCAATAAAAGGGAGAAGATTGGCAAGCGCTTCCTGGCCATGAACTATCCGCGCAACTTCAAATTTAAATTCACCAAATAACGCTAATTGTTTGTCAATAAGGTTCTTGAGGCAGGCGACAAGGGCAACTTTCACTTTTGATAGAGCGGGGCCTTTGATTTCGGAAATGACACGGTAACTGAAATAGCAATCTTCGATGCGAAAGGGAATTTGTCTTTTGGCTTCAAAGAGAATGGCTGAGTCAAGATCTTTCCCATTGAGCTTTGGCATTATCATATTGCGCGAGATAGTGCTCGGCCCGCTGACCACGAGCGTTATAATCGGTTTTCGTCCGCCATACTCTTTGGCAAAATTGCTGATAGCTGTAAGCGTTTCAGATTTATGATGATCCCGTGAGTTGTCTGATGAGGGGAACGTGTATTTTCTGGCAGTCAGCAATTTGGTGCGGCCTGCGATGCGGATTGATGCCGCCATCTCGATTGATTCATCGTTGATGGCAAAGCTCAGGTGCCGGCCAACAGCCAAGTCTCTTGAGGCCTTGAGAGGTATTTCTATGTTTGACGAATCAGCGGGGAGAGATACTGCGGCTGAGAGTTCTTTGATTTCGCTCTCAAGCTGGTCTGTTGAAGGAGTATCCATGCTGTTTGCCACTTAGAATGTGACCTTGATACTGTCGGTTCCGTTGACCGAAAGTATATAACGTGAACTCAAGGAGTAAATGTAATTGTTCCCCCAGGCATCTTTGAGGTAAACGCCGCCTGAACTGTCGATGTAGGGTCCGTTCCAGCCGAGTCTTGTCAGGCGGTTATATGGAGAAACAGAGTCGGGCTTTTTTGCAAGGTCAAGAAGCTGGGAGGGAGCAAATCCGTTATCCCCTTCATAGCCGCGGTCGATTAACTCACCACCGGAAATGGTTGCAGGGTTTCCAATTATCCCCTTCTTGAGTGTGGTCAACTCTTCCTTGGTTGCGATTATTTTTGACGAATCAGTCATAGTGGAAAATTTGGGTATGGCGACAGCCGCCAGAATGCCCACAACAATCATGGTAATAACAATCTCGATCAGAGTGAATCCACCCTGATCGAGACCAGAGAAACGATTTGAGTTGAAGGCTGTCATTGAGCAACTTCTACCAGAGGTTTTCGCCTGTTGTGCTGGTATTCAACCAGACTTCGCCTGTCGTTGGCTTGTAGGCCCAACCGCCGCGAGTTCCGACAACGGTCCCTCTTGTAACGCCAGTTACGATTGAGTCAGGGGCGTTGGCATTTACTTGGTAAGGGTTTTTCGGGATGGAAGTGGCCATCACGGTGTTCACCGTTCCAAGCTCGGAGAGTGTCGGCCAGCTTGCAGTACCGGTGGTAATGGCTGCATTCGCATAGAAAATAGAGACACCCGATCTGAGTGAGCCAAGCGTGGCGCGACCCGCGGCGTCTTTGGCCTGGCCGGTGAGATCCTGGTACTTTGGTATGGCGACTGCGGCCAAAATGCCAAGTACCACGATGATGATGACAAGTTCTACAAGCGTAAAACCGCGTTTGTTAGAAATCCTTGAGAATGACATCATTCCTCCTGTAGATATGTTTATTTGCTGTTTCATTTTTAGTATCGGCTGCAATTCAGACATTCTTTAGGAATTCACTGCCCTACGACTTTGATCAGATTCCACATAGGGAGAAAGATTGCCAAGGCGATTAGGAGCACAAAGCCGCCAAGCACGACAGTGAGCAAGGGTTCTATAATGGCTGTAAGCTGGCGTGAGGTGTAGCTGACTTGTTTGGCGTAATGGCTCCCGATTTCGTTTAACATTGTTTCAAGACTTCCGGACTCAAGCCCGATAGCCATCATGTACAGGGCTTGTTTTGGGAACCATTTGAAGGTGTCAGTTGCAGATTCGAGGTCTTTTCCTTTTCGGAATAGTTCTTCGAGTTTTTTTATCTCATGGCCAAGGGCGGCATTTTTGACCGTTGACGAAAGGACGCGTAGGCAGTTGACAAGAGGCAGGCCGGAGCGAAAGAGAATGCGAAACATGAAGGAGAAGCGCGCTACATTTCCTTTGATAATTAATTCACCAAGAATGGGAATCCTGAGAAGCTGGCGGTCGACCCATAACCTGCCGGGCTCATGGGAGATGAGTTTATTGAATCCGAAGATAGCCGATCCGCAAAGGGCAAGGAGGAGATACCAATAGCTTTTGAAGAAGACCCCGGTGTAAATCAATATCCGTGTGGGCAGGGGAAGCTCGGAATCGAAGGCCGCAAAGAAGTCTACAAAACGAGGCACGACAAAGGTCAGGATGACAATAAAGGCCAATGCCAGTACTGCGATAACGATCAGGGGGTAGCGTAGTGCCGATTTCACCTGGCGGGTTATTTCCATCTCGGCTTCGAGCATGACAGCAAGTTCATCGAGGGTATACTCGAGTTTTCCGGACTCTTCGCCTGCCGCTATGGACGAAGTATAGACGCTTGAGAAGGCATCGGCGTGGTCGCTCATTGCTTCGGATAATTGCCTGCCAGACTGAACGGCAGATCGGAGTTCATCGATGATCGTGTTAAAGCGACCTTCGACCGGGCCGATGCGGATAATCGACAACGCCCGCACAAGCGGAATACCGGCCTTGTACATGGTCGAAAGGCCGTTGGTGAACATAATCAACTTTTCATAGTCGATTTTGTTGAACATGGATGAGAGAAACGAGGAACTTTGAGCGGACACGGCTTCAATGCGGATGGGCCGCAAATTGCGCTCGGCCAAGTGCTGTTCGACTTGCTCAGAGTTATGGGCGAAAAGGACGCCTTGCAGAGTGGAGCCATCTTGGCTCATTGCACGATATTTATAATTTAACGGCATCGATATTTTCCCGCATTATTCCAGCACTGGTGGAATACGAAATGTCATCCGTACTCGACGTCTCTTTGAGAAGTTCTTCAAGCGAGATTTGACCAGTCGCAAGCTTTTCAAGTCCCGCCTCAAATAACGGAAGATATCCTTGACGGTAGGCAAGATCGCGCATACTGTTTGTGCTCTGATTGGTCAGGATAGCTTCGCTCATGGCCGGCGTTACCTGAATGAATTCATAGATACCGGTCATTCCTTTGAAGCCAGTCCCTTTGCACTGCCGGCATCCTTTGCCATAGCGGAAGCTGAGCACCTCGCGCATTCCTGTGAGTCCGGCCCGGGCAATCAATGTATCGGACGGAGTGTGGTCTTCGGTACAGTTCGAGCAGTTAGTTCTGACCAGCCTTTGCGCGAGAACACCTTTGAGGGCGGTGGCGACCAGGTATGGCTCAATGCCCATATCGATTAGTCTACCTATGGTCGATGGTGCATCGTTGGTATGAATGGTTGAGAAGACAATCTGTCCGGTCAGGGCCGATCTGACTGCCATGCGGGCGGTTTCCGCGTCGCGTATTTCACCGATCATAATGATATCAGGATTTTGGCGGAGGATGGAACGAAGCGCGGAGGGAAAGGTCAGTCCCGCCTTTTCATTGATCTGAATCTGATTTATCAAAGGGAGGGAATACTCGACTGGATCTTCGACCGTGACGATATTCTTTTCGATCGAATTAATTTCTTGAAGGGTGGTATACAAAGTCGTGGTCTTGCCGCTTGAGGTCGGACCCGTTATAAGAATTAGCCCCTCTGGTTTATGAATGACGTTGAGCCATTCTTGGAAGACTTTGTCACGGAAGCCTAAATCTTTAAAGCTGAGCTGGAGATTTCGACGGTCAAGAATTCGAATAACAATTTTCTCGCCATGGATTGTTGGCAGGGTCGAAACACGCAGATCGATAATGGAACCGTCGACCGTGACAGACATTCGACCGTCTTGCGGAAGACGCTTCTCCGAGAGGTCAAGATTAGCGGCGACTTTTATTCGTGAGAGGAACTCATTTTGCATTGATTTTGGAGGCGCAGCTTCTTCGCGCATTGAGCCATGTACTCGAAACCTAACTCGCAGCATTGACTCATCAGGCTCAAAATGAATATCGCTTGCCCGGTCTTTGACAGCTTTTGAGATGATAAGATTGACAAGTTTTATAATCGGTGACTCGGCCTCGACGGGAGTTTCAGCCGCAAGCTCGTCGGTTATGGAAGGTCGGCCTCTCTCACGGGAGGAACCCATTATTTCATTGAGGGTGTCTGTGACCGAATAATAGCGGTCGATGGCTTCGCGGATTTCGCTTGCTTTGGCAATGACGCGTTTGATGTCGCAGGCAGTGAGATATTTGATTTCGTCTATGGCAATAATATTCAGGGGATCAGCCATGGCCAAGGTTAGGGTATTTCCGCTGGCGAAAACCGGAATAAGGGTATACCGGCGGGCAATTTCCACCGGGACACGCTGGACGACCTGAGCATCAATAACAAGAGCTTCGATAGAAATTTTGGGAATATCGAGCCGTTCGGCAACAGTATCGATTAACTGGTCTTCGGTAATCAGATTGGCATCTACAAGAATTTGCCCAAGACGCTTGCCCGTTGTGTTTTGCTCGGTTAGAGCGGAACTTAGCTGGGCGGCGTTTATAAGTCGTTTATCAACAAGTAAATCGCCGATTCTTTTTCGTGCCATAAATAAGTTTATATTTGATTTAAGGTTTCTTTTCCAATTAATATCGGCTAGACGGGAATTTTCTTAAAGGGGGAGTGCATTTGGCTGGTTTTGTGCTTTGAACCAATTGTTTGATAGAACTGTTCATTGTAGTGATGGAGTTATGCCAAATAGTTATGCTCTTGTGCACGGAGAAATCGTGAGCCGTTCTTTACAAATATTCATTATCAGTCTTGCCTTGACCGTCAGCCTTTGCGTTAATGCAAAATCGGCTGAGTTCTATTTGCTCGGCCTTAAGCAGCCAGAGCTTCCGGGGCAGAATGACAAGGGGTCCACGATAGATTCAATTGAAATTGATAACCGTCAGATATACGATACCGACAAACAGGAATATAATAAATTTGCATTTCGAACGGCAAATCGTCTGCACAGCAAGACTCGTGAGCATGTCGTTCGCCGCGAGCTTCTCTTTAGGGTTGGCGAGGCATATGATCCCGAGGTGGCCGAGGAAACGGCTCGTAATCTAAGAAAACGATATTCACTTAATGATGCTTGGATAGAAACCATTCGGTTACCCGGCAACCGTCTGCTTGTCAGGGTGGTAACAATTGATCAGTGGAGCTTGTTGGGGGGGGCTAAGATTCGAAGAGATGGCAATCGGACCGACTATCAGTTTGGTGTTGAAGAGCGCAATTTCCTTGGCTATAATCAGTCGATGACCTTCGATTATTTCATTAAAGGGCGGCAGGAAAACTTCATAGCAACTTCGTTCCGGGACGGGCGAATCGCGGGCAAACCACTGAGCGTTGAATTCAACTATAAGAGCGACCCCATGTCTCTTGTCCGTGGTGTAACAATCAGCCGCCCCTATTATAATCTATCCCAGAATTATTCCTTTTCGACAAGTGTAGCGCGCTTGGGAGGTCGGCGAGATTACTATAACGAAGGTATTCGAAATGCCGAATCAGTGAATAGAATTGAACTGGCTTCCGCAAACGGGGAGTATCGTTGGGGTACATACAACCGAAAAATTGCCATAGGTCTCGCCTATCAATACAATAGACAGGTTGTCCTCTCTCGCAATACTTTGCCTGGTGATACATCCGGTGTGCCAAACCCTTTTAACGCCGGAAATTTTACTCAGGATTCCTTGTATCATTTGGTCGTGTGCGAGATCAAGTATCAGCATCTTCAATTTGTAGCGCTCAAGCGAATAAACGGCTATAATTATCTTGAGGACTTTGAACTTGGCTTTGAACTGTCAGGAGCATACGGGGGCGCGTTAAATCCTGACTTCAACAGTTCGCAGTATGATGTAATTCTCGCTCGAGGCTTCTATGGCCAGCATTTTGGGGCGAACGTAATCCAGGCATCTTATACACGGAGTATTTATTTTCATGGTGGTGATGAACTCCGGAGGACCTCAAATCTTGGTCTGCTGTATTATAGCAGTATTTCACACTTCTTTACGTTAGCGTGCAGAGGCTCGTACACATCAAACACAAGCGCCGGATCTGACAATACCCTCAACCTGGGCGGAAAGAATGGACTTCGCGGATATAATCAATTCTTCCGCTCTGGTGACAAGATAAATGTCTATAATATTGAGGCTCGTTTTTGGCCGGGTACTGAGATCGCCTCGGTTATAATTGGCGGGGTCATATTTGCCGATGTGGGGGCCATTTGGACAAAAGATGCGCCGATTCGGTTAGCCCGTTACAACAAGAGTCTTGGAGTAGGGCTGAGGCTTTCGCTGGAAAAATTTGCCAAATCTGAGTCACTGCGGATCGACCTTTCTCACGATGACGACGATAATTGGCAACTTACCTTCGGTACAGGGCAATACTTTAGACATTCGGCTTTCTAGTCATAAAACTTGACAAAATGGCTACTCAGGTGTATATTTTGTGCAGATAGTTTGGCTGTTGAATTTTCTATATTTTGGGCGTAAAGTAAGGATGGTTGCTCAAGTGAGCCTCTCAAGAAGCAGGGTCAGTAATCGCCAAGGACTTCGAATCGATAGACATTTCTGACCTTGGGCTCTTCGGCCAAGTGATCGTCGGCGGTCTCATCGCCACTCATGTATCCTTATTAATAACGAGACGAGCCACGCGCTTGGATCGGCACAGAACTTGCACGGAGCACTATATATGTCTGTTAAACGGGTTATTCTGATTTTCGCTCTTATTATGATTTCCGGACTGACGCTAATTTCAGGTAGCGTCTCAGCAGTTAGGTATTCTGATAAAGCGCTTCCCGACCCGATACAAAGAATTGAAAATGATTTTTCAGCCGGTTTGGTGACACTGGATGAAAAGGCGATTTTGCTCATTCAGGCCATCAAGGACCCCATGTCGCTCCCTTCGCATTACAGCGCTGGTTTCGACGAAGGCGAGAAACTTCCTGACAGATGCGCGACAATGGTCATTGTCGACATTTACAATCATTGGGACGAACTTTCAAGATCGACACAATCGGCGGTTGGCGCAATGCTGACCCGCCACTCGACAGCATTTACGTATAACTCCCCTAGTGGCTTTTTTAAACTTCACTATGATATTTCAGGGGAGCATGCGGTCCCGCCTGCGGATGGGAATGCCAATACTATCCCTGATTATGTGGAGAAGTGCGCCGCATACTGTGATAGCGCGCTGGAAACTCACAGAGATCTTGGATATTTGGATCCGCCATCGGATCTGATATTTGGCGGTGACGGCAAATTCGATGTCTATTTTGAAGAGATGCCGTATTACGGCTATGCTGTGCCAGAGGGAGACGGGCCAGCATTGTGGAATGACAAGTTCAGCTATTTTGTTCTCAATCGGGATTTTATAGGTTTTCCTCAGAATAACGACCCGGAAGGGAACGTTGCGGGAGCGGCAAAGGCCACTGCTGGGCATGAGCTCCATCACTGTGTACAGTTCGGCTATGATCCGAATGAGGCTATCTGGTTTATGGAGCTTGGGGCGACATGGATGGAGGATATCACCTTCAATCAGGTCGATGACAATTATAATTATCTCGGGACGTTCATGAATGATCCTGAAAAGTCATTGATGGAAATGACCCTGCATATGTATGCCTCTTTCATCTGGGCTTCGTTTCTGAGTGAAAAATTCGATACGTCTCTTATTCGGGCTGTCTGGGAGGGTGCTCGCTCTTCGGACGTTTATACCACACTTTCGGACACACTTCAGGGTCGCTATGGATGGACACAGGACTCGGCGTTCGCCGAGTTTGAGGCATGGAATTTTGCTACTGGCGTACGCGATGACGGCCTGCATTATGAAGAGGGCTCGGAATATCCGGCTGTGACTATAGACGCCACATATTCAGGTTTCCCTGTGCTCAATCAAGTTTCCCCCAAAAATCCAGCCGGCTACGCCGCGACCTATATCAAATTTCTCCCGGGGATGCTCAGCGGCGGGATGGCTATCTCATTCAATGGGGACGACAGCCGTCAGTGGGGCGCCTGGCTGGTCAAAACGGATGGGTCCAACAACCATGAGTTTGTGAAGTTGTCACTTGCATCCGGAACGTACACCGACACAATTCACGTCGACAGCATAGAAAATTATGAATCGTTGACTTTAATAGGCGTCAATCTGACTCAGTTTGGGGCTGCCGCGTCATTTACATATTCGGCGAGGCTGACCTCTCCGTTTTCTATAGCATCGGAAATAATAACTGATACCGCCGTCTATTCGGGCGGCGGCCGCGATTTTGAATATCAAGTAGTTAACACGTCGGGCTTCGGCGATGTCATTCGAGTGAAATACTCAGATGATATGGGCTGGGTAACGTTGGATTCCATTGATGTCTTTCTTACTGCAATGGACACTATTGTTTATTCTATTCCTGTCATGCCGCCTGTCTCGACGCCCCTTGGGGTGGTAAGCAATCTCCTTGGAACAGCAACTTCATTGAATGATCAGTTAGTCACGAGCAGTCACACCAGCCGGGCGGTGACGGTGGTTCAGCGCGGTGATGTGGACTTCGATGGGCAAGTCGACATTTCTGACCTCACGTATCTTATTAGCTATCTGTTTATTGGTGGGCCGCCACCCCAACCGATTCAATTATCCGGTGAGATGGATTGCGCTGACCCTGTAGATATTTCCGATTTGACAGCTCTGATTGGCAATCTCTTTATCAGCCTTGCGCCCTCGCCCTGTAACCCGTATTAGTAAACATACCTCTCTCGCTTTTTACTTGACTTAACAATTGCATTCAACTATTTAACCGCTGTCCAAAATCCGCAGCCGTTCAGGTGGTTATCAGGGAAGAAGCCGCATACGGCAGAGAGGGGGATGAATGGATACGAGATCTAAATCGCGCGTTCTGATTTGTACCGAATGCAAGGAAGAATTCGTCTTCACCATCGCCGCGCAAGAATATTTTGCTGAGCGCGGTTATAGTGAGGATCCGAAGCGGTGCAAGAGCTGTCATATGCAGTATAAGAAATCCGGACGTGTCCCGCGCCCTGCTGAAGAATCGGTCAGCGAAGAGTTTTAAGCTCGGAACTTCTGACATGCAAAAAAGGCTCTGATGAATATATCAGAGCCTTTTTCAAATTTCAGGGATTTAGGCTTACGCCGGGACGGCTGGCTATCGAAGCAAGACCATCTTTTTGACGACTTCAGTTTCATCAATAACCAACTTATAAAAATAAACTCCTGATGCAAGGGCGCTGCCCTTTCCATCTTGAGCTTCCCACGTGGTCGTCGTGATGCCAGACGGCGCTGGGCCGTCAAAGATGGTGGCAACTTCTTGTCCAAGAGTGTTATACACAACAAGGCTCACTTGTCCGGGGTTTGAAATTGAGAACTGGATGGTTGTTGATGGATTAAACGGGTTCGGATAATTCTGCGACAGTTCATATTTTTCCGGAAGTCCTGAAAGCGACTGGTCGTCGTCGATTCCTGACGCAAGACCGACAATCAAGTCGGCTGTGATGGTCGGGCCGGAACTTGAGATATTATTAACTCCCACAAATGTAGCCCCTGAGAGATAGCCATTTGAATTGGGAGTAGTTGTGCCGTTAAAATTCAGCTTGTTATCGGAGCCGGGGAAGGGATCGGCGGTGTTTCCATAGCTCGTCTTCTGCTCGAGTTGGAACAACCCATCGGCCTGTTCAAGGGCGACGGCAAAGTGATTTGCCACGGGTTGGCCTGGATACCATTCTTGGCTGTTATCAGTTTTGGAGTCGTCGATATGCCAAATCAGCAAACCAGAGGAAGGTATATGGGTATCGTATCCTGTCTGTTGACGGTTTTCGACAAGAAAATATTCATTAGCCAAAAGGCCGGAAGTCCACATCCTATAAATTGTCCCGCCTGTACCGACATTGGCAATTGACTGTGAGACGAGATTGGCCGTGACATTGACTGGTGTTGCGATGCCCATTTTAGCGCGGCTCCAGGCGCACGGGTGCGACGGTGAACTTCCAAGACCAGTGGGTCCATTCCAACTGCCTACGGCCATAACGCACCATTTCCCGATTCCGTAAGAGGAGTTATCGATATCATAAAGGTCGGGAAGCCCGAATCCATGGCAAAGCTCATGTGAATATACTCCGATAGTCATATCACCGGGGACATTCCAATACTCGGGTTGCACGGTAAAGCTTCTTATCCTCACGCCATCCTTCAGCCGGGGAGTGATCGACCATTTATGCGACCAAATATCATTGGCGTTTCCGGAAAACTCGGCTCCAGTGCCAGTGTGAATAATCAGGAGACAATCGACGAATCCGTCGCCGTCATTGTCATAGTCGCCAAAGTTAACAAGCGGATCGACCTGATCCACCAAGTCTTCGACCATCTTCTGCGAGTTTTGTGGATATGAGCCAGTCGCATTTTGGCCGTTGACATAGTAGGCATATGTCTGCGGGGCAGTTCTCCAGCCAAGAGATGACGGATTGTTGACTGTGATGAGATCAATCTGTCCGTATGAGATTTCGTCGAAGTAATCGCGGACAGTATTGCCGGTGCTGCTAAAGAGAAGCGAATCAAAGGAGGTGGAAGGGACAAGGGAGTTCTTGTCTGAATACTGAACAAGAATCGCAAGTATGCGAAATCCAGCAGCTGCGGCGGAGAGGTTTGCGCCTCTCGACTCTTGCTTGCCGTTTATATACCGGACAAAGAAGTCATCATCGGGCGTACAAATGCCTTGTTGATGCATCTCCGCGTTGCTCGGGAGCGGGGTTAGCGGAAGTGACAAAGCAATTTCACTTTGCCGCCTTTCAATGAGGTCTGGATGGGGAGGCGCGGAAAATGCGCTTCCTGTAATGCAGAATGCGACTGTCAGCAATCCTAAAAGGAGATGCCTTTTCTGTGTTATTTGAGTTTTCATCATATACCCCTTGTCTTCTGTTACTTCCCTATTAAAACACGAGCCCAGTTGAAAGCGCAAAGTGAGCCCCCTTGCTTGACGAACTAGAAAATGAGGAGCCGGTCATGACTGCCGCATCAAGATAAAAGCCGAGCAGGTTCAATCCGGATCCGAAAGAAAATACTGGATTGCGATCCCCGCCCACCGAGTATCCGGCGCGCAAGGGGAGAAGATTAATGAGTTTCCACTCTGCGCCGACAGCGATTCCCGGTTTTGTTGAGACGGCAAAGGCATTGTTGAGCCCTTGCTTCCAGTCAACGGCCCAGAGGAACTTGCCGCTTGTGTTGGCAAATCCGACGGTAAGCGTTCTGGGAAGCGAGGTTGAGAAACTCTCGATCTCTTTATCGTAGTCGTCGGTAAGTACATAGTCCTCGCCTGAGTTATCCACTGTCATTGTGTCGAAACTAAAAAGATAGCCCTGCTCTGTTGTGTTCTTATCCCATGAAATACTTCCACGCAGATTCTCCAATTTAGCGCCGAGCGTATAGTGCGAATTGAGTCTGAGCGCTGTGCCGAGATCGATTGCATAACCTGAGCCTCCGATCGCGTTGCGTGATATTATCTGACCCTCTCCTGCAAAGCCACTTTCGTTTGTGGTGGCGTTGCCCCGCAATTCCATTACTTTTTGAACCCCTAAGCCATGCAGATAGTTCATAGTTATTCCAATAGTCAATTGCCGGCTTCCATTGGAGTAAACGGACCTACCGTAAGAGAGACCTGCAGAGACATAGCTTATTCCGTCGACGTGGGATCCGGTAATAGTGATTGTATCCCCGAAAGAGTTTCCGTTGAGCAATAAATCAAAAACGTCTCTCGAAAGATTTATATCTGCAGAGGCTACTCCGCTCAGGGTGAAGGCGACGCTTCCCACGGCGAGTGACATCGCAGTAGCTTCGACATCAGCCCTTAACTTGAGACCGTCATTTGGTACTCGCGCCAAGAGATAGCTTTTGTCAGATTCTGTGAGAAATGCGCCGGTGTACTTGTTATAATCGCCCAAAGTAAATGAATTGTTTGAGACGTTGGCGCTAATGCCTATCAACTGTAATCCGCTATTCTTGTAGCCAGTAAGGCCGAGGTTTGCCGGATTGTACTTTGCGGCGTTGACTCCGGAGGCAAGACCGGTGAAAGCTCCACCCATCGCCATGGTCCGCGCTGATGAGAGTCCGGCGGCAAGAGAATCCTCGTAAGTCAGGACTACTGTCGATGCAAGCCATATCAGAACCGAAGGCAGCCAAAGCGAGTATTTGAGGATTTGAACCGCCTTGAGCGTCTGTGTTTGAAATTTATTCATATTCATAACCCCTCCTTAAAATTCACCGTCGAATCGATATTCGACTTCGATTCGCGCATTGATAGTGATGTAGTCGTTTGTGGTAAGCTTGATAGGCTGTCCGTTTGAGCCGCTGAGAACAAGTTCGGTGGCAATAAAAAGCGGATTATTCTTCAGCACTTGAATATCTGCGCTGTCAAGAATAATTGTGCGGTAGCCAGTCGAGATGGTGTCGCTGACAATACCACCGACAACGGGAGCGGCCAAAATAGCGATAGTATCAAAGGCGAGCAGTGGGGCGCTGGCAACGGTGGCAGAATCTCCGCCGAGGAAAATATTGACCCGCACACCGAGCGGGAGGTGGTTTGTAATTGAGTAGATAAAACGGGCCTCGACAACATGATCTGTGATGGCATCAATATTGTCCTGCTCAATATCCTGGCTCTCGATGTCGGTCTCAATCGTGGTTTCTGTAAGAATAACTTCGAGCGGAGCGAATATTCCGATTGTGGCGAATATATAATCTCCGGCGCTTATCGTCCCGACGGTTGAGCCATTACCGAAGGTCGCAGTGCCAGAAATAACCACACTGTCAGGCAGCGGGGTCATGAAATCCGCGACGGTTGTGTCAATCAAGACAGTCACAGTCGCACTGCCGCCTGATTTAGGCGCGACTGCTCCGCCTATATTTAGGCTCTTGCCGTTGCTTCCATTGAGAACAAGATCCAAACTTCCTGGAAGTCCGACGGCATTTTCTATCTCTATGGTGAGTATGCCTGAGGTAAGAGTGACGGCATCAAATCCTGTGGGAACATTTACAAGCTTTACTATTGGATCAATTGTCGCGTTGGTTGCCGCGAAGACTCCGGTGACCGAACCGAAGGTCAGATTGTCGAGCTGAGCCGTCACGGAAAATTGCTGGCTTTGATCGACAGTGACCTGCGATGGCGCTGTCGACGGAACCGCAGCGACCACAATCACTGCAATCTGCTGAGGTACTGACAAGTCATTAGGTGAAAGAGTGTAGTTCGCGAGGTTTATATTTGCGACAGTGTTGCCATTTGGATTGACCGACTGGATGAGGGAGAGCGGGGTGCCATTAAGTTCAAGGTCGGGGAAAGTCAAGGTGACCGATGATTGCAAAGGTGTTGTGTTTGTTATTGTGAGCGATAATGTTCCGTTCGACAGTGTCGCGCTATGAACGGCATCGGTTTCATTCAACTGAATCTGTTGGGAGAAATTGCGATTTAGAGCCGGAATCTCCGCGGTTGCTGCGCTCACATTGAGTAGGCTGCTGAAATGAACGGCGGTAGACAAAGACTTGTTTGATGCGGAGAGAACCGACCCGCCCGGTGTGTGGCAGGATACCTGTGCCAGAAGATTATTCGAGATAGTCCGGCCATTCAGCGATATGGCGACCGAATCGACTGTTCCACTGGGAATTCCTGTAGGAAAGGACTGGGATGAAATAAGCGTCGGGCCACTCTGATCGAATAAGTCCACAGTGACAACATCCAGATCAATGCCAAGTGTATTATCGATGACAACGTAGAGCTGTCCGTTTGCGATAGTCACGCTTGAAAATGATGTGATCGAAGGCAGGTTGTTGTCAACCTGGAAATTCATCGCTGGGATATTGCCCGGTATTGCCGCAGCCAGTGGAGCTATTGAAGAAATTGCCAGATCGACAGGCGCAATAACAGGCGGGACAATGCTGACAAGGCCAAGTTGTTGTGATAGGAAATAGGACAACGCAGGCGTGGTCAGCTTGTCGGTGTCAAGTGTCGCGGTGTCAGTCTCCTGGTTAAAACTGAAAACGACATTGTCAAGCGAATCGATTGAGATTCCTTCTTGATCAATCTTGTCGATTATTTCCGCCATCTGATAGGTGCGATGCACCAGCGGAATGGTGAGCTGAGTGTTCCACTCCGGCGCTTCTGGCTTTTTGATTGTGCACTGGGCCAGGGTCAATAACATTACGATATAGACAATGGCAAACATCGCCTTGGCTGCAAACTGCGCGAGGCTTGATTCCTGATGCGACCCGCCCCGCGATGAAAAGTCTTTTACTCTTTTGTTCATTCTTTGCCCCCGAGTCCTTGAGGTTTCTTCGCTATGGTTTAGTGTTTCTCTTGCAAAGCCAGTGCCGGGGATCGCGCCTTTTATAAGGCGCTTGTTGACATGGCATTACGGGGATATCAACGATAGCCGCGCACGAAACCTAAGGGAAACCCAAGTGACATCTATGGGGAAGTCCCTATATTGACGAAAAAGAGAATACCAGTATATTGCGCACAGGGAGAATATCGTATGGGTATGTCCAAATATGACCGGTTGCTTTTTATACTGAATCTGTTACGCTCGCGGCGAAATCTGAATGCGGCAAGTCTCGCTAAAGAATGCGATGTGACCGAACGATCGATCTACCGCGATCTGATTGCCTTGTCGGAAGCCAATGTCCCAATTTATTATGATCGGGGATACAAAATGGCTACCGATAATTTTTTGCCTCCGCTTAATTTTAATCTCGACGAGTATACCTGTCTAAAATTGATGATAGATTCCTCACCACTCAAAAGCACGGCCAAGTATCGAAAGATTATCAAAGAACTTTCGGCCAAAATCGAGGCCAATCTCTCGCAGGCTGTCAAAGAAGGGAAGAAGCGTTCTCAAAAGAATCTGCAGGTCGATATTGTGACATCGCACAATTCGGAGTCTGTCGAAAAATGGTTCTCTATAATCGAAGAGGCAATTGAGAATTCGAACGCCCTTGATATAGACTATGATTCGTTGGCTTCAGGTGTGACTTCGCGGAGGGTCGAGCCGTATTTTATAGTCTTCCGCGGCCGATCTTTTTATTTTGTAGCGTACTGTACTAACCGCAAGGAGTTTCGGACATTCCGCATCGATCGGGTTATTGGTATTTCAACGACTGGCGCGCGGTTCAACCGCCAAAAGGGAATCAATGCCGACAGCTATTTTGAAGGAAGCTGGGAAATATATCAGGGTAAATCTGTCGAAGTTGTCGTCCGGCTGACCGGCACAGCGGCCAAAGTGGTGCAGAGCGCGACACATCATGCCAACGAATCAGTTCTTGCCCACGGGAAGAACGAAGTTCTCTATACAGTGACGGTCAGCGGTTTACAGGAGATCCAGCGCTGGATACTGGGTTTTGGGAGCGAGGCATCGGTTGTTTCGCCTCCGGAATTGGTAGATAACCTGCGAAATGTCGGGAGACACCTTTCGTTCACGTACCCAGAAAAGAAGAAACCGCCTCGGCAGTGATCCATTGCCGAGCGGCAGGACGCATAAGCGATTTTTTCTAATCCACGTTCAAATCCAAAGAATTTCTGTTTTTATTTGACATTGTATTGAGGCGAACGTACTATTTTAGTAAAGTAATCTTTGCTATTTGCCTTTGAGGAGAACCGATGGAAGCACTTGGGATGATAGAAACTAAAGGACTGGTCGCGCTGATCGAAGCATCGGATGCGATGGTCAAAGCGGCCAAAGTAACTTTGGTCGGATACGAGAAGATTGGCGGAGGATTTGTTACAGCAATTGTTCGCGGCGATGTCGCGGCTGTGAAGGCCGCAACCGATGCCGGCGCCTCGGCGGCGCAAAAGATTGGAGAGCTGGTCTCCTGTCATGTTATACCGCGACCGCATGCCAATGTCTTTGAGATATTCCCGGCACGACTTCCAGGCGAGAAATAAAGGATACACTAATCAATCGGATACGACTTTGTGTATCCGGTAACATATTTTTTTTGCATCTCCGTGTATGGCTGATTCAACACAACAAAAATCGGTCGAAGAACTCGTCCGACGTGTCCTTTCTGAAATTACAGATAATGGGACAACAAACGGTCATGCTTCAAAAGCGGCTGTCAACGAATCCACCACAACTCTGGCCGCCTTTCCTAGACAATCCATAATCCAAAACAGGCTCGGGCTCCGACCGACAGCAGAACGCGACGGCCTTTCTCTCTTTTCGGAAATGGATCAAGCAATCGATGCCTGTCGGATTGCGCAACGCCGCTGGCTCGATATCAGTCTTGAACAGCGATTGCGAGTTGTGGCGAATATCCGCTTTCATGCTCTGGCACAGGCCGAGCGGATTGGCCGGATGGCTGTGACCGAAACCGGCATGGGCAAAATGCCTGACAAGATGAACAAAATTATTCTCTGTGCGAACAAAACTCCCGGACCTGAGGATCTGCATCCGGTCGCATATAGCGGCGACAGAGGACTTACCCTTGTCGAACCGGCTCCTTGGGGAGTGATGGGAATTATTACTCCGTCAACCAATCCTGCGGCGACTGTACTCAATAATTCCATCTCGGCTATATCTGCTGGAAATGGCGCTGTGTTTTGTCCGCATCCTATGGCCAAAGGTGTTTCGGCTGAAATGGCCAAATTGGTTCATGATGCGATTACTGAAGCTGGCGGCCCTGAGAATTTGATTGTCTGCCTGATTTCGCCTACAATAGAGACCGCGCAAACGCTCATGAAGCACCGTAAAATTGATCTGATTCTTGTGACTGGCGGCGGGGCTGTAGTCAAGCAAGCGATGACCTGCGGCAAACGGGCCATTTGCGCCGGACCGGGTAATCCCCCGGTGTTGGTCGATGAGACAGCTATTTTGTCCCAGGCAGGACGGGACATTGTTGTTGGCGCGAGTTTTGACAACAATGTTCTTTGCACTGATGAGAAAGAAATCTTTGTGGTCGACAAGGTCGCCCACAAACTCAAACATGAGATGGTTGCCAATGGGGCGTACGAATTAGTGGGCGCGAATATTGACAAGCTGATGAAGATTCTCATCGAGAGCGATCTTGAGAAATCGGGCTACCGTCATGTTCAAGTGAACAGAAAATTCATTGGAAAATCGCCTGAGGAAATTCTCAAACAGATCGATGTTGTGCCGCCGCCCGGGACTAAACTTGTCTTTTTCGAATCGGCCTGGGATCACCCGATGGTGATGGCTGAGCAATTGATGCCGGTGATTCCGTTTGTGCGTGTCAAGACAGTCGAAGAAGGGATGGAGAAGGCGGTGGTTGCTGAGCATAATTACAAGCACACATTTGTCATGCACTCAACCTCGATTGTTAATTTGTCCAATATGTCGCAACTCTGTCGCTCGAATATCTTTGTAAAGAATGGTTCGAACATGGCCGGGCTTGGCTTTGGCGGTGAAGGGTATGCAAGCATGTCCATTGCCGGAACGACTGGTGAAGGGATCACAAAAGCGAGTACATTTACCCGTCCGCGCCGATGTACCCTCGTTGACTATTTCCGAATAATCTGATGTGTCGGACGCGCGGATATTGTGTTCTTGGCGTTCATCTGGATTTTATCATCTTTATTATCTGCTTCGATTTGAGGAGAATTCATGAAATTTAATGTCATTGCAACTCGGCCGCAGGAATACTCCGGCGATACGCTGATCATCCCTGCTGCAAAGTTAGATAAAATCAAATCTTCGATATTAAAAGAAATTGATATGGCATCGGACGGAGTGGTGACAACATTGCTTGGGTCCGAAGAATTTAGCGGCAAGGAGAACGAGATTTCCGTTATCTATCATCCGGCCGGGTTCAAATGCTCACGATTGATGCTCGTGGGACTTGGCGAGACAAAAAAGCTCTTGCCGGATAGTTTCAGGAAAGCCCTTGGAAATCTTTCACGTCACAAAGGTTTGCGCGGTTCAACCAAGGCCGCGGTGTATATGGGAGATTGTGAGGAAGATGCGAATTATCAGGCGGCAGTTGAAGGGTATCTTCTCGGGTCGTATAAGATGCTTGACTATAAGACAAAGGAATCAGACAAGAAAGTAAGCAAGCTTGGGGAATTAACATTCATCACTACGCGAAAGGTTTTGGTTGCAAAGCTTGCAGACGATGTCACACGCGGGGCAATAATCGCCGAAGGTCAGCTTTTGGCTCGACGCTTTGCTGAAACTCCTCCAAACGATCTGACCCCGCGAATCTATGCCGAGCGGGCGAAAAAACTCGCATTGGAGCACAAGATATCTTGTCAAATTCTCGATGAAAAAGTGATCGCAAAGGAGAGAATGGGCGGTCTGCTGGGAGTCGCCCAAGGGTCAGTCGAGCCTCCGCGATTCATTATTCTCCAGTACAAAGGTGGGGCTGCCACAGCGAAACCGATTGTTCTTGTTGGGAAAGGTGTAACATTTGACACAGGCGGTATTTCCATAAAGCCAGCTCTTGATATGCATGAGATGAAACAGGACATGGCCGGCTCGGCGGTCATGCTTGCGACGATCCTCACGGCCTCAAGGCTCAAACTACCGCTCAATATCGTTACGCTGATTCCGACCACTGAGAATATGCCATCCGGCACGGCAATCAAGCCGGGTGACATTTTGAAAATGCGCAATGGGAAGACGGTGGAGATAATCAATACCGATGCTGAAGGGCGCCTTATTCTCGCTGATGCTCTTGACTACGCCAACACCTTTAATCCGCAAGCGGTCATCGATATTGCGACGCTCACCGGAGCAGCCAGATTTATTCTTGGTTTTGCCGGCGCACCGATTATGGGGAACAACAAGCTCTTGATCGAATCTCTCGAACGGGCTGCTGATATAACAGCCGAGCGTGTTTGGGAACTGCCGATCTGGGAAGATTATCTTGAGCAGATGAAATCATCGATTGCCGACCTTGTAAACTCAGGTCCGCCAGTGGCCGGAACACTTGCCGCAGCGGCATTTCTTCAAGAGTTTATCGGCGACTGGCCGTGGGCGCATATTGACATCGCCTATGTCGATATGGAGAAGAAGGGAAGACCATATACACCTAAAGGGGCGACTGGATTTGGTGTGCGGCTTCTGGTTGAGGTGCTATCGGGGTGGAAGAAGGGCTAACCCACCCCGTTACGGCACTGGGGGGAGTCGACTACGCCGCCGCGCCTGCCCGCGTGGCGGGTTTTGAGTGTGGTACGAGTCACCATCGGTAATACCACACCGCAAGCGGTGTAGTACAAGAATCAATAGATGATGGATCCCCTAGCTTTCGCTGGGGTGACATTTCCAATGAGTCGTTGCGAGGAGCGAAGCGACGCGGCAATCTCAGTTCTCTGTTCATTCCGGCTCCTACCGACAACACCACCCATCTCACGGTTGCACCATTCCCTGCTGTCTCTCTGACAGGCCGCGGTCGGAGCAAGCGTGATAAAGAGATAATCTATCAACCGGATTAAATCAGAAACATCAGCCACACCGTCCAGTGATCCCTCAATGTTGCCCTCGCTTGGACAACAGAGCGGCGTCAGCGAAATGAACAGATAATCAATCAAAGCCGTTAGGTACGAAACATCTGAAACATCATCAGACGAACAATCGACATTGCCCGTTAATCCCGCACAGCAGGATGGCCAATTGCTGATGTTTTTCAGGATCGAGACATTGCGGGAGCCTGTATTCGCGACCGCCAGATCAGGTTTCCCGTCCCCGTCAAAGTCGGCGGAAGTAACCGACCGGGGAGAGCTCCCCAGCACATAATAATTGCCCGCCCTCGCTTTTCCGCCGCCGCCGAATTTCGTGCCAGTGAAACTGGCGCGCCGCCTTATTTTATTTTTTCAAACAATTCGTTCAAGTGTCCGCCAATCGCCATATAATCTTGCACTGATTGCTCGTATTTCGCAAGATCACTTTTGTAATTTTTCCAATCGTAATTTGAATTAGCGAAACTTTGGCTCTTGGCGTAAAGCGCCCCCAAAACAATTTTTAGACGACTTACTGTCTCAACTAACGCATCAACATATTGGAAGAGTAAATCAAGGTATTCTCGTTCTTGCCCGCTTACATTTTCAGCAAAGGATTTTATTTTGTTGTCGGAATTCTCTAATTCGAAGATGATGTTTTCAACCTTTCCAAGATGAGCACCAAAATCAATCGCCTTGAAAATTCCGGGAATTGGTATCACGTGGCGAATTGAAGCTTTGAAAACATTATCGTGAATTGCGACATATTGAGACAGTAAGTCGTTCACATTCCACGAAAATTCTACGATTTGTCCCTTGTTTTTCATATTTATAAATTGCGAATAGCGTCAAAGTTTCTTTCGTACCAATCGCCCCATTGCGATAACAGCACTTGTCCTTGGAGGAATTTTTGCGCGTCAGACTTTTCAGAACCATCTATAAACATTTCCATTCCGACGATGAGTTCGTTTTTATAATGGTCGCCGAATCCTTGATAATCAGAATTGAGCTTTTGAATATGCACTTGTTTTGTTTCGGACAATGCTTGTTTATAGTTTTCAACCATTCCTTTTATTTCTTCCGCTCCCATTTGTTGATACGCACCACCGCTATTAGAAATTTTAGTCGCTTTATTGGCGAAATCTATTGATTTGCTGAAATGTTCAATATTGCTACTTCTAACGGATACCGCTGGAATTTTAAAAAAGAATTGATCTGTTTTTATACCGCCGGAGAAGTAAGAAAACGCTATAGCAAAACTTATAATAAATACCACCGCACTTAAAAGGTGATATTTAATAGTTTTGTTAAAGGAACTTTCTGCTTCCGCGCGTTTTTCTTTGTCGTCCCCAGAGAGCAAATCAAGAAAATTCTTAGCTTGATGTTGCTTTTTGTGATTGATGAGCAAGAATAAACCACTTAGAATCAAATACCACCAAAAGTAATTTTCAAAACCAAATTTCAGAAGCAGAAAGGCAACTAAAATAGCATAACCGATTAGTACGAGAGAAATTTTGTAAAAGTATTCGTGATAAGTTGAAAAACGAAATATTTGCATTAACAAAAACCGTGAGGCAAATAGAAATATAAAGAACAAGCCAGCGTGCCAATTGCCGATAAAAACAAAAACCGTTCCCAATATAAGCGATATCCCGCTGATAACTTCAGAGTGCGTGCCTCGCATGAATGCTTGCCAAGCACCAACTGCGAATAGAAAGATTCCGATGTAAAAAAGAATATTCATGGCCAGTTTATTAAATCATCAACACTAATGTCAAGGGCTTTCGCAATTTTCTTTAGTGTGTCCTGTGGTCTGTGATAGCGGTTGTGTTGTCTGTGCTGAGCCTGCCCGCTGTGGCGGGATTGCTCCGCACAGAGTTACAAGTGTGAGCATTGATGATTTGATTCATAGATTTTCTTCCAGTCCTAAAGATTTAAGAGAACAAGTGTACTTCTACACTTAGATAGAATAGCGGTTTTCAGGGATAAGTCAAGGCAGATTATTGTTAGGACGGGATGAACTGAGATTGCAGCGTCGTCCCGTTTGATACGGAACTCCTCGCAACGACGTACTGGAAATGTCTGCTTTGATTTCTTGTAGCACACCGCTTGCGGTGTGATCTTAATGTTGGCGCGCGACAGGGACGTCCCGCGCGAAGAGATATTAACGTGTCAGGCGGGGCGCCCGACACCACAGAACGCTTGAGTCGTTGCGAAGACTCTTTGTCCTCGATTTGGTCTTTAATCTCTACTTGAATTCCACTTTGAGATTGAGCGTATCATTTTCCCGAATGACAAGCGCCTGTGTGCTTTGTCCTTTGCGGAATTTTCCAAGTGCCGACATATAGGCGTTGATGTCATCAATTTTATAATCACCGAGCTTGATAATGACATCACCCCGAAGAATGCCTGCCCGCTCGGCTGGCCTGTTCGCGGACACGCCATCGACCCGCAATCCCACAACCTCGGCGATGTAGTCGGGCATTATTCCAAGCGTCACAGAGAAGGAGCGTGCCATTTGTCCGGTTTCGTCTTTGGTTTTCTGAAAAGCGAGAGTGGTCTGGGTGCTGTCAAAATGGGATATAATCTCTGTGACAACGCCAAGCACTCTGCGGGTCCCTTCGAGGTTTATTTTGGAGGCAATATCTGAGGGTTTATGATAGTCCTCGTGCTGGCCAGTGAAGAAGAAAAGGACCGGAATGCTTGCGTTGTAAAAGGCCGTATGATCGGAAGGGCCGGTGCCGGTCTCTTTGAATGTCATTTTCATATCCGACCGGGAATAGGTGGCGAAGTAAGTCTTGAATGCCTCTGCCGTTCCGGTTCCGAAAATGCCCAATCCGCTGTCTTCAACTTTCAGGCGGCCAATCATGTCCATATTGAGCATCATACGGATCTTGTCTGGCGCGACTGTCATATTCTTTGCAAAATGATTTGAGCCAAGAATGCCGGTCTCTTCGCCTGAAAAGGCTATAAAAAGAAGCGAGTAGTTTGATGGTTCGGGCTGTTGAATAAAATATCGGGACAGTTCAAGCACTCCAGCAGTCCCCGAAGCGTTGTCATCGGCACCATAATGTATCAGGTGTTCGGTCCCGGTATAACGCGAAGCCGCGTTACCCCAGCCGAGATGGTCGTAGTGACCGCCTACGATGACTGTGCTGTCACTTTTGCCTTGAATAAATCCAATGACATTCATTCCAGTGTCTTTGACCCTTACAAGATCAGTGTTTCCCGACACACGGGTAATTTTGGGCTTTTGCAAGTCCAATCCGAGTTTTTTAAGCCCCGCGCGTTTAAGCCAAATTATCGGGATTTCTTTCACCGCAATACGTGTGGCTGCCATCGACGGGATGGTGTCATCCTGATTCAACGGGGTAACAAAAAAGATTGCGCTCACTTTATTGTCGATTGCCGTCGCGATTTTGTCGGTCAAAGAACTGAATTTGTCGAAATCAACATGCGGGAAAGAATCTGCCGATGGAGCATAGCGACGGATAAGCACAGGTTTGCCTTCGACAGATTTGCCGTCGTAGTCGTTGTACTGGCCATCGCCACTATTGATGCCGTAGCCGAGATCCATAACCTCGTTGAGAACAAAGACGCCGCTCGATGATTGAAGCAATGGCACATATTCCTCATGGAGGCGAAGCAATTTGCCGTTGATAAGTAGCGTGTTTCCTTGACCATACTCGGTACCTTTGGTGAATTCGAAATACTGGAACCAACTGTTATTGTCACCTTTGGGTGTCAGGCCTGAGGCCATGAATATCGACGCAATATACTGGGCGGCTTTTAATTCACCCGGCTCGCCGACCTCGCGTCCTTCCATTGAATCCGAGGCAAGGATACTAATATGTTTAAATATGGAGTCGGTTGAGATAGTATAGCCGGAGCTTCTTGTGTCTGCGGCCAAAGCCAGTGAAAGCCCGATGATGTAAAAATATGCTTTGAGCATCAAGAACCCTTTCATTGTGAATATTCTCTTTAACTGGGAGCAATATAGAGAAGTATTGACGTCGAGTCATGTAGATTTTTAACTCTGAATAGTTTGCCCATTGGCAAAAGATTACTATATTGCGATTGAAAGAGAAAATTCGGATGAAGAAAGCAAGGATCGAGTTTGCCTGACGACATCAAAATCACGAAGAACAAGAACGCATTTGGGAATATCCCGGATTTGTTGGTCGTCGCCGTCATACTCTTGGTGGCTATTATAGCATATTTGTTGTTTTTTGAGCGGCAAATTCCCGCATCGCCGACAACTCACGGCCAGACGGATTCCCGTCCGGGTATGAATTCCTCCTTGTTGAGCCAACTGCCGCAGGATTTCGGTTCTCTGGTAAGTCTGGGGCACAGTTTTATGGACTCTGCTAATTATCCGATGGCCGCCGAGGTTTATGCCCGGGCGCTAGCCATCGACAGCAGTTCTTTGGATCTTCGGACTGATTATGCTACATGCCTGAATGGTATGGGCCTTCCCGACAGGGCTATCGATGAGTTTCGCAGAGTTCTTGTAATCAATCCGAGCCACATGGTGGCCCATTTTAATTTAGGGATTGTTTTTCAGGCGAAGAACGCTATGGATTCTGCGAGAGCGCATTGGCAGGAGTATTTAAATCTCGACCCCAATGGACCGGCCGCCCAGTCGGTAAGAAATTTACTTCAGGAGACGAAACCATAGTTTTATCAATCGAGAGTTTGATAGTGCCGTTTGTGTTTGTTTGACTTATTATAGTACGAGGTAATGATGGCACACAAACTCTTCTCTGCTGGACTCATTGCGGATTTAATAGACTTTATTTTCCCTGCCTTGTGCGCTGGTTGCGGTAGCTATTGCGAAAACAGAAGCGGTCTCTGTGAACTCTGCAATAAACAAATCCAAACATTTTCAAAGCCGTTTTGTTTGGCCTGCCTCACACAGGCCGATATTGAAAAGAAATGTCCGCATTGCAAAGAAGTGATGACTCCGCTGTTTGCCTATGGCGACTATTCCGGTCCCCTCAAAGAAATAATTCGTCAGTTGAAATTTCATGGTGTGACGACACCTGTCAACTCAATAGCCGGGAGACTTCATGCCCAGTTCGCTGACCTTATCGAGCCGTTAACAGCCGATACTCTTGTCCCCATTCCGCTCTATTCAGGCAGGGAATACCATAGAGGTTATAACCAAGCCGAACTCTTTGCGCAAGCGATAAACGGTCAGTGCTCCATGTCTGTGAATACGGACTTACTGTTTCGAAATGTAAAAAAGAAGGAACAGGCGAAACTTCGCTTTGAGGATCGCATCGAAAATATTAAAAACGTGTTTGAATATGCGGAACCAGCGGATGACAACCAGTCCGGGTTGAGAATTATTCTGGTCGATGATGTCATCACCAGCGGTGAAACTGTCAAAGAGGCAAAAAAAATCCTTGAGCAGAATGGACATTTTGTTGTGGGCGTGATGGCAATGGCGCATGGGGTATGAAAGAAGGGGTATCGATGAAAACCGCAACTGGCGGGTCAGCCGAGATGTATGTGGAGGATTTCCTACACCATCTTCGCCTTGAGCGGGGGTTGTCTAAGAACACAGTTGACTCCTATCGAAGCGACCTTTTTTCATTCTTTTCCGGCGCATTAATAAAAGCACCCAAAGATATCACGCCCAGGAACGTAAATGATTATTTCAGCGGCTTGAGCAAAAAGGGACAAAAACCATCGACCCTGGCAAGAAAGATTTCCTCCCTTTCGCTCTTCTTTGAGAGGCTTCAGTCGCTTGGAATCGTTTCGACAAATCCAAGCGTTGCATACTCTGCGCCCAAGATATCCCGTTATCACCCCGATTATCTTTCTGTCAAGGAGATTGAATCAATTATCGCGTCGGTCGAAACCCTTTCAAAAGAGAAGTTTCGTGATCGCGCGATCCTTGAGATTCTCTACGGGAGCGGGCTTAGACTTTCAGAATTGATTGGACTCGGCTTGAGCAATGTGGAATTTGAAGCCGGTTTCATACGAGTGACCGGCAAAGGAAACAAGCAGCGTATTGTGCCGCTTGGAGGATTTGCCAAAGAGGCGTTGGTTGCGTACATACATCATCAATCACCAAACAACCCAACTTTCGGCAATTCAGCCATTTTTGTCAGTCGGCTCGGTAAACCCTATTCACGGGTCGGGATGTGGAAAATCATCAAAGAGTTGGTTCATCAAGCCGGGATAACCAAAAAGGTCACCCCCCATACTTTCAGGCATTCTTTTGCAACGCATTTGCTTGAGGGAGGAGCGGACCTGCGGACAGTACAAGAAATGCTTGGGCATGCCGATATATCTACTACGGAGATTTACACCAGAATAGACCGGGACTATATCATTGCCGAACATCGAAAGTATCACCCTCGAGAACTTGCGGGCTTCAAATGAGACATCATTTGGTCACGGCCTTGTTTATCATTTTGCGATAAAACAAAACGGCGTTAGCCTCGACTTTCATCTCAAGCAATTTTTCAAAGGGAAAGAACTCTCCTTTCATTTTTTCGACGATTTCGAAAAGCTGGTGACAATCTGTCAGAGGCACCAGATCAATGTCATCCTCGTCGGCGGGAAATCTGATTTTTTTAAAGAGCTTGAGTTGATTCAGGCGATAAAGCAGAACGTATTTCTCTCAATTATTCCGGTAATCCTGTATCATCCTGAGCCGAGCAACGAGACGATCATCGCGGCGTACGAAAACGGGGCGGAAGACTTCATTCATGGCGAGTGGATAGAGAAACTTGTTGAAGTTCGCATCCAGCGGGTCATTGCAAGAAGTATACGCGATCTATCGGTTAATCCCTCAACCCGTTTGCCGGGTCCGGCAATGATTGAAGAGGAGATAAACAGACAACTTGCAATGAAGGCAACCTTTGCTGTCTGTTACGCCGACCTTGATAATTTTAAGGCCTTCAATGACTATTACGGCTACTCTTTCGGCGATAAACTCATCAAACTTACGGGACGGATTATCCGTGACACGGTTTTCGATACCTGTCGCGAGGGATTTGTCGGCCATATTGCCGGAGATGACTTCATCTTTATCATACCGGATGATTTGATTTCAAATGTATGCGGCTGGATAATTAAGTGTTTCGATGCCTTTGCCCCCAATTACTATGAGAGCGAAGACATCGAAAGGGGATTTATAACAATTGAAAATCGCAAAGGGATAATTGAGAGCTTTCCGATACTGTCGATCTCAATTGCGGTTGTTTCGAACTCAACACGACAATTCGGTCATATGGGCGAATTGTCAAAAATACTGGCGGAGCTAAAGAGAGCCACGAAGCAGCTCCCCGGCTCAAATTATATGGTCGATCGAAGAAAAGACCATTAGCGCCAGCCTCAGTCTTTCGAATCCTTAAAAGAGAAATAGGCCAGTAATCCTGCCACACAGGAGAACATCAGCAGGGCGAGCCAAGGTCCAAAAGCTCCGCCGAGGCTTCCCAGCATCCCCTCATGGGCGTCATAGTATCCGGCAAATGTAACCGAGGCTCCGATCAGGAAGGCCACTAGCACACCAATCAGGGCATCACCAGCGACCATGCCGGAGCAGAATAGAATACCTCTGAAACTTCGCTGAGTCTTTTTACTTTCAGGCGAAAATTTGTCAACGGCCATAGCAACTAATCCGCCAAGCAGTATGGGGGATGAAAGTGAGAGCGGCAGATAGAGTCCGATGGCAAAGGGGAGTGAGCCGATGCCCAATAGTTCGATTGAGAGCGCCAGCATTCCACCCACAAAAATCGGAGTCCAGGGGAGATTGGAATTCATTACTCCTTCGACCAGCGTCGCCATGACATTGGCCTGAGGTGCGAGCAACGGAGTTCGGGTTGTGTCACCGGCGACAAAGCCGAAGGCGTCATTCAGATAGTACAGTGTGAAACCCATCGCCAGAGCGGGAAAGACAAGTCCGATAAATTCAGTGAGCTGCTGCTTCCACGGAGTTGCACCCAGAAGGTATCCGGTTTTGAGATCCTGCGCGATGTCGCCTGACATGCACACGGCGATGCAGACAATTGTTCCGATAGACATGGCCGTAATCATTCCGGGGATGCCCGAGACTCCAAATTGAATGAGCAGGAGACAAGTGACCAAAAGGGTCGCGATAGTCATTCCTGAAACCGGCGATGACGAAGAACCGACAAGCCCGACAATTCGCGCGGCTACTACGACGAAGAAGAATCCGAATAGCGTTGCTATCGACGCGCCCAGAAAACCAAGCTGGCTTCCGGGTAGAAAAGTCATTATGACGACGATTACCAAAACACCAATCACCACCCATTTCATGGAGAGATCACGAGTTGTACGCGGAACAGTGTTCGAATCTACCTTCTTTCCTGTCAGTTCCTTTAAGCCGTGACCGAAGGACGAAATAATCACCGGAAAAGCCTTGATGAGTGACACGAACCCACCCACAGCAACAGCGCCAACGCCTAAATATTTTATGTACGATCCGCGAAGCTGCGATGCTGTCATGTCATTAAGCGGAATTGTCCCCGGAGGAATAATAGCATCAGGGATATAGCCGCCTATAAATGAAAGCAACGGGCCGATTCCCAAATATCCCAAAACCGCGCCGCTGAACATGAGGGCGGCGATCCGTGGGCCGATAATATAGCCGACGCCCATTAACGCAGGAGTGGCATCAATGCCGACTGTCCCGCCTTTGAGTAGTCCTCTGAATTCATAGTTGACAGATTCTGGCCAAACTTTAAACATGTTGTAGCAAATTTTATACGCCGCCCCAATTCCAATTCCGGTGAAAACGAGTCGGGCTTTGCCGCCGCCTTCATCGCCCGCCATAATAATCTCAGCGCATGCTGTCCCTTCGGGAAAGGCAAGTTTGCCATGCTCTTTCTCCACAAGGTATTTGCGCAGAGGAATCATAAGGAGGATTCCCAAGCTTCCGCCAAGCATCGCGAGGAGAAAAATATCGAGCTTTGACACAGTATGTTGGTAGCCTGCGGCTACAAGCTGTTCGTTGGCCGACCAGATGAAAAAAGCAGGTATTGTGAAAATAATCCCCGCGGCAAGCGATTCTCCGCTGGAACCGATTGTTTGGACTATATTATTCTCGAGAACTGTTCCTTTGTTTTTTCTGAATAATAGCTTAAAAACAGCCATGGATATAACGGCCGCTGGAATCGAGGCCGATACGGTTAGGCCGAATTTTAGTCCGAGATAGGCATTGGCGATCCCAAAGACGACTGCTATTATAGCGCCAAGAATTACAGCTCTCCATGTTACTTCCGGCACAGTTTCGGTGTCGGCAATGAATGATTTGAAGACTTTAGGTTTCTCTTTTTTTGCTGAGTCTGCAACCTGCATGACACCTCCTCGGCCTGTATCAACTGATGATTTTTAGCTAAAAAAGCATCAAAGTTGTGGAATGTCAAGGATTTAGTGTATATCGCAAGCCCAGACCGCCTCTTTGCGGAAGGGCTCTCAGAAGTGGCAGTGTGTTTGCTTAATAATCTTTGGAGAAGCCATGGCCGACGCAGAATCTGTGTCTGCCCAGAGAGGTAGACTTTGTTGACCTTGAAAATTTGCATAATTGCCTAAGTTTTTGTTTTGACGCGATTTTATGAAACTGTTATCATAATGGCGTGTTCAACTCTCAGACAGGCAAAAGAGGAAGAATCTTCTTTTTTTATTCGCATTTATAACAAGATTGAGCGCAAAAAACCTTGACAACGATAGCAGAGAAGTGTAATATGCCTGTAGGTAATCTAACGCCGATACTGACTAATCCGATTGCAAACGAGTTTTGGTCATTCATACAGGCACACAAATCGTATTGTGGAATAGGAAGCGGCTGCTGGGAACGAGGGATTGTTCTGAAGCCTTGTCAGCCTTATCATCAACCAGTTTAGCCCTGAGGGGTGAACCTTGTTCAAACGTTTTAAAACCATGACAGTAGTCGTTGCTGTACTTATGGCTCCGGCTCTGATTCTTGCCGCGGGGAACCGCTTAGCTCCTTCCAAGGCAACAGCAGGAACGGACAACACAATCACTATTCCTTTGGAAATTTCCAACTTGGATGGTCTAATGGCTATGGACATTCCGTTAAAGTTTTCTGAAGGCGTAACTCTCAAAGAGGTTACCTTCGAAAACACACGTACGGAATACTTTGATCTGAAGTTGTCTAACATCAATAACGAGAAAAACACTGTCGTTATCGGTATGATCAGCCAAGCGTCCGGTGAACGCAAGCCGGAGCTCACTGCTGGCGAAGGTGCCGTTGCAAACCTTGTGTTTACCATTGATAATCCTGCGATTACAGAAGTGACTTTGGAAGCGGTGAAGCTTGAATCTCCGCACCACTCGCTACTCTTCATCTATCGCGAAGATGGCGCAAACGGCTCCGTACACACCCGTGTCGAGCCCAAGTTCGAGAATGTTACAGTCTCTCTTTCAGGCATCACCCCGGATGGAATGCCGAAAGAATTCAGTCTGAACCAGAACTATCCTAATCCGTTTAACCCGTCGACCCAAATCGCGTTTGCTTTGCCAACCGCTTCAAAGGTCGAATTGTCAATCTTCAATGTGCTTGGCCAGAAGGTCAACACTGTTGTCGACGGTGACATGCCAGCGGGGAATCACACGGTAACCTGGGACGGCCGAAATGCGAGTGGAAGCTCCGTGTCAAGCGGTGTCTATTTCTATCGCATCGTTGCCGGATCGAATATCCAGACCCGCAAGATGATGATGTTAAAGTAAGGATATTCTTACTTAGTTAGTTATATTACGCGTTCAATAAAGTGTCGAAGGCCTTTTGCGCTAGTCACGCAAGAGGCCTTTTTTCATTTTTCCTCGCACATTCTGCTCTCAAAAGTACCCCTATCATAGTAGCTATTGCGTAATTGCGCTATAGGCCCCCCTCTGACATGTTCTCGTGCCTCAAAAGTCATTGAATAGAAGTCGATTAGGAGACAGTGTGAGCCACAGGGACAATATGGCACAGTTTTTGTATATGTACAGCCTACCAGTGAATTCGGTCAACTTACCAGAGCCGTATATGTGAGTGTACGTTCGTGTTCGAGATTATTGTCGGTCTTTCTTGGCGGTTATACCGTTGATAATGCGTTTCACTGGCATGTGAGAAAAAAAGGACTCCGAGTCATCTCGAGGTCTTATTCGCACTATCCTGTCTGTACACAGCAAGGCTGTCCGCTCTTTTCCCTTGACTTAGGACGCCCAAGCTTCTACCATGGCCGGAACTTGGGAGAGGACTACACTATTCTAACTGCCTTTAATAACTGGCTCAAAAATTTTGCGTTTGAATCTCAGCGCCTCGTTTTCTTTTCATTCAAGATGACGCTTTCGGTTTTCGGCCGGCCATTCTATTTTACTGAGACACTTGAGCAAATGTATCTTATCGGAGTGGGTTCGCTCTATCTGGTCGTACTGACTGGAATATTTGCCGGACAAGGCTTTGCTCTGGCCTTCTCGCAGGAATTGGCTGATTTTGGGGCAAAAGACTATCTCGGACGAATAATGGCCATTGCTATTATTCGAGAACTCGGACCGACCTTGACGGGCCTGATGGTCGCCTCGCGGGTTGCCGCAGGGATTACCGCCGAGATTGGCGCTATGAAGTCATCGAATCAGCTCGATGCCATGACCGCCTTCGGCATTGATCCCATCAGGAAGATTGCCGCACCGCGGCTTATTGCGCTTTTTATTATGGTCCCGGTACTGACGATTCTGATGGACGTCATCGCTATCTTCGGTGGATGGGTTGTTGCCGTGCTCATATCACATGTATCGTCAACATTGTACTGGGCGAGTGTGAAAGAACGACTTGTTTTTGGGAATCTATTTATTGGAATATTCAAACCATTCGTGTTCTCATTTGTGATTGCCTTTATTTCTTGTTATAAAGGATTTACATCAGAAGGCGGGACTAAAGGGGTAGGGCAGGCAACCACTAATTCGGTGGTGCTGGCATCGATTACAATTCTCATTGTGAACTTCTTTATCACCAAGGTCATATTTACTTATATCAAAGGGTATTTATGATCGAGTTCAAACATGTACACTTCTCCTATGGAGAGCGCCCTATTCTTCAGGATGTAACATTCAATCTCAACAACTCAGAATCGGTCATAATTATGGGGCCATCCGGATCAGGCAAATCGACAATACTGCGGCTTATTCTTGGTCTTGAGTTTCCTCAGCAAGGGGAAATACTTATCAACAACGAGAGTCTTCGCTTTATGAAGGAGAAAGAACGTCGTGAAGTCCGGAAACATATCGGAATGGTATTTCAGGATGGCGGGTTATTTGATTCTTTAACTGTCGGCGAAAATGTGGGCTATTATTTATTTGAGCACACCAGCCTGCCCCTGCATGAAATCGAGCAGCGAGTAGTTGAAATGCTTGGCTTTGTTGATCTTGAATCCGAGGAAGTCATCGACAAACTGCCGGAGCAGCTTTCGGGGGGAATGCAACGGAGAGTCGCTATTGGGCGCGCACTACTTTCAACGAGCCCAACGATAATGCTCTACGATGAACCAACCACAGGCCTTGATCCACAGGCCACTCAAAAGGTTTTGGGGCTTATGAACAAGCTCACACGAGAAAAATCGATTTCTACTATTGTTGTCACTCACCAGATTGCAGACGCCTTCACACTTGCCGACCGCTTTATGATTATATATGATGGTATGCTGGTGTTCGATGGAAATTTGGAAAAGCTCCGCGCCAGCGGCGATGAGAGGGTGCTTGAATTTCTGGAACCCTTTCGTGCTTCGCACTCGCTGGTAGTTAATAAAGGATTTGTAAATGGCGACTAATAATGAAGTGTCTATTTTTCGGACGTTTGAAGTTCAACCAGAATCGATCGGGTAAATAAAATGAAACGTTCTATAAATATTGGCTGGGGTCAATTGCGGGTTGGTCTTCTTATCATGTTTGCCATAGCCGCTCTCATGTGGGCTTCACTCGGCGGGGGCGGGACATCCATTTTTGACAAGAAACAGCATTTTGTGGCGTATTTCAGGAACGTCAATGGGCTCTTGAACGGCTCGCCGGTTTGGATGTCCGGTGTCGAAGTCGGCAACGTCAAAAAGGTCGAGTTTGTCAATTTGGATTCTCTTCGCCAAGTAAAAGTAATTGCCAGGGTAAAAGAGGATCTTTGGCCAATGCTTACGCCCGGGACAGAAGTGCAGATTGGCACTATTGGCTTCCTTGGCGATAAATACGTTGAAATTATTCCCGGACCGGTAGGCAAAGGATCTGTTGCTGAGGGGGCGACACTACCAACTCGAGATGTCGGCGATGCTTCATCAATGTTGAAGGCAGGAGAAAAGGCTCTTTTAAGTGCGGGTGCGGTGGTCAATAACCTTGACACTTTGCTCTCGAATATCAACAACGGAGAAGGGACGCTGGGCAAACTTGCAACAGACAGCAGTTTGCATATCGAAATGGTGCAACTGATTAGAAATCTCACAAAGCTGACCTCCTCGCTCCAAATTACCCAAGACAAGTTGAGTACATCAATCGGCTCAATGTCCTCTTCAGTCGCATCATTGAGCAATCAGATTCAGAACAAAAGCGGCACGCTCGGACAGTTGTTAAATGACCCGAAGCTCTATGATAACCTGAACTCGACGACCGCCCGTCTTAATAGTGTGGTCGCCAGGATACATGCTTCAGAGGGAACGTTGGGACTGTTGGTGAGCGATACGGGAATGTACAAAGAGGTGGTTAACCTTGTGGTGAGGATCAATAATCTTGTGGCGGATATAGAGCAAAACCCACGCAAGTATTTTAAGGTCTCTGTGTTTTAGAGAAGCACAGCGCAATCAGACGACTTCGACTGCCAGCATATATTCAAGCAATTTCATTACGCTTTCTTTGCCGACATTGCCAACTTCAAGAGCCGGCCCCACGCATGTGGGACAGCCTTCTACGCACTGACACACTTTTACATGTTCATAGGCGGCCTCAAAAAGTTTATCATTTTCGGCATACAATTTTTCTGCAAGACCGACACCACCTGGAATATTTTCATAAATGTAGACGGTCGGACGCTCGGTAAACGGCGCTCGTACCTGTGAAATAGAGCGCAGGTCCCGGCTGTCGCACATTACCCAGAGCGGCGCCATTTTGCCGAGGATATTGGCCAGGCCACGAAGCGCGCCGGCAAATTCCGAATTGCTTATTCCAAGTTTGAATGTAATGTCAGCAGGAAAAGAATACCAAAATGCGCTGGTGTGCATTTCAAGCTCGGGCATGGTGAGATGTCCTGAACCGACATTTTCATGGGTATGAAACTTAATCTTTTTGAAGAGAACCGTGACACTTGTGACCGATACATCACCGCATTGAATGCGAGCATCATCAAGAGAGATGGTTTCGCTATTAACCTCGAGCACCTTGAGCGTCGTCTTCGTTTCGGCGTCGGTATAGTAGTTGACAGATACTTCCTTTACATAGGCCTTCTTTCCATCCCAATCCAATTTTGTCACCTGATACTGCTCGGCTCCGTGCAGATAAATAGCCTCGGGATGTAAAAAAAGGGGAGCGGAGAACCAATCGACTTCTCCGATAACAGCCGAGTTCTTTGATTCATTCAAAATGACGAAATTATCTGGTGAAGCTGATCTGAGCGAGACCTGCTGTGCCGGGTAAATCTCGGACGACCAGTGATATCGATTTCCGCTGCGGCGCACCAGTTTTTCTGATGCAAGAAAATCGAGAATCTTGCCAACCGCGAGATCGCCGGTATATTCCTGGATAGTGAACGGCAATTCGAAAGCAGCGCATTTGATATGATTCGTTCGGATTATCAGGTTGTCAGGATCAATAATTCCATTTTCAGCTGTTTTCTCAAAAATATACTTGGGTTCCGCGCAGAGAAACTGATTTATGGCCGAAGAATTGGCGACCATGATTGTCAACGACATACCAGATCGACGGCCTGCGCGTCCGGCTTGTTGACGAAGGGAGGCGATTGAGCCGGGGTAACCGACAATAATCGAGACATCCAATGAGCCAATATCCACGCCAAGTTCGAGGGCGTTTGTAGAAACAACTCCGGTTATGGATCCGGAGCGGAGACCTTGCTCGATTCGCCGACGTTCATTGGGGAGATAGCCGCCTCGATAACCAGCTATCGAAATACCCTCGCCAAACGAGCCTTGCAGTTCCTTTTGCAGATAGGTCAGGATGACCTCGACATAGAGTCTGAAATGGGCGAAGACTATTGTTTGAATATTCTGCTTCAAGAATAACGAGGCTAAACGAGAGGCCTCATTAATCGATGATTTTCGGATACCGAGCTGTTTATTGATGACCGGCGGGTTATAGATGGCAAAGTGCTTTTCGCCTGATGGAGCGCCATTGTTGTCTATCAGCATGACAGGCCGGCCGATTATGCGGCTTGAGAGTTCTCTCGGATTTGCAATAGTCGCGGAGCAGCAAATAAATGTCGGATTCGAACCGTAGAATTGGCATATGCGATGAAGCCGCTTAATAACATTGGCCAAATGCGAACCAAAGACGCCGCGATAGTGGTGAACTTCGTCGATGACGACAAAGCGCAGATTCTCAAAGAGTTTTATCCATTTTGTGTGATGCGGCAGAATACCGGCATGAAGCATATCCGGGTTAGTTACGACTATATGTCCCGCGGAACGAATCGCGCGACGGGCATCATTTGGTGTGTCGCCGTCAAAGGTGTAGGTCTTGATGTCGACTTCCAGCTGCTGGATAAGAGAGTATAGCTCAGCAAGCTGATCCTGTGAGAGGGCCTTGGTTGGAAAGAGATACAGCGCTCGAGAATCCGGATGTCTGAGAATATGATTGAGCACAGGGAGGTTGTAACAGACCGTTTTTCCTGAGGCGGTGGGCGTAACCACAACCACGTCCTTGTCATCTGAGACTGCTCTGAAGGCATCGGCCTGATGAGTATAGAGTTGTTCGATACCGCGCGTTTTGAGCGAGTCCACCAGACGCTGGTCGATTTCCGAAGGGAAATCAACACACCGAGCATCGCGGGCGGGGTATGTTTTCCAATGGGTGATATTTCCGGCTAAATCTTTATCCCTTTTCAGAGAATCAATTATCTGTTCAAGGTTCATGGAGCGAGAACGGAAATAAACTATATTGTAATATTGGTCAGGTTCCGGCGGCAAATATCACAGAACTTCTCTGACTTGCTATCTATATCCAGCATTACCTTACTAAAATAATTTACACATCTCGGATTGCGGCAGGCAATAAGCTCATACATATGAGCCAGCATATGTACCGACTCTTTATAGAGGCGCGGGTAAATGCGGGTCTCGTCCTCGGGCAGTCCATAAAACTCCTGACGGATATTGTACAGAGAAATAATTGCAGTGCCGGAAAGCCTGTCCACACAACTCATTATATGATTGTCTTCGGGCAAATAAAGATCTTCTTCGCAAACCGCGATGACCTTCTCGCGGCTGTTAGCTTTGCTTCGTTCGATTTTGGAAAGAATAACCTGGGCGTAGTATTGATTGCGGACGACATTAAAGGCCTCTGGCGGCATCTTCATCCCTTTAAGGATATCGACCGAGCGATTGAAAATTGGTCCGACATTGGATGCCAGTTTATTGACCATCATAAAATCAACATCGCCCATCGGGACGACTACAATTTTTGACTTTAGAAGTGAAACTCCAACTACTGGCGCCATAACAATCAGCCGTAAATTATCGTCTCTTCACGAATCGCACCAAATCCGTCCGATCCATCTCTGCCCTGATGAATTCGGTCCTTCTGAGTTGCTGACTTTTCCACAAGGGAAATATACAGCTTTGCCGCTCAAATATTACAAAAAGTATCTGCGAGTTCATTTTATTTTTGTATTTATTGCCTGATGTATCACAAATTATCCCTGCCGGTTAACAATCTAACAGTTTGTGAACATCCCAGTCGGGAGGCTCCTAAAGTCACAAAGTGTTCACATTGTTCCACCGTCCGTATGCCGCCTGATGCCTTCACATGAATCTTGCCATCTGCTGCCCTGAATAGCAACGCAATATGATGAGGCGAGACCTCTCCGAAAAATCCGGTCCCCGTTTTAACAAACTGAGCGCCTGCGTCGATAACCGCTCGCGTTGCTCCGACCTGCTGATTTTCCGTCAGTAAAGGACATTCGATTATCACTTTAAAAATAATCCTCTCGGGCAAGAGTTCGCGGATACGTTTCATCTCGCTGCCAGCTTCGATGAAATTTCCTGAAACAAGCTGACCGATATTGGCGACCATGTCTATTTCATCGGCCCCATCTTCAACTGCTATCTCGGCTTCATATACTTTTACGTCGGTACGTTGGGCTCCGAGCGGAAAACCGACAACAGAAACGATTTTCACTGAGGTTTCTTTAAGAAACTGCTTTGCATGGCCAACCCAGACAGGATTGACGCACACTGCATAAAGTGAGAGAGAGGCAGCCTCCTGACACAATTGCCGAACTCCCGATTCAGTCACATCGGGTCTAAGAGCGGAATGGTCTATGAGAGAGGGCAGTCTTTCCAGAAATGGCTTTATTATCATCGGACAATTTATTTATGAGAAGATAGATTTGCGAAATGACAGACCATACCCGGAATATTCAATGAAGAAAATATCAGCCAAAGTTGCGGCGATATCAGCAAAGGTTCCCCGGGTTCCGAGGTTGATTCCTGCTCTGACATGTTTGCCATATATAAGCAACGGTACATACTCTCTGGAATGGTCGGTCGATGTTTTAATAGTCGGATCACAGCCATGATCAGCGGTTATTATAAGCAAATCGTGTTCTCGAAGGAGAGGGAGAAGGTCACCAAGCCGTTTATCGAACTCCTCCAAGCCTCGTTTGAATCCTTCCTCATCATTTCTGTGCCCCCAGATTTGATCGAAATCCACGCAGTTTGCGAATATGAGATGGTTTCGATTGTCATGTTCTACTGCATTTTGAATCGCAGACATGACTTCCTGATTGTTCGACGTCTTTATTGATTCCGTGATTCCCCGGCCTGCGAAGAGGTCATAGATCTTTCCGATCGCCAAGGTATCGCAGTTTCTTTTGATGAGCAGATCAAGAATGGTATCAGTCGGGGGGAGACGCGAGAAATCTTTCCGGTTTCCAGTTCTGACAAAGGCTCCGGGTTTACCGACAAAAGGCCGGGCAATAACCCGTCCGACATTATATTTGTCGACGCAGACATTCCGGGCAGAACGGCAAATTCTGTACAAATCCGGAATTGGGAAAAGATCTTCATGGGCGGCAATCTGAAACACTGAATCAGCCGAGGTGTAGATAATGACTGCGCCGGTTTTTAGGTGCTCCTCTCCAAGTTTGTCAATTATCTCTGTTCCACTCGCAGCAACGTTTCCAATTATCTTGACATGAGCTGATTTTTCAAATGTTCGGACAAGTTCATCGGGAAACCCATTTGGGAAAACAGGAAAAGGCTCATCGAGAATAACCCCGGCCATTTCCCAGTGTCCCGTGGTCGAATCTTTCCCAGCGGACTTCTCCGCCATTTTTCCATAACAGCCTATAGGCGAGTTGTGCGCAGGGATACCTTCAATCGGCGTGATATTCCCCAGCCCCAGACTTTGACAGACGGGCATATTCAATCCCCCGATAGATTGTGCCAGGTTTGGCAATGTCGCCGAACCTGTATCGCCATATTGGGCGGCATCAGGAAGTTCGCCAACTCCGCAGGCATCGATCACGATGAGAATTACCCGGTTGAAAGACATGAAAAAAGGTAGAAAATAAAAATTGAGGTGTAAATAACAAAGGCGGGTCTGGTATCACCTTTGTTATGCTGAGATTTTTCCCGCTCCTGCCTAATGAGAAGCATGAAAAGTGTCTTTAGGTAGAAGTCACGCTTTTCTCTCGCTTGGTCAGAACCAACTCGACGTCGTACTCGGCTTTTGTTTTGGATGAGACGGCTATACCGTCTCGATACATTCGTCGGTCACCATCGATAACTCGCTTTTCGCGTTGGAGGACAAAAACCCCTTCGGTGTAGGAATGATAGCACACTCCTGTGAGTGTAATTCGGTTCACGCCTGAAATAAAGTCCTTTTTAGCCGGATCGGGCTGGATTGGAATAACAAGTCGGCCTTCGTATTCAATAACGACGCAGTCGTATCCTTGCTCACGAACAAAAGCCGTGACACGATACATTGTCGATGTTTGCAACGGAATATCTTCATGGACAATCTTGCTCGTTTGTGTCCAGGTCTGGCCGACTGTTACTTCCTCTGCGGGGAAGACCGGCCAGGCCTGGTCAATAAAATTTTTCATATATGTCAGGTCGCCTTTCTCTTCGGGAGAGGCATATTCAATGTCGATCAATTTGCCGCGTGGGGAAAGAGAAATGATAAGCTCTTCCCCTTGGAAGCTGGTATCGATAACTGAAGAGTCTTTGTGATTTACCGTTCTCTGTTTATAAAAATTTGTCTGTAAGATTTCAGCCACAGAGTCATCTACAATTCTCCGCGTCGTTTCCTCGGTTAAAATGGTCAGCTCGTTTGACCTGTCGAATGTGATAGAATCCCCTTCGATACCTTTGGCGCTTCCCTTGAAGGTTGTCGTGAAGTAAGTCTTCGTCCCGGGTTCGCTCTTTAACCGAAGCGTGACTGCCTTCTCGCCTGTTGAACAGGAAATACAGAGCGCGGCAAGGAGTGAGAGTGAAAAGATGGCGGTTGTTGGTTTCAAAGTGAGGCTTTCTGTGGAATATGTCTGAATTGTTTTTCTCTCATTTATCGAGTCGCAAGCAGGTCGGGAAGCATCTCTACCCTTCCAAGCAGACCGGGGGGGGACATCATCAACATTCCCTTGGTGATATAGAACTGTTCGGCTTGGCTGTTAATGGAGCTATTATCGTGGTCAACAAGCCAGCCCATTGATCCGACGGTCGTCGTCTGTGAGACTGCCATGTGTAAAGGGTTAGACCGCTGTTGATACTTTGTTCCGAGGGTAACGGCGGTGAAGAAAATTGCCAGTGAGGCGGCTACCGATAAAAGTGCACGGAGAAGGCCCCGACGCTGATTTTGGCGCTCCGCCTCGGAGTAGACCGGAATAACGCGGGGAGTTTCGGAATTGACAGTTTTGGCTAATATAAGTTGTATGGTTTCGTCCCAGTACTCCTGACCGGGTTCGGGCGCTGTTTGGGCGCTCAATAAACTCCTCAGACGAGCTAAGGCATTGTACTCGTTGCTGCATTCTGTGCAGGATTCAAGGTGTAATTGAACCTGTTGGGTCTGGGCAGTTTCGAGTTCACGGTCTATATAGTCGTCAAGGAGCGACATCGCATGGTGGCACGTCATATTTACTCCTCTTTCGCAAGTCGCTTCTTTAAGATGTTCTTCAATTTAGATCGCGCAATGTGGAGATTTGATCGAACGGTGGCCTCCGGACAGTTGAGAATCACAGCTACTTCGGCCTTGGTATGGCCTTCAATGTCGTGAAGAACGACTGTAATCCGCTGCTTTGGAGGGAGGGTGGCAAGGGCCCGATTTATCTCCGTCATGATTACCCTGTCCTCGAAATCGTCTCGCGGTGTTCTCACCGATCTCGCCAAGTCAAGCTGGGAGTCGGACGGCAGACCGATTAACTCGTCGGAAATCTGGATGTGTCCTTTGCGTCTCCGCAGCATATCTATGGCATAATTGGTAGCGATACGTACCAAGAACGAGGTAAACGTGTTTACATTCAGCAACTCCTTCTTTTTCTTGTATACCCGGACAAATGTTTCCTGTACAACTTCATCGGCGTCCAAGTGATTCCTGACAATCTGAAAGGCCACTTGGTAAATTTTTTTCCGATATCGAGTTACCAACTCCGTAAAAGCGGCAGAATCTCCCTCTACAAATCTCTGAACCAGTTCGGGTATATCATTTGTCATTCCCCAGTTGTCTGACCTCTGCTGTTGATATATAGACGCACAAGTGGTTTAGCTGTTTAATCTCTAAATTCATACTGCTTGCTATTTGTTCAAAGATTGAGCAATAATGTATACTTGTCAATGTTTATTTGGACAACGACTTAGAGGGAATTATCGGTCATGGCTGAAAATCCGTCATTACCCGGCAAGTATAAATACTTTACGGTTGGCGCAATCGGGACATTCATGGCGACTCTGGATGGCTCGATCCTGAATGTCGCCCTTCCGACAATTTCACGGGACCTGAATGCCCCGATTGATCTCGTGGCCTGGGTTGTGCTGTCATACAGTCTCACACTTATTTCACTGATGCTCATTTTCGGGGCTTGGGTTGACCGTCGAGGTTATTTTTTTGGTTACCAGTTCGGTTACATCTTTTTCATACTTGGTTCAATTCTCTGCTCGCTTGCGACAAACATTGAGATGCTTCTTTTCGGGCGCGTGGTGCAGGCCGTGGGAACTGCCATGTTTGCTGCTATCGGGCCTGGGTTAGTTACAACCGTCTTTCCCAAAGAAGAGCGAGGGAAAGGGATTGGGCTGATGATTATGATGGTCTCGGCAGGCTTCATGATCGGCTTTCCACTCGGAGGGGTGATGCTTGGGATATGGACATGGCATTCCCTTTTTATTGTGAATCTGCCCATAGGCGCGGTCGGGCTTTGGTTTGTCTATGCCTATTTTGGCCGCCTTCCGAAGCCGGAGAAAAAGGGGCCGTTTCCTTTGAGAGGTGGGATCGCTGTATCACTGACTTTGGTAACATTTACTTACGCCCTATCGCTTCTTGATAATCGCGCAGTCAGCGATCCTCTTGTCTTGGGTCTTGTTGCTCTCTCAGTGATGTCATTTGTTATTTTCATTTTCAATGAATCGAAAGCAGAGACCGCGTTAATTGGATTGGGCATTTTCAAAAACCGGCTTTTCACCTTGTCCATCTCCGCTCAGACAATGCAATTTCTCGCAACGTCAGGAGCAATTGTTTTGCTCCCTTTTTATTTCGAGGAAGTACTTGAATATGCGCCAAAAGATGTCGGGTTGCGGCTTTTCATCCTGCCAATTATGATGTTTGTCTTTGCGCCGCTTTCAGGACGATTGTCAGACAAGATCGGCTTTCGCCTGCTCACAACTTTCGGCTTGGTCGTAATCGGACTTGGTTTGCTTATGATCTCAAACTTTACCCTGACTACAACCGATCCATTCATATTTACCAGTCTCGCTCTCCTGGGTGCCGGAGTCGGGATATTTAGCACGCCAAACTCGTCGGCCTTGATGGGCTCAGTTACTGAAAAGGAAAGGGCGATAACATCGGGGATTTTGGCGACCAATCGGAATATCGGAATGGCAGTTGGGGTGGCATTGGCGACCTCGCTCTTTTCGCATTTTCAAAAAGTGCAGGGAGCAATTGTCGATAAGAAGCTCTTGTTTGCGGCAGCGTATCAGCCAGTTTTATACAGCTCCATGATTTTTGTAGGGATTGGTATTATCTTTTGTATTTTGCGGTCAAGTCCCTTGAGAGAACAAAAGCATTGACATATATCGGCTGATACTATATTGTTGCAGGCCTATAACGGGGCCATAGCTCAGCTGGGAGAGCGCTTGACTGGCAGTCAAGAGGTCGCGAGTTCGATCCTCGCTGGCTCCATTTTTATCACGGTTTATCAGTCCAATTACTCCTAATCTGCAGCCCAAAAGAGAAACTCGATTCAAATAATCCGCTTTCTGTCTGCAACCTATTCCCTGGATTTCCGTAAAGGACCAATAAGTATTTGAAAAGAACAGACAACACGAGCTGTTGTGGGAGGAAAGATTTAATGCGTAAGCCGATACAATCAGGTCTTGCAGCGATTGCCCTGCTCATCTTCTATGGAACTGGGAATGGGGCAGCCATCACCGAAATAGTAAATCCGAAGCTGGGGGAAATTCATGCGACCGGTTTCGAATTGTCCAAAGCTGGCGAAATCCAGATTGAAGCGGTCGGGCTTCGTTCGCAAAACGATGACAATATGCTTGTCTATGCCTGGATTATTGATGCCGGTACTCGGGAGGCCGTTTGGGTGATGCGAGAGCAAGGAACAGATAGAGCCGCAGGCAGCAGATCGCTTCGCAAAGCCGAGAAGACACTTATGCTCGAAGCCGGACGTTACGAGGCCTACCTCTATTCTGGCCCAAATTACTGGTTTGGTATGGGTGATTTCGGTGGCAACAATGTAGGGCAGATAATCGGCAATGTCTTTTTTGGTAAAGATGACAAAATCGAGCGGTATATCGACGATTGCTATGTCAAAATCTCATCGGCCACAATGGGTGGTTCAGATGTCAAACAATTCGAAGTGACCGGAGATATGCCGGGCGCTTTGTTTAAGGCAAATAGACTCCGCGATTCAGAGCATGCCCAGTGGGGATTTACATTAGATAAGCCGTCAAATCTTCGCATCTATGCCATCTTGGAACAGCCGGATAATTATCGTTCGCCTGTCGACGGCGGCTGGATTGTCAATGCCGATACCCGCGAAAAAGTTTGGGTACTTGACCGCTGGGATACCGAGCGAGCCGGCGGAGGAAAGAAAAACCGTCGGTTTGACGACGAAATCCGACTCGAAAAAGGAAACTATGTTCTTCACTTTGTCACCGATGACTCGCATTCGTTTGAAGAGTTCAACGCCAACCCTCCGGTAGATCCCTTTAACTGGGGAATAACGGTTCTTCCGGGCGCAGGATTTGATAATTCTGCGCTACACACATACACCCCGCCTGAAAAAGGAAAGCCTCTTATTGATTTCACTCGCGCCCGCGACAATGATAATTCTGAGCAGGCGTTTACCCTTACAAAAGAGGCGAAACTCTATATTCTCGCCGTCGGAGAATTTTCAAATGGCGGAGATGAGTTTGCCGATTACGGCTGGATACAAAATGCGACAACTGGCAAAACCGTGTGGGAGATGACGGATCGCAACACCGAGCATGCCGGCGGAGCGGAAAAGAACCGTATGTTTGATGGGACGATCACGCTTCCGGCTGGTGATTATATCGCATACTTCTCGTGTGATGACTCCCATGCCTACCGAAGCTGGAATTCGGACAAACCGTTTGATCCCAAAGCATGGGGGTTGGCAATCTATCCCACAAGCGGCTCCAATGCATCTGATTTCAAACAAATTGCTCTCACTGAGGTCAAAGCTGGAGAAAATATGCTGGTGAATTTGACTCGTGTCAAAGACGATGAGCACCGTCGCGGCACATTTACCCTCGACAAACCAGCTACAGTCCGCGTGTACGCTCTTGGTGAGGGAACCGGCGGGGATATGTCAGACTATGGCTGGATTGAAAGTGAGGAGACCGGCGATGTGGTGTGGGAGATGACTTGGCGCAACAGCCGCAATGCCGGAGGGGCAGTCAAGAATCGCGTGTATGACGGCGAGATAGAACTCGAGCCGGGCACATACAAAGTGTTCTATGAATCAGACGGTTCACACTCGTTTAACGAATGGAATGCTTCGCGTCCGAGGGATTACCGTAATTGGGGAATCACGGTAAGTCTTGCTGGAAAGTAGACGTTTAAATAATAAATTCCAATCGTTCCGAGCTAGAGATCGGGGTTGTTGCAAGAAGCAGCAGCCCCGATTTTATTTGTCACCTTTCGAGTGGGTGATAGTCTGCTGGCTCTGGTACTTTCCCTTTTTGTCGGCATACGATGTCAGGCATTCTTCATCTGACTGCAGAAATATCAGTTGGGCGATACCTTGAAAAGCATAAATCCGAACCGGGGCAGGGGATGTGTTTGAAAGCGACAGTGTTGCATATCCTTCCCATTCCGGCTCAAATGGTGTCACATTGACAACGACGCCAGAGCGGGCATAGGTTGATTTTCCAAAACAGACTGTGAGAATATCGCGTGGGATGTTGAAATACTCATGAGACCTGCCGAGCGCGAATGAGTTTGCGGGAATGACGATCGAGTCTGATTTAACACTAGCAAATCTGTCGCTGTTGTCCTTTTTCGGATCAAGCTCGGATGGGTTGTCACTGCGAAATATTTTGAATTCGTCGGCGAGGCTGATGTCATAGCCATACGATGACACGCCAAAGCTGATTCCCTGTCGAACCTGGGTCTCCGTGAACGGCGCTATCATTTGGTGAAGTCGTGACATATCAATTATCCAGCGGTCAGATTTTATAGGCATTCGATTCCTTTCGATAGGCGAAGCAGTTTAACTTATGCGGCTCATAGTACGCCTTGCATTGATGGTTGTAAATGGCCAAAATGGCCGCGATTGTATGCATTCTCTAATAATAGTCTCCATGAAAATATAAATTGCTCTAAGACATTAACATGCAAACTCCTAATTTTAGGATATAGGAGTGAAACAGACAAAAATCTGCTTTGCTTTTGGTCGCAAAGAGCCTACATTTAGCCACTTGAAACGGATTAGTTTATGACCGCCAAGGAAAAATTCGGCCTGCTGATTGTCTATACCGGCGATGGCAAGGGGAAGACCACCGCCGCGCTCGGAATGTGCGTGCGTGCAGTTGGCTATGACTGGAAAATCTGCCTTATCCAATTTGTCAAAGGTAGCTGGAAATACGGCGAGCTAAAGGGTCTCAAACGACTTGAACCGAATGTCGAGCTACATGTCATAGGTGAAGGCTTTGTTGGGATCGTCGATGACACAAAAGATTTCGAGGTCCATCGCGAAGCCGCCAAACGGGGTGTCGAGCTTGCCATCGAAAAAATAAAATCTGGGAATTATCAGCTCGTCATCCTCGATGAACTCAATGTCGCATCTGATTTGGGACTCGTAACTCAGGAAGAGCTTGAACGAATAGTCGCTTCCCGAACAGCTGAGCAAAATCTCGTAATTACTGGCCGCGGAGCCTCGGATTGGCTGAAAGAAAAAGCAGACCTTGTCACTGAAATGCGCGAGATAAAGCATCCGTATCAAAAAGGTATTCTCGCTCAAAAAGGAATTGACTGGTAGGCTGGAAAAAGTGAGAATTCTCGCTTTGAGAGTGAACCAATTGGAACTGACGCCGGTTTAGCCTTTCAATGAAAAGTAAGCTGTTTTAAGTAAGGTGAGAAGATGATCGAAGACAAAAGATATGAAATTGTAATTGTTGGTGGTGGACCAGGAGGATTATGCGCCGGAATGTATGCGGCCCGAGCGCGACGGAAAACGGTCTGTCTCGAAAAGTTTCTGCCGGGCGGCCAGATCGCAGTGACGGGCGAAGTCGAAGACTATCTCGGTTTTGAACATATCAGCGGAGCGGAGCTCGCGATGAAATTTACCGAGCATGCCAAAAAATTCGGCCTTGAAATTAAACTCGAGGAAGTTGTCGAGGTCTATGTCGATGGCGAGGATCGTGTCGCGCGATGCGCATCGGGAAATCTTTATCGTGGCAAAGTGATTATCTTATCGACTGGCGGCTCGCCGGTCTATCTCGGCGTTCCGGGCGAACAGGAATACAGCGGGAAAGGCGTCTCATATTGCGCAATCTGCGACGGGGCTTTTTTTCGCGACCAGGTTATCGCTGTCGTCGGCGGGGGTGATGCCGCTGTAGAGGAAGGGACTTTCCTTACTAAGTTTGGCACGAAGGTTTATATTATTCATCGGCGCGACAAGCTCAGAGCGCAAAAAATCATTCAGCAACGCGCTTTTGCAAATACCAAAGTTGAATTCATTTGGGATACATCGGTCGAGGAAATACACGGAAACGAGAAGAAAGTCTCATCGTTGTCGCTGAAAAACCACAAAACCGGGGCGAGGACGAAGCTTGAAGTCGGCGCGATTTTCCCTTATATTGGTTTCCACCCGAATTCGAATTTGGTTCGAGAAGCCATTCGAAAAGACCAAGGCGGGTACATTATAACGAATGACCGAATGGAGACCTCGATTAAAGGGATTTATGCTTGCGGTGATGTCCGATCGCAATTGGTTCGTCAGGTCACAAACGCCGTCGGGGATGGCACGACAGCCGCAGTAGCGGCGGAAAAATATATTGAAGAGCTTGAGGATAAACACGCTCTGCGTGTATAGATCATAGGTGAGCTTTACGATAGATCGTCGATGTAATATTTAGTCCACACTCAAATAAGACAACGGGTTGAAACAATTGGTGGATACGTCCGTTAGTGTGAGGAATAAGGAGAGGAAAATGGTTGAGCAGACACTAACGCCCGAAAAAACGAGCGTTGAAAAAGAGGGGCCGCCACTTTCGGTGCGCGGACTGTGGGAAGTGTTCACTTCACCCACATGCTTTTTTGATGAAATTCGGCAGAACCCTAAAGTGCTTGTGCCTCTAATTGCGATTGCTGTGACGTTTTCTTTTTTCCTGTATTTCACCGCCGATATAATCGCTCAAACACAAATTGCGGAGATGCGGCAGAAACCGAATATGCCAGCTGACCAGATTCCGACTGTGGACAGTATGAAAATGTATATCTGGATTTTTTCTGCACCAGTAATTATTCTCTCTCCGCTTATTATCACCGCATTGGCAATGTTTTGGGGTAACTTTGTGATGGCAGGGAAGGCGACATTCAAACAAATATTCTCTGTCGCTGTTTATGGGGAGTACGCCTTCTTTGTTGCATCGCTTGTGGTGATACCGCTCATAATCGCCAAAGGGAGCATGGCAGTATCGCTTTCGCCGGCTATTTTGCTCTCTGATCAGGATATCACAAATCCTCTGTGGTTGGCCCTTTCAAAGCTTAGTGTTTTTCATATTCTCGAATTTATCATTATTGCGATAGGTTGTCAGAAAATTTATTTGGTAAGCCGCAACAAGGGATACCTGTTGTCGGTCTTATCGATGGGATTGATAGCGCTGTTGCATGTCATTACCACAGCCATAGGGAAGCTGTTCACTTAAAGGAGAAGAAATGCGGATTGCTCTCGGAATTACTCTTGCACTTGTTTTGACTGTTTTTGTATCAGGAATGCCTTCGACGGCGACAGCGGCGCCGTTGACACTCGACGATGCCATCACATTGGCCCTGCGTAACCGCGTTGTCATAATCCAGACCCAAGGGGCAGAGGAACTTGCCCGCGCTGGTCGAAGAGCTGCTCTCGGTAGCTTTTTGCCCCGCTTGAGGACATCTTACACGTATGGAAAATCAAAGCAGACTAATCAAAAAGTGGATATTAAAGACACTCTCGGAAACGTAACGAAAGATGTGTCGATAGACGACGCCGAAGGAACAAACAAAATATTTTCCGTTGATGCAAGTATCTCAATCTTCGATCTGGCTAATTTCTATAACTATTCCGCATCCTCGGCGGATGTTGCTCGCGCAAACCTTGATGTTATCGCCTCAGAGCAGGACCTAATATTTTCTGTAAAATTGTCGTTTTATGCCTTCCTCGCAGCAGTCGAAAATGTCGCTGTTCAGGAAGATGCGGTGAAGCGCGCAGAGGAGCAGTTAAAACTGATTCAGTCTCGCTTTGATTTGGGTTCGGCATCGCTTTCTGATGTACTAAAGCAAAAGGTGCTATACGGCACCGATAGATTAGAATTGCTTCGCGCACGGAATGCCGTGACAACCACTGAATCTGATCTGGCCTTCACGATTGGTGTCGATCCTCGTCAGGATTGGGAATTTTCTACTCAATATACTGTGCGGGAATACGATGGTACACTCAACGATGCCATTGAATTTGGTCTGACTCATCGCCCGGCCTTGCTCGCTGATGAGCTAAACCTAAAGTCCGCTTCGAAATCAGTGAGCGCTTCACGGGCTGAGTATTTGCCCAAGCTTGATGGCTTTGCATCTTATTCGAAGTTCTCGGGTAGTTCAGGTTTTGCAACGCTTACGGACCGCTCCTCAGACACACGAGAATATGGGTTTACGGCCTCTTGGAACATCTTCGATGGGTTTTTCAGAGAAAGAAACATAACTGCCTCAAGAGTGACCAAGAATAACGCAGAGGCGTTCTTGGCCGATACGCGCAATTCCACAGTAACGGATATTAAGACTGCCTATCTTAATATCGAACTTCTCCGAGAACAGAAGAGCGTTTCCGAGGAAAATGTAGAGGCGGCAACCGAAGATTTGAAAATAACACAGGAAAAATATAATCTGGGCGCGGCGACAATTCTTGATTTGCTGAGCACGCAGGTTTCGCTCAAGCGGGCGCAGGTGTCGCTTATCCAGATTGATTTCGACTTGAATTTGGCGATCTCGACGCTTGAAAACGCAATGGGTAAAATGTAATTAGTATAGAAGAGGTGTGGAACGCAGATGAGCAAAAAGAAAATCATTTTTTTATCGCTGGCCGTTGTGGTTATAGCCGTATTTGTCTTTCTCAATCTCAGATCGGATGCGGGAAATACTACCACAGTCAATGCCACTGCCGCCTCTGAAACTGATATTATTGAAATTGTCTCGGCTTCGGGCAGAATCCAGCCTCAGAGCAAAGTGAATATCACCTCGGAGGTGAACGGCGAAATTGTCAAATTGCTTGTCCGGGAAGGCCAGGAAGTCAGACAAGGTGATTTGCTCATTGTGCTTGATACAGTGAGACTTCGCTCCGATGTCGATCAGGCCCGGTTTGCGGTTAGTGAGATTAACGCACGTTTAGAGGGCTCCAAAACTTCGCTTGACCAGGCTCAGGAGGAATTTGACCGCCAACAAAAAATGCGTGACCAGAATCTAACGTCTGAGACACAATACAAAGATGCGAAATATCAATTTCTGAGCATGAAATCGTCCTACGATGCCATGCTTGCGCAGTCAAGACAGATGAACTCGGCCTTCGAGAAGCAAGTTGAGAATTTCAGCAAAGCGAAAATTGTTGCTCCGATGAATGGAATTGTGACCTTTGTTGATGTCGAAGAAGGAGAGATTGCAGCCGCACAGACTGCCTTCACACAGGGCAAGACGCTTATGACTATCTCTAATCTCAATGTTTTCGAAGTTGAGGTGGAGGTCGATGAAACAGAAGTCAATAAGGTCTCGGTCGGTCAGTCGGCGAGAATTGAAGTCGATGCATTTCCTGATACGACATTTCCCGGGTCGGTCATAGAAATCGGAAACACGGCCGTTGTTCAAGGTCAGGGCACTCAAGACCTCTCGACAAATTTCAAGGTAAAAGTTATTTTTAATGATAGCGATGTCGCTATCCGTCCGGGTATGTCAGCCACGGTTGATATCACGACCAAGAAACGCGATATGGCTTTGGCCTTGCCATTTAGCTCTGTTGTTGTCAGGTCTTTTGATATGGATTCACTTTTGGCCGCCCGCGCCTCTACTAAAGAGGACGGCGTGGTCAATGCCGTGCATGCCGCCGAGACCACCAAAGGTGACAAGGCCGGAAAATCGGGCAAAGACATCAAACGGAAAGAATTGAAAGGCGTCTTCGTTATCAAGGATGGAGTCGCGCGATTTACTGAAATCGAGACCGGCATTTCTGACTCCAAAAATATTGAGGTCTCATCCGGCGTCCAAGTAGGCGATTCTGTCGTCTCGGGTCCGTACAGTGTGTTGAGAACGCTTAAAGACGGCGACAAAGTCGAGCCAGAAAAAGACGATGAAGAGAATGGGAAGAGCGAAGAATGAATTTAATCCACACTGAGAATTTATGGAGAACGTACATTATGGGGGCTGAGGAAGTTCACGCGCTTAGCGGGGTCTCCATTGACATAGAAAAAGGGGAGTACGTTGCCATCATGGGGCCATCAGGTTCGGGCAAATCGACCCTTATGAACCTCATTGGCTGTCTCGATACGCCTTCGCAGGGGGAATACACGCTCAATGGAAAACAGGTCAGCAATATGGGGGATGACGAACTTGCGACAATTCGCAACCGCGAGATCGGATTCGTGTTTCAAACGTTCAATCTTCTCCCTCGAGCAAGCGCGCTCCACAATGTAGAACTGCCGCTTATTTATAATGGAACGTCTTCAAAGGAAAGGTCTGAGAAGGCCAAAGTTGCTCTTGGCAAAGTTCATCTGAGTGACAGGATGAACCACAAACCGAATGAACTTTCCGGCGGTCAGCGCCAGCGTGTTGCGATTGCCCGGGCCTTGGTGAATGACCCTTCGCTAATACTCGCTGATGAGCCAACCGGAAATCTGGACAGCAAAACCTCAGAAGAAATTATGCGTCTCTTTGATGAACTTCATCGGCAGGGGAACACGATTATTACTGTCACTCATGAACGCGATATTGCCAAACATGCGCACCGCATCTTGTCTATTCGTGATGGTCTTATAGCAGGCGATGAAAAAACCGCCATTGCCAGCTAATGCGCTAAAGCGAACCATTGCGTTCACTATACCAGAAAGAATATTTCAATGATTACCGGGTCTATTTTTGCCATCGCATTCGACGCTCTGAGAGCGAATAAACTTCGCTCCGGCCTAACCTTGCTTGGCATTATCATCGGGGTCACTTCGGTCATGACAATAATTTCGGCGCTTGAGGGGATGACCGACAATATAGCTAAGCAGTTCAGCAAGCTCGGCTCTTCGACCTTTGTGGTAACGCGTGTGGGAATTGTAACCTCCGATGAAATGTGGTGGGAGAAAATCAAACGCAAACCATTTAAGGTCAGTTATGTCGATGCCATCCGCAACGGTTGCAGCGATTGCGAGAAAATATCCCCTACTGTGAGAACCGGGCGGCGTGTTAGCTACGGAGGGAAAAATCTTAGGGACGTTGAAATATCCGGCACCAGCGCTTCGCATATCGACATAGTGGACCTCAATGTACAGCTGGGTCGTTTCCATTCACATGAAGACGATCTGCATGCCCGGCGGGTGGCGTTCATCGGCGAAGATATTCGAACCGAGTTTTTCGAGGGATTGGATCCTATTGGTAAAGAATTGCGAATAGCCGGTGAAAAGTATTCGGTCATAGGAGTGGCGGAAAAACAGGGCTCGATCTTTGGCGAGAGCCAGGACAATTTTGTGAGCATTCCTTTTTCCGCCTGGACAAAGCAGTTCGGCATACCGAAAAGGCAATTCTCAATGACAATTAAGGCATCGTCGGTAGAGGCGGTGCCGGCAGCCATGGATCAAGTTCGTCTTATCCTCAGATCAGAGAGAAATGTTCCGTTTAAGGACGAAGATGATTTCGATTTGCTCACTGCCGAAAGTATTCTCTCGACTTTCAATGCGATTACCGCAATCGCTCGGATGGTTTTGATTATTATCCCGTCAATATCCCTTGTTGTGGGCGGAATAGTAGTAATGAACATTATGATGGTTTCCGTTACTGAGCGGACGAGAGAGATTGGGATTCGCAAATCTCTTGGCGCTAAGCAGAACCATATTCTTCTCCAGTTTCTTTTCGAGAGCCTGATGCTGACTCTTGGCGGAGGCATTGTGGGAATTGTCTTGGGATTCCTCATAGCAGAGGCCTTGGTCGCCATGATGGGGATGGAAATTTCTCCGTCGTTTATTGCAATCATGGCCGGTCTCTCAATTTCGGGAGGCATCGGTCTCATATTCGGTATTTACCCGGCTATGAAGGCCGCCAGACTTGACCCCATTAAGGCGCTCAGCTACGAGTAATTATCAATTGATACTAAGCGCAGTAGAATTGAAGGAAGCAGTCTTGATGGCCCTTGGCTCGCTTAGGTCTAACAAACTGAGGTCGGGGCTGACAATACTCGGTGTCATGGTCGGAGTTGGTTCGGTCATCGCGATGGCCTCTGTGCTCGACGGATTTGATCTGGCCCTTCAGAACGAAGTGAACAACATCGGTTCAAACGTCATTTATATCACAAAGTTCTCTCCAAGTACCGACTGGGATAACCTTAGCGACGAGGAACGCAATAGGAAAGCGATAACGTCCGGCGAGGCTGCGGCAATAATCAAGAACTGTGATCTCATTGACGGGGTCTGTCCGCAGAACTTTTATTTCAAGCCGGGCGGGAATGAAGTCAAATATGGCGCAAATAAAGCGAGCCAGCCCAGATTGTATGGGACATGGCCTGATTATCCCAAGGTGCGCGACAAAAATGTCTCAAGTGGGCGTTATCTGACGGAACTGGATCAACAGTATAAGGCAATGGTCTGCGTTATTGGCTTTCAGATCGCAGACGTACTTTTTCCTTCAGATGAGCCAGTCGGCAGAGAAATTCGTGTCAACGGAAACAAGTTTACTATAGTCGGGGTGCTCGAAGAGACTAAGTCAAATTTTGGCAGTGACGAAGACAACAATGCAGTCGCAATACCGCTTTCTGTATTCGAGAAACTCTATCCGTGGGAAGAGGAGCTAAGCCTGATGGCTCGCGCCCGCAGTTATAATGAGATCGCGGCGGCAAAAGAAGAAGTCACCAGTGTTTTGCGTCAATTCCGGAGGGTGCCCTTCAACAAAGACGACAATTTTGCTCTCTCCACGCAGGATAACCTTCGCGAAGAGATAGGCAAGGTAACTGATATGGTCTATCTAATAGGCATTCTGGTGACCTCAGTTGGTCTCATGGTCGGAGGAATCGGGGTGATGAACATTATGCTTGTCTCAGTGACCGAACGCACTCGCGAAATAGGCGTGCGTAAAGCGATCGGGGCGAAACGGGCAAATATCATTGTACAGTTTTTAACCGAAGCCATGACGCTTTCAGGGATGGGTGGAATTATTGGTGTATTCGGTGGAATCCTGCTTGGGCTGGGTATCAATGCAGCCATAAATTTCCCGCTCTCGATTTCTGTCTTTTGGATATTTACCGGATTCACCGTGGCCGTATCGGTTGGTCTTGTTTCCGGCATTTATCCGGCAATTAAGGCCTCCCGATTGGATCCGATAGAGTCCCTAAGGTACGAATAGATTTCGTCGCTCTTTCCCAAGCCACTTGGGCCTGAATTAATAAATCAGCTTTGACTCTTTTGACCCTTTGGTTGACACTTCTCCAGTCAGAATTCTCCTTGCATAAGCCTTTACCCCACCATAGATTGCAAATAATTATGGATTACTCTGAAAGTATCGTATAAGAGCTATATGAAAGCAGTCAATTTACTAAAACTTTCACTCAAATTAGTTCTCTTTGCTGGCTCCGCCGTGATAGTTATAGACACGCTCCTCGCTCAGCAGAATAGGAAAGAGGACCACGAGACCAAACCCGGTCCGCTACTTTATATCGATCACGCCGATTTTAAGTCGGACACACCTGGTAAAGTCAGGCTGGAAGTATATTATCAGCTCTATAATTTTGGACTTCAATTTGATAAAAAAGACAGCCTGTATGTTGCAGAATATGAGGTTTCCGCAGTTATTCGCGACGACGACGGCAAGCAGGCAGCAGCAGAGAGCAAAGACAAGACAGTCGTACTTTCAAATTCCGAGCGGATCCGGTCGCGTTTCGATTTTCGCACAAGCCAACTAAATTTTGATCTTGACCCGGGTAAATACACTGTTGAATTTTCTCTGAGGGACCGCAAGACCAGACTGGTCACGAACAAAGAAATCAAGATGAAACTTGAAGATTATGGCCGCGATGAACCGCTCATGTCGGCTGTTGAGTTTGCCCATGTTGCCCAACAGACCGAGGAAGAAAATGGTTTGTTTAACAAAGGCGTACTCAAGGTTATTCCTTCGGTGACGAGAGCCTTTGGAGGAGACGATGAGTCGACACTATTATATTATTTTGAATTGTACCCGGGGCAGGATTCAGAGAGTGATGTCGTTGTCGAGACCATTTTAAGACATTACGCCAAAGGTATGCTCTATCGTGATACTCTTCATGTGAAGCTTGACAAGCCGGTTATACGCCAGCTGAGGGAGATATCGATTACCGATCTTGAACCGGGCAACTATGAGATGGAAATTTATTTGCGAGGCCGGCGTAACAAGAAACTCGATGAGCAAAAACAGGAACTGACGCTGCTCTGGAGCCAGTATGGTCTGATACGAAATGACTGGAAAACAGTGATGAATCAGATTCAGTATATTGCGACATCGGAGGAAATCGATAAGGTCAAAAATGTAACAACTCTGGAAGAGCGAAAGAGCGCCTTCGACCAATTTTGGGAAAGCCGCGATCCTACCTTGGGCACCCCCGAAAATGAGACCAAACGAGAGTTTTACCGACGAGTAAACTATACCAATGAACGCTTTACTTCCGGCCATCGAGAAGGATGGAAATCTGACCGAGGACGCGTGTACATTGTTCACGGCGAGCCCGACCGTATAGATGACCAGCCCTTTTCGCCAAGCGAAGTGCCGTATCAGATTTGGCACTATTATTATAGCGGTCAATACCTGCGATTCACTTTTGTCGATGAAAATGAGGATGGCGATTATCGCCTGCAATATCCGTACGATGGACGTAATCAGCGACCAGATTTTTAGACTACGATTGATTTCCCGCATGTGGGCCGGCCTGGTAACCCTAATCCTTGCTGTATTTTTCTGCATATCAGACGGTTCAGCGCAAATAACCTCCTCGACTCAGTCATTGACGGTTTTTTCAGCGCCGAATTATTTGGATAACCCTGCATTCGCTCCACATACGGTCGTTGAGTTTCCCTTTACGTTGTATCGAAACGAATTTACTTTTTTTAAGCCCGATTCGCTTGACCCATTGTGGTATGCCAGGATATTTGCCCAAGTAACCCTCTATGACGAACAAGGGACTGGTATCGACTCAACGACCACCTATTTTACTGTCCCGGTCGTTACGGCAAGTGAGGGCGCACGTCTTGGTATTCGACTCTTCAATCGTTTGGTTCTCGAATCGATGCCGGGAATATATTCCGCGCGTCTTGTAGTTATCGATGCTGTGAATAAGAGAAGGGGGGAGATTTACTTTCCCAAAGTGCCGGTACCGGCTTCCCGGACCGAACGCATTGCCATCGGTGGCGAATGTCTGGCATATAAAATCACTTATGTTGCTGAGGATACCTCCCATGCTCCATCTCCAACAACAAAGAATGGGTTTGATGTCCTCTTTAACCCACTCGCCATTTTTGGACCGACCGACACAATTATTTATGTCTATGGAGAGCTGTACAATCTGTTCTATGACAAAACACAGAGCTCTACCTACACCGTCTCCTATGACATCCTTGATGATACAGGCGCAATAGCGCAAAGCTATGGATTCAAAACTCGCAAGCAGACTGGGACCTCGGCCGTTGAAACACAGTCCTTCAGTCTTATCGGCTGTGCACCGGGGCTTTATACAGTGCGGATGATTGCCGCAGACCAGTCCCACATCTCTGCCGATACAGCCCTGCTTCGCTTTCGCCTTGCATCGAAAAACGATATCCTCCGCGCTTCAACCCTGACGGCATCGTTCGATCCCTACGATACGCTGAGCTATCAGGTAAAGCTTAATCTTTCCAGTTATTTTCTTACTCCGGAACAGAAAATTACTGTCGATCGTCTCAGCGACAGCGGCAAGATTAATTTTTTGAAACAATTTTGGAAGGAACGAGATATCCGTGTTGAGACCGACATCAATGAGGATAGAATCGAACTTATTCACCGGTACGAGACTGCTAACCTTCTGTTTTCCACACGCTTGCGCATCGATGGATGGGCAAGTGATCGCGGGAGGATTTATATCACTTATGGGCAATGGGAAGAACGAAAAGACATTCCAAGCCCCGAAGACGAACGGCCGTTCGAAATCTGGTATTATAGATCACAAGAGGAAGGCATTTTGTTCGTTTTTGAGGATAAGCAGGGATTTCAGGATTATACTCTTGTGCACTCAAACGCAAATGGCGAAAAGTTTGATGTAGTCTGGAAGGCCAGAATATCGGAAGAATTTCGCTGAGTAGCTTCGATATTAATTGAAGCGAGATGCAGTTTTTCTAAGCTGACTACCCGGATACATTTCACAGTCATTATTCCGAATAATAAAAAAAGCCGCCAACTGGGCGGCTTTGTAATTTTAAAGTCGTTAATCGAGCGTCGATATTTTGTCTAATGACTGCCGATCTGCGTCCCAGCCGCCGTGTCAGCCGCTTGTCCAGGAAGTCGTATTTCCCGTTTGATAGGGATAGTAAAACGACTCTTAGAGGCATCGTTGGCTTCCAGTGTGAACGACGTGCTAAACGTTTTAGACACAGCGCCTTTCTTAAGCTTAGCTAGTCCCTCAGCCGTTTGACCGGGGGCAATGGTTTTCGGTAGGGTAACGTCCATAAGCTCGCTGGGCTGGGCAATCAAAGACAAATCAATAGTGCTGTCAGAGACGTTTGTGATTTTGAATTTAATCTGGTCACGTACTCTTTCAGCGAACTGAGACAGATCAAGTTTGTAGGGTCTTATAATCAGAGGAAAAGTAGAGTCCGGGCGCCTGACTACCGAAGAGGTTATCTGCACAAACTTGTCAGGTTTTCCTTCGTTTGTCTCAATCTTGGGACGTTTTGATACTATCCCATTGACAGTCTTCGTATCGAATATAATTTCTAAACGGGTGCTGTCGCCGACAGCAATCAGGTCCTTCTCAAGAGGAGCCTGTGTGCATCCTCAGCCAGGTACGACTTTAAGAATCTTGAGGCTATCATCACCAGTAGAATAGAGCCAAAAGTAATGACTTATTCGAGAGTTTTGCGGCACAAAGCCAAAGTTGAACTCCGTCTCAGGCATGGTGAGCCGTGGCGCTGCAATCAACGATGTGCCACCCAGCATCAGCAGAGATACAAGGGAGACAGTCTTAACGAAGGTTGACATATTGTTCATACTCATTATTTCCTAATATACACAGAATTTCCCAATATCATCAGAATATTATCACGATTTTCTGGCATCACGAACAAGCGCTTAGTTTACCTATATCGGCCATTTGGACCGGTGATATAAACCAAACATTTAATTTAACGGCTGCCGATCTCTTTGGGCGAAGCTGGTGAGTCCGTGGCCTGTCCCGGGACTCGGAGAGTCCGCTTTATAGGAATCGTGAATCGGCTTTTCTGCTCGTCATTTACCTGAAAGGTCAGAGAGCGCTCAAAAGAATCATCCAAAGTACCGGTGTTCAACTTGACAACACCTTCCGCGGACTGCCCAGCAGCGACACTCTTGGGAAGGGTCACTTGCGCGATATCCTCAAGTCCCGAGACAAGCGTCAGTTCAAGATTATTCTTTGAGGCATTTGTGATCTTAAAAGTTATTTGGTCACGTACCTTCTCGCCTGATTGCGAGATATCCAGCTTGTAAGGCTTAATGATGACCGGGAAGGTTGAGTCAGGGTTGCTCAGGACAGTAGAAGAAATCTGTACAAATGTGTTCGGCGTACCTTCGTTTGTTTCGATTTGCGGACGCTTCACAACGGCATTGGTATATGTCCTTGTATCAAAGATAATATTCAAACGAGTACTGTCACCGGCCGCCAGGATATCTTTGTCGAGCGGAGCCTGCGTACAGCCGCAACCTGGCATAACTTTGGTAATCTTAAGGCTATCATCGCCAGTTGAATGGAGCCAGAAGACATGGCTGATCTTGGAGTTTTGCGGTACATATCCGAAATCAAATTCGGTCTCAGGCATGGTCAGCTTTGGAGCAGAAAATAGATCCGCTGAAGAAATGATGAGCACCAAAGCGGCCAATATCAGGGTACGAAATTTTTTCATTGTGATGTCCATAAGTTTAGAGGTTCGGCTATCAGAAGTTATTTTTTGCCAGTAGCATTGCTTGCAATATCGGTTGCGGTATTCGCCGGCGAAACGACTGTTCGTTTGACCGGCACAGTAAATCGTGTTTGTAAGGCGTCATCGAGCTGAAATGTAAAAGAGCACGCAATTGAAGTATTGAGATACTCCTTTTTAAGCTCGATAGTGCCAGTCGCCGAACCTCCTGCCGGAATAGTTTCTGGGAGGGTTACCTCCATGAAACGAGTCGGGGCGACGACAAGAGTTGGTTTTAGCGGCGTGGCTGATGTGTTGGTGAGGGTAAAAGTCATTTTGTCCCGCACGAGTTTGCCCACAGGTGTTAGATCAAGTTTGAATGGCTTAATGGTGATCGGGGTCGTCGCCAAGGGATCAATCATGACATCGGCATGTACCATAATGAATGTATCAGGCGTCATGGCGTCTGATTCAGGTTTATTCTCGTTGGTCCAGATCCGCGGCCCCTTCGTTATTTTCCTGGTGAATGTCTTTGTGTCGAGCATGATATGCAAAAGTGTGCTGTCACCTGCGGCCATGTTTTCCTTCTCCAGCGGGGTTTTAGTGCAACTACAACCGGGAACGATTCTGGTTATTTTCAGGGAATCGTCGCCCGTCGAATAGAGCCAGAAGTCATGGCTCAAATCGGCATGCTGCGGCACAAACCCAAAATTGAATTCAGGCTCTGATATTTCAAGTCGTGGCGCTGCAGAGGACGTTGATGACAGTAATGCCGTCGCGAGCAGGAATTGAGTGATCTGTTTCATGTTCCGTGTTCTCATGTATGTCTTCCTTCATCTCGCATTGTTAAATCGCCTATCCTTGGCTTACTATATTCTCGTGCGTGTTGTTTCCAATATAATCGGGATCGTCAGACGAGTTTTTTTACCCGCAGGATTCGTAACTTCAATTGTTAGTGAAGCCGACTTTCTATAGTGCAAAGGGTCAGCGGTAACAGTTTCGATTCTCTCATAGGCCAGTGAGCCGACAACACGGTCATTTGCCTTGATAGAATTGGGGAGTTTAGCAAGTAAATCAGCATTGCTGAGAGAAATTATTTTGGCAGTCAAAGTTTGATTTGTTTGATTGAAAATGGAAAAACTGGCCCGAGCGGATTTCTGACCGGATTTGGATGAAAGATCAATTTGTTGTGGCAATGCGCGAACCTGGACGAGACTATCTGCTGGTGAGGTTACAAAGGCTTTCAGAGCAAACTTCAAGGGCTCGATTGAGGCATTCGTGAAGATATAGGGCTGGCGTGTCGTGGTGCCTGTTGACTCTGACACATCCCACACGAAGGTAATGGGTAGACTGTCTGACGGCAACAAAGTCGAAACGGAAGCGGGTATTAATATGCATCCACAACCAGACTTGATATCAGATATTTCAACTGAATCTTTGGCCGTGGATTTTATCCAGACGGTGTGCGCGAGTGTGGATCCGTCCGGTATCATACCAAAATCAAACGAACTGTGGCTCAGACTTACAGCGGACTGGTCTACACAGAATCCCGCCGAGGCTCCAAGTATGAGTAAAGTAAAAGCAAGTTTACCTATCATCGAGGTATTATAACACCGTTTTGCAATATAGTTCCACTATATAAGCTATTGGAGCAAATAGATTTGTCAAGATTATTACTTTTCTTTAATTGTTGTTTTTCGACCTTCCGATATATAACTTGGGCACTGGTATTAGGTTTCGCTTATGAATATTATAGAAATCTGTGATTTAACGAAAATCTTTCACACCCGCCTGATGAAGGGGAATGTAGTTGCCCTTGATACTGTCAGCCTTGACATACATCAAGGCGAGGTTTTCGGTTTGCTCGGCCCAAATGGCTCAGGGAAAACGACATTGGTCAAGAATCTGCTGGGGATTTGCTCGCCGACCTCAGGTACAATCAGAATAAACGGATTACCGCCATCAGATCCGCTTTCGAGAGAAAAAATCGGCTTTCTGGGCGAGAATTACCGATTTCCGCTTCATCTGACAGGTCTCGAACTACTTATGTTCGCTGGCCGCCTCCACGGCCTCCCTGAGAGCCAAACCGAGGGCACCGCCCAGCAATTGCTCTTGAGCGTTGGTATGGAAAGATGGTCGAACACTAAAATCAGCAGATACTCCAAGGGAATGACCCAGCGAGTTGGACTTGCCCAGGCAATGCTTTCTGATCCAGACCTTATTATCCTCGATGAACCCACTGACGGAATCGATCCGATCGGACGGGTTGAGTTCCGGCATATTCTGGAACGGCTCAGAAACCAAGGAAAGACAATTCTGCTCAATTCGCACCTATTATCCGAAGTCGAATCAGTTGCCGACAGAGTGGCCATTCTTTCAAAGGGGAAACTTATGAGGCTCGGTACCGTTTCCGAGCTGACCAACCACAAAAATCAATATCGAATCGAGGCCGCACTTGGGGAACAACAGTTTGATGTTCCGACCGAGATGGGACGACGAGTATCAATTACTTCAACTGATATGGTCGTCGAACTGAATGATATTGATGACATAAATTACATCATTGACCATCTCCGAATTCGCAAAATTGCCATCAAGACAATTACTCCGGTAAAGGTAACTTTGGAGCAAACATTTATGGACACGCTGACAGTGCCTCAGGAGCAAAGTGTATGAGAGGCTTCGTGCGCGACAGTTTTCTTGAACTATTTCGCTCAAAGACTATATTTCTCTTTGGGGCATTTACGGTGTTGGGGTTGTTGCTTGCGTTCGGCTCGCCATCGATAGATTTCCCTTTTCCGAATGATGACACAGGAACAGGATCGGATAACGGCGGGAGTTCTACTAGAGCTTCGATTCTCATAAAAGTTGTCGAGACGAGCACAGGCTTTCTTGTGTTTTTGGCAGTCATGGCGAGCGCGAGCGTACTGCCACGAATGCTTGAGAAGGGAAGGGTGGACTTCTATCTGTCCAAGCCGGTTTCTCGGGGAAGCATACTCCTCAATAAGATGGCCGGAATCTGGCTGAGCTATGGAGTTGTCATTATTGTTTCCTCAATTCTCATTTATAGCGTTGCGGCGGCGATTCATGGCGCGTTTGATCAGAGAATACTCATTGTCTTCGCGGCACAACTGATAGTGTTTTTTGTCTGGATTACGATAACAAGCACCGCCGCAGTTGTCACGGGATCGCAGGCATTCGCGATAATGTCCGCTTTTATTATTTGGGTTTTTCAGTCCATACTGAGCGCCCACGAGGCAATTGCGGATAATCTCCCAAGTGAGTGGATGGGTACAATTGTCAATTTCCTCTATTACGTCTTTCCGAAAACGTCGCAGTTGTCGGACCAGGCTATATTGATGGCAACGGGACTGCCGTATGAAATGTGGATGCCGTTGGTGACAACCCTTGGATTTGCGGCGATTCTGATGCTCGCATCGTTTGTAATTTTCCAGCGAAAAAACTACTAAATCCAAGCTTGCCGAGACCAAGTTGGGTATTTATCTTTGTCCACCATGAACGAGACTAAAAAAGAACAGCAAGACCCGCTTGAGCCGTTGAGAGTGGCTTTGAAACTCGAACAGGAAGGGAAGAAATTTTTCCTTGAGTCCGCGACCAAATTCAAAAGCCGGTTGGCCCGGCGAACCTTCGAGTTTCTTGCCGCTGAAGAAGACAAGCATATCAAACGAATAGAAGAGTTTTATCATTCCATTGAATCATCAGGACAGACCGGACTTTTGAAAATAGAGGAATCAACTGCGCATCTCCGCTTGGCCGAGTTCAACGACCGTCTGGCTGAGTTGCGTGATGAGATAAAGCCAAGCGCGTCCGATGTCGAAGCCTACCAGTACGCGCTTAAGTTTGAAAACGGCGCTGAAGAGTTTTACGAAAAGTTCATGAACGAATCAGATGACCCGAATATCAAACGCTTCTATCGCTGGCTGATTCAGGAGGAGGAGATGCACTCGAAGCTCATCCACTCCTGCATGAAATTTGCCGATGACCCGGCCGGATGGTTCAAAGAGCGATAGGGGGGTTTCGACCATTGCGCAGTTAAAATCTTTCGATTTTTGACCGCGAAATATCGTTCTGCTACCCTCTATCGTCCACCCAGCTCGCATTGTCATTCGCTAAATCTGACTTTACAGTCGATTTATTCTACTCTATATATTCTCCGACAATAATAGACCACACAATAAGGAGCTGGAATCGTGACCCCATTTGAATATCTCGAAGAGACCAAACAGAAGCGACTGGATGAACTGAAGCAATTTCTTTCATTCCCTTCTGTGTCAGCAAAATCGGAACATAAACAGGATGTTGCCGATTGTGCCGAGTGGCTCAAAAACCATATGTCAGCAATAGGTTTTACGGCCGAGTTGTCGGCCACTCAGGGAAACCCGGTAGTCTACGCCGAATACATGGCCGATCCAAAAGCCCCAACTGTGCTCTATTATGGGCACTACGATGTTCAGCCGCCTGAACCGCTTAGTCTCTGGACGACTCCGCCGTTCCAAGCCGAAGTCCGAGATGGTTATCTTTACGCGCGAGGTTCTGCCGATGACAAAGGGCAGACGTTCACACACATCAAGGGAATGGAGGCTCTGATTAAAACATCGGGCAAACTTCCGATCAATGTCAAGTTTCTGATTGAGGGGGAAGAGGAAGTCCATTCAGTGAATCTGCCGGAATTCCTCAAAGACAACAAAAATCGTCTCAGAGCAGATATCGTCGTAATTTCCGATACGGCTCAATTCAACAAAACCCTTCCAGCGATAACCTATGGCCTTCGCGGGATTGCTTCATGCGAGGTCTTTGTCTATGGCCCGAACCGCGATGTCCATTCAGGTACCTTTGGAGGGGCGATTGCCAATCCTATAACTGTGCTCTGCCAGCTTGTGGCGCAATTTCATGATAAAAACAACAAAGTCGCCATTCCCGGTTTCTATAAAGATGTCAAACCAGTCACCAAATTCGAAAAATCCCAGTACAAAAAGCTCCCCTACAAGGAAGGCGCATACAGGAAAGCGCTCTCGATTTCTGCTCTGCACGGTGAAAAGGGATACACGACTTTCGAAAGAACATGGGACAGGCCAACTTGCGAAATAAATGGTATTACCGGCGGATATCAGGGCGAGGGGGCTAAGACAATTATTCCGGCCATGGCATCATGCAAAATCACAATGCGTTTAGTGCCGAATCAGAAACCGCTGGATATATGTAACAAGCTCGAGAGATATCTTAAGAAGCTCGCTCCGACATCGGTGCGGATAAAAGTCAACAAACATGGCGGCGCCCCGGGTGTGGTTGTGCCGACAACCGGACCATGGCTTGATGCAGCAGCGCGGGCGATCAAAGCGGGATTCGGGAAAGCGCCTGTCTTCATGAAAGAGGGAGGATCTATTCCGGTAGTGAGTGATTTCAAGAAAACGCTTGGAATAGATACCTTGCTCATTGGTTTCGCCCAGAGTGACGACAATATCCATTCACCGGACGAGCGTTTTCGACTCGTGGATTTCGAGCGTGGCTGTCGCACAGCGGCGATGCTTCCGGAAGAGCTTGCGAAAGTAAAGCGCTGATGGATCTTGGACTGAAAGGACGAAGGGCTCTTGTCACTGGTGCGTCGTCCGGTCTCGGAGCCGCCGCGGCACTTGCTTTGGCCCGCGAAGGAGTTCAGTTGATATTGAACTCCCGAAACGAGGAGAAGCTCAAACATTCTGCTCAAAAAATAGAAAGCGAGACCCGCCATTGTCCGGTTCTCCTGCCTGCTGACTTGTCAAGTGAGAGTCAATTGAGAATGTTGATAGATAAGGTGTTGCGGGAATCATCTAAAGTGCCAGTTGATATAGTGGTTATCAATGGGGGCGGTCCGCCGCCGGGGGATGTGCGGGATCACGCCAATGATCGATGGACCGAATCTTATAATCTTGTGCTCCAACCGGCCATACGTCTGACTCGTGCGCTACTTGACGGAATGGTGGAAAGGAAATGGGGAAGGCTCATCTTCATTACTTCGGCCAGTGTCCTCCAGCCAGTTAACGAACTTATACTTTCTAATACGTTCCGCGCTGGAGTTACGGCATTCGCAAAAACAATCTCTAATAATTATGCCAAACATGGAATTACGGTCAATTGTGTTTGTCCGGGGTACACGGCAACAGAACGATTGCAGAGTCTTGCAAAATCACGCTCCGAAAAAAGCGGATGTTCAGTGGAGGAGGAACTTGAGAAATTCACTACGCTCTCACCTGCAGGACGAATCGGACAGCCTGATGAGTTGGCGTCGCTCATCACCTATCTGGCGTCTGAACGAGCCGGATTTATTACAGGTACTTCGATACCTGTCGATGGCGGACGCAACGGCGCGCTCATCTAATAAATGAAATCACTTCCTCGCCTTGACGGACTAAAAAAACATCCCGAGACTAATTCTCATGCTGTGAGAACTCTTGCGGCGCTGATGCCGGTAATATTACTTCAACAGGTAATTGGCGCACTCGGATTTCCCATCACCAAATATGGGGTGACCGAAATTGAGCCATTCACATTTGCGTTTTTTCGTTTTGTAATCGCAAGTCTGCTCATGTTTGCAATTGTACTTGTTCGTAAAGAAGAAACGTCGATAGAGCGTAAAGACTGGCCAAAGATAATTGGTCTTGGCATACTCATGGTTCTTCTCAACCAGCTCGGCTATCTTTGGGGGCAGTCGATGACCGGAGCGGGGCACGGCTCAATTCTCTATGCGACAACGCCGATATGGGTATTTCTTTTTGCGCATTTCCATCTTGGCGAGAAAATGTTTTGGAGACGAGGCTTAGGAATAGGCATCGCTGTTGCTGGCGTACTTGTGATTATGTCCGGAGGTGTGCTGCATATTGGAATGGAGTATCTTGTAGGAGATATTATAATCTTTATCGCGGTGCTGGCCTGGGCCTATTACACAATACTCGGCAAGCCGCTCGCGCAGAAATACGGCGCGTTGCGGATGACTGCCTATGCTCTTATATCCGGCTCGCTTCTCTATTTCCCTTTCGGCGTATACCGTGCAGTAGAATTTGATTATTCGTCTGTCACAACTATGGGATGGCTTGCGGTGCTCTACATGGCGATTGCCATGTCGATTATTGCATATGTGGCATGGTATTGGGTGTTGAAACAAATGGATGCCTCGCGCCTTGCAGTATTCAGCAATATTCAGCCGGTTATCGCGACAATCGCCGCTTATTTCATGATTGGAGAGACGGTTGGACTGTCATTCCTGATTGGGGCGGGAGTTGTACTGGCCGGTGTCATTACTGCTGAGGTCTGAGAGGTTGACAGAGATTGCGAAAATCAGTACTCTTTGCCCCTAAAAAAGATTGATTATTTTTCACAAATATGGAGAGACAAATACATTATAGTCGATTACTTGTGACCTAGCCCCCAAAAACGAGTCCAGCTGTTATGTTAGTAAATCTGGATTTTGAAGGAGGCCGGTATGAACAAGAAGCGGTTGCGCCCGGAACAGATCATCGCCAAGCTTCGAGAGGCTGCGGTGGGGTTATCCCAGGGCCAGACGGTGGGTCAGGTATGTCGGAAGCTCGGGGTGACGGAGCAGACGTACTACCGGTGGCGGAAGGAGTATGGAGGTCTTCGGCTGGATCAGGCCAAGCGGTTCAAGGAACTGGAGCGTGAGAACGTCCAGCTGAAGAAGCTGGTGGCGAACCAGGCTTTGGACATAGCCATCCTGAAGGAGGCGGCCTCGGGAAACTTCTGAGCCCGGCGCGTCGGCGACAAGCGGTGAAGCATGTCCGTCGTCATCTGGGCGTTACCGAACGTCGAGCCTGTCGGGTGCTGAGCCAACCGCGGTCGACCCAGCGTCATCAGGAGCAGATACCCCAAGAAGAGACTCGGTTGGTGAGTCGGATGGTTGAGTTAGCGACCCAGTACGGGCGGTATGGGTATCGTCGGATAACCGCCATGTTGCGAGAAGAAGGCTTTGAAGTGAATCACAAGCGGATCGAACGGTTATGGCGTCAGGAGGGATTGAAAGTTCCACCCAAACAGCCCAAGAGAGCCCGGTTGTGGCTGAACGACGGGTCGTGTATCCGGCAACGGCCTGAGTATCCCCGTCATGTCTGGTCCTATGACTTCGTGGCGGACCGGACGGCTGACGGGCGACCCATTCGCATCCTGACTATCATTGACGAATACACCCGGGAGTGTCTGGCTCTGGTTGTTAGGAGATCGCTCCGTTCCGAGAATGTGCTTGAAGCGCTGACCGGCCTGTTTGTCTCTCGGGGAACACCGGTCTATCTCAGGTCTGACAATGGCCCCGAATTCACAGCCAAAGCTGTGAGAAGCTGGCTGGCACGACTCAAGATCCAAACCCTATTCATCGAGCCGGGATCCCCCTGGGAGAACGGCTATGTCGAGTCGTTCAATGGTAAGCTGAGAGATGAGCTTTTGAATGGGGAGATCTTCTACACCTTGGCGGAAGCCCAAGTCCTGATCGAACGCTGGCGGAAGCATTACAACCAGCGCCGTCCGCACAGTTCGCTGGGCTATCGGACGCCAGCGCCGGAGGCGATCCAGCCCCCAAACCCATTGACTTTGGCTATTGCATGACTAACATTGGAAGTGGTACAACAAACGGGGGCAGGTCAAGATCACTTATGAATACTAACATGCAGAGGTCGACAAGGTATATTCCTTAGAGACAATGACCGTCCTGCTACCGCGCTTGAGCGGGCATTAGCGCTTCGCGCGAGAATGACCGTTCCATTTCGGTATCGGTGAACACCCCGTCTTTTCTGATGAGCTTGCCGTCAAACCAGATTTCACCTCCGCCGTATTCAGGGCGCTGGATGAGCACATTATCCCAGTGGATTGCGGACTGGTTGCCGTTATAGGCTTCATCGTAGCATTGGCCGGGGGTAAAATGGAATGAGCCTGCGATTTTCTCGTCAAAAAGAGTGTCTTTCATCGGATGCAGAATAAAGGGATTCACACCGATGGCAAATTCGCCGATATAACGGGCTCCTTCGTCGGTGTCAAAAACTTTGTTCAGCTTATCGACATTGGCATCGGCATGTGCCTTGATAATTTTGCCGCTCTCGAAGGTCAGGGTAATGTCATTATATACGACTCCCTGATAGAGAGATGGCGTATTGAAACGGATAGTACCATTAACGGAATCGCGCACCGGGGCAGTGTATACCTCGCCATCGGGTATATTGCGATGACCATCGCATTTGACGCAGTCAATTCCTTTGAGCGAGAAAGTCAAATCTGTTCCGGGTGATTTGATATGAACTTTATCTGCGGCAGTCATAAGGGCGTGGAGTTTGTCCTGGGCTTTGGACATTTTGTCATAGTCAGCGCAGCAGACATCGAAATAGAAATCTTCGAATGCTTCCTGCGATGTTTGTGCAAGTTGGGCCATGGCATTATTAGGATATCTGAGAACAACCCACCGCGTGCGTTTGACACGCTCTTCCAGATGGACGGGTTTGTAGAAAAGGGTGTTGTGCTTGTCCATTTGTTTGGGATCAATGTCGGCAAGGTCAAAGGGGTTGTCTGAACCGCGCAAGCCCATATAGCAGTCTGCTTTCTGCATTATGTGCATATGCAGATCGGCCTGCTTTTTGAACTGCTCGTCTTTGGCAGAGCGAAGCCACTGACGAAGTATCGATTCATCGCTGTAGTACCAAAAGACGACCACACCTTTCTCGGTAGCATGGCGAATCACCTGTTTACCCAGTTCGAACGTTTCTTTTCCTTTAATCTCAAGGTACAACGTTTCGAGCGGCTTCATTTCAAGAGAATAATCAACTAGCTGTTTCGCAAGGATTTCGTTTCGCTTATCTTTCATTGTCATGCCTCATAATACTAAACTGTCTTTTGCGATTTATATTGTCACAGAAGATAGCAGGAGTCGAGACGGTTGGCAAGTAGGCTGTGTGATAATGCCGAATATGGCTGGTGGTGACTAATGCCAATTGATTTTCTCTATTCAAATATAGGCCGCGGGCATGCCTTCTATCTGGATGAAATCATCGAAGCGCTAAAGTCCGGGTCTAACTTACAAAGCGTCGGGGAGGTTCGTGATGTGTTTACCGTGTCGCATGGTACATCCCGTTTGGCATGGCGGTTTGCCCGAGTGCTCTATACACGTGGTTCGTCCGGGGGAGTTCTGGGGAAAGTGTATTCCAAGCTCAGAAAATCCTCAGACTACAATAATCCGAACTCTGCGCTTAAAGTGCTCAGCAGAGACATTGTGGCACAATATCGAGATTCGTCGACTCCCCTTGTTGTCGACCATCCAATTTTAGTCGGCATTCTCAAGGGACGCAAAAACACAATTTACCAGCATGGAGAGCTTGTGGTGCCAGATGAAGCATGTGTCAGGGGTGCGTCGTTGGTAATAGTTCCAACAGCAGAATGCGCTCAGCGATTCATTGATGCCGGCTATGACTTGTCCTCAGTACTCGTATCAGGACTTTGTATCGAGCTGTCGCTTGTTAAACAAGCTAAAGGGGCGTTTACGAGACGAATTGAGAGAATCAAGAACACAGAATATTTGTCCGGAGGGTTTTTCTCATCGGGGGCCGAACCAAAGCAACATGTACACTCACTTATTGCGGCCGTTGAATCCTCGGTAGCGGCTGGAGGACGGGCGATATTATTCGCTACAGGAGGTGGACAACTGGAGAAAGCGGCGTTGAAGACCTTTGGAAGCAGGGTCAAAGTCATACATGGGTCATCCGAGGAGGAACACAATATTGACAGTACATTGGCTGAAAAAGAGACTCTTGTTCTCGCCATTTACACAACTCGCCAAGAAGAGAATGAACTTGTCGCATCCATGTTCCCGTATTTGGACTATTTCGTCGCGCCATCGCATGAGCGCACAAACTGGAGCATAGGGCTCGGGCTTCCCATATTCATGCTTGAACCGTCAATTGGTTCGTTTGCTCCTCTAAATCGCGCCCTTGCTGAAGCGCGCGGTGTCGGCATTGCCATCAATCAGACTGCCGCGCCGGATTTTGGCAGTATGCTGGCTGATTTTCGGCAAAGCGGGCGATTGTTGGAAATGTCACAGAACGGATGGGGCAGAGATCGAATAGACGGCTTTTCCTGTATCGCGCAGAGTCTTACAAAGCGACACACCTGACCATTAACAATCTGACGAATTATTTCGTCGAACTACAAATTCGTACGCCAGCTACTTAATAATAACAAATTTGCCAATCTGATTTCGACCTTCGGACTCGATGCTATAGTAATAGAGACCTGACTTTACGGCCTGAGTGTTTCGCGTAACAAGGTCCCATGAGTGCTGTTGGGAGGTCGGTCCGCCATCGGGGAAGTTGTGGTCCAGCTCTCTCACCAAATCTCCGTCAAGTGAAAAGATTCTGATAGTGCAAACACTCGGCAAGTTTGCAAAATAAATTCGCCTGCTTCGCTCTTTGGTCTGTGTGAGGCCGCGATTTTCGAATCCATCATCCGCATATTCGCCATCGGAACGATAGGGATTAGGGTACACATACGCATCAAGTGAATATGCCACGACTGAGTCCGATGATGTCTGCGGAAATTCGCGGATCATATTGTCGACAGGTTTGGTTTCAAGCGACGGAACCCCACTGGCGGCCGAGCCGAAATCGAATGCGGTCACGGCGACATAATAGGGAACTGTCGGAAGTATACTGTCGTACACATATTGGTACTCAAAATATTTGGGTAGTGGCCGGTCGTAGTCATAGATGACATCGTCTTCAGTCCACTTATTCGGATCAAGTCCGGGAAACGGTGCGTCCGGAAAGACTTTGTGAATGCCTTGAGTTGAACCCAAATCAGATGAGTTATAATCCTGAGAGGCGAAGAAGTAGTATTCATCGCCGATATTTAAAGGGTTTTCGCGGGTATACACTAATGGATTAAAATTGGAATCGTTATATTCAGCTCTGTAAACTTCTAAGCTTCGCGGGTTTCCTTCCTGAATCCATGTAGGGTCTCCATTCGAGAGCAGTTCAAACCGAAAACGGTTGTAATTTTCTCGGTCATAGGAACTGAGCAAGGCAAAGCTTGTGTTGCGGTCATCGAGAGCGGCATATACGCGATACCCTTCAAAATCAATCAGACCGGCAAGCGGATCGGCAATCTGTTCAGTGTAGTAACCGTTCCAGCGGATAGTCAGCTTTCCGTCGCTGGGCACGACATGAATAAAAGGTTTCTGCGGCGGGCCATCGGTACGAAAGTCGGCGACACCATCCCCCTTGTACCACATCGTATCATCGTTGCACATGCGATATTCGCCAAAATAACCATCGTTGTCGGTATCATAGCCAGGGTTGTCATACACCCATTCCGCCCATCGAGCGTTGAGCGCAAAATTAGAAAAATCCAAAGATTCATAAAACGTCCATGGATAACTGAAGGCAAAGAAATTTTTGTAATCGTTCGGATTTTGGTGAACATTGGAGCCGCCGACGAGAGCAATTGTGAACGAGGCCGTAGAACTAGGTGGGAGGTTAAATGGTCCAGCCGAGACAAGATAATAATTGCGTCCACCAGCGGTCACCTGGGCGGCGTTTGAGGGCGGGGGCTCCCATCCTTCGAAGGACTTGTTTATCCATGTTGTGAGTTGATCGTAGTCGTGCTCTTTGTGCGAGAGATAGTAGTAGGCAGTTACATCGTTAGATGAAAAACGATCGAATGGCACAAGGAACCCGCGGAATGGCTCTGTCAGTGTTCCACGCAATCTCGGGCCATATCCGTACGACCACCAGTTGTAGTTAATAATCGAATTGTCCGTTGGCTTTTTGAGGAAACTAACTCCGAAAGCCGACAGCGAGGCATTGATTCCCCATGAATTTCCACTGGGATCGCCATCGATATCCATGGCATACGCAATATTGACCGTGTCCTGAAGATCACATCCCTCGGGCGCCGGATACGATTTGAGGAAGCCGACTGCGTCATCGAATTTCAGTTCTGTCGAATCAACCCGAATGTTGAGTGTTTGGACAATACCAATATTATAGAAACCGACAAATGCGTCCTTGATATTCTTGCCGCTAATATTTTCTATTGTGTAATCAATCATTATGAAGTCATCAAGGTGGCCAGCGCTCCAGGTATGAGACCTCTGGGTGACCCGTATGCCAAGCGGAACGTGCGGGCGAATGTCAAACCAGGGGCCGGGGGAAAAGGCCGGAAACGTATCAGTGTATGTGGCGGTAATATCGAGATCAGAGATAGCATCCGGCGAAAACCGGCTGTCAGTCACGTCTGTCGATAAATATTTGAATTGACCGAGGGCGCCCTCCTCCGGAAGCGTCTCCCACCGTGTATGAGTAACCAGTGTGTCGACTCCTACTACGCCGCCGATAAGCATTGACCCTTGGAGCATGAACCGTGTGCCGCTTCCCTTTGGGTAGACCGCACCCGTTATTTTCTCCCCGGTATACGGATCCTTGATGGTAATGCCCCGCCCGAATGGAACAATAAAGAATTCGCCAAGCCCGACATTGCCTCTATTGTCAAGCGTCAACTGAACTTTGTTCTGGTTATGGACTGTTGCAAGCACAGTTGGCAAAACGGCAGCGTTGGATTGAGACTGCCATCGCTGACGAACAATTTCTACCGCAGAATTAAATACTATCGTATCTATGGGAGCTTCAATAATATATTCATTATCCATTCCGTGCTCTTGCGCAGAGGTAAATGAGAAAACACAAAGCATAAGGATAAGTTTCGTAATAAGGGAGAACAATCGTTGGTGCATGGTCGTGTATATCCGAGGTGTAAGGGAGTGTTAACGTATGATAGTGAATTTCCCGATTTGGTGTTTGTCCCTGGATTCGACGACAAAATAATATATGCCGGATACAACTTTTTGTGTGTTACGCGTGACCATATCCCAGGTTTCATGCATCGAGGACGGCCCGCCATCGGGAAAGTTGTGGTCAATCTCGCGTATGAGGTCACCGTCTATCGAGAATATTGAAATGGTGCACACACTCGGCAGATTAGCAAAATGAAGCCTGCCGCTCCTGTCTCCAGTTTGGTTAACGCGTCTGCTTTCATAGCCGTCCTCGACATATCCGCCATCGCTTCGGTATGGATTCGGGTAGACATACGCATCCAGATCCAATGCCTCGACGGTGTCCGCTGATGTCTGTGGATACTCGGTAATCGAGTTTGTTGTGGGACTTGTTTCCAGCGATGCAAGACCAACAAGCGGTGAACCAAAGTCGAATGCGGTCACTGCGATAGTATAGGGGATGGAAGCGAGGAGATCGCTCAGCACTATTTCGTACGTGTAGTATTTTGGCAGAGGAACACCGAATTCGGTTGTAATATCATCAGGCATCCAGAGCTTCGCATCTGCTCCCGGGTTTACGGCAGCAGGATATACCCTATAAATCCCAGTTGAATCATCAAGAGCCGAACTATTGAAATCCTGAGCCGCAAAATAATAGAGTTCTCCATTAGAAGTAAGCGGGTTAATCCGCGAATAGACAAGAGGATCAAAGAGCGAATCGGCATAGAGCAACCGCAGGGAGTCGATTGTGAACGGTATTTCCTCAAGTGTCCAGGCGCCGCTATCAGGGCGGACTAACCGCCAGCGAAAGCGATTGTAATCTTCGACATCGTACGATGCCCTGAGCGATAGGCTTGTCTTTCGCTCATCAAGTCCTGCGTAAACTCGATAGCCCTCATAATCCACCTCCTGCAAAAACACATCTTTTGTTGTTTCAGAGTAGAATCCATTCCATCTGACAGTCAGTTTGCCTTCCTGTGGAACTACTCTCACTCGCGGCGCAGGCGGCGGGCTGGCGCCTCTAAAATCGGGCACTCCGTCGCCCTCATACCAAAACGTATCGGTCTCATTGCAGATGCGAAACTTCCCCGAATAGAGATCACCATCAGTGTCAATGCCCGGATTGTCATACACCCATGAAGCCCAGCGAGAATTGAGCGCAAGATTTGAGAAATCAAGTTCATTATAATACGGCTGTGGGTTTTCGTGATTAAAGCTGGCGATGCCGGCGGTACTCTGATGAAGATTGGTTCCACCTACGAATGCAAATGACAGTGGCAGAGACTGTCCCGGGTCAATGTCAAACGGGCCAAACGAGAGGAGATAACGGGTGTCAAAGCCATCAGCCATATCCTTGGCCTCTGGGGGCGGGTATGACCAACCGTCGAAGAAATGATTCTTCCCGGTAAAGAGAAGATCGTAGTCGAATTCTTGTTTTCGCATCATATAGTATTTGTTCGCGTCCCCGGTCGGAGTTCCGAGCCGGCCTCCGAAGCTCCTGAATGGTTCTTCACTTGTACCCAGACGGCGGGGGCCAAAATCGAGCCTGTCATCGGTGTAGTTTGTTATCCACCAGTTGAATGAGTAATTAATTGAATCAGACGGGGTTCGTACAACCCGAACACCTACGGCATTTCTTGCCGAGCGAAAATCCCAATCGCCACTCTCCGGATCGCCGTCGTTATCTGCCGTCCAGGCGATATTCACTGTGTCAATGAAACCGCAGCCTTCCGGAGAAGGATGGGTGCGATAAAAACCCACCATGTCGTCATCCCAACCGATTGGTCCCTGTCGTGTCGCATGCCAGACGTCGCCGTCGACCCAAATACCCATATACACTTTTCTCAGGCGCTGCTGTCCGATATTTTGGATTTCATAATCGAAAAGCACAAAATCGTCTGCGTATTCATAGCTCCACGCCATAGATCGCTGATTGACTTTGATGTTGAGCGGTTTGTGAGGACGATTGTCAAATGGATCAATTCCTGCAAGCGTGATATTGTCAATTTTGTCGGTGTATGCACATATGATATCCTCTTCCGACACCGCCTTCTCTGAGTAGTAATTACTCGCCAAATCAATTGAACGATAAATAATCCCCGGGCCACCCACTTCGGGAAGCAGTTCATCGCTGACGTAGAAATCTTCAGAGCCTACCGAAACCAAGGTATCACGTCCGACTACCGCCCCTATCCAGAAAGCAGCAACATAGAGGTAGAGGACGTCGCTGTTTTTGGGATACACACAGGAAAGGATTTGCTCCTGAGTCAACGGATCAAAGAAAGTCTCGCCAAATGTCCCGATTGTGCCATTATTAGTAATGGCGAGCTGCATATTCCCCCGTGTGTGAGCGGTCGTAATTACAATGGGGTCAGCGGTAGAAATAGCCGGAATGTGTCTCTTTGACACCTTAGGGTTCCCAATTGGTTCTCTGGATTGGGCCAGAGCGTCGTTTCTATACCCAAGTATATGAATTAGTAGTACACAGAGAACCTTAAATGTAAATGACCATCCGCGCATAATTATTATTTGGAATACCTCACGAAGTATCCGAAAACTCTCCTTGTCGGCTTCAGGTTAGCCCCCGAGGCGGCCACAGACTGAGCAGGCTATTGTAGTGCATACAATTAAGCTATCGTGAGGCAAATTTGCAAGGGGATTCAGTGGTGAAAGCACAAACGCCGATCCAAAAGATTGGGTATTCGCAATCAAATCAGGCCAATGTCCTAACACAAGTACTGAATGAAAAAGTGGTGACTGAATCTTCAGTCACCACTTAAAATCACAAAATCAGCGATAAAAAACTTAGAGTATAATCACGAGTTTACCGAGCTGCATATCACCAGTTTCGAGATTCTCAACAGACCAGTAGTAAAGCCCAGATGCCACCTTTTGCGTATTTCGGGATATAAGGTCCCATGTGTCGTGGTTATGGAGCGGATCGGAAATGTCAATATTGTGGTTAATTTCACGAACCATATCGCCATCAAGAGAGAAGATTCTAATGATACAGCGGGACGGAAGATTGGCGAAATTGATGATCCTGAGGCGATCAGTCACTACCGCATCGGAAGAGGTATTCTGACGCTCGTAGTAATCATCAAGATAGGCGCCGTCTCCCCTGTAGGGGTTGGGGTAAATAAAAACCTTGCCGGAGCTATCACTGGCATTGTTAACGCCGAAGGCATAGGTATTGGCAGGTGACAGAGTAATCGATGTCTCAAGAGGTGGAAGTCCAGACTTAGGAGATCCATAATCGAACGCTGTTACATTAATCCAGTACGGTACAGATGACTGTAGATTTTTAAGGGTGAATTCATATTCATAAAATTTGAAGAGATTGTCCTTAGTAAGGTACAGATCGCGCTCGTTATTAGGGATGGAATCAATAATCAAATAATTCTTCGGCGGTTTTGGCGCGTTCGGATACGTCTTATGGATTCCATTAGGGTTGGAGAGGTCAGATTGATTGAAATCCTGGGCAACAAAATAAACTGTGGAGTCGACGCCGCCATGGTTAAACCTGAACGGGTTGTTTCTCGGATAGTCAAGTGGATGCCAAGTTGAATCACTGCTTGAGTCTGGGGCGTAAAGCGTTCTGAGCTGAGCGAGGGTAAACGGATTAGCCTTGAGGACGTAATTGCCGACAATTGCATCATAATCATACCGATTATAATCTTCTACGTCGAAGGAAGCTACAAGAGAGTAGCTGGATGACCGATCATCCCGACCATAGTAAATTCGATATCCCTCAAAATCCAATCCGGAACCTCCGGCGGTCTTAGCGAAAACATCAATGGCATTCTCCGTGACTGCGCCGTTAAATCTGATGATAATCTGGCCAAAGAATGGCTCTACACGCTTCGACGGAGCCGGGGGCGGCGATGCTCCCTTGAAATCAGGAACGCCATCTCCTTCATACCACGTTGTGTCAAGTCTGGTGTAATCATAATTGTCTACATAGTAACCTGTGTCAGGACTGGCCGAGGTATCTATGACAAAAAAAGAATCAAGAAAAACCGAGTCGAGCGGGCAAACCCGGAATTTACCGAAGACGCTATCGCCATCGGTATCAAAACCGGGATTGTCATAAATCCAAGACGCCCATGTTGCATTTAATCCAAGATCTGAAAAATCGAGATTCTCATAGAATTCCTGAGGTTTATAGCTGTTGTCAAGATTTTCAGTATAATTATCCGCTTTATAATGAATATTCTCACCAGCCATGTATGAAAGCGATAAGGGAAGGGTCTGGCCCGGATCGATATCAAAAGGACCGAAAGAGAGAAGATAGCGCGTATCAAATCCCTTAGATACAGGACCAGAAATTTCTGGCGGAGGATAGGTCCAAATCGGATCCAATGGACTAATATCGGCAGTGAACGCCTGGTCGTAATCAAATTCGCCGTTACTTAGGAGAGCATATTTATTTCGATCCCCTGCCGGAGTCCCAGTTCCTCCGTGACCCAGGTCTCTGAAAGTAGCCTTTCCCTGTGGACCAAAGTCCAACTGCGCATTACCATTACTAACCCACCAATTGAAAGAAACGTTCAACGAATCGGAAGGCGTTCTTACTACTCGCAAAGCGGTAACATGGGGCACAGGCGCTGATGGAGGGCTCAACTCATTGAAATCTCCGTTGTTGTCAAGAATGAAGGCAAGATTCACCGTATCGAGGGCGGGGCAAAGGTCGGTGTTTCCATATTGCGCCTTTATTGTGTCGAGAAATCCGCATAAATCATCGGCTGAGCCACCAAGCGGAGCGCCTCGACCGCCGACATCGGCATCAACATAATAACCCATATAAACCTTACGAAGGCGCTGGGTACCAATATTCTTTATAGCATAATCAAATAATACGATATCCTCGGCATAGCTGTATGACCAGGAGAACGATCGCTGGATTACTTCAATATTTAGTGGACGGTGAGGACGAGCATCTATTGGATCGCTGCCTCCGCAAGACACGCAGGTGTCGTAATATACCGCAATATAGTCCTGCTCGGACACAGCCCCATTAAAGGCTGCTTTACTGGGATCCAGGGTTGATCTGAATTTCAGATTGCCAAGCGGAGGTGACTCGGGGGCAAATTCTTCCGTAGTCCCGGCCCATCCGTCGGCTGCCGTTGAGACAAGTGTGTCGCGTCCCAAAATTGCGCCAATCCACAACAGGCCGGCGAAGAGATATTCGTTGTTCGAGCCCTTAGGATATTCACATGACGGAAGCTGCCGTCCTGTGAAACAGTCGTTGCGCGATCCCTTTATATACCCATTGCCAATACTACCATGGTTATTTATTGTCAGAGCAATCTTGCCAATATTGTGAACGGCTTCGCAATACGCAGGGGCCGCAGCGGAAAATGGTTGTGCTCTTTCTGTTATTTCGCCTGAATTTCTTCCGGAAGCAGTACTGCCAAAACACAATACAACAGCAAGGCTTGCTATCAGAAAACGTAACTCTATTCTATGCATATTCTAAACAACCCTCAAATAATAATGTTTCAGCCGATCTGAGTATATCTTTTTGACGCACTCCTGTCAAGGATTGTTCGAAAAAAAAGTGAATTTGTGAGCGATTTCGGCAGGTAGGGCTGAATGAAGACAGATCGCCAATACAGGGCAATCCAGTATATACTCGAGATTGACGAAGACGAGGCTTATCGCGGTAGTCCAGATTTTATATTCACTTCAGAATCACAATAAAGCCGTCATTGTCGGAGTCGCAGATTCTGCGTTCAAAAAGAGGATAGATTTCGGCCGATATTGGTCCATGCCTCTTTCTATTTGACGAGCAAATAAGCCAACTAAGTCGACAAAAAAAGACCGGCTGACATTTCAATCAGCCGGTCGAACATAAACTAAAATAAAAGGAAAATTATTCAGGCTTCTCGAATGAATTCGCCGGAACTTGACCGTTTATGACTACATCGGACATGTCGATATTGCTGTACTTTTGACCATCTTTGGTTATTGTCGAACCCACGAATATCTTGACTCCATTAAATTCACCGATTCGTGTATATGTCTCTTCGAGCTGTCCCGGACCCATCATTGTTTCACCCCAATAGGAGCGGGCGATGACTTGATTGTTGCTCCGGCTTACTCCGAGACGGCAGATAGTTTCGCCGCTCTTGCTCAAAATTGTTACGTAGTCAACAGGCGAATCATCGACTTTGCCTGAGCCATCGTAAACGGCCTGGTATGACGGATTGTCGGACTGGCGGAAGATATTTATAATTTTGCGGGCTTCCTCTTTATCATCTTTAACCAGGTCATCTTCTGTTTTAGCCATGAGCCCAGTCTGTGATGACTGCCAGCCGGCGTTGCCATTGCGGACATCGTACATTTTCTGTCCGAAAGCGCTTACGACCTGACGGCTCTTGCCGGGGAAGACTTCAACCGATTCCAACCCAAGCGGTATTTCACCTTGCGGTGTGGTCACGGTAACTGTGCCCTTCATCGAAATAGAGTTGATCTTTTTAAATTGATCAAGGCCGCCGTGAGCCTTGACAGCCTTATCAAGAAGTTCTTTCCCTTTCGACATATTCTCGGGAGTAACAGCCAACTCTTTTTTTTCCTCGCCTGACGGAATAGTGACATCTAATGTTGTGATGGCTCCGAGTCCAAGTTGATCGAGGGGCATCTCGAAATCTTTCCCTTTTCCAACGACAAGGATATTCATTGCGTCTGTACGAAGATTCTTCTTGGCCGTCGCGATAACATCGGCCGATGTCACTTTTTCGACTTCGGCTTTTTGTCTGAAAATCAGATCATCGGGAAGCTTATAGAAATCATAGGTCATGAGGCGGTTGATGACTTCTCCTTTAGAATCAAAATTGAAGACAAATGAATTGAGATACCCGTCTTTGCCCATCGCCATTTCTTCGGGGGTTGGAGCATCGGTTTGAATTCTTTTAATCTCTTGCAGCATAACTTTGATGGCCTTGGCAGTAGTTTCCGATTTGGTTCCGACGTAATTATAGAAGACGCCCGGGTAAGCGATATTCGCCGTGTACACACCGAAGGTTGAATAGGCGAGTCCTTCTTTCGAACGCACGGTATTAAATAGACGGCTGCCGAAGCTACCACCCAGAATATTGTTCATGACTATGCGCGCGGCATAGTCCGGGTCGGACACAAGTCCGCCGATATGACCGATGTATATGTTGGACTGATTGACATCATCCTTGCTGACATAATACACTTTGCTCTCGTAGGTATAGTCAACAGTCGGCGGAGGCGGGACAGGTGTGCTCCCCTTTTGCCAGGCGCCAAAATGCTGTTTGATTTTATCAATCATCCCGGCCTTGTTGATATCACCCCAGACTGCAATCTGGATATTTTCCGGCTTATAGTATGTCGCGTGGAATTGAACCAAATCGTCACGCGTGATAGCTGAAATTGACTCATATTCCGTCTGACGGGCGTAAACTGATTCAGCGCCATAGATAAGTTTTGAGAATTCTCTTGATCCGATATCCTGCGGGTCATCATTGCGCCGTGAGATTGCCGAACGGTTATTGACCTTTGCCAGATCAATTTTATCTTCGTCAAATACTGGCCTCTGAAGAACCTCAGAGAGGACTTCGAGGCCCAAGTCGGTGTAATCAGTCAGGACATTGACCGAGGCATTGCCTGAGAGGAGCCCGATGCCCGTCTCGACGCTTCCGCCAACCGCTTCAAGCGCGGCATCGATTTCATCCCCTGTCCATTTTTTGGTACCGCCAGTGCGAAGGACTTCGCCACAAATTCCTGCGAGGCCAACTTTGTCGGCAGGCTCAAGATACGAGCCGGCGTTGACTCGCACGGACATGTTAACGACCGGTAGGGATTTATCTTCAAGCAGGTAGAGGCGAATGCCGTTGTCGAGGGTGACTCGTTCTACCTGAGGAATGACCATATCGTTCAGTTTCGGGAATTTTATTTTCTTCACATCCTGGGCTGAAAGGCTGGCGGCAACCAAAGCCAGCGCAAGCAGACCAAATGAAGCCTTCAACATATTTGTTTTCATTCTGATGCTCTCCTTCTATTAGCTCTGGCTGGGGTTGGACATAACAACCACTCGATTGTTTTTGGTGAAATATTCTTTGGCGACTCGCTGGATGTCTTCCGCGGTCACGGCATTAATGCGGTCAAGCTGATGGAAAAGCTCTCTCCAGTCGCCCCAGATCTGTTGGAATGTTGCAAGTTGTAAACCAAGACCTTGATTATTATCAAGCTCATTAATAAAGCTGGCCTTTGCACGAGCTTTGATCTCACCTACTTCTTTTTCAGTGAGAAGTGTATTCCGGAGCTTTTCTACCTCGGCGAAAATCTCCTTTTCGCATTCCTGATTGGTTTTTCCCTTTGACGGAAAGGCGTAGACCAAACTCATGGTAGGATATTTATCGCCAGGAAAGCCGGAGAGCGCTCCTATCTGAATTGCGGCCTTTTTCTCTTTGATAAGATTCTTGTAGAGGAGCGAGGTTCGGCCGGAACCAAGATAGTCAAGCATGGCATCAATGGCGGCTCGATCAGGATGTGTTCCTTCGGGGATATGCCAGCCAGCTACATAGACCGGCTGTGAAGGGTCTTCCAGTTCCATTCTCCTCTCGCCCAACTGAGGCGGTTCAACTGAGGCAATTCGTTCAGGAGCGGGGCGATAGGGGATTCTCTCCCAATATTTTTCAGCGAGTTTGAAGACCTGCTCGGGCTGGACATCTCCGACAACACAGACAATCAAGTTAGAGGGACTGTAATATTTCTTAAAGAAAACATCAGCTTCCGCGCGAGAATAATATTGAATATCGGACATATGTCCCACACCGGGGACTCCATAAGGATGGCTCTTGAAGGCTAAGCCAAGGAACTCTTCGATGAGACGGCCAATCGGATTTGACTCAGTTCGCATGCGACGCTCTTCGGCGACAACATCGCGCTCTTTGTACATTTCACGGAAGACCGGATTTAGGAATCGCTCAGATTCCATTGCCATCCACAATTCCACCTTATTTGATGGCAAACTGAAAAAATATGCGGTCTGATCGTTGGAAGTGAAGGCATTGAGTCCAACTCCGCCCTCGCGCTCGACGACATTTCCAAACTCGTTGGGGATGACATGCTGGTACGAGGCTTCGCGGGCCGAATCATATCGGGCATTAAGTGCCTGGACTTTCGTCGAGTCGGTGAAGCGCCCTTTGTTGCGCTCGGAGCGAAGAAGCATAAATAGCGAGTCCTCGATTTTGATGGCTTTGAGTTCGCGGTTGATATCTTTGGTCCCGAGAGTGGTTGTTCCTTTAAAAGCCATGTGCTCAAACATATGGGCCAAGCCGGTATATCCTTTGGGGTCATCGACCGAGCCGACATTGGCCCATGTTGCAAATGAAGCAACAGGCGCATCGTGACGCTCCATCACCAGGACTTTCAGTCCATTTTTCAGGGTCCGCTCGTGGACGCCTTTTTCGAGTGTCGAAAAATCAAAACCGTGCGTCGAGCCCACAGTCAAAGTTGAGAAGCCCGCTATTGTGACAAGCAGACAAAGAGTTCTCAATCTCATCACTACCTCCATGGTTTATCCAGTTAAGTTATTTACGCCAAGAATTAATACCGGATTTAGGTCTATGTCAAGCTGTTCGAGTCCCATTGCCAAAGCTATCGTTTCGATTAAAGCATATCCAGTTGGCTTTTTAGGCCAAATTGTGCGCGAAAACGGCTTAAAGTTGCTAAAAAATGAGGAGATTATAAATTTTGATAAGTACTAATGCAGTGGGTATACCAGCCATGAGTCCGAGAACTGGATGGAAGGAGAGGGCTGTGGTATGAACCTGCAAAACATTGCGTGCGACAGCGACTATTCGCTCGAAAACTTTTAACCTGAGCCAGCCGACAGTAATGTATGGTGTAGGTCCGTCGACTTTACCACCAACTGATGAGTTTTGGCTTTCGCGTGTGGAGCATGTTGTCGTTTCTCGGTATTACCCGTGCGGTAATACCTAATCGGCCAGACTCCTTACACGTTATTTCCCCGTGATAGGAATAAATTCCCTCATTTGTAACCTGCTGAGGATCGCTCCCGTTAAGATTTGCCCCGACAGCGGCCATATCAAGAAACTCTTCCTGAGTGTCAATGGGACCAGAGACAATCTCCACACGAATATCTTCGGGCTTTATCGCTCCGAGGCGGACATGGAGGGTAATCGGAATTTTCTGTCCGACTCTGGCAGTTGGGCCGATCGCAGGGAAATCTATATCGGTGATTTCGATGGAGTTCCAGCTATGACTGACGCGATCAAACCATGAGGAAATTTCTTTTGTCATGGAAAATTCCTGTGCGGTTAACTTTTGTTCGGCGCGCAATGCAGGAATGTAAAAATGATTTGTATAATCCATTAGCATTCTCTGCGCTGAGAACCGCTGACCAGCCATGTGAATTGCTGCTTTCATCTTTGTCACCCAGCCTTTTGGGACATCGGAATCATTGCGGTTGTAGAACAACGGAATTATTTCACGCTCAAGAGTATTATAGAGCGATTCAGAGTCAAGGTTGTCTTGCACGTCGAGATTGTCATATTCTTCGCCATTTCCGATTTTGAAGCCAGTTTGTTCGCTATAGCCTTCAACCCACCAGCCGTCCAGAATTGAAAGATTCAGACCGCCATTGAGTGCGGCTTTCATTCCGGAGGTGCCCGAGGCTTCCTGCGGGCGGCGAGGATTGTTTAGCCAGACATCGGCTCCCTGCACAAGGTATCGCGCGATATTGATGTCGTAATCTTCAAGGAAAATTACCCGCTGACGAAATCTCGGGTCGCTCGAATTGTCTATGACTTCTTTAATGATTTCTTTTCCCGGGTTGTCAAGCGGGTGCGCTTTTCCGGAGATAATTACCTGTACCGGCAATTCTTCGTTGTTGAGTATGGCATTCAAACGCTCGAGATTGTGAAATATAAGATCGCCTCGTTTGTAGGTGGAGAATCTGCGGGCAAAGCCTATCGTTAAGGCATGCGGGTCAAGCAGTTGATCGGCCTGTTCGAGGTCGGCGTATGATGCGCCGCGTCTCACAAGCTGCTTTTTCAGAAGTTTCCTTGCAAAGAAGACAAGCCGCTCGCGGCGTCTGTTATGAACTCGCCACAATTCGATATCAGGAATCCTGTGGGCTTTTTCCCAGATTTCAGGCGCGCCTGGTCTTTCGGTGAATTTGGGACCAAAATACGATTCAAAAAGCTCATTCATATCATGGGAAATCCACGACGATGGATGCACACCGTTTGTAATAGACTTTATCGGAATTTCCTCGCGGGGCAAATCGGGCCAAATATTGTGCCACATCTTTCGGGAGACCTGACCGTGAAGTTCCGAAACGCCATTACAGAAAGCGGAAAATTTTAGAGCAGCGACGGTCATCCCGAAATGCTCGGACTCATCTTCTGGGTTCACCCGGCCAATTGATAAAAATTCTTGCCAACTGATTCCAAGTTGTTTAACTGTCTCACTGAGATATCTGTTTATCAATACCGGATCGAATTTCTCGTTACCAGCAGGGACAGGAGTGTGAGTCGTAAAAATGGACGTCGACCACACGAAGTGGCTTGCCTCTTTGAACGAAAGCTTGCGGCTCTCCATGAGTCCGCGTATCCGCTCAAGGGTCAGGAACCACGAGTGTCCTTCGTTTGAGTGGTATATTGAAGGGGAGATATCTAAGGCCCGCAGAGCCTTGATTCCGCCTATACCGAGGACAATCTCCTGACGAATGCGAAGGTCTTTATCGCCGCCATAGAGTACCGAGGTGATATCGCGCGCACGGGCTGAATTTTCCTGTAGGTTTGTATCGAGGAGGTAGAGCGGCATTAGCCCGACTACAACTTTCCATATTTGCACTTGTACCGGCATGCCGTCCAACGTTAGTCCAATCCGGATTGGAGTTCCGTCCGGACCTTCGACCAACTTTACGGGCATGTGATACCAGTCATTTTTCTCATATCGTTCAAGCTGCCAGCCGTCGTTGGAGAGTGACTGCCTGAAGTAACCGTCACGATACAGTAGCCCGATGGCTACCATCGGAAGACCTAAGTCCGAGGCTGATTTCAGGGTATCGCCCGAGAGTACACCCAGGCCGCCTGAATAAACCGGCAAGCCAGTATCAAGACCGTATTCTAATGAAAAATAGGCGATTGTTTGTTTTTCGAAATCGCCGTATTTGAAGTGAAACCATTTCTTACGGCTAAGATAATCCTGGTACTTCTCGTAAACCTTGTCGAGGCTTGAAAGGAAGCCGTCGTCGTTGGCAGCTTTTTCAAGCTTATGTTGGGCAAGTCGTGCCAGCATTTCAACAGGATTCTGGTTGCAGCGCTCCCACATCTCGGCATCGAGGCGAATGAACAGGCGCACGATATCCCAATTCCATGAATACCAAAGGTTGTGAGCCATTTCCTGAAGAGGAGCAAGTCGAGGGGGAAGGTCGGGGAAGACCAGAAGTTGTTTGATATGTCTTACGCGCATGTCTAAAAGCCAGTCTTTCTTAGTAAATCCGTTCACATAATTGTACCATTACATAGTACATAAGTATCGGAAGATCTGTCAATTACTTTGCAGGCACCCGCCGATTCTCTTTTACGATGGAAAATATCGCACGCTCCGACACAATTTGCAAGTAAAGTGATGAGCCGCGGCGTAAAAGAAAAAGATTTTATTTTATGAGATTATCGTGTACGTTAACATACTAGATGATCTCACTTTCATTTCATGGAGCTGCCGGGACCGTAACCGGCTCAAAGTATTTGCTCAAAGCAAATGACAAAAGCATTCTTATTGATTGTGGGTTATTTCAAGGCTCCCGTGAACTGAAAGAAAGAAATTGGTCCAAACCGGCCTTCAATCCGACAGATGTTGCCGCAATAATAATCACTCATGGCCATATAGATCATATCGGTTATCTGCCCCGTTTAGTCAGTCTCGGTTTTAATGGGAAGATTTTTGCTACTCCACCGACTGTCGATATATCAGCAGTGTCGCTTCTTGACACGGCAAAGATTCAGGAAGAAGATGCCGAGTATCGCAACCGCAAGAAACTCACACGTCATGCCCCGGCTTTGCCGCTGTTTACCGTTGACGATGTCGAACAAGTAGGCAAACTTATGTCGCCAGTCCAATTTGGTTCATGGACGCACATCGGCAAAGAATTTAAATTTCGCTATCATGTGGCCGGACATCTCCTCGGTGCAGCAGGTGTGGAAATTGAAGTGAATGATGGGAATAAAACAATTACGCTTTTGTTCTCGGGCGATGTCGGCCGTTATGGCAATCTTCTAACTATCGACCCCAGCGAGCCGCCGCAATGCAATTATCTTATATGTGAATCCACATACGGCGGACAGATGCATCCGGTAGAAGATCCGCATACTATTCTGGCTGATCTAATTAACGACGTTATTCGCCGCAGCAGCATACTGCTGATTCCAGCCTTCGCGATTGGAAGAACACAGCAGATAGTATATCTCGTCAACGATCTCATAATCCATGGCCGGATACCGCCGATTGATATTCATGTTGACTCGCCAATGGCAATAACTGCTACGGACATTTACACGAAATATTCGAGTTATCATCGCCTCGAGGCTGGTTTACCTTGTGGTCTGAAGGGAATAATTGAGGGCGACCATGTGAAACTTCACCGTACAAAAAAATCCTCAAAAAGTCTCAATGACCTGGCCGGTCCAGCAATAATTATCTCGTCGAGCGGAATGATGACCGGAGGACGCATCATGCACCATCTGCTGAATAGGCTCGGAAACCCGTCGACCACAATTGCTGTTGTCGGGTTTATGCCAGAAGGAACTTTGGGAAGAAAGTTGCTTGATGGCGAAAAGCTTGTTTATATTCACAAAACGCCAATAGATGTACAGGCAAAGATTGTAAAAATATCGAGTTTATCAGGACACGCCGACTACCAAGAGTTGCTTCATTGGGTTGAGCCCATGACAACTGCGCCGCGAACAGTGTTTCTTACTCACGGCGAACCGCCGATGGCCGCCGCGATGGCAGATCATCTCAGTTCAGTGCGGGGTTGGAATACCCTAGTGCCGGTTATGGATCAAGTTGTGGAATTAAACTGAAGGAATACCTTTTGAAAGTAGACAAAGAATTAGAAGCCAAAAAGCGCAGAATGATTGGCAAATTGACGAGATCCAAGGCATATCGTGTCGCCTATGAAGACCTTGAATTTCTCGGCTCAGCCTATGCAAGACCGACTCGACTTCAGCTGGAACTGTTAAAGCCCGAAGTCATTTTCCGCGAATTGGGCATTGAATCGACCATTGTTGTCTTTGGAGGAACCCGTATCCTCGAACCGGCGCATGCAAAAGAACGGGTAGAAGAACTGGAACGAGCCATCAAAAAGCATCCCCAAGACGCCCAGTGTAAAAAGCAGCTTGCAGTTGCAAAATCAATCGTCGCTAAATCCGGCTACTATGATGAAGCTCGGAGATTTGCGCAACTTGTGGCCACTGAGACAGCCTTACCCGACCAGCATGAATTTGTTATTGTGACTGGAGGCGGCCCTGGTATAATGGAAGCGGCCAATCGTGGGGCCTACGATGTCGGCGCGAAGTCAATCGGTCTGAACATAACGCTCCCCCTGGAGCAGGAGCCAAACGCCTATATTTCTCCCGAACTCTGTTTACAGTTCCATTATTTTGCCATTCGTAAAATGCACTTTCTCCTGCGGTCAAAAGCGCTTGTCGCCTTTCCGGGCGGTTACGGAACACTTGATGAGCTGTTTGAAGCGCTGACACTTGTGCAGACCGGGAAAGTTCTTCCGCTGCCGATTGTCCTTTTTGGCGAGAAGTACTGGCGCGGATTGATTAATTTTCAGCACTTGGTAGACGAGGGGACAATCGCCGAAGCCGATCTTAATCTTTTTGTCTATGCCGACAAAGCAGAAGTAGCATGGGAATACATCAAGAAATTTCACCGGGTGGCCAGCGAAAAGGAGAAGGTCAAGATGGCGATTGAGCATGCCAAGCTCACCAAGAAATCGCAGAAGAAGCCCGGAACTTGACAATGACTGACTTTTCTATTTGCGGAGGAAACCGCGCTCTTTAAGATAGCCGAGCATATGCCCCCGAAGCGTTCCTTGGTCGGTGGTCGCCATACGGCGTGCCGAGTGCTCTGACCAAGAATACAGGTCATCGAAATCTTTGTAGTTGTCGCGATTTACTTCGCGCCCTTTTAAGTATCCCAGTTCGTGGATTGTTTTATCATACTCCATTACCACTGATTCAAATTGTTCGGACGAATATGTCTCGCGGTGGTATATTCCATCCATTGGCAAGCGTGGCTTCGCTTTCGGTGTCTTGGGAGGATAACCCAATGACATCCCCATGACAGGATAGACAAGCTCAGGTAGATTGACCAGCCTTCCGACTTCGACTGGGTTGTTGCGGATCCCGCCCACCATGACACCGCCGAGACCCAATGCCTGTGCCGCAACTAAAGCCCTGTCAGCGGCAAGGGCGGCATCGACTGTGGCGACAATGAACACCTCGGTGTATTCGCCATGAAATGGGTACTCGCGTGTCTTGTTAAGGAGACTTAACCGGTACAGGTCAGCGCAAAAAATGAGGAAGAGAGACGATTCCGCAACATGACTCTGCCCTCCGGTTAATTTGGCCAGCTCATCCTTTGTGGACTGGTTGCGAATACCTATTATGGAGTACGCTTGGAGATTTGACGATGTGGCCGACCTCTGGGCTGTCTCTATTATAATTCGTTCTTGTTCATTTGTAATCTGTTCGCCAGTAAACTGACGTACCGAGGCGTGGCTTTGAAGTAGTCTCAAGAGTTCGTTCATGTATCCCTCATAAAAAACAAGTACACAAAAAAAGACCGGACTGAAAATCAGTCCGGTCTAAATATAACAATGCGACAGGCAGGGTCAACACCCGCATGCAGTACTTCTAATTCGATCCGTACTCGCGGCTTGCCTGCTGAGCGGCGTTTATCTGTCTGACTACTTCTTTGAAGTGAGCCTGTGACATGCCATCGACCGCCGTTGAGCCGGCAGAGCGGGTGGCTGAGGCCTTTATGGCATCGAGGTCATTTCCTGCAAGGGTGCGGGCATCTGAAGGATATTGAGCCGGAGTGCTCAAGTAAATGCCGATAAGCTGATTGAGATTGCTCAACTGGAGCTGGCGGCGGAAGGAATTCACATTTCTATTATTCTCCGCCTCGCTCCAGATTGCTTTGCGCACGTCGCTGAACATTTCATACATCGTGTACATATCATCACCTGATTTGACCCTCTCGGTATTGTTGAGCAGTCGGCCAAGTGTTAAAGGATGGTACAGTTTATTGAGCGCGCTGTTCTGGACACTGAGTACCTGCTGGTGGAGCGGATAGTCGACTTGTTGAACAGAGAAGGCGGAGAATGAGAAGTCCTGGAACTGTTCGGGTTGCAGCTTATTAAGTAAATAGTTCGAGAGATTAAAGGCATCGGCAGCGAAAATCTTATCTCTCAAAAATGCCATGGCGCGCCGCTGTTCTTTTGCGGGTATAGGTGTGAATGGTAGTTCGCCGTCCTTATCGCCGACATGCATTCTGCTATGGCGAATACCGCCGACAAATTTAGGAACAACAGCGGCTGCATATAGATAGGGTGACCAGCCGTTCTGGAAGGCAAAGAGGATATCCTGGTAACGTTTGCCCGGCTGTTCGAACTTCTTAATGGCATCGGTCCAAATCGTCTGGGTAATGGCGACACTTCGCTCAAAATAATCAATCGGGTCAGAGCCGATATCCCAGATATTGCAATAGGGGTCGATTCCTTTGGCCGACAGACCAAAGGCGTCTTCGTCGGTGCCATACACATTTCCAGCCTCTGAAGCGCGATTGGCAATTTCTTTCAGTTTGTCAGTTTCATCCTGAGGCGTTTTTGAACCAAGATCGGAATATGAATATGCAATAATCCAGTCATCATAGGGACCAGCGGCATAGGTGTAAAAGTCGCCTTGCTTAGTACCTACTCCTGCGATATTCGGAGCCGGATAGTCCATCACAGTGCCGAGCTGGCCGTGCACTGAACTGAAAGCCGGGTCATTGATCTGATCGAAAGTATAAATACTTGATGACTCAAAGTTATGCCTGAAGCCAAGAGTATGGCCAACCTCGTGCGAAACCACGAAAGTCAGGAAGGATTTGACATAGGCGTCAGAGAGAGAATCCTTGTCGGTCTTCTCATCGGTAGTTGCAATAAGATATGCCAAACCATGAGAGGCGACAAACGCTCCTTCGGAACCGGCAGCACAGCGATGGCCAAGGTCGTTGATGTGGGCTTTGATGGCGCTCGCCAAATCAATGGCCGGCTCTTCGAGCGACACGCCATCGTAGGATAACGGTTTGACCCGTCGAGCAGCCCCGAGCATTGCATTTCTGACAAAATCAGAATTCAAGTTGATATCGGCGTCGAATATCTCGCCGGTCATCGGATTTGCTCGGCTGGGCCCAATGGCCGCATACGGGCTGTTCTTGGTAATTGACCAGCGAACTACGCTATAGCGGATATCAGCTGGATCCCAGGTGGCGGTATCGGGCATGACTTTGGCCACGATGGCGTTACGGAAGCCGATTTTTTCAAAGGATTGATTCCAGTATTCAATACCTCGAGCAATGGCGTCGCGATACTCAACCGGCGTTGTATTTTCAATCCAGTAGACGATCTGGTTGACCGGCTCAGAGATACGAGCTTCGGGATTCTTTTTCTTGAGATTCCATCGATTGATATAGCGAACATAGGGTGTTTCCGTTTCGATTTTGGAATAGTCCTGAATGAGGGTCATGAAATGTCCCACACGGTCATCGGCCAACCTTGGTACATAGTCAGTCTTAAGTATTTCGCTGAGCGAATAGTTGTATGTATGGAAAAAGCTGTATGGATTCTGTAGCGCATCGCCGCCTTGAGGACGCGACGTCTTAAAGTGAAGTTTCACTCCGATTTCCGTGTTTTTTGGAAACGACCTCACACCGGTAAAATAACTATTCTTCTGGTCAAATGAAATTCCCGTCTGTCCGGCAGAACCAAGAAAGAAATTAATGTTCTCGGCATCACGAACAAAAAGCGGGGAAGGGTCAATCAGAATCGCATTGGTAGAATCCTGCGGAAGGGATTTAACAGTTGTTGAGGCAACCAAGGCATCCGAGATGCCCGATTGGAGCGCACGTTTCATCGATGACGTGCTATCGGCGCTAAAGCGGACATTCTTTTCGAGGAGCATAACAGATTTTCCGACTCTTTTAAAAAAGAATGGAAAAGTCTGATTCATTAGACTTCCTTCGGCAAATTCGCCGTCGCCACCGGTTCTTGTCTCACCGCAGAGGAATACCTTGTCAAATTGATCCGGATTAATAGCCATGAGCATTGAGTTGTCTGTGCTGTCATAGTAGAAAGTGAATAATCCATTTATGGCCACTTTGTCCTTGATCATCTCTGAAAATGGTTTTTCGTCTTCCTTTTTCGCGGGTCCCTTTGACGAGGTCTTTGATTTTCCCTGGCGCTTAATCTGGGAATGGTCGGTGAAGGCGCCAGCCGAAGGCGCCGAAGCAGCCATAAGCGCCGTCACACTCAGTATGACAATTAAGTGTTTTAAAGACATATACTTTCCTCGTGTATTGCTATTGTTCTCATTCTGTGTTGCGGGAAGAGACTGGGTTACCATTGTGAGTAACTCCTTTTGGTCTCCTGTGCGGCCTGAATTTGACGATTGACTTCTTTGCAGTGAGCCTGAGAGATTCCGTCGAGCGCAGACGAGCCAGCGGCCAGGCGTGCGGACGCGGCGATAATCTCAAGGTCATTCGATGCGAGACTTCGGGCATCGTAGGGATACTGACCTATGGGACTCAGGTAAATTGTGATTATGTCATTTAGCTGTGAGAGCTGGAGCTGACGTCGATAGGAATTAATCGACCGCGGGGAATCAAGTTCGCTCCATATTGATTTTCTCACTTGGGTAAACATGTCAAAGATAGTGTACTTGTCCTGACCTTCGGCAAAACGCTCGATATTATTGACGAGCCGTCCGAGCACATGGGGGCTGTAGAGCCGGTCAAGCGCGGTATTTTGAATACTCAAGACTTGCTGGTGCAGGGGATAGTCAATCGAGGCCGCAGTAAACGCGGAGCCCTCGAAATCAAGAAATTGCTCAGGCTGTAATTTATTCGCGAGGTCTGCCGGAAAATCGAAAGCATCCGCAGCCCAGATATTTTTACTCAGGAATTCGACTGCTCTGCGCTGGTCAGCCGCGGAAACCGGGGTAAATGGAAGGTTTGCGTTTTTATCTCCGATATGGCTCTTGTTGTGATAGAGACCGCCAACATATTTCGGAGCGACAAGAGCCCCCTCACGAAATCCGCGCCAGCCCGACTGAAACGCCGCCAGTACTTTCTGGTATCTATCGCCGGCTTTTTCAACTGAATTGACACCTTTTGTCCAGAGCGCTTTGGTTAAGGCAATTTTTCTCTCGCTATATGCAAGAGGATCACTTCCCATTTCATGCTGGTTTACCAGAGGATCAACCGATTTAATATTCCAGCCGAAACCGTCTTCGTCCGTTGAATAGACAAGCAGTGGATCTCCTGAACGCGAAGCAATCTCTTTTAGTTTTACAACTTCCTCCTGCGGAGTTTTTGCGCCAAAGTCAGAATAGCCATATTCTACAACCCATTTGTCATATGGGCCGGGTACTGATGCATAGAATTCACCTTGTGGCGTTCCGGGAAGAGCGAGGTTGGGGCCGTTGTAATCCATGACCGAGCCGCCCATGCTGTGTTTGCGGGTAAAGTCACGGTCCGCAAGCTGGTCAAGCGTATAAATGGTGGAAGCTTTAAAATTATGTCTGAAACCGAGTGTGTGTCCGATTTCATGGGCTACAACTTCGACGGTGTAAGCATGGACATACTCTTTGGTCAACGAGTCTCGTGAAAGTGGATCGGCCATCATGGCAAGATTGCCGAGTACAAATGCGGCATCAGATAGCGATTCTTCGCCGCGCAAACAGGTCATTCCTTTCACCGAGTGCTGATGATTGTCAACTTTGTTAAACGACTCGTCTTCAGAAGGCGAGCCATCAAAAGTCGATGAAGGTTTGATATAACTGGCCATGGTGGTGTACATGAACCGAAGCCAGTCGGCCGACATGCGGATATCGGCATCGTAGATTTGACCGGTGTACGGATTTGATCGGCTTGGGCCGACAGCATAGGCGGCCCCGGGCTGGATCATCCAGCGCACAACACTATAACGGACATCGGCAGGGTCCCAGTCGGCATCGTCCGGCATCTGTTTAGCAACAACCGCTCCGCGGATGCCTATTTTTTCGAAAGCCGGATTCCAGAACTCTATGGCTTCAGCGAATGCATCGCGATATTCTTTGGGAACCGTATTCTCAATCCAGAATACTATAGGCTCGACCGGTTCAGACATTGATGCCGTCGGGTCTTTTTTCTTGAGATTCCAGCGATTGATATACCGCACATAAGGCGTTTCCGATTCTATACCGCTATAGTCCTGATACACATCCATGAAATATCCTATACGGTCATCTCCGAGTCTGGGGACATAATCAGTTTTGGGGAGGGATGATATGGAATAGTGATAGCCATGAAAAAAGCTATATGGATTCTGCATGGTGGCTCCGCCTTGCGGGCGCGGAGTCTTATAATGAAGCTTTACCGAAATCTCTGAATTTTCCGGAAATGATTTCACGGTTTCAAAATAGCTGTTCTTTTGATCAAACGAGATCCCGGGACCTGTCGGACCATTGAGAAAGAAGCCAGCATTGGCCGGATCTTGGAGGAACAGGGTGGAAGGATCAACAAGTACCGCCTTCGTTGAGTCTTCCGGCAGTGACATGACTGTTGCGGAACCAACCAAGTGATCGGAAATCGCTGTTGGTATCGCCGCCTTCATTGTCGAAGCGCTGTCGGCTCGCACTCTAAGATTTTTTTCGAGGAACATTATTGATTTGCCTACTCGCTTGAGATAGACAGGATAGGTGTTGCCCATACTCGAGTTATCAAAAAATGCGCCCTCAGCCGATGTGCGTGTTTCACCGCAGAGGTAAACGGGACCGAGTTGGTCGGGTTTGACTGCCATAAGTACGCTGTTGTCTACTGTGTCAACATAGAAGGTAAATAGCCCAGCTACTTTGACCCGAGTTTTTACCAGTTCGGCAAATGGTTTCTCATCACCCTTTTTTGCCGCACCGGCTGTGGAAGGCCTTTCTTTTGTCCGGACTGACTGGGCATGATTTGAACCTGCGTGCGCCAAACCCGTGAGACCAAAAATCAGCAGAAAACAAACGCTTGCCGCCAATTTCATACTCCTGTGTGTCATTCAGTTCTCCTTGGTATTAATTCAATCGAGGAATTTATCTTTTCGAAATGTACTAGAAATAACATGTTTGCAAAAGTCCACATTACCTGTCTTGTGTGACGAAAGAAAAACAGCAACCTGCCAGGGATCAGTTGGTCAAATGACAGATTTGAGAGGCTTGAGCGGTTATTTGGACTAATGACGGTTACGTCTCACTCTAAACTAAACATTCATCATTGTGCATTCTTCTCATTGTCTCACAACAAAGTACTGACAATATTACGACTGTCAACCCCATATTGTTCAATTTATTAAAACAATGAGAGGATTATGTTTTGAAGGTGCGCTAAATTGGCCGGTATCTGGGAGAAAAGTGACTCTCATTCAGCGCTTTTCGAGCGAAGCGGAACGAAGCGAACATCATACAGAACCCGGGTCGAAATACCAGATTCCCCTTTTTCAAGAAGAATGAGCTCCTGTTTCCCATCTTCATCCGACACCAGTGGAATAAGCATTCGGCCATTACTCCCAAGCTGATTTGTCAGCGCCGATGGAACAGTTTTTGAAGCCGCGGCCACCGTTATCGCGTCGAATGGGGCCTTATCAGGCCACCCTTCGTTGCCATCTCTCAGTTGAGTAAACACATTTGTATATCCAAGCTGGCGTAAGAGTCTGCTTGCATCACTAAAGAGTTCCGGAATAATCTCAACTGTATAGACTTCGCGTGCTATCTCTGCCAGAACTGCTGTCTGGTAACCACAGCCCGTGCCAATTTCAAGAACCCTGCTACGATGCGTTAATTTCAAATGCTCGGTCATGGAGGCGACGATAAAGGGCTGTGAAATGGTTTGAGCGTGACCAATTGCGACAGGATAATCGGCATAGGCTTCGCCTCGGTTATCATTCGGGACAAAGAGATGGCGGGGCACCGTTCGCATCGCCGCCAGAACATCTGGATCTTGAACGCCACGGGATATTATTTGATTTTCGATCATTTTCATCCGGCGCGCGAAATATTCTGATTCAGATAATGTCAAATTGTGCTCGGTCATCTCATTTCCTCATCGCTATTTTAATTATACAATGAAATTAGCTATTCCGTAAATCAGGTAAAAAAAGACCGGCATTAGCCGGTCTTTTGTATCTTATAACTGGGATACGCCTGCTCTAATCGCAGCAAAGCGGTTGAAGACTGATGAAAAGGAAGTCGATGAGGACCGTTAAATCTGAAATGTCAATGATATCATCGCACTCGACGGCTCCCGAACCAAATGGATCCGGTGCTGGGCCGCCAAGGAAAAGGTATTCAATCATGTAGGTAAGGTCGGCAATATCCGGAGGTGAGTTGCTTCCATCCACATCACCGCAGATAAAGCTTCTGAAAAGAAATGACGATGCCGGGCTGTAATTTGAAGCGAAGCCCGCCGAATCAAGTCCTTTCACACGCCAGTAATATGTCTGGGACTGAATCAACTGAGATGTCGGGAATACGAAGCTGTCGGCATATACAAATCCGCTGAACGTATTGAAATCGATGAAATTCGCTAATTTTGAAATGTGCAGATAGTAATATTCTTTAGATGTGGCAACACCGTCATCCGGAGTGCCACTCCAATCAAAAGTGATGCTGTCCGTTCCGATGGTCGCTGTATGAGCTGGTAATGACAGCGTCGGAATAACAGGCACTTCACTGTCAAGCAGGAAGGTTGACGCAGCCGAGAAAGCAGATTGATTTCCTGCAAGGTCCACCCGTTTAACACGCCAGTACCATAGTCCCTGACCAAGCGAATTCACAAGTTGGGAAGTAGACGTAACCGGCTCAATGGTGGTCACACCAGCATCAAATACTGGACTCTGAGAAAGCTCTATTTTAAAATGCTCAGGCGTTATTAGCGGCGGCGGAGTGCCTGTAGCCGTCGTAAACGACAAGTTGACAGTCGAAGTCGAGATGACCGCGCCAGATGGCGGCGAGACCGTATTTGCTGAAAGAGGCGATACGTTATCAATATGCAGAGACCGCGGTACAGCCTGAAGTGAGGATGAGTCAGGGCCGACAAATGTCCTCACACCCCAAAAGTAATGTCCGTCGGACAGCGAATCGACCGAGGGCATTGAGAAATTTGTTGTCGCAAGTCCGGTGTATGTCCTGACGGTATTGTTAAAGAGATTATCGGTTGCAACGTAGAGGGAGTAATTATCTCCGGCAGCACTCCACGCAAAGGATTGGACACCATTTTTCGTGTAGATAGTAGAATCAGGCGATTCAAGCACAGGAGGGAAGACCGGATTTGTAACCACCAGTGAGAAACTTGCGCTATCGGCGGCAGAATTATCAGAAGATGTTGCGATAATAGTAATTTGGTTACTGCTTAGATGCGAGACCTCGGGCGGTACTTGGGCTGTAAAACTCACAATAGAATCAGCGTTAATTCCAAGCTGGATAATTCGCGAAGGTGGCGCAAAACTCCATCCGGCGATGACGGATGGAGTGACAGTGATATTATCCGAGGAGTTCGATATGTTTTGCAATTTTATTGTAAACGGGAAGCTCGAAGGCGAAGTCGTAGTATCTTCGGCTGGCTCCTCTGAAAGCAGAAGTGAATAGACTGCATTTGCAGAAACCAGTGTCTGGCGCTGAGCCTGTACCAGAGTATCGCTGAGACTATTTGCCCGGCAAGTCACTGTTGATCCGGTTCCTGCCAAGGTCCCGGGCGGGATATTAATAAGTTGTCCAAACAACGAAGAATCAAAAGGCGACAGCAAAATAACAGAGTCAACAACTGCCGCAGACCAGTTTAGGTTATCGCTAATACGCACTCGAACAGAGTCCGGCGATGCCCCAATATTTTTCACCCAGAATTGCGCTGTGCCGGTGGCTCCCGGATTGGCTGAGAGGTCGCCAGCATCAAAAACTTCAACAGCACTCAAGCTCCCGGGAGTGTGAATGCTGTCAGGTGTAAAGATTAGCGAGTACTTTTGCGGGCCGGTGGGAATATTAAAGCCGTCAATTTTGGCCTTCCACAGTCCGGGGGCGGGGTTATTGATTTCGACAGTTTCGACGTTATTTGTCCGGTCTATGCCGCGGGTGGCGGCGGTGGAGGGGATTGCCGGATTTAGAATCCATGACTGCGTGGCAGCATTCGATGGACTCAATAAGGTCAGGTCTAAGTCATTGATTAGATTTTTGCCGGCGAATCCCGAGCCACCCGGATCGTCCCAGACAATGGTAACTTTGAGTTTCGCAGTTCCTGATGGCACAGTTAGGTCGTAGAGGTTTGTGACGCCTGTAGATATTTGTCCTTCAACATACGAAGGGCTTCCGATGCCGATCTTGTTAACAGCCTTGACGCCGTCAACTTTTCCATGTCCGTTCTGAAAATCCGGCCCGACTGAACCAAGATCGATAGCGGTGTTAATGAGGATTCCCTTGATGGTAGAGGGCAATATGGTACCGCTTCCGATCTTTATATTCCACTGCTCTTTCATCAAGGCCAGCATTCCAGCGACGGCAGGGGCAGACATCGAAGTCCCGCAGAGAGTGGCGTAGCCGTTTCCCAAGCTTGTGCTGGTAACGCCGCCATCGCCATTGCTTTGACAGCCCGGACCAACCACATCCGGTTTAATACGGCCATCGTCACAAGGCCCCCACGATGAAAAACTGGTCATACTGCTACTGTTGGAGTTGATGGCCCCGACTGTGATGAGATTTTTCCCGGTACCCGGAGGCGAAACAGTATTGTACGTCCATCCGATCGAACCGCAATACTGCGTTGAAGTGCCCCTCATGTTCCCTGCTGACCAGCAGATAGATATCGGAGCGCCGGATGAGCCTCTTACAATGTTATCGATAGTTGAGCTGACACTGAAGTAGTTTCCGAGTGTATTTTGACATGAGCTTTCTGTGGCGGGATCACTCACACCATAACCCCAGGAATTTGTGGATATCTCTGCTCCATTACTAAGAATAGCATCACTATACTCGTTGCTTGCCTCCGACGCAGAGTTCCACCAAAGCTGAGTGAGCATCTGCGCGCCGGGAGCTACTCCTTTATATGCCCCGCCAGATTGCTGACCGGAACCAAGCACTGTTCCAGCGACATGGGTGGCATGGGTGGCAAAGGCTGCACCGTCGGCGGATATGACCCGCCCGGCAAAATCAGCATGAGAAACATCGGCACGGCCGCCATCCCACTCGGCAAGCATGACTCCGGCGCCAGTCAAATTGTAAGGCGAAGCCTGGGTAACCGAAGCGCCAAGATTTGTTCGCACTCCGTCGTTGTGTTCCTGTGGTTCTGGCATAGCCGGCTCTATCCAAAGAACTTCATCAAGTTCAGATAATCTGTAGATGGCCTGCTCAGGGAGGACAAGTTCAATGACATTGGTGGAGCTTTCGACTCCGAGAATCTGCGCTCCGAACTCCTGCTCAAATTTTGCTGACCACTGTTGAAGATTTTGGTCGCGGTGAAGCACGATTGCGAATTGCAGCGAATCGCCGCCACGGCGGGCTTGTTGGGGAATTTGATTTTCCGAAATGAGCGGGGATATTTTTTGAATGGGTTGAATCTCGCCAATCCAGCGAATGTCGTTTGACTCAACGTCCCTTTGGCTTAGTGAACGAGTTAACACAGCGGTAAAGGCGAAATTAGGCACATAGTCAAGCAATACTATGCCTTGCGCTTCTAACTGAATTTTATCCTGTTCATCAAGGGCGCGTTCAAACTGGATGAGCAGATGCTTTCCGGAGGCCGAAGCCGCGATTGCCGAAGGTACAGTTTTGACAGGCTGGGGAGTGAACTCTCCCGTGGTTAGTTTCACCGCAAAATCAAGATCGGCTGAAAACGCAGAGTTCATGATCAGCAGAGATGCCGCAGAAAGAGAGACAAAACGTTTGAAAGAGTGCCAAATGTAGGTCATTCAAATAATTCCAATTCCGTGAGGAGAAGTTAATCTGCAATACCGCAGTACAAAATGCAGGGATTCAACACCGCAATATAAGCTTTAGACCGAGGGAAGTCAATACGAAACCCTTTTGCAGCACAGAGTTTCGCAGTTTGAGACTTCGTACAGGACTCACTCAAAACTCTCATCTTAATCCGTCGCAGAAACTGCTTGTGTTACCATTATCGGTTTAATAATCTAAGTGTAAAGGAGTAAAAGATGGCAAAACGATACTGGCTTTTTAAGTCCGAACCCGACTGTTTTTCGATTGACCACCTCAAGGCAGCCGATAACTCGACTGCGTCATGGGACGGGGTACGCAATTATCAGGCGCGAAATATGCTCAGAGACGAAATCTCGGTCAATGATGAGGTATTTTTCTACTACAGCAGTTCTGATCCGCTGGGAATATCCGGAGTCTGTTCTGTGTCAAAAGGCGGATATCCTGACCATACTGGCTGGGATATTAATGGACAGCATTATGACCCTAAAGCCTCGCCTGACAATCCAATCTGGTATATGGTCGATGTTTCGTTTGTCAAAAAATTCCCACGAGTAATTTCACTCGCCGAACTGAAAGGAATGCCCGGGCTGGAAGACATGGTTGTGACTCAGCGCGGAAGTCGGCTCTCGATTCAGCCTGTTCGGCCTGAGGAATGGGAAATTATTTTGCAGTATGCAAAGAAGCTCAAATAAACAGAAAGCTATTTGATGAGGGAGAGTTTTCGGACGGCGACTTCTTTGCCTGCTATCAGGCGATACATATAAACTCCAGATGCGGCTGAATGGCCTAAATCGGTGTCTCCATTCCATTTGATCGAATGATTTCCTGCTCCAAGTAGAGTTGCCGAGAGCAATGTTTTTGTTCTTTGTCCGAGCAGATTATAGACAACCAAGTAGACCTGCGAGACTTTAGACAGCGAAAAGTTAATTGTCGTGCTTGGATTGAATGGATTGGGGTAGTTCTGTGCCAGAGAGAAACTGAAGGGAAGGGGCTGCGTGTCATGCGGACTGTCTGTAGCAGCATCGACAGTGATGTTTTGTGAAAAAGCCGAACTGTTACCTTCTGAATCAGTGGTAAAAGCCGTGAGAAGATCACCTATATTAAGAAGGGCTCCATAAGTTTGGTCTATTGAAAAAGTGAAACTGCCGTTGCCATTCAATATGAGTGTCCCGCCAATCTCGATTTCGCCTTCGCCCGAATCCGAGGGATCAGGGGCCGCCTTGTACAGAGTAATAGTTCCCGATGACGATAATCCCTCTCCGGTGACTGTCGAATCAGAAGCTGACAATATAACCGGTGGAAGAAGATTTCTCTGCGCACCGCCACGCAGTACAATCCCAAGGCTATCATTATTGAGAAAGCTCGTGTTTATTACGGGATTGGCGAGCGTCTCGACATCGCTGAAATAGATTCCAAAGCCATCATTATTCGCAATTAGGTTTTTGTAGCCATTTATGGCTCCAATTTGGTTATGCTTCGCTCCGCCAAAGACCCCGATGCCGTGGCCCCGATTCGGCAGTTGGCCTGACCCGTTTGCCGTGGTGCCTATACGATTGCCGGTAATTTGATTGTAATCTGTTCCTAAACCTTCAATGTGAATTCCCCTGCCCAAACCGTTTGTATAGCTGTCGGCCCCGTTTCCGGAGATAAGATTTCCAGCCTCGGCAGTAGCCCCACCGATAATATTGTACGATGCGCCATTGCCAATAATGATTCCCGCGCTCCCATTTCTAAGTGCGCGAGTCCCGCTCAAATCAGTGCCGATATAATTTCCTGCGATATGGTTATCGGTGGTTCCTTCGTCATAAAGAATGACTCCCGCGCCATAAGGATACTGATCGGCTCGATTGCCTGAGATGAGGTTTCCGTGAGCAAGTGTCTCCCCTCCGATGCGGTTGGAACTTGCCTCGCCGCGAATCATTACACCTGTGCCATTCAAGAGCGAGGAATTTCCGCTGATATTGACGCCAATAAAATTGCCCTCGACAATATTTTCTCGGGCATGCTTCTCAATCACCAGTCCGATTCTATTATTGCCTGAGATGACATTTATATCCCGGATGCCAAGACCGCCAATTTGATGTAATCTCGCACCGTCGGTTATGACAACTCCGTCACCGTCGACTGTGCCATTCGTCATTGGCCCAACCCCCCTGTACTCGGTACCTACAAGATTGTTTTGAACAACATTCTTCTGTGTGGTCACCCCTGAAATATAAATGCCATTTCTGTCATTGCCTGAAATGACATTGCGGGCAGGCGAATAACTGTCTCCGATGAAATTCTGTGAAGCGCCGTCAGTAACGACTATCCCGTTCCCTCCATTGCCGCGGGGGAGACGTCCTGTTCTGTCGAGGCCGATATAATTGCCAAAGATATAATTTCCAGTGGTATTGACATCACGCAGGAGTACTCCATCACCTTCGTTTCCTGAGATGACATTACGATTAGCAATACTATCTCCTCCAATCGTGTTCGCTTTCGCTCCATCGGAAAGTAAGATTCCTCCGAGAGTGTTTCCGAGAGCAGTGATTCCAGTTATTGAGGTTCCGATATAGTTGCCGCTTATTTGGTTGTTTAAGGCGCCGGTTGAAATTGCAATTCCATACTTACTGTTACCTGAGATGATATTCCGTTTGGCATCACCGTCACCCCCGACAAAGTTATTATGCGCGCCTGACTCGAGCGACACCCCTATTTTATTTGGGCGCTTGGAAAGTCCTGAGTGGTCGACGCCAATATGACAATTAATTATTGCATTATAAGCCGCTTGAGTGCCAGAAATTGTAATCGCGGCTGTCTTTTCGAGGTCGAGACCATTGTCAGTGAAAACAGTCGTGGAGTTGATTCCGGTATCACCGAGAATGTTAAAGGAGCTTGATATATTAATAGCGTTGCCGCGTGAGCGACGAAACGTAAGATTTGAGATTCTGTTACTATCGGATTCCAACGATAGCGTGTGAGACGCATAAGGATTGCCGAGACCGTCAATTATTGGCTGCCCGCTTTCGCCCATGAGAATGAGCCTGTTGCCAGTGACCCTCAGCGGACCAAAGTAGAGTCGCACAACCGTAATCGTCTGGGAGATAATGATGGTGTCACTGTCAGGAAGCGCGTTGGTCTCCTCGATTGCCTGTCGAAGGCTGCATCCAAGCGAGTCGCCGCAGAGGGCATCGCCGACAACCACCTCGTGTCTCTCGAGGTTGTTTGTCACATAGAATGTTTTAGAGAAGACACGTGAAGTCTGCAGTGAAACTACAAGGACTGCAAGCAAAAGGATTGTGAGGTTACGATGCGACAAAACAGTTGTCCAATCTGGTTCTTTATGAGCGTAAACGCGCTTAACGTATCAAAAGCATCTTGCGTGATTCATGCAGATTTCCAACGGTGAGTCTATAGAAATACAGGCCGCTTGCAACATGCTCTCCACTGTCTGAGCGGCCATCCCATGTTGCAGAGTTGCTGCCGGCTGGCCGCTGTTCGTCTACCAGTGTCGCTACTGTCTGACCCAGTATATTTAAGACAAAAAGTCGGACTGCTGATGTATGCGAAAGGCTAAAGGATATGGTAGTGGTAGGATTAAACGGATTCGGGAAGTTTTGAAGAAGAACTGGTGAAGATTCTCCGCTATCTTCGACCGGGACCTGTGCGCCGTTCGCATTTAGCAAAAATATATTGATAGCCCGTCCGTCGGATACCGCGACCCGCCCTGATCCGGCCGCGATCATACTTCCCCCCCGTCCACCAAAATCGATCAACACCGGGTTTCCTCCGCTTATATCAAACATTCCGATGCCTGACGCGCCTACTGTGAAAAGCGTGTCTGAGGTGACTGCGGAACTGACTATATCAAAGGGGAGCAAGAGCGTTGAGTCGACTCTTGCCTGCGACGGTAATGTAAGATCAAAACGAAGTATGGTTGATCCCCCGAGAGCGAACAATCTCTCAGCCGTAGAATCGCCGGCATTGACGGGATTCTTAATAACAATGAGATCAGTTGCCATTTGGGAGAGGAGAATGCGCGAACGGAACTCTGTCTTCAGATCGCTGAGAAGCCGGTAGACCCACAATTCTTTTTTGGACGTGGAAACCACAAGCAAGGAATCGACAAGTTCAACATCGAGCACTCTTCCGATGAATGTAACTCTTTTCCTGAGAACGGGTGCGAGGGTATCTTGGAGTGAGAAGATATTTACCGAAGCCTGGCCTATCGTGACCAACGCCTGCATGGTGTCATTATCGAGAGGGAGGTACTTTACTCGGGCAATGTCTACAGAATCTGCCGGAAACTGCGTGACGATGGGAAACGTACCGCTGGCAACACGGTATCCTAATATTGACTCAAGTTGAGGATAAAGAACAAGGACAGTGTCCCCGACTGACTCGATGTCTTTGATGTGATTTATTCCGTCATTTAAGACCGTGTCTCGATTTGCCTTTCCGCTTGTGGAAAAACGATAGACTTCCAGTGGATTTGCAGTGCCTCCGGTGTAAAGGTAGTCACCATCGATAACAATATCATTGATTGGACCGGTGCGACGATAGTGACGAAGAGGCGAATCAGTCAGCCTCCAGGTGTCCAGGCTGTGTGAAATAATCCCTCCACCTGCAGAAGGAAAGTAAACACGAGTGTCCTGAAATGTGACATTATCGGTGAATAGCGTAAAGCCGTTAAGTCGTGAGTCAAAAGATTCCTCGAAAACTATCACACTCGGCACAAAGACATTTAATTGAATTGGAGTTGCAAGAGGTTGGCCTCGCGGCAGAGCAAGCGCGTACTGATTTGACAGCATCAGCTGGTCAACTGAATGTGTGAGAGTAACAGTACTTCGAATTTGGGGATCATTGTTGGTGTATGTGCACTTGAGGACAGAATTTGCGAGAGTCCCGACGATTATGTATTCGGCGTTCGCCGCAAATGTGGAAACTTGAAACGGCACGAAGAGATAATCTAAAAAATCCCCAAATCCCGATCCGGCGATATCATACAAAAGTATACCATTGTAATCATCGAGGGCAAAGAGCGTTTCGCCTACTCGTTCAAGCTGCGTGTAATGGATTCCAAGCATGCTTGAGTCGAGAAACTGAGGATTGGCTATGTCATCGACTGAATATCTCCATAATCCTTCGAATCCGTGCGCGAGATAGAGGTCTCTGCCGTGTAAGAGGTAATCTTCGAACGGCTCATCGACATCGACTTCGCCAATCAAATAAATCTCCGGCAGATTGGAGACGTCAATAAAATAGAGAATATCAATTGAGCTTCGGAGCACAAGAATACTCCCGTCCAACTTGGCTTCGATCGGTTCTGAGGAAAGAAAGAGATGTCTGATCGCAAAAAACTCCGGGCTGTAGTCCCGTTCTATCATCACTGAGATTCCGTCACGAGAGGTAGCCAGTGCGAAAGTCGTTAAGCCCCTCTTGATGATCGTGACAGAATTGAAATGATTCCACAGCAGTGTCTGATCAGGAGTGGTGGGAATATCAGCGAACAATGGTTGACCTAAGGCAAGGCCAAAGAGAAAGGTTAAAAGTACATTTCTCATTTGACAAACACCATCTTCCTTGATGCAGTGAAATCACCTGCGCTTAGTGTGTAGAAATAGAAACCTGAGCTATACGCAGATGCATCAAAGGGTACCGAGTACCTTCCGGCGGTCAATTGCTTATCGATTAAAATCGTTACCTGCTGGCCGAGTACGTTGAATATCTCAAGTGTTACATTAGACTTTGTAGGCAGATCAAAGACGATACTTGTGGTCGGATTAAATGGATTTGGATAATTCTGCCACAATTCAAATTTCTTCGGCAGAAGCGGATTGGGCTCTTCTACATCTGTGACAACCTGTCCTGCGGGAATGAAACCGCTGTTCCGATTGTCTGCGAACAGCCTGCCGCTGTTTTTTCCATCCCGGGAGGAAGCATCAAAATCCCAGATATAAATTGCGCCCGTTTCGCTGACAAGAACAAGTTCCACAAGGCCATCATTATCAATATCATCGACAAGCGGCGCGAAGATTGTAGAAAAGACCTGCAGAGGCGGGGCGGGTGTGCTAACAGGCCATCCCGCAATTGGTGAAATTGTGAAATCAAGAATATGTACTTTTTCTGTACCAGTACCCGGGAAAATATAACCGGATCGTATCACAATTTCCGGATGGCTGTCTCCGGTAAGATCGGCAACTATCGGAGTGCCGAACGTAAGAGGCAGTCTGTAGGCTTCTCCGTATGGCCGCCCTTCGCGTTCAATATACGGTGTTCCATCGGACTTAAATATATACAGCGCGCCGACGTCGAGTTCAAAAAACGTAAGGATAATCTCCGGCCTGCCATCCAAATCCAAATCGGCCGCTGTGGGAAAACTACCGCGCCATCCTGCCACCTGTGGAAGAATAATCGGCCAGCCAGGCAGGTTAGTCACTCCGTGCGTTTTAGCATAGACAATGCGATTTCCAAATGAATCGACGCCACAGCTGACAATATCAGGCAGGTTATCGCCATTGATATCTGTCATTACCGTTCCATAACAAATATTCATCTCGATAACCTGCGGTAGCGGTCGGTCAAATGCCGGCTGGCCTGTTCGTCCCTCAAAGACTGCAACTCCCGCTAAAGGGCCATTTGTCGAGTAAGTAGCGATGACTTCGTTATGACCGTCGCCATCCAGATCCGCAGCGCTTACAGAATTCCCACCATAGATATAGGATAATGACTGTTCGGAATTGAATGACGCAAACCATCCATCGAGAGAATAGAAATACGGGTCGCCGTTGAATTCATACGCAAGTATCTGTCCTGAGCCATTTATTGTGATTATTGCCGAATCCTCAAATGTCCCAAGTCTTGCTATTGACGGGTGCGGAAAGCCATAGGATGTTAGGCCGGTCGCGCATGGTTGTGGCCAGCCTGAAGTCATAGAACCATCCATCTCAAAGCTGAGTATCCCGTCCTCGTTGAGGCAGATAATTTCCTGACTCCCATCGCGATCAATATCGTAAATGGCTGGAATCGAGCGCATATCATTATTAGGCATCACGGGAAATCCGGGCAGGAGTTGTCCGTCAAAGCGAAAGGCAAAGAGTCCATTTGTTGCGCCGACGATGATCTCCTTGTACTGATCACCATCAAGGTCCGCGCTCACCGCGCTCAGTGCCCCATGCCCAGTAATCTGTTGCGGCCATCCCGCCGCAAAGGCCGAGGTGATAACTATCCGAACGCTATCACGAACAAGCAGGGATTGGTAGTATCCGTGCAAATGAACGGTATAGGTATCGGCCGGAACTCCAGACACGTCCCATGTGTAGATGAGCGAATTAAAATATTCGCGGGTAGAGCTAAAAATGGCGGTTCGAGAAACTGTTGGCGATGAGTAAAATAGTTGAACCGAGTCGTAATCTCTTCCAAATGCTGAGCCGATTATCGGAATCGAATATTTATATTCATTCCCCGTGACTGGCGACTCAATTCGCAGGTGGGAGCTATTGACGTAAGTAAATCTCGTAATCTTTGATCCGCCAACATCATTTGAGAGACGGAGGTGCATGATTCCGCTCAAAGAAGTATCATTGAGGAAAAAGAGCGTTGAATTCGTCGGAAAGTTTGAGCCTTGCGCCATAAGCTGCCAATTGAATGCGGTGTCGTCAAGAGCATATTCTAATTTCCAACCCCCTGTATAATCTGCAAACTGAGACCCTTTTATATAGAGACTATCTGTATATCTAACGTTTGAAATCGGTTGTGTGAGGAAGATACCGCCGCTCGTAATGAGTTCAAGGGCGTTGTCTACATTCAACATGCCGTAACCGGATACCGTGTCCGGTCCAGGATAGAATTTGCTGGTGTTGTGGGGGTCGACCATATCAGTGGCTCCGAGTCTGAGGATCGTCTCGAGTTCATTGAGCGTAAGGTCAGGCCGAATTGAAAGTAGCAGGGCAGCCGCGCCTGCGACAAGAGGCGCGGCCATTGATGTTCCATCGGCGAGATAATAAAGCGAGTCTGGCCCAATTATGTGAACACCTGATTCATTGATAGCTGAGTAGAGGTCCGTTCCGGAGGCGCGAAGCGATAAAATGTCCTGACCGGGAGCGACTAAATCAATTATCGCGCCCCACGTCGAAAATGTCGTCATGTAGCCGTTTGATGCGAGCGCTCCAACCGCAAAGGCAGAATCGAAGGCAGCCGGGTAGAATCGTTGATTGGAGCCGCTGTTACCAGCGGCAATGACCACAAAAACGCCGTTCTGCCGCGCGATGGAAACTGCTTCGCGGAGAATGAGCGACTCGTAGGGGGTTCCCCAACTCAGATTGATGACCTGAGCGCCGGCATTGACGGCGTACATAATTCCTGCCGCCCCTACCGCATTTGTGGCGTTGGGACGAATCTTGACAGTCATAATTTGCGCAGTAGGCGCAACACCTATAATTCCAGTGCTATCACCACGTGCGGCAATAATACCGGCAATATGGGTCCCATGCCCCACGATGTCGCTAGGGTTATTGTCACCAGTGATCTTGCCGAAGGTCTGGATGTCTCCTGACACGTCGTATCCAAGTGTGTCATCTATAAATCCATTGTGGTCATCGTCAACGCCATTGTATGGGATCTCATCGGGATTTTTCCACATCTGTCCCTGAAGTTCCGGGTGGAGTAGGTCGGTCCCGGAATCAATAATAGCCACCACCACTTTGGTGTTTTCTGCGGGAGGAGTCTGGTACAAGGATTCTTTGCGGACATCAATTCCGGCCAATCCTGATTTCAGCACGACTTGGTCATTGAAGTCTCCCGCCAGTCGATTTATTCCCATGTATGTCTGACCAGAGTTGTGCAAATACCATTGCTCTCCAAATAGCGGTTCGGTCGGATAATCAAAAAACTCTATTGTTCGATCCTGCTCGACAAATTCGATATTGGCGCTGCCCAAAATTGAGACAACACCAGTTTTAGTCAACGTCGAATCATCAGTCTCGAGGAGCAGATATCTGTTCCATGCATCGCGACCTTTAATGGTGTTTTTGATATTGAGCCGTGATATTGAATTCAGCGCCTGGCCAGTGGAAAGGGCGCTTCGGATTCTTCCGATGGACGCTTCTGATTTTACCTTAACAATAAACCGTCCCGGAATTATCGCAGAAGCTGAAGTAACAGAAGCAACAATACTGAGAATGGTTGCGCCTAACAAAATTTGAACGGCAGAACTGTTGAATGCGTGTCTGGCCACGGTTCTTAATGTCACTACAACCTCATAGTTACGACGGTTTATCTGAAGTGAGAGATGCTACTAAATGACGTAACAGTACCTGCGACTGTTCAATCTGACATGTAATATACCTAAAGATAGCTGAAGGTCAATACCGCAGTGAATGGGTCGCGAAAAGCAATACCAGACGGTGAGGCATGGTAATACCTTTACTGACAGAGAGGCAGTTGAGCCAGAGTGATAAAGAGATGATCTATAAGCTGGGTCAGATCGGCAATATCAACTGTTCCGCCTGCATCGCCATCACAGTTTGCTTCTGCTTTACAAGCCAAAGGAGTAAGGCTAATGAAGAGATGATCGATAAGGGCCGTGATATCTGCAATATCGGTAATATCAGAGGCGTCATTATCAATATTACCGGTTCGGACCTTACAGCAGGACATACTGACCGAGCCGCCAAAGACAGCCGGGGAATATAAGCCAGGTTGGGCGGTAAATTGAACGCTCCACAGAGCGACAGTGTTCAATGAAATATTATTCACTCCAGCCAAATTGAAAGGAGGCAGACGAAACCACAAGCTAAGGATTGGACCGCTTCCGGGCGCAAGGGTGGCTCCCGCTATACCTGAAATAGTGAGCACTAAACGTTTGTTCGCCGGATCGGTGAAAAGTGTGTCCACATCCATAGGAGCGGAGCGAAGACCTGTCGTCCGAATAGAATCAAGAGGAAGGGATAACGGGCCAGACCAGGTGATTGGTACTATGAGATTGCCTAAAGGAATATAGTTCTGCGCGCTTATGTCTACTTTAATCTTTTGTGAAGGCCCTCCGGTAACTTCGGCAGCATCGATCGTATCGGCATGGACGTAGATCAAATCGGGCTGTTCAGCGCTATAATTACCCGATGCCGTTGTTATAGTTACTGAAACATCGCGCAAGCCGGGCGTTTGATAGATGTGGTTCGGTGATTGATCGCTTGATCCATTTTCATCGCCAAAATCCCAATCCCAAAGTGAGACCACTTTCGCGGTCTGACCGACAAAATTTACACTGAGAGGCGCGGGACCAAAATTCGGAGACGAACTAAATGTTACACCCGAGAGCCAGGTCGCGAGCGCGTCCTGAATCCAGCAGCGCATTCTTCCCATCTGCTGGAGAGAGAAATTAGTGTAGCAAGCATCGCTTGCATATCCCATGTAGTTTCTGAAGGAACTCGGCGCCCAAGTTGCGCCATTGCATGGACTCGTACCAGCAGGATCAGAGCAGTTAAAATTAGTCGGGGTAGGGCGGGTATCGGCGCAAAGATCGCCGGTCAGATCCGTATCGGCTGCGCCCGGGCTTTCGTAGCATGCATCACACGCGTTAACCTCGCTCACACCGCGCTGGGTATGGTGCAGCCCAAGGTTATGTCCGACCTCGTGGGTCATTGTCTTACGGCCGGCTCCGAAACCGCCATTGGCTGCATCCGTGACAACACAACCGCCAGTTGTCTGAAGTGAGTTGGGCGACCAGGGAAGATAGGCGTATCCGAGGAGTCCCTGGGAGGCAAGCGAGACCACAAAGACATTGAGCTGCGAATCGGGGGAAATGGCGTAGGTATTCTTCATCGGATTATCTTCAGCGTTGGTAAGATTTCGATAGGTCGTCGAGTTGACAAAGCGCCAATCATATTCAAACTGAATCCCTGACGGCAAAAAATCCGAATTCAACTGATTCATCTGATTGGTCACATCAGCGGCTGTGGCAGCAGCATTGGTTCCATCGGTATTTCGAAAAACATGAATGTACATGCGAATGGTTAATATCGGAGGATTGACACCGGGTATATAGCCGTTTCTGGTCAGCGCATTATCGCACATGCCGTCTTGTGGGCAGGCATTCGGCGAGCGGTCGAGACGACTCATAATGGCTTCGTTCACAGCCGGAGTTCCGCACCAGTCAGTCTTAAGTGTGCCGGAGACGACTCTGTTCTGAGGCGATGCCGAGCTTACCAATAGAAATATAAGAATCGAACTGTGAATCAATTTCAGGAGAGAAGTCCTATTTACCACACCAACCATTTTGTTACGTACTCTTTCTATCGAAGCACTTTAATACAGAACGCTATCCTATTCGCCAACGTCTACTGGCAGACGGACAGCTGTGCCAGTGAGATAAAGAGATTGTCAATTAGCGCTGTCAGGTCTGAGATATCAACCAAACCGCCTCCATCGCCATCACAGTTTGCTTCTGCTTTACAAGCCAAAGGAGCAAGGCTTATGAAGAGATGATCGATCAGAGCAGTAATATCGGAAATGTCTGTTATATCAGAAGGGTCGTTGTCGACGTTGCCAGCGCGGACCTTACAGCAGGACATGCTGACAGAGCCGCCAAAGACGACTGGTGAATACGAGCCAGGTATTGCAGTAAACTGAGCGCTCCATAGAGCGACGGTACTCAGTGAGATATTATTTACTCCTGCGACATTAAAGGGAGGCAGACGGAACCACAAGCTAAGGATTGGACTTGTTCCGGGAGCAAGCGAATCTGTCCCTAAAGCGGTCATGGTCAATACTAATCGCTTGGTGGGCGGATCGGTGAAGAGTGTGTCGACATCCATAGCAGAGGAGCGAAGACCAGTAGTTCGGATCGAATCAAGAGGCAGTGCGAATGGACCTGACCACGTTATCGGAATTGTGAGCGATGTGAGTGGAAGATAATTTCTCGCAAAAATATCGACCTTAATTTTTTGTGATGGAGTTCCAAGAACATCCGCGCCGTCAACGGTATCGGCATGAATCCAAATCAATCCTTTTTCAGTATTGGTATACGGGCCCTGCGGTGTCTCAATGTTCAATAACACAGTCTGCCGTCCGGCAGTGGTGTAGGTGTGCTGAGGCGATTGAGTGTTTGAACTGTCACCATCCCCGAAAGCCCATGTCCATTGGCTCACTGTTTTAGAGGACGACCCGGTAAAGTCGACAACGAGTGGCAACGGTCCAAAAGTCGGAGCTGCCGTAACTCGGGCATTCGCTATCCATCCGGATAAGACAGTATTTGTCCAGCAGTGAATACGACCGGCCTGTTGGGGTGTGAAATTATCATAACAGTTAGCAGGTGCGTAGCCCATATAGTTGCGGAAGGGGGTTGCACCCCATGCAGTCCCGCCACAATCTGTGCCGCCAGGATTTCCGCATGAGCCTTGGTTCGTCGGAGTCGGGGGGGTATCCTCACACAAATCTCCGGTCAGATCGCCGTCGGGGGAGTTTGCCAACTCATAGCACGGCCCGCAGGATTCAGTTTCATCAACACCATGAAAAGTATGCCATAATCCAAGACAGTGGCCGATCTCATGGGAAATTGTTCCTCCGTTATCTATCGGCGGAAAGTGCACAGGGTGAAGCAGTACAATACCACCCTGCTTACCGAGAGCATCGCTATCCCAAGGAAATGTGCCGAACGAATATGAGAACTCAGGGTCAGGCACATAAATATTCAATTGTGAATCAGGACTGACGGCGTAGAGATTTTTCATCCCGAAGATTTCACCTTCGCTCAGAGAACGATAGGTGGTGGATTTGACTACCCGCATTTTATATTCAAATTGAATGCGGCGGGGAAGGAAATCCTGATTGATAAAGGTAACGGCATTGGCGACATCAGTAGCAGATGCCGTTTGCCCGCTTCCGTCACTGTTGGCAAAAACATGGAACATCAGACGGATATAAACGATAGGGCTCGTTGAGTCGGGAATAGAAAGATTACGTGTCGCGGGGTTATCACACGATCCTTGTAATATACAGGCGGCAGATTGCCGGAGGTTTGGGTTATGTTGAGCTTTTTCATCCCAGACGATCTGAGTTCCACACCAGTTTCCCGCGCGCGAAACAGATTGGTCTGAGGCGTCTTCAGCCGAACCGCTGCGTGGCACGAGCGCTATTGTTGAAGAAACTGTAAGAATTGCAAAAAACAGACGTAATTTAACGCTCATGAGCATCCTCTCCTGTATCCTTTCATGTCCAGCGCAAAAAAAGTCAATTGGCGGGAGCTGTAGAAGTGTAATCCGTGTCAAAATGAATCAAAATTAGTACCTGTTAATATAGGCTCTATTAGGCGTTTCGGCAAGGATTTTTTGCACATAAGATGCTTTCGCTTCAAAGTTTACCGGAGAAGAACGCCTTAAACCCGAACCAATAGGAAATTAATATTATGCGCAGTTTTTGCGTCCTTCGTGGTGTCTGAGGCGGAATTCGGGTTTAGGATTTCGTTCGAAAATCAATTAATACCGAGGGGCAGGTTCGAACTGCCGACCCCCTGCTCCACAGGCAGGTGCTCTAACCAGCTGAGCTACCCCGGCATTACGAGAAGCCATAAGCTATATAATTGGAGCAGTATGTCAAGAGAATTGCCGACAGGGTTTTAGAGCCTGCTTAAAAGCTCAAAACATCTAAATTAAGATTGATCTATTCACAGTCACCGCTTTTGGATTTATTGGACGGCCCCGATCCCACTGAAACATGATAGCCGCCGGTTGTGCTTCCCCGTGAAACATAGTCGATATTTACCCCGCCAAACCGCTCAAGGTATTCTTTGAGACCCGGCTCGATATAGACAGTCACACCCTTATCCTCAAGCAGCTCTAAACTTTCAACTGACTCATCCAGAGCCAGACCAAGACTCGGCCCGCCTCAGCCATGTCCTTGAAAATAGATGACGAGTTTGTTTCCCTTACCCTGAGGAGAGAGCATCACTTTCTTGAGTTCTTCGCCAGCTTTGTCGGATATTTGCAACATTAGTATCCCTTCATCGAAGCACAGTCCAATCGGAAGGTAATATAGCGAACACTCCCGATAATCGATTAAAAATAAACGGAGGCGGGATTAGTTAAGGACAGTCTGTCGTTGAAGCCAAACTAATAAACAGATGGTCGATTAGGGCCGTCAGGTCCGAAATGTCGACCGCTCCTGTTCCATCGGTGTTGGCTTCGTTCGGACAACACAACGGAGAGAGGGAAATGAAGAGATTGTCAATTAATGCGGTCAGATCGGATATATCGGCGACATCTCCAAGATCACAGTCGACATTGCCTGTCGCGGCAAGACAACAAGGCGTGATAAAATCTTTCAAAAACCAAGCGCCAGTATATGGTGAGGTTTTGAAAAACTCTTCAAGCATCGAAGCAACTTTTACCCGCCCCGAGTCTGAAGGATGTGTCCCATCAGAAACGAGATCCGAACAAAGCCACGTAAGTCCGTCGATCTGACGTGGTATGACCCCGTCCGCCCATAAGTACGGGCCCCAAGCGAGCCACGGTGCTTTGACCGCGCCTGAGTCACTGAGATAGTTAAGAGAATCGTTTCCTGTGAGCTGAGATTCGATGAGCCAGCGGTAAGAAAACCCGGCCTCATACGAAAAAGGTTCAGGATTGAGCGTTGTTGACGCGTAACCGGCGTAGATTCGCGATGAGACAAATACCTGAAGGATATTGGGATATTTCACCTTCAAAAGACGCACTACATCGCGAAGATTATCCCTTAAAGAGATTGCATGCCCAGGGAAGGGATTAGTGGGCCCTGCATTCGCCTCCTTAAGCCAGACAGCTCGCACCTGTTTTGATGATAGGCCTTGAGTGGTGAGTCTGTTATTAATGACGGTCCAGAATGCAGCCGTGTCATAAACAATTTTAGCTGCGGTCTGACCGCCCTGTGCGCCGTCAACAATGCGAAGTTGCGGATGTCGCGTTGTATCCCCCTGCATGTCCAGGACAAAACGGCTGAATTCCTGGGTTGTATTCGACATGCCGACTGAAAGCAGAACCCATGATCCATTGACCGTATCTGGCAGACCTGAGGTATTGAGCGGAACAAAACTTTGTGCGAGCGATATGCCATTATTATGATGCCAAATTGGCGGCTGGTTGATTCCCCCCGGGTATAGCCCACCAGGCTGTCCTTTGTAAGTTCCGGTAAGCTCGGTAAGCGGAATGAAACCTTTTGATGTGCTGTCGCAGTTTGCGGCGTGTGAGAATGACCCGCCCACACAGATGATTGTGACTAAGATACTTTGGATAGCTCCGCTCAACATAACGCCTCCTGTCATCGACATCAAAAAGATTGGCCAGCCTGAGTTGCCATGAGTCTTCTTAAGATAGGACAAAAGACGGCGGATGCAAGAAAATTGTGGGAGCCATAACTAAACTCCGCACAGATTACCGCACCCGACCCTCATATCAAAACGATGACGGCTGACCGAGATGTGTTGTACGGGCATGACTCAGACCTGCCACCAATACCGCAGGAAACGTCCACAGAACAATATAAAAGAGACGCCATTTCCATTTGGACGATCTGGCCGATTGTGCGTCAGGTCCTGTCATTCTCACAGTTCATTACAGACCGGCAATGGATTAGTCGTGATGAAAAGAAAATCTATGAGAGCCGTGAGGTCGCTGATATCAACTATACGATCCAAACTCCCATCCATATTCGCCTCTTCAAGACAACAGGGGTCGGTAAGTGAGATAAAAAGATGATCCATAAGCGCTGTCAGGTCGGCTACGTCGACAACATCCTGCCCATCACAGTCGACATTGTCCGCAAAGCCAGTACAACATCCGGCGGGTTTCACCTGCCACGATTTCGTGTAAATGTAATCGCCTGAGTTTATAGAATCACCGTTGGCGGCGTTACCCGCAGCGTAAAATGTAATTATTCCCGCTGGAGTTGAAGGGGCGACCCATTTCATAGTCCAGCTAAACGAGGTGTCGCTTTTCCCAATATCAGTACCGTGGAATGTTTGCTTGAGGTACTGCCTTCCATTATTTGAAACGGATTTTTGGGTCCTGATCGTATCGGTTGCCAGAAGTGTTCCGATGGGCCTTCCCAATGAATCAAGCACAGTCATTTCAAAACCCCATCTCTGCTGGCCGCTGTGCGCAACGGTGAGATCGATATCCAATGTATCGCCTGCACGGTATCTCGGGGATGAGACAAAAAAAATACCGCCAGTCCCGGTGTTGAGATTGCCGTGGCACAGTCCTATTCCGCAACTGCTTTCACCGGGCGCACCGGTAAGGCCGTTGGGAGGATTTGCCGCTGTTGCGTAGAGAAGGCCCGAGACCGCAAGGGACACGCATACAAGAGCTATCAGCGTTTTAGCTATGATTCTTGAACTAAACATCTTCTGTGCAAAACTTCAATGCAGGAGTGTCAATAGAAACGTCATACCTATCCAGAACAGTATACCTGAATTCAGCAATTCGTCAAGACCGAGATTTGGCGAATCCTCTTAAATTTTGCTTGTCGTCACCTTATCAGAGCTTCAATAAAAAACCGCAGGCCATTTGCTGAGCCTGCGGTATATCCGATAATTTAACACGAAATTCTACATACAGGTTGCTGTCGGAGCCAGCGAAATGAAAAGATGATCAATCATATTCGTCAAATCCGAAATATCGACCAGACCATCAATCGAACCGTCGGTGTTCCCTTCGGGATCACATGCCAGCGGAGTGAGCGCTATAAAGAGATGATCGATTAATGCTGTCAGGTCAGAAATATCGACAAGATCGTCGAGACTGCCATCGGTATTCCCAGTCAGGTTTATACAGCAGCTTGCCGGGCCGAAATTCTGCCAGAAGCCGCTATTGAGTTTGAAGCTTGGCGATGTGCTCGGTCCGACTGCCGTCTGTCCGACTGTGCTGCTCAGAATATAACTTGGCGATGTTCCGCGGTTTCCGCCGCTTGAAATGACCTGCCATTTTATCTGTTCGCCTGTTTGGCTCGCTGATCGGAAAATCGAAGGCGTTCCAGAACCGTTTTCTACAGCGGTCACAGGTGGGGTCGATGTGACAGGGACCAGCGCGACCGCAGTTGAAGTGCTCGAACCAGTTCGGGGCGATGACTCCACCGGCGCAACAACCGAAACAGGTTTTGGCTTGGATGTTGATTTCTTGGTGTCTGCTCCATTGACTGTACCTACGAACAGTAAGGCGCAACATCCAAGCAACAGTGTTTTTATAATACTTTTTCTCATAGGTTCAATTCCCTTATCCTGAAAAGTCTGAATTATACTTTATAAATATGCCTTTTTGGGCTTTCGTCAACAAATTTATTCGCACAACCTTTCACAAATATCAACTTACTGCTTGGGACTCGTAGTCTGCGCTTGTTGGTCACGCATTGCCTTCATTTCGGCTTCGAGTTTCGCCATGCGCTCCCCTATCTCAGCCCGTTGTGCGGCAAGTTCGGCTTCAACTCGCGCGTTGTGTTCCTCGACAGTAATGACTTTACGGTCGAGAGATACGAGCGAAGGATTCGCGGCATCGCCGGGTACAGGGGAGATCGCGGGTATGGTCAGATCAACTGTCCCGTAGGCGGTCGGGAAATACTTTGCGCGAATCCAGCGTATATTAACAGACGGGGTACCAAGACCCGAGGACTTTCGGGCGTTGTAGTAGTATCGATGCGTCCCCGCCCCTTCTGAAAAGAGGCGTGCACATGAAATCGGTTCAATGGACCCGTCCGTCGGCGAAGCACTCCCTACGCGATGGACACTTGAACCCGGAATGCCAAAGGCGGCGTTGCTGGCTGTTTTATCTACTGTGAAATATACTTCTGTGTATGTTCCGATGACGTGACTAAGGACTACGTAGCCGCCCGCCGTGACCTCCACATACCCCGCTGCTGGGATAGTGATATCCACTGAGTCAAGCGTGTACGAACTGATCGCGGCAAAGGGGAAAGAGAAACTCGTCACTGTATTAGCTACACCCGGCTCATCAAACATTTCCCCTGCGCTTATCGAGCTTGATGGCAGAAGAACGGCTCCATTCCCAGTTAATCCAGCATCAATTGAGGCAGAGACTGTTCCAGCGGAATTTCTCATAGTGAGAGTCGAAGCTGTTGATGTAGTACCTCCGGAAAATCGCATCCCGGGACTCCCGGTTTCTTTATTGAGCTCAAGCAATCCGCCGCCGTCCAAGTTTGCCGAAAGATAGGCAGTGGTATTGTTGCCGGATAAATCGTTCAATATGAGTTCTCCCCAAGTCGAACCCCAAATGCGGAATTGCTCCAATCCGTCGGAGCCATATCCGACGCAAAATTGAATCCCGGGATTTATTTCCATCCACGGCTGAGCAGAAAATTGCCACTGGCTACTTGCATCCAGATGGCTGGTGTTTCCTGTCATTGCCCCGCCAGACAAGGGCAGATAGTCTGGTGCGAATATTGCCGTTCCAGCTTCGATGGCTGAATACGCCGATGAAGCAGTCCAGGCATACGGAACAGAAGTTAACTTACTACAGGGGGAAATCTCCGGATCAGCGCCGACCGTTATCCCTAACCATCGACTGGAATCGAGAAAATCGGTTGGGTCGATAGGAGCCATGGGAGTTTGGCCAAGCGCGACAGTGAAGAGGCCACTTGTTGTAGTCACACTCACGGCTCCGCTGTTCCATATCAGATTTGCTGGGGCCGAGGCAACCGCATCGTTCCAGACTCTAAACGTGACGGTTTGAGGACCATTGGGGACAACTATCCCGCCGGCATCGGTCAATCTACCCTGGTAATTGACAAGGTGCGGAGTCGAAGGAGTCACAGCAAAAGCTGTGTTCAGAATTACTCCATTTAACAATACTGCGCAGAGCAGTCCCGTCAGCGTTTTGCTTATCCCTTTGGGGATGTGGACATTAGAGAGAGTCATCGGTTTCCTCCTGTGTTTTGTGGATGCAAAAAACGTGTAGATTCGATGGTAATTACGATTTCAATTTCCTTTACGTGCGCTGTAACTCATCGGGATGGGCAATTATGAGATCAATATTATGCCACAGGCCGACCAATTGCTATTTAAGCGTGTCCAAGAAGTCTGTGGAACCAATATACAAACAAAGGCCGGATTGACAAGATAATTTTTGAAATGTGCTTTGTTGGACACGTTTGTTTAGCTCCGTCACACGCCGAAGCGGGGAATTGGCAATAAAATAAATATTAAGAGATGACTTGACACGGGTGCGCGGCTGATATATTATCGAATCCCAGCCAAGTTAAAGGATTTAGTTGGTTGGAACATTTAGAGTGTGAACCTGTTGTAAATACGCTTACTAAAGGCGGAAAACAGCGGGTAAAAGCAGGGATATAAAAAAAAGTTAGTAAGTCTAAAAAAAGTTCTTGACATCAAAGTAGTCAGTTAGATATACTGCAAATCTGCCCAGCAGAAATGCTTGGCACTTTTTTTCGATAACGGTTCTTTGAAAACTAAATAGCCACGTGATAAGACAGAAACAATAGATTCTGTCCGCAAGACGCGGGTCTATAGATTCTTTGGAATCTTGAGATCATTTTTGATAGATAAATCAGAACGATGCGTACGTTTGTACGTGTCATGGATCACGAATGTAAATATTTAATATTTTACGGAGAGTTTGATCCTGGCTCAGAACGAACGCTGGCGGCGTGCTTAATACATGCAAGTCGAACGAGAAAATCCGGCTTCGGTTGGGTGAGTAAAGTGGCGACCGGGTGAGTAACACGTGGACAATCTTCCTTTAAGCCCGGGATAATCCCTCGAAAGGGGGTCTAATACCGGATAACATTACGAAGCGGCATCGCTTTGTATTCAAAGGCGGGGCAACCTGTCACTTATAGATGAGTCCGCGGTTCATTAGCTTGTTGGCGGGGTAATGGCCCACCAAGGCTACGATGAATAGCCGGCCTGAGAGGGTGAACGGCCACACTGGGACTGAGATACGGCCCAGACTCCTACGGGAGGCAGCAGTAGGGAATATTGCGCAATGGACGAAAGTCTGACGCAGCAACGCCGCGTGAGTGATGAAGCATCTTGGTGTGTAAAACTCTGTCAGTGGGGAAGAAACGTAGAGGTAGTAACTGCCCTCTGCCTGACGGTACCCACAGAGGAAGTCCCGGCTAACTCCGTGCCAGCAGCCGCGGTAATACGGGGGGGACGAGCGTTGTTCGGATTTATTGGGCGTAAAGGGCGCGTAGGTGGGCTTTCAAGTCGGTTGTGAAAACCCCGGGCTTAACCCGGGGCCTGCACTCGATACTGTTAGTCTTGAGTACGGTAGAGGAGAGTGGAATTCCAGGTGTAGCGGTGAAATGCGTAGATATCTGGAAGAACACCAGTAGCGAAGGCGGCTCTCTGGAACGATACTGACACTAAAGCGCGAAGGCTTGGGTAGCAAACAGGATTAGATACCCTGGTAGTCCAAGCGGTAAACGATGGGTACTAGATGTCGGGGGTATCGACCCCCCCGGTGTCGCAGCTAACGCATTAAGTACCCCGCCTGGGGAGTACGATCGCAAGATTGAAACTCAAAGGAATTGACGGGGGCCCGCACAAGCGGTGGAGTATGTGGTTTAATTCGAAGCAACGCGCAGAACCTTACCTGGGTTTGACATGCTTGAGACCGTCGGTGAAAGTCGACTTCCTCTTCGGAGGCTCTTGCACAGGTGCTGCATGGCTGTCGTCAGCTCGTGCCGTGAGGTGTTGGGTTAAGTCCCGCAACGAGCGCAACCCTTGTTCATAGTTGCCATCAGGTTATGCTGGGAACTCTATGAAGACTGCCGGTGACAAGCCGGAGGAAGGTGGGGATGACGTCAAGTCCTCATGGCCCTTACATCCAGGGCTACACACGTACTACAATGGCCGGTACAGAAGGTTGCAAGACCGCAAGGTGGAGCTAATCCCCAAAACCGGCCTCAGTTCGGATTGGAGTCTGCAACTCGACTCCATGAAGTTGGAATCGCTAGTAATCGCTGATCAGCAGGTAGCGGTGAATACGTTCCCGGGCCTTGTACACACCGCCCGTCAAGCCACGGAAGTTGGGAGCACCCGAAGTCGTTTGCCTAACCGCAAGGAAGGCGACGCCTAAGGTGATACCGACGACTGGGGCTAAGTCGTAACAAGGTAGCCGTAGCGGAAGCTGTGGCTGGATCACCTCCTTTCTAAGGAGTACGGTGTGCGTCCCGATCGTTACGGTCGAGGACACATCTAGGTCGAGCGTCTCGGGCAGGAACATTGTTTCGTCTTTCCGTGGCTGTTTATTATAAATTTTCGCTTATAGGCGAACGTTTCTAAATTAACTCTCGGGCCTATAGCTCAGTTGGTTAGAGCGCGCGCCTGATAAGCGCGAGGTCAGTGGTTCAACTCCACTTAGGCCCAGTAAGATTTCGGGGATGTAGCTCAGTTGGGAGAGCGGCGGCTTTGCAAGCCGTAGGTCACCGGTTCGATCCCGGTCATCTCCAGATGAAGTACTTGGTTTGTTGTAGAGATACAGCTGGCCCTCTCACAGAGAATGTGGGAAACAAATTTTTAGTCAGTCAGCAATGATTGACCGGTTTCGGAAACGAGACCAACGGTTCTTTGACAACTTCATATCGTATAGTAAAGATGCGTAACGAGTATCTTCCAATAGGCTGCGCAGTGAATGCGCACCAATTTTATATAATGTATGCTCTTAGGTGAATTAATATCGATTAAGCTACTAAGGGCAAACGGTGGATGCCTTGGCACAGAGAGGCGATGAAGGACGTGGTAAGCTGCGATAAGCTCCGTTTAGCCGCAAACAGGCTTCGAGACGGAGATTTCCGAATGGGGCAACCCGACCGGGGTCACACCCGGCCATTGTACGATGAATACATAGTCGTCCAAAGCGAACGCGGAGAACTGAAACATCTAAGTAACCGCAGGAACAAAAGACAAAAGTGATTCCCTCAGTAGCGGCGAGCGAAGCGGGAAGAGCCTAAACCGGCCGACACGTTAAAGCCTGATAGCGTTGTGTCGCCGGGGTCGTGGGAGCCATCGATCTGGTATCTGACAGATCAAGAAGTTACAAAACTCATATATAGGAGAACGGCCTGGAAAAGCCGACCGGAGAAGGTGAAAGTCCTGTAACTGAAATGTATGAGACTTCTTTGGATTTCCCAAGTAGGGCGGGACACGTGGAATCCTGTTCGAATCCGCCGGGACCATCCGGCAAGGCTAAATACTACTCTGTGACCGATAGTGAACTAGTACCGTGAGGGAAAGGCGAAAAGTACCCCTAATGGGGAGTGAAATAGTACCTGAAACCGTTTGCCTACAAGCGGTCGGAGGAAAGGCGACTCTTCGGAGTTTCCGGACTGACGGCGTGCCTATTGAATAATGACCCGGCGAGTTACTTCTCAGTCGCAAGGTTAAGCGAACATCTCGCGTAGCCGTAGCGAAAGCGAGTCTGAATAGGGCGATTCAGTGGCTGGGAGTAGACCCGAAACCATGTGATCTATGCATGACCAGGATGAAAGTTCGGTAAAACGAGCTGGAGGTCCGAACCCACCGGCGTTGAAAAGCTGGGGGATGAGTTGTGCATAGGGGTGAAAGGCCAATCAAACTTGGAAATAGCTGGTTCTCCTCGAAATAACTTTAGGGCTAGCCTCGGAATATAGTATCGCGGAGGTAGAGCACTGAATGGGCTAGGGGTCCTACAAGATTACCAAACCCAATCAAACTCCGAATGCCGTGATATGTTCTCCGGGAGTCAGGCAGTGTGGGATAAGCTTCATTGCCGAGAGGGAAACAACCCAGACCATCAGCTAAGGTCCCAAAATCATACTAAGTGGTAAAGGATGTGGAATTACTTAAACAGCTAGGATGTTGGCTTAGAAGCAGCCATCATTTAAAGAGTTCGTAACAGATCACTAGTCTAGTGACTCCGCGCCGATAATTAAAGGGACTATGTATGATACCGAAGCTATGGGTTTGCACTTTGTGCAAGCGGTAGAGGAGCATTGTGTGTTAGATTGAAGGTTTGCCGTCAGGCAGGCTGGACCGCACACAAGAGATTATGTCGGGACGAGTAGCGATAAAGCAAGATACAAACTTGCTCACCGTAAGCCTAAGATTTCCTGGGCAAGGTTAAACCTCCCAGGGTCAGTCGGATCCTAAGGCGAGGCCGAAAGGCGTAGTCGATGGTAACCAGGTTAATATTCCTGGACTTGTGAAGAGGCGTTTTAAGCTATGGGGTAACGCAGAAGTGAAGGTTAGCCGGGCGATGGTTGTCCCGGTCCAAGGTGGTAGGTGGGGAGCGCAGGCAAATCCACGCTCCTAACACCGAGAGCCGAGTGGGTGGTCGCAAGACCTGAACTAACCATAATCATGCTGCCAAGAAAAGCCTCTATGCTAGTTGCTTCGCAATCCGTATCGCAATCCGCCACAGGTAGGCGAGGAGAATATCCTAAGGTGCTCGGGATAACTCATGTTAAGGAACTAGGCAAATTAACTCCGTAACTTCGGGAGAAGGAGTGCCATGAGTAGGTGACATAACAATTGAAGCCGAAAATGGCCGCAGAGAAATGGCCGCGGTGACTGTTTACTAAAAACACATGTCTCTGCCAAGTCTAACAAGACGACGTATAGGGACTGATACCTGCCCGGTGCTGGAAGGTTAAAAGGAGATGTCAGCCGCAAGGCGAAGCATTGAATTGAAGCCCCAGTAAACGGCGGCCGTAACTATAACGGTCCTAAGGTAGCGAAATTCCTTGTCGGGTAAATTCCGACCTGCACGAATGGTATAACTATTGCGGCACTGTCTCAACATGGGCCCCGGTGAAACTGTAGCAGCGGTGAAGATGCCGTTTACCCGTATCGGGACGGAAAGACCCCGTGAACCTTTACTATAACCTGACATTGGTGTTCGGTGCCGTGTGTGTAGCATAGGTGGGAGACGTTGAAGCTGGTCCGCTAGGATCGGTGGAGTCACCGGTGAAATACCACCCTCATGTTATTGAATATCTAACCTTGGAATCATTAGCAGGTTCAGGAACAGTGTCAGGCGGGTAGTTTAACTGGGGCGGTTGCCTCCAAAAAAGTAACGGAGGCGCGCAAAGGTTCCCTCAGGCCGGGTGGTAATCGGCTGTAGAGCGTAATGGTATAAGGGAGCTTAACTGCGAGACTTACAAGTCGAGCAGATGCGAAAGCAGGTCATAGTGATCCGGCGGTAGTGTATGGAAATGCCGTCGCTCAACGGATAAAAGGTACTCCGGGGATAACAGGCTTATCTCCTCCGAGAGTTCATATCGACGAGGGGGTTTGGCACCTCGATGTCGGCTCATCACATCCTGGGGCTGGAGAAGGTCCCAAGGGTTTGGCTGTTCGCCAATTAAAGTGGTACGTGAGCTGGGTTTAGAACGTCGCAAGACAGTTCGGTCCCTATCTGATACGGGCGCAGGAAACTTGAAGAGATTTGACCTTAGTACGAGAGGACCGGGTTGAACCAACCGCCGGTGCACCTATTGTCACGCCAGTGGCATCGTAGGGTAGCTGCGTTGGGAAGGGATAAGTGCTGAAAGCATCTAAGTACCAAGCCCACTCTAAGATTAGGTTTCCCTTGGCGCAAGCCTCTAAAGACCCCTGGAAGATGACCAGGTAGATAGGTCACAGATGTACGCACAGTAATGTGTTCAGTCGAGTGATACTAATCGGTCGTGAGGCTTAATCGTAAAATTTACCTACGAGTGTATCTTAACCAATTGTCTGCGCTCCTGCGCAACCTATTGGGCGATACGTTACGCCTTTACAAATACGGTATGAAAATATTCTCGGTGGCAATAGCGATCGGGTCACACCTGTTCCCATCCCGAACACAGAAGTTAAGCCGATCAACGTCGATGGTACTGCGTGGGAGACTGCGTGGGAGAGTAGAAAGCTGCCGGGGTAATTGTAAAACCCCTCTTGCGGATAAGCGAGAGGGGTTTATTTATTTGTGATTGTCAAATAGCTTTAAAAATCTCTTATTGCTAATCAAAACTAGGTAGGTGATCTATTAGAAGATATCCATTGAACGAAATCAAACCGCATCTTATAGCGAATTCCGATACCAAGATCAGAAGCCGCCCCTTAATTGATCGTCGATTCGATAGCGCAGTGAATATCGGACAATTAGTAACAAACTTCTTAATGGTACTTGTAACGAGTTGGTTCTCTTACATCTCAATAGATGTCTACAATAAGAACAACGACTTACATAAGCAGTCTCGCAGGCTTCAAATTCAACCCATCCTAGAGTTTGTCGAAGCGCAGCCGAATAGTGACAAGACTTGGATATCTCTTAGAATCAAAAATATCGGCGCCGGCCCTGCCTTAGACATACGTCTCATCATTCACCAAGACACCATATTAAGCGACATCGCTTATTTTTGTTTTCCACTTGGTGTCAATAAAGACACCGCTCTTCTCAGAAAAAGAAGGGCATCTGACGCAGTTCAGAGAATCGGTGACTATGATGTTCAAGACCATATTGACTCAAGAGAAGAGGTTATATTCGAGTTCATGCAAAATCCCACATCCGAGGCTTTCGGTGTCTTTGGTTCAAAGTATAGTTTTTTCTTTTCGTATTTTGATAGTGATGGCAATGAATATCTCCGAATATTTAATGAGAGCTCTAGTTCACCAGTTTTTCCCATTATTATTATTCCAAAGAAAGGCTTTTTTCAGGATAGTTTAAGAGACCTAGCTAGAAATATACCTCAAGGCGGTGCAGGAACATTGGAAAATATATCGATACGCGGACCTCACGGATGGTTTCAAGACATAGATTCACTTTATTTGGAAGAATCGAACATGGAATCATTGAAAGATTCAGCCAAACAATTTTAACTCTACAAACGCTTTAGATGATGTCTCATTTATTAATCTCCAGAAACGGAGTAAGGCGGCTGGGCTTCTTCAATCACGGTCGCCGGTGTTCCGCACGAAGAACCATGACGATGATATTCAGATCAAATCAAAGGCAATCCAACTGCTATGTAAGTTTCTCCAAGACAAACTGAGGTGTCAGCCAAGAATGTGAACCACCCGAACTCGGAACTCCCCTCCAAGACTTCTCGCGTCCCGCCACGGCGGACCTGAGAACCTCGTGCACCAGCTTTTCTTTGCTTACACAAATACCCCTCGGCGCGCGACAGCCTGTCTCACCACAGCGGGCAGGCGTGGCGGGCCACGCGAAGATGTTCATGGATGGCGCTGAGGGGACGTCAGTCCGCCCAGGCGGACTGACCTACGGGGCATCAAGGTAGTAGGTCAGGATCCTCGTGATCCTGACTCTTACTTCTTTCACATTGTAATCGCATGTCAAATTGTTTCGTGGCTGGTGTACGTCCCGCTACGGCGACTTGAGAGCCCCGTGCACCAGTTTTCTTTGCTTGCACAAATACCCACGGCGCGCGACAGCCCGCCCCACCACAGCGTGCCGCGCGAGGATGTTCATGGATGGCTCTGAGGGGACGTCAGTCCGCCCAGGCGGACTGACCTACGGAGAATCGAATGTGAAAACCGTCAGCACCGCGAGGGTGCTGACCTACGGGGCATCAAGGTAGTAGGTCAGGATCCTCGTGATCCTGACTCTTACTTCTCTCACATTGTAATCGCATGTCAAATTGTCTCGTGGCTGGTGTACGTCCCGCCACGGCGGACTTGAAAGCCCAGTGCATCAGCTTTTTTTTGCTTGCACAAATACTCACGGCGCGCGACAGCCAGCCCCGGTGGAGGCGCGAAGAGCCAAAGGAATCATGTCAGCACCGCAAGGGTGCTGACCTACGGAGAATCAAGGTCGTAGGTCAGGATCCTTGCGATCCTGACGTCTTACTTCTTTCACATTGTAATCGCATGTCAAATTGTTTCGTGGCTGGTGTACGTCCCGCCACGGCGACTTGAAAGCCCCGTGCACCAGCTTTTCTTTGCTTCGTGAAATGCTCATGGCGCGCGACAGCCCGCCCCACCACAGCGGGCCGCGCGAGGATGTTCATGGATGGCTCTGAGGGGACGTCAGTCCGCCCAGGCGGACTGACCTACGGAGAATCAAGGCAGCATCAGACCAGTTGAAAAGCGGGTCCTGTAGGTCAGGATCCTTGCGATCCTGACGTCTTGCCTTTTACATATTGTAATCTCGCATGGGATTGTTTACAATTTCCCCTAATGTCCAATTTACGACGATATTTCTCACCCGGCATGAGCATCTTTATCACAGTCGTGACACATGAACGCTCACCTATTCTTGTAAAGAACATTGATTTGTTCCGGACGGCATGGGAGTCGACGAAATCAAAGTTCAGCTTTGACATTTTGGCATGGGTTGTATTGCCAGATCATTTTCACATGATTCTTGAACCGACCGAAAAAGAACTCAATGCTATTGTTCACGGGTTTAAACAGAAGTTTAGCGCCAATTATAGAATGAGGACAGGTGTCCACCATGGACGGCTTTGGCAAAATAGATATTGGGATCATGTCATTCGTGATTTGCCAGATATGAATCGACATATAGATTACATGCATTATAACCCTGTCAAACACGATGCATGTTTGAACCCGGAGGAGTACGAGCATTCATCGTTGCGCACGTATATAGAAAGAGGACAGTATGAGCCAGATTGGGGCGAAGTAGCGAAGTGTGATAGTGGGAATTCGTTTGGGGAGTAAGAAAGAACGTCAGCACCGCAAGGGTGCTGACCTACTTATAGATATCGGACGAGTAAGGAAGTCGGTTCGACGCGGCAAGACCTGACGCAATTTTCTTAATTTTTCCCCTTGACATCATGCATTGGACGGCGGTATTGTTTCCCCATCACATATTTACTGGAGGGTCATAGTGAAAACGCGATGTTATTCTCTTGTTTCTGCGACAATCTTCGCTGTGGTTTCAGTCGTTCATATCATTAGAGTGATGAGAGGCATGCCTGTTCAAATCGGAGATTATCTGTTGCCGGGATGGATTATGTGGGTGGCCATGGCAGTGGCGATTGGCATGTCGATTTGGGGATTCCGAACGGCACGGCGGTAGCGGGATTCGTTGAATGTGCCGGGCGGGAGCGATTGGCGGCACAGAAATCTTCGCGCGGGACGTCTCTCTCGCGCGAAGATGGTCATGGGCGCTCTCTGAAAAGACGTCAGGATCGCGAGGGTTCGGATTTACGGATAATCGAATGTGAAAAGACGTCAGCACCGCAAGGGTGGGGTGACCCGAGAATAATAGGTGAAGACGTCAGTCCGCCCAGGCGGGCTGACCTACGAACCGAAACACTTTGCTCTTGCGTCAGACCTTCGTCAATATTATTATTTTTTATCTAACATTTCATATGGAAGGAGCAATGTATGCCTAAATTCGTAATCGAAAGAGAAATCCCAGGTGTCGGGAAGCTGAGCGACGGCGACTACAAAGGAATTTCGCAAAAGTCATGTTCCGTGCTCGACGCAATGGGGACGGTGATTCAGTGGGTGCACAGTTACGTCACCGGCGACAAAATCTACTGTGTTTATATCGCGGATAACGAAGATCAGGTGCGTGAACATGCCAAACGTGGCGGGTTCCCGGCGAATAGTGTGTCCCAAGTCCGGACGATAATGGATCCGACGACGGCGGAGTAGAGGTTTAGGACGTCAGGATCGCGGGGATCCTGACGTCCTAATATCGCAATGACTCTTTGTAATGTCACCCCAGCAAAAGCTGGGGGGAGGATTCACAAACGAAGTGCAACACATGGCCGTAAAGCGGGCACTTTAGGTATTTTTCTGTTGACAAAGACTCACCTATTAGTTTTCTTAACCGATAGTATCTAAATACTTTACGTGTTGTGTAAACAATTTAACCGGCAAAGGAGGTGTGTAGATTTGACCGGTGTACGAGTTCGTGATGACGAATCATTTGAAAAAGCTCTTCGACGTTTTAATAAATTCTGCGAAAAATCGGGAATTCTTTCCGATTACAAGAAACATCAGCATTTTGAAAAGCCTTCAGAAGCAAAGAAACGGAAAATGGCGGCCGCTCGTCGGAAAACCCGACGCAATCGTTATTTTGAAGATAGTTATTGATGACACTTATTGACAAAATCGATACAGATATCAAAGAGGCCATGAAGTCCGGACAGAAAGAAAAGCTGACCGTGCTTCGTGGCCTCAAGTCTGATATCAAATACAAGGCAATGGCCGCCGGGCCGCTCGGCGATAGTCCGCCTATGGCTGACGATGCCGTTATCGGTGTGCTCAATGGCGCGGCGAAAAAAAGACGCGAGTCTATCGAGCAATACCGTGCCGGTGGACGGGCTGACCTTGCCGACAAAGAACAATCTGAACTTGACATCATAGTAGCCTACCTTCCCCAGCAAATGGGCGAGCATGAACTTCGGGAAATCATAAAATCCGCGATTGCAGAGAGCGGCGCTGACTCGCTCCAGAAGATTGGGCTTGTGATGAAAGTCCTTATGCCCAAAATCAAAGGGCAGGCCGACGGGAAATTGGTCAATCGGCTGGTTACAGAATTACTTGCCAAATAACAAAAAACATTCCTATTCTATTAGCCGCTAGTAAAACCTAACCAAACGGAGAGGTCTATTATGAATGTGGTTGATGGTGTTCTCATTGCCTTGCTGATAACAGCAGTGGTAATCGGCGCAAAAAAGGGTCTTGTGCGGGAGTTGTCCGCTCTGATTCTCTTTTTGGCCGCTGGGATTTCAGCGATAGCATACATTGATAAATTCGCGGTCTGGGTCTATGACAAAGTGGGCGGCTCCCCGCTCATCAGCGCATTTATTGCCTTTATCCTGCTCCTGGCGATTTGTTACACGATATTCAAGCTTCTCGGCATGCTCTTCTACAAAGTGGCATCGCTCAAAAACCAAGGGAAGCCGGACCAAATAGGAGGCGCCTTGGTCGGCTTTTTACGCGGATGGCTTGCGGTCGGCTTTTTGGTTTTTTTTGTCTTTTTGCTCCCGATGCCCGAAAGATTCTATGCTGAATTTGAGAAATCATACATTGGCCCGGTTATAGCCAAAACAGTGCCTCTAGTGTTTGAAGGTACCTCAATTGTCCACCCCTCAAGCCCCAGCTTCATGGATAAGATAGAAAGCATGCTTTTAGCCGAGCCGAGCGCAAATAGCTCAGGTACAAGAGAAATGGACGAAGACAGAGCCGAAGTCTACCGTGTTATGTACCAGCTCGATAAATTTTTCAATCCGGGCACCACATCGGGCAAAGCAAAGAGCTAAAGTAATTGGAAATGGCGAGTTTTTCGTCGTATATTACAACCGGCTTAGGCCGGTTTTTTTTTGAACGAACTGAAACCCGTCGTATAAACGATATGATTGAACAGCATACATTAGACACACTCGAATTTCCTAAAGTGGTCGCCAGCATGGCGGGCAAATGCCTGACTATATACGGAAGCGTTAAAACTATGGCGCTCACACCGGGCTTGGACCTTAAAGCGATTGTTCAGAGCCAAACTGAGATTTCTCAGATGAAGGACATAATCGTCTTTGGCGATGCTTTTCCGCTCTACCGCATAGAAACCGATAGTCGCGAGCTATTGCAGAGGTCGAAAGTGTCAGGGCATTTTCTTGACCCTCTTGAGATTCGAGTAATCCTTGAACTTATAGAAATCTCAATAAATCTCTTTGGTTACGATAAAGAAGCCCGCCCGAAGATTCCGGCATTGGATGAATATCTCAAGAGAATCCGCGCCTATCCTGAGCTAAAGAAGGAAATAAACAAGACAATCGACGAGACAGGCGCTATCAAAGATAACGCCTCGCCGAAACTCAAACAGCTTCGGATGGAGCATGGCGAGATAAAACGAAAAATCATCAGCCGTCTTGAAAATATTCTATCAGGCCAGCGAAAAGTCTCAGGCTGGCAGGACGATGTTGTAACACAGCGCAATGGCCGCTATGTTATTCCAGTCATTGCCGGGCAATTCAGGGGAGATTTGGGGATACTGCATGATCGAAGTCAGTCGGGCGCGACATTCTATGTCGAACCGGCTGAAGCCGTCGAATTGAATAACCGGATTCATCTGCTCATGCAGGAAGAGCGGGTGGAAATTGATCGCATACTTCGCGCTCTGACTGCTGAAATTGCCCAAAGGGCAGACTCACTGCTTGAAAATATTGAACTCATAGGCCATTTGGATTTTCTCCATGCCGCGGCGACTTTTGCGGTCAAACAAAAGTCTGTTCAGCCAATTATGGTCGATGCCGCTGAGCTGTCTCTCATAAACGCCCGGCATCCTTTATTGATTACCCAGCTGGGGTCGGTTGAGAGCGTTATGCCGATGTCGTTGTCACTCGATGACAACCGGCAGGCGATCCTTGTGACAGGACCAAATACCGGAGGCAAGACAATCGCGCTCAAGACCGTCGGTTTGTTGACTCTGATGGCGCAGGCCGGGCTTTTGATTCCGGCGGGCGAGAAGAGCTCTATGGGGATATTCACACAGGTATTTGCCGATATAGGCGATGAACAGTCGATTGAACTGTCACTGTCGACCTTTTCATCGCACACCCGAACAATTGTCAATGCCATAAAAAAAGCCGATGGGCGGAGTCTGCTCCTGTTCGACGAAATAGGGGCCGGAACCGATCCTAAAGAGGGCGCGGCATTGGCCGAAGCAATTATACTGCATGTTATTTCAACTGGGGCGAAGATGATTGTGACAACGCATTACTCGCAGTTGAAAACCCTCGCCATGGACCAGCCGGAGATAGAGAATGCGTCGCTTGAATTTAACCGTCAGACTTTGGCGCCGACTTATGTTCTGCAATTGGGACTCCCAGGGTCATCGTATGCGGTCGAGATTGCCAGCCGGCTCGGAATGCCGCAAAAAATCACAGAACGGGCATCGGCTCTGATTGGCAAGGGGGAAAGGTCGCTCTCGGAATTAATTGCCAACTTGCAATCTGATCTGGCGACTATTCGCACCGACAAAATCAAATTGACTGAGCGGCTCGAGAAGGCCAAAGAACTCGAAGACTTTTATCGCTTGCAGACAGAAAAGCTCCAACGCGAGATTGAGACCGAAAAGAAACGCGCACTCTTCGAGACAGATGAGATTCTTGCGCGAACCCGAAAAGATACAGAGAAGCTTGTGGCCGATATCCGCCAAACCCAAGCCGCAAAGCAGTCTGTTAAAGAAATGCATAGAACGCTCAGGGCAACCGCAGAAGAGGTCAAAAAGAAACGCGAGACAATTGTTGAATCCGACCGCAGGCCGAGCGAACAGATTGCCTTCGCCGTGGGGGACAGGGTGCAGATTGTATCACTGAATCAAGAGGGATCAATAGAGGAACTTGTCGGGGATGACCGCGCCCGGCTTAGTGTGGGAACGATCTCAACGGTTGTAAAACTGCGGGATTTGAAACCAGCTGAAGAATCGCAAAATCGGAGTGTTGTGCGGAGGGTCTCAAGAACCCAAGTTGAAAATAGAGGGACATCGGAAATACACCTTCGCGGTATGACAGTCGAAGAAGCCCTTGAGGCGCTTGAGAAGTTTCTGGATTATGCCATGATATCCGGGCTGTCACAGATTTATGTCATTCACGGCAAAGGAACGGGAACGCTCAGACGGACACTCAGCGAATATCTGAAAAAGCATGCCGAGGTCGATTCTATTCGCATGGGGGATTGGAACGAAGGGGGCGCGGGTGTGACAGTGGTAAAATTAAAAGCATGATACCTCAGGAAACAATCGAGCAGATTCGCCAGGCGACCGATCTTGCGCAGATAATAGGCGAATATATAAAGCTCAAGAAACGCGGGAAAAACTTTGAAGCGCTCTGCCCGTTTCACACCGAGAAAAGTCCGTCATTCAAAGTCTCGACTGATAAGCAAATCTATCACTGTTTCGGATGCGGCAAAGGGGGGAATGTCTACACATTCCTCATGGAACATGAGAAGATGTCGTTTGTGGAGAGCGCGCGGCTTTTGGCCAAACGAGCCAATATTGTTCTGCGCGAAGATTCCTCCGAACCAAAAAAGGAACAATTCGAAAAACTCAATTACGCCCATCAGGTGGCTGTCGAATATTTTCACACTCTTTTATTCAAACCGGAATATGACAAGGTCCTCAATGGGTATCTCAAATCCATTCGTAAAATAGAGCCGGAAAATATCGAATTGTTTTTGCTTGGCCTTTCAGGCGAAAGCTGGGATGGACTGATTAGCTATGCCGCAAAGCACGATATCACGCCCACGGATCTCGTTGCATCAGGACTTGCCATTAAGTCAGAGGCCAAACAGAGTTATTTCGACAGATTTCGGCAGCGACTTATGATCCCCATATTCAACTTGAGCCAAAAACCGATAGCATTCGGCGGGAGAACTCTCAAAGCAGGAGAAACGGTCAAATATATCAATTCGCCGGAAACGCCTTTGTACAGCAAGGGGAATGTCCTTTACGGTCTTAATTTTTCACGCGAAGAGATCCGCAAGCAGAATGCGGTGATTGTGGTCGAAGGATATTTTGATTTTATTTCACTCTGGCAGGCTGGTGTGAAAAATGTTGTGGCATCCTCGGGGACAGCATTCACTCCGCAGCAGGCGAGGTTGTTGGCTCGATTTACGGATAATGTGTATTTGTTCTTTGACGCCGACTCGGCCGGACAGGCGGCGGCGCTGCGCTCGGTTGATGCCTTATTCGATGCGGGACTTGAGGTTAAGGTCATGCCCTCACTTTCAGGTGAAGATCCTGACTCAATTGCCCGAAAATATGGACAGGATAAGGTGGAAGAACTTCGCCATGACGCCACAGGATATATCAGCTTCAGGGTGAAGAATCTCAATCGGGAGTCCACGGGCATTATAGCCCGGGAGAAACTGATCAAGGAGTTAAGTGCTTTGGGCGCAAAGTTGACCGACCCCACTCGCAGATCCCTCTTTTATCAGGAAGCGGCAGATGTGCTCGGCGTGGATGTCGCGCTTGTGCAATCCCCAAGGAGAACTCCTGTCGGCGAGCGCACCGGTGCCGCGCGCAATATAAAGCAGAATAAAGTTGAGCTTGATTTTCTTTCGCTTTTGCTTAACAATCCCGGGTCTATGGATACAATTTTTGAGACGATTTCGCCCGAGGACTTTGATTCGCGTCAACTGGGACGGCTCTATTCTGCTCTGACCACCCAGTACGCCAAAGCCGGACAGCTTGAGTTTGGCACGTTGCTTACATTATTTCAGGACGAAGAATCAATCTCACTTTTGACGGCTATCGGTTCAACGGACTGGAAACCGGAGCAGGTTGATGTAGAAATGCGCGAGAGGACAAAGGACTTTATCTCTCGAAAACAAAAACGGATTCGCGGAAAATTGCAGAAAGAGCTTGCCCAGGCAGAAGCTGTGGGGGATCAGTCTAAAGCCTCTGCGATTTTGGTCGAACTTAAAAGTTATGGTTTGTGATGCTTGAACGTTTACGAATAGAAAATATCGCCCTTGTCGAACGCCTGGAGTTGCATTTCAATCCCGGGCTGTCTGTGCTTACCGGAGAGACCGGAGCCGGAAAGTCTGTTGTGGTGACAGCCTTGTCATTAGCATTGGGTGATCGCGCCGAAAAAGAGGCGATCCGGCATGGGGCGACTGATGCCCATGTCGAGGCTATCTTCTCAGTGGAAGCGATGTCGGCCCAATTCAAGAAAGATTTCGCGGACTTTATCAAAGATGAGAAAATTGTCATACAAAGAGATATTTCTCGCGACGGCAATTCTCGGGCGCGGGTGAACGGTGTCCTGACCTCGCTTGCGCGGCTCAAAGAAGTGACGTCGCCTATCGCTGAAATCCTCGGCCAGCATGCCAACCAGATGCTGATGAACGAAAGCAATCATCTGGCCTTTCTGGACCGGTTCGCGCAGGTCGAAACATTTCGCGAGGAAACAGCGGCGGCATTTCATGACTGGGACAGGTCAGAGACAGAATTGCGCGATGTATTAAAACGCCGCCAGCAGCTGAGTGACGAGCGCGAGCTGCTGCTCTTTCAGAGAAATGAAATTGAGAAGGCTGGTGTTACAGCCGGTGAGGAAGAGCAGTTGACAACAGAGCGCAAAATTTTGGAATCAGCCAGAGCACTTATGATATCAGCTGAGACGATACAGAATGCTCTCGATGGCGAAGAAAGTTCAGCCATTCGACAATTGCGCCATGCGCGTAAAGAGGCCGAAAAGATGGCGGCTATCGATCCCTATCTTGAGAAATCCGCCTCACAGCTTGCCGAAGCAGATTTTCTGCTGGAAGACCTTCGCCGGACTTTTGAACAGTACGGTTCGAGCATTCACGATGACCCGATACGGCTGGATCAGATACATGAGCGCCTCGATGAATTGTATCATCTCAAGAAAAAATACGGAGGCTCCGAAGAATCCATTCTCGCCTACCTTAGGGATTTAACTGAACGGCTGGAGAATCGTCCCGATACTGACAAATTGATAGATTATCTCGAGAAAGAAAGCAATCGCCTTAAAAAGGTATATGCCGAAAAAGCGGTCGCGCTCTCCGAAGTTCGCCAGAAGGGGGCGGCCTATCTCGAGAAGTTGGTCGTGAAGGAATTGGCCGGACTTGCAATAGAACAGGGGAAATTTGCCTGTGAATTTGTGTATGAAGCTGATGTAGACGGTGTTGCCTTGGATACCCGAATAGTAAAACCCTACCCGCATGGACTGGAGAATTGCCGTTTCCTTTTTTCGGCGAATGCCGGCGAACCGCTCAAAGCGCTGGTGAAGACGGCTTCGGGAGGAGAAATATCGCGGGTGTTGCTTGCAATTAAAGCCGCCGAGAAGCGAAACAATAAATTGTCCCATTCGTTACTGGTCTTTGACGAAGTCGACACCGGAATCGGCGGGCAAACGGCGCTCGAGGTCGGCAAAAAACTGGCGAAAATTTCTGAAGAGACCCAAGTGATAGTTGTCACCCACTTGCATCAGATAGCCCGTTTGGCAAACCATCACTATTTGGCTGAGAAAGAGACCGGTCGTTTGGGACGGTCGCTCATTGTCGTCAACAAGCTGGATCCCAAAGGAATCAAGATAGAGCTTGATCGCATGATCGCACTTCCACAGGAAACTCTACTCTAAGACGACGTTCTTCTCAATGAATCCCTAAGCTCGTTACGTTACTTCACAAGAACCATCTTTTTTGTCTGAATGAATGATTCAGACGAGTTGTCAATCGGGATAGCCTCGAACCGGTAAAGGTATATGCCTGATGCCCCCGATGCCCTCCAAATGACTTCATATACTCCGGCATCCTGAAGCCTGTCGACCAGAACATCCTCGACTCTTCCGAGAATATTATAAATAGTTATCTCTACCCGACTTGTTCGTGGTAATGCGTAGGATATTTGTGTTTCCGGATTAAACGGATTCGGGTTGTTTTGCATAAGTGAGTAGGATGTCGGCAAGGTTGTCGACTCGGTAATCAGACCCCCGCCAGTGATATCTCGTGACACATCGCCAATCCCCTCCACCGATATCTTCAGAGGCGCGGAAGCGTCGCCTGTGATGACTAGCGTGTCACTGAGAAATCCCGCCGAATCGGGCGCGAAACGGACTATAAGTGTTAATGTACGCTCGTTTGTCACGTACAGCGGATATAAGAGCGAATCGATCATGAAAACTCCTGAGGCCAGTTTAATAGACTGAACGGTCAGTTTGTTCAGTGAATTGTTATCGAGTCCTACTGTAGCAAATGCCGTGTCACCCAACATCACACGACCGTAACTGACAGCGTAGTTATCAGCGCTGATGGTTGGCAGGGGAGAAAGGCCAGACAAGGCAACCACTGAACTTCCTCCAGTTGAGAACACCGAGAGCGAATCCTGACAAGCCCCAAAACTATTCGGAATGAACTGAATTGTTATCAGAAGACTATCATGCGGCTCTATTTTCATCGATTGAGGGTTTGTCACATGGAAGGCAGCACCAGACATTCGTAGCTGAGTTATATGAATAGCCTGCGCTGAAACGTTGTGAACCCATATGTCGGCTTTGCCGGAATCTCCGATTGCCGTTTGGCCGAAGCTCATCTCATTTACAGCAGGACGAAGGGCATATTCAACCTGCGAAGACGTAAATATTGCAAATGTGTCAGTCTGCGGATTGCACACCGACTCTGCCAGCGAGTTAACAGTCCAATGATACGACTGGCCGGGAAGAAGATGCGACATTATGTCCAGTTGTATCGTGGTGTCTCCAGTTGAGGCCATAACCGTGTCAAGCTTCGGTCCAAAGAGATGAATGAAATAATTCAGGCTGTCGTTCGCGGATGGCAATGTTCTTTTCCATGCAAACGACAAGGGTGTCGTAGGCAGGGTGAGCGTAGCGATAGCGTCGTCTGCAGGGGAAAGCGGAACGGGAGGATAGGCACCCGCGATACGCAGAGTGAACTGGTTGTCAGTCGAAGCCCCTCTATTATCGAAGACACGTATAGTAACGATGCTGTCGCAGTTATCAAGTAAAGTCGGCGTTCCGCTTATGGTACGTGCCAAACTGTCAAAGTGTATCCAGGAAGGAGCTGATATAAGCTGCCATGAAATGGAATCCTGATAGAGATCGACATCGGGATCGATGACCTGAAATGTAAATTGGTAGATACTGTCTGCCTCAAGAAGTATATCGGGCTTAAATTCGACAAATGGCGCATTATTGACGGGTGTGGTAAGGCTCTGAAAATTGCCACGCATGGTGCCTTCAGGGTTGACTGTGACCATCCGGTAAACGTATGTCGACTGTGGGTTAAGAAACGCAAGAGTATCGGTTCGTATACTTGCGATCTGATTTGGGTCGTTGGTATGCAATTTGACCGGAGTGGATTGCAATGAAAATGTATCAAGCCCGTACTCAAAGTAGCTTGTTCCCTGCTGGCCGAAAAACTGGGCGGTGCCGCTCACTATTACCTTGGTTTGATTGACGACAGTCGGATTCGCCGTTAAAGCAACAGGAGGAAGATTGTAAGGGACCATAAAGGTTCTATTCTTTCCAAATACGATACCTTGCGAATTCCATGCTACCAGTCGATAGTGGTAGGACTCTCCTGAAGTAAGGTCAATAGCGTCAGTATTTACATTGTTTGTGGCTATGCCTGAGTTGACCACGCCTCCATCTCCAAATAGATCAATTTCGCCGAGTCCTCTCGGCCCTTCCCTTTGGCCGGAAAGAATTATGAGCTTAAAATATCGAGCCTGAACCGGAACAGGTAAGCGCGAGGTGACATAGGCCAGATTGTCGCTTTGATACTCATCAAAGGGAATATTCAGCGTGTCGACTATTGTGAAATTTACATTGTCCTCTGAGACAGAACACTCGACCTCATTCGAGGGCCAAAGCGGGTTTTGATGAATCTGAATCCGTTTAATGGTAACAGTTGAATCAAATGAATACAGAAATGTCTGGTGGTGATCTGTCGTATCTTCTCCGTGCCACATTTTCCCCTCACCGAATCGATATCCGTCGGTCAGCGAGAACGGGTCTTCGAGCGATCGTAATGGCCATCCGATTAGGCGGCCTCCGTTACCGGAAAAGAGGAGCGAATGATTGCGATAGCGAATGGTTATATCATCGAGATCGATCACCCCGTTCGGGGGACTATTTTTGTCAACCGATGTTAGAGCAAAGATAAAATCGACATTAAGCTTCGCAAGCGAGCTATCCAGGGATACGTACTGATAGCGCCATGGATTTCCATCTGTAAGATTATTCCCGGCGTATGTCCATTTTGAGGCATCGTTTTCCAAGACGAAGCTAATGTTTTGCCAAGAGCGGCTTTTAGATGACGTGTCAAATAAATCGATTTCAGTAAATGCCCAGTTTGTCCTCACCCAAGGAACATCGGCAAATGCTGTTCCGCGCTCGCTCTGCGTCCAGAAGTTCAGCGTTGAACCATTTTCATGAAAGTTTTGGCTTCGAAGCGCAAATTCAATTTCTGCATCTCTGAAATCTGGTTCACCGCCTCCCAATCCCAAATAGTCGAGTCCGCGATAGTCTGCTGAGGTATATGCCATAGTTACCAGATTGATGTAGCCTATGCCTGAAATATGATTTGGATCATGAAATTCGCTGTAGGTTGTCGCGGTTATGTATCCGTCGGTAATCCCTCCAGTGGCAATGTGATCAACTTTTGAAGAGGGAATCATCTTGAAGCCGCCTCCGCTTTTGCTGAAATCTTCACTATAATATGCTTCAAGTTGCGGGCCGGTCGAGAATGTATCTGTTGTCTGTCCGTATGACATATCTGTGCCATATTCAAAGTAGTAGGTGGTAGGTAAATCATTTGCGACAATAGATCCATTAAATGTAATTCCCGGTGTCCGCGGAAAGTTCACAGGCCCGAGCTGGCTGACTGTTCCGGTAGTAACCACCGGAGGTTTAGGCTCGATCAATCGAGTTGATTGAATTGCGCCTTCGATTAGTCCGCCGTTAGATTCGAGCATTAGTCGATAAAAGACATCTGTACCCGGACTAAAATTAACTATATGGTATGATAAAGTGAAAAGTGAATCTTGTGAGAAACAAGGAAAGGTATCTGAACGATAGGTGAGGCTGCTGTCGTTTCCATATCTGAAATGGCAGTAGCTATCCGCGTTCGCGGTAGTCACAGAGCCATGAATCCAGAGGCTGTCGTGTGAAGTGGCTGGTGATTTCCACGTTCGAACCTCTTGACCGAGCAAATCTACAGCTAATACAATAATGCATAATGAACTGGAGAGAACCAAGCGGCACAATGCGCTTAAAGAATATACATAGAGACATCGCGTATGAATGTAAGAACGTGCCGAAATCATAGTCGTTGTGCCTGAACCCTTTGTTACTTAACTACTGTCAGATGACCGATACTTTTTCCCTCAAAACGTAAAGTTGACTCGCGCCCTGTAATGGAAAGAGTTTCGACAGGAGATAAGTAGTCTTAACGGATAATCAGGTCATTAATGTCGATTGAGCAATTTCACTACACGCGACGAATTGACAGTCTATGACTGCGAATTATTTGATCACAAGTCATTCAGGTCGGAAAAATAGTCTGCTCAAAATACGAGCGACAAGATTAATTATTGAACGACTTTATGACCCGCCTTATTACTGGGCAAGTATTTTGGCTATGACAGATTGATCATTTGGCAACAGTTCTGATTCAACCAGACGGGGGATGAGTATTCTCCAGGAATCATCGGCTTTGAAGATCCGCTCGAAAATCGGCAGCGACCGTTCGAGTTCGTTTGAGGTGACCAAAGTAACGGCATGCCAGAACTGTATCTCCAGATTATCCGGCGCAAGGGTCATGGCCGCACCGTATTCGACCGCGGCCGAATCCATTTTGCCGATTGCAATTAGTTCGTCGCCGCGATTCATATGATCATAGGCGTGGGTAACATCGAGAAGTCGTCGGAGCTCCACCAGCGGCTGGTCGGCATCGTCAACTCTGATGTCCACAATTTTATCCCGCCAGCTTTGCCCGGTTGGCTTTCCGGTGACGACCACCATCGCCGCCGACTGCATACCCCGAATATCTCCCCCTTCTTTTTGGGCGGCTTCAAGCGCGGCCATCATCCGTTCGGACAAATCACCGGTAGTATTCTCGAAGGCTATCGCCATGGCATCCCAGACGGTATGATTGCGCATAAGGTTAGCCTGACATGAATAGAACTTGCCTGATCGGTGACCGGCCTCGGCAATGCATTTGTTCCCGGTATGGGTGGATACTAATCCATTTTTGTCTATCATGGCGACTTGTCTTATGGCATTGAGGGAATCGCTGGCAAGAAGCCCGGCAAGAGCCTGCCTTGATGTTTTACCAAGCCGCATCATTTCGATGCCGAGCGGACCATAGGCGAAATCTACAAGGGATTGCGTCGCGACCGCTCCGACCCCCGGTTGGACCCAGATAACATCGGCGACTCTGAACCAGTGAGATTGGACCGCGGCGCCGAATTGTCCAGTTGCGCTGTCATAGGCTATAATCGAATAGGTGTTGACCGGAGTATATGTGTGATTCGTAGCTTCTGACGACTGGGATTTAGCTGAAAGTAGAGCTACCGCACAGAAAAGAAAAATTGATCGTGAGATTCTCATCTATTTGCCTCCTATGTGTACTAAACTGAACGCCGTCTGTGTTGCGGTAAACTACCGGATTGACAGGCCAGAGACAAGCGCATTTCACTCAGCCTAAGCTTTGTAATTTACCCCACTTGCCAACGGATTGCCTGTGTGTTACATTCTTCCACTTAGGCAAGCGCCAGTATAGTCAAAAAATGTTCGATGAAGATATGAAGGAGGAATGACCGATGTCAGGTCACTCAAAATGGGCGACGATTAAACGCAAGAAGGGTAAACTTGATGCCGAGCGCGGAAAAGTTTTCACCAGACTTATTAAAGAAGTGACTGTGGCCGCTCGCGAAGGGGGAGGGGACCCTGACGGCAATCCGAGACTCCGCACGGCGATCCTTGGCGCGAAAGGGGCCAATATGCCCGCCGACAACATTAAACGGGCAATCCTAAAGGGAACTGGCCAGCTCCCGGGGGTGAGTTATGAATTCATCAACTATGAAGGATATGGTCCGGCGGGCGTTGCCATCTACCTTGAAGCCATGACCGACAACAAGAATCGGACAGTGGCCGAAGTTCGTCACACGTTGACAAAATTCGGCGGCGCGCTTGGAACCAGCGGATGTGTGGCATGGATGTTTGAAAAGCGAGGTGTGATTACCATAGACCGGGATGCCGCCGAGGAAAATATGGTCATGGAAGTTGCGATGGAAAACGGAGCATCAGATTTCAGAGCGGATTCCACTATGTATGAAATTGTCAGCGAACCATCCGACCTTGAAGCTATCCGTTCGGCATTCGAAAGCAGGAAAATTCCAATGTCTTCAGCCGAAGTTACTATGCTTGCCCAGAACACCGTCAAGTTAACCAGCGAATCCGATGCAAATTCGATGCTCAAGCTTATGGACATGCTTGAAGACAGCGACGACGTTCAAAAAGTATATAGCAACTTCGATATCGACGAAGCAATCATGCAGAAACTGGCCTAATACTCCTCAAGATCAGTTTCGTTTGGGGCTCATGAAGTGAGTTTTAGCGCGATTATTTGACGATTGTAAAGAATTCTCGTTTTCCGGAGTCCACGAGCACTTTGAATTTTTCGTATCGCTCCTGCGATTCTGGTTCGGCTGTGGTGTTTAGCATACTCTCCTCATAGTCAGTCAGGCTTTTATAACTGCTTTCCATGACCAAGGTATAATATTTGCCGCTCAAATCGGTCAAAATCCGATCAGGTTATAACCAGTCTTTTGAAGAGCCGACATGGCTTCTTTCATAATCGCCACAGCCTCTTTAGCTTTGCCGTATTTCTGATGAAAAATGTCTCTTACAAGAATCATGATTCCCTCCAATGGTAATATGTTTGCCAACGCCAGACAGCAGATTATACAAACCCGATTTGTTTGGGTCAAGAGCGAGAGATAACCGATTGTTTGGGGGTGGGCAGCCATATCACATTACTTGGGTCAACATGACTTTTTTATTGATATTTGAGACTATTCGGGCTATTTATCGAATATGCGAATTCTCGGAATCGACCCAGGCCTACATGTAACAGGATACGGAGTTTTAGACAATACCGATGACTCAATAGTTCTTGTCGAAGCCGGGGTTATTCGTTCAAATTCAGGAGCGAGCCTAGCCGAAAAATTGAGAGAGATTTCTACTGAACTAACCGCGATTATAACTCAGTTTCGGCCCGAGTCAGTTGCAATTGAAGAATTATATTCGCATTACGACCATCCCAAGACGGCAATCATTATGGGACATGCTCGGGGAATCATATTTTTGAAAGCAGCCGAAGCCGAGATACCGGTTTTCCCATATGCGGCAACACGGATAAAAAAGTCGCTCACCGGAAACGGGCGTGCCAGCAAAGCCCAAGTGCAGAAAATGGTGCAATCGACTTTGCGGCTTAAGATTCTGCCTGAACCAGCGGATGCCGCCGACGCGCTGGCGATTGCCCTCTGCCATGCCCGGTCATTGCGTCAATCAGCGGTGGAATACCAATGATAAGCCGAATGCGAGGAACATTGGCCGCTATAACGGAACAGCAGGCATTGGTCGAAGTACATGGGCTGTTCTATGACGTTTCGCTGCCGACCGCGCTGGCGGAAAGACTCAAGCAGTCCGGTCTGATCGGCGAGGAAGTCATTTTCGAGACGATTTATTTTATCGAGGCTGGCGACAAGAAATCAAACCATTACCCGAAACTTGTCGGATTCACCGACCCGGTCGACAGAGAATTTTTTTCATTGCTGACTTCCGTGTCCGGTATGGGCATAAAGAAAGCCCTGCGTTCGCTTGTTCTGCCAATAAAAGAGATCGCACACGCAATAGAGACAAAGAACACGGCCACTCTAAACCGTCTGCCTGGTGTGGGTGGGCGACTGGCAGAGAAAATTGTCGCCGAGCTTCACGGCAAAACGGCCAAATTTGCGCTCTCCAAGAAAGAAGATTCGCTCGGGTCGTATGAAGCGGTGGAAACACCACTTATTGATGAGGCGATTGCGGTGTTGATCCAGTTGCAATACTCACGGATGGAGGCCGACCGGATGATAAAGAGTGTGCTGGCCGCAAATCCGGATATGAAGACGGTCGCGGAATTGATAACAGTCATCTTTAAAAATGAGCAGAAGAGTAAGGTTGAAGTTTCATGAGTGGGCGCGAGCGTTTAGTTACGAATACGCAGATCACACCCGAGGAAGATCTCGTACAGTTCTCTCTCCGGCCAAAAGTCCTGAAAGAATATATAGGCCAGTCGGAACTGAAAGGAAAACTCCAAGTGCTTCTCCAAGCCGCAAAGGGGCGCAAAGAGCCGATTGAACATGTATTGCTATATGGGCCCCCGGGACTAGGCAAGACAACTCTTGCGCATATCATCGCCAATGAGATGGAATCAAAAATTATCACAACTTCGGGGCCGTCGTTGCAGCGTGCCGGTGACCTGATGGGTATCCTGACCAATTTAAGCGAAGGGGACATTCTTTTCATAGATGAGATTCACCGTCTCTCGCCTGTCATCGAAGAATTCATCTATCCCGCAATGGAAGACTTCAAGGTGGATTTTGTCGTTGATAAGGGCGCATTCGCTAAAGTCATCAATGTTCCGCTCAAACGATTCACACTGGTCGGCGCGACAACCCGCGCCGGAATGCTTTCGGCGCCGCTCAGAGACAGGTTTGGACTGTATTATCATTTGGATTTCTATCCGTCGGAAGACCTTGAGGAGATTATCATTCGCTCCGCTAAACTCCTGGAAATCACTTTGGATCGTGCGGCCGCAAAGACAATAGCCATGCGGTCGCGGGGTACGCCAAGAATCGCCAACCGACTTTTGCGCCGTGTTCGTGATTACTCGGCGGTCAAGGGAACTGGGGATATCAGCGCAACAGTTGCTGGAACCGCGCTTGATGCCGAGGGAGTGGATTCTGCCGGGCTTGACAATCTCGACCGGAAGATGCTCAAAGTAATTATCGAATTCTATAAAGGCGGCCCAGTTGGAGTTGAGGCGCTTGGGGCGACTCTCAACGAAGAAGCCGACACATTGGTCGATATGGTCGAGCCGTATCTTCTGAAAATTGGCTTTATCCAGCGCACCAGACGTGGCAGAATGGCTTCTGCCGAGGCGGCACGGCATCTTGGGCTACACTTGGCGACTACTGCCGGGCAGGAAAATTTGTTTTAGGAAACGCCACGGGAGCATTTGTATGAGAAAAATTATAGCCTCAGAATTTTATAGCTTAGACGGAATGATGTCTGATCCTGAAGATAAAATGGAATGGGTTCTTGGCAACTTTAACGAGGCGATGGGGAAGTATGAAGATTATTTGTATGACGACGCCGACACACTTTTGCTCGGACCGGTAACTTATAAGATATTCGAAAGTTACTGGCCACACGCCGCAGACAACCCCGCGACTCCCAAGGGGGATGTCGAGATGGAGCACAAGATAAAGAACATCACCAAAATTGTATTCTCCACATCGCTGAAGACACTCTCATGGGGAAAATCCAGGCTTTTTACTTACTTTGACGCTAAAGAAATAGTAAAGCTCAAAGAGGCTCCGGGGAAAAATATATTGGTCATTGGCAGCGCAAGCATAGTTCAACAGCTAACGAACTTGGGATTAATTGACGAATATCATTTTGTATTATTTCCGGTCATTTTAGGACAGGGTAAAGCGCTATTTGCAAATACAGGAACCTCTCATAATCTGGAATTGATGACAATGAGAGAATTTGGTAATGGAGGCCTTCTTCTGACATACCATAGGAAGTGAGCCTTACACCGATGTGGTTATTTGCGGTGATGAATATCGTATTCAATCTGCCCAATTGCGGGAAGTAGCGCCCGATGGATCTTTCACTTTTTGGTTTTGATCTTCCTCCTGAACTTATCGCGCAGTCCCCGTCGCGACGCCGGGATTTGTCCCGCTTATTGGTGCTCGACCGACAATCCGGCGCGATTGCACACACTCAATTCAAAGAAATAACCCGTTATATCAAATCCGGTGACGCGCTTGTGCTTAACAATACCAAAGTTTTCAAAGCCCGATTGTGGGGACAACGCTCCAGCGGTGGTAAAATTGAAGTGTTTCTCGTCCGTCCGGCCCATCAGTCAGGCTTCGTGCCTGAGCGCCCAGAGCCCATGAGCGTATTCTGGGAAGCAATGGTGAGTCCTTCACGGCGTATTAAATCGGGGGAGAGGATTCATTTTGATAAGAGTCACTTTGTTACGATTGAACAACAAATTGCCGATGGCCGATGGATTGTGTTTTTTGATTCGCTGTCAGAACAAAATCGAATTATCGCCGATTTCGGTCATATCCCGCTCCCACATTATATTGATCGTCAGGATGAAGAGCAGGATATAAAACGGTATCAGACGGTCTATGCCGACAAATCGAAAATTGGTGCAGTGGCTGCTCCAACTGCTGGTTTTCATTTTACAAAGGCTTTACTCCGGCAGATTCAACAGATGGGTGTATCGGTTGTCGAAGTTACTCTCCATGTCGGGCCGGGCACTTTCAAACCTATCAAGTGCGATGATATAAGAGAGCACAAAGTCGATCCTGAGTACGCCGAAATATCTTCTGAAGTCGCCTCAGTCATAAATCGTACGAGAAATCAGGGCGGCAAGATTATTGCGGTCGGGACAACTTCAGTTCGCACGCTCGAATCATCGCCAACCATCAATGGTGAAATTGAGCCATTTTCCAAAATGGTTAACCTTTTTATCCAGCCCGGTCATACGTTCACTTACGTTGATTCTATGGTCACAAACTTTCACCTGCCAAAATCATCTCTGCTTGTGCTTGTGGCATCATTCGCCGGACGAGAGAAAATCCTTGAGGCGTATGAGCAAGCAATCGCTCAAGACTATCGTTTTTACAGCTACGGCGATGCCATGCTCATTTTATAATTCTTGTTGCTGGTCATATTTCAGTTCTCTATGTTCCTAAGATGAATGCCGCCGCCGTTATAGTTGCCGCTGGCCGCTCGACGCGGTTTGGCGAAACATTGCCAAAACAATTTCAGTCTGTGTTGGGGCGTCCCTTGCTTGCCTGGACAGTCAGCCGTTTCGAAGCGGCAAAGACTATCAACTCGATTATTTTGGTTGTCAGCGAAGATCAGCTGATGCATGTCGGCGAAGGGATTGTTGAGAAATTCGGACTAAGTAAAGTCATCAAAATTATTGTAGGCGGCGAGACCCGCCGAGAATCAGTCCTCAATGGACTCGAGGGTCTTTCTCATTCAACGGATCTTGTCGCGATACATGATGGCGCGCGTCCGTTGGTACTCCCAACGGATATTGACCGTGTTGTCGAAGTAGCCTCGCGGGAACATGCCGCGATGCTTGCGACTCCTTTAGTCGACACCCTTAAACGAGTTTCAAAAGGAAGCATTGTTTCGACCGTCGAGCGCGACGATCTTTATCTTGCCCAGACTCCGCAGGTTTTCGATTATGAGCTCATTCTGGAAGCTCACCGGTCGATTACATCAGATACGATTGCAACCGACGATGCCTCCCTTATCGAGGGGAGGGGATTCAAAGTACGCATAGTCGAGCCGACCGGGCTCAATCTAAAAGTGACGCGACCTGATGATTTGCTTGTTGTTGAGGATTATTTGAAAAGAGAACAAAATGACTAATCTTCGCGTAGGACATGGATTTGATGTTCATGCTTTCGAAACAGGACGGCCACTCTTTCTTGGAGGGGTGTCAATTCCCCACGATAGAGGGCTGGTGGGGCACAGCGATGCCGATGTTCTGCTCCATGCTATTTGCGATGCGTTGCTTGGCGCGGCAGGACTGTCTGATATAGGTCATCTGTTTTCTCCGACCGACGCGCAATTTAAGAATATCCGTTCGACGATTTTGCTTGAGCGGACTTTTGAATCGATAAGAGCCGTTGGTGCGAGGGAGATTGTAAATATCGACTCGATTGTTTTGGCTGAACAGCCTAAAATATCGTCATATATTCAAGCGATGAAAAATATAATTGCGCCAATTCTGCATATTGACGTTTCGCGGATTGGCATCAAAGCCACAACTTGCGAAGGGCTTGGGACGATAGGCCGTCAAGAGGGGATAGCGGCTTCGGCAACATGTCTGCTTGTCAAGAATGCATGAGATTTTATCCACAGTCAGCGGCTGGCTCGATCAGCTTTTTGCTTACGGAACCTTCTGGGTCTATATCATTATCTTTTTGGCCTGTTTCATCGAAAATATTGTTCCGCCCTTTCCCGGGGACACATTCATTGTTGCCGCAGGGGGATTATCGGCATTGGGGCGACTTGAATATGCCGGTTCGTTCATTTCTGTCGTCTGCGGAGGTATGGCCTCGGTGATGCTTGTTCACTACTGGGGAAGGCGTTATGGGCGTGATTATTTTCTAAAAAAGAATTTCAAATACTTTTCAGTGGCAGATATCGAGCGGGTGGAATCACTTTTGCAAAAATGGGGCGGGATGTTGCTGCTCGGGTCTCGTTTTGTTGTGGGATTTCGATCGGCGCTGGCGCTTGGAACTGGTATTGGCCGTTATTCTTCCGTCCGAACTTTTGTCTACTCTTCAATTTCGTATCTTATTTTCACAAGCCTGCTCATGTATATGGCGGCGGTGTTTGTAGATAATGCCGATAAAATAGGTGAACTGTTCGGGACATACGATAAAATAATCTACCCACTGATTATTATCGGAGTTCTTTGGTTTGTGGCTTGGCGATTTGTATCTAGGCGGGCAAAGAAATCGCAACGCAAAGGAATGTGATGAAAATATTGCTCCTTGCAGGGGGAAACTCAAGTGAACGCGCAGTGTCGCTCAACTCAAGCGCGGCTATTTTCGATGCCCTCAAGCGGCTTGGTCACAAGGTCATCGCACTCGACACCGCTAATGGCCGCTCGCTGACAGATTCCGGGGGGAAGTATATAGGAAATGCTCAGCAGAAAGGGTCGACCGAACTGATACCTTCGCAGTCCTCGGCGCTGGAATTTACGAGCGTGTTATCGGCGCCAGATACGCGGGATGTCGATCTTGTGTTTCTCGGCTTGCATGGAGGAGACGGAGAAAATGGTTCCATTCAAGCCCTGCTCGATTTGAGCGGGAAAAAGTATATCGGTTCGGGAATGACCGCTTCGGCTGTCGCCATGAACAAGGGCATAACAAAACGTATTTTGATATCAGAGGGAATAAAAACGCCGGACTGGTTGTGTATAAAGCGAACAAAGACTGGTTTTACCGCAAAAGTTTGTGAGGAGATTCTTAACATTTTCACGGTGCCAATAATTGTAAAACCAAACGATGGCGGCTCGACGGTGGGACTGACAAAAGTTACAGATCCGTCACAATTAGGCGCGTCTTTGAATTTGGCAGCAGCAGAATCAGAGTATGTGCTCATTGAAGCCTATATCTCCGGTCGCGAATTGACTGTCGCAGTGCTCGATGGCACAGCGTTTCCCATTGTGGAAATAAAGCCGAAAAAGGGACTCTATGATTATGAGTCCAAATACACAAAAGGGAAGACAGAATATATTGTGCCCGCAGAAATAAACAAAGAGGTCACTCAGTCTATACAGGATTCAGCCGTCAAAGCTTATACGGCAGTTGGCTGTTCTGGTCTTGCCAGAATAGATTTTATCTTAGCTGAATCCGGGGACTTTTATTGTCTTGAGATAAACACTCTGCCGGGTATGACTGCGCTATCGCTTGCGCCGATGGCGGCAAAAGCTGTGGGAATCGGTTTCGATGAACTTATCTTTCGCATAATCGAGTCGGCGCTCAAAAAATAACCATCGCGTGAATAACTTATGAATAATTCAAAATTGACTCCCAAAGCAGTAATCTTTGATCTCGGCTCAACTCTGATTGAGTACGAGGCGACACCCTGGGACAAACTAAATCTGCTTGGAGCCGAAAGCGCGCATCTCTTTCTCACCCAGAATGGGCATTCCGTCCCGGAAAAAACCTTGTTCTGCGAAGCATATGAAAAATCGAAGGAAACATTCCGTAAAGTGTCAGCAGAGACACACACTGAGTGGACGATAGTCCAGGCCGCCGAGCATCTTTTTAACGAACTCAAACTGTCGTATGATAAGAAATTACTTGATTCTTTTTTCGATGCCTTTTATGCGCCGGTTGAGGATCTGTTATACGTCTACGATGACACCCTTTCTACTTTGGAAATACTTAAAACTCACTCTATGCCGATTGGTCTTATTTCCAACACAATATTTCCAGAGCGTGCCCACCGGCATGAATTGAAGCGGTTTGGAATCGCGCCTTATCTTTCTTTTGAGGTATTTAGTTCGACTTTCGGGAAGAAAAAGCCGCACCCTGATATTTTCCACTATGCGGCCTCGCTCGCGGGAGCACGACCGGAAAACTGCGTTTATGTTGGCGACCGTTATCTCGAAGATATCGTTGGACCGAATCAGATCGGCATGCCGGCTATTCTCAAACTGACCGACAATCGGGATTATCCTGCCGACAAACTTCCTTTGACAAGACAGGTGAAAAAGCTATCTGAGATCTTCGACCACATCTCGATTTAGATAGACTATTTGACGTCGAAAAGATATATTCTCCGGCTATGAAACAAAAACTCACCCCTCGACTGACCAAAAGAGACAATTCGGCCGGACTTGATGCAACCGAGCGCATGCTCAAAGAGATAACTGAAGCTAATGGAGTGCCCGGGCACGAAGACGAAGTTCGCGCTATAATGCGGCGGGAGTTCAAAGGGCTTGCCGATAAGATAGAGCGGGATAAAATGGGCTCTATTATGGCTGTCAAACGCGGGACTTCGGCTTCTCCAAGAGTGATGGTTGTTGGGCACATGGACGAAGTCGGCTTTATGGTCAAGCAAATAACCAAAGACGGATACATAAAGTTTCTACCCCTCGGCGGCTGGTGGGGTCATGTCGCGCTCGGGCAAAGAATGCGAATTATTACTGACAATGGCCCCGTTTTGGGCGTGGTAGGCTCGCGTCCACCCCACATCCTCGAGCAAAAAGACCGCGAAAGAGTGCTTGAAATTAAAGATATGTTTATCGATGTCGGCGCTCAGGCCAATTTTGATGTTCGAAAAAAGCTTGGCATAAAGGTTGGCGATCCCATTGTTGTCGACAGCCAGTTTACGATCATGGGCAATCGCTCGATGTATATGTCAAAAGCTTTCGACAATCGGGTGGCATGCGCTATTGTTCTCGATATCCTCAAAACCTTCAACAAAAAAAGACATCCCAATACCCTCCTTGCCTGTGCATCTGTGCAGGAGGAGATAGGACTTCGCGGGGCGCAGACGCTCTCGTACATCGCCGAGCCCGATATTTGCCTTGTTGTCGATACCGGCCTGGGACTGGATGTTCCGCCTGACGGTTTTGGCGTCGAAGAGCGGCTCGGCAACGGTCCGGCGATTCTTATATATGATGCCGGAATGCTCCCAAACACAAAACTGCGCAATCTGGTAATTGCAACGGCTGAGAAGAAGAAAATCCCTTTTCATCTGGCCTATATGGAGCGCGGCGCAACCGATGGCGGGCGCATCCACCTCAGCCGCGGAGGCGTTCCATCGGTGGTCATTGGCCCACCGGTGCGGTATATTCACAGCCACAATTCAATTCTAAACCGCGCTGATTATGACAGCACGGTAGCATTACTGATTGAGTTGATTCAAAAGCTCGACGCTAAAACGGTTCAATCTTTGACTGAAGGGTAATTGCGATATGCCGTTGGTTTTCAAGAATTCCCTCAGTCGTCAAAAGGAAGAGTTCGTCCCGCTTCAGAGCGGGAAAGTGAGCCTCTATACCTGCGGCCCGACTGTCTATAATTTCGCCCATATCGGTAATTATAGAACGTTCATGTTCGAAGACCTTCTCCGCCGTTATCTTAAATACAAAGGCTACGAGGTCACACAGGTGATGAATATCACTGATATTGATGATAAAATTATCCGTGACAGCCAAGCCCAAAAAATCCCGCTTGCAGAGTTTACAGCTCCCTTCACCAAGGCATTTTTTGAAGACCTTGAGACGCTCGGTATCGAAAGGGCAGAGGCATATCCAGCCGCAACCGACCATATTCCAGAAATGGTCGAGATCATTAAGAAATTGGTTGCCGTTGGACTGGCCTATGAAATAGGCGGAAATTACTATTTTAAGATTACAGCATTCCCCAGATACGGGAAACTAGCCAATCTCGATATGCAGGGGCTGAAACCGGGCGCGAGAATAGCATCCGATGAATACGAAAAGGAATCCGTTTCTGATTTTGCGCTATGGAAAGCATGGGATCCAAAAGATGGCGATATCTTCTGGGAAACGGAAATAGGCAAAGGGAGACCGGGCTGGCATTTGGAATGCTCGGCCATGTCTATGAAATACCTTGGTGAGCAGTTTGATATTCACACTGGCGGCATTGACAATTTATTTCCCCACCATGAAAATGAAATTGCCCAGTCAGAGGGTGCGACGGGGAAAAAGTTTGTCAACTATTGGCTTCATGCCGAGCACTTGATAGTCGAAGGTCGCAAGATGTCAAAATCGGCCGGCAATTTCTATACCTTGCGTGAGATTCTCGAAAAAGGGTATCCCGGCACGGCTGTCCGTTATCTTCTTCTGTCCACTCACTACCGCCAGCAGTTGAATTTTACTTTTGACGGGCTCGAAGGTGCGCGAAACGCTCTGGCGCGTGTCAATGATTTTATAACGAACCTTGACTCGTATGCAGGTGGAACATCAAACGGCGAGGCCGTGGCCTTTATTCAGAAGGCAATTGAAGGTTTTGAAGACAGTCTCAACGATGACCTCAATATCTCGGGCGCGCTCGGATCGGTCTTTGACTTTATCCGAGATATTAACCGTCTGAAAGCTGAGGATAAATTGTCTGCCGAAGAGCGTTCTTCAGCGCTCCAGACTATCCGCCGCTTTGATACGGTTTTGAATTTCGAAATGAAGAAGTCCTCGCTTGACGGTGAAATTGAGGCACTTATTCAGGAACGGACGCAAGCGAGGAAAAGCCGGGATTTCGCGAGGTCTGATAAAATCCGCGATCAATTACTGGAAATGGGAATTATTCTTGAGGATACCCCTCAAGGCGTCAAATGGAAGCGGAAAGTATGAGCATAAAAGCTTGAAAGAGAGTCATGCTTGCGTTTTTGTGTATCAAGGTATATAATTATTCAAAAGCCGGCGTAACTCAGTTGGTAGAGTACCTGATTTGTAATCAGGCTGTCGGGGGTTCGATTCCTCTCGCCGGCTTAATTTAACAGCTTCACAGACGCAATGCGTATGCAGGATTATTGCATTTCGATGGATGATTTAATCATGTTAGCGGATACAGTTACAAAATGAGCGCATCGCCAGCCGAAAATAAGAGGACAATAGCAATTACAGGCGGAGCGGGGTTTATCGGGTCAAATCTGCTTCGTCTACTTGTCCCGAAATATCCGGATCAGCTTTTTGTCAATGTAGACTGTCTCACGTATGCCGGAAATCTGGACAGTCTGACAGACGTCGAACACTATCCAAATTATCGTTTTGAGAAAGTCGACCTTTGTGACAGCACGTTGCTGGCCAGTGTTTTATCGAAATATACTGTCGGTGGAATAATTCATCTGGCGGCTGAGACCCATGTTGACCGCTCTATTCTTGCGCCCGCATCGGCCATATCCACTAACATTATTGGGACATTCAATCTGCTGGAATACTGTCGCACACAACAGGAGCAGGGACACCAGGTGAGGTTTCACCATGTCTCGACCGATGAAGTCTTTGGTTCGCTCGAGGCGCCCGGAACATTCACCGAAGAGTCACCCTATCGACCCAGTTCGCCCTATGCGGCCTCCAAAGCTTCAGCCGACCACCTTGTACGCTCGTATGCGAAAACTTTTGACCTTGATACGGTCATAAGTAATTGCTCGAATAACTACGGGCCGTATCAATTTCCAGAGAAACTAATACCGCTCATCATTCGCAACGCCCAGCAGGGACTTCCCTTGCCGATTTACGGCGATGGCGGCCACAAACGCGACTGGCTCCATGTCAATGACCATTGTCTGGCTCTTGAAATGATCTTCCTGCATGGCCGTTCAGGAGAAAGCTATCTTGTCGGCGGAAACAGCGACATTACCAATCTTGAATTGGTCAAATCTTTGTGCAGGATACTTTCGCAACGAAGCGAGCGGGAATATGAAAGTCTCATTCAGTTTGTCGCCGAGCGTCCGGGTCATGACCGCCGTTATGCCATAGACCACACCAAAATCAGTTCCGAGCTCGGCTGGCATCCATCGGTAACGCTAACCGAAGGTCTTCAGCGTACAGTCGACTGGTATTGCGACCACACCGAATGGGTGGATCGTTGCATCAACGGAGAATACCAGTTGTTTTACCAGCAACACTACGGTAATCGGTAGATTTCTCGGTGTCATCTTCTATCCGCAAAGGGATCATTCTGGCTGGCGGGAGTGGAAGCCGGCTCTATCCAGCAACTCATGTGACCTGCAAACAACTGTTGCCCGTCTATGACAAGCCGATGATTTATTATCCGCTCTCAACACTCATGTTGGCGGGCATCGTTGACATACTGATCATAAGCACCCCCCAGGATTTACCTTCGTTTAAGACTCTCTTAGGTAATGGCGATCAACTTGGTTTGCGAGTAGAATACGCGGAACAGCAACAACCGCGAGGGATCGCCGAAGCTCTGCTCATCGGCGAGGCGTTTATCGATGGCGCTCCTGTGGCGCTGATACTGGGCGATAATATTTTCTATGGCGTGCATGATTTTTTGCGAGACGCATCAGCACATACCGAAGGCGCGACTATTTTTGGCTATGCCGTGACCGATCCCGAACGTTACGGAGTCATTGAGTTTGATAACAACGGCAAGCCAATTTCTCTGGAGGAAAAACCTGTCAAACCAAAGTCCAACTATGCTGTTACCGGACTTTACCTCTATGATGCGGATGTCGTAAGCATTGCCAAAGGACTTACGCCGTCCAAACGAGACGAGTTGGAAATTACCGATGTTAATCTCGAATACCTAAAACGTGGCAAACTTAAGGCAATAAAACTGGGACGCGGCATTGCCTGGCTCGATACCGGCACCTATGACTCGCTTCTTGATGCTGGCAATTTTATTGCGACGATCGAAAAACGACAGGGACAGAAGATTGCCTGTATCGAGGAGATCGCGCTTCGTATGGGATTGATTGACACTTCAAAAGCGCAGATGTTGACAGAAGCGATGAGTTGCAATCCATACCGTGAATATCTTCAAAATGTTATTGCAGAGTTCAATGGCCTGTAATAAGCGTGTGCTCATTACAGGTTCCAGGGGGCGGCTCGGACAAGAGCTTATGGAAAAGTTCCCTTCCAAATGGAATGTATGCGGTATTGGCCGGGAAGAGGCCGACATTACCGATTATAAAGCTGTTTCCATAGTAATCTCGGACTTTTCACCAGATATTGTGATACATACCGCTGGGTACACCGATGTCGATAAGGCGGAATCGGAGCCCGAAGAAGCAATGCGCGTAAACGGATTGGGGACAGAAAATATCGCCCGAGCTTGCCAGGAGTCTGATTCGAAACTGATTTATATTTCCTCTGACTTTGTTTTCGATGGGACGAAATCTGTTCCTTATATCGAAGATGACACACCAAATCCACAAACAGCCTATGGAAAAAATAAACTGGCTGGTGAGAAAGCAGTCGAATCACTTGTGAGCAACTGCCTCATAGTGCGAATCGGATGGGTGTATGGCCGACACGGGAAGAGCTTTGTCTCGACTATGATTGAAAAAGGACAACAACAGATTGAATCGCGGCAGACCTCAAGGATAGTCCCTCCCATACGAGTCGTCGATGACCAGTTCGGCTCGCCAACTTCAGAATGGGCAATTGCGAATCGACTGTTCGAACTTGCCGAGCGCGACGTGTGGGGTATTGTTCATATCGCATCCCGCGGCGAGGTCAACAGGTTTGACTTTACTAAGGAAATCTTCGGCTTGCTCGGTATGGATATTGAGCTACAGGCTTGCTCAAGCGAGGATTACCCACTTCCGGCTACACGACCGGCGCGTTCATCACTGGAAAGCCGCAGACTTGACGAACTCGGAATAGGCCCAATGCCGACCTGGAAACAGGATATTGAAATGTTTTTCAAATCTTGCGCAAGATACGCTAAATGAATCAGCCCAATATCGAAGGCGTAGTAATAAGGCCGCTCATATTGAATACCGACGGCCGTGGGTGGCTCATTGAACTGTTCAGAACCGACGAACTTCAGCCGCCGATTTCTCCATTAATGTCATATGTTTCCATGACAAAACCGGGATTATTACGCGGACCGCATGAACACCGTGAGCAGACTGATTATTTTTGTTTTATCGGCCCATCGACTTTCCTTGTGCGGCTGTGGGATAACCGTAAAGACTCAAGGACATTTGGAGCAAAAATCGAGATTGAACTTGGAGAGCATAACAAGGCATCGGTAATAGTCCCGCCCGGAGTGGTTCATGGCTATAAAAACATTGGCACTGTCGACGGATTAATGTACAATGCTCCCAACCGTTTGTATGGCGGTGAAGGAAAAGACGGCCCTATCGATGAAATCCGATATGAAAATATTGACGGGCACAAGTTTTCGATGGAATGAGTTCTGTTATGTCAGATAAAAAGGATCACAAAGAAATAGAGCGCATTTTTGATGAGCATATTTCGCTCGTGCAAAACCTCAAATCAACCAGGCCAGCCGAAATTTGGCAGATCGGACAACTGCTTATCAAATGTTTTAAGCGCGGTAACAAAATACTTCTTTGCGGTAATGGCGGTTCTGCTGCCGATGCCCAGCATTTGGCCGCGGAGTTTACCGGACGATTCGTTCGGGAGAGACGCCCGCTGCCTGCGATTGCCCTCACAACCGACGCCTCGGCCATGACAGCTATCGCTAATGATTTTGGTTTTGAAACAGTTTTCTCACGTCAGGTTCAAGCTTTGTCCGTCAAAGGGGATGTCGTGATTGGCCTCTCAACCTCCGGCAAATCCCAAAATGTCAAACAGGCTCTTCTGATGGCAAAATCCTGCGGATGCGCCACTATTGGGCTTTTGGGCAGCGATGGCGGCGAAATCGCCAAAATCGCAGACAAATCTATAATTGTTCACTCTACGAATACTGCTCGGGTGCAGGAGATGCATATTACTATCGGCCATATCTTGTGCGATTTGATTGACACTCATTTTGCTTCGTCAAAGTAACTCCAATTTCCTTAGATTATTTCCGCAGATTTGATTGTCTGATCACTTATGATTATTATAACCGTTTTCCCGTATCAGGAATTATTTTCAGTTCACCTCAGAAAGACTTTCTAATTCCAGTCTTTGAGAGTTCGCTCTAACCGACATCTCTCCGAGTCCGGCCATGTAACTCGTTGTTAGCCAGTAGTCAACCCGTGTGCGATTTATCCGGCACAGTTCTTGTACATCTCTTTTTCGGATTAGAGAAGGAGATTCGGATGCAAGGACGCATCATGTTTGCGATTGGAATCGCACAAAGTACAGAAAAGGGCTTCCTGGGGTTGGCGCGGTGTCGGGGGCTACTCTATTTCATATATTCACCATCCATAAAGCCTTATGCGGCTTCCAAATGTCTGAAAATGTCTACTTATTCATCGAGCAATACTTCGAGCTCGACCTTTTAGGCCTTAATCGACGGGCTTTTAGCCCAATTATCCGGCAAATTTTTTTGTTGGATGATATCTCATCCGAAACTACATTCTTAATAATAGAAGGATATGGAAATGCTCTCTGGTAAATCAATCCTGGTAACAGGCGGAACTGGCTCGTTCGGTAAACAATTCATTCGGACTATTTTAACCAAATATCCGAGTGTGCGGCGGGTTGTTGTCTTCTCCCGAGATGAACTAAAACAATTTGAGATGAATCAGGCTTTCCCCGATTCTCGTTACCCGCAGTTGAGATTTTTTATTGGCGATGTCCGGGATAAAGAACGACTTTTCAGAGCAATGGAGGGTGTGGATATTGTAGTCCATGCCGCCGCCCTCAAACAGGTCCCAGCCTGCGAATATAATCCCTTTGAAGCTATTAAGACCAATGTCATTGGGGCGCAAAACGTTATCGAAGCCGCAATCGACCGCAATGTTCACAAAGTTGTGGCGTTGAGCACAGATAAGGCTGCCGCGCCTATAAACCTCTATGGCGCTACCAAGCTTTGTTCTGACAAACTCTTCGTTTCGGCCAATAACTTCAAGGGTAGCCGAGATATCAAGTTTTCTGTGGTCAGATACGGAAATGTCATGGGCAGCCGTGGGAGTGTTATCCCATTTTTTCTGAGCAAGCGAAATGAAAAAGTTATTCCGATTACCGATTCGCGCATGACGCGATTTAATATTACTCTCGATGAAGGTGTCGATCTGGTTATACATGCTCTGACCCATATGTGGGGAGGGGAAATCTTTGTCCCAAAGATTCCCAGTTATCGAATTTTGGATGTCGCCCAGGCAGTCGCGCCGGCATGTGCTCATGAATTCGTAGGCATACGCCCCGGGGAAAAGCTCCATGAGGAGATGATTACCGCAACTGACGCTCTTTCAACGCTTGAATTTGACAAATATTTTGTGATTAAGCCGTCCATGCCTCTTTGGGATTCGGCGCGGTATATGGAAACATTCGGCGGCAAGGAATGCAAAGATGGTTTCCGTTACGCAAGCGACACTAACACCCAATGGCTCTCAGTCGATGCAATTCGCGCTTTGGTCAACGACCACCTGGGTGTGGGTCTGGAAATCGATGAGACCACAGGCTGGAGAGAGCAGAGAAAACTGACTATCAAAGAAATGACCCGTGATCTGACAAAAGTGTCGACGGATAAAAACTGAATTTAAAATTGAAAGAATCTTTGGCCTGAACAAATGGGATCGGATCGGGAATCAAGCAAGTCCATAATCGAAAGTCGCCCTGAGGCGACAAATAGAATGGCCTCGCTTGTCTCTGATACCGAGACCGCAATTTGTATGGGTGTTCGGTCGTACCTTCGCGAAGTACGCCAGTCCGATGTCAACGATCGTTACTATCGGTGGATGAACGATCCCGAAGTAAGCCGATACCTTGAGACTCGCTTCGTTGCTCAATCGCTTGAGAATATCTCAAAATTTGTCGCGCATATGGACGGCAAAAGTGATGAGCCGTTTTTTGCCATTTGCCGCAGAGACACAAACGAGCATATCGGCAATATAAAGCTTGGCCCGATCAACTGGCGCCATCGCTATGCCGATATCAGTCTGCTGATTGGCGAGAAGAATTGCTGGGGTAAAGGATACGCCACTGAGGCTATCGGAATGATCACACAATTCGGATTTGAGACGCTTAATCTCAATAAACTCAAAGCCGGCTGTTATGTCGAAAACGAAGGCAGCGCGCGTTCATTCGAAAAATGCGGCTATAGCCGCGAAGGTCTCCAAAAGGGCCAGTATCTTATTGACGGCAAGTCGACCGACGGAATAATCTTGGGACTCTGCGCAGAGGACTACTGGAAGAAAAAAGCGTGATAAGAATAGTCGCGCTCAGGGATGCACTTTGGCAGCCTCTATTGTGAGATTGCGCGAGTATTAGCGGGGGAGAGGCTAAATTGCGAATCATGTCAAATTATCTCGGAGGTAAATAGATGGAACTGAGACGATGCACCAAGTGTGTCCTTCCTGAAACGCATGAGACAATCATGTTCGACGAAGAAGGCGTGTGTAATATCTGTCGCCAGCACGAATACAAAAATGAAAAGATAGACTGGACCGCTAAGAAAAAAGAACTTGGCGAACTCATTGAGGAATATCGTGGCAAAGGTGATTACGATTGCCTTGTGCCTTTCAGCGGCGGCAAGGACAGCGTCTGGACCCTTTACTATCTTATAAAAGAATACAAAATAAAGCCGCTCGTTGTGCGATTTGATCATGGTTTTTTGCGCCCGAACCTACATGACAACACCATCAAAGTAATCCGTCGCCTTGGGGTGGATTTTCACACCTTCACGCCCAACTGGAAAGTTGTCCAGAAATTGATGCTTCAAGCACTACTCGAGAAGGGAGATTTCTGCTGGCATTGCCACACCGGTATCTTCGCCTATCCCATGCGTGTCGCGATAAATTACAACGTTCCCCTTGTTTTTTGGGGTGAACCATCCTCAGAGTACACCTCGTATTATAGTTATGACCAGCCCGAAGAAGTCGATGAGAAGCGTTTCAATCGTTATGTCAATTTAGGGATCACTGCGCAGGATATGTATGTCCGTCTTCAAGGACAAATTGATGAGCGCGAATTACGCCCGTATATGTATCCGGCGCTAAAGGACCTCAGGAAAATTAATTATCGATCTGTCTGCCTTGGCTCGTATGTTCCTTGGGATGTGATGCGGCAGTCCAAAATTATTCAGGATGATCTCGGTTGGCGCGGCGACGAAGTCGAAAACGTGCCGGGCGGTTATTCCTATGAAAAGATCGAGTGCTACGTTCAGGGCGTTCGCGATTATATAAAATATATCAAACGCGGCTACACAAGACCATCACATTTGGCATCCCTCGATATTCGCAATAGCCGTCTTGAACGAGATGAGGCCATGAGGATGGTGCGCGAGTTCGAAGGAAGGCGCCCTCCAAGTCTCGATCTTTTCTTGTCCTATGTCGGCCTGACTGAGTTAGAGTTTATGGAAGTTGTGCTTAGTCACGCTGTTTCTCCGTACGAACATGATCATTCAAAAGTTACCGATGGCAAGTTTGTTCACGATTTCGAAGACTGGCCGCGCGAAGGGGCAATGCCCCGAGAGCAGGCACTTGTGCAGCTTACCAGGTGGCGAAAAGGAAAATCCAAAACACTTGAGCCGACGCCTGTCGCCGCTGAGGAATAGATGGTCGGAATTGTCGATTATGGTATGGGCAACATCATGTCTGTCGCCAATGCGCTTGAGCGTATTGGCGCCGGTGTCAAGATGTGCCGTACACCAGAGGATTTTTCAGAGGTAGACAGAATAATTCTGCCCGGTGTAGGAGCATTTGCTGACTGTATGAATACCCTTAATTCAAGCGGGCTAGTCGAGGCTCTTGAAGACTCTGTGCTCAGTTACAAAAAGCCGCTGTTTGGTATTTGCGTTGGTATGCAGATGCTTGCAAAAAAAGGATACGAAGGCGGCATGCACAACGGCCTTGGCTGGATAAACTCTGAAGTAGTGATGCTTGAGACAAGCGAGGCCAATCTTAGGATTCCGCATATTGGCTGGAATAACGTCTCCACTCGAGAAAACAGCCCGATCTTCAAAGGCCTTCCCCCTGAACCGGAGGTCTATTTTGTGCACTCATATTGGATGAAATGCAATGATCCAGATGTTGTAGAAGCCACCTGCGATTATGGCGGACTAATCACGGCATCTATCCGTAAAGATAATATCGTTGCGACACAGTTTCATCCCGAGAAAAGTCAGGACTACGGATTGCACATTTTAGAGAACTTTATGAAGTGGAAACCATGACTAAGAAACAGCCATTGCTGTAAATCATATATTATGCTAAAACGACGGCTCATACCAAAACTGCAGATGAAATCAGTTACCCTTGGCACGAAAAGGCAGATGGTTTTGGTGACAACGGTGAAGTTTAACGAAGTCATTGAAATTGGCGATCCCATGTCACAAGCAAAAATATATGAAGCTCAATCGGCCGACGAACTTATCTGCATTGACCTCGATGCCTCAACTGAAAATAGACTGGCCGCGGTTGATATCATCCGCTCAACAGCCGCGCAAATCTGCATGCCGCTCACTGCTGGAGGCGGGGTCACCACTATCGAGGACTTTCGAACTTTGCTTTCCAACGGCGCAGACAAAGTCTCCATCAATACGGCCGCGGTCGAAAATCCCCAACTGATAACGGAGTCCTCGCGGATATTCGGAGCCCAGTGCGTCGTTGTCAGTATCGACTATAAGCTCGAAGCCGATGGCACGCGAGTGGTGATGATCGGCGGAGGCAAAAAGCAAACAAAATGGGAAGCCGTGGCATGGGCGAAAGAAGCTCACCGGCTTGGAGCCGGGGAGATATTGTTGACCTCGATTGACAGAGATGGAACCCGCGAAGGATTGGATTGCGAACTGACTCGACAAGTGGTTGATGCTGTTTCAATTCCGGTCATTGCATCGGGGGGATGCGGTTTAGCGCGCCACTTTGTAGAAGGATTCATAGAGGGCAAAGCCGATGCTGTTTCAGCCGGGACATATTTCTGTTTTCTGGATCAAAATCCAATGCAGACCCGCTCGCATATCATGAATGCCTCAATCCCAATCCGTATTCATCGAGGAGCCTTCGCATGAAGACAAAATCAGAAACTACAATTGCGCCAGTTCAGAAGAACAAGGCCGCAGTCAGGTTTACCGAGTCCTCAGGTAAGAAATTTCTCCCGTACGGAAGACAGCATATTTCCGAGAAAGACATTCAAGCCGTTGTCGATGTCCTCCGCTCCGATTGGCTGACCCAGGGTCCGGCAATTGAGAGTTTTGAACAATCACTTGCGGCATATCTGAAGTCTCCAAATGTCATTGCCTGCTCGAATGGGACAGCCGCGCTCCATCTTGCAATGCTTGCCCTTAATATTGGGCCGGGCGACGTGGTCGTCACAACGCCCAATACATTTGTGGCCGATGCTAATTGTGCGCGATATGTCGGCGCCGACGTTTGTCTTGTAGATATTGAACCATCGACCGGCAATATCGATATTAACGCGCTCGAATCAGTCTTGAAACATGACAATGACCGCTCGATCAAAGCCATTGTTCCCGTACATTTTGCCGGACAGCCGGTAGATATTGTTCGAATTCATCAGTTGGCAAAAGCCCATGAAGCATGGATTGTCGATGATGCTTGCCACGCTCTCGGAGCAGAATATTCGTATCAAGGGAAATCACTCAAAATAGGCTCGGGCAAATACAGCGACATAACTGTCTTTTCATTCCATCCGGTAAAGCATGTTGCAACCGGCGAAGGCGGCGCCTTGAGCACTGCTTCAGACAAAATCGCCGCGAAACTCCGCGCCCTTCGCACTCATGGCATTCAACGCGAATCTTTCGAACAGCAGGAGATGGCCATAAATGCAGATGGATTGACAAATCCCTGGTATTATGAGATGTTAGATCTTGGATTTAACTACCGCCTTACAGATATTCAGGCGACACTCGGACAAAGCCAGCTTGAGAGAATTCAATGGTCGGTAACTAGAAGAAACGAGATTGCCGAGCTGTATCGGGACTTGATTGCAAAGACGTTCTCGCAAGAAAATGTCTGGTCGCTTAAAGTAAAGCCGGGTCTGCGTCATGCCTATCATCTCTTTGTCGTCCAGATAGATTTTGAAAAGTTCGGCGTATCACGCGCGAAAGTGATGAATGCCCTCCACGAATCCGGCATCGGCACTCAAGTTCACTACATACCGATACACCTCCAGTCATACTATCGAAAATTCTTTCCAAAACCGTTTAGCCTGCCGTATGCCGAGGCGTATTATTCGCGTGCCCTTAGCCTGCCGATGTATCCCGATCTGACTGACGAAGACTGCCAGCGAGTTGTCATTGAACTTTATCAGGCGCTGATGACACGGTGAGGGCAACTTATGACACACGCCAATCAAAAAATAACACTCGGTCTCGGAACCGCACAATTTGGTTCGGATTACGGAATTACAAACACACACGGAAAAGTTAGCATCCAGCAGGTTCGGGCAATTGTTGACTTTGCCAGCAAGAATGAGATAAACACGGTTGACACCGCCGCCCTATACGGCGGCAGTGAAACTGTGCTCGGAAGAAGCCTGTCGAGCGATCATGGCTTTCGCGTCGTCACGAAAACTGTTCAACTTAAGAAACAAGAGATTACGGTCGCCGATATAATTCTCATGTCGGAGACTTTCAAACGCTCTCTCGAAAAGCTTGGCCAATCCTCGGTCTACGGCCTGCTTATTCACAATGCTGATGATCTTCTTGCGCAAAACGGTAGTATGGTTTTTGATTTGCTCGAGTCGCTCAAGGAATCCAAACATGTGAAAAAAATAGGCGTTTCGGTCTACAGCGGCGAACAAATTGACCGGCTAGTGGAGCTTTTCGATATCGACCTCGTCCAGCTTCCGCTCAATATCCTCGATCAAAGGCTGATTCATTCCGGACATTTATCTCGATTGGCTAAGCGTGGAATTGAGATACACGCCCGGTCTGTATTCTTACAAGGATTATTACTTACCCCGCCAACAAAATTGCATCCATATTTCAATCCCATATCAGACAGGGTAACTCGGCTGCAAAGCGCATTCAGTGAGAGCCGGATGACATCGCTTGAAGGTTCCCTTTCTTTTATCAAAAACATCCCTGAAATCGATTGTGTGATTGTTGGCGTGTCGTCTCTTGACGAATTGAAACAGATACACTCTGCTTTTCATTCTTTGACAACGCCACAGATAGATTACACCCAGTACGCCTGCGAAGATGAGCAGATGGTAAACGCCTCGTTGTGGAGGCTATCATGATACTCGGCATACTTCAGGCCCGTTATAGCTCGACACGTCTTCCCGGCAAAGTGCTCAAACCGATAGTCGGTACACCAATGTTATTCCATCAGATTGAGCGTGTTCGGCGCGCGTCACTTCTCGATGGTCTCATCGTTGCTACAAGCGCTGATTCAAGCGATGACCAACTCACCATCGCACTTCATAACAGGGGCATAAAATGTTTCCGCGGAAGTCTTGATGATGTCCTTGATAGGTTTTATCAGGCGGCATCTCAAAGTTCTCCCGCGCATGTCGTACGGCTGACCGGAGATTGCCCCTTGAGCGATCCCGATATTATTCACGATGTAATACGCTTCCACCTCGAAGGCGGCTACGATTACTCAAGCAATACAATCAAACCGACATTCCCCGATGGATTGGATGTTGAGATCGTCCGGTTCACATCCCTCAAGCAAGGCTGGCAAAAGGCCAAACTCAAATCTGAGAGGGAGCATGTGACCCCATACTTCTATAATAACCCGGACAAGTTCAAAATAGGCTCGTTTACGCAATCGCCCGATTTGTCGCAACTGCGATGGACGGTCGATAATTTGCAGGATTTTGAATTGATCCATGAAATCTATTCTTCTCTCTATCCGGTCAACTCTGCATTCACCACCCAAGACATTTTGTCCTTGCTTGACGAAAGACCGGAACTGAAGACAATCAATACGAAAAGTAACAGGAACGAAGGCTACGAAAAGTCACTGACTGAAGACAGCCTGATTTAGAAATAGTATACCGATAAAAAGGGTTCAATACGCATGAAGACTGACACAAAGAATGAAAAGCGCACTCTGCGTCTGCCGAAGACAACAAAAATACCTCTAAGCCTCGCCATGCAGGAAAAGGCCAAACGGCTTATCCCCGGCATGACACAGTTGCTCTCAAAGCGCCCTGACATGTTCGCGCCCGGTGTGTGGCCCGGCTATTACAGCAAAGCCAAAGGGGCCGAAGTGTGGGATCTTGATGGTAATAAGTATATTGATATGAGTATAAGCGGTATCGGAGCGAACGTTTTGGGATATGCCGATCCCGATGTCGATGCTGCAGTATTGAAAGCTATTGCCAACGGGAGCAGTTCTTCGCTGAACTGTCCTGAAGAAGTTGAGCTGGCGGAACTACTCTGCGATATTCACCCCTGGGCGGAGATGGTGCGCTACTCACGAGCCGGGGGAGAGGCGACTACTATCGCAATACGAATCGCACGCACCGCAACTGGACGCGACAAAGTTGCCTTCTGCGGCTATCATGGATGGCATGACTGGTATTTGTCGGCCAATCTCGGCACCGAAAACGCGCTCGGTGAACATTTGATCTCGGGATTGGAACCGAATGGTGTGCCAAAAGCATTAGCCGGAACCGCGCTGCCGTTTCGATATAACAAGATCGAGAAACTGAAAGCAATAGTTGCCGAACATGGAAACGATTTGGCTGCAATTATAATGGAGCCGGTACGAAATGAACCGCCTGATTTGGGCTTTATGGAGGGTGTGCGCATGCTCGCTGACAAAACCGGAGCGGTCTTCATTATGGATGAAATTTCAGCCGGCTTTCGTATGAATTCCGGCGGGGCTCATCTGCTTATGAATGTAACACCTGATATGGCCGTCTTTTCAAAGGCTATGGGTAACGGTTACCCCATTGCCGCAATTATTGGCCGCGCGTCGATTATGCAAGCCGCGCAGAAGACATTTATCTCAAGCACCAACTGGTCAGAGCGTATCGGTCCCACCGCGGCCCTTGCGACAATCCGCAAGCATCAAAAAGTGAATGCTGGTGAACATTTAATGACGATTGGCAAAGCCATTCAGGCCGGATGGACTAAAGCAGGGCAGGCTCACGGAATTACCATTGATGTTGGCGGAATTCCGCCCCTGAGCCATTTCTCATTTGAAGGCTCGCTCGGACTTTCTATTAAAGCGCTCTTTGTACAGAAGATGCTTGAGCGGGAATTTCTGGCATCGACGTCGTTTTACTCCATGTATGCTCATACCGAAAAGCATGTCAAAGATTATCTTGTTGCCGTTGACGAAGTACTCGCCGACATCGCAGAGTTGCAAAAGCTTGGCACTATCGAATCGAGCATGATAGGCGGGCCAGCGACATCAGGATTCAAAAGGCTTAACTAAATTAGGATACTATGCGGGTTGCGATACGAACAGATTCTTCGACGTTAATTGGCACAGGCCATGTTATGCGCTGCCTGACCCTTGCCAAACAACTCAGGCAGAACCAAGCCGAGGTCGTTTTTATATCCCGCGCGCACAATGGAAATATCATTTCCGAGATTGAGCTGAATGGGTTTCAGGTTTTCCGACTTGAGTCAAGTACGCCCACCACACCTATTCCTATTCCTGTTCCTGTACCTGAAAAATTTTACGCCCAATGGTTGGGCGTAAGCACAAAGCATGACGCCGAGCAAACATCCGATGCTATGCAAAGATTTGGAAGTGTGGACTGGCTTATTGTCGATCATTATGCGCTCGATATTGATTGGGAAGTCAACATGAGGAGTCATGCCAAAAACGTCATGGTAATAGACGATCTCGCAAATCGCTCACATGATTGTAACATTCTTTTGGACCAGAATTTGTATCCGAATTCCAGATCGCTCTATTCATATCTTGTTCCGTCAGACTGTGAACTGCTCCTTGGTCCTCAATATGCGCTTCTCAGAGACGAGTTTCGAAAAGCAAAGAAAAGAATTCGACCCCGATCAGGTGATATTAACAAAATACTTATATTTTTCGGTGGAACTGACCCGCACAACCTGACTTCACGAGCCCTGCATGCGCTCAAACAAGTTAACAGACATGATCTTAGAGTCGATGTTGTTGTCGGTGAGACAAACCCGCACCGAAACGAAATCCAAGTAATAACCGAGTTAATTCCGGGTTGCAGGTATCATTGCCAGATCAAAAACATGGCAGAAAAGATGGTAAATGCGGATCTGTCGATATGTGCAGGAGGTACCACGACATGGGAAAGAGCATATCTTGGTCTGCCAGCGCTGACTGTAATTATGGCAGAGAATCAAAGACAGATGACCGAATCAGTGGCGGCTACCGGGGCCTGCATTAATCTTGGCTGGCACGAGTCGGTTACTTCGAGATCAATTGCAGAGGCAATAAATGACGCATTAGTCAGCCGCGAAAAATTAGCCCGGATGAGTATTTGCGCATTGTCCCTCTTTGAAGAGAATGATAAAACTGGTGCTGAGGCTGTGGCCTCATTGATTATGGAGAAAAGCTGTGTCTGAACTAAAAGAGTGTAGTCTGAGACCGCTTCAAAAAGCTGACCTCCCAATGGTTCGCGAGTGGCGAAACTCCCTTCGGGTGCGCTCGCAAATGTACAACTATAAACTTATATCCGAAGCCGAACATCATGAGTGGTTCTCAATCGTTAGTAACGACAATTCGGTCGAAGTCCTGATATTCGAGCTGGACGGAAAGCCGTGCGGAGTATCGACAGTCAAGAATATTGATTTGACACATGGAACCTGTCTCTGGGGTTTTTATCTCGGCGTTGAAGACCTTCCCAGAGGAACCGGAACACTTCTCGGCATAGCTTCGCTTGATCACATATTTCAGACTCGTGGTTTGCGGAAAGTGTGCGGTGAGGTGTTGGATTTTAATACTCCAAGCCAAAAATTGTTTGCTCGTCTCGGGTTTACGAATGACGGTACTCTGCGTAGTCATTTCAAAAAAGACAAACAGTTCTGTGATATTTTTCTCTTTTCCTTGCTTGATTCGGAGTGGCAGTTTTCGCGACAACAATTGCTTTCATCGATTGTATCCAAAGCTTCTGCCGTTTCCGCGGATACAGTCAATTCAGAAGTGGAGATACGATGAATCCGATACAGATAGGCTCGCGTTCAATTTCGTCCGCGCATGCTCCATTTATTATAGCTGAGATGTCCGGCAATCATAACCAGTCACTTGAGCGGGCGCTAAAACTTGTCGATATCGCGGCCGATGCTGGCGCTCACGCGCTCAAAATTCAGACATATACGGCCGAGACGATGACATTGGATTTAAACGAACGCGAATTCCGCATCGACGACCCTGATAGCCTCTGGAAAGGAAATTCGCTCTTTGCCCTCTATAAGCAAGCCTGTACCCCATGGGAATGGCACAAAACGATCTTTGACCGATGTCGTGAGCGGGGGATGATCGGATTTAGCACGCCCTTTGATGTGACCGCTGTCGACTTCCTTGAGACGCTTAATGTTCCCTGCTACAAAGTCGCATCGTTTGAAAACACCGATATTCCTTTAATAAAAAAAATTGCCTCAACCGGAAAACCGATGATTATCTCAACCGGCATGGCGACAATTGCAGAACTCGATGAAACCGTTCGAGCTGCTTGCTCCGCGGGATGCAATTCGCTTGTATTGCTTAAATGCACAAGCAGTTATCCGGCTAACCCAGAGTCTTCAAACCTGAACACGATCCCCCATATGCGTGAACTCTTCGACGTTCAGGTAGGCTTATCGGATCATTCTATGGGAGTAGGTGTTGCGGTGGCATCGGTGGCGCTCGGCGCGACTGTCATTGAAAAGCACTTCACCCTTTCCCGCGCCGAAGGAGGGGTTGACTCGGCCTTTTCACTTGAGCCTGATGAACTCAGATCACTTGTTGTGGAAACAGAACGCGCTTGGCAGTCCCTGGGTCAAATAACGTATGGGGCAACATCAAAGGAAAAAAAGTCGCTCCAGTTCCGCCGTTCGCTTTATGTAGCGATTGATATGAAAGAAGGGGAGATATTGACAGTCGAAAACCTTCGCGATGTCAGGCCGGGCTTCGGTCTACCCCCGCGCTATCTTGACATTCTCCTTGGCAAGCGGGTAAGGAACGCTGTCAAAAAAGGGACGCCGATGAGTTGGGATTTGATAGGGTAGAGTAAATGGGAGCAATCAAAACACTTGCCCGGCATATACTGCCACGAACCGCAAAGATGCGCATCTATCGGCGTCAGGCGCTCGATTATATCGAGTCATTACGCGCTGATTATGAACCTGCTAAGAAGACAATTCTTGTCATCAATCATTTTTTCGATCAGGATATCAAAGCGCTCAGAGCCGCAAATACCAAATATAATATAGTCGTCGTTGAAGCTCCGATACTTTTCAAGGGAGCAAAGCTGTTTTTCGCCCAAGGCGTTCAGGATATGACGGCTTCGTATGATCTGGAAGATCCGATGCGTGTTCAGGAATATCACGCTGAATGCGAACTCATGTTCTCTGCCTTGAAAGATAGATTCAACCCCGCGCTCATGGTCGCGGTCAATGATAACTTCTATTGGATAAGAGAATTTATCCGAGTTGGATGGACGCATGATGTAAAAACTGTTGTTATTGACAAAGAAGGGACAATCTCCCCGCACTCTTTTGAGCATGAAGTCATACGGGCGAAAAAATGCGCGCCATTTATGTCCGATCATATTTTTGTGTGGAGCGAGCGTCAGAAGGAGTTTTGGAAACGTATTGGTGTGACCGATGACAAATTAACAGTCCTTGGGCAGCCGCGCTCGGATTTGTTCTACCAGAAGATGGATTTTACTGTCGACAATCTTTTCACCAAACCCCAGCCGCTCATTACTTTGTTTTCCTATGATGACGCAGCCTACATTCCAATCGAGCTTGTCGCTTCGGAGAATCTCACATGGCGGAAGATGAAACATGAGTGCCATCACTATCTCTACGAAATGGCCAAAAGCAATCCGACTTATAACTTTGTATATAAAACGCATCCTCAGCAACTCGACTTCACGGAACTGAAAGCGAAATACGAATTGCCCAATCTCAAGGTTGTTGGAGGCTCGGCAATTGCCAATGAGTTGATTGTCCGGTCTGAACTTATTATCGCTTTCCAGACGACGGCGATGCTCGAAGCAATGTTCTTAGGCAAACGCCTCATATATACGTCATGGGATCCGCATGTTCCTCGTTTGACAGAACATATTCTGCCGTTTCACACCGCCGAAGGCATAGTTATATCAGAAAGTTTCGCGCATTTTCAGGCGGCCTGCAATCGCTTTGTTAGTGGTGATATTAGTGATTTTGTGTTTACAAAAGATCAAGTTGCCCAGCGGAACAGACTTGTTCAGGAATATCTCTATCAGCCCGATGGTCACGTATGCGATAGATTCTTCTCAGAAATCGAACGGTTCATGGTATGAGTCGGCTGTTCTCAAACACGCTCATCTCAAGCCTGGACAGCGTTGTGCTCATTGCACTGAGCCTTGTTGCAACACCTATTCTCGTCAATAATTTTGGGGTGTCAGGATATGGTGTTTTTGTTTTCCTCAGCATATTCAGTATTCATGGCGCACTTTCGTTTATGGATTTGGGGATGGAGGCCTCGCTTATGACCGCCGTGGCGAGATTTGACGCTGACGGCAACACACGGGACATCCAGAGCGCGCTAAACGTCTCCCTTGTCTATTATCTGGCGCTGGGTCTTCTCGTTGGTTGTATACTATTCCTTTTAAAAGGGATGATTCTTGAGCAGTTTCTCGAATCTGATGCGATCATTGCGCCTGAACACATAGCGAACGCTGTCGGCCTTATAGCCCTGAATCTGGTTTTTCAATTTGTCGGTGTGCCCTTTAGTGCTGTGCTTCAGGGTATGAGTCGCTTCATTATTTCAAAATCGGTGAGCATGACACTTAATATTCTGCAATATGCATTGCTCATCGCAGTCGCGCTTTGGAATGGAAGGATAGATATCGCTTTTGCTGCTATCACCGGACTGAGTCTGCTTCGGCTACTGGTCTATTTGGTTTTGTTTCGGATATACCTTCCGGGACATTTTGTTGTTTCGGCCTCGCTGGATATGGGATTGTTCCGCAAGCTTGCCAGTTATAGCTCGGTACTGTTCTTTGGACGATTTATGAGTCTCATAAATGGCCAAATAGATAAAGTCCTGATATGGCTTATGCTTCCGGTTGCGGGGCTTGCTATTTACGACATAGTAAACCGTCCCGGAAATCTTGTGCGCATGATTACCGGCATGACCTACTCGGCCGCTGTGCCCGAGGTAGCTCGACTTCATCAGATAAGTTCGATGCCATCCATTAAGGATATTTACCTCCGTTTGGTTCGGTATGCCTACCTTCTGATTCTGCCGGCCCTTGCCGGACTGTACATTTTGATGGAAGACCTCCTATATTTGTGGGTGGGAACTGAGTTTTCACAGTACAGCCATCTTGCGCTAATTGTGCTCGGAATCTTCACAATCAACCCGATTGTATCTATTGCCTCCACGCTTGCCATCGGTATGAACATGGCAAATAAATCTCTCCGGATTTCCTGCGTCGGTGTTGTGGTAAATATTATTCTCAGTCTGTCGCTGGTCGGCAAATATGGAATAGCGGGCTTACTTATCGGGACATTAACGGCAGATTTTGTCATGGTCATTCCATTCATTCTAATAATGAACCGCACACTGAATATTAATTGGCGGGAGTTTGTCGTCTCGCTGGCTCCGCTCTTCGCGCTTGGTATAGTATGTTGCGCAGGACATCTGATCGTTAAAGCATTATTTTCCGATTCTCTTTCGATCCGAATGACATTGAGCGGGATTATCGTCACGTGTCACTATCTGATTAGTTGCAAATATCTTTTAAATCGCAATGAGCGAAGTTTTCTGCTCGTTAAGGCTGGTATAGGCGACAAATCCCTCCAGCCAACGATGGTGTGTCAATGAGTAAAAACATTTGTTTTGTGTCGATGTTTGATCTGACCCGTGTCCAGTATGCGATAGCGCGCCGTTTTGAAGCGGCTGAAAATAACGTGCATTGGATGACCACCAACCCGCTATGGACGAAATGGCTGCAAGCTCAGGGGGTCGATGATTCTCGAATTGTCGAACTCGTGTATGAGAGCAAAGATTATCTGTCGGACAAGGAAAAAAGGGATTTGCTTGAAGAGATTGTCAAAACAGAAGAATTGACCGATATCTCCATCAATCAAAGCATTCTCTCGGATAAATTCGTTATGGCGAGGAAGAGGGCAAATCTCAATGACTACGCCTGCCTCTATTATCGTGACATAAAACTCTTTCTTATGTCACGACAGATTGACTGTGTTTTTGCCGAACCGAGCAACCTCAATGAACTTATCACACATATGCTTTGCTGCGAGCTTAATATTCCCCTCTATGCCGCGCAATCTTTGCGCTATCCTGAAGGGCGGTTTTTTATTGGCAGAGGTGTGTTCTATGACGATATGGTCTCAGTCAACAGCTCTCAGCCAGATGTGAGCCCCGACAGTGGGCGGGAACTCATCGATGACTTCATCCGCACACAAAGCCGCCCGGCGTACTTCCATATCAATAATGGGCAGGGAAGTGTCAATGTGAAGCGGATTGGCGATATGGCAACTAATCGGATGAAGTCGTTGATAGAGGGGCCAAATCGGCATTTGACCCACCATCACTTTACTGATAGGCTCTCGACACTGGTATCTACCCAGGTCAACTCGCTTTATCTCAATTACTTTTGCAGGTATGACAAACTCGATGATATCACGGGGCGGATTGCCTTTTACGGTCTCCATGTCCAGCCCGAGTCGTCGATAGATGTGGTTGGGCCGTATGTCAGCGATCAGCTTAAGCTTATCAAGGACATTCGGCGGTCACTCCCCTTCGATACGACATTAGTGATTAAAGAGCACCCGAATTTACTGGGAATGAAACCAATTTCGTTTTTCAAGGCGATTAAGCAAATCCCCAATGTCGCCCTCGTCGCTCATAGCGTATCGACATTCGAGATTTATAAACGGGCATCGCTGGTCTTGACTGTGTCCGGAACGACGGCATTCGAAGCGGGACTGCTGGGCATACTGGCAGTGACTTTTTCTCCGATGTATTTCTCGGGATTGTCATCTGTCCATTACTGCAAAGATATTACAATGCTGAAACCCCTTCTCTTTCGAATTCTTGCCGATTTCAAGCGGGATATTGATGCTGATAGTATGTTTATGGACAGAATGATCCGAGATTCATTCGCAGGATACTGGACAGATCCGCTCACAGATATTTGGGTGATGGCGCCTGAGAATATTGACAATCTCTATGCGGCTTTCGCCGCGGTAGCAGAGCATGATACTTTTCAACACGCTTAGCTTGATCATATTTATTTTAAGCTGTTTATTTCTCATTAAGAGATTTCGGCCGTATTCGTTGTTTCTGGGATACCTTTTTGCAATACAGACATGGTCGGCGCTTTCCTGCTATTACAATGATTTTGGGATTTATAATATTGAGTTGTTCAGGTACACAGAGACCACATTTGCTACATCACGGCTTATCCTGTTCTATCTTATTTCTAATTTCGGATTTCTGATAGCAGGCCGATTTGTTTTGTCATCACCGATGCCCCGTACGGATTATTCTTTCGGTGTCGAGTGGAAACGATTCCAGTTGATGAAATGGCTCGGTGTCTTAATTGTTGGCGTGCTCCTCTTGTATATCTTTCATGATTTTGCGGTGCACGGTATTCCTCTCCTTCAAGGCATTAACAAGCTGGAGCATTATCAGGAAGGCGGATCTTTTGAGCGGTTCCTTGTGGTCTACGGTTACGCTCTTGTATTTATGCTCGGCTGGGCGCGTAAATCGCACAAGAAAATCCATTTAAGCGATATCCTGCTCGTGGCCTTGATTGTTCATCTGATCCTGACGGCCAATAAATTTTCATCCTTGCTACTCTTGTTAATCTGCTATTTTGCTCCTTCCGCAATGAGGTCAATCTCGTCTGCAAAGCCTTGGCGGATGTTTCGCGCAAAAACAGTCATGTTGCTGTCCAGCGCTGTCGGATTATTTCTTCTTCTATCATTTGGTAGCTACCACCTTGGGGCAGATGATTCCGATATGGCAACCTTTATCCTCGCAGATAGGGTACTTGCCAACCAAGGGCACCTCTGGTGGGCCGTTGACAAGGACTATTTTGATGAGGGACATTATGACAATAATCACTGGAAGGCGGAAGTTAACGGCATAATCTCGCCAGCGAAGGCAGAGGAAGGGAGTGTGGGGATGAAATATCTCATGCTCAATATCCTTGGACCGAAGATTTCGTATTACATTTTTGACAAGGGTTATCTGTACACCATGGCTTATCCTGCTATTTTGGTCGCTTCATTTTCATATCCCGTGGCGATGTTTGTGCAGCTTCTCGCCGGAATATTTTTGTGTGCGCTGATGTACTATGTCTATTGGTCCACACGGTATAACCATCCCTTTCGTGCTCTCATCGCAATGCTCATGCTCATACCGTATATCACAGTGTTGTTTACCGGCAACTTTTCGGGATTTTTCACACTCGGTATGCTTGCCAAGTTCTCGCTTCTCGCGGCGCTCGAATTGGGTGTGCTCGGTGTTGCGTCGGTCGAGAGAACCACTCGTCCTCTCCGAGAAGAAGCAGTTCCTGTTTAGACGGAACGCAATGCTACTTATTAAGTAATGTGTCCATGATCTATATCAATGGCCGCTTTCTCAGCCAGCCAACCACCGGTGTTCAGCGCTATGCGACCGAGATGTCACGCCAGTTGCGACAGCTATCGCAGGAGATCACGGTTTTAACTCCTAAAAATGTGTTACATGATAAAATAGCCCATGAGTTGTCAGCGCAAAAGATTGGCTTCGGAAGAGGTTATTTTTGGGAGCAGGTGGAATTGCCACTGTACTTACTCAAGGAAAAGTCCCCACTTCTCATAAACTTTGGTAATATTGCTCCGATTGGCTATAGGAATTCAATAGTTGTTATCTATGACGTCTCATATCTACGATATCCTGAACGATATTCAAAAGCCTTTTCATTGGCATATAAATTAGTTCAACCGATTATCGCGCGCAGGGCGCGAAAGGTCGTCACAGTCAGCGAGTTCTCCCGTAAAGAAATTGAGGAGTTGCTGAGGATTGATAGCTCATGTATCCATGTTATTCCTGGGGCCGCCTCTGACATCTTCAAGCCTGCAATGAGCGGTGAAAAGGACGTGAGTAGAGAACAATACTGCCTGGCAGTTTCATCGCTTGATCCGGCAAAGAATTTCGTGCGCTTGGTAAAAGCATTCCAGTATCCTCGCCTGAGCGACATCAAGTTAATTATTGTTGGGGCGAAAGTTGACATATTTACCGATGAACGATTTGACTTGAATTTATCGCTTTCAAAAAGAATAGAATTTGTGGGACGTGTGGATGACACAGAGCTTTGCCGTCTATATCAGAAAGCCGAGCTCTTCGTCTTTCCATCCTATTACGAGGGTTTTGGTTTGCCGCCTCTTGAAGCGATGATGTGCGGCTGTCCGACAGTTGTGGCCAACGCTGCCAGCATCCCGGAAGTATGCGGTGACGCATCTCTCTATATTGATCCGCTGAATGTCGAGGATATAGCAAGTGGGATCGTCCGTCTGCTCGGGGATTTAGATTTACGTGCGAAGCTCAAGGCAAAGGGACTTGAAAGAGCGCGAATGTTCAACTGGAACAAATCCGCAACACAGCTTCTTGAGTTGATTTCCAAGTTAGGATAAGAGAGAGTAAAACCGTCAGGTCACACCTCTATTTTCGCGACGCTTAGCCAGCGACAAGATCTTGCGGAACAATTGACGGCTGTCGGTTTCAAATGAAACTATTGGAAAGTTAATTCCTATAAAGAAGGAACAGTTTTCCTTGTAAGAGGTCTCATTTAGCCGTTGCTGATTGGATGCCCACAAGTAGGCAGTTAAATGTTTGGTTGATACGGGCTTACGAAAGGCAAATAAGTTCCCTGCATGGCAAGCATTTTGAGTACAAGTTCTTCGTATAGAAAGGATGCTATGCATAAAAACCGACTACACCAGCAGATCTCTTCCGACTCACACTCGACATTTGAGCGTGAGTCTATTACCAATAGTTCGTATGAGGCAGTGACCGAACGGACATTCGAGGTTCATTTGTATGGTTTCATCCGCATGCTTATTCGGAGACGAAAGTTAATCACGACCGTCGTTGGTCTTGTCGCAATAACGGCCGTAACGATGATGCTCATGACGGCCAATAGCTATCAGTCTAAGGCAACACTTTTACCTTCGGGACAGACGGACAATGTCACGGCATTAAAAGATCTGGTTGGTTTGGGCTCGATGAGCATGACCGAAGAAAACTCTTCGGCCCTTTACCCGCTTATACTTCGATCAGACCTGGTTAAAGACGCATTGCTATCTAAACGCTTTGAATTTGGGTTTAATGAAAAGAGTCTGGCGATGACCGTCCCTGAGTACTTCGGCGAGACTGACCCAACTCGACTAAGAAATTACCTTGATGATATCACTTCTGTAAACGCAGGAAAGCGAACAGGGGAGATCGTGCTGACCGTCGAGACCGAATATCCGGAACTATCCCAGGCCGTGGCGGAGGAGTATCTGAACCAGCTTGAGGATTACAATCTCAATAAAAGGAGGTCGGGCGCAAAGAATACCCAGACTTATCTGGCCGGACAACTGGCAATCGTCAAAAAAGAATTGGAAAGAGCTGAGGATAATCTGCAGACGTATCGTTTATCCAACAGCGACTGGGCTGGCTCGTCAAATCCTGAAATACTTACCGGACTTGCGCGGCATCAAAGAGAAGTAGAACTGAAATCAACAGCCCTGATTTACCTGCAACAGCAGTATGAGATTGCAAAATTTACCTCGCAAAAAGATATGCCAATTATCCGGATACTCGATAAGCCCTCGCTCCCGACCATAAAAACAGGCCCCAATCGAACACTGACCGTATTTGTTGCGACTTTGTTTGCCTTAATTGGATCAGTTGCGCTGGCGTTTGCGCTCGAATATCTTGGCCAGCAGAAAAATGGCGACTATCGGGGTGAATACGAAGCTATCCGGAGAGACTTGCAGAAAGCCTTCCCGAAGGGAGAAAAGCTTGTCAGCACGGTTAGCATGACACTTCGAGGGTCAGTCGCGGAAAAGCAGGAAGTTACTTTGTAGTAATTCCTGTGCTGTTCTTGTTGCGTAAGCAGGTCTTTTTGCGCTAATTGCACTAAAGATTCAAACAGGAGCGATGTGGGTAAAACATGTGTCATATTCGGCGGGTCAGGGTTTGTCGGAACCCATCTGGCTCGGCGGTTTTTATCGTCCGAACAGTTTAGTCATATTCATATCGCCGACATTCAACCAAGCGCGCTCGAAGGTCAGCCCGGAATCAGCTATTCAGCCACTGATGTTCGAAACCCGATCCCGGCAAATATCATTTTAGCAAGTCCTGATTGGATTTTTAACCTTGCCGCAATTCACCGCGAGCCGGGGCATACTCATCAAGAATATTTTGATACAAATCTACCTGGCGCGGAAAATGTCTGTTCCTATGCCGAGCAGGTCAACTGCAAGAATATCTATTTCACCAGCAGTATCTCTGTCTATGGACCGACGAACGGCCCAACTGATGAATCTTCACCTATTCGTCCAACTAAACCCTACGGCGGCTCAAAATATCCGGCCGAATTGATTCATGCGGGATGGCAGAGCAGGGGCGAGGGGAGACGGTTACTGATTTCACGTCCTGGTGTGTTATATGGTCCGGGCGACCCGGGTAATATCCTTCGCATGATAAGAGCTGTAAAGCGAGGCTATTTTGCATATCCTGGCGAGTCTTCGGTTTTTAAATCCTATGGCTATATTTACGGATTATTGGAAAGTATAGAGTTTCTGATGAATTCGCCGTATTCCACAGTGACCTATAATTATGTCGAGTACCCCACTCAGTCATTGGGAGAATTGGTCGAGAGCGTCAAAAGACACTTGAGAAGCAATGCGCTTGTTATCCCACTGCCGCTCTGGTTGTTGCTTCCAATTGCAAAGATTATTCATGGATTTTCAGGTACTTCCGGCGCCATACATCCGGTGCGGGTGAAAAAAGCTGCGACACCGACCCATATTATTCCAAAAACTCTTCTTGATCTGGGCTTCGAGTTTTCGTTCGATTTTGCGCAATCTCTACAACACTGGGAAACGATTGCTCCGGCTGATTTTGGTATTATTGATACAGAATCAAAAACACAGCCTCAAAAACACCGCTCGATTGCGCCTGCAGGCAAAGCATCGCAAGCGGAGTCCGAAACTATTTCACAGGTCGACTCGCTCCATGAAGCATGAAAAGCACGGTAAGATTTCGTTAAGCGATCTTCGTATCGCCGTGGTCCATGAATGGCTGGTAGACTACTCGGGTTCCGAAAGAGTGGTTGAGCAGATTCTGAATCTGTTTCCTCAGGCCGATCTTTTTGCACAGGTCGATTTTCTTTCGCCGAATCAGCGGGGGTTCATTCAAAACAAAACCGTTCGAACCTCATTCATTCAGAAACTACCATTTGCGAAGAAAAAATATCGCTCCTATCTCCTGCTCATGCCTCTTGCTGTCGAGCAATTCGATTTGTCCGCATACGATCTGATTATTTCCAGCAGCCATGCGGTGTCAAAAGGAGTGTTGACTGGCCCGGATCAGGTTCATATTTGTTATTGTTATTCCCCAATGCGATATGCGTGGGATTTAAGCCATCAGTATCTGAGAGAATCAGGTCTGAGCGTCGGACTCAAAGGCTGGCTGGCGAAAATATTGCTCCACCGGCTCAGACTTTGGGATTATCGGACCGCGAATGGAGTTGACGCTTTTGTTGCTAGTTCCGGCTATATCGCGCGCCGTATCGAAAAAATCTATGGACGCCCATCGACAATTATCTTTCCGCCTGTTAGCGTGGATGACTTTGCGCTCTCGCACGAGAAGGAGGACTTCTATTTCACAGCCTCGCGGATGGTGCCGTACAAGCGGATCGAGCTGATTGTCGAGGCCTTTGCCAGAATGCCCGAAAAAAAACTTGTGGTAATAGGCAGCGGACCGCTTTTTGGACAGATAAAGAGTAAAGCTACTCCGAATGTGACTCTTCTTGGATACCAGCCGTTCACAGTATTGAGAGATCACCTCCAGCGCGCCCGTGCCTTTGTCTTTGCTGCGGAAGAAGATTTTGGAATATTACCGGTCGAAGCTCAAGCCTGCGGAACGCCGGTCATTGCTTTTGGACGTGGCGGAGCGAGGGAGACGGTCATTGAGGGTCAGACTGGTATATTTTTCGAGTCACAGACGCCTGAGGCGATCATCGATGCTGTTGACCGGTTTGAGGCATCTGAGAACAACTTTGATGCCTATACGATTAGACAGAACGCTCTTCGCTTTTCGGCTGAGACGTTTCGCATCACATTCAAGTCATTTGTTGAAACCGCACACGCTAAATTTTGTGAGAAGCGTGAAAGTCATCATGCAAAGCGTATTCTTTCAGAGGCTGTGATATCTTCAGATTCGATTCTCGATGGTTATGTCAGCAGACGGCATGAAACTGTTCGCACGCCCAAGTCTGATTTGTAGACGCTTGCGCCCTCGATTTGCCCTGTATCAGCTAAGACATTGCGCCGCTTTATGAAATGCGTGATCAAAACTCTGTTCTAAGTGATTTTCTAAGTCATATTTCCGTTGTGTTTTGTTAAAATCCGTATATATTTGCCAGCTTTGGCAGTTGACCGGCATGCTCGAAGCGAGAGCTGATGGATTCTAATTGGTGGGGTTCCAGAGCGGTCAAATGGAACAGACTGTAAATCTGTCGGCTTAGCCTTCGAAGGTTCGAATCCTTCCCCCACCATTTTTTATGGACTTGGAATGATGTTTACAAAGCGGGCGAGAAGAGTGAAATGTGCGAGACCTACAAATGCAATCATGGCGTCTTAACTGCTTATGTGTGAGTGAGTTTGAAAACACAAATCCCATGAATTCAAGAAACATGAAAAATAAATAATATCTAAACGAATAATTCCAAATAATCAACTGGAGGATTAATGGTCAGTGAGAGGAGTACGTCATGAGTGAGGGGTTTTTTCGTAGCGAAGGGTTTTTGCTGAGTCTGATAATTGGTATCAGCATTCTCGGGCTTGTTTTCGCTTGGTGGCTGGCAAGTTGGGTGCTGAAAAGACCAACCGGCACGGCCGCAATGCAGGCCATTTCAAACGCTATCAAAGACGGGGCCGAGGCATTTTTACGCCGTCAAAACAGAACAATTGTGATGCTTGCCGCTCTTGTCGCGCTTGCGCTTTTTATCGGCTACGGTATTATCCGTGAACATCGTGAATTTGATCCAGTCGATACAGCGATGTCGCTTGCGCTCTGGGTGACTGTCTCTTTTGTTTTTGGAGCTATCTGTTCAGTGATAGCGGGTTACGTTGGTATGTGGGTGTCGATTCGCACAAATATCCGCACAGCAACTGCCGCACTGACAAGTCTTAACGATGCTATGCGTACTGCCCTTCGCGGTGGAGCAGTCTCCGGACTACTCGTCGTTGCAATGTCGCTTCTCGGTGTCACCCTACTTTACCTGTCTGTCTCATTTTTCACAGATGTCGAGCCTGCCAGAATCCCGCTTCTTATAGTCGGCTATGGATTTGGAGCGTCGTTTGTGGCGCTTTTTGCCCAAGTCGGCGGTGGTATTTATACCAAAGCGGCCGATGTCGGCGCTGACCTTGTTGGCAAAGTAGAGGCTGGCATTCCCGAAGATGATCCCCGTAACCCTGCTGTTATTGCCGATCTTGTCGGGGATAATGTCGGCGACTGTGCCGGTCGTGGCGCTGACCTCTTTGAGTCAACGGCCGCTGAAAATATCGGCGCGATGATTCTTGGCGCGACACTCGCGGTGGCCGCTGAGCGTGCTGGAGTCGATTTCACTGCCGGAATTATCGGTGTTATGATGTTCCCGCTTGTTGCTCGAGCGTTTGGAATTATTGCTTCGATCGTAGGCATTCTTTCAGTGAAGCTGAAAAATGAACAGGAAGATCCGATGCAGGCCCTCAACCGCGGCTATTTTGTTTCGGCGGCTTTGGCCATGATCGGTTTTGGCGCAACTGCATATTACCTTTTGGATGTACCAAAGGTACCCGATGCCTGGTGGCATTTCTTTCTCTGCGGAATCATAGGAGTCGTGACTTCGATTCTGTACGTTTTTATAACGCAATATTACACTGAATATCAATATCGGCCGGTGAAAGAAATCGCCGATGCCTCAACCACCGGCCCGGCAACCAATATCATCTCAGGCGTGGCTGTTGGTTTGGAGAGCACCGCGCTTCCTGTACTGGTGACGAGCGCTGCGCTTCTTGGGTCGTACTTCATAGGACAGGCCGCATTTGCTGGAACATCAGTCAGCGGCGGACTTTTTGGTACGGCCGTCGCTACGATGGGTATGCTTGCGACAGCGGCATATATCCTTGCTATGGATACCTTCGGTCCTATCACAGACAATGCCGGTGGTATTGTTGAAATGTCGCATCAGCCGGAGCAAGTTCGCGAGCGTACCGACAGACTCGATTCTGTTGGAAACACCACCAAGGCCCTCACAAAAGGTTACGCGGTTGGTTCGGCGGGACTTGCGGCGTTTTTATTGTTCCAAGCCTATATGGATGAAATTCTCCACTACTCCGGCCTGTATGGCACAACTGACGCGGCTGGGAAAATGGTTGAGTTTAGCGTCGATCTGTCCAAACCAGTTGTGTTTGTAGGGGCGTTGCTTGGGTGCATGCTTGTATTTCTTTTCTCGTCGCTCTGTATTCGCGCAGTTGGCAAGGCGGCCAAATCGATTATCGAAGAGGTACGCCGTCAGTATGCCAAATTGCCGAGAAAGAACGACATGATCCAGTTCCCGGATGACTTCAAACCTGACTATGGCGCATGTGTGGATATTGTCACCAAGGCGGCGTTGAGGGAAATGGTTCTCCCGGGCTTACTGGTGGTAATTGCCCCGATCGCGGTGGGCTTGAGCTTTAAATTCTTCATTGATGCCGAAAATCCGCTGATCGCAGCCGAATCTGTGGCGGCCTTCCTGATGGTTGGCACTATTGGCGGAATTTTGATGGCGCTCTTTCTCAATAATTCCGGCGGCGCATGGGATAACGCCAAAAAATATATTGAGACTGGCGCCCATGGCGGTAAATATATAACCCAGAAGGATGGCAGCAAGGTTAAGAATCCCATTCATGGCGCGGCTGTTGTCGGCGATACTGTCGGTGATCCATTTAAGGATACTGCCGGGCCGTCGCTTCACGTGTTGATTAAATTGCTTTCGACCATCACATTGGTGCTTGCTCCGCTCTTTATTTAGTTCTTGATTGAGCTTTTGATTTGTTGATGTACCGCTCGGCATTGTTGCCGGGCGGTATTTTTTTGCAGGAGAGAAACTTGATTGCCTGATTCTTGTTCATACGCTACATTGACAAGTATGAAGCCCGACGTGGTGGGGCCGAAAGGCTTTACGACCACTACGCATGAGATGGATTTTCGACCGGGCGGGGTGTTAATGTGGTGTCGGGCGTCTCTGCCCGACACTTTCATATAATCAATAGGGACTCTCAAGCGTGGTAAGACTATCAGAGACTCCCTCTTTCCAACAAGAAGCAGACGAGAACGGCCATGATTCTGCCTCGTTGGCCAGTCCGGCTTTGACAGGATTATTGTGAATATAGTTGAGCTTGGTCTGAAATTGCACTTCGGATGTTATCGCGAGGCCATTAAATCGTGCTCGCCAGACGCCTGACCTCTTTGCAAAAAGTGTCCTCCAACTCAGAGATTTAACATCATGCATAAATTTGCTGAGCTTGGGCCGCCGTCAATTGAGATGAGTAAATGGAAATGATTTGGCATCAGAACATAACCGTAGATTTGCGCATTGTGTCTCGCGCTGACGTGCCCAATGATAGAATATAGACCGGCCAACTTAAGGTTATCCTTGAAAAAATGTTCGTGATTGCGTGTGGCAGTTGATACAAAGAAGATTTGTTGATCTATCAGTATATCGATATCGCGAAGTCTTCGTCCCATGATTTAATTTAAGACATTGAACTGACAGAATCAGTCAGTGAAAAGGGACTTAGTTCGAGGAAGTGTCGGGCAGAGACGCCCGACACCACATTCATGCATAAATACGGAGCTGCCTAAGGACTGAACCAAACCCTTGGACGACTTGCGGAACTATTGGCAAAAAGCTATATGAAAGAGAGTTGGAAAATATTTCGTACATGAGATTAGGCAAAGACAAGAAGAATAAATTTAGAATGATCGAAGGAGAATTGTTATGGCAAAGTATGTCGATGGATTTGTTTTACCGGTACCCCAGAAAAACTTATTGGCCTACCGCCGCATGTCACAAAAGGCAGGCAAAGTGTGGATGGAACATGGAGCATTAGAATACAGGGAGTGTGTCGGTGATGACATGACGGTCAAGATGGGACTTCCTTTTCCGGCCCTGGCCAAGCTGAAGGCCGGAGAGGCTGTGGTGTTTTCATGGATTGTCTACAAGTCCCGCGCGCACCGCGACAGCGTAATCGCCAAAGTGATGAAGGACCCGCGTCTGGCAAAAATGATGGACGCGAAGATAATGCCCTTTGATTGTAGGCGGATGTCATACGGCGGCTTCAAGGTTCTCGTGGACATTGGTTAGGGGTGATATTGTTACGTAATTTGTGAGGCAGCGGGATCAGGCGAATCCGGCAGAGGCGAAGATAACGACCCCCGCACAAAATGCAGTTGCTTTGGAGCGCCAGTCTCATTATTCTTGCATGGAAGCCGGAGTGGTGAAACTGGTAGACACCAGGGACTTAAAAAGCGAATCGAAGAAAAAGCCAACTAAGTGAGACACAACGTAGTATGATGAGGCACAAGCTGTTACCCCTGCATTTTTCAAGTACTGATTCATGTGCATTTGTATGACTTTGGACACAGAGTAGTCACAATTTGGTCACACAGTTCTATGCCTAATGTCAGACATCCCTCGAAACTAATGATAGACAGGCGAGGCGAGCATGGGGTGACTTGCAACCCACGGTCGGGCGTACACAGAGAGTTAATATCTTAGTTGGCATTTGCTTTTAACTTTGGCATGTTTCACTTATGGCTGTCAGGCAGTGGTTCTGTAGTATCACGAAGTTGTAGACTATTAAATAATGTAATATCGCAATTGGAAGGCGGACCGAATGGTTGCATTTGATCACCCCGACAGCAAGGAATGCCTGCGGAAAGAATGCTTTGGCAACAAACTAAACGGAGGGAGTTATTATTGTATTGGATTGATACTGCTTTTCAGTTTCTTGTGTTTAGTCCAAGTTCAATCTGTACTGGCTGAAGAACATGGTTGTTATGGCTTTCAACCGAATAACAACTGCGGTGCCAATTCTGTCAATTCTCCGGTTCGATGTTATCCGATGGTAACAAGCCTGGAGCCAAGGCTTGAACGCATGTGGGATTCGGCGAACAGTCGCTTTGCGACCTTCTGTATAAACGTTGCTGGCACCGGATTTCAGCAGGGCAATGAGAAATTTCAAATTGCGGTCTCTTATACGGTCGGGCATGGATTTACGACACAGAGTGTTGGCTCGTGTATTTGGAAAGACCTGTCAACCGCAAATTCTTGTGTTGAGTGCTCAAGAGAATGCATATATTTGACAAAAGTTATCCCGGCACCTCCGCATAATATTGTCAAATTCTGGGCCGAAGCACAGCAATGGGGTATTTCAGTGCCCACTTGCGCCTGCGAAACCGATACAATATTCATCACCGTTCCGACCTCAGGAAGTGTGTCAGACACGATGCCAGAACCGTTGCCGCTACCAGTGGAACGGGGACCAATAGCATGCCAGGCTACAATAGGAGATCCTATAAATCTATCGAATGGCAATATGTATTTTGAACGCTTGGATGTACCGGTCTGGTCCGATAAGGGAGCGTCTATTGCCTTCGGCAGGTTTTACAACAGTTACACCGATGATTCCAGTTCGTCCTTGTGGAAAAATTGGCGGCATAGCTTTGAGTATTCGTTAAGTTATGATACCACCTCAGGCAACTACACGTTGCTTGAGCCAACGGGACGAAGCGTCCAGTTTACTAAACATCTTCTTAATTCATCTGAACCACAGGTGGTCAACTACACGTCACCGTATGGCACCCACTATCGCATTCGAGTCGCACAACCCAATGACTCGATTACGATTGTGCTTGAAGATGACACGAAACTGTTCATCCAGGGATTAGGGAAAATTGACTCTTTACAAGACCTTGCTGGCAATAAGATGAGATTCTATTACACCACCGGCTTGCTGGATTCAACCGTAAACTCATCCGGACGGCGATTGTCATTTAGCTACAGTAGTGGACGAATGACCTGTGTGCGATCGTTTGCCAATGATACTTTGGCGAAGTTTGAATATTATCCGACCGTCAATTTGCTTAAAAAGGTAACCTACCCCGATGCTTCCTGGGAAGAGTATACCTATGACACAATTGCGGCCAATAATCGGAAGATCACTTCTATTTCCAGTTCAAATAGCTTTACTCGACGCTATACTTATGATTCCAGCGGACGAGCAAACCAGTACACACGGGGCAACGGGTATGATCGCAGCACGATGTCCTGGTCTGTCACGCAGACAACCTGTCCTGATTCGATAACTACAGAGGCAAGCTCACCCACAGGCACTCGTCGGCACACGTCGTTCTGGTCACCGGCTTACTCGCGACGAGACGTGACTGTCAGAGCCGACTCAAGCTGTGCGCAGTGTGGTGTCAAATACGAGTATAATGCTGGTGGATTAATAGAGGCAGTCGCCGATGCCAACGGGGTGATCGATTCCGCTCTTTACGACCATAGAGGCAATCGTCTCTACGCCGTAGCAGGAGGCAATACCTCGCTAGCTCAGAGGACGTATTTCACGTTCGACAGCAGTTTCAACCGACCGACACGTGTGATGATCCCCAGTATTGCCAAATCCAACGACAGCACCAAGCTGAAATACACATATGACGCTTTAGGCAATGTCACCCAGATGATTGAGCGTGGCTATCGGACATCGACAGCCTCTGACAGCTTCAGTTATACGTCGACATTTACCTACAATGCCAGTGGCCAGATGACGAAATCCGATGGTCCCCGGACGGATGTAGTTGATACGGTCAAGTTTGTGTACCATGGCAACGGCGACCTTCGATATGAAATTCAGCCGAATACTGATACAACTGAATTCGGTGAACGGGATATTCTTGGCCGCAGGACATGGGTAAAAACTTCTAGTGGTGACACAACAAAATATACTTTCGATTCGCGAGGACGGCTAACCAAGGTAAAGACAATTGCCGCGACTTCAGATTCTGTCGTTTTCAGCTATGATGTCGACGGCAAGCTGTTATCCACAACCTCTCCGACCGGCAATGCGTCCACGTTCCGCTATTCGGCTGCCGGGTATCTGGATTCGGTAAAGAACGCGCTCGGTGAGTATATGGCCTATACGTATGATTCAGTTGGTAACCCACTCACCGAGAAGATTTACAAGAATAGCAGCACCCTTCGTAAACAAGAGTCGTTTACCTATAATAATAAGAGTGAACTGACCAAGCGGACTGGTCTTTATGGCGATAGCGCAAAATTCACCTATTCTGCCGTTGGGATGCTCGAAAGCCTCAAGGATGGCTTGGATAAGAATACCCGTTTCAAATATGACTCTCTCCGCAGGGTCATTGAACAAGTCCAGCCGCTCGGAAGTGACAGCATTGTCACCAAGTACTTCTATGATACGAGGAATAATATTACCAAGGTCACCGACCCGGGGACAAATAACTATGTCTACCGCTATGACGATAAGAACCGGCTGATTTTCGACAGCTCCATAATCACCGGGGTGACCCGCTACGGCTACGATCCGGCTGATAATCTCATCTGGAAGAAAAATGCGCTCAACGATTCGATTGTCTACAAATATGACGCGCTCAATAGGTTGACTAAAATTTGTTATCCGGACTCATCGACCAATGGTAATATTATATACGTTTATGACGGCACGCAGTTTTCATACGGAAAAGGCCGTCTTTATTCAGACAGCACCAAGTCCTGCCGCACACGATACCGTTATGATGCAAAAGGAAGGCTCTACCAGGAATTGCGGGTATTTCCCAATGATACAAGCACTATATATACAACCACATACGGTTATGACAAAAATGACAATCTCACCAAGCTGACATATCCATCCGGTCGCGTCGTTGAGTACACCTACGATGCCGCCGACCAGGTTACAAAAATACGTGACTCCATCAGCGGCAGCTGGAAAACACTCGTTGATACCATCAAGTATACCCCGTTCGGCAGGCCCGAATCCTGGCGGCTCGGAAACGGAGTGAAAGTGAACGTCGGGGTTGACTCAAGTTACCGGGTTGATTCCATCGCTACAGCTTCGCCCGATACTTCCCTCTTCCGCTTTGGTTATTCCTATACGTTGGCTAATAACATCAGCCAAGTCACTGACCGGCGGGTATCAAACAATACCAAGTCTTATACCTACGATGATATCTACCGGCTGACCCGCGTTATCAGTCTGGATGCGCCGGATGACACTATTACCTACAGCTACCATAAGAATGGCAACAGGGACAAGGTTATAGAGTATGGCAGTCCCAGAGATACCTTAATTTACCAGTATTCCGGCAACAAGGTGACCAATATAACTGACATTGCTTTGGCATTTACCTATGATGCCACTGGCAATGTTACCCGTGAAATTGAAGGTATTGCCAATGAGACGCCGCCGCCCTTTGAGGGACTCATGGCCATGGGACCCGAAGGCCCGCAGATTGACACCATCCTCTATGCTTACAATGATGCCGGACGGCTCATTACCATCACCGGAGACGGCACAACCATCACAATGGGTTATGACGCCTGGCATCGGCGGATTAAGAAGAGCTACGGCGGAGCGCATATTTACTTTATCCCGGCTCTGGACGGCCAGCAGGCGGACTATGTCTACCTCAATGGGACAGCAATAGCCCGACTGGGTAACAGCTCTCAGGGCAATCGTGAGTATTACATTACCGACCAGCTTGGGACACCGCATGTTCTGGCCGATTCAGCCAAGACGGTCAGATGGAAGTCCCGAAGCTATCCCTTTGGTGTTATCTACAATGAAGTCACCTCAACGACTAATTACGTCCGTTTTCCCGGGCAGTGGAAGGACAGCGAGAGCAGACTGACCTACAACTGGCACCGCTACTACAACCCGAGGATAGGCAGATATTATCAGGCTGACCCGATAAATCTTTTGGGAGGAATTAATTTATATGCCTATGTTGATAACAATCCGGTAATGGGCTTCGATCTGTTAGGGTTGAAGAACTTTTCGTGCGAGGAAACAGAGAAAATAATTGCTGAAGCTGGCATTCAAAGTCTGTGGGATGCTTTTTTCAATCACATCGGTAACGAAAGGTACGATTTTAAGGCGAATCAAAAGTTCGATACTTTTAACGTGGGGGGTGTAGTGATGAAAGCAGACGAATTTGGGAATTATCTTGCAGGATATGTCGGAGTCAAAGCCGGGGGTGTAGGAGGTGAACTCGGTGTTCGATTGGGTGGAATTTTCTATGACTTTTGGGATGATTTTACGCAAAGAAGGGGCCGAGATTTTCTCGATGTTCGGAAGAGTACGTTTGACTTTGATTCTGATAGCTGGGATCGAATCAACGCAGGACGAAACCGTGCCTTGAATGAGGCCAATGGCCACGAGGTCTGTGGTTGTCCATAATAAAGGAGCTCATATGATAGATTGGATTATTGTCCTCTGTCTTGCCATAGCAGCCTGGTTTGTCGGGAAGAAAGAAAAGGTTCGTCTCGGTATTGTGCTCGGCGTCATCTTGTTTTCGGCGAATCTTATTTGGGTATTTGGTTTTGGCCCTGAACTTCGCCATATCACTGCGAGGAGCGGGTTAGAGGGTCAGCGATTTCAGGATTTTGTTGATGGTGCAAGAGCAGTGCGTAGCCATGTTTTTTCCACTAGCCATTACCCAATTCTTGTTCCAATGATTGCTATCTTGCTCTATCTGAGATCAGTGTGGCGCATCAAGAAACTCAAGGAAGAGCTAAATCAGAAATCGTAGATACGAACACAATGAGATTCCCTGGCATGTACCGAGATAGCGCGATTCTCCACATTCAGCATAACTGGCACAGATATTACAATCCGAGGATAGGCAGATATTATCAGGCTGACCCGTTGGGGGTTCACGGAGATGAAACGAACCTGTACGCCTATGCCCTCAATAATCCGCTGAGATATACGGATCCTTCAGGACTTATAACAGAAGTGATTATTTGGCAACCAATAGCATGGGGACGCTCCTCATTTGGCCATGTATCAATCAATATAAACTCGACATCATATAGTTACTCTCTTGGGGGGATGTACATTAATCCCACATCGGATTATATCAAGCAAAATACCAAATTCAGAGAAGGCATCGGCATGATTCTAAAATTGACGTTAGCGCAGGAGATATACCTCAACGACTACCTTAGAACATACGACAGGGATTACAATTGGTTTACAAATAATAGCTGTGGCGATCCTTTGGAGAATGCTTTGGAAAATCTTGGATTCAACATGGGAACGATCGTCTTTCCTGTAGGGTTGGGAAATACTTTTATGGACATGGGACTGGTTGACTCATACAATTGCCCGAACAGTCAAATAATTGGTGGACTAGGGCACCTTGGACTGGAGGATGGTGGAAGGGATTGACTGATTGGTGGTATGGACTATGAACATCTCAAAATGGATAATATTCTTCCCACTACAACTTATCTTCTTACATCTGTGGGGGTGTGGCGATTTAAAGAAGGCCGTAGTAGTTACAGGTCCAGGCAAAACGGTCGTAATTTCGGAAAATGAATGCTTCTACTATCAAGGTGTTCATGTGATTGCAGAATTGGAGATCGGAGATACCGTCAAGGCTTTAAACTACGAGTATCCAAAAGACTGTATGATCTATAAGATTGAGATGTCTGACGGACGGCAAGGATGGATAACACTTGGAGATAATTGTACAGTTATTGATGTATCGTAAACTTTTCCGGTCAGTGAAAGGATAGCGAGGCGAGACTGACTTACAACTGGCACAGATATTACAATCCGAGGATAGGCAGGTATTATCAGGCTGATCCGCTGGGGTTGAATGGTCGACAGGCGAACCTGTATGGCTATGCCTCGGCCAATCCTCTTCGCTACTATGACCCTGAGGGATCGTCGATTTACTCACGCATCCAAGAAGTAACCTCTCTGCTAAATGCCGTGCAATCGGTTTCTGATTATGTCTGGTCTCTGCTTCCGACATCCGTTCAAAGCGGCCAGGTCTTTGGCACCGGCTTTGGCAATGAGGCCGTAGATTACTGGTCGGCACGACATGCACAAAGTAATGGTTGGCTTGACGCTACTGCTGGAACTTTCGCCAGTCTGTGGACACCCGAGATGTGGTCTACAACTTCCGGCTTATTGACTGGAGCCCGTGGCCTGCAGAGTCTGTGCGGTGTGCCGCGAAGTTACTGGCAGTATTATCCGAAAGGGAACTCGAGCTATACTTCTCCTTGGTTGGCACCAAGTAGAACAAACCAAGCGCCCTATTCACTTGGACAACAGGCACGAGAAGCACTCAATCTACCGCTTAGGAATCCGGGAACGGCTGTACGGCGAGTAAATGTTCATTGGTTGGAACCAATCCGTGGACCGAGGACACCGCTCCCGCGTGTGGACTTAGGATGGCCTCTATCAGGAAAGGGAAATGAGGTCATCAGGGGCTGGAGGTGGAAATGATAGGCAACGACCATAGGGGAGTACCCTTTCACTTTGGCGGGTGGGATGGTTACGGCGAGGAAGTTTCTTTGGATGTGATTCTGAAATACTTCACAGCAGAAAAATCCTATTCGACCACATTAAGTGTATCGGAGCAAATAGTAAAACATAATATTGCCCATGGAGACATTTTTCATCGTTGCACTAAAGTAGAGTGGGAGGATCTTCTCAGTTTCATTAGGCAGAGCTTTGGAATCGATGTTCTCACTATGTATCGCACGGGTAAGGGGCCCGGCCAACGAATTAAGAGGATGCTAATGAAATTAGTACGGGCTCTACATGAGTAAACTAGCCGGCGAGGTACGATGCCGGACGGCTCATTACCATCACCGGAGACGGCACAACCATCACAATGGGTTATGACGCCTGGCATCGGCGAATTAAGAAAAGCTATGGTGGAGCTACGTTCTACTATATTCCGGCTCTTGACGGCCAGCAGTTGTCCGAGTATTACAGTTCGGGCGGCTGGCAGGCGGACTATGTTTACCTCAACGGCGTCCCCATTGCACGGCTTGGCAATAGTTCACAGGGGGGCAGAGAATATTATCTGACTGACCAACTTGGTACGCCTCAGGCATTGACTGATTCGGCTAAAACGGTGTGGTGGAAGACCAAGTATTATCCCTTCGGGGGACTGTACGGTGAGACTATATCTATCAGTAACTTTGCTCACTTCCCCGGGCAATGGAGAGAGAGTGACGGGGAACTGACGTACAACTGACGTACAACTGACGTACAACTGACGTACAACTGACGTACAACTGACGTACAACTGGCACAGATACTACAATCCGAGGATAGGCCGGTACTATCAGGCCGATCCGATTGGGCTGAATGGTGGGATAAATGTGTATGCGTACACTGGTGGCAATCCAATTAGCCGTTACGATAAGGATGGCCGCATATTTCAGTGGTTTTGGGATGATCCAGTAGAACTCTCAGCACACTCAAACGAGGCTGTAACCTACTGTGAATTTCTTAATCACATTAAGGGCCGAAGCTTTGAAGATGTTATCCACGAATTTGATCGAAACCCACGAGGTGATTTAAGTGCTGAAGGACCTGATGATAGGTTTCGTTACGTTTTTGATCCTGCCGATCCAAAACGGGTTATAGACATGAGACATTTTCTTGTGATTGGACAAATGGGAGAATACTCAGGTTTAGCTGTAGAAATCCACCAATATATAACGGGAGAGAAAGGAGCCTTTGACGCTCAAGACTTTTTCTCTAATGATTTGGGCGTAAACTGGCATGTTTGGTATTTTTGGGCGGGTTGGAGAGGTTTCGAGACATCTCTGAGGAACTTCTTCAACGGCAGACTGCCGACCGATCGCAAAGATTGTGAGTGCAAATGATAAAGAATTCGTTCTGGCTCATTATTATCGCGGGTTGCTTTCTCTTACATGCTTGCAATAGAAAAGAAGTCCAAGAGAGGCTTGATAAATGCAATAAACTAAAAGTCGGCATGAAGTACCAGGAAGTTCTCAATATAATGGGCATTCCTAAGAGTATAGCTGTTTTTTCAGAAGATACTGTATGGCTGTACTCGTGGAACTACACTGGCGGTCTGTTAAATACTGCCCCTGCTCCGGTTCGTTGCTACATTGACGCCAGCACAGGTGTTGTCACTCGCGTAATTTGTGGGGAATGAATCGCGTTTTATTTCCTACGCAACTAATTACACAGATAAGACAATTGTCCGGAAAACAAAGTAGTGTTCCTTTTGTGAGATCTTTGACGAGACGGTCTCGATTACCAATTTTGCGCGCTACCCCGGGCAGTGGAAAGAGAGCGAATCCAGACTGACGTACAACTGGCACAGATACTACAATCCGAGGATAGGCAGATATTATCAGGCTGATCCTTTGGGGGTTCACGGAGATGAAACGAATATGTACGCCTATGCCCTCAATAACCCGCTGAGGTATTCGGATCCAACCGGCACATCTATTTTCTCACGGTATCAGGAAGTTTCTGCCATCATGAATGGTATACAAGCCGCATCCGACTATCTCTGGTCGCTCCTTCCTAGTTCAGTGCAACGAGGCGATTACATCGGAACGACCCATGGTGCATTTGCTTCAGAGTTTTGGTCGGCTCGATATGCACAGAGTGGCAGTTGGGTAGATTTTGCGGCAGGATCATTTGCCGCACTATGGACGCCAGATACATGGACTGCAACGGCAGGTCTTTTGAGTGGAGCCCGTGGACTGCAATCAGTTTGTAATGTGCCAAGGAGCTATTGGAACTATTTCAGTGGGTCGCCGAAAGCAAATCCCACTTGGTTGGCTGGGAGCAGAACCACGGGACCGCCCTATGGTCTAGGTTTTGAGGCGAGGTCGGCTCTCAATTTACCTCCGCAAAACCTAGCCACGTCCGTTCAAAGGATAAGTGTCCCTTGGTGGCAGCCTGTAATCGGACCAAGATACCCCGGATTGCAACCTCAATGGGGCTGGCCGAACAGAGGGTCAGGCTTCGAATTTGTGCGAGGGATAAAGTGGCCGAAGTACTAGTTCCAAACAAACTAATAGCCCTGCATGCCAACAAACACGACGGCCATGGAGAAGAGGTTAATCTCGCCAAAATAAAAGAATTAGTTGAGCAGGGTATTGCGCGAGTATTAGTATTCGGTGAGTCCGACCTCACGATAAAACTGAATATACGATTTGGTGAAGTTTTCCATCGTTGTACCGAAGATGAATGGCAGGCGATGATGTCCTACCTACTTAGCACGCATCAGGTCGATGCTCGTAAGGCGATTGAGAAAGACCGAACTGGACAGAAACTTAATCAAATTGCGTATGCCATGACCGCTCCGCTGGCGGTGGTTGGCATTTTCGTTGGACCGCCGGTCGGTCTTGTATCGCTTGGCATTTTATCAATGTCACTTTTAACTTACATGATTGCGGTCCTTCGAGTGAAATTGTATGAACCACCTACACCATTTCCTTCGCTATATTTGCGTAACTGTGCGATAGGACTGATTTGGGTTTTTGGGATTCTTTATTTTTTCCTAAGCCAACTTTGGTATCCCCAAACGGATTATAAAACCACTGTGCTGGGAATCGTCTTTATCACACCTTTCGTTGTCTTGTTTTTTTACTATCGATGGCCAGAGTTAAAAACGTCGTTCGAGGGCGGGAAAATGTTGGTTTAGCAAATGGCGGATGAGAAAATTTGGGTTGAGAGTGAAGGAGCCAATAATTTTCATTGCGTTCACTTGCTGTTTAACTCTTAGCTGCTCAACTGAGTACTACGTTCGGCTAAAAACTCTCCGCAAGAACTATCACAAAATTGAGGTTGGGATGACAAGATATGAAGTTACGTCACTAATGGGGACCCCGGTTAAAATTAGGTACTCGAAGCGAAATACCTGCATTACAGAAAACTGGTATTATGCTCAAGACTTGACGCTTTCCTCGCCAGCTGAGTGCCATATTGATTCAGCCAAAGGAACTGTAATTGGCAAGACGTGCAGGGAATGAACGTGGCGCGGCCGTCACCTCAGGTTATGACGCCTGGAATCGGCGAATCAAGAAAAGCTATGGTGGAGCTACTTTCTACTTTATTCCGGCGCTTGATGGCCAGCAGTTGGCCGAGTATTACAGCTCGGGCGGATGGCAGGCTGACTACGTTTACCTCAACGGCGTCCCCATTGCACGGCTTGGCAACAGTTCGCAGGGCGGCAGAGAATACTATCTGACCGACCATCTGGGTACGCCGCATGTTCTGGCCGATTCAGCCAAGACGGTCAGATGGAAGTCCAGGAGCTATCCCTTTGGTGTTATCTACAATGAAGTCACCTCAACAAGCAATTATGTTCGCTTTCCCGGGCAGTGGAAGGATAGCGAGACGAGGCTGACCTACAACTGGCACCGCTATTACAATCCGAGGATAGGCAGATACTATCAGGCCGATCCATTGGGAGTTCACGGAGATGAAACGAATATGTATGCCTATGCCCTCAATAGTCCGCTCAGGTATATTGATCCGACGGGGCTAAGTTCGTGGAGGCCGGGAATTGTGATCGCACTGAATGGATTATCAGACCAATTTAGCTCATTCTGGGGAAGTGAAGTCACTCCTGTTATTCAGCCGTGGCTCGACGGCGAGTACTTCGGCACGAATTACGGGGAATTTGCAGTAGACTATTGGGCAAGTAAATACAACCAAAAGAGTGACAAGTGTGAAGATGACCAGTTCAGACCACTCTACGGAACGATGGGAGGATTCGCCGCTCTTTGGACAAAGGATACATGGAAGGAGACAGCGTCGACATTGGGAGGAGGCTACTTGACACGTGTTATTGGTCCGTTTCCTCCAAGAGATCTCCACCGTATGTCGGTAGAATAAGAGACTTTATTCGGTTTGATTCTCCTCAACATCGAAAGGGTTGGGAATGGGATGGACGACTCATAAAGTGGCTTAGAATTTTTTTCAAGTAGGAGAACTCATGCTAAGACTTTCCTTAGACTTACCAGTTTCCGCAAAAGAGGCCAAGAAACGTAATTTCCCCGACCAGACTTCGAGATTAATTGTCGAATGCTCTGATGGTAAGAATTGCCTGCGTGAACTCAGTCGGGCTCTCTACTCGACGCATATTCCCACCAAAGCGCTTCTTGCCCAGACCATTTTATGTTATGAAAAACCCGAAGATATTAGCTCAGTTCTAACTAAATCTAAGATTCCAAACTGGTTGGATCGAGATGTTACAGTAGGACAAAAGTCCGCTAAGAATCTTATAATCCAGTGTACGTCAGAATCGACTGTATTGAAGGTTTTGCAGACCGTTCATTCTGAAGCGTTAGTATTCTACAATTCTAACTTAATAGACTCTATCCCAGAATTTGATAGCAATTTAATAATGACCTCTCTTGATGGTTATTTTGAACACAAATTTCTGGCCTTTCAGTGCACATACGATTTCTTCGTGTTTTACGAATCCACACATGAATTGATTGCGATATTTGGTGAAAGTGCCTCTGTGTACCATTGCTTCGAGACAATACATCGAAACTTTCGCCCGGAAACAAATCAGAATGCGAAAATTCTGTAGCTTGTCATTTAGAGTGACGTTCTGTCTTGGTAGACAATATGAAAGTTAATGCCTCTCTTGCAGTGGTGCAAGGAGACACCGCAAGACAAAGAGGTCATTCAAGACCACCCGTATTTGCCGTAAGCCTCCCGGGCAGTGGAGAGAAACCAACGGAGACCTGACCTACAACTGGCACAGATACTATTATCCGCGAATTGGACGGTATTACCAGGCTGATCCTTTGGGGGTTCACGGAGATGAAACGAATATGTACGCCTACGCACTAGTAGGGAGCAGTATAGTCGTGACATCCACATCCGCAAAGTGACCGGCTCTACGTCGAGGGCAGACTGCGGACGAGGAAAGAGACACGGTCGAGCGGCCAGACAGCAGCAACACACCTGAAGCCCATTCTGACCGTGGCCCTCTACACGGGCATGCGTAAGGGTGAAATTCTCAAACTCACATGGAAAGATATTGATTTTAACCGCCGAGTGGTGTACGTTCGTGACTCCAAGAATGGGCAAGCACGGGAGATTCCGATGGCCGATGAAGTCTCAGACACCTTAGCCGAATTGCCAGTAACGACCGGCTTCGTCTTTACACGACGTGATGGGTCGAACGTCACGAGTATGCGGACGGCGTTTGAGAATGCGGTCCGCCGCGCGAAGCTGGAGGACTTCTCCTTTCATGACCTGCGCCACACCTTCGCCTCCCATTTGGTGATGAGCGGCGTGGATCTGCTGACGGTGAAGGAACTGCTGGGTCACAAGACGATTACCATGACATTGCGCTACGCGCATCTGTCCGCGTCCCATAAGCAGAAGGCGGTGGCGTCGCCGAAGTTTGGTACTAGTCACAAATCGGTCACAAGCGGTGAAATTCCCGTTGTGCCTAAACGCGTAAGTCATTATTGTTCAAAGTTCGCCGGAGTGGTGAAATTGGTAGACACCAGGGACTTAAAATCCCTTGCTTCGAAAGGGGCGTGTCGGTTCGAGTCCGGCCTCCGGCAAATTCAAATGTAAATAAGAAAGATTGACATGCTTGAGATACAAATGGCGGCTACGCTATGTCGAAAATTTTACCGGGATTGAGAATATTGTGCGGATCAAACTGTTTTTTGATTTGCCTCATGAGTTCGACGGCGTTTCCATGCTCTTTCAGAAACTGAAGTTTCAAACCAAGCCCGATGCCATGTTCACCTGAAACCGTGCCACCGATTCGAACCGCTTCCTCGACAATCTCAATATTTGCGCGAACTGCCCGGTTCCATTCTCCAGAGTCATGTTTGCGAGCAAGCATAAGGGCGTGGAGAATGCCGTTGCCGACATGGCCAAAGGTGAATATCGGCGTATAATGTTTCTCCCCAATTGTATAGCAAAACGTCACCATATCCGGCAGCCTGGAAATAGGAAATGCAATATCGTTGCGAATAATACTATAACCGGGAAGCAGTTGCTTGATTGATTCTGTCACCCAATGACGGATTTCCCATGGCTGTTGCCCTTCGGGCAACTGAAACGGGAGACCAAGCTGTTCTGAACAGATCGCTTCTGCGGATTCGGAACTTGATTGAAGCAAAGAAGGGTGGCCGTGAAATTCAAGCAAGAGCATCGGAACTTCTTCAATACCGTAGCTTTTGAGTTTATTCAAAGCACCAATTACCCGTTTGTCCAAAAATTCTATGGCTGCAACATCGACACCGTAGCGGCGCATTTCCGACACAGCCTGCGCGGCGGCTCTCTCTGTAGGAAATTTGTATGCCTTTTGCAGGCGTCCTTCGGGCAATCCAGCAAGCTTCAGCACGATTGACGTAATAATTCCAAGTGTGCCTTCAGAGCCGCACATTAGTTCGACAAGATTATATCCGCTTGAGCGTTTTACAGCCCGATTGCCCAGTTTGACTTGTTCACCGTAGCCTGTGACGACATCAAGGGAGAGAACATAGTCCCGTGTCCCGCCGTACTTGACAGAATAGATGCCACTTGCATTGGTCGAAACCATTCCGCCGACTGTGGCAAAGTCCCCTGAGCCGCCGGGTGAGGGAGGGAAGAAAAGGGCATCGCGTTTGAGATAGTCGTTGAGCTTGTCGTATACGATACCGGGTTCGATTTCGACTTGAAGGTCTTCCGGCCAGTAATTCCGAATAGATGACATGCGGCTGACATCCATTACGATTCCGTTTGAAAGAGGTATAGCTGATCCCTCGAGCGCGCTTCCGGCCCCACGAGCGGTTATTGGCGTGCGGGTCTCAATGCATAGTCGTACCGTGCGGAGAATTTCTTCGGCATTGAGCGGCCAGACTACAGCGACCGGCAAGACGGGCGCGTTTGCGGATTCGTCTTTTGAGGCTACAGCAAGCTCATCCGGTTGAGCCGAGACGCGAGACGAAGAATAAATGTCAGACAACCGCTGGAAGAGCGAGTCTTTTAATCCGACTGCCACTTTTAGTTACCAATCTTGCGAATAGCTGTTGTAAATGGCTCCCACATCGGCAGGAGAATTGGTGTCTGGCTTAACTTGGCTGTGTCTTCTTCTGATAGGAGCTTTTTGTCGATAACTGTTACATAGACATATTGATCGAACCAATCATTATAAAGGTACCAAAAGCCTTTGTCCCCTTTTGCTGTTCCCCAGCTATTTTCGACAAGCCATTTCGCGGGCAGGCTTCCTGCAACCGTGTCAACTCCAACAAAAGCCATCGCATGGGTCGGTGAACATTCTCCATAGGCAAGCTGGTTTGCCTTGGACATAGAGAAATCTGTCTGAAGAATGCCGCTGTAATCATAGATATCTTTAGCCAATAAGCCCGAATCGCTGATATGTTCATGTCCGACATCGCAAGCAAACCAAACAGCCTGGCTGTCAAGAAGCATTTTTAGGGCGTAGGTCTTGTGTTTGTCGATGGGCAGATTAAGTACGGTCATGTCTGGTCTATCGGCCATATTGCGGCTCAACTCGAGCTGAAACACTTTGTCGTAGGGGTAATTAGGGTTGTCCATCAAAGCAACATAGTCTGGCAGGGACCCGCCCACATATTCGCGGTAGAACGAATGCGGCGTGTATTTTTTGGGCAATACCTGGGTGGAGTCTTTGGCTTCATAACGAAAGGTGAACTCAGTCGGGGGATTGCCATAGCTAAAGACAAGCAATTTATATATCTCAGCCAACATTGCTTCTTTCTTTTTGCGCAGTGACCCGATTGATGTTCCATTGCGGTGCAGGGAACGAAGCTCAGCAGCATCGGCGCGGAGTTTACGATTGATAAGCGTGTTTATCGCGCCAGTGGAGGCAGATTGTTTGGATTCAGGCATAGCGGTAAGCGGAACAATACCGTACTTTTGGATGAGATCCGAAAAGTAATTCCACCAGCCGCCATCGCCGGTCGGGTCAGAGACAAGCATATCGACCACCCTGTCCGTTGTCGGCAAGCTCCCGGTGCTGATAATCTGTTCTAAGAAAAGATTTGATTTTTCAAGTTTATCCCAGAATGTCAGATATGGCTGAGATAACTCAAAATCGGCAGTCTTTAAGCGTGTAGCCACATCCGGCGCCACTGTATTTAGCCCGGCGAACATCCAGCATCGCCCCGAGCTACGTTGGTTCGTGATGCCTCCAGCTTTGAGTTTGAAGTTCATCAGCTTGTCGTGCTGAATGAGTTTCTCTCGGTTAAGGGAGAGGGCGTTTATCTCGTTATTGGTCACGATATTTACAATTCCCTTGTTATCTCCCAACTTAGCGTAGTCAGATGAAATCCTTTCGAGCAAACTTTTGTCAATTCCTCCCAGTTGCTGCAAGTCTTCTGCTTGAAGGCGTGATACCAGAATCATGACGATTATTATAACGACACTGAGTTTCATGGCTGTTCCTCGTTTCTTGTGTGAGCAAGCGTATCTCTTAAGTCTACTACAAAAGTCAAAAAAAGCAAATAAATCGGTTGGCCACGGAGCCTTGCGGCCTAAAAAGAGTGTTTCCGAGGTGAATATCTCTCAAAATGAATCTTGCGAATTTGATTCAGACAGCATAGTATACAGCGCGAAAGAGTCCACTGAACGACAGAAACGTGGTCCCTGGAGGGTTAAATGAAAACTGCAGCGGCAGTGAAAATAAAGCAGAGACCTGCCAGCCACGGGCGCACTGAGGAGAATATGGCCGAGCAACATTTGTCATTTTTTGAGACCGTGGGAGCGTTTTTTGATAAGGCCGCTGTGCATACCAAATACCATCCCGGGCTCTTAAGTCAGATCAAGATGTGTAATAGCATTTATGAATTCAAGTTTCCCTTGCGCCTCGAAGACGGCAATATTCAGATAATTCAGGCCTTTCGAGTCGAACACAGCCATCATAAACTTCCCACCAAGGGGGGGATTCGTTACAGCGAAATGGTAAACGAAGATGAAGTAAAAGCTTTGGCCGCGCTTATGACGTATAAGTGCGCGGTAGTCGATGTACCACACGGAGGTGCCAAGGGCGGGATTAAGATTGAACCCCGAAATTACACTGAAGAACAACTGGAAAGAATAACCCGTCGCTACACCGCAGAATTGGTAAAAAAGAATTTTATAGGGCCCGGCATCGACGTCCCGGCTCCGGACTATGGAACAGGCCCGCGTGAAATGGCGTGGATCGTTGACACTTACGCCGCGCTCAACCCGGGGCAATTGGATGCTGCGGCCTGTGTAACCGGCAAGCCGCTTGCCCAAGGCGGTATCAATGGTCGAACCGAAGCGACAGGACGAGGTATCTTTTTTGCTGTTACCCGAGCAACATCATACGCCGACGATATGAAAGCGCTCGGGTTGTCGCCCGGTGTTGAAGGCAAAAAAGTCGCCGTGCAGGGACTTGGCAATGTCGGCTATTATGCCGCAAAATTCCATCAGGAAGCTGGCGCGCTTCTGGTTGGCTTGTCCGAGTTCGAAGGCGCGATCTACAATCCGAAGGGAATGGATATCGATGCCGTGATGGCGCACCGAAAGGCCACTGGTTCGATCTTGAACTTTGCAGGCGCAAAAAATCTTAAGAAGAGTATAGATGTTCTCGAGGTTGAATGTGATATTCTCATCCCAGCGGCGCTGGAGACCCAGATAACTGTGGCAAATGCCGGGCGGATCAAGGCGAAAATTATTGCCGAAGGCGCCAATGGCCCCACTACCTCTGATGCCGATGATATTCTCATCAAGAACGGCATCATGGTACTTCCTGATATGTATGCCAACGCTGGCGGAGTGACCGTTTCATATTTTGAATGGCTCAAAAACCTGAGTCACGTCCGCTTTGGACGGATGAGTAAGCGTTTTGACGAAGGCACAAACACTCGTTTACTTGATGCCATCGAAAATATCACTGGTCGAAGACTTTCGCAGGAAGAACGAAGACTAATTATTCGCGGGGCCGATGAAATTGATCTGGTCAACTCAGGACTTGAAGAGACGATGTACAACGCGTACGATGTGATTCGTGAAGTGAAGAAGTCGAAGAAAAAAATTCCTGATCTGCGCACGGCGGCATTTGTGTCGGTGATTGATAAAATCGCTGTTTCGTACGCACAGCTTGGAATATTTCCTTAGTCGATTATGTGAAATTGTTTGATAGAACGGCCGTCCATCGATATGGTCGGCCGTTTTTTATGATGTGAAAGTGATACAAAATTGTTGACTGTCGCTGACTCACACACTATTCTGTCTCTGAAAGGAGGTGAGAGAATATGCGCAAACTTATCGCTGGCCTTGTTCTAATCTTTGCCGCCGCGTTCGTCGTTGGCAGTGTAATGGCAGCCAAGCCGTTACCGGGCAACTGTACTTACAGGTGTGATTGCATGGGAAATCCATTGAAATGCTGTACGTTTGATGGTGTTACCACATGTAAACCCACAATGGATATCGGCTGTCCTCAGATAATTACCTGTTAATTAAGGTAGTCCAGGGCAAGGGATAATTGAAAGATTGACAATGCGGGGATGGGTAGAATCTTATCCCCACAATCGGTTATTTAATTTTGAATCGATGATATGGCCGCCCATATATATGGGAGGCCTTTTTTTGTGACTTGGTTGTAGCTCAAAATTGTTGACTGTGGACAATTCACACATTATTCTGTCTCTGAAAGGAGGTGAGAGAATATGCGCAAACTTATCGCTGGACTTGTTCTAATCTTTGCCGCCGCGTTCGTCGTTGGCAGTGTAATGGCCGAGTCACTACCAAGGAACTGTTTTTACGACTGTGATTGTCTGGGGAACCCTGTGAAATGTTGTACACATAATGGTGTTACTACATGTAAACCCTCGAACAATATCGGCTGTCCTCCAATAGTGTCCTGTTAATTTAGGTACTTCTGAACAAAGGATAATCGAAAGATTGACAATGCGGGGATAGGTAGAATCTTATCCCCGCGCTCTTATTTGGTGTTATTGTGAAAAGCAAAATTTCTCCCAATGGCAGATTTCAAGCAGAAGGCTAAATAATTAGATGAGTGAGCAGAAAAACAATTCTTTAAGCATTTCCAAAATCATTCTGATTGCAATATTAGTTTTTGGAGCAGTATTCGGCGGAGTTTATATGGGTCTCAGAAGTAGATCACAAGAACCGGAGCCGATACTTTCAATGGACGGCGATACATTGCTGACAAGCTTCACCAATGGGACCATATTTCCGCAAGAAGAGTTTATGACTGAGGAGGGGACGCTAATCAGCAGCGCCGAACTTTATAAAGATTCCGGGGCAGTGCTCTTGTTTATGGAACTAGGATGTCCGCCATGCAACGAAATCTCCCAGCTCTGGCAGGATATGATTGACAGCAATCTGATAGATCGGCAGCGCGTCGCCGGCATCACGTACAGCCTTCCCGGTGAGATACGCATGTATAAAAAAGAGCATTCCATCAACTTTCTTATCTATTCAGATACCGGTCTGGTGTTTATGACAAAATATGACGTGAGGAATTTTCCCTTGGCTGTCTATGTCGGTCAGTCCGGAAAAGTGCAAGGTCACACATTCGACTCAAAAGAACGAATAGATGCCAATACTATTGCGATCTACCTGGCGCAATAGCCGGCTGAACAGGGAATTGTGTTGTTAGTCCTTGATTACTTTGACGAGCGTTGGATGCGCGTTATTGTTTAGCCCGATTGATGCGGCTTCGCGGATATCATGAGCGAGGGTGACTGACGGCCGCGCGTCGTCGAGACCGAATCCACGTCCCTCGACTGTTTCGCGGTAGACCTCGGTGTGCAGGTCAGTGAATCCCTCAGAGAATTCAAGCTCGGCTCCGTCGATGATTATTGAACGGAAAGTCGGTTGGTCTTTGGCGACAATCTCAAGAGGCAAATCCTGCCGGTCAATAGAGAGAAACCAGCGAACACGAGCATTCTGAAGCTCAATAAAGCCTCCGGTTTTGGTGCTTGAGCTATAATGCACCTCGCTATGTTGAACTGGTCCAAAGAGCCATATAAGCAGATCAAAAAAGTGGATTCCGATATTTGTTGCAAGGCCGCCAGAACGGTCGCGCTGGCCCTTCCATGAAACGAGATACCAAATTCCGCGCGATGTGATATAGGTGAGATCCACTTCGTGTTTCTTTGCGCTTTTCTCAGAGCTGTATTTGGCTTTCAAGGCTTTCAATGCAGGATGCACGCGAAGCTGTAGAATGGTATTTACCTTTTGACCGCTCTCGCGCTCCAGTTCTGCAAGGGCATCGATATTCCAGGGATTCAACACCAGCGGCTTTTCACAGATAGCATCGGCTCCGATACGCAAAGCAAACCGGACATGGGCATCATGGAGATAGTTCGGAGAGCATATCGAAAGATAGTGTATGCGCTGGTCTTCGCCGGCTCGACGAAGTTTATCGCAGTGGCGGTCGAAGCGTTCAAATTCGATGAAGAATTTGACATCATTAAAGAAACGGTCAAGAATACCCACTGAATCATTGGGGTCGACCGCGGCAATCAGTTTATTGCCTGTATCTTTGATTGCCTTGAGATGACGGGGGGCGATATATCCGCCAACACCGGTTATTGCGAAATTCTTACTCATATATTTCTTTCATCGACATGCAAGTGGCAAAAGTAAATGATTGACAGTCCGTTTGAAAGCGGAATTTTTGGCGTGTTTGTCTGTTGTCAGTTTAAATACTTTCCTGAAAGAATATAATTCATACATTGAACACCAATATGGCAAAAGAGAAACCGAAACGGGTAACACCGCAGATTCTTAAAGGCTTCCGCGATTATTCTCCGAAAGAACAAATTGCTCGTGAAGAAATGCTGGGGAAAGTCCGCGAAGTTTTCGAACTGATGGGTTTTTTGCCGCTTCAGACGCCTTCCCTTGAATTTGCGCAGACATTGCTTGGACCGCATTATAGCCCCGATTCGCTTGCCGAGCTTTTTGGCTTTTTGGGACCCGATAAAGTTGAAATGGCGCTGCGCTATGAGTTTACTATCTCACTGGCGAGATATGTGGCTTCGCAGCCGAACCTGCCGCTTCCATTCCGCCGCTACCAGTATGGCAACGTCTGGAGAGTCGATAAACCGGGGCCGGGCAGGTATCGCGAGTTCATGCAGTTTGATATTGATATCGTGGGCACAAATAATATTCTCGCAGATGCCGAGATTATTGCGGCGATGGTGACGACGTTCGATCACTTAGGTGTCAGGAACTTCAAAGTTCGTTTTTCAAACCGAAAGATTCTGAACGGTATTCTCCGATGGGCGGGTGTTCCACCGGACAAGGGCCCGGATGTTTTGCGAGTCATCGATAAGCTTGAAAAGCAGGGGGAGGATGCCGTATTACGAGAACTTGGTTCCGGCAGAATTGACTCATCTGGCGACAAAATTATCGGTCTTGAGTTGCAGGGAGACATAATCGCCCGGTTGGATGAATTTTTGAGCAAGCCGACATTGGAACATTGCGAGCAACTCTTATCTACTCTTAACCATGAGACTGAAAGCCCTCTTGTTGGTATTGAGGAGTTGAGAAAGATTGAACAAATATTGGGCTCGCTTGAAATTGATTACACAAAATATTCAATAGACCCCACAATTGTCCGTGGACTTGGCTACTATACCGGCCCGGTTTTCGAGACCACATTGCTCGACATGCCAGATTATGGGTCAGTATTTTCTGGCGGGCGGTATGACAATCTTATCAGCCGCTTTTCCAGCCAGCCCCTGTCGGGAGTAGGTGCATCTATTGGTATCGATCGCCTTCTTGCCGCTTTGATAGAGCTCAAAGCCTTATCGCTCCGAGAGGCGACATCGTCGGTTTTGGTGACAATCATGGAGCAGGACAAATTAGCTGAATATCTGAAAATCGTTCAAGAGCTCCGCTCGTCGGGAATTGCTTCAGAAATATACGTCGGAGAAACCAAGAATTTGACCAAACAGATCAAGTACGCCGATAAAGTTGGGATTCCGTTTGCAGTGATGGTTGGCTCGGATGAATTTGCCGCAAATACTGTCACCATCAAAAATCTAAAAGCTGGCGGGAAGAAATCCACTGAGACAGAAGACCGAAGTCAATGGCTCGCCGCAGAAGGTGTACAGGAACAAATCCCGCGGTCATCTCTTGTTACCTATCTCAAATCCAAACTGGCGCTGTAGGCTGAGTTGTTCGATTCTAAAACAGGTTGACTTCACTCTCTTATGGTCTATCTTTCCTCAGTCATGAAACAATTATTTCAGAGTCTAAAAATTATCATTTGTCTTATCTGTATCCTGTACTTTGCGGCAGTATCAGCGTTCAGCGTTGGCGATACCTCCCGCACAGTGGCGGCATCGGAATCGGTGGAATCATTTCGTCCTGTCGGGGAAGTACGTCTCTGGACATTTTCTTCAGGCAACAAATCATTCGGCCAGCTTATCTCGAAATATGTCAGGAATACAAAAATCAATGATCGCCCGGCTCTTGTCTTTGAGGAACAATTAAAAATTGACTATCGCATATTCGAAGTAGAGTCTGATATCTCTGTTATCGGAGAACATTATATTTCTCCGAGCGGCCAATATCTTGGTGACAAACTGGAGATTACTGCCAACAAACAATCTGAAGCCTTTGAGATGCTAAGAGACGGGAACACAATCGAGGGATTTTTCACCCGAGGAGGCGAGAACGTTTCGGTCAATGTCACCCTCCCCGAAACTATCCTCGCTTGGGAGCCAAATTTTGTTGATCAACTCGAGATCCTGATGGCAATGAGGGCCCTTAAAGTCAATGACACAATAGTGGATTCGATTTACATGCCTCAGGCTGGAAATACGGCCAGAGTGATCGGGACAATTCCATATTTTATGTATCAAGAATTGTGGAAGAATAGATTCGATTCGGTCTTTATTATTCACCTTACAGAGCCGCAAGTGACCCAGCTTTATTTTACAGCCGACAAACGGCTTGTCCGAGTTGATTTTCCCCAACAAAAAATTCGTGTTTATCAGGACTCTGTTGCGAAAGGACAGCAGGAGAATCCCCAAACAGCCAGCTCTATTTTAGTTTCGCTAGTGGCAGTGATTCCACACGCTTTTGCTTACTCGATTATTGCGATTGCCGCATTTTTTCTTTTTACAGGAAAGAAGATAGCCGTGAGGGAAGCTGGTATTGCGCTCATCATAGGTTTGTTACTATTCCTGCCGGTTATCTGGACGCTGGTGCCTCTGCAGAAATATCTGATAAATAAGATGATTCTTTCGGCGATACGCGATGGGGAGTCAATATATTTGCTGTCACTTCTGCCTGCCTTTGTCGGGGGTGTGCTTCAGGAAATACTCAAACTTGCTTCAAGCGCATTGTTTCAAAAACTGAAATCCGTCAAAAACTACAGACTTTCGCTAATCGGAGCCGTTACCGGAGCTGGATTTGGTTTGGCCGAGGCTATATATCTCACGGTTGGCATGATTACGCCGCTCTTTTCCATGAATCTTCTCGAAAGATCGTTTCTAGTTCTATTTCACACGGCGACTAGCGCACTTCTTGGAAGCTCTCTAGCCCTCAAGAATGTCAAAGCGGTCACGCAGATGCTTGCATTGACTATTGCGGTTAATCTGGTACTTCGCTATCTGCCCGTACTTGTTCAGCAAAAAATTGTCAGTGTCGGCTGGCTCTACCTGATTCTTGCTGTAATTGTCGTTACGATGACAACTGTGGCGCTTTTTGTCCTGAAACGCAAGCCATCGTCGGCGAGGGCATAGGCTCTCAAGCTGCCTATTAGAAGGATATGCTCTCCCTCTTTTCTTGTTGACTCCATTTCGTATGCGATCTATCATCGCCTCTTCTCACATCCTTTGCCGGAGTGCTTTGATCTAAACTGTATGGAGATGTAACAGCGCGAATACCATGTCAGAAAACCTTGTCTACGCCGGGATTGATATCGGCGGAACCAGTATTAAGTACGGTCTTGTGGATGATAAGGGGAAAGTGCTTTTCAAAGAGCAAAAGCCGACCCTTGTCGAAAAGGGCGCCGAGCCGCTCATACACTTGGTTACCAATATCGCCGAGTCACTTCTTTACCATGCCGCAGAAGAAGAGCACACCATACGCTGGCTTGGCGTCGGGACCCCCGGCTCTGTTGACAGCAAAACTGGGAGAGTCATCAGTCAGTCTCCCAACATAGCTGGTTGGGAGGGAATGGAAATTGGCGGAATCTTAAAGCAACGCTTGAACCTCCCCGTCCATGTAGATAATGACGTCAATATGATGTCGCTGGCAGAGTCGCGATTTGGAGCAGCAGCAGGGTATAATTCCGTTGTGTGCGTAGCAGTAGGCACCGGGGTGGGCGGAGGCGTGATATTCAACGGACAATTATGGCGCGGAGCAAACCACACCGCTGGCGAAATCGGGCACATGACGATAGATTACAACGGTCCTCTGTGCCGGTGTGGCAATAAAGGGTGTATCGAAGTCTTCTGCTCTTCAGCAGCCATCATGGCGCGAACGTCCGAGCATCTCAAACATGGACTTACGCCGATTTTCCAGGACGTGCTGGATGGATCGCTCTCGAATCTGAATGTCCGTAAACTTTTTGCAGCAGTCAAAAAGGGGGACGAGGTGGCTCTTCAGGTCATAAACGAGACAGCGTCATATTTGGGAGCCGGGTTGGCAAGTGTTGTGAATCTTTTGAATCCGGAGATCGTAGTAATAGGTGGAGGCGTCGCCGATGGGGGCGGCGGGTTTGTCGAAGCCGTGGCAGCAGAGATTAGAAGACGAGCCTTCAAACCGGCAGTCAGCAATCTTCGGGTGGCGAAGGCGTCTCTTGGCAACGACGCGGGTTTTATTGGCGCAGCGATAGTTGGTGACTTTAAGGTTTAGCCGTGTATATTATGTTATCGTTTATGTTAGTTTGTAAATGTGTGTATGAAAAGGGTGAAGTTTGATGAATGCAACAACCACGGATAGACCGATGACTTTTACGGTAGCCAAATGGTATGGCTATATTTTTTCCATCATGTTCATTCTCTATGGCGGGGTAAAAATACTGCTTGGGTTTCTTGATAGAAATTACGAAGGGGTTTCCACGCCATTCGTGTTCCTCCTGGCAGGTATAGTCATGATAACGCTTTGTTTTGCCTATCGCGACAATCGCCCTTGGGGATGGTACGGACTCGTAGTTTTGAACGGATTGGTTGTCGTCCTTGCCCTTTTTGGGCTGAGGGAAGCGATGAATATCGTATTCCTGGTGCTCTCTCTTGGCGCGCTTGGAGCTCTTCTCTCTCCTTCGACAACCCGCGCGTTTTTTCAACCTCGATAGTTTATTCGGGAAGTTTCGTTTGTGCGGACAGCATTTACCGCATGGAGTCGCTCAATCCACTGGGTATTATAATCCCAGTTTGGTTACTGCTTTCTTAGCCACACAATTATCTGTTGACTTGAATGTTAATCTGATTAAATTGGCGTCTTCATTTGTGAATGGCGCCCTAGCTCAGTTGGTAGAGCAACGGACTGAAAATCCGTGTGTCCGCGGTTCGATTCCGCGGGGCGCCATAGTTTACGAGCATCAAGTAGTCACCCATTTACATGACCAATAGTGCTATTATACGCGATGACACAGGTACAAATCAGGGTGATAAATATTGCTATCGCCATGAGCACTTCGGAGATTATACTTTCTTCTCCGTTTGCTTTCCGAGTTAGTTGAGAAACCAAACGCGCCATGATATAAAATCCCACCATTATGCCAATGGCGCTGAGAGTCGGATTGTATTCTTCAAAAAGGATATGGAAGTCCTTTCTTTTTTGAGTTTTAATCAGGTCGTCAGCTTATAGCATTGAGGGGCACGGTGCACTCCACGTACTTTATACCTATCAAAATACAGGCAGAAAGAGGCATTTTGAGGAGTATATATGTTTTGGTAAACGAGCTTTTGTTGGAAAATGGAACCAGTAGGATTCGCTCTTCTACACTGAGCCGGATGCACATGCAGGGTAAACAGTCAATTTAAGAATAGAAGGGCTTATTCTGAAACCGGAGCGACAAATTTAGAGCCGCATGAACCGCAGCCGCCGCAACCCTTTATCTCTTCAGTCATGACGTCGATTTTTATCAAAGCGGTCATCTCAATACCATCGGGTGAAGATGCAATCGAATCAATAAAGCAGACGTCGTCTGGACCCGATTTGGAATAGCCGAGCATTGCCGAAAGCCCTTTTTGGATTGCGACAAGATGTTTGAGATGGATCAATTCTCCGGTGACAGTACGAATTGTCTGTGACTGGAGGAAAGAATCATAATCGGTCTTCAGTATTTCATCGGCAGACCGCGACGAGACCCATTCCTTAATGAGCGATGGCATTCCCAGAGATCCGCCGCACGTCTTTTTTTGCAGTGTGTACGATTTTACCTTGTCGTCAAAGCCAAGGTTCAAATGCAGGACTTCTGATACGTCATTGCAGGGCATATATTATGATATTGTATTGTTGATGTAATATCAAGCATTGGTGCCTGATTCTCAAAAGAAAGTGCATATATTTTGTTGTCAGAGCGTGGTAGTTATAGCATATATTAATGCCTGCCTCGCAAGGGCATGAAAGAGCTGCGCATCGGGCTTTAATTGAAAGTATGCTTGCGATTCAGATACGGAGTATGTATGACAGCATTCATAAACGGAAAATCGGCCGCGGATTGGAAGTTAACAGATATTGTTAATAATCTTGAGCCGTCGGCCATTCGCGAGATACTGAAAATAGCTTCAGATCCCGATGTTATCTCGTTCGCGGGCGGCCTTCCAGCACCAGAAATGTTTCCACTCACCGATATGAGCCGGATTATGCCGGAGGTGTTGAGTAAGTATGGATCGACAAGTTTGCAGTATTCTTTGACCAGGGGGATATTGCCGCTTCGTGAACAAATAGCCTCACGAGCAACTGCCCGCGGATCGGCCACCAAAGTAGAGAACATACTTATAACATCAGGCTCTCAGCAGGGCCTTCAACTCATTGCCCGTGCTTTCATTAATCCCGGAGATTATGTGCTGACCGGCAATCCTTCGTATATCGGCGCGCTTCAGGTATTCAGCTATTACGATGCCAGATACTGCACGGTTGATCTTGATGAAAATGGTATGAACATTGAAAAGGTTGAAGAGCAGATTAATAAATGCAATCCAAAATTCATATATACAATTCCTGATTTTCAAAATCCCACAGGCACGTCGCTCTCTCTTGAGCGGCGCTATCAACTAGTTGAAGTTGCCGCCAAATACAACATACCGATTGTCGATGACAGTCCATACGGTGATCTCCGCTTCAAGGGTGATCGTGTTCCGTCGATAAAGTCTATTGGCGGTGATGGTGTGATAGCCCTTCGCACATTTTCTAAGCTTGTTGTGCCGGGCCTGCGCATCGGTTGGATAAATGCGCATAATTCGCTCTTGATCCCACTGGAGCGGGTGAAGCAGGCGACCGATCTTCACAGCAATACATTCGGACAGTATGTGCTCTATGAGTTTGTTCATCAAGGACTGCTTGAGCCCCATGTACAAAAGATTTGCCGCGACTATAAAGCCAAACGAGACCTGATGTTGAGAACAATGGATGAAACGTTTTCCAAATCCATCAAATGGACGAAACCAGACGGCGGGCTGTTCCTCTGGGTGGAATTGCCGAAAGGGATTTCGACACGGGAGCTTCTTGTAAAGGCCCTTGAGAAGAAAATTGCCTATGTGCCGGGGCAGCCCTTTTTCCCGAATAAAGAGGGGGACAACACGCTTCGCTTGAACTTCTCAAATTCAACGCCTGAGAAAATAGTCATGGGCATTACCCGATTAGCCGACCTCTTCAACACTGCGATTTCGAATAATTGAAGAATTTTTTTCCTCCGTTCAATCGTCCTTATAGTGCGTATCACAAGGAAACTGTTCTGTGAAGGCTCACTTTCATAAATACCATGCTCTTGAAAACGATTTTTTGGTTATCGAGTCAAATCAGACGAGGATCGATAAGATTAAAATCGGCGGTATTGCCAGACTTCTCTGTGATCGCCACAAAGGTGTGGGGGCAGACGGCGTTGTGTATCTTTCGCCAAGTAAAACGGCCGATATCAAAGCCGACATATTCAACGCTGATGGGACATGGGCTGAAAAGTCAGGAAATGGTCTTCGCATAGCCGGCTGTTTTCTGGCTCTGAAATATTCGCGTACAAAGAAGTTCACGATTCAGACCGCTACGACAACTGATAGTGTCGTAGTTGGTAAGAATATTGGACGATCACAAATAGTCGAGGCTGGGATAGGCGAGCCGTCGTTTGAGACCAAATCGCTGCCGATGAGAATCAAAGAGCGGTACTTTATAAACAAAACGTTGGCTATTGGCCGCACACGAGTACCAGTTACTTGTTTGTCGGTTGGGAACCCGCACTGCATTGTTCACTGTGATGCTATTCCATCGGGCTGGAAAGAGTTGGGCTCGGACATCGAGAGTTCGAGCTACTTTCCCCACGGCACGAATGTCGAATTCGTCCGAAAGATCAACCGAAAGAAAATTGAAGTGAAAGAATGGGAACGTGGAGTCGGAGAGACCGAGTCATCGGGAACCGGAGCCGCTGCTTCAGTCTGCGCTCTGGTCATGCTCGGATTGATTGAGAGGAAATGCGAAGTGCAGTTTCAAACGGGTACGCTTATGGTTGAATGGAGCGCCGATGACAATATCGTGCGCATAAAGGGGCCAGTGTCTTTTATTGCCCAAGGAACAGCCGAAATCTGATGCTTAGTTTTTCAGAAGTGCGAAAACTTAATAAAACGGCGAATGTGATTCCGCTGTTTGTTCGCATTCCATCGGATTTGGAAACGCCGGTCTCGGCATTTATCAAACTCAGCAAAGGGAAGACAGAGTCGTTTCTCCTTGAATCGATTGAAGGCGGCGAAAAACTTGCTCGCTATTCTTTTCTCGGTTTTGACCCTTATCTCAAAATTGAAGGGAGCAAAGACGAAGTTGTTGTTTTCAAGGACAAGGAGCGTCAGATAATAGCTATGCCGACCATTATATTTCTTAAAGAACTTTTTGCGGTCTATAAACCGGCAAAAGTCGAAGGACTTCCTCGTTTTACCGGAGGAGGGGTTGGCTATTTTTCATACGATGCCATACGATGGATTGAGCGGCTTCCAAGCAGCAATGACGACGAAATAGGTTTGCCGGTGTGCCGTTTCTGTTTTTATCATAATATCCTGGTCTTTGACCATCTCAAACAAGAGCTGTTGATTATTGCAAATATACTCAATGAAAAGAATGCGTCGGGCTTGCAACATAAATATAAGAAGGCGGTGGAAATAATAGGGCAGACTGTCAGAGGTCTTGCGGCCCCGCTTCGCTTGCCGAAAGGGGCCAAGCAAAAAGCGAAAGTGTCGCTGACTTCGCTCTGCGGAAAACCAGAGTTTACCAGAATGGTGAAGAAGGCACAATCGTATATCAAAGAAGGAGACATCTTTCAGGTTGTTCTTTCTCGCCGATGGAGAATTACAAGCGGTGAATCTCCAATTTCCGTCTATCGAAGACTTCGTCGCATCAACCCTTCGCCTTACATGTTCCTGCTCAATTTTGGATCGTGTTCAATCATAGGTTCCTCGCCGGAGATGATGGTTCGTATAGAGAATGACCTCATTGAAACACGGCCAATTGCTGGGACTCGAAAACGAGGTAAGAATCAATCTGAAGATGAAAAAAACATCGCCGATTTGCTTGCCGATCCAAAAGAACTTGCCGAGCACACGATGTTGCTCGACCTCGGCCGAAACGATGTCGGCAGGGTGAGTGTTCCTGGAAGTGTGCAAGTCAAGGAGCGGATGACTATTGAAAAATATTCGCACGTCATCCATATCGTGTCATCAGTTGTAGGTAAACTTCAAAAAGAATACTCGCCGATTGACGGCCATTTTGCCTGTTTTCCGGCTGGAACAGTGTCCGGAGCTCCGAAAATCAGAGCTATGGAAATTATTGATGAACTCGAAGGCCAACGAAGAGGCGTCTACGCCGGATCCATTGCCTATCTTGACTTCTGGGGGAACCTTGATTCATGTATAGCGATTCGAACTATAGTGAAAAATAAAGAGGCGTATTATGTTCAGGCCGGAGCCGGAATTGTGGCAGATTCCAATCCAAGTCGAGAGTTTCTGGAAACAGAAGCCAAGGCGCAGGGTGTCATCCAAGCGATCGTTGGGGACGTTTCTAAATGATTCTTATGCTCGATAACTATGACTCGTTTACTTATAACATTGTGCAATATTTGTGCGAGTTGGGGGCAGAATTGACTGTCATTCGCAACGATGCCGAGACGACTGAATCTTTAATGGCCATGAATCCTTCGGGAATTGTTTTGTCGCCGGGTCCCGGAAGACCGGAGAACGCTGGTGTTATGAACGAGCTCATAACCAAGGTCGATGGCAATATCCCAATCCTCGGCGTTTGTCTGGGACATCAGGCGCTTGGACAAGTGTATGGCGGTTCGATTGTGTATGCGCCAACCCTCATGCATGGCAAGACATCGCAGATCGAGCACGATGGCGCAGCGCTCTTCAAAGATATTCCCTCGCCATTTACGGCCACACGTTATCATTCTCTGATGATAGAGCCGTCGACATTGCCGAAGTGCTTCCGAACAACTGCCTGGACTGACGACAGTGTCATTATGGGGTTACAACATCGAAGTCTGCCTCTGTATGGCGTTCAATTTCATCCGGAGTCGATCATGACACCTCATGGCAAAGCAATCCTGAACAATTTCCTCAAGACTCTTTGATGATTGATTCGTTGATTCAGAAAATTTCTGGCAAGGAGAATCTCACTCGAGCCGAAGCGGCGTGGGGCATGGACGAAATCATGTCCGGCACGAGCAGCCACAGTCAGATAGCTCAGTTTCTTATTGGACTGAAGGAAAAAGGGGAGGCTGTGACTGAGGTCGCCGGATTTGTCGATTCAATGAGGAGGCATGCCTTGCGATTGACCCTCTCAGATAGTAATGCGGTTGACGGCTGCGGAACCGGCGGCGACGGCTCTCATAGTTTTAATATCTCTACAGCGGCTGCTCTGGTTGCGGCGTCGGCTGGAGCGACAGTCGCCAAGCACGGAAATCGTTCAGTCAGTTCAAAATGCGGTTCGGCTGATCTGCTTGAGGCAACCGGGATGGCTATTGACCCGGGAGAAAAGCGTGTATTGCGATCAATCGAGGAACTCAAATTCGGATTCATGTTCGCTCCGCGTTTCCATCCGGCAATGAAACATGCTACTGCTGTTCGTAAAGAACTCGGTGTTCGCACGGTATTTAATATTCTTGGTCCGATGACGAACCCGGCCGGGGTCACACGCCAGATTATCGGTGTGTATGATAGATCATTAATGCCATTGATAGCCGATGTTATGGAATTGACTGGTTCTAAGCACGTGTTGGTCCTCCATGGGCGCGATGGACTTGATGAGTTTTCGGTCTCCGCAATTACAGATTATATTGAAATCAAAGATGGAAAGCGCAATTCGGCATCGATAGAGCCAACGGACGCCGGTCTGATCATGTACCCAAAAGGCGCGTTGGCCGGCGGAGATGCGTCGGCGAATCTTTCTATTCTTGAAGATGTTCTGAATGGAAAGAAGAGCGCATGTCGTGATGCTGCCATATTCAATGCTGGAGCAATGTTATATGTGGCCGGACATGCAGACAGTATCGGAGATGGAACCGGGCGGGCATCGGAGGCAATTGACAGCGGTGATGCACGAGAAAAACTCAACGCGGTGGTAGCCGAGTCAGTGCGGGTAGATGCCAACTAATATTCAGGGTAAATCCAAGCGGCATCAGACACACGTTGGGGCTACAAGTACATTCAGAGAATATTTATCCCATGTCAAAATGTTCTCCCGCAATGCGCGGTTATTCCTGCTTGGTTCGTTTCTCATGGGCGTTAATTTTGAAGTGTTTCAACTCTTGCTGAATTTGTATTTAAGAGAGCGCGGAATAAGTGAAGGAGAGATTGGGAATGTGATTGCCGGACGAGCGGGGGGCATAGCCCTTATGGCTATCCCCGTCGCTTTGCTTCTTGCGTGGGTTAGATTGAAACCGATTTTGATGGCCAGCTGTGTTGTTTTTGCGGGATTCAGTCTTCTGCTGATTCACCAGAGCCAACTGTTCTTTTTTGTCTGCTTTTCGTTTCTCGCAGGCTGTGCATATACCTTCTTCAGGGTTGCTTCGGCTCCGTTTTATATGAGGAATTCGACTCCAAAGGAGCGGACATATCTTTTCTCAGCAGGATTTGCGGTTCTTCTGCTTTCGGGAATGGCGGGCGCAATCGGGGCAGGCACATTGGTGACAGTACTGGGTGATTACACCGGAGACATTCTCTTGGGATACCGATACACGATGATCCTCGGTGTAATGACTGGGCTTACCGCGCTTATTCCGTTTTCAATGATAAAGGCAAAAGCGCTAACGGACGACGTCGAACCGATACGGATTTCTATCAAACAGCTTAAGGAACGCGGTAACTTCTATTTTAAGATTATCTTTGCCCGCTTTCTGGTCGGAGTTGGGGCTGGAATGATAATTCCCTTTCTCAATCTTTACTTTCGGGACAGATTTGGATTGTCTCCCAAAGTGATTGGTCTGTTTTACGCCCTTGTCACTGCCTCAATGTTTATTGGGACTTTGGCAGGACCGCTCCTTACTCGACGGTTTGGACTCGTCAGGACGATCGTCATGACCGAGCTGTTGTCTATTCCCTTTATGCTTATATTGGCATTCACCGATTACCTGCCACTTGCGCTGATTGCATTTGTTGCTCGAGGAGGACTTATGAATTTGGGAGTTCCGATTGGAACTAATTTCGCCATGGAATTGGCAGAGAAAAACGAGCAGGGCTTTGTGAACAGCCTGCTCATGATTTCTTGGACGGGGTCATGGATGCTTTCGGCAATCGTCGGCGGGCAGATGATTGAAGAATATGGTTATGCTCCGACGCTCTGTATCGCCGCAGGTCTTTATATGGTATCGTCGTTTCTATACTATCGCTATTTTAAAGATGTTGAGGTCAAACGAGAAGATTCCCACGGTTGGTATATCCCCGAAGGAGTTCAGGTGTGAGCGAAAGTATCCTTCGGCAGATATGCGAGGCGAAGAAAATTGAGATTGAACGTCAGAAAGCGCTTTTGCCGCTTGATGTGCTCAAGAATCTTCAAATTAAAGAACCTCGTATTTCCTTCAAAGACGCCCTGAGCAATTCTCATAGAAATGATGTACGAATTATTGCTGAAATTAAAAAGGCATCCCCCTCAAGAGGAGTGTTTGTTGAGGATTTTGATCCGGCGCGATACGCACGACAATATAAGGAGGGCGGGGCTTCAGCAATTTCTGTCTTGACAGAGCAAAACTTCTTTCTTGGTAATCATGATTATCTTGCGGCAGCGAAACGAGCATCGGGGTTGCCTATTCTGTGTAAGGATTTTATTATTGACACATATCAGGTATATTTCGCGAGACATATGGGCGCAGATGCTATATTACTTATTGCCGCCTTGCTCCCGGTAGAGACTATGAAGGAATATCTGAAATTGGCTAAAGAACTTGATATTGATTGTCTTGTCGAAGCTCATAACGAAGAGGAGCTTGCTGTGGCGATTTCTGCAGGTGCCGATATCATTGGAATAAACAATCGCAATCTCAACGATTTCTCGGTGTCGCTTGAGACTGCGGAAGGACTCTCTTCGATAATTCCGGAATCCGTTGTCCGTGTGGCAGAATCCGGACTTTTTGCGCATAAGGACATATCGCGGCTCCAGAAATCAGGCTATAATAACTTTCTCATCGGTGAGTCGCTCATGACATCAGATGATCCGGTTTCGCTTCTCCATGAATTGAGGGGCTTGGCTTGAAACGGTTTAAAGTCAAGATCTGTGGGATGAAGGATGTGGCTCTTGTGAGTTATGCGATTGAACTTGGAGCCGATCTTATCGGCATCATCTTATTTAATCGCTCGCCTCGCTTCGTTTCTCAAAAGCAAGCAAAGGAGATTGTCCGTTCCCTGCAGCCCGTTATTCAAAGTGTAGGGGTATTTGTAAATGAAGAAACGGAGACTATATTACGGCTCAGAGATAAGTTGCGGTTTGATTTTGCGCAGATACATGGTTTACGTGACAACTCGACCATTCGTACGCTGCAGCGAAATGGGCTGAAAGTGATTGAGTCGTTTACCGTTCGGACCAAGAAAGACTTTTTGACAATAGCCGAAAGTGAAGCTGAAATAATAATGCTTGATAATACATCAGAGGAAAAACATGGAGGTACAGGGAAACCTTTTGATTGGAGGCTTAGGCCCGCAGCCCCACTGCGGAATCTTATGGTAGCCGGCGGAATCGATGCCGATAACGTTGCAAAAGCAGTTAAGGCTTATTGTCCCATGATAGTCGATGTGAACTCCGGGGTGGAAAGTTCGCTGGGTGTCAAATCACAGAAAAAGCTTAAACAATTTTTCACCCAGTGTAATGCGATACGTTATGGCAAATAAGAGACTTTCTATGCCTGACAAGCGAGGCCGTTTCGGGGCATACGGCGGCCAATATGTTCCGGAGACAGTCATGTTCGCGCTGCAGGAACTTGAGCAAGCGTACACTAAGATCAAAAAGAGCAAAGCTTTTCAAAGTGAACTTAAGGGGCATCTGGCTGACTTTGTCGGAAGGCCGACACCGCTCTATTTTGCCGAACGTCTGACCAAACATATAGGCGGTCCGAAGATTTACTTCAAACGCGAAGATCTCAATCATACCGGGGCGCACAAAATCAATAATACAGTCGGGCAGATTCTTCTCGCGCGGCAGATGAAGAAGAAGAGAATAATCGCCGAGACCGGCGCTGGTCAACATGGACTTGCGACCGCTACCGTCTGCGCCCGCTTTGGATTTGAGTGTGTGGTCTATATGGGGGCTGAGGATGTTGTCAGGCAGGCATCCAATGTCGAGAAGATGCGACTTTTGGGAGCGACCGTTATTCCGGTGACTTCCGGTTCGCAGACGCTCAAAGATGCCACGAACGAAGCAATGCGTGACTGGGTAACAAATATTCAGAACACTTTTTATATTATCGGATCGGCTGTTGGCCCGCATCCCTATCCAATGATAGTTCGAGACTTCCAATCGGTGATTGGCCGAGAGACAAAATTACAGGCAAAAAAACTGTGGTCGAAACTACCCGATGTAGTTATCGCCTGTGTCGGAGGCGGATCGAATGCCATCGGAATCTTTGATGAGTTTCTTGGTGACACGTCTGTCAGATTGATTGGTGTCGAAGCTGCGGGTCATGGCCTCGAAAGTGGAAAGCATGCCGCCACGCTTACAAAAGGGAAGCCGGGCGTTCTGCATGGCTCGCTCAGCTATCTTGTGTTCGACACGCACGGACAGATAACACTGCCACATTCAATTTCTGCGGGACTTGATTATCCGGGGGTTGGACCTCAGCATTCGTACCTCAAGGATTCCAAGCGTGTGGTCTATGTTTCAGCTACTGATAAAGAAGCAATGTCTGCGCTCAGACTTGTGACAAAACTTGAGGGGATTCTTCCGGCGCTTGAGACCTCGCATGCCCTGGCACATCTTATCAACAACCCTGCTAAATTCAGCAACAGGCAAAGAGTGGTGGTATGTCTCTCCGGACGAGGTGACAAGGACCTCCCGATAATTCTCAAAGAAAAGCCCGTCAAAAAATGACCAAAATCGGCCATCTCCTCAATAATCGCGGCAAGCGAAAATTGCTTGTTCCGTTCTTTACCGTAGGATACCCAACCCGGGCGCAATCTCTCGATTTGGTATACGAGGCCGTAGATACCGGCGCGGACATAATAGAATTGGGCGTCCCGTTTTCAGATCCTTTGGCCGATGGGTCATCGGTGCAGTATTCATCACAGGTAGCATTGAAAAATAATATCAGCTTAATGAGTATCCTAGCTGATGTCAGTAAATTAAGAAGAAAGATCAATCTTCCGCTTGTGCTTATGGGCTACTACAACCCGATTTTAGCTTTTGGACTGAAGCGATTTTGTATGGAATGTTCAAATGCTGGTGTAGATGGGTTAATCATACCGGATTTACCAGTAGAAGAAAGTGGTGAACTGAGACAGGCAGTTGGGAAGGCTTCGCTCAGCTCCATATTTTTAGTGGCTCCGACATCCTCAAAAGAGAGAATTAAATTGATTGACCGATCATCGACTGATTTTGTCTATGCGGTGACAGTCGCTGGTGTGACTGGAGCCAGATCGAAATTTAGCGCGGAGACGGAGTCTTACTTGAAAAAGCTCAAAAAGGACCTAATCAAGCCGTTTGTTGCGGGTTTTGGCGTTTCGACACCTGAGACCGCCCGTCTCATGACTCGCTACAGCGACGGCGTTGTGATTGGCTCGGCATTAATTGAGCGGATTCGCAATGATAACTCGTTCGCCGGAGGGCGAAAAGCGGTCGGACAACTGCTTCGTTCATTACGCAGGGCTATTGATTGATAACTCACGTAATTCTTCGTTTCCAAGTCCCATTATTCAGAAGAACATTGAAGTTGCGAACCGCAAGATGTTAGCTGATATTTGGCAGATAGAGATTGGAAGCGTATGGAAGTAATGACAAAAGATAAATATAGAGTAAGTTTTGCAGAAGCCACGTCTGTGGCATTCCGACGGTTATATCCTGATCAGTTCCAAGAGGTCGGCGATTCTGGATTATTCAGCAAGACTCAGATATATGAAGAGCTTGAAAAGCCAAAAGATGCCACAATGGGACGCTTTTCGTTTCCAATCTTCAGGTATGTCAAACTTCTTAAAGAACCTCCGCAACAGGTCAGCGCAAAGGTATCCGAGGAGATTAATAGACAACTGAAAGGCCGCAAAGAAATGTCGATACGGTGCGTCGGAGTGAACGGCTTCCTGAATGCTGTGGTCGACACATCGAGTCTTGGACAGGAGACGGTACGTACGATCATTTCCGATGGGACGGAGTATGGTAAGTCGATTGTTGGGACACATAAGACTTTTCTGGTGGAGTATTCCTCTCCCAATATTGCCAAGCCATTTGGTATCGGGCATTTGCGCTCAACCGTAATTGGCAATTCGCTTCGGCGGATCTATCTCAAGCTCGGTTACGCAGTCACTGGAATAAATTACCCCGGCGACTGGGGGACGCAATTCGGGAAAATGATTGTTGCCTACAAAAAATGGGGAGACGATAAAACTCTCGAAGGCAATAGCGTTAAGAAACTTCTTGACCTATACGTCCGATTTCACAAAGAAGTCGAAGTCGATCCGACGCTCAACGATCAGGCCCGCGAAGCATTCAAAGAATTAGAGCAGGGTAACCCTGATGCTGTGCGGTTGTGGGAGAAATTCAAAACAATTTCCCATGCTGAATTTGACCGAATCTATTCAATGCTTGGAGTCGAGTTTGATTTGGTAATCGGAGAATCATTTTTTAATGATAAGATGGATTCGGTCATTGGACGGCTTGAAAAAGCAGGTCTGACCAAAGTTTCCCAAGGTGCGCTCATTGTTGAACTCGATGATCCTAATCTTCCGCCAGCGCTATTGAAAAAGCGGGATGGCGCAACGCTCTATATCACCCGCGACCTTGCCGGACTTATTTACCGGTGGCAGACATATTATTTTCATGAATCTCTGTATGTTGTCGGCTCGGCCCAAGCCGATCATTTCAGGCAATGTTTAAAAGTCATTAATTTGCTTGAGCAGGCGGAGAATTTGTCCGAATCAGAACGGATGACGGGTAAGGTCAAACATATAGAATTTGGCTGGGTGAAGTTCAGCGGCAAAATGATGTCAACGCGTCAGGGCAATATTGTTTTGCTTGAAGACGTAATCGACCGGGCGGTCGAGCTGATCACCGAGCGAATCAAAGAAAAAAGCCCTCAACTTGCTAATCTTGACTCAGTCGCAAAATCCATCGGCGTCGGCGCAGTGCTTTTCTCACAGTTGTCGGTTCGTCGCCAGACGGATGTGAACTTTGTTTGGGAAGAAGTACTCAATTTTGATGGCGAGACCGGCCCGTATCTTCAGTATACCCATGCCCGACTCTCTTCGCTCATACGCAACTATGGCAAACCGGTGAACGCGACAGTCGACTATGCGTTACTTGAAAGAGAAGAAGAGAAGCGAGTCATAGAACTACTCGCTGATTTTCCGACCGCTATCACCGACGCCGCGCGGCAGTATGACCCTTATTTTGTCACACATTATCTGCTTAAACTTACAGGGGCATTTAATAAATTCTATCAGAGGAAAGATGAGTTAGGAAGAATTGACAGAATCATATCCGCTAACGCCGAATTATCTGCCGCCCGAATTGCTTTGGTCGGCGCTACGAGGATTGTCCTACAGGAAGGACTTTACCTGCTTGGGCTTGCCGCGCCGGAGGAGATGTAACGAATTTTCGTATCGTTTATGTCAACAATCCAGATATCGTTCAATGCTACTTTGGTTTGCATCCCAAGCCTAACCAGACAGCACATACATGTGGAGAAATAGATGCTTATCGTAATGGAAACCAGCGCGACACCCGAAATGGTGGCGCATGTCTGCAAAGAGATAGAACGGATGGGACTTTCAGCGCACCCTATGCCCGGTGCGCAAAGGACAGCCATTGGTGTCACAGGGAACAAGGCCCAAGTCGACGCCGACCGTCTGCTAACACTTGTCGGTGTTCGAGATATTATCCATGTTACTCAGCCGTTCAAATTGGTAAGCCGTGAGTTTTTCCCCGATGACACAGTAATTGACATAAATGGCGTACAAATCGGCGGACCAGAGTTTGTGGTCATGGCCGGGCCTTGTTCTGTCGAAAGCCGCGAACAGTGCTTCACAATTGCCGAGGCCGTCGCTTCAAACGGCGCAAAGATATTTCGCGGCGGGGCATACAAACCGCGCACATCCCCATACAGTTTTCAGGGATTGGGAAAAGAAGGACTCGAAATTCTTGCAGAAGTCAGGGACCGGTACAAACTGCTTATCATTACCGAGGCCACTGACACCGAGACCCTCGAACTTGTGGCAGAGTATTCAGACATAATTCAAATTGGCGCGAGGAATATGCAAAATTTTTCTTTGCTCAGAAAAGCCGGTCGGCTTAGTAAACCGGTAATGCTTAAACGAGGCAACTCAGCCACTTTACAGGAACTGCTGATGTCCGCCGAGTATATTTTGGCTGAGGGGAATAGGCGGGTCATTCTCTGTGAGCGTGGGATGAGAACGTTTGCTGACCACACTCGCAATACACTTGATCTGTCAGCTGTGCCGTATGTGAAAAGATTGAGTCATCTGCCTATCATTACCGACCCGAGTCACGGGACCGGGCGACGAAATAAAGTCATCCCACTTTCGCGGGCCTCGATTGCTGTAGGAGCCGACGGGATTATGGTCGAAGTCCATCACAAGCCCGAAGAGGCGCTTTCTGATGGAGCGCAGGCGATTATACCTTCTGAATTTGAAAGTCTGATGAATGACATGCGACGGATCGCACCGGCAGTCGGTCGTACCTGCGCATGAAACTTCCGCTTAAACCAGCAAAGAAAATCGGCGGAACATTGCGTGTACCGGGCGACAAGTCTATCGGACACCGCTCCGCCCTCTTATCCATAATAGCCAGAAATCCCGTCACAGTCGTCAACTTCCCCGACGGCGCGGATTGTCAGACTTCGCTTTCGATTGCACGTCAGTTGGGTGTGACCGTTGAAAAGATAGACAGTAAACTATTACTGACTCCGCCAAGCACACTTTCGGTTGAAGCAGAGACAATTCTTGACTGCGGCAACTCCGGGACGACCGCGCGACTGCTTGCCGGACTTCTGGCCGGGAGCAAATGCTCGGCGATACTATCCGGCGATGAATCCTTGTCCTCACGACCAATGAAGCGAATTGTCGCTCCACTCACCGCTATGGGAGCCGAACTCTTCGACACCGACGGCCATCTTCCGCTAAAAGTCAGAGGAGCTTCGCTTCTGCCGTTTGAGTACCGCCTGCCGGTGGCATCGGCTCAGGTCAAATCCGCAATTCTTCTGGCTGGATTATCTTCGGGATGTTCGGTCACGCTCTATGAAGATTTTCTGACCCGCGATCATACCGAGCGTATGATTGCGGCTTTGGGTGGTGAAATCGAAGTTGAAGATACAAAAGCAGTCATGCTCGAAGACCCGAATGACCCACGTAAAAAGAAAATGATTCATCCTCATGACTACAAGAGGCGAATCCACCTCAAGCCACATTCGACAATCGAAGCTGGAACTATCGACATACCGGGAGATATTTCGACAGCAGCATATTTCTTTGCCTTGGCGGCGATCTCCGGAAAAGCTGTAACAGTCGAAGGGGTCGGTCTCAATCCAACGCGTACCGAATTTCTGGACTACTTAAAAGCAATTGGCTGCGCCGTTACCATCGATAAGAAATCCACTGTCTCTGGAGAACACAGAGGAGACGTTACCGTCATAGGAGGGGAACTAAAAGGGAAGAAGATTTCTGGTGAAATGACTGTCGGACTCATTGATGAGATTCCAATAGTTGCTGTCATTGCGGCTTGCGCCGAGGGCACAACTATTATTCGCGATGCTGGCGAACTTAAAGTCAAAGAGTCAGATAGACTGGCCGCTATTGCCGAGAACTTGAGGAGTATGGGGGTCAAAGTTGGCCTGCTTGAAGACGGCTTAGCAATTGAAGGCTCAAATGAACTTCATGGCGCCGATATCAATTCATATAATGACCACCGGATTGTGATGGCTTTTTCGATTGCGGCTATGGTTGCGGTTGGTCCATCGGTGATTGACGACTCATCAGTGGTCGCCATTTCGTGCCCGACTTTTTACGATCTGCTTGCGAAGGTCGCTCGATGAGCGACGACCTTAAGTTTGGACTTATCGGCAATAATGTCCACTACTCCAAATCACCGGATATCTTTCAGGCAATATTCAAGCTGATCGGCAAAACCGGAAGCTTTGAGATATTCACAATTCATTCAACTGACCTTGGGGAACGTCTAAAGGAAATTGTTGGACATGGATTCACCGGACTGTCTGTAACAATTCCGTACAAAAGTCAAATAATTCCACTGCTTGAAGATATAGATCCGATAGCGCAAACGGTCGATGCTGTCAACTCAGTGGCGGTGAGCAAGGGACAGCTCCATGGTTACAACACTGATTGCCATGGATTTTGTATTCCATTGAGAGAATACACTGACAAATTGAAATATAAGACTGCGCTTATCCTCGGATGCGGAGGCGCGGCAAGAGCAGTTGTGTACGCCCTTCATGTCGACTTTGAGGTAAACCGTTTTATTGTCTATGGGCGATCAGCCGAGAAGTTGCAAGTCTTTAAGGACTCCCTGGAAGGTCGAATGAAAAATATCGAAATACAGCTTATGTCACCCATGCAAGAAACAAGTCTTGCACCAGAAAATGTCGAGCTAATGGTCAATTGCACACCAGTCGGCGGGTGGAATCAGGATCAGATCAGCGCCATTCCTTCGAGCTTTTCATTGCAAAAAGGTTCGATTTACTACGATCTGAACTACAACGAAGGAAACAAGAGCATTAGGCAGGCGACAGAGATGGGATTGATTACAGTTGATGGGTCTGCTATGCTGGTTGGTCAGGCACTCAAATCGTTTGATATCTGGGCGGGACAATCAGCGCCCTTTGAACCTATCTATTCATCTGTTTTTGGCAGGGAATCCGGATGACAATAAAGAACCGAGCCACGAAGTGGGGACACGCTAATAAAATAGCCCTGATTGGCTTTTCCGGATCTGGAAAATCAACGGTGGGACCACTGCTTGCAAAAGCATTGCGATACACATTCATTGACGTCGACAAATTGATTGAGAGGCAATGTATGGTGCCCACTGTGATAATATTTCAGACGCGTGGCGAGGATTATTTTAGAACATTGGAAGAGGAAGCAATAGCCGGAATACTCCGAACTAGAGAATCTAAGGACGTGCTTTCGATCGGTGGCGGAGCGACGATGAATTCAAAGACTCGGCAAGTTTTGAGGGAAGACGCGGTGATGGTATATTTGTCTTGTTCAGTCAAAGAGCTATATCGAAGGCTCAAAACGCAAAGTGATAGGCCTCTATTGTATGTGGATCCCAAGAGGAATGAAACGCTGAGGCAGGCACAACTGCGGAAAATCTCAACTCTGTTGAAAACAAGAGAAAGATATTATCGCATGGCAAACATCTCAGTCTCGACCACGCAGCGAACACCTGTCCAGGTTTGCCGCAGCATTGTTGAAAAGCTGGAAGGCCTGCATGGTTCGAACAGTCGTTAGACTAAAAGAGCGGTCATATCCGGTATTAACCGGTTCATCGGTCCTACCGCAGTTCGGTGCTGAACTAAAAAGCTTAATCGATGATAACCGCTTATTTGTGTTATTCGATGCCAATGTATACGCTCTCCATTACAAAACCATTCTTAACTCCATAAAGATTCCACAGTCACGAATTAAGGAGTTCGTCATCCCTTCGGGAGAAAAGGCGAAATCATTGTCGGTGTTGAGTCACATTTATGATTTTCTGCTTCAGGAAAAAGTCAGGCGGCAGGATATTATTCTTACCTGCGGGGGAGGTGTGACAAGCGACCTCGGAGGGTATGCCGCCGCTACCACTTTACGTGGACTGCGCTGGGTTGCTCTTCCGACGACGCTGCTTGGAATGGTCGATGCCGCCATCGGAGGCAAAACCGGGATTAATCATACGACAGGTAAAAATCTCATCGGCGCAATTTGGCAGCCGAATTTTGTCTGCAATGAACTCGAATTTCTTGAGACTCTTCCGGGCAGGCAAATGACCGCCGGTCTCGGAGAGGTATTAAAATATGCCGGTCTTCAAGGTAAGGCTTTCCTCGCGCCTCTTCAGAAATATTGCATGAAACAAGAGAACTTGAGCCACAATGAGCTTGAGAAGCTGATTTCCCTGTCTGTTCAATACAAAGCGAAGATTGTATCGGCAGATGAACGCGAATTTGGAATGCGCGCAATTCTGAACTTCGGGCACACCTACGCTCATGCAATAGAGGCAAGTCTTGGATATGGCAAATTACTTCATGGGGAGGCTGTCATCATCGGGGTAATAGGGGCTTTGCATTTGAGCCGTTTGACCGGTTCAGCTGACAAACCAAGTCTCGAGAGTTATAACGATCTTGCATTGGAAATGCTTGCCAGGGTTCCGCATCGGATAATAGAGAGTCCAAAGGTGTTGTCTGCTATGACTCTTGACAAAAAACGGACATCTTCCGGTCAAAGTTTTATTCTGTTAAAATCACTCGGAAAGCCGATAATTACTGATAAGGTTTCAAAGATGCAGGTGGTCGAGGCGCTAAAGCTGGCCTTGCAGGATTACAAGATAGTCGGAGGGACGCGTGCGAACGCTTTTAGTCGTTAACGGGCCAAATCTGAATCTTCTCGGTACACGCGAACCGGAGATATACGGGACTAAAAACCTTAAGGATCTCGAAAGTGAGCTTTCATTGAGGGCTGGAAAGAATGGTCTGAGTGTTCGTTTCTTTCAGTCGAATCACGAAGGCGCACTTATTGATTTTGTGCAGGAGAATAGTCCGGGAGCTCATGGCATGATACTCAATGCCGGCGCACTGACGCATTATAGTTATGCCCTCCGCGACGTTATAACTGCTGTTTCTATTAGAACAATTGAAGTCCACATCAGTAATATCAATTCTCGCGAAGAGTTTCGCAAAACATCTGTTATTGCGCCTGTCTGCCTTGGCCAGATAAGCGGACTTGGCTTTGAAAGTTATTTCCTCGCGCTTGATTTCTTCAGCCGCCTTTGAGCTTGTTCAGTTCTCTCTCCATACTTAGCTTTGCATCCGCTTTCGTCAATTGATAGGGGCGTGGTGTATATATGCAAAAGCAAATGGAAGAAAACCGCAATAGAGTGACCGAAGGCTCAATAGTCAGATCGGTTTTTTCGCTTGCCATTCCCGCATCGCTAGGCCTGTTTATGATATTCATTCTCAACCTTACCAATATGTTCTGGGTTGGCAAAATCGGGCCGGAGGCTCAGGATGCGGTAAACTCCGCAACAGTGGTCATCTGGCCTATGTTTGCTCTGATGTCTATCGTTTCAATAGGGTTGACCGCCCTAGTTTCTCGCGCTATCGGGGGCAAAGATTACGCGCAGGCCAGTTTCTATGCCAGGCAGGGGATATTATTCTCCGCAGGCATTGCGCTGGTGACATCTGTTATTGGTATAGTGGCGGCGCCGTGGCTTCTTTCGGTAATGGGGGCTGTACCCGAGACTCTAAATAATGCCCTCCCGTATTTAAGAATTTTTTTCGCAAGCGCGCTTATGTTTACTCTCATTGATACCTCATATGCCATATTTAGAGCAGCAGGGGACACTAAGACCCCGGCCAAGATTGGGATCCTGGTTGTTACGATAAACATAATCCTCGATCCATTATTAATTTTCGGTATCGGTCCGTTTCCAGAGCTTGGAGTCCCAGGTGCGTCACTCTCGACAGCGATCTCGGAATCTATCGGGCTGGCTCTGATTAGCCGTTGTCTTCTTTCGGGGCGGCTCGGTTTGTCGATAGGAAATGTACGCTCCATTCGTCCTCATTGGGAGAGCATTCGCAAGATTGCCCGAATCGGACTTCCCACCACAGTCCAGCACTTGAGCTTTGCTTTGGTTTATTGGTTTCTTATAGACCTCGTGCACAGCTTTGGAGTTTCGGCTGGGGCCGCAATGGGAATCGGCAACCGGATGGAATCGTTCGGATATTTGACCTGCACCGGATTTTCTATTGCTGCGGCCACGATGGTCGGTCAAAATCTCGGGGCCGGCAAGCCTGACCGTGCTGCAAAGTGCGCTTGGGGAGCAGCGGGACTTGGCGTGGCTGTGACAGCTATTATGTCTATTCTCTTTCTGACACTGTCTACCCAGATTGCGGCAATATTTAGCGATGATCAGGCTGTCATCGCAATCACCTCAGATTATCTTATTATACTCGGCCTATCGCAATTGACAATGGCTCTCGAGATAGTTCTCGAAGGGGCGTTCAACGGCGCCGGAGACACCCTGCCAGTTATGATCGTTATGCTGCCGGGTGCGCTCATTCGGATCCCGATGGCCTATTTTCTTGCAAACACCCTCGGATGGGGCATAAACGGGGTGTGGTGGACATTGACCATTAGTACTACAATCAAGGCGCTCATTCTGGCGTATTGGTTTTCGTTGAATAAGTGGCAGGCAAAGAAGGTCTAATGACCGTTGACCGAGCGCGTTTGTTTCGGTTAATTTAGTACATGGAAACAATAGGGATAGGGCTTGCAATAAACGCTGATGAACACAGCGCCCCTGCGGGACATCCCGAGCGCGCAGACAAGCTCGACGATGTCCTTGACTGGCTCAATACATCGCCACCCCAGCACATTGAAATATTCAGTCCGACAGAACATGGAACTGAGCCCATTTACCGAGTGCATGAGAGGAACTACATCGACAAATTGAAAGCGAACGTTTTGTTATTATTTCTTGATAGCGACACCTACGTAACGCCGACATCGTTCAAAGCGGTGTGTGATGTGGTCGATCTGCTTCTCAGCGCTGTAGACAATTCGGTGTCGAACAAAACGAACATTTCGTTTGTCATTGGCCGCCCGCCGGGACACCATGCCGAACGCGCCGGAGGTATGGGATTCTGCCCTGTCAACTCGATTGCCGTTGCCGCACAGTATGCGCTCGATTCGTATCCTCTGGGACGAGTGTCAATTGTAGATTTCGACGTCCATCACGGCAACGGCACTCAGGATATTTTCTATGACCGACGTGACTGCTTCTTTGCTTCGCTGCATCAGTACCCTTTTTATCCAGGAACAGGCGCGGCAAGTGAGCGAGGGATAGGAGTGGGCTTGGGCTATACATTAAACTGTCCTCTCAAGGCCGGAAGCGGCGACCGGGAGGTACTTGACTGCTTCGATATCGCAATTATTCCTGCCTTGGAAGACTATCATTCCGAAATGCTATTTGTCTCCGCCGGATTCGATGCCCATGCCCGCGATCCTATTGGCGGATGCGCAATGTCCGGCGATGGGTTCTATCAGATAGGAGTTCGTCTCAAGAGGTTTGCCGCTGTATTCTGCAATGGCAGAGTTATTTGTAATCTCGAAGGAGGTTATGACAAGCAGGCAAACAAAGAATCAATTGAAAACTTCCTCAGAGGATTATCTGAATGAATAATGAGCGCTTTGTCCGGTTTTCAACAGAGAAAAGCATACTTTCCCGATTTGGGGTGATCCGAGAGGGCGCACTTTCCGTATTGAACTTTGCCCCATGGGAGGGAGGAAGTGAGACCGGCGAGAGGCTAAATGTCCAAGAAATTCGCCTGCTGGCGCCGGTGACGCCTTCTAAAATAGTTTGTGTAGGATTAAACTACCATGCCCATGTCAGCGCATCCTTCTCAGCTGATAAACCTCCAGATACGCCATTGATTTTTCTGAAGCCGCCGTCGTCGGTCATTGGGCCAAAGGAAAGCATTGTTCATCCGGAACAGAGCGAAAGAGTAGATTACGAAGCCGAACTCGGTATCGTTATTGGTAAACTCGCGCGATTTGTTTCGGAAGAGACCGCACTCGATCATATATTTGGCTTTACCTGTGTAAATGATGTCACAGCCCGCGATCTTCAGAAAAAAGACGGCCAGTGGGGACGCGCTAAAGGGTTCGACACGTTTTGTCCCGTTGGTCCATGGATTATTCCGAGGGATGACATTGATTTTGCAAATGCGCAGGTCGAAGGGATACTCAACGATAATGTTATGCAGTCCGGAAACACTTCCCAGATGATATTTTCGATTCCAACTATAATTTGCTATATCTCTTCGGTTATGACCCTCGAACCGGGTGATCTCATTGCAACAGGCACTCCTTCAGGTATCGCTCCAATGAAGCCGGGTGATACAATTGTAGTGCGGATAGCCGGAATCGGAGAGCTTTCCAATACTATGGTCGCTCAAAGCCATTGATTTCGCAGCCCAAGTTCATTAAATCATACGCCCTATATTGAATAATCCCTATTAATGTTGTTTCTTTATAACTATGACAGAGCGGCTATATTACACCAATCCCAGCCTGTTGTCGTTCGAGGCGACAATTACGTCGAAGGGAATGCACAAAGACCTGTATTATACCGTGCTTGATCGGTCAGCTTTCTATCCCACATCTGGGGGCCAGCTTCATGACAAAGGTGTTCTTGGCGGAGAACAGGTCGTGGAAGTTATCGAGAGCGAATCGAGCCAAGTCTGGCATCTTTCAACAAATCCTGCTGGAGAGGTGGGTGATTTAGTTACGGGGGTTGTCGATGAAACTCGTCGGAAGCGAAACCGTCAACTTCACTCTGCACAGCACCTTCTCAGCGCGGCGTTTACACACCTATTGAAGATGGAAACTGTCTCAGTCCATCTTGGCGAAGAATACGGGGCGGTGGAATTGCAGACATCGGGGATAAGCGACGAACAAATCGAAACCATAGAGCGCAGTGTAAATGACTTAATCAGTCAAAATCTTGAGATTTCAATACTTTTTGCAACAGGAGATGAACTTGCTGCTATACCGCTTCGCAAGCCGTCCTCACGCGAAGGAATTATCCGCATTATCAAAATCGGAGACTACGATTGGTCCGCCTGTGGAGGAACGCACTGCTCACAAACCTCGGAAATCGGTTTGGTGAAAATCATCGGGCCTGAAAAGATGCGCGGCCATATACTCGTAAAATTCCTTGCCGGAGAACAAGCATTGGCTGACTACGCTTTTCGTTTCAAAGTAACCCAAGAATTGAGCCAGCTTCTGACCTGCCATCCCTCCGATCTTTTATCAAAGGTGCAAAAACTCTTGTCAGACAATAAAACTGCCCGGACCGAAATAAAGGGGCTCCAAGAAGCTCTCCTCCCAACTTTGGTCGCTCAGCTTGCAGAAAAGAAAGTAAGAGTCTCGAAAACGCCCTTCCTGTTCCACCATGACGATAATCTTGACCCTGCATTGCTCAGCCCGTTGGCGTCCCAGCTTGCGATGTGTATAAACGGCGTGGTTATTATTACGTCTCAGGAACGACTTGTGCTTTCTGTCTCACAAACTACAGGCCACAAAGCAAACGAGTTGGTTAAATCACTCTGTCAATCGCTCGGGCTTCGCGGGGGCGGAAACGAGTCAGTTGCGCAGATTGGCGGGGTCGAGCGGAAAATGACGGAGCAAATTCCTGGGTTGATAACGGATTTGCTTTCCAAGAGATAAGATGCGCGTATTATTATTTGCCACCTTTCTACTGACACTGTCATCGTTTCCTGCGCAATCGCAAACACGCGAACGACTCGATCTTCACCATGCCGACGCGCTTGAGGTAATCCTTGGGCTTCAGGACACGACTGTTGTCGATGGTTCTGTCATTTTCAAAACCACTAGCGGCTTGATTTATTGTGATTCCGCCGTATGGGTCAAAGGGCTGACCGTCAAACTCATGGGAAATGTCCGCGTCGATGATGCCGAGTACCAGCTCACCGCCGATGAAGTGGATTATAATCTGGTGACCCAGGAGGCATTCGCGAACGGGCCTTATGTAGAGCTGTGGTCGAAACAGGACTCCCTTTTTGCTGTCGGCACCGAGGCGCTTTATAACAAATCGACCAAGTATTTCCGAATGGGGAATCGGCCTACGATGTATCTGAACTACCCTGACAGCGCGAATATGGTTGAAGTCATCGCTGAGAATATCGAATACGACGGCATGCGTGTCAGAGCCGAAGCAACGGGCAACGTCATTATCACATCCAATGAGGTGTCGACTTCTTCCGGTTGCGCCATCATGAGGCCTGATCTCAACATACTCGATCTCTACCAATCACCCGTGGCAACAAAAGGGAAATCCCGCATTTCCGGCGGACTCATTTCTATAATTTCGCTCGATAAGCAGATAAGTCGAATCGACGTCCTTGATTCGGCACGAGGTGAATTTACTGAACCTGTTGACTCGGCCGGTCTGTTTACCGACAGATCAATTCTTTCGGGCTCACGGATTATCTTTGATTTCGCTGGTGGAGAATTGGCCCACGTGTTTTCCTATGGTCAGGCATATTCCTGGTATAATCCCTCCTCACGTGGCAAGAGTGACTCAACACAAAACAGTGTGTCCGGTGATACGATTCGGTTCACACTTGAAAATGAACTCTTAGACCGCGTTGATGTAATCGGCGGAGCAGTGGGAACGTTCTACAGCGCCAAGACAACTATGAAAGACACTGTCTCAACCACGATCGTTGATACCATCGATTATAGCTCAAGGAAAATCCAATACGCCGTAAATGATTCGCTCATCACACTCTATGAAGATGCAGCTATCGGCTCTGGCACCGTGGCGCTCGAGGCCTTCCAGGTTGAGTTCGATACTCAAGAGAGAATTATCGAGGCCTTTTCCGCATATGAAATAAAAAGCAGGACCGATTCGTCTGCCACATTCACATCGGAGCTTCAGCCGAACACGATACCAGTTGTCCTGAAAGATAAGGAAGACGTCCTCTACGGCGACTATCTGGAATATTCAATCGACACAGAAAAAGGACGCATATTAAAGTCAAAGTCGGGATATGAGACAGGGTTTTTCTATGGAGAACAGCTCTATCGCGAAAAACGGGATATTTTTTATCTCGATGATGGCCGATACACCACTTGCGATGCCGACGAGCCGCATTTTCATTTTCACTCCAAGCGCCTCAAACTCATTGAAAATGACCGGCTTATCGCCAAGCCAGTAGTGCTGAGTATTGGTCGACTGCCGATTCTTGCGATTCCGTACTATGTGTTTCCGCTCAAAAAGGGACGACACTCGGGCATACTTCCCTTCACATTCGGAAATATAGAGCGGGGCGAGCGCTATATCCGAAATGTCGGCTACTATTTTGCGCCGTCTGAATTTTGGGACGCCCAAGCCGCGCTTGACTATTATGAACAGCAGCGGTCAGTCAACTTCTATGGAAAGCTCAACTACAATAGGCGGTATCTCTTCAATGGCTCATTCGACGGTAACTATACTCGCCAGACGGGGTATAACCGATCAACGGCGGACGAATTCAAATCCGCTCGCTGGACTTTGCGAGGTTCGCACAATCATGATATTAGCCCGAGTTTCAGGGTAACATCCTCGGGACAGATACAATCTGATGCGACATATTATAATGACTTTTCTACAAACTTAAGCGACCGGCTTAACAGGGTGCTGTCCTCAAGGCTTAATTTTTCTAAGCGATTCAGCCAGTCGGTTTCTCTGTCGGGTCTGTTTTCGCAGGAACTGGATCTCGATCGAGATTCGCGCACAACAACATTTCCAGCCCTTTCCCTTTCACTTCCGGTCATTCGTCCTTTCGGAGCAGGGAATGTCGATGAGAAGGGGATATTGGACCAAGCATGGTTTAACAGGCTCACTGTGAGCTATCGCCCATCATTGTTGAATTACTCCAGCCGCTCGGTATCAAAACGGGTGGATGTCGACACCGCTCTTTTTGCCGATACACTGGTCACCGATACCCTTATTTTGATTGACACTCTCTCGTCTCATAACAGGAAACAATACACGAGGATTGACCATCCATTCACGGCATCACTCCCTCTCACGATCGCGCGCTACTTTACACTTAGCCCTGGTTTTTCTTACACGGAAAATTGGTTTAGGATATACAATACAGCTTTTGCGGATTCCCAGGGTATCGAAGCTGGCGCCTACCGGACTTATCTATACAGTACTGGTGTCGGACTCTCGACCAAGCTCTACGGGACAGTCACGCCCAATATTTTCGGACTTGCCGGGCTGAGGCAGGTGCTTACGCCCAATGTCTCTTACAGCTACACGCCGCAACTAAACCGCTTTCCTGAGATTAGGGCCTACGCCGGAGGGGGAGCCGGAAGCACACGCCGAAGCCAAGCCGTTTTACTCGGTCTTGATCAGGTATATCAGGCTCGTGTCGGTGAAGGAGAATTTGCCCGAGTCTACCAACTTCTGTCAGTAACCACAAATTTCGGTTACGATTTTGAGGCAGGGGAGAGAAAGTACTCGGATCTAAACACAAGTTTTTCCTCGACACTATTACCGAGGATAAATTTTTACGGTAGTTTGACGCATTCGCTCTACGAGCAAAATTCTAACACACTCAATTTCTGGTCGCCAAGCTTACAAAGCTTTGATTTTAATGCCTCTATCTCGCTCAATGGCACCTCGTTTATCTTCGACGATGTCTTCTCCAGACAACCCCAAGGCGTTGATTCGGCAAGCCATGTGGGTGTGGGGGGACAATTTGGCGGTCGAAAGGGCTGGGATCTCTCGGCTACATACAGCTTCAGTGAAAGCGGTTATCACACGCTGTACCGCAAAGAGAGCTTCATCCGCTTCTCGCTTCAGTTTAACCTAACATCGCAGACAACGGTAGATTATTCGCAGTATTATGACTTTGGCGAGGGACAAACGATAAATAACGAAGTAAGCATTACCCGAACTATTCACTGCTGGACGGGTAATTTTTACTGGGTTCCGATTGGATCAAATCACGGCTATGGTTTCAGGCTCTTTGTTACGGCCATACCGGCAATCAAAATCGACAATTCTCAGAGCAATCTGAATAGCGGAACATTTTTCAACAACAGATAGTCTTGGGCGATCTTCCTATTTTCACGGCAAAGCCGCCTTTCCGGCACATGGTTTTAAGTTTTTTAGTTGACACAATTTCGGGCATTCTCCTCTTTGTCGGGCGAATAGAGAAATAAGTAACCTAAACGAAGTATTTCAGGAAGGGAAACCGCAATGACTAAGGATGAAATGATTGCGATGATCGCTCAGAGCACAGGGATCACGAAGGGCCAAGCGACATCGGCCATGCTGACATTTATGGAAGGTGTGACCACCCAGCTGAAAAAGGGGAAGAAGGTCAGTTTCACAGGTTTCGGGACTTTTTCCATCTCCAAGAAAAAAGCCCGCACCGGACGTAATCCCCAAACAGGGGCGGCAATCGCCATTCCGGCGACAAAAGTTCCGGTTTTTCGCGCGGGAAAGCGACTTAAGGAAGCCGTGCGGAAATAAATCGCTATCGATTTATTTCTTTCAGGCAGGGCAGGTGTCCTGCCTTTTTTATTGAATTTGAAACCTGTTTCTTTCAACCGTCTCATTTATATTAATTCATGGCAAAATCGAGAAGAAGAAAATATCTCTCTGCTTGGCGGATAATTGTCGGTGTTGGGTGCACCGTCCTGGCGATGTTACTATTTGTTTCGTTAGCTTCGCACCAGTCGATCGATGACGACCGCGTCATTGAAAAAGTCGACGGTCGGCTCAATCCATTCGAACTTCCTTGGGAGAACAAGGGCGGAATGCTGGGAGCCTATTCGACGTTTGCCTTGCGTACGATGCTCGGATGGCTGTCAGTTTTTGTTCCGCTCGGCCTTATCTTCTTTTCGATTAGAATGTTCGCTGTCAAAAAAGCCGACACGTTTCGGTTTCATTCTCTTCTGCTCTTTGTTATCTGTCTGCTTGGGGCAATGGTCTACAATCTCCATCTGATTGGAGTCAATACAGAATCTGATTTTGATCCGAGGGGGGGAGGATTAATCGGGCAATCACTGACAGAGCTTATTGTCAAGTTGGTTGGGCCGGTTGGTTCATATATTTTCCTGTCCGGCACGGGCCTGGTGCTTCTCCTTGTGTATACGTCAATTGTTCCATTGTTGTCGTCATGGGTTCGTGTGCCAGGATCGAAACTTGCTAAGAAAAGCTATCGTCTTCTGGCTGGGGCCTTCAACTCCATCTACACAAGCCTTCGTTTTGGAGAACCCCCCAATATTGAAGACGAAAGCGGGTTAGACTCTGATAGCATTGAGGACTTTGACTCCGACAGACAAGTTGCTCCAAATGAATCACCCAGCGAAGATGGCTCTGAGTTCTCCGATGAACTTGCCACTGCAACGAACAAAAAGCGCACTGTTCCAAAAAAGACTGCACAGCCGGTACAAATAAAGTCAGTTGATTATACATACCCGTCAGTCGAGCTTTTGCAGCCGAACCCTATCACAGAATCAGCGGTATCGGTGGAAGAACTTCTTGCCACCTCTCGAGCGCTCAAGGAAACACTTGAGACCTTCGGGATTAGTATAGACGGAGGAATCGAAAAATATCCCGGGCCAGTCATTACCCGCTACGAATTTAAACCCGGAGTGGGTATCAAAGTGAATCAGATTCTTGGCCTTGCCGACGATCTGGCTCTTGCGCTCAAAGCCAAGCGCATTCGTATTATCGCTCCGATTCCCGGCAAGGCCGCTGTCGGAATCGAAATCCCCAATCGCAATCAACAAATGGTTTACTTGCGTGAAATTCTTGATTCACCCGAATACAAGGATGCCAGTATCCGTCTCCCCTTGGCTTTGGGGAAGACGACTTCCGGCAAACCCTTCGTTGCGGACTTGACTCGCATGCCTCATTTGCTTGTAGCCGGAGCGACCGGTTCAGGCAAATCAGTCTGCATGAATATTCTTATTTCATCGCTCATCTATCGTTTTCATCCGATGCAAATTAAATTTGTCTTCATAGACCCTAAGATGCTTGAGCTTTCCATCTACTCCGGTATCCCGCACCTCTCGCGGGCTGTGGTGACCAAACCAAAAATGGCCGAAAAAGTACTCGCCGACACAGTTGTAGAAATGGAAAGCAGATATCGCCGGCTTGCAATTGCATCGGTTCGAAATATCGAAGATTTTAATAGAAAGCAGAAAAACGAAGAGGATAAACTTGCCTACATTGTCGTCTTTGTCGATGAACTTGCCGACCTAATGATGTCTTCAACATCGACAAAAACAGAACTGCTTATTACCCGCCTGGCTCAGATGGCGCGAGCTGTGGGAATACACCTTGTTCTTGCCACACAACGGCCGTCAGTGGATGTTATCACCGGACTTATTAAAGCGAACTTTCCGGCAAGGATTTCATTTCAGGTCTCATCGAAAGTTGATTCGAGGACTATTATTGATGGCAACGGAGCCGAAAAATTGCTTGGAAATGGTGATATGTTATTCCTGCAGGCTGGTCAGCCTGAGCCGATGCGTATCCATGGAGCCTATGTATCAAGCGAGGAAACCGAGCGGCTTGTCACATTTATCAAGGACCAGAATATTAATCTAAATCCAGAAGAGAGCGCTTTCCCAGAGAGCGAAGATGACAGCGAAAGCGACATTGACCTTGGCGATCCGCTCTTCCGCGAGGCTTGCGAAGTGGTAATCAGACATAAACAAGGGTCAGTTTCACTTCTCCAGCGACGACTTGGGATCGGTTATCAGAGGGCGGCCCGGCTTATTGACAAACTTGAGCAAGCCGGAGTCGTTTCGGTTTTTGACGGCTCAAAGGCTCGCGAAGTCCTTGTCGATAAGATATATCTGGAGTCTTTAACGAACTCTTCACCTCGCAAAGTTTCAAGTGAAACTCCCTGACCAAATACTTGTTTATCCGTATAACTACAATGAATAAGACACTTGGTATGGCAATAGTTGTGTCCTTCGTGATTGTTTCACAGGGCAGAGGAGACAGTTTTGATTCTATAAAGAAAGAACTGTCCGAGGCAGATTGTGTCCGTATCGAATTCCTGAGTGTACTTGAATCCAAAGTATTTGAGACTGTCGATACCATGCCCGGCACCGCCCATATAGCCGAAGCCGGTTCATATCGAATTCAACTGGGACCCGACTGGTTTCTCTATGATGGGACTGATCTGTACAGCTACTCTTTTGATAATAATCAGGTCACAATTGAAAAAGTGCCACCTGAGCGGGCATTAAATGAAGAAATTTCCTTTCTGACGCGACTTGACGAATTCTATAAATCATATATACTTACACCTGGTTCGCGCTATCGTTTGATAAAGCAGAAGTCAAATGACACGAATATTCCTGACTCGATGATTGTCATGATAGACGCAAAAAAGAAAGTAATTGAACGAGTTGAATACCTTGATGAGAATAGTGACCGTAACGTGATTCATATTATTTCACAAAATACAAAAGCCGCCTGCAAATCCGATCAATTTAAAGCGGATATTTCAGATTCCTGCGATGTCGTACGCATAAACTGATTCTATGAAATTTTTTATATCCAAGCTCGGCTGTCCGAAAAACGATGTTGACGGCGACTACATTGCCGCCCGGCTTATTGATGAAGGACATACTCCAGTGGCAACAGCAGAAGAGGCCGAATCAGTTATTGTCAATACCTGCGGTTTCATCCTGCCGGCCAAAGAAGAATCAATAAACGAAATCCTTCGCATGGGACAACTCAAAAACGAGGGAACAGTAAAGACCGTTTACGCAACTGGCTGTCTTACTCAGCGCTATGGCGATGACCTGCTCGAGGGAATACCAGAGCTTGATGGCGCTTTCGGCCATGGCGCGCTCGATTCAATAGCAAGAGCCGTCACGAACTCGAGCAAGCTCAAGACAACTGTCAAAATAGAGTCGCGCAAGCTGGGCTACCTTTCGTGGAAGAATCGCTTTATTGCTGACAGTTTGCCCTATTCATATTTGAAAATATCAGATGGCTGCGACCGGACATGCACCTATTGCGCAATCCCCGGGATGCGTGGCAAATTTCGCAGCAGACCGCTTGACTCGATTGTTAACGAAGCTGAGTTTTTGGCTAAAAACGGCAAAAAAGAATTGATTCTTGTTTCGCAGGAGGCGACTCTCTATGGTTACGAACTCCCCGGCAAGCCAACTATAGTAACACTGCTTGAAGAGCTTGAGAAGATACAGGGCGTCGAGTGGATTCGGCTCATGTACCAGTACCCGGCCCATTTGACAGACAACCTTATTGATTACCTCGCCGATGAGAATAAGACTTTGACCTATTATGATCTTCCGTTTCAGCATGCGAATACAGATGTTCTCAAACGCATGAACCGGATGATAGACAAGCAAAATATTGAGCGCTTAATTTCGCGTATCAAGTCAACAGGAAACAATCCCGCCCTTCGGACGACATTTATTGTAGGATTTCCGGGTGAAACAGATGAAGAGTTTGAGGATCTGAGGGATTTTGTTATCGAACATCGCTTTGAACGCATGGGGGTTTTCACCTATTCTGCAGAAGAAGGGACACCAGCAGGAACGATGGCAAATCAGATACCTGAAGCGATTAAGAAGGAACGAATGGAAGAACTTATGAGCATTCAACACGATATTGCTCGTGAGATAAACCTTGAATTAATCGGCTCTGTTCAGGACGTGATTGTCGACTATGTCAATGGTGATGCAATAGGCCAAGGTCGTACCAAAGCCGATTGCCCCGATATTGATCAGGAAGTGGTCGTTAAGGGAGAGAATTTGAGTGTCGGTGACATTCGAAGAGTGCGAATCGAATCACTCGACGGATATGATTTAATCGGAAGAGTGGTGGAGGCGTAGAATGATTCAGATTGAAAAACTCGGCATTTTTCTATCAAAGCCTGTCGCAGTCATTCTCGTCGGAATCTATCTCCTTCAGTCGGCCCTATTGGTCTATTTGGTGCGGGACAAATTTCACCTCGAACAGCAAATAGATTTTCAGCAAAAGCAGATCGGTGAGTTTGAAGAGAAGCTTCAGATATTAAACGCCATCGAAGGATTCCAGATCGGATTTAGCGACGATGAAGTCCGAAGTTTAACCGAAGTGATATACTCCGAAAGCAACAAATATGACTACGACCCGATGTTTATTCTGGCCGTAATACTTGTGGAATCATCGTTCAAGCGGGGTCAGCAGTCCGAAAAGGGAGCGATGGGGCTTATGCAAATGATTCCCTACGTCGGCGAGGATGTAGCCCAGCGAGCCGGTGTGGTTTGGGAGGGCTCGCACACGCTGCATGACTATGAGTCGAGCATCAAACTGGGAACGTTGTATCTATTTGAGCAGATTATGCAGTTTAAGGATGTTCGAAAAGCTCTGGTTGCATATAATATGGGAGAGACCCGTTTGAGGAATTTAATGCGAGCCAAAGCTCCTCTCCCCAAGGAATATTTCACAAAAGTTATGAAGAATTACAAAATGCTCAAGGAGACCTATTGTTCTTGAAATCGACAGTTGTGATGGCCGTGAAAGCAGTCGCGGTGATGACCCTTCTCTCAATGGTCTGGGCTGGCTGCGGCGGCTCGTCATCGAAGGCGCTTCTGCCAGCGGCGGAGCTTTATAGCATGGGCAAATCAGAATATGAAAATAAAGATTACCGGAAGGCAATCGATCACCTGCAAACGGTTGTCTATAGTTATCCCGGCGAATCGGTTATCGACTCAGCGCAGTATTACCTTGCCATGTCATATTTAGGCGCTAAAAATTATACCTTGGCTGGAATTGAGTTCAACCGATTGGCTGTCAACTATCCCTCCTCGCCTTTTGTTACGAGTGCGCTGTTTATGAAAGCTGTATGCAGTTTTGAAGAGACACCCGGCAACTACGCCCTCGATCAAAGTGAACTCGATGTCGCTCTTCGTCAATTTGAGGATTTTATCATCGATCACCCTCAATCTGAATATGTCGCCGACGCTCAAAAGTATCTCAATCTGGCCTATTCAAGGCTTGCCCATAAAATGTATGCTTCGGCCGATGTTTATTTGCGTATTAATGCACTTGATGCGTCAAAGATATACTTCCAGTACGTGGTCGACAATTATACCCAGACCGAATACGCTCCACAGGCGACGTATAAAATCGCAGAGATCGAATTCAAAAGAAAGAATTTTGACGAGGCCAAAAAGAAGTTTGATGATTTCCTTGCGGTCTACCCCGATCATGAGTGGGGCAAGGACGCGCGAAGTTACGCGGTTGAATCCGCGTTCAAGGGCGGAGAAAAGGCTTTGGAGAAAAAGGACTACGCCTTGGCCCGCGAGAGATTTGAATTGTTCAAACAAAGCTATCCCCAGGACAGAAGGGCGGGACTGGCGGACAAATATCTAAAGGAAATCCAGACGCACAGTGGTGACTCAACCAGCGTCGACAAAGCCGGATCCTAATTCAGGCGGACGATGGGCTATTCTTGGCGGGGCATTCGACCCCGTTCACTGGGGCCATATTCGTTTGGCGAGTAATATCAAGCCAATGGCAGACCTCGACGGAGTTCTGCTTGTGCCATCATTTCATCCCCCTCATAAACAAAACGGATGTGTCGCAAACTTCGCAGACCGTATGCGGATGCTTGAACTCGCATTACCGTTTTGTGATTCATGCTCAATATCTGATATAGAGTCGACTTTGACAGAACCAACGTACACGCTGTACGTAATACATTCGTTGAGAAAGAAGTTTCCGCTGGCTTCTTTGGAGCTTCTTATCGGCGCCGATCAATGGAAGGCTTTTGAAACGTGGCATAAGCCTCAGGAAATACTTGATACCGTTCCGGTAATAGTCGGTGAACGCCCGGGATTTGTCCGGGCAACCCAGGAATCGCTTGAAACACCGAGGGTACGCTTTATCCACTCGGGACTTGTCGACCTCTCATCGTCGCGGGTACGTTCTGCACTTGACGCAGGCATTGATCGAGCGCATCTTGGCGAGTTGGTCCCTGAAGCAGTTGCAGATTATATTATCGGAAAAGGACTCTATCGGTGAGTGAGAAGAAAAAGTCAGTTTATCTGCTCGATGGCTCGGCCATTTTTTACCGGGCATATTTCGCGTTTATCCGCAACCCACTCATAAACACTAAGGGTGAAAACACCTCAGCGACTTTCGGTTTTCTCAATTCAATCTTCAAATTATTGAGGGAGGAGAACCCTGATTATATTGCAGTCGCGTTCGACAACAAAGCTCCAACCTTTCGACACGAGATTTATTCAGAATACAAGTCTACTCGCGCCAAGATGCCCGATGACCTTGTAGTTCAATTGCCCCGCATTCAGCAGGCTGTCAAGGCTTTGAATATTCCTGCTTTTGATTTGGCAGGTTATGAGGCCGATGATATTATCGGCACTTTGGCCAAGGCAGCTGAGAAACAAGGTTACGCCGTCTGGTGTGTCACTGGTGACAAAGATTACTTCCAACTTGTCAGCGACAGCGTGCGAGTCTATGACCCTAAAAAGGTCTCGGAGAGCGCTGACACTTACGGCCCGGCTGAGGTAAAAGTCAAATTCGGGGTGTTCCCGCACCAGGTTATCGATAAACTTGCCCTGATGGGCGACAGCTCCGACTGCATACCCGGTGTTCCCGGTGTCGGTCCCAAAACAGCCGACAGCCTGTTAGAGCAATTTGGCAGCTTGGATAATTTGCTTGCGCATACGGACGAAATCAAAGCAAAAGGAATCAGGGAAAAGATTGAGAACAATGTCGAATCAGCCAAGCTCTCAAAGGTGCTCGCGACGATTGACACGAATGTCCCGATAGAATTCGATGTATTAAAACTTCAAAGACAGCCCATAAACTATGAGGAAGCTAAAAAACTCTTTATAGAAATGGAATTTACTACTTTTGCGAGGCAGCTAACTCCCGAATCCGATACAGTCGAACACAAACCCTTGGTGCGAAGCATCGAGACAGGCACATTTTATCATTGTGTCCCTTCCCTTGATGATTTAAGTACCCTCCTTAAGAGTATGTCCAAACAGAAGGAAATAGCAGTAGATACGGAAACAACTTCGCTCGATGCCCTTGATGCCGAATTAGTAGGCGTTTCGCTTTCTGACCGGACAGGCACAGCCTATTATGTTCCCCTGGGGCATACAGCGGAGCCTGAGCGAAACTTGTCAAAAGATGAGGCTCTGAAACTTCTCAAGGAACTGCTCGAAAATCGTTCGGTTCAAAAAATTGGTCAAAATATCAAATATGACTTTCATATATTTCGACGTCATGGCATAACAATCAATCCAATTTCTTTTGATACCATGCTGGCCTCGTATGTCCTTGATCCCTCAGGCCGACAGCACTCACTTGATTTGCTGGCGTTAAAACATTTCGATCATAAAATGATTCCAATTGCAGACCTCATTGGAAGCGGCAAGAATCAAAGGACATTCGATACTGTGTCTGTAGACAAAGCGACAGCCTACGCCGCCGAAGACGCGGACTATACGTATCGACTCCGCGGGGTATTCGCTCCGGCCATTGATGAGCTCGATCTGCAAAATCTCTTCTATAATATTGAACTCCCGCTTGTCACAGTCCTGGCCGACATGGAGGAATGCGGTGTCAAAATAGATACCGATTTTCTCTTGATACTCAGCGAGCAGATGGAGAAGGGGCTTCGGAAGCTCGAAATAGAAATCCATCAGATTGCCGGCGGCGCTTTCAATATTAATTCCACACAACAACTGGGACATATTCTCTTTGATAAACTTGGTCTGCCAACACATGGCAAAACCGCCAAAAAAACCGGGTATTCGACAGATGTTTCCGTTCTCGAAGAGCTTGCCTTGGTTCATCCTTTCCCCAAGCTTATTCTTGAATACCGGCAGTTTGTAAAGCTGAAAAACACCTACGTTGATGCCATCCCCAAGCTTATTTCTCCCAAGACAGGAAGGGTGCATACATCTTTCAATCAAACTATTGCCGCGACAGGCCGTCTGTCTTCGACCGATCCAAATCTGCAAAATATTCCTATTAGGACAGAAGAGGGACGCCAGATTCGCAAGGCGTTCATTCCTCGTGATAAAGACTATCTCCTCCTGACTGCCGATTATTCGCAGATTGAGCTTCGAGTGCTTGCCCATTATGCAGACGATCCGGTTCTTATTGAGGCTTTCATTAAGGGCGAGGACATCCACGTGCGGACTGCAGCGGAGGTCTTCAATGTAGACCTCATGGCTGTCACACCGGATATGAGGCGAGTTGCCAAAACGGCTAATTTTGCTATTATTTATGGCGTTTCTGCGTTCGGCCTTTCCAATCAGACTGACATGACTCAGGCCGAAGCCAAGAAATTTATCGAGACCTATTTTGAGCGCTATCCCGGCATAAAGGGATATCTCGAAGCCACAAAAGTCTTCGCGCGTGAAAAGGGATATGTCTGCACCCTGTTCAACCGCAGACGCTATTTGCCTGAAATAAACGACAAAAATTTCTCGGTCAGACAGTTCGCCGAGCGGACGGCAATCAATACCCCTATTCAGGGCACTGCTGCGGATATCATAAAGATCGCCATGCTTCTTATTCACAAAAAGATAGCCGGTATGCGGTCAAAAATGATTCTACAGGTGCATGATGAGCTAATTTTCGACGCACATAAAGACGAAATTGAAGATCTTAAGAAGATAGTTACGATCAGCATGCAGGGAGCAGCAAAGCTCAAAGTCCCACTGGTGGCCGATATTGGTATCGGCCCAAACTGGCTTGAAGCTAAGTGATATGCTTTTATTTTTCAATGGTAGCCGGATTAAATCCATCCTGTGCAGACTTCTTCCATCTCTTTTGGCGTCAATCTTGACTGCCAATCTATTTGGTTCTATACTTCGGACTACAAAATTCATGACTCGGTTAAAAAATAGGTTAAGGAGACTCTGTGGGCATTTCGACAATCGGTATAATCACCAGTGGAGGTGATTGCGGAGGGCTGAATGGAGTAGTTAAAGGAGCCGCACAAATGGCAACCCGCATGGGTGTGAAGCCTTTTGCCATTCCCAATGGATATGCCGGTCTCTATAATCTTGTTGACATGGATTCACTTGTTGAACTCACACCCTCTCGTGTCGAGCGTTTCAGTATCGGTTCCGCAGGCTCCGAAGCAGGGCACTCAAGAGTCAAGATTTCGAAAATTAAAGATGACAAGAAGTACGAACGAATCAAAGCGGGTCTTGCCAAGTTCAATATCGGCGGTCTGGTCATCAGCGGGGGGGATGATACCGGATCGGTGATTCTTGACCTTGCAACCCAGGGCATACAGTGCGTCCATGCCCCGAAAACAATGGACCTTGACCTTGTCCCATACAGTGTCGGCGGTGATTCTACAATCAATAGAATAGCTGATTTTATCCGTGAAATCAAAACAACTGGCCGCACGCATAATCGAATCATAATTGTCGAGGTATTTGGCCGCTACGCCGGGCATACCGCATTCAGGGGCGGCGTTGCCGGGGAAGCAGACGCAATACTTATCCCTGAAGTTCCTGTCAACTTCACTGAGTTGTACAGCCATCTCAAACGTGTCTTTACAAAACGGATTATCGAAAGTGATATCAATGCCGGGACATACACAATTGTCGTCGCTGAGGGTCTCCGTAACTCAAGTGGTGGGGAAATGTACGATGACTCAGCCGGCCTTGATACGTTCGGCCATAAGAAACTTGCCGGCGCAGGCAAATATGTGTCCCAGGAGATTAAGAAGATGCTTTCGACTGATCAGGAAATACGGCCCTTCATGAAATCACAGGGTATGTATGTGGAGGGACTCTATGAACTTCCAGAAATTCGCATCATTGCTCCTGGTCATCTTGTGAGGGCGGGAGGAACATCGGCCTACGATGCCAATTTTGGTATGGAAGCCGGTGCGTGCGCGGTAAGCTTGCTCCTTGAAGGAATTGCGGGGGTAACAGTAACGGGTTTTGTCGATGGCACGATTCGTTATATGGAGATAAAGGAGGCCATTGTCCAGCGGCATGTCGAATTGAGTTTTGTGAGCCTCTATGAGCAGCTTGGGTTCACATTCGGAAGGGGAAGGGAAGATTTTAATCCGAAGTTTTCGAAAGTTTCCGGGCAGATTGAGCGGATATATTAAGACAAAGTGGGGCTATCGGTCGGTTTCTCTTAGGAATCAAAATTTCAGGTAAATACAAGCCACCGAGCGGAGTCGAACCGCTGACCTACTGATTACGAATCAGTTGCTCTACCAGCTGAGCTACGGTGGCTTTTGAAGGTACTCGAGTGAGAAATGTAGCCAAAGAGCCACTAAAGTCAACGGCAAAAATGCATACAGCCTTGCTCGGTTTATGCGGAGACTGTTCGAAACAAAAAGCCAGTCCGAACTAACCGATTTTTCGAATTAGCCCTACAACTTTTCCGGCTATCCGAAATTCACCGGACATCTTATTAATAAAAATTGGCTCATAGTCATCGTTTTCGGGCTGAAGGCGGATGGTCGTTCCATCGGAAAAATATCGTTTTACTGTCGCTTCTTCATTGACCAAGGCGACAATAATATCTCCTTTCTGCGCCACTGTCTGTTTTTTTACAAGAACCAAGTCTCCATCCAGTATCCCCGCGTTTTTCATCGAGTCACCAGTTACACGAAGGCTATACGAGTCCCCTTTGGGCAGAAAAGAGAGATCGATCACAATTTCACCTTCGATATTCTCAGCCGAATCAATAGGAAAGCCGGCTGGCACAGCTCCTACAAGCGGTACACGACCCATCCTCCCCGCAAGTTCACGAGTGAGTTCGATTCCGCGGGAGATGCTTGCGTGTTTCTTGAGATAGCCTTTTCGGATGAGAGCAGAAAGGTGCCCGCGAACACCATTGGTTGAGCTAATGCCAAACTTAGCGCCTATCTCACGAATTGTTGGCGCGTTCCCATGATCGGTCATCTGCATTTCAATAAATTCAAAAACAGAGCGTTGTTTGTCCGTCAGCGGGCTTTTAGTCATAGAGCAAAGTCCTGTAAACTTTTCATGTCAAAGACAAACAACTGCCCGTATGTGCAGTTGTCAATAGAAAATTTGTTTGTCGTCGTTCTCCACTATCAAATGTGATACTCAACTGATAGTTCAGGAACTTGAACAGAGCCGCACTAATATCGATTCTGCTTTTACTTTGTTGCAGAAATCAAAGTAGCTATATTATTTGAAAGAAACAATTGGCGGAAAAGCACAGAAAGGATTATTACAGAATCTCGATGTTTTGGAAGTTACTGCTTTTGGCTGGTATGTCGGCTGTGATTGTATTCAGCTTTATTACTGTTGCGCCGCAATCACAAATTGGCGAGTCCTCGAGAATCTTCTACTATCACATTCCGCAGGCATGGATCTGCGTGATCGCCTTCGCCATCTCGACCATTTATGGACTCAGGTATCTCAAAACAAGAAATCTTCGCGAGGATGATATGTCAGTATCAGCTGCTTCGCTGGGTCTTCTCTTTTGCATCCTTGCCACGGTTTCAGGTTCGATATTTGCAAAAGTGACCTGGGGGTCATTTTGGAATTGGGATCCGCGTGAGACCTCGATCTTCATTCTTTTGCTTATTTACGGAGCCTATTTTGCTCTCCGTGGCGCAATCGATATAGAAGAACGCCGGGCCGCGCTTTCCGCGGTCTATGCGATATTTGCTTTTGTAACAGTTCCGTTTCTTATATTTGTCGTGCCGAGAATCATGCCCTCGCTTCATCCATCCGATTCGATTATAGACAAAGACCTGAAGTTCACCATGAGTCCCGCTGTACGTACAATTTTTTTCTCATCGCTGATATTATTCACCGGACTCTTCTTTTGGCTGCTTCGCTTAACATCGTCAATCAAAGGGATAGCGCGGTCGCGGGAAACCGCCGTATAAACTGGATAAATATGATGCCTTATTTCGGCAGAATGGAGTTATATTATCCAAGCGGGCAACAGGACTTTTTATTTTAGCAGCTTGTGTGAGAAAATCACCAGAAAGGCTTAGGGAATGAAATGAACGCGAAATATGTAATTGGCAGTGTAATAATAGTGGTTTTTCTTACTTGGGGGGCATCGGCCTTTTTCAAGACTACCGTGCAATATGTCTCTATTCAGAATGCAGTTGCCAGCAACCGCAAAGTACAGGTGATGGGTAAGATCGATTTTAGCCGGGTCAATTATAATGCAGACAAGACCCGGCTCGAATTTGCCGTATTTAATCCTGAAGACCAGGATACTATATCGGCCTTTCGCATGCCCGTGGTCTACTATGGCACTGTCCCGGGTAACTTCGATCAAGCCACCTCCGTTGTTCTTAAAGGTCAGCCCAATAGCGAAGGTTATTTCGTCGCCGATCAGATTCTCGTTAAGTGCCCTTCTAAATATCAGGGAGAGGACGGTGAAGAGTATCAGGATATCCAGGAAGACAAAGCGCCGACCGGGGTATAGCTTCTTTCTTCGAATTCCAATCTTTATTTCCTCTCAGCAACGCCAGCGATATTTTGAAGCTTCAAGCTGCGCATTTTATGTAATTGCGATGTTGTCAGAGGTCACACCATTATGCTGCAAGAGTTCCATTAAATTGCACTCCCTCAACCAGATACACGGCCAAATAGTATGGTTGACAAATTCCAGCTGAGTCTATATTTTGACGCGCTAAATGGTGATGTTGCATCACTATGCGTAGATGAGAACGAAATAGAAGGGATCATTATCAGATGAGAAATAGTCAACAAGGGATACTATGACCGAAAAACCATCATCGCCAAAGAGTATGATACAAGCGAAACGAGTCAGCAAATTCTACGGAGATTTTGTCGCTGTAAGGGATCTCACTTTTTCCATCCCGAAAGGACAAATTGTAGCCTTTCTTGGCCCAAACGGAGCGGGCAAAACGACAACAATGAAAATCCTGTCTGGATTCTTGTCCGCAAGCGAAGGTACCGCTGAAATTGCAGGACTCGATGTACGTTCGCATAGGCTGGAAGCTGTCAAATTCCTTGGCTATCTACCCGAGAACGGCCCGCTTTATATTGATATGACCCCGCTTGAACTCCTCAGCTTTTTCGGCGAAGCGCGAGGGATAGATTCGAAGATGCTCAAACATAGAATCGACTATGTGGTTGAGCAGTGCTCCCTCGGACAGGTACTTGAGAAACCGATAGGGAAGCTTTCCAAAGGATATCGCCAGCGGGTGGGCCTTGCTCAGGCACTGCTCCATGATCCCGATGTGCTCATAATGGATGAACCGACAGCGGGTCTTGATCCAAATCAGATTCGTGAGTTTAGAGCAAATATTGTTGAACTTGGCAAAACCAAGACAATTCTTCTGTCTACTCATATTCTCCAGGAAGTCTCTGCGATCGCCCAACGCGTGCTTGTCATCAACGAGGGACGCCTTGTATTTGATGGCACTCCGAGACAGCTTGGTGAAAGCGGTGGAATCGAAGATACTTTCTACCATCTGACCGGTTTCGGCAAGACTGCTATGGCTTCAGTCCGACCTTCTGACAGCGGCGAGCAATCAATGATATCCGAAGGAGGCCGGGTATGAGTTTGAACAACAGGCTTATCGCGGCAATTGTCAAAAGGGACCTGAGGCTGTATTTCAGCAATCCAACAGGATACGTATTTATAACATTGTTCATTTTTCTGAGTGCCGCCGGCGCTTTTTGGCAGGGGAGATTCTTTGCGAATAACCTCGCTAATCTTGATCAGCTCAATCTTATATTTCCCTATATCTTGCTTTTCTTTGCTCCTGCTTTGACAATGAATATCTGGGCGGAGGAGCGCAAACAGGGGACTGATGAACTTCTGTTTACACTTCCAGCGACAGATTTGGAAGTAATGCTTGGAAAATATATTGCCGTGCTGGGAATATACACTGCGGCTCTGGCGCTTTCTTTTAGTCATGTCTTTGTCCTCCTCTGGCTGGGCAGCCCGGACATTGGCCTGATGCTCGGTAACTATATAGGTTATTGGCTTATTGGAGCCGCGATGCTCGCGATCGGCATGTTGGCATCATTACTAACCGCCAATTCGACAATAGCGTTTATCCTCGGAGCGCTTTTCTGCTCGGTGCTTGTCTTCATTGATTCATCGCAGATGACAGTCAGCAGATGGCTTCAGGAATTATTAGCTCCGATAAGCGTCTTTGGCGCTTTTGGGGATTTCTCCCGAGGAATTGTGTCGTTATCGGGGCTTCTTTATTTTGGTTCAATTATAGGTGTCATGCTCTTTTTAAATGTGATGCTTATCGGCCGCAGGCATTGGCCAGCGAAAGCCGATGGTTATCGATTCTGGCTTCATCAGTTGGCTCGCGCAGTAGCTGTTGTTTTGGCAGTAATCTCACTAAACGTAATAGTGAATCGCGGCAATCTAAGGGCCGACGTCACCGCAGAGCAGTTACACTCACTTTCATCGGAGACAGAACAGTTAATAGAAGACCTGCCCGATGACCGCGCTGTGTTGGTGCAGGCATTTATCAGCCCCGAAGTTCCGCGTGAATATGTCGAGACGCGCGCCAATCTGATTGGAACGCTCAAAGAAATCGCCGCGATAGGCGGTGATCGGGTCCAGGTCATTATTCGTGAAACTGAGCCGTTCACAGACGAAGCTCGCGATGCCCGCGAGAAATTCAACATTCTCCCTCGCGATGTTATGACCTCCGAAGCCGCGCAGGTGAGCAGTAAGAGTGTGTTCCTTGGGGTAGCATTTACCAGCGGAGCGCGAGAAGAAGTAATTCCATTCTTTGACCGCGGCTTGCCGGTGGAATATGAGCTTACAAGAAGTCTTCGTGTCGCGGCCGATGCCAACAGAAAAAAGATAGGGATTCTCACAACTGAGGCGAAGGTATTTGGCGGTTTTGATTACCAAACAATGAACTCAAGTCCGCCGTGGCAGATAGTAAGCGAACTTAAAAAGCAATACGAGGTCGTTCAGGTCTCCGCCGAGCAACCAATAACAGATAAGCTTGATGGATTGCTTGCGATTCTTCCCTCGACACTAACACAGCCCGAAATAGACAATCTTCAGACATATATAACCAATGGGAATCCGACCCTTATTTTTGATGACCCGCTTCCGTTGATCGACCCAGCCATGTCACCATCGGCTCCTCCGGGCGCCGGCCAGAACCCGTTCATGCAGCAGCAACAGCAGCCGCCAAAACAAAAGGGAAGTGTGAGCGGACTAATGAATGCAGTAGGTATCAATTGGAACTCGACTCAGCTTATCTGGGACGGATACAATCCCCACCCTGACCTCGGACAACTCCAGCCTGAGATAGTCTTCATCGGACGTGGAAATGACAACGCCGAGGCTTTCAATGACTCGGTTTCGGCGACATCGGGCTTGCAAGAGGTGGTCGCACTCTATTCAGGATACATCTACAAAGCAGGCAATAGCCCGCTCCAGTTCAAACCCCTGCTAAAGACCGGCCATCTCTCCGGCATGCTTCCCTGGGACCAAATTGTCCAACGGAGCTTTTTCGGTATGGGTCTCAACCGCAATCCAAAACGTGTGCCGACAGGGGAGTCTTACATAATTGCCGCTCAGGTCAAAGGAAAGCCATTAGCAAATCCCGATGATACCGTTGTGTCATCACCTTCTCCAATCCATGTCATAATGGCCGCAGACGTGGATATGATTTCAGACCAATTTTTCCAGTTTCGTGAACGCGGAATGGAGAATTTCCAATTCGATAATATTGCATTCGTTCTCAACAGCATGGATTTACTCGTTGGAGACGAGTCGTTTATCGACCTGAGAAAGAAACGCGTCAGACATCGGACTCTCAAAACTGTGGAATCACAGACCCGGCAATTTGTCGAGCGTCGACTTGAGGAAGAAAAGCAGGCGGAGGTCTTTGCTCAGCAGGCTCTCAATGAAGCCCAGCAGAGGCTGAATGAGAAAGTTGCCCAGGTCCAGAGCCGTACCGATCTCGACGATCAGGCCAAGCAGATAATGGTGAAAAACCTCCAAGAAGTGGAAAACCGCCGCTTTGAAGTCAGCAAAGGAAATATCGAGGCGAAAAAAGAAGCGACGGTGGCTCGTAGCAAAGAGACTATGGAGACTGCTGTTCTTTCAATTCAAAGCCGCATCAAGACGTTGGCGGTCTTGATTCCGCCGATTCCGGCGCTCGCACTCGGTGTAATGATTTTTATCAGGCGAAGACGGCGGGAGTTTGAGGGAGAGTTGCAATCACGAAGGCTGAGGAGCTAAGAGATGACCGAAACGAAGAAGACACTGTTTTTTCTCGCTGTTGCCGGGCTATTGGTATTGCTGGCTTTTATTGCCGCCCCAAAAACGATCACACCCGAGGCCTTCAAGGATCTCGGGACAAAATTCTTTCCGGAGTTTACCGATCCGAATGAGGCGACAACGATGGAAGTTGTGGATTACGATGATGCAACCGGGTCGTCCCGCCCATTCAAAGTCACCTTCAATAACGGTCGCTGGACAATTCCTTCGCACAATGATTATCCGGCTGATGGCAAAGACCGCCTTGCAAAGACTGCCGCCGGTGTCATAGACATTAACAAAGATGATTTCAGAACAGATTCCCCGACGGAGTATGAAGCAATGGGGGTTGTTGACCCGCTTGACGAAAGCTCTGCAGGTCTTTCGGGCAGGGGTAGACGAGTGACGATCAAGGGACAAGATAGTCGTGTGCTGGCCGATTTCATTATAGGAAACGAGGTTGTCGACCGCCCGGGTTTGCGTTTTGTTCGTATACCGGATGAAAAACGAGTCTATGCCTCAAAAGTAAACGTCGATATTTCCGCTCGCTTCGAGGATTGGATTGAGCCAGATTTGCTCAAAGTCACTGGAAACAAGATAAGTCGCGTCGTATTGAAGGATTATTCGATTAATGAGCGGACACTTTCAGTGGAGCAACGAGATGTGATAACATTGGTAAACCAGTCAGGGGTATGGAAATTCGACAAGTCCGGCAAATCCGGCAAATCCGGATCGCCCGATACTACCGTTGTCCAGTCGCTCATTAAAACGCTTGATGAGCTTGCGATTGTAGGAGTCAGACCAAAACCGGCAGCCTTGACCGCAGCGCTGAGTGGTAAAAGCCCGATGACCTCGATATCGCAGGCCGACTGGTTATCATTGCAGAGTAAAGGGTACTATTTGACCCGTGAAGGTCAACTCCTATCTAATGAAGGAGAACTTCAGTTCTCGACCGAAGAAGGACTTAAATATACGCTTAGATTTGGCGAAGTCGCGTACGGTACAGGTCTTGCGCTGACAGCAGGGGCCAGCGAAGCGGAGCAGGCCGGTAGCGGTGGTGGCGCTGAAAATCGCTACTTGTTCGTCTCGGTTGATTTTGATAACAACTCACTCGTAGAGCCGCCAAAAGCATCGGATATGACTTTTAAGAACAAGCCTGACAGTTTGCTTTCGGAGGAAGAGAAACAACAGTGGACTATAAACGATATTTGGCAGAGCTGGCAGAATAAAGTTTCTGCGAACCGAAAGTCGGTGGATGGTCTCAACGAAAGATTTTCACATTGGTATTATGTGATTTCATCGGCCAGTTTTGATAAATTGCGACTGAAGCGCAAAGATTTGATTAAGAGTTGATTGACCAGTCAAAAAAAGACTGATCTGTGCTAATATTCACGAGGAGGCATTATGAAACAGGATAATTCGATTCGAAACGGGGAACTCATGAAAGCATATAGTGATTTGGAAAGGGCCAAAGCCCGGATCTTGGAGCTTCGTCAAGCTGTACCGGAGCTCCCGGTCGCTGATTACACTTTCAAAACTATCTCAGGAGAACCGGTCACACACTCCAGTCTGTTTCAAGACAAAAGCGAACTTATGATAATTCATAACATGGGCAAAGGATGCAGTTACTGTACGGTCTGGGCCGACGGTTTTAATGGTCTTGTGCCTCATCTCGAAAACCGTGTACCGTTTGCTGTAATTTCTCCCAATGCCCCGGATGATATCAAGTCCTTCTCAGAAAGTCGCGGCTGGCTGTTTAGTATTTTGTCCGCCCAAGACTCAACCTTTGCAAAAGACATGGGCTTTGCCAGTGAAAAGAATGAACCTTGGCCGGGCGTATCGACTTTTTGCAAGGATGACAGTGGTAAAATGTATCGTGTCAATGCGGCGGATTTTGGCCCTGGAGATGATTATTGCGCGCTCTGGCATCTCTTCGATTTGCTCCCTTCAGGTAAAGGAGACTGGGAGCCGAAATATGTCTACGAACAGACGCTAAAGCTGACGAGGACGTAAGGGAGAAGCCAATATCTGAACGGTCACATAGTTGACAAATCTATCCAGGGACATCCATGACACTTTTGTGGTTTTGTCATCTTTCTGTTAGTTCCTGTAACCCACCCAACGGGTGGGCTCTTTCCCTTCTTGAATGAACGGTTCAGACCAAAGAAAAACCCACCCATAGAGGTGGGTTCAGTGTAGCGAAAATCTATCCAATCCTACAAACAGACCGGCGCAGGGCCACCGATGAAGAGATATGCGATCATATATGTTAAATCAGAAATATCAATTGTGCCGTTGGGTGAGCCGTCCATATTTGCCGCGCCCAAATTTGCCGGCGTTTGAAGAGATATAAAAAGGTAATCAATAAACACCGTCAAATCAGAAATATCAACAAAGCCCTCGGGGGAATCATCGATGTTACCGCATACAAACGGAGCCCGCGGCGCAACCTGAATTGCTATACCGACAAAGACCGGTGTGAACATCTTTTCTGAGAAATCACCGATATATGGCATCATCATGAAATTGCCGCCGGGGGGTAAAAATCCATTCTGAATTGTCATTTCACCGGGCTTGAGTCCAGTAAAATAAATATTCACAATAGCGCCGTTACCACGAGGCAAAGCCTTCATCTCCGGACCTGCGAGAAAAGCTGAGAGAACCGAGGTGTCGGAAAGCAATCCGTCCGCATTTATCGCGCCGCCTATCCTCAAATTCATTATCTCGGCGTCTGCCATGCGGCCGATATAGACAATAGAATCGAAGCGAGCCATGCCGGAATCGACACTTGATGTGATGAGTCCAATGTTGAAGCACTTGATTGGCTGATCGTTACTTATGGAAAGACTAATGGGAAGAGAGCGGCCGATCTGGAGGGAAGCAGATTCGATCTTTATTGTGTCGGGAGCCGCAATATCCTGAGCCCAACTCGAGAGTGTGAATGCAAGAACAAGACACGATGAGAGAGTGAGTATCCGTCTCAAAACCTACCTCCTGTACTTTGACCCGTTGAAGATCTTATGATGTAATCAATAACAAACCGGACCGAACCACCGTGTGGCCGCATCCAGTAAATCATAGCCTATGCTTGGCCGGTTGTCAAGTTCTAATATCCGGGCTGTTTTCTCGCCGCAATCTCGGAAAGTCAGCAGAAGATTGCGTGCTTCTGCTGACTTTTACTGAATTCTAAATTGTGGGATGTTGCTATCGCTGTCTGAAGCGCTCGTTGACTGCATCCCAGTTAATCAGATTGAAGAACGCTGAAATGTACTCCGGGCGGCGGTTCTGATACTTTATATAGTAGGCGTGCTCCCAGACATCAATTCCCAGAAGAGGTTTCTTGCCGGTTGAGAGCGGGGAGTCCTGGTTGGGTGTGCCGGTAATTTCAAGCTTGCCGTTGTTCTGCACAAGCCATGCCCAGCCCGAGCCAAAGACAGAAGTGGCTGCTTTGGTGAAGGCCTCTTTGAATTGTTCGATACCTCCAAAGGTTGAGGATATCTCATCGGCCACTTTCCCACCGAAGTGAACATCCTTTTTCAGTATCTGCCAGAAGAAAGCATGATTCGCATGACCGCCGCCGTGATTGCGAACGATGGTCCGTATCGATTCCGGGATTGCATTCAGATCTGCAACGAGTTCTTCGACAGGTTTGCCCTGCAGATTGGTATGCGCCTCCAAGGCATTATTAAGATTAGTGATGTACGTCTGATGATGTTTCGTGTGATGAATGGTCATCGTTTCTTTGTCGAAATACGGCTCAAGCGCATCATAGGCATACGGCAAATTGGGCAGCGTATGGGGCATCAATCCCTCCTTGGTCGTTGTGTGTGGCATATACGATTTCTCCTTCTTAATTAATTGCATTAAGCAGTTCGACAGTGTCGAGCGTTTTGCCCGACCTGTCCATAACTGATCGGAAAGTGATTATTCCGCTTTCATCTATTACAAAATAAGCTCGTTCAGAACAGCCCTCGGCGCGAAGCACACCATATGCAGTTGATGCCTTTCTGCCAAAATCTGACAACAGCGGGTATTCTATTTTCAAAGACTCAGCATACGCACGCTGGGTGTGGTGGCTGTCAACAGAGACACCGATCACAGTGACATTCTTGTTTTTAAATTGCGAGAGGTCATCGCGGAAGCAGGACAACTCGGATGTGCACACCGAGGAAAATGAAAAAGGATAAAAGGCGAGCAAAATCTTGCTTCCTTTGAAACTTTCCAGTGTGACTATTTCGCCGCGCTGGTTCTTCAATTCAAAATTCGGCGCTCTATCTCCAATATCCACCAAAGTAAATCTCCCTGCATATTTGTCTTATACATGACAGACCTGAAAGGGGTATAGTATTATCCATCGAATGCAGACACAAGCTGATTTTATTTTTAGTGCGCTCGGGATGCTTACGTGCTGGAACCTAATTAAGCTCGGCCGGCAGGTTGACTACGGGGATGTGAAAGAACACGTATTGCGCGCTCTATCATTTCCGTGCTACAGGCATAGGCGAACCGAATCGACGGCTGCTCATCGTAGAAGATGTCGCCCGGGACGCTTCCGAGTGAGTAATTCTCAATCAAGTAGTTTACCAGTTCCCAAGGCGTCCCCGGCCATGAGTCGGTAATTCTGGCATACAGATAAAAAGCTCCGCCTGGGGGAGTTTCGCATTTGAGAAAATCGGTCTGATTGACGCCCTGAAAGAGGATATCCCTGCGTGTTTTATACTCGTCACGCATTTCTGCCACACACTCCTGCGGGCCATTCAATGCAACAATACCTGCATGCTGGGTCGGTGTCGAAACGCCATTGATCGAATACAAAATAATCTTTTTCATCTGATCGATGAGCCGTTGGTCTGAACAGACCGCATAACCAAGGCGCCAACCGGTCATGGCGTAACTTTTTGAGAATGTAAAACAGGTTACAATTTTATCGCGAACTGTCTGGGGGTAGTCTGAAGCAATGCTACCTGCGCTAACATGAAGTTCGTCATAAATAATGTGCTCATAGGCTTCGTCTGAGACTACGTACAGATTATGTTTGGCGGCGATATCAAGCAACGCAACAATATCCTTGCGCTTGAATATTCCTCCGGTAGGATTATGCGGTGAGTTCACAAGAATCGCTTTCGTGCGGGGTGAAATACTCGATTCAACCTCAGCAGGATCCCAGACATATCCATTCTCAGCGCGCAACGGAACCTTAACAAGCTCGCCACCGCATAGTTTGATAATCCATCCGGTAGCAGTCCAGTTCGGTTGGGGATAAATTACTTCGTCACCAGGATTGAGAAGGGCTTGAAAAGTACAGTAGAGGGCATGCATTCCGCCGTTGGTCACTACAACATTGTCGGGACCAGAAAGATAGCTGATCTTATTATCACTGCGAAGTTTGTTGATTATTGCTTCCCGAAGAGGCTTTATCCCTGTTGATGGCGCATAATGAGTCGCATTGTCTCGAAGAGCCTTAGCGAGGGCTTCTTTTATATGGACTGGAGTGTCAAACGAAGGGTCTCCTGATTCCAGACGGAGCGGGTCAGGCATGGTCAGCAGTCTATCGCGAATTGAAACAATTCCTTCAAATACAATATCGTCCAGTTTGTGATTCATAAATGCGAAACCTTATGGTGTTTATTTTCATTCTGAATATTATTAAAAAGATACAGCAGTGTGGCCTAGCTGGCAACGGGAATAAAGAAAAAGAACTGGGCATGTCAAAAGTAAACGGATAAACAATTCAAGTCGTTTCAGACAGTCTAGGCTAAAGATTCCGTAGATTAAAGTAATGATTCACATGTCTCTTGTAAATCATTATGAGCCAAAACGAACGATGTTCACATATTTGTTTTGGCACCGAGAGTAGTTTGCTTTTTAAATAGACGATGCCGAGTATAACTCTGCAGATGTAGAACGCACAAAGAGTTTCCAAAGTAACAAAAAAAGAAGCGACCTACAGATTGACTAGCACTTTGCCTTGGACTTCAAGCTGGACTTTCATCAGCCATTCCGACTCACCTCGAAACTGGATATTTTTGTGCGACAGCCACTTCCTAAGACTTTCGGCATCACCAGCCTCCCATTCGCAGACCATTCGCCCGGAGACCGTATCGCAGTTACAGCGAGTGAGCTTGATATCGTTGCTTGAATCCTCAAGTAATCGATTGATTAACTTCTCAAGTTCCTGCTTCGTCATACAGGATGTCATATGTACCGAAATAAACTTGGCCATTATATTCCCTCGACTGTCTTATCATATCCCGGATTAGTCAAAAGCGGAGAGCGTAATATTTCTCTCCGCTTCAAGGATCACCGAATTTGAATTTTCGCTCAGCCCTTTTCTATAGGTGCCCCGACAAGATTGCCCCATTCGGTCCACGAGCCATCGTAGTTGCGGACTTTTTCGTATCCAAGCAGATATTTTAGTACAAACCAGGTGTGGGATGACCGTTCGCCAATTCGACAGTAAGCAATTGTCTCTTTGGCAGGATCGACGCCTTGTCCTTGATACAGGGCTTTTAAGTCACCAAAAGACTTAAAGGTGCCGTCTTCGTCTACGGCCTTGGCCCAAGGGATGCTTGCCGCGCCGGGAATATGTCCTCCACGTTGGGCGGTCTCCGACATTCCCGGAGGGGCGATAATTTCACCAGTGAATTCCGCTGGGGAGCGGACATCGACAAGATTTATCTGGCCGTTTTTGAGGAAAGGAAGAATATGGTCTTTCGAAGCACGGACATTGTCATCGGGAAACTTTGCGCGGTATGCGGTCTTACTGAAGCTCGGAATATTGCTGACTAATTCTCTGCCTTCAGCGATCCATTTTTGTCTGCCGCCGTTCATTACCTTCAAACGCGAGTCTTCGTGGCCATAATAGCGAAATTGCCAGAGGGCATAGGTTGCGAACCAATTATTATTGTCTCCATAAAAAATTAAGGTAGTTTCCGGGGTTATTTCGAGTGACTGTGCGAGTGATTCGAAGGCGTCCTTTGACAGAATATCTCTCCGAATAGTATCGCACAATTGGGTTGTCCAATCAAGACCTGCGGCTACACGGATATGCCCTTTTTTGTATGAACTGGTGTCAACATCGACTTCAATCAGCCTGATATCAGAATTGTTCAAATGAGCGGCAACCCACTCAGTCGAGACCAACACGTCCGGGTGAGCATAGTCGTGGTCGGTTTGTTTTGTTCGTAATGTCCTCGTCATTTCTGTCATAATAAGCTCCTTCGCATAATCGATGACGGCGTCATCAATAGTTATATTTTGCACAACCTACATTATTGATTTTCGAATGAGCCAATAATGATATATTCAGATCAGAGCAAAGTCATCTAATCCACCAATATCATAGTCGTGCAACACGGATACATCAAGCGGAATAATATTTTCCCCATGAAACGACTTAGAGTGATTCTATAGAGGCGATAGTTAATCCCGAGGATTAGTTCAAACGAAAACGCCTCTCCTTTAGGAGGGGCGTTTGAAGCTTTTCAACTAATCGACAGCTCTGTCAGCTCAGATAGAAATCTAAATGGTTATTGACACGCCGGGAGTGGATCAAGACCAATAAAGAGATGATTTATAAGTGTGGTTAAATCCGAGATATCTACTAATCCTCCGGGAGCTCCGTCCACATTTCCTTCCTTTGGACAGCAGAGCGGATCCAAAGAAGTGAAAAGATGATCAATGAGAACTGTGAGGTCGGAGATATCGACAGCATTCATGACATCGCAATCAATATTTCCTGTTGCGCCAACACAACAACTGAATCCGAGGGCGATGACTCCAAAGCTTGCAGTCCTGCCGCAAACTTTATTCAGTGTCGTATCCAGGCTTGTTGTTATATTTGACCAACTGGAGGCGAGATGGCGTCTCATAGTCAAGGTCGGCTCATCGTTAGGAACATCTGCGTTGGCATAGGTTATGCAAATTGTCGCCTGACCGGTATATAGCGCGCTCGTAGTAATGTGATAGTAGCGCGGACTGGTCAATGTGACAATGCCAAATGTGGCATCAGCCTGCGGTCCAGAATTAACGATGGCAAGTTCCGTCAGCCCGGCTTTGGTGACATTATCAAAAGTCACTGTGACCCCGCTCCCAAGATTTACTGTGACATTTGTCCCAGTTGCCGTATTTGAACAGGAGTCACCAACACCATCAAGGTTACTGTCCTCTTGAAGAGGATTATACCGGGTCGGACAATTGTCGAGATTAGCGCAGAAGCCATCTCCGTCGGCATCATTGAGCGCATCGAGCGGGCAAATGTCACAGGCATCGCCAGATGCGTCACCATCAGCATTAACTTGAGAGCCGTTACTTGTTGTCGGGCAGTTATCGACCGGACATGTATTGGTTGGAAATCCGGGATTACCAAAGCCATCTCCGTCGGTATCCGTGCAGATATCACAGACGTCTCCGATACTATCACCGTCAAAATCCGCCTGCAATGGATTGGCAATCGTAGGACAATTATCTGTGGCATCAGCCAGCCCGTCACTGTCGGTATCGGGGAAGTTTGCAATCTTGGTGACAAAAGCATCGGTGGAGCCCCCATAACCCGAAGGAAGCGGATTAAGGATGGGAAACGAAGTTGAGTTGGTTGAACCCGTTATATACATGTCGAGATTGACAGAATTCAAAGTAATCCCATAACCGATGTCGTCGCCGCTTCCGCCAACAAAGGTGCTGAATTGAAGTGTTCCGCCTGATGGGGAAAGCCGGAAGAGGACGCAATCATTAAGGCCGCCGTTGAATGTGTTGTCAAGGGCCGCCGCAATCGGGAAATCAAAGCCTGCCGTATAGCCGATGACATTTACCTTATTGCTGTCGTCGACGGCAATCGATAGGGCTCTATCAAAGGATCCGCTTCCAATATAGGTGCTGTAAGAAAGGGCTGCCAAGTTGGCGTTAAAACGGGTGACAAAAATATCACCCGTACCGCCATTAAATGAATTGTCGTATGCGGCCGCAGTCGGCAAATTTCCTGAACTCGTAACGCCGGCAATGTAAACGCGTCCGAGCCTGTCCAGTGCGATATCTTCGCTCCAGTCGCTATCCAAACCACCGAGGAACGTACTGTAAAGAAGAGAGTTCCCGGCTTGTGAAAATTTGGTTACGAAGGCATCATTTGCGCCTCCGCCAAATGTGGCCTGAAAAGCGCTCTGCATCGGCAGAGTTGAAGAACCTGTCAGGCCAGTAAGAAAGACATTCCCTAAACTGTCTACAACAAGATCGTAGGCATAGTCATCCCCGCCGCCGCCGAGGCAAGTGTTGTAAATTAATGTCGCGCCAGACGAAGACATCTTGAGCACGAACGCGTCCCAGCCGAAATTATATGTGGAGTCAAAAGCACTAACAAAGGGAAAATTGCCCGACCTCATAAATCCGCATACATATATGTTGTTCGCGCTGTCGAGTTCAATGGCATTGCCTCGATCACGGTCGGAGCCGCCGATATAAGTTGAGAAGGCGAGGGCATTGCCCGACGGTGAGAGCTTTGTAACAAAACAATCCCAGTTGCCATTGGCCGTTGCATCATAGGCCGATTGTGTCGGGAAGTCTGAGGATTGGGTGTAACCGGTTATATAGGCATTTCCAAACGTATCAACAGCGATTCCAGCGCCCAGATCAACCTGTGTGCCGCCAAGGTAAGTACTGTAGGAGAGAGAGCCGCCTCCAGCAACAATTTTCGAGACAAAGCAATCATTGCTGCCGGCATTAAAACTCGGATCAAACGACGACGCAGTTGGGAAATTTGTAGAGTTTGTGTAGCCAGTGACGAATGCCTCGCCGTTTGTGCTGACTGTAATTGCCAGGCCGCCTTCATCGAGACTTCCGCCCAGAAAAGTACTGTACGAAATGACCGGGTCGATGACAAGCTGCTTAGTGTTATCGTACGAATCATCGAAGGTGAAGCCAAATGTATTGTGATCCTTTAATTCATATCGCGCCGGAATCTGCACCCGCTGATTATTTATAGACTGATACACAAACGGTCTTCGTTCAGTTATCGTGCCGAACAAGGTTTCGAGAATCAGTTCTCCAGCGGCATTCACACTCATTGAAGAGACGCCCTCATAATGTATTGAGATTTGAGAAGGGTCGCTTCCGGGAGAAATGATAAAATCATACTCCATCTCCTGACCGTCGCCATAAAATTTTAGATCTATTCCGGGATAAAGCGCAGAGTAGAGAACAGCCTTGTAGTTTAGGGCGTCAGTAAACCATAGTGACGGATCGTTACCGATAAAATAATTGCTAATATGATTTTGCTGGCCAATACCAATTATTTCAGGATTCTGATTTGCGCCAACAAACCCGGCTGAAATGATTTGTGTTTCGGTTGCGGCCATGTCGGCTTCAAAATCATCGTAACCGAGACGTTGAATATCCTCTGACTCCGAAATTGCGGTAGGTGCATTGCCGCTTGTTGAGACCTTGCGAATGAACTGATAGTAGACTGAGTCTGGTGTGGCCCAAATCGTAGCTCCGCCGGCATCGGCTCGGAATTTGACCCGCGAATCCCATTGACCTTTGTTCTGGGTAAAGGAAAGTGGCAGAGAATGGACTTGTTTAATTGAGGAGATATCGGAGGATTGTTTGTGGAGGTTCTTTTTCGCCTCCCCAAAGGCAAAACAATACAACAAAAACAAAAGTCCTACAGGCACTAATAAACGTGTTAACTTCGGCATCGTCCTCTCCCAAAGGTGCTCCGGCAGCTCCGGCTCCGTTCGGCATTGTGTGCTTACCAAACCACCATTTCATATCCATATATTATCGGTCGAATCTTAATCTTTTTCAATTACCCAATGATGAGGCTACAACTAATTCTCACACTTTCTAACAACTTTCACTAAGTTCTGACGCTTTCCTGTTTCATTTATCCCATTAATCCCATTAATCCTTGCATTTCAGGGCATTACTGACACAAACTTGTCGGGACCAGCGAAATGAATAAATGATCAATAAGGCTTGTCAAATCGGCAATATCAATTACTTGTTGATTGTCTCCATCAATATTGGCCTCGGCCGAACAACAAAGCGGCGAAAGCGAAATAAATAGATGATCGATCAACAAGGTTAAATCGCTGATGTCTGTAGCTTCGGACAAATCACAATCGACATTTCCTGTTGAGTTTACACAACAGGAGGTGAAGACGCACTCATCGGGGATACCGTTATTGTCGCTATCCATCGAATAGTTTACAGCGATATCGCAGAAATCAAGTCTCATATTTTGATTGCAGTCATAGGCGGAACCGGGCATGAATGCCAAACCCGAAGGAGACACAAGATTCACATCGCCTCGAACAAAAGCGCGGTAATATCTGCCATTGGACATTACGTATTCGAGAACTCGTGGAACCCCGCCGCCGGATCGAACAACAAAAAGATTGCCGTTAGGTCCAACGGCAATACTCCAAGGATTTGTTAATTCTACTGTATCATTGAACTTCTGGACAAATGTTCCAGATGAGCTGTATTCGAGAATTTCATTCCCCCAATAGCTGCCCACTAAAAGATGATTGTCACTTGGTCTGAATGCAAGGCCGCGAGGGCCATTCAAGCCGCCAGAACCAGATGTTACAAAGCTGCCGATGAAAGTGCCGGTGCCACCGTCATATTGAAGCACGGCGTTGCTGGAACTCGCAACGAAGAGGTTTCCGTTTGGACCAAAGATAAGGGCGAAAGGATTGCTCAGGCCGCCTGAGCCGGATGAAACAAAGTCACTCAGATACGCGCCAGTCACACCGTTGAATCGTTTAATACTATTCGAACCGGTATCGGAAACCAGAAGATCGCCGTTGCCAGCAAATACAAGGGCAGAGGGGCCGAGCAAAGTAGCGCCCGAAGTAAAGACCGATGCGCTGCTCGTATACGGATTAATCTTCATTACTGATTGAGCGGCAACGTCGGCCACGAAAATCGAACGGTCCAAGCCTATTGCTACTCCAAGCGGTGCTGCGAGTGAAATATCGGCAAGAGTTTGAATGCCGACTCCGGAAGCCCGGTGATACTCCCGAAGGTATCCTGCGTCTCTATCTGATACAAAAAGATTGAATTGGCGCTGCATGTCGAGAAAGTCAGTCTGGCTGTTCTGGTTACAATCCTGGCAATCGTCAGGAATCGTATTTCGGTCAATATCGATAGAAAGGTCGGTGACAATTTCTGCAAAATCCGGAACAAGGTCGCCGTCGCAGTCAGGGTCACAATTATCAGGAAGATTGTTGCCGTCGTCATCGGTGACAGTACCGAGGCGGATTTCCATTTCGTCCGGAAGACTGTTGGCATTGCAGTTCTGCTCGCAAACATCGAGGACGCCGTTAAGATTTATATCGCTGAAGCCATTCACGATATCCAAGGGATCAAGCATGCCGTTATTGTTACAGTCCTCGCATTCGTCGGGAATACCATTGAAATTGCCATCTGAACTGGTGGCAAGCTCAATGTCCTGCGCGTCATCGATATTATTTTCGTTGCAGTCAAACGGATGGCATCCGGCCGTCATAATTTGGGAATCGACTATAGCTTCGACCCGCCGGTGCATGTGCATGTCCGTATTCATGATATATCCGGGATACGTATGACAATAACTCATAATTGTTCCGCGTGAAGCGATTCCGTTTCCGCAATCGTCAATGTGTGGGTCATACTGAGCATCGTGGGTATGCCCGGTACCGAGGTTATGTCCCATCTCATGGGCGGTGACAATTATATCCCAGTTACCATTGTCCGGGGAAACGACCGGGCTTGCGAAACTTCCATTGAGAAATCCATCGATCCCATAGGCAAAACTTCCGCAGGTGCCCGATAGAAAGGCTATCCCGCCGTAAGGGAGACCCCTTCGCCCACTGAAGAGATGAGTAAGATGGAGGCCTGACGTATCTTCATTTGCAACCCAATAATCTCGAAAGCCGCCGATATCAGCGGCCGAAAAGGGTTCTCCTCCGTTCGGCCAAAGCCTGACAAAATCGAGCGCGAGTCTGAGGTTTATATCCCGAGTATATATTGCGCTCACAGCCCCAAGCAATTGAACTATATAGGCTGCGGCGGCCGTCTGATCGGGGAAAATCGCCACAAAAGCCGAGTCAGCATCTATAGCGACTCTGGCTAATCGCACACCCGCCGCTGTAACAGATGAAGCTGAAGAAAAGTCTCTGCGAGGCAAAACCGAAAGATCCTCTGACAGTCCACACACCGAAACCCCTTCGGGAAGTTCAAAACCGGACAACATTTCTTTGACAATAACAGGTGGGAAGGACGATTTTTCGAATTGATTCATGTCACTCGACATGGAGTAGTCAAGTCCGCCAGATCGGTCAACGAATCCGTTTACGATCCCATCCGATGAAACTGAAAAATAGACCAGGGAATTGGGCTCGGATTGAATCTGACCGGTAAACAATTGAACCTCAGGAGCCGAGAGTGGGGATTGAATTCTGTTCAGATTGCTGAAGAATCTGGCATCGGGGGTTGTTATAATGGTACGTTCCAATTCAAGAGTCAGCACGGAATTGCTACCTGTTGGAAGTTCCAAAAGACGGGACGAGTTTCCTGTCACCGCATCATGATATAAATTGGCGGAGGCTGCAAGCTCTACTTGTCCGATCGATTCATTCGCGACAGTAAAAGGTCTGAACGAGTGGGCCGTTGTCGCGGAAAAAGTTGTTTTGATTGGTGAGGCTTGGGAGGAATGAATAAACACAAGACAGATAAGTGTGAGGGCGGAATTGGCGGCATTCATGAAAGTGGTACCTGCTTTCAAGCTTTTTCTAAATCATACGAGCGCACTCACAAAACAAAAGTGCAATAGTAGGAATCTGCTGAGTCAACCTGCCAGACCTCATTCAGTTACCCGCTTTGGGGGAGTATCATTTTTAGGTCGGGCTACCAGTGAGATGAATATACAAAATTCATGTGGCTTTGTCAATGCCGGATAGATGAAAAAGACAGTATTATCGTAGAATTATAATCAATTTTCAATGAGCGTGAGCAGTGCGCCGCTATTGGCGGAGGCCAATGAGGAAATCCCATATTCGGTCATCACAGCACCTCGTCCCAGGAGGGGCTTATCGCAAAAGCCGCATTTATTTGTCCGACATGTGAGTATGCTTGCGGAAAATGGGATGGCCGCAATAGTTCGGGTTCGCTCGTATCCGGTGGAATATACTTTTACCGAATAAAAGCTGGAGATTTTGTCGCAAGTAAGAAGATGGTATTATTGAAGTAAACTCAAGCCCAACTCCCCGCAAGCAGGCCTGTTGTAAACAAACAGGCCTGCTTTTTTTTAGTTACCGTGGCGACAAAGTCAATCTATTCAATTCCGCCTCCTCGCCTTGCCATCCCAACCCCAATTCCCACTTTTTCTAACTCCTTGTATAATCGGGCGCCGCATACTATTATAACGCCATTGAAAAAACACTAAACAACGAAAGCAACTCACACACCACATGGCTAATGGCGAACTTAACTGGATAGCAAACTTCATCTGGGGCATTGCCGATGATGTGCTTCGAGATTTATACGTGCGCGGCAAATACCGCGACGTCATCCTGCCTATGATGGTCATCCGTCGTTTGGATGCCGTTCTCGAGCCGACCCAAAAAGGCTGTGCTCAACATGAAGGCCAATCTGGACCGCTCAAAAATAGCCAACCAGGATGCCGCCTTGCGCAAAGCATCAGGACAGGCGTTTTACAACGCCTCGCAATTTACCCTACGTGACCTGAAATCTCGCGCCAGCAGGCAGCAGCTCAGAGCCGATTTTGAAGCCTACCTCGACGGCTTTTCACCCAACGTACAGGAGATTATCGACAACTTCAAATTCCGCAACCAGATCCCCGACCTCATCAAATCCGACGGGCTTGGATTTTTGATTGAAAAGTTTCTGGATCCGCGCATCAACCTCAGTCCCAACCCGGTCATGGCCGATGAAATTTCCCTTCTCAGCGGTTGCTTCTATGCGCCCATCGCTTTTTGAAGATTCTCCGATACTGCTGACCAGTTGACAACATTCCACCACGCTTGAATATAATCCGGCCTTTTGTTTTGGTACTTTATATAGTAGGCGTGTTCCCAGACATCAATTCCCAGAATCGGCGTCGCTCCCCAGAGGGCGAGATCATGTTGCTTTTCGGCCTGACAAATAATGAGCCGCTGGTCTGATGGCCGATAATGAAGAAGCGCCCAGCCGCTTCCCTCGACTCGCGAAGCCGCCGCAGTGAACTGTTTACGAAACAAATCCACCGATCCGAAATCGACAGAAAGTTTTATAGAAAGAACATCGCTTGGCTCGCCCCCGCCTCCGTTTCCAGTCGGCGCCATCACTTTCCAGAACATCGAGTGCAGGTAATGGCCGCCATAGTTGAAAGACAACTGTCTTGACCAATGCTGGATGAGATTGAAATCGCCGGTCGAACGAGCCTTGGCCAGCTCGACTTCGGCCTGGTTCAAATTTGTCACGTACGACTGATGATGTTTGCCATGATGGATCTCCATTGTAGTGGCGTCGATATGCGGTTCAAGCGCATTAAAGTCGTATGGAAGCGTGGGCAGTTGATGAACCGTCACCTCGCCTTGTGTTGACGTCGATTCGCTTTCGGAACTGGTACCATTATTGGCGGCTGTCTGTGCCGAAAGCAGGGGAGAGGCCAGTGCGGCTCCGGCGGCAATTGCACCACCTGCAATTTTAAGGAAATCTCTTCGTTCTTGTGTCATTTTTACCTCCATGTCTTCAATTGATAAATAAAAGTACCTGTTATACTAATTAGTGTGGGAACGGCGAGCAAGTCCCTAACTCATTTATTTGTTACAGGTTCAGAGTGTAAAATTCTAACCGAAATCTGCCCGGTTTTGTGGGGAACTTACGGCAGGTTTCTCGGTTTAACCATCTCGAAAGCAAGAACTAATAGAATTTAACTTCTGTCAGGATATTGGTATCAGCAAATATTTATGCTGATGTACGCCGGGAAGCGATAGTATAGTTGTCCGAATGAAAAGATTGGCTTATCTCGTCTTAATCGCTATTGCATTAGGATTATTTTCCACTCAAACAGTATCCTCCGAACCGACGCGTGTCGGGCATGTTGAGGCTGAGCTAATCTCCGAACTTACATCTTTGCAGCCGGGTCAGACAACATGGCTCGCGCTACGGTTCACTATAGATCCTGAGTGGCACTTGTATTGGAAGAATCCAGGTGATGCCGGACTGCCGCCCAAGGTAAAGTGGGTGCTTCCAACGGGCTTTGAAGCTGGTGAATTGCAGTTCCCGTATCCCGAGCGCTTCGATATGCCCCCTTTGGTCAGCTTTAGTTACGAAAAAGAGCTTATTCTTCCCGTTAAAATAACTGTTCCTAAGATGTTAGGACTAAATGCTCAAGTGACGCTTCAAGCTGATGTGACTTGGCTTGTTTGTAAAGAATCCTGTATCCCCGGAAAAACCTCTTTGACATTGACCTTACCAGTTCAATCCGAAGTGCCAAAATTTGATGATCGCTGGATCGCCGCCTTCAATGACACAAGATTTGACTTGCCGATTGTTTTGCCCGATTGGAAACTCGGCGCACATTTCAAAGACAGCGCGTTTGTCCTCTCTATCACTGCACCCACTGGTTCAGAGACAAAAGTGGCGGATATTATCTTTTTCCCCGAAGAGCAGGAACTCTTAGACTACTCTGCGGCGCAGGTACTTACTCCAATGGGTGAAGGCTACTCTCTGAAATTGAAACGATCGCCGATGAATCTTGAATTGCCCGAACGGTTAACTGGAATATTGGTCAATGAGCATGGCTGGCGTGGGGAAGGATCGGAGAAGGCGCTCGTTGTTGATGTCTCCCTCTCTGAACCAGAGCAGATCACAGGCGCGGCTTCGAAAATATCCGGACCGCTCCAAGCCCTCCTTTTTTCATTTATTGGAGGATTGATTCTCAATTTAATGCCGTGCGTCCTTCCGGTTCTTTCCCTTAAGATATTTGGTTTTGTGAAACAGGCCGGAGAGGATAAGAGCAAAGTGCTCAACCATGGCTTAACCTTTACAGCCGGCGTCCTTATTTCATTCTGGATTTTGGCTGGAGCTTTATTGCTTCTCCGGGCCGGGGGCGAACAACTTGGCTGGGGCTTCCAACTGCAGTCGCCGACTTTTGTTGTAATTATTTCAGCCTTCATGTTTCTATTCGCCTTAAATCTGTTGGGTGTATTCGAAATTGGAACTTCATTGACTGCGGTCGGTGGAGCCTCGGCCTCGCGCACTGGTTATAGCGGCTCGTTTCTCAACGGTGTGACTGCTACCATAGTTGCAACACCCTGCACCGCTCCGTTCATGGGACCTGCTTTAGGATATGCGCTCACACAGCCGCCATGGCTCTCAATGTTGATATTTACGTTCGTCGGATTGGGCATGTCATCCCCCTATATAATTCTGTCGGCCTCGCCGAGACTGCTCAAATTTCTCCCCAAACCTGGTCAATGGATGGAAAGCCTCAAACAATTCATGGGCTTTCTGCTCATGGCTACAGTCTTGTTTCTGGCCTATATTTTGGGCGCCCAAGTCGGCCTAATCGGCGTGCTGTTCCTTTTCGCGGGGTTGCTCATACTTGCGATAGCGGCTTGGGTCTATGGCCGGTGGGGACATTTCGCGGCGAGTGCTCGTTCAAAATTGATAGCGTCTGTGACAACAGTAGTTCTTATCGCAATTGGTTTGGGTCTGACACTTTCATTTGTAAGCAGCAGCGAGCCGACTACACTCCAGGCCGCAACTGGCCTTCCTTGGGAGGTGTATTCACCTGAACGGCTTGCAGAACTGAGACAATCAAACACACCAGTCTTCATAGATTTTACCGCGGCTTGGTGCCTCAGCTGTCAGGTGAACGAACGTGTCGCACTTCATTCCCAAGAAATTGTCGATAAGTTTGCCTCGTTAGGCGTCGTCCCCTTGAAAGCCGACTGGACGAATCGCAGTGAGCAGATCACACAGGCGCTTGCCCAGTTCAACAGAAACAGCGTCCCGCTTTATATCCTTTATGATAAAAATAACAAGTCACCCATTATTCTACCGGAGATTTTGACTCCCGGAATCGTCATGGATGCGCTAAATAACCTTTCGCAATAGCACGGAATCGCATGCCCGCCGATTTCGTCGAGACTTACACCGTGGGTAGGAGACATTATTGATGAAGAGAAAATCGACATTCGCAACACTTGGACTTGCGGCGCTTTTGAGCTCCGGAATTGTCATCGCTGGAGATGATAAGAAAGAAGCCGCACCGGCAGTTGCCATCGCAACCGAAACGGCGGTTCTGGCAGCAATTGACAAGCCCGCTCCGGGATTTACCCTTACCGATGTCAACGGCAAGAAACACTCGCTTGCAGATTTCAAAGGAAAGACCGTAGTTCTTGAATGGACCAATTATGACTGTCCCTTTGTAAAGAAGTTCTATGGATCAAATACCATGCAGAAGATCCAAGACGCCTATACAAAGAAGGGCGTCGTATGGCTTTCAGTTTGTTCCTCCGCCCCCAGCAAAGAGGGATATTTTGAAACTGCCGCCCTCAAGACGCGTATGTCCGACGCCAAAGCCGCGCCGACAGCTTATCTTGTTGATGCCGATGGAACAGTAGGTAAGATGTACGGCGCCAAGACTACGCCGCACATGTTTGTCATTGGTGCAGAAGGCAATCTCGTCTATGCCGGCGGTATTGATGATAAGAAATCGGTCGATCCTGCCGACATCGCTACAGCAAAGAACTATGTTGTAGCCGCTCTTGATGCCGTTATCGCCGGTAAAGCAGTCGAAACCAAAACCTCGGCTCCTTATGGTTGCGGTGTAAAATACTAAGCAGATCGCAGTCTTTTGAATTAACAGTGAAAAAGCTCCGTGCATTTATGCACGGGGCTTTTGCCGGTTATCGTGTTAACTTCTTCCGCAGAAGAGAAGGACATTATTACGAGTTACGGGCTGGGAGCAAACAGCTACATCCGCAAGCCGGTCGAGTTTGGACAATTCAGCGAGGCCGTGCAACAACTTGGTTTGTACTGGTTGATTCTTAATGTCACCCCCCCCCGTAGAATACAGGGAGACAGGCCTTTAGGGCGTTCGTAAAATAGCCCGAACCGGAGAAGCATCCATACCCGCGAATTTTAGCGGCAGGGCAATCAATTCATACGAGCCGCCGTTGACATGGCGCAGACTTAAATTCTCAAGTATCGCAATATCTGCTCGCGCAAATATCTTGTGCGAATCCAGCGTCGTAGAATCACTTTTATCAACCGACGGAGTATCGATTCCAACCAGTCGAATACCGCGTGTCACCAATGCATTTGCGGCTCCGGCATCAAAATAAGCAAACTCAGGATTCCATTTTTCGGACTGGGCGCTGCTGGTTTTGAAAAGAATCCGCTCAGCTTTAACTTCACCGATTGCGGCAACATCGTCGGCGGTAACTACAGTGACTGTTTCTCCGTTAGAAGTAAGATCGACAACCAACGCCTCGCCAATATAAGCCCCAAGACTGGCTTCCGATGCTGATTTTCCCGAACTGAGAAAATGCAAAGGCGCGTCAGCATGAGTTCCTGTGTGAAGACTCATCGTGACGCTCCCGACATTGCATGAATGCCCCTGATTCATCTGCATGACCCAAAAGTTCGTGAAGCTGGTATCGCCGGGCCAAACCGCGATTCCTTTGGCGAGTGTTTGCGAAATATCTATGATTGATGACATGCGTCTTAAGTAACTGTGGCGTGGGAATCAACGTGCTTGAGATACGATTCGTCTGATAAAATAGTCTCAATTTCCATGACTGTTTCCTCAAGCTCTGCGTTCGTCGTATAGAAATGCGGGGACAATCGAATTCCTGCCTGGGGACGGTAATCCACAAGGAAATTCCGCCGGTTCAGCTCAGTTGCAATGGCCCAGGCATGAGGAAAGGAGTATGCGACAGTGCCGCCTCTGCGAGAGGAGTCAATTGGGGTGTATGCGGGCCAGCCGCGTTGGATTGCCGCATTGAGTAGATAAGTTGTCATCTCAATCGAGCGATCGCGGATTCGCTCAATGCCGACTTCGGCTATGATATCAAGTCCCGGCTGGCAGGTGTAGAGCGCCGGAATAACAGGCGTGCCATTGAGAAATCTATATGACCCAGACGTGCGGCGAATTGTGCCATTGTCGAAAGCGAAGGGATTCTCATGCGCAAGCCAACCAGTGAAGCGCGGTGTTAGCATCGTTTGTAGGTCGTTGCGTACATAGAGGAAGCAGGCTCCCGGTCCGCCGCAAAGCCATTTCAGACAGCCGCCGACTGCAAAGTCGACCTGTAACTTCTGCATATCGACCGGAACCGTTCCGAGGGATTGGAAAACATCCAAAATGACTTTCGCCCCGACAGAATGTGCTTTTGCAATTATCTGCTCGACATCGACAATTGACGATGATCGAAACAGAACATGGGATATGGAAACAAGCAAAGTATCTTTGTCGATGGCCTGAAGAAGTCCTTCTGTGGAAAGATTTGTCTCATCGGGACAGGAAATAATTTCGAGACGTCCCTCTCGGCTTAGCCACTCTCGGTAAAGATAGAGGAGGGATGGAAATTCCCGGTCAATCATGACAACTTTATTTCTCGATTGAGTGAAGTCAAAGCAGGATAGAAGAATTGCTTCGGCGCTGGTGACATTGGCCTGCATCGTAACTGTATCGACCGGCGCATTCATCAAAAGAGCGACTTTATCGCCGACTTTCCGCGACAACTCCCACCATACTTCTTCCCAGGCGCGCACACCGCGTTCAGCCCAGATCGAAGTGTATTGCTGTGCAAAATTGTGAACAGCATCGGGCATTGCTCCGAGCGAGTTTGAAATGAGATAGTGGCAATTGTTGAGCGAGCTAAAGCGCGCACGGAACGAGGTTAGGTTTGTAAGGTGATGATCTGTTGTCATATTTGCGCACATGGAGAAGAATATATGCGAAATATAGTCCGATGGCAAAGAACTCTTCTCACTCCCCAGCCTTCCTTAACTCCTCCACCTGCTCGACACTCAAAACCAATCTTGTCCCCTTGATCAAATCATTCAATTGCCCAAGACTCGTCGCGCTCGCGATCGGGGCGGTTATACTCGGGTGCGCCAATAGCCAGGCAATCGCAACACAGGCATGAACCGTATGCGTTTCCTTGGAGACTTTGTCTACTGCCTCTAAAATGCGAAAGCCGCGCTCGTTGAGATATTTTTCCACACGATAGCTTCGCGCGCTTTTGATCAAATCATCCCTTCCGCGATACTTCCCCGACAAAAATCCGCTGGCAAGCGAGAAATAGTTTATCACGCCGATATTATTTTCAACACAAACTTTCTCAAGTGGGCCATCAAAAACCTCGCGGTCATATAAGTTATAGACCGGCTGCAGCGTTTCATAGCGGGGAAGACCAAGCTTTTTTGATATGTCGAGCGCCTCGGTCAGGCGTGCGGCGGTGTAATTAGAGGCGCCAATGACACGTACTTTCCCTTGGGCAATCAACTTGGCGTATCCTTCCAGCGTCTTCTCGAGCGGGGTAGCGGCATCGTCCACATGCGACTGATAGAGATCGATGTAGTCAGTCCGAAGCCGGGTAAGCGAAGCTTCAACTGCCTTAAGAACTCGCCTTTTCGACAGTCCCTCCTTACGCCATCCCATCTTATAGCCGACTTTTGTCGCGATAATAACTTTGTCGCGGTTGCGCCGTGCTTTCATCCAGTTGCCTATGATAGTCTCAGACTCACCCCCTTTATTGCCCGGTTTCCAGTTTGAATAGACATCGGCTGTGTCTATAAGGTTGAAACCGGCATCGACAAAAGCATCGAGTAATTTGAACGATGTCGGCTCGTCGATAGTCCAGCCGAAGACATTCCCGCCAAATACGAGCGGCGCGACTTTCATTTTGGTATTTCCGAGTGGTCGGTATTGTGTTGATAGGCCAGCGGAATGTTGATTGCTCACAATCTTAATTTATTGAAAAACAACGAGCCAGTCAAGTGAGGTAGAGGACGTTCACTGTTCCGTAAGGTCTTGCTCACTCCGAGGTAACGAGGAGGAGTGCTGAGGCTTCCGAAGTCCGCTTGAGGAGGATGACCTGACGGTCATTTGGTGCGGCGGACTGACGTCTTACCTCACTGACACGCCGCCGTCGCAGCAAGCGTGATAAAAAGATAATCTATCAACCGGATTAAATCAGAAACATCAGCCACACCGTCCAGTGATCCCTCAGTATTGCCCTCGCTTGGACAACAAAGCGGCGTCAGCGAAATGAACAGATAATCAATCAAAGCCGCTAGATCCGAAACATCTGAAACATCATCAGACGAACAATCGACATTACCCGTTAATCCCACACAGCAGGATACCAAGTTGCCGTTGTTTTTCAGGATCGAGACAGTGGCGGAACCAGAGTTCGCGACCGCCAGATCAGGTTTCCCGTCCCCGCCAAAGTCAGCGGAAGTAACCGAATATGGATTACTCCCCACCCCGTAATCCACCGCTGACGCAAAGGTTCCGTTGCCGTTGTTTTTCAGGATCGAGACACTGCTGGAAGAGTAATTCGCGACCGCCAGATCAGGTTTCCCGTCCCCGCCAAAGTCAGCGGAAGTAACTGAATAAGGAGTAACCCCCACCCCATAATCCACCGCTGACGCAAAGGTCCCGTTGCCGTTGTTTTTCAGGATCGAGATACTGGCGGAAGAGCCATTCGCGACCGCCAGATCAGGTTTCCCGTCCCCGTCAAAGTCAGCGGAAGTAACTGAAGAAGGAAAAGTCCCCACCCAGTAATTCACCGCTGCCGCAAAGGTCCCGTTGCCGTTGTTTTTCAGGATCGAGACACTGGCGGAAAGGGCATTCGCGACCGCCAGATCAGCTTTCCCGTCCCCGTCAAAGTCGGCGGAAGTAACTGAAATGGGATTGATCTCCACCCAGTAATTCACCGCTGCCGCAAAGGTCCCGTTGCCGTTGTTTTTCAGGATCGAGACATTGTTGGAACTTCCGTTCGCGACCGCCAGATCAGGTTTCCCGTCCCCGTCAAAGTCGGCGGAAGTAACTGAAGAAGGACGATCCCCCACCCCGTAATTCACCGCCAACGCAAAGGTCCAGTTGCCGTTGTTTTTCAGGATCGAAACATTGTTGGAAGTGTTATTCGCGACCGCCAGATCAGCTTTCCCGTCCCCGTCAAAGTCGGCGGAAGTAACTGAAACGGGAGAGTTCCCCCCCCCGTAATTCACCGCTGCCGCAAAGGTCCCGTTGCCGTTGTTTTTCAGGATCGAGACATTGTGGGAAGAGTAATTCGCGACCGCCAGATCAGGTTTCCCGTCCCCGTCAAAGTCGGCGGAAGTAACCGAGTGAGGAGAGCCCCCCACCCCGTAATTCACCGCTGCCACAAAGGTCCCGTTGCCGTTGTTTTTCAGGATCGAGACACTGTAGGAATTGTAGTTCGTGACCGCCAGATCAGCTTTCCCGTCACCGTCAAAGTCGGCGGAAGTAACCGACCAGGGACCGCTCCCCACCCCGTAATTCACCGCTGCCACAAAGGTCCCGTTGCCGTTGTTTTTCAGGATCGAGACAGTGCTGGGACTGTAATTCGCGACCGCCAGGTCAGGTTTCCCGTCCCCGTCAAAGTCGGCGGATGTAACTGAATAAGGATTAAGCCCCACCCCGTAATTCACCGCTGACGCAAAGGTCCCGTTGCCGTTGTTTTTCAGGATCGAGACAGTGTTGGAATTGTAATTCGCGACCGCCAGATCAGGTTTCCCGTCCCCGTCAAAGTCGGCGGATGTAACTGACCGGGGAGAGCTCCCCACCCCGTAATCTAGGCGAACGTCAAAAAGCGATTCAAAGGCAGTCGAAGAACTCGGGAGCAATCCGCACAGGATAAGTGATATTAGCATTAGAATACGATTCATGATTTTCCCAACCTGTCCTAAAGATTAAACAGTACGTGTGCGTGACTATCTGCAGAAAGGTAAACGATTTTGGGGATATGTCAATGGAGATTATGGTAGCAGGGGGAACTGAGTATAGTGTGGTGTCGGGCGCCCCTGAGGGGCGGTTCTCCCCGCCCGACGCGTCCTTGTTCTTCGTGCGGGACGTCCCGGTCGCGCACCGGAGCGAAGAGAACTGAGATGGTTACGGTTCCACCACTCCCTTCGGTCGCACCCCTTCCTTCGGTCGCCCTTTGGTCATTGCCGCGCCTGCCCGCCGTGGAGGGTCACTCCTCGGAAGCCGCTCCTCGCAACGACTCACAGCGGAATGACTGCTTAAATCTTGTACCACACTGCTTGCGGTGTGATCTTTATCTTGGCGAATATCGGACGTCAGTCCGCCGCGGCGGGACTGACCTACAAATATCGTTAGTGTGGTGTCGGGCGCCCCCTGCTGGGGATGCTATCCCTCGCCCGACTCTATGGTTGAACTGTCAGGCGGGGGCTTTCAAGTCCGCCGAAGGAGGACGCCTGACTGCATTTCTGTAAATCTGTGCAGACTAGAGATTTTCGAATCCGCCGACGGTGGACGGCTCGCACGAAGATGAATTCTCCGCCACGGAGGACGGTGGGTTCTTTTATTTCCCCCTCTCCCACTGAGAGAGAGCGGGCTGATTTCGTATTTTCTTGACATGTCCCGCGCCCTGACGTAGTTTTATCCAATTGCCGGAGTGGTGAAACTGGTAGACGCAGAGGACTCAAAATCCTCCGGTAGCAATACCATGTCGGTTCGATTCCGACCTTCGGCATATTTCAATATACACGGACACTCCAAATTTCTATATACTAACGCGTATGCTTGAAATTAGAATGATCGAGAAGCTTGGGAGGGGCGTGTTTGCGACCGAAGCCATCGCCGAAGGGCATATTCTTGAATCTGTCCCTACGGCATTTTTGTCGGCGGATCAACGCGGTATAATCAAGAGCACGGTCGTCTTTCAATACTGCTTTGTGGAACCTGATTCCTATAAAACGAGAGGCGAAAACAACGCCTATCTGGTGTTTGGGTTGTCATCGCTGTGCAATCATTCGGACCAGCCTAATGCGTCGATGAAATGGGAAAAAAGAGAGACCGGAATGTGGGCGAGCCTTGTTGCTTCGCGCGATATTGCAGTTGGCGACGAGATAACGCTTTTCTATACGGATATAGACGAGTATCCCGATGCCGAGCAGTTTGTCTGAGAAAGAAATCTCATTCCCCATGTCATTCCAGTCTGCCGAGGCGAGAATCCATTTTAATCTTGGTGCAGGCCGTCCACCGTCGGCGGATTCGAAAATCTCTGGCCTGCACCAAAAATACAAAATATTTGTAGCCCGCCTAACAGGTGGGTTTTTGTCAAAACCGCGTTCGCTCTTCGGTAGAATCAAGAGACTCCACCACTCGCGGTTCATCGCGGGGCACATATCGTCTCGACGACGGATGAAGCGAGCAGGTCTTATTGGGCTGATTGTCGAGAGTAAAAACCTCATAGCCCACATTCATGCATTTATCCGTTGCGACCTCGCCTGATTCGAGGCAGGCATAGGCATGGACAATGCCTACCGGCTCCTCAAAACCTATCAGAGGAAGAGAATCATGAGCGGCAATCATAAAGTCAGTCCAGGTCGGAACCGCGTTACGACCGCCGTCCTCGCTTGACCCGAGGGATGTTTTGTCATCAAATCCAACCCATGTTCCGGCGGTGAATTGCGGTGTAAAACCGACAAACCAGTTATCGCAGAAATTGTCCGATGTGCCTGTTTTGCCGCCAGCAGGGCGAGTGAAACCCATTGACCGAGCGCGACGGGCTGTGCCGTTATCGACAACCGAGCGCATCATATCGGTCATGATGTAGGATGTCTGTGCCGAGAGCACTTCTTCTTTTTGTACGGCGCCGTTATCTTCAAGTACCCTTCCGTATCGGTCGATGACTTTGAGCACCATTCGGTGCGGGATATGCAGGCCGCCGTTTGGATAAACTGAAAACGCCGACACGAGTTCAATCAGCTTAACTTCGCTGGCTCCAATGGCAAGCGACGGAACTGCTGCAAGAGGGGTTGTAATCCCAAGTCGTTTCGCGTAAAAAATTACTTCCTGCGGCGTGATCTTCAGGATAAGCCGAATAGCCACGAGGTTGCGGGATTGGCGCAAGGCATCGCGAAGCGTGATCGGTCCCAAAAATTTATCGTCATAATTGTGCGGTCGCCATTCTTTGGCGCCTGGAATTTCAAGCACAATAGGATTGTCATCAATTATATCTGTTGTGTGGTAGCCGTTATCAATACAGGCCGTGTAGACAAATGGTTTAAAAGATGATCCGGGCTGGCGCAAAGCCTGAACGGCGCGATTAAACTCGCTCTCCTGAAATGAGCGTCCGCCGACCATTGCGATAATATCGCCGTTGGCGTTATCAATCGCAACAAATGCTCCCTGGACTTTCTTATAGACCCGTATCGAATCGCCCGGCTTGCCATTGGTATCTGGGACAAATTCTGAATAATTCGGATTGGTGACCGGGTATGTGCGTTCAATCTGCGCCCGGAGCGAATCAATCCGACGGTGGATAGAACTCTGGGCGACTTCTTGCAAGCGGCTGTCTAGTGTTGTGAATACTCTCAGCCCGCCCGAGTAGAGAACTTCTTCGCCGTACTTTTCGAGCAGATATTGTCTGACCGCCTCGGAAAAATATGGAGCAGTGCCGGCCTTTTCGCCCGGCGATGCCAGCTTGATCGGTTCGCTGCTGAGTGAATCATATTCTTCGCGGGAGATACCCCCGACATCGAAATACGAATATAACACCCGATTCCTTGCTAAGAGTGACTTATCTATATTATTCAGCGGCGAATTTATATTCGGTCCTTTGAGCAGGCCGATAATTGTCGCGCATTCATTTTTGTCCAACTCAGCGACAGACTTGTCAAAAAATAATCGCGCCGCTGCTGCCACTCCATACGCTCCACGACTGAAATAATGTTGATTGAGATACATCTCCATTATCTCTTCTTTGGAGTAAGTCCGTTCAAGTTTCACGGCAGTCAGGGCCTCTTTTACTTTTCGCGACAAAGTCTGTTCAGGAGTTAGAAAGAGCATCCGCGCAACCTGTTGGGTAACTGTCGAGGCGCCTGCACGAATATCCCAATGAACAAGGTTTGTGACGGCGACAATGGCAGTCCGCCGAATGTTTAGTCCCCAATGGGTACTAAACTCGCGATCTTCGCTCGCCTGAAGCATACCGGTCAGGTACGGGGGGAATTCTCGAAACGGTGTCAAGGCGCGGTTTTCAGAGAAGAATTCATCAATGATATCGCCGTTTCGGTCATATACTTTCGTATTGACACTCGGTTCGATATTATGTAACTGTTCAAACGAAGGCAGGTCTGATTGATAAATCTCATACGTCCGGTATAGCAGAACGCCAAAGAATACCAGAGACAGCATCGCCAGTGCGACTAATGAGTTGCGAAGCCTATGGCTTTGCTTGTGGGGAAAGATTTCATTGGGCATTTTAGTTTCCATTGGGCGCCAGTATGAGGTAGGACATGGCAGAAGTCAACTTAAATTGAAAATTCGAACTATTGTCTTGTCGTTGATTTTTGCCGATTAATTTGGTATTGTCGAGGCATGAAAGTAAGCATATATCGTTCGTGACGATTGTTATACTCTTAGTCTGTTAAAAAGTCTTGTTTGAAGGAACTAATTTGAGCGTCTCGTTTGATGATAAAGCGGTGAAAAAGGAGTTGGAACAGCAACTTTCGATATTGGAAAGGGGTACTGTTGACATTCTTCCCATGGATGAATTCAAACAGAAAATATACTTCTCGATAGCTCAAAAAAAACCACTCCGCGTCAAGCAGGGTTTTGATCCGACATCGCCGGATATTCATCTGGGACATACAGTAGGCTTGCGGAAACTTAAACAATTTCAGGAGCTTGGCCACCAGATCGTCCTTATCGTTGGCGATTATACTGCCGCGGTAGGAGACCCATCGGGACTGTCTGCAACTCGACCGACACTCTCCTATGATGATATTATGCGGAATGCAGAGACATACCAGACACAGTTTTTTCGGATATTGGACAAATCCAAAACCGAAGTCAGATTCAACAGCGAATGGTTCAAGAAAATGGAGTTTCTTGAGGTTATCCATCTGACATCCAAATTCACAGTCGCGCGGCTGTTGGAAAGAGATGACTTCACCAAACGCTTCAAAGCCAATATTCCCATCTCAGTTCATGAACTTCTGTATCCGCTCATGCAGGCGTATGACTCCGTCGCTATAAAGGCCGATATCGAGCTTGGAGGCACCGAGCAGAAATTTAATCTTCTTGCAGGCCGGACAATTCAGGAAGCGTATAGTGTGATCCCGCAGTGTATTATGACACTGCCCATCCTTGTTGGTCTCGACGGTGAGAAGAAAATGTCGAAATCACTCGGCAACTATATCGGAATAACCGAATCGCCAAAAGAAATATTCGGCAAAGCGATGTCAATCCCCGATAACCAGATCATTAAATATTTCAAATTGGCGACCACCCTTGCCTCAGGTGATATCGATAAAATCGAACGGAGTATGAGCGTCTCAAATGCCAATCCAATGCCGTTCAAAAAAGAACTGGGGGAGACGCTGGTGGATTTGTTTCATCCTGAAGGGTCAGGGAGAGCCGCGAGGGAGGAATTTGAGCGGGTCTTCTCAAAAAAAGAACTCCCCGATGAGATTGAGCAGATTGATATCTCTGGCCTAACAAAACATGAAATAAACCCTGAGAAAATTTATTTGGCCATGCTGATGACCAAAACAGGCATGACCAAATCCAACAGCGAGGCTCGCAAACTCATCGAAGCAGGTGGTGTGACGCTCGGAGCTGAGAAAATCACTGACCCGGCATATGAATTCGGTATCAAAGAGACCACAATTTTGAAGGTCGGCAAACGGCGATACCTGAAGATAGTGGTATAAGCAGATATTGATTCATTGTATGAAACTATTGAGGGAAGCCGATGAGATTTGAGATAACCGCGGTGAGTAAAAAAATGATAAATCCTGCCTTTAAAATAGTGGTTCGTCTGATGTTGAGTCTCATTCTGGTCTTACTGAGTGTGAGTTGCTCGAGAACAGCTTCCAACCAACCCGAGATCGCGGAACAGACTCGAGTCATCACTCAGTCCTCTAACACCGAGATACGGAATCCGGAGAAGCGATCTTCAGTCCCCCTTGAGAAAATTGACGTAACGGCATATAACTATTATGTGAACGGCCTTATCTTCACCGACCTTGGAGATATGAACAATGCCGCTGAGAGTTTCCGGCAGGCCTGGACGCTCCACAATGATTCCTATGAGATCGGCCTTGCTTACGCGCAGGCCCTGATACAGCTCCGGAGGGTCGATGACGCGCTTGGTGCGCTCTCCAAGATCCCAAACCCCGATGCCGAAATATATCTGCTCAGCGCAAATTGCTATCGAATGAAGGGGGATGACCTCAACGCCCGTAAAGCCTATTTTAACACAATCAAAGTCGACCCGAAGAATGTCATGGCCTATTCCTTTCTGGCAGGATTTTACCGAAACGAGGGTCTGCTCGATTCGACACTGTGGGCCTTTGAGAATATCGCCCGGCTGGTGCCGGATAATTTCAGAATATGGAATGACCTCGCCGCAATTGCCCTTCAAAAAGGGGATATTGAAAGAGCCAAATCAGCCTATCTGAAGTCATTGGATGTCAATGCAGGCATTACCAACACTGCCGTCTATTTTAGTCTTGGGAAAATCCATCAGGTAAGCGGGAAGGTGGATTCGGCCGTTACGCTTTTCCAAAAAGGACTTCAGCTTGAGCCTGATAATGTCCAGTTCATGTCCGAGCTCATACCAATTTATGTGAGCCAGGATTCTTTGACATTGGCCCTCACGTATGCGCGAAAAATTACTCAGATTGCCCCAAGCGACCGCGTGGCTTCTCGACGACTCGCCGCGCTCTATGTGGCGGTCGACTCGCTTGATCGGGCCGACTCTCTATTTTCGGAACTCATATCGAATGGCGACAAGGCTACAGTGAATTACTATTATTTGGGAAGAATTGCAATACTGCGTGAAGATTACGAAGCCGCCCTGCCGAATCTTGAGCAGGTCGCGGCTATGGCAGATACCATTCCTGAAAGCTGGACCGACCTTGCTTTTGTCCACAGACAGCTTGGCCGTATAGACAAAGAGATCGAGACCTACAAGTTCGGGCTGAACCGAATGAGGGCGGAAAGCTCGGCGGTCATCCTCTCACTTGCCCTCGGTGCCGCGTACGAACGCTCGGGACGAATCGAAGACGCTGTTGTCACATTCGAAGAGATACTCACCCATTCGCCCGACCACGCCCAGACCCTTAACTATCTCGGTTATATGCTTGCCGATCGGGGAAAGCGACTCGATTATGCCCGCGATCTTATCGCTCGAGCAGTAGAACTCAACCCCAAGAATGCCGCGTTCCTTGACTCTTATGGCTGGGTGTACTATCGTTTGGGAGATTATGAAAAGGCCGTCATGTATCTCGCCAAAGCAATTGAACAAAGTTCTGATCCGGTCATCTTTGACCATCTCGGCGATGCCTATGCCGCAATGGGCAAAAAGCAGGAAGCGAAGCAGTCGTGGGAAAAAGCGCTAACGCTTCAACCGACAAACACAAAGATAAAAGAAAAGCTGGAACACTGAGACCCACTTATGCTTCCGGGGCCTCCTTCGCTTTATTTCTATCAATTATCTGCATTAGCTTGGTTTTGGCCTGCGCTGAAGTCATTGCTCCTCCCGGCGGAGAAGTTGATACCACTGCTCCGCAAATTATCAGTTCATCCCCCGAGAATGGCGCAACCGGCGTTACAAATGTGGAGACAATTGAAATTGTTTTCTCTGAAAGAATTACCCGGCCCAGAACGGGCCGCGCTGTTTTTATTTCCCCGCGTCAGGCCGAAGCTCCAGAGATAAAATGGAAAGCAGACAGATTGAGTATTACGCTGCCTGACACTTTGAAGCCTGACCAAACTTATGTAATTTCCTTCAGCAGCACCGTTACCGACCTGCGTAATAATCAAATCGACAGCGTTACCTCAGTCGCCTTCTCAACCGGCTTAATGCTTGATTCCGGGGTTGTCACGGGTGTTGTTAGCGACATCTCAGGCAAACCCCAACCGAGTCTGTTCGTGGGACTGTACGATTTTCCGGAGGGTGACACAGTGCAGTCATTTGATTCCCTTTTCCCCGAATATGCGACCACAACAAATAAAGCCGGTGAATTTTCTTTCAGATATCTGCCAATGAAAAACTTCTTGCTGGTGGCTTTCAATGATAAGAACAAGGATGAATATTTCAAACCCCGCACAGAGTCCTACGCTCTCCCCGACAGGCCGGCTAATTTGGATTCAAATTCGTCGCTCACCGGGCTGAATCTCTTGTTGGCGTTTGCTGATAGCGGCGCTGTGAGAGTCGTTTCCACAGAGTTTACTGCCGACAAAGTCATCCGCGCGAGGCTCTCGTCTCCAATCCCCATGACATATCTCAGTGATCGTTACGACGGTGTACAACTGTCTCCGGTAAATGATTCTCTGCGAATTCTCTCTGCAACCGGTTTGCTCGAACAAAATGAACGCGAATCGTCTACGCTTACTTTCGCCTTTCCGCCTCTTGACTCGGGTCAATACAGGCTGGTAGTTCCATACAGCGAAGATATCGCTCCGTTGGTCGTCGACACCTTTACAATTCGATTCAAGACGGATAAGACCATGCCGACGCTCTATACCTTCCTGCCGAAGGAGACACCCGTGTTCGAGGGAGGGAAGAAGATAGAGCTTGTATTCAGCGAACCCCTCGATACTGCGGCAATGGATGCACAGACTATCCTGTTATCTCAAAGTGACAGCATCCCGATACCGATAGTTCCTCGATGGATCGACCCCTTTCATCTTGAAGCTACGCCGCCGTCTGTTGTTGTCGGCGAAAGCTACCGGATAGATCTGAACGAATCCGAAATCGTGGACCTGAGCGGCAACAGGCTTGGGGATTCAATAATTACTCGTCGCTTCTCAATTTTTGACCCCGATTCACTTGGGTTGGTTACCGGCGAAATAATCAGCCCGCACTTAGCCGACACGGGCACACAAACTATTCTCACCTTTACCCGAATAAGTGATAAACGTGTTTTTGAATCGAATGAAGACGAGCGCATTTTTTCAATAGATCTTCCTGCCGGCAGATATTTGCTTCGGGCGATCCGTGATAGAAACGCAGACGGTCGGTTGACCGCAGGATCGCTCAGTCCGTTTCGGTATTCTGAACCGGTCTCGTCACATCGCGATACAATCGCGGTGCGGGCGAGATTTGAGACAGGCGGAATTAGAGTGGAGTTCAAATAGTTTATGGAATGGCTCCTGAAAGATATTCCGATTGAATCAGGTCTTCGCCCTCTCTTTGGCGCCGGGTTCATTGTCGCGGTTACCATCCTTGCGGCCTTAATCGTACGTTTCGTGATTTATGTAGTGGTCGTAGGATTGACCAAACGAACCAAGACCGAACTCGACAATCTTCTTCTCCTCGGAACGCGATCCTATGTTAATTTGCTGGTCTACCTGTTTGGTATGTCGGTTCTGTTTAATTATCTGGAGTCCCTTTACGGCGAATTATACGGAGAGAAAATTTTTATTGTAATCGACGGGATAAATTATGCGGCGGGAGTGATCGTCGTTGCGCTAATGCTCGTCAATATTCTCACTATCAGCCTACGTTGGAAAAGCGCTCGTTTGGTTGATCAGACCCGGAGTGCCGTGTCCGAAGAGCTTGTGCCTTTGATTGAGCGGGTCGCTAAATTAGTCGTCTTCATTGTCGCGTCGCTGACGATTCTCGACTATTTCCATGTCGATGTAAAGGGGTTGGTGGCGGTTCTCGGAATTGGCTCATTGGCCATTGCGCTGGCTTCTCAGGAAACAGTCGCAAATATGATTGGCGCTTTTGTGATTATGATCGACCGCCCCTTCCGAATCGGTGACAGAATTAAAAGAGCCGATGGGACCGTTTGCGTTGTTCAGCAAATCGGCATGCGCTCAACTCGCATGCTCACCTTTGATAACAGTCTAATAATCATCCCGAATGCAGAACTGATGAAAAGCACGATACATAATCTGTCCTATCCTACGCTTGAGTCTCCGGTGAAGATAGAACTTGCAGTCGCCTACGACTCAGATCTATCAGTCGTCAGGAAGATTCTGCTTTCGGAGGCGGCCCAGCACCCCAATGTATTGACGTCACCCGCCCCGGATTTTGCCTTTCGGTCTTTTGGAGAAAACGGACTCAATGTCACTCTTGTGTGTCGGGTGGCCGATATCGCCCAAGATTACCAGACCGGCAACGAGCTTCGCGAGTCTATCCTTGCTGCTTTTAGAGCGCAAGGTATCGAGTTCGCCTTGCCGCATCGCGTTGTCACACTTGTTCAGCCTGACGGTACGCCGGACTCCAATAAAGCATAAAAACCGCACTGTATTGATGTCAAGTCAATACAGTGCGGTTTGAAATTATGTATTCCGTGCTGGTGTTGTTTAGTTGATAGGAAGCGCGCTCTGTGATCCATCCGAATTCGGAGCAGGTCCCCAGACCTTGACTTCGACTCGGCGATTACGAGAGTTCGATCCACGTGAGTCTGCCATGGTTATCGGTTTGCTTTCGCCGTAAGAAATATCAAACATGCGATAGAGCATGACCCCAAACTGGTCGGCCAGGAAACGCTTCGAGGCATCGGACCGCCTTTGACCCAGCATCAGATTATAGTTCTGCGAGCCAGTGGCATCGGTATAACCGCTAAGTTCAACAATGGATTTCGGGGTTTCTTCCAATTTTCTGCCAGCTTCGGCCAAAACGCCTTCGCCTGTCTCACCGAGTTCATCTGAATCAAAACCAAAATTTATTTCGCCTGTCCAGAGAACAACATAATCCTCGAATCCGGTGGCCTTGTTTATGGCTTTATCCGTTTTGGCATCGAGTTCAACTGCTAGCCTGTTGAGGCGTTCGACTTCGGCAGCAGTCGCAGCAGCCTGTTGGGCTACGGTCTGCACGCGCTCTGATGTTCGCGATTCTGACGAAGAGATTTGCTGGTCGACATACGACTTTTTGACGCCACAACCCGCAAACAGGGCGAGCGCCAAAGTAATACCTATCAAGGTTGTTTTCATACTGTAGCGTCCTTTCATTAAAGAGCTTGTGTAAAGATTTCTCATAAGTGGCCGCAATAGTACCTATTGGCCTTTTGGGTTATACCCCTGGTTTGCCGTCTCCGAACCAAGAAAAATGCAAACCGGCAGCGGCAGACTATTGTTTGATGGCCCCGGCAGTGATACCGGAGACAATATATTTTTGCAATATGACAAAAAGAAGCAGAATTGGGAGGATTGCCAAAGTCGAGCCGGCCATAAGGTGTTGCCAATCAATTGCCTGATGCCCTTGGTACAACGCGAGCGCGACCGGGAGTGTGCGTAGATTTTCACTTGATGTCAAAATAAAGGGGAAGAAAAATGAATTCCAATTCGTAAAAAATACCTGTATTGCCAAAACAATAAGAACTGGTTTGCAGACAGGCATCACGACCCGCATAAGTATTCGCATCTCTCCAGCTCCGTCTATTCGAGCGGCTTCTTCCATAGCTGTGGGAATTGAATCAATATATTGCTTTACAAGGAATATCCCGATCGGAGTCACAAGCCAGGGGATAATAAGCACGGTATACGAATCATAAACCCCTGCTTTGATTGACATCAGATACAGCGGAATAATCACAATATGCGACGGAATAAAAAGAACAGCCAGTATAGTGACGAAAAGTAACTTATTCATAAACATTCGGTGTCTGGACAGGCTGTAGGCGGTCATAAAACAGAAGAGAATGTTCCCAATCGTGACCGCCAGCGCAACCACCACCGAATTGATGAACGGGCGTGCCAGATTATGGGTGGTTAGCAAATCGTGAAAATTAGACCATGTGAAAAGCGAACTGACCAGCCCATCAAAATTGAGCGATGTCCCAGTTGGCAGGAAAGCCACACGGACCATCCATACCATCGGAAAGACCATCCCCAAAAAAAGAAGCGAAAGCGACGAATACTTTGCGATATTCATAGAGAGTGAGGACTGTCTTATCATGGTTGCCCGCCCCTGCGCATGAGGAAAAACTGAATCATCGAAAAAACGGCAATAATAAGAAAGAGTATATAGGCCGCAGCTGAGGCATAGCCGAATTTGAAATCTGTAGTCAGACTTGTTTCATAAATGAAGTATACAAGCGTCGCGGTATCGAATTTTCCTTTGGTCATGACAAATATCTCAGTGAAGACTTGAAATGACTTAATCGTATTGATGACAATTATATAGAGTCCGACCGGCCTCAAAAGCGGCAAAGTAATAGAGACAAACTGTCTCCATCGGCTCGCCCCTGCTATCTCTGCGGCCTCGTATAATTCAGTCGGAATAGCCTGAAGTCCCGCCAGAAATATTAACATATAATATCCGACTGACATCCAGACATCCATCCCCATAATTGCATACAGAGCCGTCCCGTAATCGTAGAGGAAGCCATGCTCGGGAGGAGTTAGGTTAATCAATTCGGCCAGAAGTGATATGTAACCGCCACGCTGAAAGAGATTGCTGAAAACCAAGGCGATAACAACGATAGAGGTTAGCCAAGGGAGAAAGAATCCGGCTCGAAACAGGGTACGACCTCTAAACGGCTTATGTACCAACAGCGCTAATCCCAGCGCTATGACAGTTGTTAGTGGAACTGTCCCGCCGATAAAAATGAAAGTATTCTTCATTGCCTGCAAAAAACCGGAGTCCGCAAAAAGATTGCGGTAATTTTCCAAACCGATATAGTGCGACTCACGAAACAGCTGATAGTCGGTGAAGCTCAATACAAGGGAATATCCGATAGGGAAGAGCCACAACAAGAGGAAGGCAATGATCCAAGGGGAGGAAAACCCGAGAGCGGCAAGTTGCCGGTGATTCATTCGGCTTTAATCTTCGAGATGGCAATGCGGGCGTTGCGAAGCGGAGTCGCAATCAACCCGGAACCGAAAAGAGCATCTTCAACAGCTCTTTCAATTTCCTGCTCGATGGACGACCAATCAGGGTCAACCGGCGGGTATTTGCTCATTCGAATCTGACTGATGAATGACTGAAAATGGTTGTTCGAGCTGAAATATGGGTCGGCTTGGGCTTCAATGCTGGAGGGACAGGCCGCAAAGGCGGCTTTGCAAAAGCGGACCTGATTTTCAGCCGATGTAACAAATGCGATGAATTTGGACGCGGCTTCTTTATTTTCGGACGCTTCATTAATTGCCAAAAATTCACCTCCCAAAAATGATCTACCGGGAAAATTAAGTCCGGGCATGATCGTCGACATTAAGTTAATCTTCCTGTTCTCCAGCGTGATACGCTTCAAAAGCCAATCACCGGACATGACATAGCCGACCTTGCCGTCGAGAAAAGCGTCTTCAATCCCGCGCTGGTCCGCGACATAACCGCATGAGTCATGAAGCATTTTATAAAAGCGAAGCGATGCAATGGCCATATCCGACGCCACCAAACAATATTTGTTGTCTTCACTGAAAATCTGCGCTCCGGCTGTCCAAAAGAAGGGCAAAAACTTTTTATACAGTCGGTGCTTCTCGGCCGTATTTGAACCCCATCCGTATATTTCCTTGGAAAGCTGGTCGATCTTAAACGCGGATTCGCCGAGCTGAATTAAAGTCACCGGAACAAAATCCTCTCCATAGCCAGCTTTGGCTAAAAGGTCGCGGTTTCCAAAAATTACCCGCGTGCCGAGGATCCAAGGTCTTGCGTAGACAGTGTTCTTATATGTTGCGAGACCCCAGCCCTGGAATTTGTTGCTGTCGGCGGCGATAAACTGTCCCATCTCAGCCAGTTGACCAGCATCGGCAAATTTCGCTATCCAGTCAGAACCAAGCTCTACAATGTCAGGCCCGGTTTTCGATGCAAAGGCTATCGCAATCTTTTCCTGTCCATTGGCCCAGGTCAAATCAGTGATATTTATTTGGATGTCTGGATTCTCACGTTCAAAATCGCTCACCATCTCCTGTATCGCCGGTTTTATATCAGGATCAGTCCAAAATTGCCACCATTGCAGTGTTGTTTTTGCCTGAGCAGTATTAGTGATGCTAAAGGTGATAAACGCTGCCAGAAACAACGCAGATTCCATGGTGATTCTTTTAATCATAAAGTAGAATATATTCTGGTGAGACTCTTGGTCAAATAAAAATTAGTTGATTCGGCGGATAGAGCAGATAGTTTATATGTATATGTCTTCAAAGCAAACTACAGGCATCAAACAATTTAGAGTTTATTTGGGCTCGCATGTCTGAATGGTTTGATATAACAAAACTTCCAATCCTTATCGCAACGGTGGTTTCTGTCGCGATTGTGCTTTATACGACTTATCACTCTAAAAGCCGTGACCGATTCACAATCCGTCAAATCCCCGGTCTGAAAGCCGTTGAGGAGGCTATTGGCCGCGCCACAGAAATGGCACGTCCGATTCTATTTACCCCCGGTTGGGGCGGAGATATCCAAAGACCAACAACGATCGCATCGCTGAATATCCTCTCAAGCGTCGCCGAGAAAACCGCCGTCTATGATTGTGAGCTTATATTTCCAACCCATGACCCGGTTATTATGACAGTCGCCCAGGAGGTTGTCAGGGAAAGTTACATTCGAGCCGGAGTGCCGGAAAGGTTCAAGGAGAACAACATCCGTTATGTATCATCGTCGCAATTCGGCTATGCTGCGGCTGTCGAAGGTATAATCAGCCGCACTAAGCCAGCCTCGATATTCCTTCTTGGCACATTCGAAGCCGAGTCCCTTATAATGGCCGAGACCGGCAACAGCGTCGGTGCCATTCAAATAGCCGGCACAGATTCAACAATCCAATTGGCCTTTTTTATCGTGGCCTGTGACTACACATTGATAGGCGAGGAGCTATTTGCCGCTTCCGGCTATCTTTCAAACGATCGATCAATCCTGGCATCAGTGAGAGCGCAGGACATTCTCAAAGTGATTCTGGCCGCGCTTCTGGTTGTCGCGATGATTTCGGCTTCGTTCTCCCCGACTTCGAACTGGTGGAAAATCTGATGCGCCGTAAAATTCCGCAAATAATCTGCTCTGTGGTCGGCATCCTGATGCTCGCATTATTTTTTAGCCGCCATCCAACCGCGCAAGCAATTAGCCAGACAATTCTCGTGGAATACTGGCAGATTATTTTCGCCTTCACACTTATCGTTGGTGTATTGAGCTTCATGCTCGGCCAGCTCCGCGGTATTGAGCGGGGAGAAGACCGCTTTTATAAAATTATCTCCTTGTCCGGTGTGGTTCTCATGCCCGTTCTGGCTCTTATTTGGGGTATCCGCGGCGGCACGCCATTTGTCTGGATATTTGACAATGTTCAGGCGCCTCTTCAATCCACTGTATTTGCGCTCCTCGCTTTTTTTGTGGCTTCGGCCTCGCTCAGAGGCTTTCGGGCGCGATCTCTGCCTGCCGCGATTCTTCTTTTTTCTGCCGCACTGATTCTCTTTAGTCGCTCGTATTTAGGCGACTCAACCTTCGCGCCATTGTCAGAATTCTCCGATTGGATTCGCTCGTATCCATCAATGGCAGCCCGTCGCGCCATTCTTATCGGTATCGGACTCGGATCTCTGACAACATCCCTGCGCGTTATATTAGGAATTGAACGCACATGGCTGGGAGGGGAGAGATGAAAAAGCTCGAAACCCGGCACTATGCCTTCCTTGGTCTATTTCTTGTTGTCTTAATAACCATGCTTCTCAATATTTCCCCCGGGGTTGCCGTCTCGCCAGAGACGCAGAAACTGTATGATTACATCGACTCCCTGCCGCCAGCATCCACACTGATAGTCTCATTTGATCATGAGGCGTCTGCTTTACCCGAAATCAATCCACTCTCACTTGCGATATTGAGGCATCTGTTCAGCAAAGGGCAGAGACTTATCGGTGTTTCTCTTTTGGCCGAAGGAACCGCCATTGGCTACCAGATAATTTCACGCACAGCCGAAGAATACAAAAAAGTCTACGGACAGGATTATGTATTCCTGGGATTCAAATCGCAGCAGATTGCGGCTATACTATCCATGGGCGAATCTATTGCCGCAACATATCCCCAGGATTATATGGGTACTCACTATGCTGAACTTCCCCTGCTTGATAGTGTGAAGGACTATAGTGATGTTGCGGGGGTAATATCAATTGCCGATGGCTCTCTGACTGTGCAGTGGATAGAATACGGCAAAGCCCGCTTCAACGTACCCATACTTGGTGTAGTCACAGCCGCAATGGTCACAACCTATGACCCGTATTTGTCTTCCGGACAGCTCACCGCCTTGCTCGGAGGACTCCGTGGCGCGGCTGAATACGAGACTTTGCTTGGGACAAAAGGGGGAGGGGTGCGAGGAATGGTCGCTCAGTCGATCTCTCACCTATACATCATAGCCATGATCATTATCGGAAATATCCTCTATTTCAAATCCCGTCGGGTGGGAGGTCGAAGCTGATGGACTGGGGAACACTTGTCGCTGGCCTGCTGACTCTGGCAATTCTAACATTTTTGTACGGGGATAACCCGATCTATAAATTTGCCGAGTCGCTTCTTATAGGCGTCTCGATTGGCTACTTTTTAGTCATTACATGGACAAACACGCTCATGGACCTGCTTTTTGATCCTCTCCTTAACGAGGGCCGGCTCATGTTGTTAATCCCGCTTGTGCTTGGAGGACTCATGTTCCTCCGTTTTAATAAAAAAACCGCGAGTCTGTCCCGAATTCCTATTGCCATTCTGATCGGCTCCGGGGCAGGTGTGGCCATACCTGCGATGCTTCAGGCCCGCACCATGTCTCAAATCTCTGCAACAGTTGCCCCGCTATGGAGCCCGTCGGGAATTCCTGATTATAACGCAATTGTTGTTCTGATTGGAGTGTTAGCCACACTATCCTATTTTTATTTCAGCCGCGAACACAGCGGGGTCTTAGGCAAATCAGCCAAAGTCGGGATTTATTTCCTAATGATTTTCTTTGGGGCGACTTTCGGATATACCGTCATGTCCCGAATGTCTACATTCATAGGGCGCATGGAATTTCTCTTGACGGACTTTCTCCATTTAGTCGGATGACCTGCCCGCGATGCAAAGTGGCAATGAACGAGATGAAGCGTAGCTTCCACAAACAGCGCAAATGGGTCTGTAAAGCGTGCGGAAAAGTCCGCTTTCAGCGGCCAAAACAAATCAAAAAAACCGACTGAATATCGAAGTTATGCCGAAACAACCTCATACTTATGACGTTGCATAGACCGTGCAAACTATGCCGGATAAGATTCAAACTAATAATACGAGTGATTCGCAGCCTAAAGCCGACCGGCCAATTGGCTCTGTCCAAATCGGAACCTCAGGCTACAGCTTCGAAGACTGGCGCGGAAGCTTCTATCCTGATAAAATCGATAAGGGGAAAATGCTTGATTACTATGTTCAACATTTTCCCACTGTCGAAATAAACTCAACCTACTACGGAATCCCGCATCCGCGCGTGATGGCAAATCTGATAAAGAAAGCCCCTGATGGTTTTGATTCTCTTGCCAAGCTTCACCAGTCGTTTACCCATCGAAGATCTGACCTTGAAACCGACCGGAAATCTTTCAGCGAAGCGATATTGCCGCTTGTAGAAGCAGGGAAGCTCTCTGGACTCTTGGCGCAGTTCCCGTATTCATTCAAATACAGCGCCGATAATCTCGACTATACCTCTATTTGCAGGGAGGCCTTTCCTAATGTTCCTCTCTTCGTCGAATTCAGACATAATAGCTGGGTAAACCGGACAATGTATGAGAGATTAAAGGGAGAAGGCGTAGGATATGTCTGCGTCGATGAACCTCAGCTTGACGGATTGCTCAAACCTGACGTTTTTGCAACCACAGAGACCGGCTATATCAGACTCCATGGACGCAATGCAGAAAGCTGGTGGACCGGGGGAAGTCTTCGTTATGATTACCTGTATTCAAATGACGAGCTTCAGGAGTGGAACGCTAAAGTCAAGAGACTCACCGCCAAGGTGAACAAAGTCTATGTTCTATTCAATAACTGCCATCAGGGGAAAGCTGTCTCAAACGCCCGCCAATTTGTCGAAATGACAAAATATCTTTGAGAATAAATGTTTTGGTTGACGACGACTACCTTATATTGGTATCTGTATTCAATGATCTCTGAAAGGCCGAAATGACATACCTATCTCTCGAAAACGTTCGTAAGGTTTACGACGAAAAGGTCGCCGTGAACGATCTCTCTCTGCAAGTCCCAAAAGGCGTGATTTTGGGAATCATTGGCCCAAACGGCGCAGGAAAGACAACCACAATTCGGATGGTCATGAATATTACCGCTCCGGATTCCGGTTCGGTTCTCTTTGAGGGACGTAAGATAGATGAATCCTTTAAAAATCGCGTGGGCTACCTTCCCGAAGAACGGGGCCTCTATAAAAAGATGACCCTTGAAGAAATTATTCTCTATATGGCCCAACTCAAAGACTGTCCTCGAGCTGTCGCTCAAACTCGTATTGCTCCTTGGCTTGAGCGGATGGGACTGTCTGATTACCGCCTCAAGAAAGTTGAAGAGCTTTCCAAGGGAATGCAACAGAAACTGCAGTTTATCACCACGATCCTTCACGATCCCGATATTATTATTCTCGATGAATTATTCTCCGGACTTGATCCCGTCAATATGGAGCTTATGAAAGGTGTCGTTCAGGACTTGAAACGCTCAGGAAAGACCATCTTGTTCTCGACCCATGTTATGGAGCAGGCCGAGAAGCTGTGCGACCATATTTGTATGATATCGGGTGGGAACAAAGTCATTGATGGAACAATGGCTGAGGTGAAAGCCCGATTCGGGAAAAACTCAGTGCAAATCGTTATTGACGGAGATGGTTCATTTATCCGTACTTTGCCGGGAGTAAAATCAGTGATGGAGTTCGGCACGTATCACGAACTCAAACTGGTCGAAGGAGCCGACACACAGGTCATTCTTCGCTCACTTATCGAACGAGTCAATCTCTACCGGTTTGAAGTCGTTGAACCGTCTCTCTATGATATTTTCATCGACATGGCCAAAGTCAATCCAGCCGAGATGACTCAGGATGCGGTAGAAGCGAATGTCTAAGTTTTGGATAATCTTCAAAAGCGAATACGGACAAGTAGTCCGCAAGAAGAGCTTTATTGTCGGAATCTTCCTCACGCCCCTTCTCATGGCGACATTCACAATATTGCCAACTCTCCTGGCTGACACTAAAGCCACTGAGAGCGAAAAATTGGCTATCATTGATCAAGGTGGCCAAGGCGTAGGGAAGGCCTTTAGCGAAGGACTTAATGAATATAAGCTCGAGGATTCTGTCGGGGCCTACTATTCAGTCACAAATATATTCACCCTTGAATCGGGTGACAGCGAGGAATACCAAAGGCTTCGTGATTCTCTCGATGCAGAGATTAACGAGAAGAATATCTTGTATCTTCTGGTTGTCCGACCTGACGCTCACCTCAATGATAGTAACGTGTTCTTAGTTACCAACAGCGATAAAATAAAAAGCCTCAACCGATTCGAGCGCGTCCTCACAGACATCCTCTCATCCAAACGACTCTCTGAGTCAAATGTCAACATGCCTGTCGATTCAGTGCTCCACTTGACTCGTCAACTTGAACTTGGCCTGCAGGACACTCAGGGAGAATCCATTCCATTTTTTGTCAAATACATGGGCGCGATTGTTTTTGTTATGCTGACCTTCACCATGATTATCACCTACGGCCAGATGGTCATGCGCTCGGTCATCGAAGAGAAGAATTCGAGAATTATGGAAGTTCTTATCTCATCGGTCAGCCCATTTCAACTGATGTTTGGCAAATTGATGGGACTTGGCGCGGCGGCCTTTACACAAGTGCTCGTCTGGGTTTCTCTCGGAGCTCTTTTATTCGTCTCCCGTGGAATGTTGGGACTCAATATCGACTCTTCAATAGACCGATTGTTGTTTAATCCTGTAATAATATTCTTCTTTGTCGCGTTTCTGATTACCGGCTATATCATGTATTCATCGATATTTGCCCTAATAGGGTCGATAGTTAACACCGAAAAGGAAGCGCAGAACTTCATTTTCCCTATAACAATGTCGTTGATTCTGCCGATGATGGTAGCAATAGCCGTAATTCAGGAGCCGCATTCGGTACTCGCGATGACACTTGCTTTCATTCCCTTTTTCACACCAACAATGATGATTATGCGGATTATATTTATTGCGCCGACTGTCACTGAATACTCGCTCTTTTCAGGAATTGTAGGGGAGGCCCTCTTAGGCCTGATCTTAGTTATTCTCACCTCTATGGTTATTGTATGGCTCACTTCCCGAATATTCCGCGTCGGGATTCTCATGTACGGCAAGCGCCCAACGCTTCCTGAACTTGTAAAGTGGGTTAAGTATTAAACCTATGCATATTTCATTTATCCGACCGCTCTCATATCTCAAACTTCTGCTTTTATCGTGTTGCTTTACACTCTTCATGGCCGGCGGAACGTACTTTGTAGAACTCGACGGCGGCCAATTGCAGGCATCGGAGACAGCTGACACGCTTGCCAGCTATAAACTGAGCTTCGACACGGCCTGCAAACTTGATAAATTTGCTCCAAAAGTAAATAGCAAATCAGCGATACTTGTGGACTGGAACACTGGTAATGTGCTCTACGCCAAAGGTGCCGAGGAAACTAGGCCAATTGCTTCGATCTCAAAGCTCCTCTCTGCGATGGTAATTCTCGATAAAGGCACCGACCTCGCGCTCACTGAGGTTATCACAAAAGAAGATGCTCGCCGATCGTCGCGTTCAAGATTGCCCGTCGGCACCAAGCTCACCTTGAGAGATTTCCTCAACGCCTCGCTTCTGGTCTCTGATAACCGGGCGACCCGTGTTCTTGCCCGAGCCACATGCGGCTCAATCGATGCCTTCGCGATTGAAATGAACAAGAAGGCCAAAGAGCTTGGACTGACCCATTCTCTGTTTTTTGAGCCTACTGGACTTGATTCAAGGAATGTGTCTACAGCCCACGAAGTGGCAATGATTCTCTATCATGCTTCCAAATACAAACTCATCACATCGATCACTTCGAGCAAGTCGAGCAAGATTCGTCTGCTTAACCGCAAGAATCGCTTCATGACCCTCACTAATACAAATCGCCTGACCCTGTCCAAGATGAAAGTTCTTGCGGGAAAGACCGGCTACATCAACGAAGCCCAGCACTGCCTGGCGACTATTGTTCAGAACAGTAAAGGGGAGAAGCTCTCGCTTGTTGTGTTAGGTGTCCCGGGCGATAAGCTCAGGTTCCGCGAGGCTCGTAAGCTTGCGGAATGGGGCTTTAAATAGTCCTGAATCTTCTCAAGATATAATTTCCATCCAGTCGTAAACCAATGTCTCATCACGCCAGAGTGTTTGAGATATGTTTATTCTTTCACCTAACCCATAATAGGCAGCCTGTAAGGCGCCCCATGCGGTAACCCACCGCTGAGAACAACAGATCGTTGCGAACCGAAGAGGGTCTAACTGCCCTCAGAATCTAAGCATATTTAAAGGAGTAACGTCCCATAAGATATATTATGTTAACTAATGCGTCAACTATACAGAAATGCCTCTAATATCATGTTGCTTGTCACTTCACAACTATGTTTAGTAGCCTACTTGGGACATAGATTTTGCGGATGATTTCCTTGCCTAAGGTCTGACTCTTCACCTTTTCTGTGGCCATAGCAACCTGTTCTATCAATTCCTGGCCGGCGTTTGTGGGTACGGTCACTGAATCGCGGAGCTTCCCATTCACTTGAATCGCTATGACAATCGTCTCACCTACACTTGCATTCTGGTCAGCCACAGGCCAGTTCGATTTGAAAATTGAAGTGGTAAAGCCAAACGATGCCCACATCTCTTCCGCCATATGGGGCGCAAGCGGCGCTATGAGTTGAACGGCTTTTAGGATAACCGAGTCATTCAACTTGTCGGTTGGAATAACATTTGGATCGTAGTCACGAATCAGCTCCATAAGGGCCGAGACGACGGTGTTAAACTGCAGACGTTCAGAATCATCGGTAATTTTTTTAATAGTCTGATTAAGCCTGATATAGATTTCTTTCTCGGCTTCGCTCAAATCCGCGAGATTAAAGCGTTGCTTTAAGTCCGGATTACTCCGGCGATACATATCCTTCAGTGGATAAAACTTCGAGAGCACAAACTTCTCTACACCAGTCAACGAATCACTGCTCCACAACACAGGCATCTCCGACGGAGCAGTGAAAAACATTCCGAGCCTCGTAATATCGACCCCGCGCGACTCCATAAGCGCAATCGGAGAAACGACATTCCCTTTTGATTTAGACATGACCTCACCTTTTGAGTCGGCAACCATTCCATGGTTAAAAAAGCGTGTGGCAGGCTCAGAAAAGCTCAAAAGACCGAGATCATGCAGAAACTTGGTGAAAAAGCGGAAATAGATGAGATGGCCAGTTGCATGAGTAATCCCACCCACATAGAGATCAATAGGCATCCACGATTTGGCTTTTTCGGCATTTACCGGAGATTTATCGTTATTGGGATCCATATAACGAAGATGATACCAGGACGAACAGGTGAATGTGTCCATCGTGTCCGAGTCCCGTTCAGCCGGGCCACCGCATTTGGGGCACGTTGTATTTATATACTCCGGGACATCGGCAAGCGGCGAGCGTCCTTTTGGCATGAAGTTATCCACTTTGGGAAGAATCACGGGAAGCTGGTCATCTGGAACGGGAATCTCTCCGCATTTTGGGCAGTGAATTATTGGTATCGGGCAACCCCAGTAACGCTGGCGTGAAACCGACCAGTCTTTTAGCTTATAATTAACCCTAATCCGCCCGATAACTTTGGACTCGGCAAAGCTATTTACCGCCGCTATAGCTGTCTCGCCGGACAATCGGTTAAAGTTGCCGGAATTGACCATTGCACCATAATCGGTAAAAACCGTTGATGGCGATTCGAGACTTTCTCCAGTAGATGCTGGACCTTGAAGTACTACTTTAATCCCAAGATTGTACTTTGTTGCAAATGAGAAATCCCGTTCGTCATGCGCCGGAACAGCCATGACTGCGCCGGTTCCGTAACCGGCCAGAACATAATCGGCAACCCAAATCGGGATTTTCTCTCCGCTGAATGGATTGACCGCATACAGCCCGGTAAATACTCCGTCCTTTTCCCTGTTGGCAGCAACGCGTTCGATATCAGTTCGGCCAGCCGACTTTTTGATATAATCTTCAACTAATACTTTATATTCACCGGCTAATTGCATGCGGGACAAACTCTCAGACTCCGGCGCAATTGCCAGATATGTAACTCCATATACCGTATCCGGGCGGGTTGTAAAGATTGGTATCTTCTCCCCTGTTGATTCAACTTTAAAATCGATTTCAAGTCCGTGCGACCGTCCAATCCATTCCCGCTGCATAGTTTTCACATTTTCAGGCCAACCGGGCAGTGTGTCCAAATCATCAATAAGCCTGTCAGCATACTCGGTTATTTTGAAATACCACTGAATCTGGACCTTCTTTTCGACAAGACTTCCGCAACGCTCGCATTTGCCGTCTTTAACTTGCTCATTAGCAAGCACGGTCTTGTCTTCGGGACACCAATTGACAAAACCGCGCTTTCTGTAAGCCAATCCCTTTTTAAAGAGCTGAATGAAGATCCACTGCGTCCATTTATAGTACTCCGGGTCGCAAGAGGCTACTTCCCGCGACCAGTCGTATGATATTCCCACTTTTTTGAGGGTATCTCGCGACACTTTAATGTTGCTGTACGTCCAATCCGCAGGATGAATGTTGCGCTGAATTGCCGCCCGTTCTGCAGGAAGTCCAAAGGCATCCCAGCCAAGCGGGTGAAGAACATCTTTGCCAAGCATCATTTGCCTTCGAGCGACAGCATCGCCGATTATATAATTGCGGAAATGACCCATATGGATGTCACCCGACGGATAGGGCCACATGACCAGCATATAAAACTTCTCAGCCGGTCGGGCGATTTCTGGCGCTTGGAATGTCCGATTCTCTTCCCAATACGTTTGCCATTTGGCTTCGATTGATTCAAAATCGTATTTCCGGGCGGGTTTTTCGGTCTGTGGCTGTTCTTTTGGAGTTTCCATAACTGGAATTATAGTAAAGAAAATTTGCAGGACAGGCAAGAAGTTTGGCGTGTCAATCGATCGGCTTGAATCCACGCAGACGGTGTAATAAAATTGTTCCGCCGGAGAGTTTGTTCGTCACCAGCGCCTTTGCTCGTTCCAGATGATATGGCAAGCCGTCCCCGAATTTGCAATCAATCGTGTAATTGGTGTCGTAGCTATAAATCGGAAATCGCCCTCTGGATAGTGAGGTATCGTTACTCATCGGAAATTGCATTCCGAAACCGCTCGTAAAACTAGCTTCTTCAACAAATTCGAGCACCCGACTATCAAATCGACCAAATGGATAACTGATAGTTTGGACCTCCCGGCCGGTAATATCCTCAAGTATTGCTTTTGAACAGTACAGCTCGTCTCGAAGCCTGTCGTTAGAGAGAGTTCTGAGGTCACAGTGAGTATGCCCGTGAGAGCCAAAATTGACACCTTGAGAACTCAGCGTCATAATCGCTTCTTTTCCGAGGTGCGGGGTGGGCGCGAAATGAAAGCTGTAATCCCAACGGTTGCTCTTTCCAATCAGCGCAGTGGGGATGAATATAGTCGGTCTGATTCCGAATTCCTCTATAAACGTCGGCAGAATGTCTTGAAGATGAGCATAGCCATCATCGAAAGTCAGCGCAATCTCATTGATTTTTGCCGTATTGTGGGCCTGAAATAAAGAAGCGAAGATCCATCCTTCGCTCCGCAATGTGCTCAATAATTTTATAAGCCGCTTCGGTGAGAAATTGGTGACTCCATAGCTGAACGACGGAATCAGCTTATGAAAGGCCAGTACATGCGGCATACTTGCAGCGCTTCGTTTGCTTAAGCGACGTGGGCAAGCGCCTGTTTGTCGGCCGGGCCAAGCACCGCGACGGCCATTTTAGAATCGTCAAAAAGTCGGTTGGCCAATTCAAGTACCTGACTCGGGGTCACACGATCGATCTCTTTGAGTGTCTCAGATAAGGGTTGGAAGCGTCCCAAGAGAAGTTCGAGGCGGGCGATTCGGTTCATGCGGTTTGAGGTTGATTCCAGTGACAGCGTCAATTGACCTTTAATCTGCGCTTTTACAGGGTCGAGCTTTTCAGCCGTAAGCTTGGTGCGTTTCATGCGCCGACATTCGGCCAGAACGATGTCGCTTGCTTGTTGCAAGTGGTCGACGTCAGTACCGAGGTAAGCGCCGAAGATTCCCGTATCTCGTTGGAAATCATGAAAAGTATAGACAGAATATGCCAATCCCTTTTCCTCACGGACTTTCTGAAAAAGAACTGAGGACATTCCGCCGCCAAGATAGGCATTTAACGCAAGCGCCGTCATGCGGTCTTTTGATCCATAGCTTACGCCCGGAAATCCAAGACAAAAATGGGTCTGGTTGTTTGTGCTTGAGGTTATGCTGATATTTTTCTCAAGAGATCTTTTTGCGGCTACCGGCGCTGCCGCAACACCCATGGGAAAGCTGAATTTATCCCGAACCAATTTCACGAGCCGGCGATGAGAAATCGAACCGCTGGCTGCGACAACAATTGAGCCCGAACGATAGTGGCGCTGAACATATTCAAGCATAGTCGCACGATTGAAGCTCATTATGTTTTCCTTGGGGCCGAGAATCGGAGCTCCAAGGGGATGGTCCCCCCAATATGTCTTGGCAAATAGGTCATGGATCTGGTCCGATGGATTGTCGATTGATTCTTTTATCTCTTCGCAAATGACCAAACGCTCACGGTCCAAATTGATCTTGGTATAGGTCGAGCAGCAGGTGATATCAGCGAGGACATCAATGGCCTCGTCGAGATATTCATCAAGCACACGAGCGGTATAGCACGTCTGCTCGCGAGAGGTGAAGGCGTTCAGTCCGCCGCCAATGGATTCAAGCGAATAGGCAATCTGTTTGGCGGTGCGCCTTTTGGTTCCTTTAAAGAGCATATGCTCGATAAAATGAGATATCCCGTTTTCTTCACGAGTCTCGTTTCGAGAACCCACCTCTACCCACACGCCAATTGAAATCGACCGAACGGAGGGGATTTCCTCTGTGACTATACGCAATCCATCACTTAATGTCGTCTTTTGAAAGAGACCGCCACCAATAGCGGCTGTTCTAATCGCCATATCTGATTCCCACTTTTATTGCTGTTGCTCGACAAGGAGGGCTCTTCGTGAAAGTCGGATTTTACCATCATTGTCGATGTTTATTACTTTTACATCGATTCTATCCCCGACCTTGACAACGTCTTCTACCCTGCCCACACGCTTCACATCCAGCTCTGAAATATGAACCAAGCCATCTGTTCCTGGGAATATCTCCACAAAGGCGCCGAAATCTGCCACACGGCGGACTGTGCCATTGTAAACGCGTCCCATTTCAGCTTCGGCGGTAATCTCCATCACACGGGCAAGAGCCGCGCGTCCGGCATCGGCATCGACTGATGCAATAAGCACTGTGCCGTCATCATTGATGTCAATTTTCGCGCCCGTTTCCTCGACAATTCCACGAATGATTTTGCCGCCAGGGCCAATCAACTCGCCAATCTTGGAAGGATTAATTTTGACGGTGATAATCCTTGGGGCAAACTCTGAGAGTTGATCGCGATGTTTCGGTAGAGCGGCATTCATGACTTCAAGTATCTTCAGTCTCGCCGTGCGTGCCTTGTCGAGCGCAACTCGCATTGTTTCAATATCCAGCCCGTCGATTTTAATATCCATCTGGATTGCAGTCACACCATTAGCCGTTCCGGCAACTTTGAAGTCCATATCGCCAAAATGATCCTCATCGCCGAGGATGTCGGTCAGAATGGCGACTTTGCCATCACCTTTGATCAGACCCATTGCAATACCGGCAACCGCAGTCTTGATGGGAATACCCGCATCCATCATTGAGAGCGAGCCGCCGCATACCGTAGCCATGGAGGATGAACCATTGGATTCCATGATATCCGAGACAACGCGAACCGTATACGGAAAGTTCGTCTCGCTGGGTATCACAGGAATCAAGGCGCGCTCGGCAAGTGCGCCATGGCCGATTTCTCTGCGGCTTGTGCCGCGAAGCGGTTTGGTTTCTCCGGTGCTGAACGGCGGGAAATTGTAGTGGAGCATGTAGCTTTTGGTCGATTCACCCTCGAGTTCATCAAGCCGTTGCTCGTCAACCTTTGTTCCCAAGGTCACAGCAACAAGTGCCTGCGTTTGACCGCGGGTGAAAAGCGAAGAGCCGTGGGCGCGAGGAAGAACACCGGTCTCGCAGCTAATCTCACGAATGTCATCGGGCTTGCGACCGTCGATTCTCACATTGTCTTTGAGAATCATATTACGCATGGAAAGAGAATCAAGATCATGAAGAATTGTCTTCGCCTTGCTACCCATGTCGGGGAACTCATCTTTCAGTTTTGTAACAATTGATTTATCGAACTCTTTCTTTTTCGTCCGACGCGTGTCCTTATCAGAGATTTTATTGAGGTTGTCATACTCATTTCCGACGAGCGAAGTCACTTTGGCTGTCAGCTCAGGATTTGTAGCAACAGGAGTGTAGGTAAATTTCGGCTTGCCGGCTTTTGAACGAAGCTCATCGATTTTGGCAACTATGGTTTTGATATGCTCATGCCCAAACAGAAGCGCATTGATGATATCCTCTTCTGATATCTCATGACCGCCGCCTTCAACCATCGTGATGTCGTTCGCCGAGCCAGCCATAGTGATTGAAATATCGCTCTCTTCCATTTGCTGAATTGTCGGATTGACAACAAATTCGCCATCGATTTTGCCGACTCTGCAGCCAGCGATCGTTTTCAATGCGGGGACATCGGAAACTGCGATTGCTGCGGCGGTGCCTATCAGCGCAAGGATATCGGTGTCATTCTTCTGATCGTGAGAAACGACATAACTGATGCACTGTGTCTCTCCAAGAAAATCATCAGGAAAGAGCGGCCGTATGGGCCGGTCGATAATACGCGAGGAGAGGATTTCCTTTTCGGTGGGACGTCCTTCTCGTTTGAAGAACCCGCCCGGAATCTTTCCGGCGGCATACGATTTTTCTTTGTATTCAACAGTAAGAGGGAAAAAGTCAAATCCCTCTTTCGGCTCTGTTCCGGAGCAGACAGTGGCAACTACCATTGAGTCTCCGTACCGGACAGTTACCGCACCGTTTGCCTGTTTGGCAATTCGGCCGGTTTCGATGATCATGCGGCGTCCACCGAGATCAAATTCTACAGTATGAACCATTCACAACTTCCTTTTCTATTTAGCGACGTAGCCCCAACTGAACCAGCATATCGCGATAACTTTCGATATCGCGGCTCTTAAGATAATCAAGCAGGCGGCGTCTTTGACCGACCAGCTTGAGCAGCCCATGGCGGCTGTGAAAATCCTTCTTATGTACCTGCATGTGACCCGTTAAATGATTTATCCGTTCAGTCAGCAGGGAAATTTGCACTTCGGGTGATCCGGTATCTTTCTCGTGCAAACGGTGTTCTGCCATAAGCGCAGCTTTGCGCTCCTTTGTTACTGGCATGTCGTTTCTCCTTTACTTATTATTTCCAAAACATGTTTCTTATCTAATTCAATTTGAGCAATCAGAGCTTCGGTGGACTCGAATTTACGGCTCTCCCGAATATAATACATGGGACAGACAGTAATTATGGAATAATATATGTCCTTATCAAAATCAAAAAGATTTGCTTCAACCGTCACTCCGGAGACGGGATTTAAATGATTTTGCCCGATAAAGAGCATTCCGTGCTTTTCCTCCCCTTCAACAAGGGCTTTGCATGCATACACGCCTTCTTTGGGCAGTAGTTTCCGATCATGACAGCGGACATTTGCCGTCGGGTATCCCAACTTTCGTCCCATCCCAATTCCTCGCTCGACGGCGCCGGTGATGGCATAGGGATGGCCAAGCATTGTCAAAGCGTCTTCCAGATGACCATCCATAAGCGACGAGCGAATCCGAGAGGAAGAAATAGGTTTGCCGCTAAACAGGACAGGCTCTACGACCTCAACTTCGAAGCCAAACTCCCGGCCAAGTCTCTGCATCTCCGGAATCGTGCCCCCTCTGTTCCTTCCAATGAAGTGATTGAATCCAACAATCAGGCGTTTGGTCTTGAGCTGAGCGACCAATATCTCCCGAGCAAAATCTTCATGTGTCAAATTCTTCACAGTTTCGGTAAACTCTATTACAATCATGCGTCCGGAAACAGAATCACCCATAAAGTTCTCTTTTTCTGTTGGAGAAGTCAAGAGGCGAGGCGCTTTGTCCGGGACAAGAAGCTCCAAAGGGTGATTTAAAAATGTCAGTACAACCGACTCAAGATCTTCACTTTGCTCGGATTCCCTAAGCCGGTTGAGGATGGCCTGATGTCCTCCGTGGACTCCATCAAATACGCCAATCGTCACAACCGAGCCATGTTTTTTGCTTTTGCCGATATTATTCAAGCCGTGGACGACTTTCAAGCTCATGATAGCACCCGCTCGTAGCTGAGGATGGCGTTTGTCGTGCCAGGCAGGCGCATCAAGTCCTCTGACGAATAGTTGGCTTTGGCCACAGCCAAAGCCTTTCCGGACTGGCTCTGAAGCAGTATTCGTTCGCCGGTACTGAATACGCAATTTATTTCGGCTATGTCCTGGGGCAGAGGCACCACGCCGTTCGCCACACGGGAGAGAAACGTGTCATGGATTGTAATTGCGCCGAAATGCAGAACATCTTCTGCAGACAGAAGTCGACCTTGGAGTAACTTATCCTGATGGAGGGCTCTAATTTCTGAAAGATTCACCGATTTCGAGAGGGAAAGCATTCCCACATGACTGCGTTTTAGGCCTGAGAGATATGCGCCACATCCGAGCTTTTCACCAATATCCACTGCCAACGATCGGATATATGTCCCCTTTGAGCACCTTACGAAAATAAAAAGACGATTCTCTTCGTGTCCCAGAAGCTGAAGCTTGTGAATACAGACCTGCCGAGACGGCCTTTCGACCGTTTCGCCCCGTCTGGCCGACTTGTAAAGCCGTTCCCCGTCGACTCTGACTGCCGAGTAAAGAGGAACCTGCTGCGTGATCTCGCCTCTAAACGACCCTAATACTTCGCTTATTTGGTATGGTGTAATATGTGAAATATCCAGTGATGTTTCATTGGGAGAAACACCTTCTGCGTCGCCTGTTTCTGATCGGATACCCAAGGTTATTTCGGCCTCATAACACTTATCGCAGTCTGAAATGAATTGGCTCAGACGGGTCGAACGACCCAAGCAAAGAACAAGAAGGCCCTCTGCCAGGGGATCCAATGTGCCAGTGTGACCGATTGATCTCTGTTTTATTGCGCGTCGAACCATCACCACCGCATCGTGGCTTGAGATTCCACGCAGCTTATTAAGAAGAAGCACTCCGTCGTATTGCTCACTCATGAGGGCTGAATTGCTCCTGAAGGTGAGTGAGGATTTCCAATTTTGCTTCTTCTATCGATTTCGGGAGAAGGCAACCGGCGGCATTGAAATGCCCCCCTCCGCCATAAATTGCAGCTATAATTGAGGCATTGACATGATCTTTTGTTCTCAGAGACACCTTGGTATGGGATTTGTCTACCTCTTTGAAAAGCGCGCCAGCTTCGACTCCCTGAGAATAGAGTGTGTAATCCACAAGGCCGTCAGACTCAGACTCCTGTGCCCCGTTTTTTTTGAGCATTTCTTTTGTCAGGCTGAGAAAGCATGCCTTTCCCTGGGCATGAAATTCGAGGCTCTGCAGAACCACGGCGAGGAGCTTTGTCCATGACTGGGGGGTGTTATAGTATATCTGGTCACAAATATGTCTTGGATTCGCACCGCATCGTACAAGTTCAGCGGCAACTTCAAATGTTCGTGCCGAAGTTGTGCCATAGCGAAAACGGCCGGAATCTGTCAAAACGGCAGTATAGAGATGCTCGGCCACAGATTGCGGAATCCGATAGCCAGTCTGCGCAAAATATTCAAACATCATCTGCCCGACTGACGATGCAGAGACATCCAGCCAATTAATGTGGCCGTAATGGTTATTGTCTCGATGGTGATCTATATTTATGATAGTGTCTGACTGAGCGAGATAGTGTGCGCTATTCCCGGCTCGGTCAATGACCGGACATTCAAGAACTAATGCGACATCAAAACGTTGTGTTTTGTCCAATGTGTCGGCCCGAACTATCTTTTCGATTTCCGGCAAAAAGTGATATTTCACTGGAATATTGGAATCATGCGTCATGACGACGGTCTTGCCAATTTCGGTCAGATAATGACCACAAGCCAGTTGCGTCCCAAGCGCGTCACCGTCGGGGTCAATATGGGAGACGACCAAAACCGTCGATGCGCTGGCAATGCGATCATGGATTTCATCGATCTTGGCGACGGCTTCCGATATGAGTGCTTCAGGGTTTACGTTTGTCATTAACTTCATTCAATAACCGTTCAATTTTTAAACCGGCCTCTGTCGAAGGATCGAATTTGAAGAGGAGTTCGGGAATGTGGCGGATGCTCAGATTCTTTCCGATTTGGCCCCGGAGCCTGCGAGCTTCGCGAAAAAAGAAATTATCAATTAAAATACGCGACTCTTCGCTTCCCAAAAACGAATAAGAAACCTTGGCATGCCGAAGGTCTCTGGAAAGCTGGACAGCAGTTATCGTGACCATTCCATAACCGAAATCTTTCAACTCGTTTTCAAGTAAGATTGAAAGATCCCGGCGAATCTGTTCACCTAAGCGGTCTGAACGCTGAAATTGTTTCATAATATGATTGCCTCCGTTTAGAGTAAGAGACGGTGTGAGATCAGGATGTGGAATTAAATCCGGCAAACTCGATAGCTCGCCCATACCTGCCAACTGACATACGCGCGGCATATTGAAGAAAAGGCTTTGCAATGTATCAATATGCGGAAACATAGATCAACTAAGCGTTCGAGCTGTCTCGACAAGCTCTATCGCTTCTATAATATCTCCAACTTTCAAATCGTTATAATTCTCGATCCCTATTCCGCATTCAAAGCCTTCCTTGACTTCGCGCGCATCATCTTTGAACCTTCTGAGCGATCCAACCATACCGGAATAGATAATTTTACCATCTCGAAGTAGACGCACACGGTCTTTGCGGTTCATGCGGCCTTCTTTGACATAGCATCCGGCGATGACGCCGATTTTCGGCACTTTAAAGAGGTCGCGCACTTCAGCCATACCGACAAAACGCTCGGAGACTGTCGGAGATAGAAGTCCCTCAAGGGCTTTTCTTACATCGTCCTCAGCTTCGTAAATGATATTGTACTGGCGAATATCCACCTTCTCGCGTCGGGCAACTTCGCGGGCGCGAGGGTCGGGAGCGACATGGAATCCGATAATAATGGCATCCGAAGCCGCAGCAAGCAGAACGTCCGATTCAGTTATCGCACCTACCCCCCGGTGAATGATTTTTGTGGCAACTTCAGTTGTCGAAATCTTTCCGAGTGTGTCGGCAAGGACTTCGACCGAACCATCGACGTCCCCTTTAATAATAAGTTTAACTTCCTTGATTTGCCCTTCCTGAATTCGGTCGAAAACCTTTTCCAGTGATACAGGGGCCGAAGGACGGCGGAACTCATATTCGCGCTTCAACTGGCCTCGTTTGAGTGTGATTTCTTTGGCTTCCTGATCATCGCGAACACCCAGGAAGCTATCGCCAGCCTGGGGAACACCGGAAAGTCCAGTTATCTGCACTGGGGTGGAAGGACCAACCACCTGAAGGGACTGGTCTTTGTCATTGACAATTGTTCGCACACGCCCACTATAAATACCGGCAACGATAGGATCTCCGATTCGGCAAATACCTCTTTGGATCAGAACAGTCGCAACTGGTCCCCGTCCTCTTTCGAGCTTGGCATCGACAATTGCACCTTGAGCGCGAATCGATGGGTCTGCCTTGAGCTCCATAAGCTCGGCTTGAAGCAGGATCATATCGAGAAGCCTATCTACACCCTGACCCGATTTGGCGGAAATCTCAACCATGATCGTCTTTCCACCCCAGTCTTCAGCGAGAAGATTAAGCTCGGCAAGTTGGCGTCGTACATTTTCCGCATTGGCTTGCGGCTTATCAATTTTGCTCAAGGCAACGATAATAGGCACGCTGCCTGCTCGAGCATGGTCAATAGCTTCGACGGTCTGAGGGCGAACACCTTCATCTGCGGCTACAACTAATACGACAAGATCGGTCAGCTGTGTTCCTCTGGCGCGCATCGCGGTAAAGGCCTCGTGACCGGGGGTATCAAGAAATACAATTCGTTCATCACCGTGAGAAACTTCATACGCGCCGATATGCTGTGTAATTGCGCCGGCTTCGCCCGCGACAACATTCGATTTGCGGATGTAATCGAGTAGCGAAGTTTTTCCATGATCGACGTGCCCCATAATCGTCACGACAGGTGCGCGGACGGTAAGCTCTTCTTCCCGCTCGGCTTCGCGCGAGGATTCTCCAATTTCGGCAAGTTGTTTGGTTTGAAAACCAAACTCAGAGGCGACCATGCTGATGGTATCCATATCCAGCCGCTGATTGATAGTTGCCATGGAGCCCATCGAGAATAGTTTCCCGACAACTTCGACTGCCTTCACATCCATCAACTTTGCGAGTTCGGCGACCGACATATACTCGCTGACTTCAATTATGTTTTCGTCAGCAATTTCAACACCACCCTCTTCTCCATCACGTCGGAATCTCTTTTTGCCCTTGGCGACGCCAAGGGTGGCCATTGTCGCTTTGAAACTTTTTGCGACTTCGCTCTGATCTACTTCGCGCCGGTCTTTCTTCTTACGACGGTCTTTTTTCTTCTGCTTCTTTTCGATTTTGCGCATGATACCGGTAACTTCGGTGTTGACCTTGGCGACTTTGATACCGCCAATCGACGTGTTATCAGAAGATTGTGATGATTGAGTAGGCGGAGGCGGCTGATGATGCTGCTGTTGCTGTGATGGCGGCCTGACACGCGAGGCCTGAATTTTATGTTCCATCTCTTTTTTCGCTACAAGACGCTCCTGAGCGAATTTTATGTTTACACCAGCAATCATTTCCGGAGTTGCGAATGACATATGGGATTTTGGTTCAAATTTTAAATTTCGCAGAATCGTCACCATGGCATTCGAAGATATTTTATAATCTTTCGCCAGCTCATGAATTCGTTTTGGTTTTGAAGCCATCGCTCATCACCTCCTCTATACTGTAAATAGATGTACCGTCAGAAAGACTAAAATTACTATTCATCAGCTCTTTTTCTGTTCGTCGTCGACATTATCCGAGGCCGGCGGGGGTACTTCCATTTTCGCGTCTTCTTTTGCCTCTAGATCGGCGTCACTTTCAAAGAGATCGTCGCCAAGGGTTTTATCACCCTTGCTCTTGGCTGTTTGCGTCTCCGCGCTCTTTTTGACCTTTTCAATTTTCTTGTGCGTCTTTTCAAGTTCTTCTATTGTTGCCTTGGCGCGCTCAAGCAGAGTTTCCGCGGTCTTCTGGCCGATACCTTCAATCTTCACCAATGTTTCAATCGGGGTCGCGGCGAGACGCTGGATGCTGCTGATATCGGCTTCGATCAATCGATCCCGGATCTTTTCGCCGACTCCTTCAAGCTGTCCCACAGGCATAAGCATTTCAGCTTCGCGTTTACGGACATCGTTATGCTCGGACTCAGAAAGTATGTTGACTTTCCAGCCTGTCAGCTTTGAGGCAAGTCGGGCATTCTGGCCGTTGCGACCAATAGCAAGTGAAAGTTTGTCGTCTTCGACGACCACTGTCATCTTCTGTTCAAGTTCATAGGTTTCTATTGAGGTAACTTTCGCAGGCGCGAGGGCCCGTGTGACAAATACCTCAGGATTTGATGAGTATGGCACAATATCAATTCGCTCGTTATTAAGCTCGCGTACTATAGCCTGAACACGCACGCCTTTGATGCCCACGCAGGCGCCAACCGGATCGATTCGGTCATCTGATGAATACACCGCGATCTTTGCCCGTTCACCTGGTTCGCGGGCAATAGCCCGAAGCTCAATGATCTTTTCGTAAATTTCCGGCACCTCCATCGCAAAAAGCGCGCGGAGAAATTCATTGTTCACACGAGAGAGGGTTATCTGTGGGCCGCGCGGCGTTTTCTGAACGTCCTGGATATATGCCCGGATACGATCCCCTTGGCGAAACTTTTCTCTCGGTATTTGCTCGCGAATAGGCATGAACCCCTCGCCGCGTCCGAGATTGACGATAATATTTCCCTTTTCGATATGCTGAACAACTCCGGATACAAGGGTTCCGACTTTGTCAATATATTCTCCGTAGATTCTCTCATGTTCTGCATCGCGAATTTTCTGAGTCAATATCTGCTTGGCCGAAGCGATTGCATTTCGCCCAAACTCGGCTTCGTAATCAAGATAGATATCGAGCTCGTCCCCCTCCTCGGCTTCCTTGTCTATTTCTTTGGCATCTTTCAATCCAATTTCCAAATTCGGATCAGTCACACTCGACACCACTTTCTTGGTGGCCATCATGAACAGTTCATTGGCTTTTCTATCAAACCGAAATGAGATGTTGTCGGAGTGCGCATATTTTTTCTTAGCCGCAGCGAGCAAACTGCTTTCAAGCGTCTCGACGACAGAATCAAAGTCAATGTTCTTCTCACGCGCGATAAGTGTCATTGCCTCGAGCATATCAAATGCCATTCAATCACTCTCCATTAAAAAACTATTTTAGCTCGGCTGATTTCTAATATCTGACAGGAAATCATGCCTGACTCATTCTCAAAGCCAACCGACAGATCGTCGGCGGATATTATACGGGCGGTTATCGCTTTCCTTGTGGTATCAGCAAATTCAACCGTTACAGTCTCGCCTATCCGGTACCGAAAATCCATAGAGTTTGTCAATGGCCGATCCAGACCGGGGGATGAGACTTCAAGGGTGTAGCCTTGGTCGAAAAGATCAGTAGAATCGATGGCATCGCCGACAAGGCGCGATACATGGGTACACTTCTCAAGCGATACCCCTCCCTCGCAATACACAAACAATCGTACTGTGGCATGGTTCCGGTATTGTGAAAACGACATATCGGCCAACTCACAACCGTGCTCCGCCAAAGGCTGTTGAACCAATACCTGAATCCTCTCTTTTAACTTTTCTGACATCTCCAGCAATCCAAAAACAAATGGAGTGGGCGCGGCCCACTCCAAGAACCTGTTATAATAGGGTTTAAGTTCTTACCACGCAACTAAATTATACCTTAATTGAGCTCATCCGACAGTTTTTTGACGGCTTGAACGATATTTTCAACCAAAACAAGCGTAACATTCGCCTGACTTCGTGCTTTTAACTCCACATGACCATCTTTCAACGACTTATCTCCTATCACGATTCGGATGGGCAATCCGATAAGATCGGCATCGTTTAATTTTACTCCGGCCCGGTCATTTCGGTCATCGAGCAGGACATCAATGCCCGCATCGATCAAATCTTTATAAATCCGCTCAGCGGCCTCTTTTTGAGGCTCCTTTTCTATGTTAAGAGGGATAAGTTCAACCAGATAGGGTGCAATGTTTTTAGGCCAAATTATCCCTTTATCATCAGAGTATTTTTCGAGCGCCGCCTGAGGCGTCCGAGTGATTCCTATTCCGTATGAGCCCATGAGCATCGGTTGCTCTTTGCCTTCAGCGTCAAGGAATTTTGCTTCGAGAGCAGATGAATATTTAGTCCCGAGCATGAAGGTATTGCCGACCTCAATCCCTCGTCGAACCGTCAATGTCCCGCCGCAATTGGGACACATATCTCCGGCATTGGCCTTGGAGATGTCTTGCACTTTGGTGGCAGCGAAATCACGCTCGATGTTGGCGTTGACAATGTGATGCTCACTCTTGTTCGCGCCAACAACAAAATTTTTCATCCTGACTATCATCGGGTCAACATAGAGCGGTATATTTTTGAGTCCAACCGGACCGGAGAAACCAACCGGCGAACCGGTATGTAGTTCAACCTGAGTGGGATTGGCCATTTCAAGTTCAATCGCGCCCGCTACATTTTTTAGTTTGACCTCATTGAGTTCCCTGTCACCCCGAACCAGAGCCGCTATCGGTTTGCCATCGGCCATATAAATGAGTGTCTTCACAAGCTGTGACGATCGAACTTTAAGGAATGCCGCGACTTGTTCGATTGTCGATGCACCGGGAGTGTGAACGGTTTCCTTTTCATTGAGGATTGAATCCTGATCAGCGAGACGGGATAGGCCAAACATTGCTTTCTCCACATTCGCCGCATAGCTGCATGTCGGGCATGATATGATGACTTCTTCACCCGCACTTGTATCGACAAGGAGCATGAACTCATGGGCCAGCTTCCCACCCATCGCTCCGGTGTCCGATTCAACTTTGAGTACATCAAGCCCGGCGCGCTTGAAGATGGAGAAATAGGCATCGACCATTTTCTGATACGATTTGTTAAACGACGTATCGTCGGCATCGAAGGTATACGCGTCTTTCATAAGAAATTCTCTGCCACGCATGAGGCCAAAGCGCGGACGAATCTCATCTCGAAACTTGACTTGTATCTGATAGAGATTTAACGGAAGCTGCTTGTAGCTTTTCACTTCGCCTGCAACCAAATCGGTAACAGTCTCTTCGTGTGTGCCGCACAGGACCATATCATGCTGATGGCGGTCTTTCAGACGCATCTGCTCTTTGCCAATAGAATTGTACCGCCCCGAGCGCTGCCAGAGTTCAGCAGGACAGAGGACCGACATTGTTATCTCCAAACCGCCGGCTTTATTCATCTCCTCGCGCACGATTGAGCTGAACTTATCGATGACCCGCTGCATAAGCGGCAGATAAATATAGATTCCTGCGGCGAGTTTACGAATATAGCCGCCGCGAAGAAGCAGTTGGTGGGAAATCAACTCGGCGTCGGTTTGTTTCTCTCTTAAAGTCGGTATATATGTGTGCGACCAGCGCATGTCACATCCTTTACTTTTAACAGTTGCGAGCTGCATCCGGTGCGCTCGTTCAATCCTCAGGCTAAAATGAGAATTAGATTGAAGTTTATAAAATAGCTCACAATGTGAAGATAAATCAAATGAAAATTTGACTGATTAAAAACTAAGGGAGTTCATACGAGGAAATATCCCGCGTTTTTGCTCGGTTCAGACCCACCAGGTAACTAAGACGCCGACCCAAATAATACCTGTTGCGACGAAACCGACCGACCGCCCATTACCGACAAAGAGGGCAAGCGCGGAATATAGAAGAGCGATTCCAAGTTTAGCCGTGGTCTTCATCATGGGATGATAGTCAACGGCGTCGGCCACGAGAATCAATCCGGCAATAAGCAAAGCCAAATAAACCAGCCAGTACGGTTGTATTGGGACAGCTTTAGTCTTTGTTTTGTCATTTGCCATCATTGAACTCTTTGAGAAAAGTCTCGATCCCTCTCACTACAGCACCGGCTGCTTTTTTGCGAAAGTCATCGGTCTTAAGCATTGCTTCCTGGTCAGGGATAATCATGAAGGCGCATTCGACCAGCACAGCCGGAAACTGTGTGGGACGATTCACCGCGAGGTTGCCATAGAAGAGCCCGTAATCTGGAGATTTTGTCGCTTTAAGCAGTTCCGTCTGGATTGCTTTGGCAAGGTTTATCGAATGCGGATGGTAATAATATGTCGAGACGCCGTTATTCGTTATCGGATTAATGCCGTCGGGAAGAGCGTTATTGTGTATGGAGACAAACAAATCGGCATTGTTCGCTCTTGCGATGGCGGGACGGTCAGCCAGGGCCACATGGCTGGTATCAGAACGAGTCATGATTACATTAGCCCCTTTTTGTTTGAGCATCTTTGCCAGTATCAGGGAAATGCCAAGATTTGCATCGGCTTCAGTATATCCAGTGGGGCCAATCGAACCCGGGTCAGAGGAATGTCCCGGATCAACGATTATTGTTTTGCCGCGAATTGACTTGGTGTTTTTCGGGGGCTTATGGAGGACAAATGAAAACTTGCTTCCATTGTAATAGCCATCGTAGCCCCATACGTCCTGAGATATGTTCAAATCAAGCTGATACAAATTCGGTTCAGGCTGTGACCATTGGGCGCTCTCGACCAAACTGTCACCGAAATCATATCGTATCCAGTCGGTGTTACTGGTAACACCGAATATTTGAATGCGAATTGACCGCGAGTCGAGCTCTGTAATTCGAAAGGGATGTTTGCCGCTCAAGGCAAAATCTATTTTCACGCTGTCATCATAGCTGTGGCTTCTAATGACGGACAGAAAAGACTTGGGCGGTCGTATGCCGCTGGGCAGGGACACAACCGATATTTTATTTACCCATGCAAATTGGTTTTCAGACAGCCGAAGCTTATACCAGTCCCCCTCTGCACCGACTGCCAGTGCTTCAACTCCCTTGGGCTGTAAAATTGAGAAGTATCCTTTTTGCGGAGCGTGGCGCAAAACCAGAACAGAATCATTGAAGCGAATCGTGAACGGATATTCGGGAGGATTGATGCTCACTTTATAGATCGATGCGCTGACCAACGGATCGAGGGTCCCCGGAGTGATCGACGGCGGTGGTTTTCTGATCGGAACAGGATGCATTGATGCTGAATCCATGCTTTTTGGAGGCTCCTTGAGTTCGCCGGTAAGCAGTTGTTCGTGAGTCGAGGTTCTGTCGCCAAGGTGATATGTGATAGGCGATTTCTCGACAACTACGGAAGAAGGAATTGTATAAAAACCTGCGTATATTCCTCGTATCAATACCGAGTCAGGAATCCTTCCTTCGCCGAACACGGCTTCGCCCCAATATGGCTGTTGACGCGGCTCCGTCTCGGACATGGGAACCGAATCAATTACCCCGGGAATCGAGAACCATGCTGTGTGGCCGGGAGTTGCCAGAAATGAAACTTCCAATACATCTCCCTCAATCAGCACGAGATCCCCAAGGGGAGCGCGATAGTCGCCGGCGATTGCCAGGCTATCCTCGGGAATTGACTTCAGCGGTTCGGGAACCAACACAAAAAGGGAATCGATGCCAATTGGGTCCTGGACAACGACCACACTTGACTTTTTTGATACACTTAGATGAAAGACAAATTCGCCCGGAGTTATTGGAAGAAACGCCAAAAATCCGCCGTCCTTATGGATAGGAATTTCGTGACCGTTTATGTCAAGTCTGTAATCTGAGAGATTGTTTCGATCGACTGAGACACTACCAAGAATAAAGGTCGAATCAACAGCCGTGATGATCTGGTTTGGTTTTGGGTAGACAACGCGGATTGTTGCCGAAGGCGGTTTTGGCGGCATGGTAGCCAATACGCCAAATCCGAGAATAAGCGCAAGACCACTACTCGCTAATATATTTTTCGACAACGTCCCGAAGAAGGCGCGGGCCGCCGATAATTTCTCTGTCGACTTCAATTGATTCCCGATTGTAATTTATTCCTTGGGCTATATCATGTTCAAGCAGATGCGGTCCATCAAGGTCATAATAGTCAGCCAGCGACGACATGTAAACGGATTGAGCAATACCGACCGAAGATTCAACCATACATCCAAGCATGACTTTCTTTCCGTCTTTTCGGGCATTGATGGCAATCCGCGCGGCTTCAAGTATCCCACCTGACTTCTCCATTTTGATATTAATGCCGTCGACCGATTCGAACGCATTTTGGTAGTCCTCAAAGGAGTTCAGTCCTTCATCCATGATCAGTTCAACGTCGCACTTCCCTTTCAGGTGTGGCCATTCTTTGACAAACTCAGCTGATGTCGGTTGCTCAATGATTCGCACACCGGCTCGTGAAAGAAAAAATATCATCTCTTCGGCCTGCTCACAACTCCAGCCAGCGTTAGCATCGACACGAATCTCTTTATTTTCGATAGTCTGAAAGGCTTGAAGCAGTGTGGCGTCTCCCTCACCCCCCATTTTCACTTTGATAATTGGAAAGTCGCTCTTTCTGATGGCCTCTATCATCGCAATCGGATTGTCAATGGCTACTGTCATGGAGCTTTTTATTCCGACCGGAGTGCTCAGCGAAAGGATTTCCCATGGATAGCGCTGGGTTTCGCCGGAAATATAGTTGAGCACCATGGCTATGAGAGCCGAACGAGCGATGGGGTGAATATCAAATTCATTTATGTCCAAAAGTGTCTGGGTGTCGAGGCTCTTGCGGCTGGCAAGAAGTTCGATGCCCTTGTTGACATCTTCTTGAAGCTTTTCTATTCCGGGACCATACTTTACCGATGCAGCAGCTTCGCCAAAATAGCGATTGTTAAGGACGGTTAAGACGTTTGTTTTAATGTCCGCTGAGCCGCCCGATACCGCGAAGGTCTTTTTGAGCGGAAGACTTACCTTTAATGTGTCAAATTGTATCATAATACTCTTCTCGCTTGTTGAAAATTTCTGTCCAAATCTTCGCGATATTCCGGCATGCCCGATTTCAAGCTGTTTATCCTGACACCGCCGCCGCCAATTGACGCATGGATTATGCTTTCTCTGTCTATGACGATTCCGACATGACGTTTGAAAAACAGCAGGTCCCCCTTTTTGGCTTCGTCACGACTCACTTCTTTCCCCGAGCCAATCTGATCTTTTGTATCACGCGGCAATCTCACTCCCACAGAACCATATATCGTCTGGACAAATCCAGAGCAGTCAAAACCAAGAGTTGTGATGCCGCCCCAGAGATATGGAATGCCAAGAAATTTCCGAGCATCTCTAACAATCTGCACAGCCAAACTTTTATCGTTCTTCTGTTTTACCGGACGTGTACTTGACCGAGACAAATAAATTGCTGAGTCATCGGGTAAAGAAAACTTGTTCCGCTGTGAAGCTACATTCTTTCCATGCAACTTTGTTCCGTAGAACAGCGAAAAAGGGGAAATGACATCTCCTTTTGATGTTCCAAAAGTCTTGGCGAACGGCGTTTGCACGACATTCTCACTATCAGCCCGAACAGCTTTTTGGGTTTGCTCACTGGCTTTTAGAAATCGTTCGTCAGCCCAGCCGCTATAACCGTCATTCTGCTTCACAAATACATAACCGTCTTTTGAATCGTATAGTTCAAGCTCTTCTCCGAAGAACAGCTGGGACACCCGCTCGCTGTTGTATTTCGGCTCGGCCCATAGGTCAAGCAGATTGGTTGTAACAAATGCTCTGTTCATACACCTATCCTACAGCTTGTGTCGGATGAATCAATTAAAAAATGAATAGCTGTTTAAGATGGAGAACCTGATGGGATGAGGGGCGGATGGAGAGATCGGTGTAAATCCGCCGGCGCTGTTAAACCAGAAGGTTTAAGCTTTGCGGACTCCGGCAAGGGCCTGCTTGAGCAACGCTACAGCTTTTCGGATATTCTCGGCGGAATTGGCGTAAGACAATCTGATATACCCCTCGCCGTGCCTGCCGAAGGCAGTTCCGGCAAGACCGGCAACACCGGCCTGCTCCAACATCAGATCGGCAAACTCTTGTGACGTCAAACCGGTTCCGGTGATATTGGGAAAAACGTAAAAAGCGCCTTCGGGACGAAGACACGTTATCCCCTCGATTGAATTCAGGCCATCAACTATAATATCCCGCCGAGAACGAAACTCCTCGACCATTTTATCGATAGCAACCTGCGGCCCCTGCAAGGCTTCGATAAGCGCGTATTGAGAGAATGTCGCTGTTGAAGAAAAGTTATTTATTGCAATGGTAAACATGTAGTCGGCCAGCTTTTTGGGCATGACCCCAAATCCAAGACGCCATCCGGTCATGGCATAGGTCTTGGACATCCCGTCAATCATAATCGTCCGTTCCAAGGCGCCGGGGACAGAGCCCACGGACTGAAACGCGACATCATAGATAATTCGGGAGTATATTTCATCAGACAATATCCAGAGGTCATGTTTTTTTGCAAGCGTGTACACACCTTCGAGATCTTCATGAGTCAAAATACCGCCGGTTGGATTGTGCGGAGAATTGAGTATTATCATTCGCGTTCGAGTTGTAATCGCTGTCTCAACATCCCTCAGTGAGAATCGAAAATTATTCTCTTCACGCAATTTTACGGTAACAGGCTTGGCTCCAAGAAAGTTGGTGACAGACCGATAAGTCGGATAGCCTGGGTCCGGAATGATGACCTCGTCTCCTGGGCTTATAAGAGCAAGCATCGAGCAGAAAATCACCGGCTTACAGCCCGGCATAATAATGGAGTGTTCGGGACCAACATCGATTCCCCGTGTTCGGCTCATATAATCTGCGACAACTTTACGGGCAGCGGGTATCCCTCCCGATGGGGCATAATGGGTATGGCCATCTCGGATGGCCTTTATTGCGGCCTCGCAGATGTTGGGGGGGGTGTCAAAATCTGGTTCGCCAATCTGGAGATGAATAATGGACTTGCCTTCGGCTTCCAATTTCTTGGCTTTGGCAAGAACAACAAATGCGCCTTCGGATTCAAGCAGGTCGACTCGTTCAGGATAGTGCATCAGCTGTTTCTCCACATTTGTTTCATGTTGTCCTCGAATGCAAAAATAGCAATAATCGGAAGTCTGTCAATGCTTTTCGTCCGTTATCTGCTTCCACACAGACCTCACTTTTCGACCGAGAGCATCTTTAGTCGAATCATTGATAATTATGAAGTCAGCGGCTTTGTTAAACTCCCTCACGGTCGGGAGTCGCTTCATTCGCTTTTTGGCATCGGATCGTGAAATTCCGCGTCCTTCCAGTTGCGCGAGACGCTGCTCTCTTGGTGCCTCGACAACTATTACAAAGTCGCACTTATTGATTATATCCCAATCCAACAGAAGCGCGGCATCGATGATTATGTATGAATGTTTCTCTTTGGCAGCAGCCACTCTCCGGTTCAGTTCTTTGAGCAAATAGGGCTGGACGATGCTGTCCAGAAGGGCCTTTGTGTCATCGTCGACGAAAGCCCGTCTTGCAAGCTCGCTCCGGTTAAGGATGCCGGATTCATCGAGTATGTCTTTGCCATATTCACGCGCCAACCTGTTCAGGACGGTTTTTGACGAGACAACCACCTCGCGGCCTATCTGGTCGGCTTCGATTATATGCGCCCCACGCTTTGTCAACATTTCTGCCACAGTAGATTTACCTGCGCCGATCTGTCCGGTAAGGCCAATTAGCATTTATTAACAACTCCGGGATTCATTAAGCCACCCACAGAATCAGGTATGAGATCGCCAGCAAACCATAATTGAGGCGCATGAACCACGGCACGCCCCAGCTGATACCATCGACAGTAAAGCGGGAAATTGGCCACAAAAACGGTGTCGGAAAGAAACGTTTGGAGTGTGTTGGAATATCCACCAGGATATGCCCAAGCCAGCCGAAAGCCTGCCAGGGCATCTCGCCTAACAACGCCCATGCTAAACCAAAGGCAAGGCTCCAGAGCGGAATGCTGTGCGTAATATCATAGAGAAGATATACCCACCAAGGGATTGAGCGGTTTAGTTCCTCAAATGACGACGGATCAACTTTCTTCCATTGTGATATTTTCTTTTTGGCGAAAGAATGAATTAATGCCGGGGCAAAGGCTGCCATATCCGCCGCTACTGAATATGCGATTGCCCAATAACGGGTTGAGTCTTCTGCTTTTTGGCAGGCAAGATTTGTCCAAAGGGCATGAGCAAAAATATCCATAGAATACCTTCAATATTGACTTCAGTGCGCTTCAGGTCAAGGAAACTGTTTGCTGTCATTATACGTTTTGATGGTACAACCTTTATATTGCAGTCCGTGAAACAGGACAGGTATATTTTGGCAGTGTTTTAGCCGATAATAACTGCGGAACAGAATCGGTAGGTCTTCTGTGGAAAGAGTCGCTGGGTATGGGCATTCTCGTCAAAAGATTTCTTTTCATAAGCGTCGTTCTTATTCTTGCTGGAGCTGCCTTCGCAGGAGATAAGCATATTTGTTCGTCCTGTAATCGAACTATTGATGGCGGGCGGTATCTGGAAGTTGAAGGGAAATATTTCCACCCCGATCATTTCAAATGCGCCAACTGTAAAATCGCAATCGGCAGCAAACGCTATTACGAAAATGACGGAAAGTTTTACGATGACAAATGCTACACTGCCCTCTTTGTACCCCAGTGCGGTTATTGCCATGAATCAATTGTCGGCCGATATTTTGAAAACAGTGGCAAGCGCTATCACGCGGAATGTTTCCAAAATAATATCGCCCCGAAATGCGCCGAATGCAGAAAACCGATTTTAGCCGAATACACCGTTTCTGACGCCAAAAGTTATCATGCCTACTGTTATAATCAAAATGTCGCTCTCCGCTGTACCCTCTGCGGCGATGTAATCGAAGGCGCCTATCTCAAAGACAACTGGGATAATGCGGTTCACAAATCCCATCAGGGGGAAATCCCCCAATGCGAATATTGTCACCGCTTCATCTCGGAATCATCCGACGGTGGCCAAAGATATGCCGATGGCCGTCATATCTGCGGTTTGTGCCATAAATCTGCGGTGTCCACGCCTTCTGAAGCTAAGCAGATCATGTATAACGTCATAGCATCACTCGCGAACTACGGCATTGTTATCGACATGGAAAAACTGCCGCTCCAGTTAGTTGACAAAGATGATTTGGTGACCGAGGCGCGCAAAGGCCGAAGTGACCTGCTTGGATTGACAAAGTACGACGAAGCCGGCTGGCTGGGCGGGCTGGTGAAGACAAAAAATCTGAACATTCTCATGCTTGATGGTCTCCCCCGCACGCTTTTCACTTCGGCGCTTGCTCATGAACTAATGCATGTCTGGCAATATATGAATGCCCCGCTCAGAAATAACCCAAGCCTGTGCGAAGGCAGTTGCAACTACGCGGCGTATCTGATACTCCGCGAGATTCCAGGTTCAGAGTCACGGTTCTACGCGGAGAATATGATGAAAGATAAAGACCCCGATTATGGCGAGGGCTTCCGGCAGGTGAAGGAATATGTCGAAGCCAACGGCATCCCGGCATGGCTTCACTGGCTCAAAGAGAATAAAGAGAAGATGTGGTAGGGGGTTACGTTGACTTTCTCAATTCTTTGAATGCTACTATCAACGAGAGTGCTCCAACTAACAGAGTATATACAACAAATCTCTCACTCTCACGAGACTCATTTACCCACTCAATTATTTCACCGAGAGAACCAAGAGGTAATCCTTTTCCGCTATCTCTATCTTTTCGAGTGTAATCAAAACCAAGAATAAGCGGGCTAGAAGGAGATGCGTAGAAACGTGTTATCTTATCTTGCAAGTCTGTCATGTTTTCTGTACCAGGTGGCCGTGCCACTCCCCCTACTCTTGCTATGGCGGAAAACACAATTCCCTCATCCTTGTATTTCCTTATCTCAGCATTCTGGCTATTCGTTATTAAAAACTCTATACCTTTACCAAAGCACGGCTCGTCATTAAAGACGATTACCGAGTCTCCAGATTGAACGAGACTCAATCTTTCCCAAATCTCAAGCGCACCTTGTCGTCCGCGCAACCAATCCATAATCCCGGAATAGTCAGCAATTGGGTAGCCAAAGCTAACTGCTGCTATTATGAAAGACCAGAATGTTGACTTACTAATCTTCATTGTATTATTATTCCAATCAACGTAGTAACCTTGCCCGGCTTTCGTGGACAATTAGGTTTTGTGGGGGAGAAATCCTTAGGACGAATATGAACAAACAATACCTCGGTAATCCAAATATTTCTACCCCCGCCAGGAATCGAACCTGAATTTCCGGCTTCGGAGGCCGACGCGTTATCCGTTACACCACGGGGGCAAATCTTGTGTCGGCTCAGAAGGCGTATGGTATGTATGAGAAGCGTGCGAGGCAATAGATTTTTAGGCGGCATTCGCTGTGGGGGCGGGCGTCTTAGAGGGAGTATCCAGCCTTGATATTCGTGCAGTCCGCCGCGGCGGACTGCACCAGCCGCGGATCAGTGCTCTAAGATGCTGTGCGGGGCAGAGACGCCCCACACGAAAAGAACTGGATCGCAACGACGAATCAGAAGATTCGCTCCAATCCCTCTAATGCCCAGTGTCTCCGTTGCGCTCGGCTTTATGAGCATCAATAATCTTTTGCGCCGTCTCATGCGGGACCTCTTCATAATGCGAGAAAGATGTCGCATAGACACCCTGCCCCTGAGTCATCGACCGTAAATCAACCGAGTACTGATACAATTCCCCTTGAGGAACAAGGGCCTTGATCTTTTGACTATGCCCCTCAGGCTCCATCCCGGCAATCTTGCCGCGCCGAGATGAAAGATCTCCCATGACATCGCCGGTATAGGTGTCCGGCACGGTCACCTCGATACTATAAATTGGCTCGAGAATCACAGGCTTCGCTTCAAGAAATCCTTCCCTGAAAGCCATCATCCCGGCAATTTTGAATGCCATATCGGAAGAATCAACATCATGATAGGAGCCAAAATAAAGAGTGGCTTTGACATCCACGATGGGCGCTCCCGCAAGCGAGCCATTCTGCAGGGCCTCTAGTACGCCCTTCTCGACTGCCGGTACATATTTGCCGGGGATAACCCCGCCCGTGATGGCATCTACAAATTCAAACCCCGCCCCTCTTGCATTTGGCTCGAGTCTGAGATAAACATCGCCGTACTGTCCGCGCCCGCCGGACTGCTTTTTGTGTTTGTGCTGTTTGTCAGCTTTCCCTTTTATAGTCTCGCGGTATGGGATTTTCGGTTTCGCCGTCTCAATCTCAACCCCGAAGCGTTTTCGAAGTTTTTCCATCAATATCTCAATATGCGTCGAGCCTTGAGCGTAAAGCACCTGCTGATGAAGTGCGCCATCCTGAACGATCTTGAAAGTCGGATCCTCCTCATGAAGCTTATGAAGTCCCGCGGCAACTTTTTCCTCGTCTCCCTTATGCTTAGGCTTGACCGCGACGTCCATTACCGGTGTGGGGTAAGCAATTTGGGGAATAGTCACGCCAAAATCTTTATCAGCCAATGTATTTCCGGTGTGTGTGCTCTTTAGTTTGACGAGCACGCCAATATCACCCGCTGGAGTGCCATGAGTATCTATTCTATTTTTGCCTTGGAAAGTATAGGTATGGGCTACCCGCTCAAAACTGCTGTTGACCTGGTTGACAACATCGGCTCCCTGCTTGACTGTGCCTGAGAATACGCGGTAGAATGACATATCGCCAAGATGCCCTTCAGACATCGTCTTGAAAATAAAAGCTACTGTCTTGCCATTCGGATCGCATGGTATGCTCATCTCAGTTGTCGTGCCGGTCTTGAGCACCTTGACCGGGGGCATATCTTTGGGCGAAGGAAGATATTCGGCTATAAACTCAAGCATTGTCTGTATCCCGACATTCTTCTCAGCCGAACCGAAAAGTACCGGATAGAGTGATTTGTTAATAAGTCCGCTCAGGATACCCTTTTGAATGTCGGCATCGTTCAATGTGCCATCGGCGAAATATTTCTCGATGAGACTGTCATCGGCTTCGGCGGCAACTTCGATAAGTTTCGCGCGCTCGTTCTGCACTTGGTCTTTCATATTGTCAGGAATTGGAATTTCAATTCGCCCGCCTTTGTCATCAAAAGTATATGCCTTCTGATGAAGCAAGTCGACGATTCCCTTGAAGGTCGCGGCTTCGCCAATTGGTAATTCCACGGCCACTGCTTGTTTGCCGAAGGAATTAGTTATCGAGTCGAGATTTTTCTGCAAACTGGCATGTTCTTTGGCCATCTTATTCACAAAAAAGAAACGGGCAACATTACTCTTTTCGATTGCCCGCCACTGCAACTGCGTTCCGATCTCCACCCCTGCGGTGGCATCGATTACAATGCCGACGGCATCGCTCACTTTGAGCGCTGCAAGCAATTCACCGATAAAATCGGCATGGCCGGGACAGTCAAATAAATTAAGCTTGATCCCTTTACATTCACAGGCAAGCAATTTTGATGATATCGATGTGCGATGATTTATTTCGGCATCGGTGTAATCAAAGAGTGAACTGCCATCATCGACACGGCCGATTCGGTTATTGACTCCGCACGTAAATGCAACCGCATCGGCCAAACTCGTCTTTCCCGAACCTCTTTGTCCGGCAAGACAGACATTTCTGATTTTTTCCGTTGGATAATCTTTCATTGAGCTACCTCCGAACAGTCTTTACATTAGCCCGCATTGCGAAGCGGGATACAATCGAAGTTCCAAGTGTCATTTGAATTATATCATACTGTGCGAGATTTGTCAAACCGATTCGTTCAAGGTCTCCTGTCTGTTCCAAAAAGGGCAAAAAAACACCCCATTTGGCAGTTCTAAGTCGCAAAATGGGGTGAAACGATCGGGAATGACTCTTACTTACTTTTCTTGCTTCGGGCCTCTACCTCTAAAAATAGGGAGACTTCATCCCCTACGGTGAAGCCGCCGCCCTCAAGCGGTTGGTTCCATTTCACGTTGAAATCCTGGCGGTTTATCTTGCCAACAGCCGAGAATCCGGCCACGGCAGTTGTGTCCGATGTGGGTCTTGAACCATTATATTCGGCTTCGAGCGTGACGGGTTTGGTTGTCCCTTTCATGGTCAAATCACCAAAAATGGTAAACTTGTTATCCACGACAGGGGTAATCTTGGTTGACTTGAAGGTTATAGTCGGGAAGGAATCCACCGCAAAAAAGTCAGGTGATTTCAGATGTCCATCACGGTCTTCGTTGTCGGTGTTAATAGAAGCGGCTTGGATAGTCACTTCGGTTGACGCCGCGCTGAAATCTTTTCCATCATAATTGATGGTTCCTGAAAAATCGGTAAAGTTACCGGTGGCCTTCGCTACGAGAAGGTGCGAAACTTTGAAGGCGACCGAAGAGTGCTTGGTGTCGATTTTCCACTCTGCGGCCTGTGCGGATAGACCGAGCGCGAAAATCGCTGCGGTTGCAAGGGCAACACGTTTAAACATTGGACTTCCTCCCAGAATTATCGTTAAGTGTTTTTCCATATCAGCCAGTTTTAACAGCAATCAGGTTAATTGGTTCTGGATTGACCGGCAAGCTTTATATTTATCGATGTTTAATTGAGAATCAGCTAAAGCCATACTTTTACTGCTTAAGCGCTTTCCTTTGTCGAACAGCTTCAAATAAGGTAACTCCGGTCGCAACGGAGACATTAAGGCTTTCCACAGACCCCAACATTGGAATACTCGCCAGAAAATCACATTTATCAGCTGTCAGTCGCCGTATCCCCTCTCCCTCTGATCCCATAACTATGGCCAATGGGCCTTTGAAATCAATATCGTAAATTGATTTGGTCGCTTGGTCTGTAGTCCCGACAACCCAGATATTTCTCTTTTTGAGCTGATCGATTATCCGGGCAAGATTTGTCACTTGGACAAACGGGACATGTTCAGCTGCCCCACAGGCGATTTTCCTGACAGTGTCGGTCATGGAAACCGAGCGATCTCTTGGGGCCACAACCGCGTGTACCCCAGCGGCATCGGCGGAGCGTAAACAGGCGCCTAAATTATGCGGGTCCTGTACCTGATCCAAAATCAGCAGGAACGGCGGAACAGCCAATTTGTCCAAAATCGAAAATAGCTGATCATCGATTAGCGTATCTATTCGCGCCGTTAGATCAACATGACGATTGGTTCTTGCGGTTTTCTTCGGACCACCGGCTGGTTTGGCAAAGGACTTTTTAAACATAACTTGGCTAATATCAGTCATCTGCAAAGGATTGTAAAGAAATGGATTACAGGCGCAAGAAGAATTAAGCGCAAATATCCATAATTCTTTTGTCAGATATTGCTGTATTTCCTGTATATTATGCCAGATGTACGAACGCCTCCAATTCAGGGTTATCTCATGATATTAAGAATACTTACTACGCTATGCTTCTTTTTAGTTTCTGTTTTGTTCCTATCCTGTGATGGCAGTAAGCCTCCCGATGGGCCCGTTGACCCCGGTCCTGATACTACGCCGCCGACAGCCTCTTTATCAAATCCAAGCGATGGCAGCATTATCGGAGACAGCGTGACTATTATTGTCGACGCTGCTGATAATGTCGGTGTCAGTTTTGTAGAATTTTATCTCGATGGGTCGCATGTTCCTGGGGCAACTGACAGCCTCGCTCCGTTTCAGTATCATTGGGATGCGTCGTCGCTTATCCTCAGCAGTGCGCATGTCATAATCGCACGAGTGTATGACGCCGCTGACAATAGTAAAACGACAACACCCATAACCGTCTATTCAAAAATGAAAGATCCCGACGCGCCGCTTGTATCTCAATTCGCCTATCCCCCGGACAGTTCAGTCATCGGCAATTCGGTACTTGTGCAGGTGGCGGCAAGTTCCGGTGCCGGCATTTCCCGTGTTCAATTTTTTGTGAACGGAACTGCCCCTGTTCTGAATGGTATCGACAGCATCGCTCCGTATGAATATACATGGAACACAATGAATCATCCTCTTGCAAGCGCCAACTTGCTCTCCACCATTACGACAGACTTGGCTGGTAAAAAGGATACGTCCGAATCGCTTGTGCTATTCGCAGAGTGGCGAATGATGATATCCGATGACGATTCCGCCCTTCCGCGCGACCTGAGCGCTTTGTACATCAGGAGCACCTTGACTAACAAACTTCAGTTCAGAGTTGAAATAAAACCGGGCTGGGGACAATACAAAGACACTGCAACTGGAATTGATGTTGCTCTCTTTTTTGATACCGACCGCAACGCCGGGACAGGAGCCTTCACAGTTGCAGGCGGAACGATTCCGATAAATGATATCGGAGCCGATTACAGAGCGGTTGTCGGATTTCATGGTGATGTTGTGGATCAGTTTTCAGGGACTTGGGGCTTCATACGGAACATAGCTCCTTTGTCCGTGCCCAATAACGGCAACGCCTTTGAATTTTCGCTTCTGCTTCTCGATCTTGGCAACCCGGCGGCCATTGATATCGTCGGAGCTAATGTGAATCTGATTGCCAATCCTGATACTTGGGACTGGGCTCCAAATCAAGGCGCCGGACATGTCACATATTTTGTCGACAAGAAATATATCTCTCAATAGAATATTATCTTAAATACCATTACCGAATAATCAAAAAGCTTGGCAGTTATCATACTGCCAAGCCAATTAAATTAGCGTGTGACCTTGTTGGATCGCGTACTAGTGACGACGAATGTCGGGAGGTGTCTGCAACCTCGGGACTGTGGCATTTTTCACTGCTTCGGCCCATTCACCGGAGAGATTCTTGCTCAACTGGGTGAAGCGCTCGACGCCGACAGCCGTCTTGGCAGTCTGCCAAACGGTGTTGACTAATTCCAGAGCCTGTGTATCATCAAGCTTGAACTGACGGCCGACAAGTCTTACATACTCACCGATCGGAAGTTATTCGGATCGGACATGTGACCGCGAAGTCTTTCAAACGAAAGCTCCGAAGGAAGCTTCTCTGTCAAATTGCGGGCCTGTGGCTCCTGAACATAGGTTGTCAGCAGACCGAGAACAGTCTTGACTGCGGCATCGGCTGTTCTGTCATCCTGGATATAGCCAAGCTGACGCACTTTCTGGGTGAAATTTTGATATTCCATTAAGAATCCTCCTTGAAAAATGACAGGTAGTAAAATCAAGGCGGGAGCTTTGTTTTTACTGGTTAAAAGAGAGAACTACCTGAACTGTCACTGCCCGCCCAACTCTTTCTCTAATCTTACTCTTTGGATAAAGGTCAGGTTCCAAAAGATTGACGTGCGATGTACGAATAGATTGAGAACTTTAGAAAACGCGCCGACCCGGCAACATTTCGCAACTGTGTTAGTCTGAAGGTAGTAATACTTTGCCACCGGGATTCCGCGGATGTCGATAACAACAAAGCAAAGTATTAACAAAGAAAAAGCGCGGGGCCGACAAAAAAGACCCCGCACTTGTATAAGAAACCGATTCCGATTGTTAGATCGTCGATTCCGATTTCACACAACAGCCCTCGCATGATTCACAAGGACCATCGCATTTATCTTCACAGACCATCGTGCAGACTGCCGCCTCAGTCGCTACTGCCAGAGTAGAGACTTCCGTAGAAGCAGTCAGCGAAGCGCCAGCTCCACACTGGCTCGGATCACATGGCTGACACGGCCCAACACACGAGCCGGGCGGACATGGTTCGCAGCAGCAGCCGCCATCTGATGCGGCGCCCGAAGTTGTGGCTGTATTCATAGCACAGCCGAGAGCGGTTGAGCACAAGGTCTCAGTTGTCGAGGTGGATGACTTCGATGCGCCCAAAGCTACGAATAAACCGGCGCAAACGATAACACCAGATAGGATGTTCTTAAATGACATATATTCTCCTTAGATGTCCGCCAAGGCAAAAGACCACGCGAACATTCAATCGATTATTTTCTCAAGGCCCTACTCACATACATGTGTAAGGCCGTACTTCAATTTGGAAAAAGAAAATTAAACGGTGGTCGGCGGACCACGGAGAGTAAATGAAAAGTCATAGAGAAGCTGATTGCTGAGCGGCGGCGCGTGGGTATCATAGCCATGAATATCAAAAACCGGCCGCTCGATGAATATCTCGGAATAAGTAAAATCAAGATCGTCATTTGAATCTGTCTGGAGAGTCAGGACAAAAGAGGGCGTGAAAGTGACTTCAACCGAAACAAAACAACAGGAAGTAACACCCGAAGACTGTTCGGATTTTGAACAATCGTCCGCCATAGCGGCGCTACAACTGGTGACTCCGCACTCAAAGTTGTCAGCCGACTCGGGAGCAAACTCGCAACTGCCTTTGGGACATAGCACTATTCCGCCATTCACGGCTTGCAGTGAAATCAGAGAGAATACCGCAATAGCTATAAGCGTCATTAATGAAGCCGATTCAGTTTTTGGTCGATTTGTCATACCATTATTAAACATTAAATATTTTCAAACTGGTAATAGTTCCGCTTTTGGTCGATTTGTCATACCTGTCTTATACGCTTTCATACTGGTACAATATCGGCGAATTTAGAACTTTCGCAAGATAAAAGTGAGTGGTCTTGTTCACGTGCCAGAAATCGACTATCTCCTCTACCGGCACGTCTCAAGTATAAATCCAAGTTGGAAGGCGTAGCGGGCGTCTTTCCTGCAATCCGAGCAAGCATGATATCATTCCAATAGACAGTGTGCGCCAACTGCTCCCATATTGTCGCGACACTTTCCGCAACACGCTCACACGCCTGTGCTGAGGTAACTGCTTCAAGGGCGATCATTGGGTTGACATGGGAGTGTTGAGCAGTGAGCGTTTCGAGCGCTACTTTGCGAAGTTCGGCTGATATGTTTTCTCCTGTGTGACAAAGCTCATTTTGATGCTGCTAATTTATCGTGAAATACATCCTGATTGAACAAATGTCAATCAGAAGTTGGTGCGCGCAAAGCAGAGGGTAGTGCAAAGTTGAGAGAGCTTAACTTCAGGGCTTATATGCAGACACTTCCCGCTCCGTCATTGTGAGTTTCGCTTCGGAGTGAAACGTGGCAATCTCAGTTCGTCTTCCGTGCAGTAAGACCTCTATTCTGTCATTCCAGTCCGCCATCGGCCGGGAATCCAGGGTAAATCATCGTGCAGGCCGTCTTCGATCGGCACAACCTCATCTTAGATGGCTGTCGGGCAGAGACGCCCGACACCACTTTGATCCGCTACCCCTTAAACTTCAGCCGCTCGGCCCCCCTGTCTGACATGAAATGATAATGCAAATACTCGACCTCCTGCCCGAATCCATTGTTTATCTGGACGCGGAAGTGATCCTCGATTCCAAGCTTTGTCGCCACATCTTTGACGGCTTGATCAAGCAAGGCAATCACATCGGCTGGGGTTTCGAAAAAGTTCCGATATTCCGCTTTGGGAATAATAAGCAAGTGAACGGCTTCCTTGGGATTAATATCGGCGATGACAATGACATCACCTGTCTCATGAAAGATTTTGGCCGAAATCTCTCTATTTATAATGCGGGTAAATATAGATGGCATGGTGGATGTTATACCTCCGTTGTTCAATTATTGTATTTTCATGATTTCCAAGGACTTAAAGTCAAATTTCGAGGATGCTTGTGTAATCTCCCAATCTTTAGATTTAGGATTAAACCAATACACTTCACATAACTCAAAAACCGGAATAGCATCAATGTTTGGTATGAACGGATTTAAAATCAAAGATGGGATTTCAGTCGAATCATAATGAGTTGAACCTATATTATGAAAAAACAACACCGCTGGGACTCTGGTGTTCTGAGCTACGCCTCTGTGCTGCCAAAATCCGTTATGTGCTCTGCTTGGCTCGGTACTTATAATCTCGCCTTGAGAACTTATTCCGCAATGTAGCACAGTGTCGCCGAAAAGAGCATCGCATACACTATCGAAGTCAAATCCCATTGATCCCACAATGTTGCAACAGAGAACTGTCCGCAATTCCGCAGCATAATGAGAACCTTTTTTCTGCAGAGCCTTTCTCACCAATTCATGAGTGTTATCTAAGTGTGCTGAAGAGCCCATTCTTACACCTCTACCAAGTGAGCTAGACATCATTCCGTCGGAAGCAATGTGAGGATAGACCTTCAAAACTAACTCATCAATCTTACACGTTTTCGCATGCTCCCAGCAAGGACCGCTCAAGTTCTTTTGAGAAGTAAACATCTCATCGAAGATACTTATGACATTACCAAATCTTAGAATTATACCAGAAAGTGATAATGTCCGATTTACCTTATTCATAAATTCTATAGACAACGTGTACTGAAGATTAGGATAACGCTGGTTTATTGATTTCACCAGGGAATATTCAAACAAGCGAAAGGCATTTGTTTCATTTGGGCTAAATACACAGTGTGCTTCAAAAGACAATTTACCGCCTTGATCATTCTGAAATAAAAAATCCGGTCTCCCTCCGGGTGTTTGATCGGCGACCGTTTGTGTGACAGGGATTAATCCGCAAGTTAGAAGCAAAGAATGAAGATAAAGCTCAAAAGCGGCAGATTGATGCTGTTCAAACGATTTGCTCTTGAAGCGTGCTCGTACATCATTTTTAGAATATTCCGGAAAGCTTTTAAATGCGGTTTCCCATGCAGAACGCATTTCCGGGTAGCCTTCCCTTGAACAGCCATTTAGAAAGTCATAATGGGCTATCCCATACCATGGCTCATCGATTACTCTGGTTGGCTCATTAAATAGGGTTCCCAAGAATTATCCCTTCTTCTTCCCCACCGTCACAACCTCAACTCCCCGACTGCCTTTTCAACAGCCTCAACTATCGAACCATCGCGGACCATCTGTGTGACCAACTCAATATCGGGATAGAGCGGACGGTCATTGATGAGCCGCGTCAGTTTCGCGCGAATGACTTTGTATGCGGCTTCGGTCCCCTTCCCGGCTTTTAGCGGACGTCGGAAATCAAGCGCCTGCGCGTTGCACATCATCTGAATGCCAACCACAATCTCTGTATTGCGAACAATCTCAGTGAGTTTCTTTGCCGCATAATATCCCATGCAGACATGATCTTCCTGGTCGGCCGATACCGAGATATTATCCACCACTGCGGGATGGGCAAGAATCTTATTTTCCGAAACAAGGCAGGCCGCAGTGTACTGCGAGACCATGAGACCCGAATTGAGACCCTTGCCTTCGACCAGAAAATCCGGCAACCCGGATAGCACGGGATTGAGCAGACGGTTTGTATGCCGCTCGGATAGGTCGGCAAACTCGGCGACTGCAATCGAGAGAAAATCCTGCGCCATCGCGGTAGGCTGACCATGAAAATTTCCGGCGGCGATATAATCATCATCTTCGGTGAAGAAAAGCGGATTGTCCGAGACTCCGTTCATTTCATTTAAATGCGCCTCTTTTCCATAGCTGATGGCGTCGAGCGATGGCCCCAATATCTGCGGACAACAGCGAAGCGAATAGGCGTCCTGCACTTTTGTTTTGTTGGCTGGAATCGTCGCCGAACCCGCGATGAGCCGTCGGATATTCTCTGCCACAACCTGCTGGCCCCGATGGTTGCGAATTTTGTGCGGACGCGGATCATATCCTTTTGTGGTCGCCCCGACGGCATCGATTGTCATACCCGATGCAATGAGCATATTTTTGGCGAGCCTGAATATATCAAAGAGCGCCAATGCGCCGACCCCGGTAAAGGCCTGAGTACCGTTGATTAGCCCAAGTCCCTCTTTGAAAGACAAAACCACCGGCGCAATTCCGGCCGCTTTCATTGCCTTCGCGCCAGTCATCTTTTTGTCTTTATAATGCGCGAATCCTTCACCCATGACAACCTCGGCCATTTGAGAGAGTGGAGCAAGGTCTCCTGATGTTCCAAGCGACCCTTTTTCATACATGATCGGGTGCACTCCCTTGTTAAGCATCTGCACAAGGGTATCTACAAGAATCGGACGTACTGCCGAGTAGCCTTTGGAAAGTGTATTGACCCGGAGCAACATCGCGACTCTTGTGTCGGCTTCGGAGATTGTATCTCCGACAGCCGCGGCATGTGAGTAGACAATTCTCTTTTGCAGTTCCGCGCTCTCAGCTACCGAAATGCTGATTCTTGCAAACTCTCCGATTCCGGTCGTCACTCCGTAAATTGCCTCGCCTGCTTTGACTTTTCTTTCGATAACCGCGCGGTTTGCCTTGATGGCCGCCTGTGCAGTTTTGGAGAGTTTAATCTTCGCGCCGTTGCGGCAGACATTGTTGACATCATCGAAGGATAAACCTTCGCCTGTTATAGTAATCTCTTTCATAGCCATTTCATTATTCCATCTATAAGATTGGTTCTTCGCCCGAGGCCGATCGAACTAACGCCCGACAGACACTATTATCAAAAGAGCCGTAAAAACACGGTTCCTCGTGGCCGAAGCAATTGCTATTCGTCCTGAAGACCTGAGGCGTCGAGCGAATTATACCGATGAGCAAACGAGTCGAGACTTGACGCTTGTATCAGCGGATTGAGATGGGATGTGTCGATATCTTTCATAAAATCACGTGCATATATAATACCGTATCTAAATAATGATTGTCAATCTCAAAGGAATGTCCCTATTTTTCCACTTATGAATCCGGCTGAACTAAATGACTATCTAAAAAGAGTGCGCTTTGTCGCCTTTGACTGCGAAACAACCGGTCTCTGGGCGGCATCGCACCGAATGGTGGAGCTTGCTGGAGTCAAATTTTCAATGGGCATTGACACGGTCGAGACTTTCCAATCCCTCATCAATCCTGAGCGGACTATCCCCCGCGAAGTTATCCCCGTACATGGCATCACCGATGAAATGGTAGCCGATGCCCCAATCGCCAAAACTGTCTTAACACAATTCTCCGATTTCTGCGGTACAGACACTATTCTGGTTGCGCACAACGCCCCTTTCGATATGTCATTTCTCGGCCACGAACTTCAGCGCGCCGGGCTGCCTCTCGGTTCGAACCTTATTCTTGATTCATGCGATATAGCTCGAAGGATTTTCCCTGGCCTGTACTCCTATTCCCTGTTATCGCTTGCTCAGCATTTTCAAATAGCCGCCACTCAGGACCATCGTGCGCTTGGCGATGCCCTGCTCGTAGGATCATTGCTTGCGACTTTCCAATCCAAATTTCCGAAAATAGAAAAAGAAGACGACTTTGCTGTCCATTTTATGTCCTACCGAATGTCAGCATGGAAATCATCGGCAGTCGAGCTCCCCGATAAGTATTCTGACATTTCTCTTGCTATCAAAGAAAAGCTGGAGATTGAGATTATCTACCAATCGCAGGCATCAGGGAAAGCGGCTTACGCAAGAACCATTATCCCGCTTCGGGCTTTTGAGAAGGGCGTACATCTGTATCTCAATGCCTTTTGTCTTTCGACACAAGCCGAGCGAACCTTCAGATTTGACAGAATCACATCGTTTCGTTTGCTCACAAAAGCCTGAGACCAACGAGTCATTCTGATTAGCTAAACGACCCTTTCACAATGTCATTCCAGCGCAAGCTGGAATCCAGGACAACTGGAATCCAGAGTAAATAGACGTGTGGGCTATCTTGGGCCCGCACCTGCATAAAAAACAACCCACCGTCCGGACGAATGTCGGGAGTGGAGTACCCTATATCGAAGCAGACACCCCCTAACATCTACAATTGCGAGGAGCGACTTCCGAGACCTCCGCCGCGGCTGATAGCAATCTCAGTTCGTCTTTACCTTGTAGATCACTCCGACGCGGCTGATTGACGTCTTAATCCTCGGTGCGGGGCAGAGACACCCCGCACGAAGAACGAGGAAGTGTGGTCAGCCCTATATCTTGTCATTCCAGCATACGCTTGAATCCAGGATAAATAGACGTGCAGGCCGACTCTGGCCAGCACCACATCTAACTACCCACCGACTGCGGACTTGAAAGCCTCGTGCACCGACTCTCCTATGACGTAACCCCATTGGCGGATGACGCGGTAACACATATCGTCTTCTCTGTTCAGTCAGTCGCCTCTGCCGGATAGACTTCAACGAAATCTGTGAATCATATTACCGAGTCGTCTGTCTGCTCACAAAGGTTTAATAATTCTGTCCAAAGAAACTATGGCCTGATTCAAGAAAACTCTTTTGATTTTTGCGATTTACACTATATTTCCAGCTACTTACTTTTACCCCTTTGTTGATTTCTCTATAAAGTGTGTATTGGGAAGAAAGCTCACAGTCAATGAATCACACGTCGAAAACATTTTTATTCAGCAGCAGTATAATTGGCTGTTTCCTGCTTTGTTTTGTCAACTCAATTGTGGCGGCAACACAAATTGGAAAATCGCTTGTAGCATCCGGGCTTACTGAGCCACTTTTTGTCGCGTCTGCCCGCCTTGACAAAACCCGCCTGTACGTGGTTGAGAAGAATGGTATAATCAAGCTCATCAAAAACGGCGTACTTTTGCCAACCCCTTTTCTTGACATCACTGACCGAGTGCTCAACAATGCGAGCGAGCGCGGGTTGCTGGGACTTGCATTCAGCCCGACATACCCTTTTTCAAGCAATTCGTTTTATGTGAACTATACCGATGGCGGCGGCGCTAGCGTCGTATCCCGTTTTCGCATTTTCGATGACCCTGACTCGGCAGTGAGAGACTCCGAAGAAATAATCATCACTATTCCCCAGCCATTCATAAACCACAATGGCGGCATGATTGCATTCGGACCGAACGATGGATATCTCTATGTTGGCATGGGTGACGGCGGCGGCGCAAACGACCCGCAAAGCAACGGTCAGAAGCCGACCACACTTCTCGGTAAGATGCTTCGCCTCAACGTAAGTCTCCCTGGACCCGGTTACCAAATTCCGCCAACAAATCCTTTCGTGATATCTGATACCGCCGAACATGAAATCTGGGCTTTCGGCCTGAGAAACCCTTGGCGCTGGTCCTTTGATCGGCTGAATGGCAACCTCTGGATCGCCGATGTCGGCCAGGCACTCAGGGAGGAAATCGACTGGCAATCGGCCGCAAGCCAAGGGGGCGAAAATTATGGCTGGAGGCTCAAAGAGGGCCTTTCTTGTTTTATTCCCTCAGCAAGTTGCGACCCCGGTTCAATGCTCACCGATCCGATCACGCAATACTTTCATGGAAGCGGACGCTGCTCTATAACTGGCGGCTATGTTTATAGCGGTTGCGCTATCCCCGATTTACAAGGCACATATTTCTACGGCGATTATTGCACCGGTGAAATCTGGTCATTCCGATATGATGGCACAAATATTTCAGATTCGACGGATCGGACGCCTGAACTCGGTCTGAATGGATTCGATCTCGTCTCGTTTGGCGAAGATGCCGAAGGCGAAATATACATGGTCGGAATCACATCCGGCGACATTTATAAAATAGTTCCGGCCGACAAAGAACCCGTGTCATGCGGTTCATGCTGTTCAGGAACCGTAGGCAATGTTGATTATTCTTTCGACGGGATTGTGGATATAAGCGACCTGACATCGCTCATTGATTTCCTCTTTATTTCGCAACTACCAGTTTACTGCGACGGAGAAGCGAACATCGATGCCTCGCCTGATGGAATTATTGATGTCTCCGATTGGACTCTTCTCATCGACTATCTTTTCATCAGTTTCAATCAACTTCCTTCTTGTCCGCAATAACTCTATACGGTTTAAATCATGCGCGCCACTCAAGGCGCCAAATGTAAAATCACAAAAGTTAACGAATTAGGCTATCCCATTTGGGGGACAAATGAATTGCCGCTACTCAAAAAAGCTTCCGTACTTCCGCGAGAGTAAAAGCCGGTCAAGACTTCCAAACAAAACCATTGTCAGCCCGGCCATTCCTCCGATCATCAGAAAACTTGTTTTGATCGACAGCAACGACGTCTGGAGGGAGTTTAGTACGGAGAAGTCAGGCATGAATCTTCCGAAATCGAACTGAGTCAGCAAGCTTGTCAATGATGATAATTCAAATGGAGTCACTATGATCGCAAGCGCTATTGCTGTGGAAGCGATAAGGCAGAATAGCTTTACCAATTCAGGTGTCCTGCCGGCCAGAGGCGCGATGGTTATCCTGCGCAGAAGATTAGGAGCGAAAGATTCCTCAAGGTAGTCACAATTCAAAGTATGTATTGACGAATACAGACTCTGATAGGCTTTATACGAATTCGAGCATTCGCCGCAGATAGTTAAATGCAGCTTTGCCTCATCCTTTCTTCTAAGCGTACCATCGAGATACTGCTGTACTTCGGAGTCAGTGAGATGGCTTATGCGCATAGCTCTTCCCTATTGAACCTAATGACAAGCCGGTCTTTCAGCATTTTTCGACCTCGAAAGAGATAGCTTTTCACCGTGCCTTCGGGGAGCTGAAGGATATCCCCGATATCCTTGTAGGTCATGTCGTGAAAGTGATAGAGGCTGATAACCGTTCCATGAAATAGCGGCAGTTGGTCTATCTCCTCGCAGAGTCGGACTGATAGTTGACGGCTTCCCGTATATTGTTCGGGGCAGCTCAATGTCCCTTGGCAGTCATCGACAGTTTTCCCTTCAGCCGCATGGTCGCTATAGAGCGGGGTTCGCTTCTTTTCGAGGTAATTGAGCGATGTGTTGTAGGCAATTTTTGCAATCCATGTGGAGAGTTTGCAATGCCCCTGAAACGAAACCAGATTCTGGTACACTTTGATAAACGTGTCCTGGCTCAAATCAATCCGGTCTTCCTCGTTTTTCACCAGTCTGGCGACAATCTGCCCCACAAGCCGCTTATGGCCGTTGACTATGGCCTCGAAAGCTTTCGGGTCACCGGCTAATGTCTGCTTAATGAGTACATTTGTTTCTTGCATATCGTCTCCATATTGGTAGACTTTGATTTATGAAAAAAGTTGCATTTTTCTTCCCCCTGCAACATTCAAAACTCAAACCTGTCTAATAGGCCAGATAGATTGAATGACAGACTGAAAGGAGTCTACGATGCAAGAAGCTCTGCAAATGGCTGTGGTATTCTTTTCCATAGTCGCGATCGTGAAAATAATAAGTGATGGACGCACAAGAAAACAGTTGATCGAAAAAGGGCTTGTCGACGATAAAGCCAAGCTGTTCTTAAGGGGTCAGTCAGAAATGAATGCTCTTGCGAGCCTTAAATGGGGTATGGTTTTGGTCGCTGTCGGACTTGCCGCTATACTCAGCCAAATGCTCGATTACTGGTGGGCTGAAGAGGGAATGTTCGGGCTTATGTTCCTTTTTGCCGGGGTGGCCTTTCTTATCTACTACCCGATTGCGCAAAAGCGGTTTAAGGACATGGAGAGTCGCCGTCCCGAATAGACCAATATTAATAAATTAACAATTAGTCTTCGACTAAAGTCGCTTCATGTCAGCCATGAGGTGACTTTACTATTTTACAGCAACAGCCAATGAAGCCAGGTCAGACTTCATTGAGCGCTATCCTGCTAAGTGCCATTGTCATACAACGATTGCGGGCGTTTTTTGCATCAGCCAAAAATGCGCTGTTTCTTCCTCAAGGTATGGACATCCAAAGCCGATACTATTGGCAAACAGAATATTACTTGAAAGAGGACGTTATGCGTTTAACGCTTATACTTGTCACAGTCGGCCTTTTGACCGCCAGTTCGGTGCTCTCACAAACCCGTGAGTCAAATCCAAGGGAACAGGAAATAGTCAATTCGTACCTTAAGAAATCCGTTTCCCAGCATAACTCGAAGTTGAGCTGGTTCTCGGCGAACTTTGGGTTGAATCGTATCTTTCGCGACAATGATTACAACAAATTTGTCGATAATCAGCGCGCCACCTTTTCAAATGGCCGTTTCGGCTACCTGAATATGGCATCCTCTATCGGTCTTGAGGCCGCTGTTGTCTTCAAGGAGAAGTTTGCCTGGACAATTGGCGGCGAACTATGGCTCAAGATGGGCGAAACGCTTGAGGGCAGCTATTCATACAATGTCCCAGGCGGCAGCGGGCCATCCACAGTAACAAATCCGAAATCCGAAATCAGCGTGACCGGCTTCAGCAGTGGACTTCAGTATTTTATCTTAAATCCGCCAAAACTCGGCGAATCTTTGTCAAAAATGGCTGTCCGCATCGGCGGAACAGTCGGACTGTATCAGGTCAACTGGGAACTCTGGCAGCAGTATCAGAACCTCAATTTAGCCACTTCGAATTCTGCAGCCACTAATACCACTTTCAAAGATAATACTGTTGGATTTGGACTTAACCTCGGTCTTGACTATCCGATCAACTTTGGCGGTTTGATAGTTGCCGCAGATTTAAATTACCTTCATTTGAACTTCGACAACGTTGCATGGTATAACCTTCAAAATGAAGAAATCATTGCCTCACTTAACGGCCAGGAGGATGGTAGAGTCGATCTGAATCTTTCCGGCGGCCGTGGTAAAATCGAGCTGAAGAAATTCTTTAGCTGGTGAAAACTAACGAACCGTCGAAATTGGTTGACAGATTTGCGGGAGAACCTATCTTGAGCCGACCTGTAAACAATAACAACGGAGTAAACCACGTGAGACGGTTCGCAACAGCCCTATCCCTTAGTATAATTATTGGCGCAACGGCGGTGTTATCGACCGCCTTTGCCGCTGAAAAACTTTCCGTATCCAAAGCCGGGACAATCGGCACGCCATCCGGACGCATCGCGTTTATTCGCGAAAAAAACGTCTGGGTTATGGATGCCACCGGAGCCAATCAGATGTCTGTTTCTGAGGTCGGCAATGCCGACGGGCGCCTGAGTTGGTCACCTGACGGTAAGAGAATCGCCTTCACCCGTTCCGGTACTGTCAATCTTCGCGGCCCTGATATGCTCGGCGGTCAGCACAAAGTGTATGACATCTTCCATGCAATTCTCGACTCGGCTAAAATTGGCAACAAATTTTTCTGGTATCGAATCACCGATGATCTTGGAAGCCGCGACGCCGAATGGCAGCCCGATGGCCGCATGATCTTCTACAAAGACATGAACGCAAATACGGTCAATTCCGAAATACCAAATTACCAAGTTGCAACGATGGACGCCGAGGGTGGTTCAATTGAAGTCCTTCGCAAAGATTGGCAGAATATGGGCGAATATTTTATTTCCCCTACCATGAATAACCGCGGCGATATCGCGTTTGTCCATTTTTATTCCGAAGGAACATCGGGCATGGCTCCGCGAGGAATTGCCGTGCTGCCGAAAGATAAATTCATGGCTCGTCTTGATTCTGTTCGCACAGCCTCAAGCAAATTGACAGGGAATGTCGGTCCGGCCTGGTCGCCTGATGGAAAGTGGCTTGCTTTTGTAAATAATAGCATGACCGACGGCGGACTGTATATCGCATCCCCCGACCTCAAAGAGAAGTATCTTGTTTTTGCCCCTCCAGTGGGCACTACGTTGTACACAAGTCCGCCATCGTTTTCGTCCAACTCAAAATGGCTCACCTTTGCCACATCGGATGGCTCAATCTGGATTTGCGACATCACTGGCAATGGTTCAAAGAGAATCACTGGACCTGGTATCGACTCGAACCCATCCTGGTCAAAAGGAACGGCGGCGACACCAGCGACCACGTCGTCAAAATAGCTATCCTGATTTCCCAAATTTATATCTGAGTAAAAGTGCGTTGTCCGAAATGGCAACGCACTTTATTTCTTGGCGAAGCCTTGTGATCGTACTGAGCAATTTTAGTCTTTCTGTTCCTGTTTCTTTGCTCTACGGACAGAAATCACGCCTTTTACTTTTCTGACTTTATCAAGAATTCGATTCAAGTGCGACAGGTTGCTGACCTCAACCACAAAATATCCTTCGGCAGTAGTATCGCGCGAAACCATTTCCGCCCCGCGGACATTTGTATTTGAATCGGCGATGGCTTCAGTGATATCTCGGAGCATATGCTTGCGGTCTTCGACTATCATTTCAAGCTGGACAACAAATGAGGTATCGCGGGCGGCATCCCATGAGACCACAATCTTTCTCTCAGGAGACAGATTGGAGATTTCAATAGCCGACCGACATCCGGCTTGGTGAACGGTAACTCCCCTCCCACGGGTGATAAAACCGACAATGTCTTCGCCCGGAACCGGCTGGCAACATCCGGCGAAACGGAACATCATATTTTCAAGCCCCTGCACCCGGACGCCTTTTGATTTTCTGATCTTCTCAAGAACCTTCGTAACAAAGCCGGGGGCTTCAGGCGTCTCTTCTTCGGTATAAATTTGCGAGATAAGGCGTTGTTGAGACAGAGAACCATTGCCTATCGAGGCAAGCAGGTCATCTATTGATTTTTTGTCGAGGTTCTCTGCGGCTTCCTGAAGCTTTTCATCATTTGGCCATTGGACACGAAGCTCTTTGAGCTTGCGTTCAATTATCTGTTTACCCAACGCCAAAGATTGCTCGAATCCGGCCTGATTCAGCCAACGGCGGATTCTGGTTCTGGCCTGCGATGTTTTAACAAGTTTCAACCAATCATGCGAGGGAGTTCTGTTCGGATTGGTGATAATTTCAACTTGATCGCCTGATTTGAGAGTGGTGGAAAGCGGCTGCAGGCGGCCATTAATCTTTGCCCCTGCGCAATGCAATCCGACGGCGGTATGGACCTGGAAGGCAAAATCCAGCGGCTTTGCGCCCGTGGGAAGATGTATGAGTTTTCCATTGGGCGTATAAACAAATATGTCTTCAGAATACAAATCCATTTTAAGATACTCAAGAAATTCAGATGGATTCGTCATATCTTTCTGCCATTCAAGCACATCACGGAGCCAGACCATCTGACGGTCATCCTTGCTCATCTGCTGGCGTCCCTCTTTATAAAGCCAGTGGGCTGCGATGCCGTTTTCTGATTCGTGGTGCATCTGATGGGTTCTGATTTGTATCTCGACCATTTTGTTGTGAGGGCCAACCACGGTCGTGTGAAGCGAGCGATAGCCGTTTGATTTTGGGTTGGCGATATAATCATGAAATCGCCCTGAGACCGGCTTCCACATGGCGTGAATAATCCCGACTGTGTGGTAACATTCCCGCTCGGTGTTCACAATAACGCGTATAGCAAAAAGATCAAATATCTCCTCAAAAGGGACTTTGCGAACTTTTATTTTCCGATGAATTGACTCCAAATGTTTCGCCCGGCCTGAGACCGTGGCGAGTATGCTATCCTGGGCCAGAGCTTCCCTGATTGGGGCGACAACCTCTTGTATATAGGCCTCGCGCTCCTCGCGCTTATCTTTGATGCGTTGGGCGAGGTCGACATAGACACCTGGCTCAAGGAATTTTAGACAAAGGTCTTCAAGCTCAATCTTTGCCTTGTTCACACCGAGCCGGTGCGCAAGCGGGCAATAGACTTCGCGAGTTTCCTTTGCAATGCGAATTCGTTTTTCCGGCGGCAGATGCTCAAGTGTTCGCATATTGTGAACTCTATCAGCAAGTTTTATCAGGATAACCCTGATGTCCTTGGCCATGCTCAGCAGCATTTTTCGAAAATAATCGACTTGCTGTTCTTCGTATGAATTGAAGTTAACTGTGCCGATTTTGGTAACGCCATCGACCAGCTCAGCCACTTCGTCCCCGAACTCACGCCGGACATCCTCCATTGTATATTTGGTGTCTTCGACAACATCATGGACCAGCCCGGCCGCAATGGTTGTAGAATCCATATGGAGCTCTGCGAGAAAAAACGCCACCTCAAGACAGTGCTCGATGAACGGCTCGCCTGATGAGCGCTTTTGACAGTCATGAGCTTTATCGGAAAACTCATAGGCGCGTCGCAGAAGTCCGATATCGACATTGGCATTGAACGATTCAATTTTAATTATGAACTCTGCGAGATTCATCGAACTATACTCTTATATTGCGACTCAATTCGGTTCAAGACGTGTAGTGTTGAGACTGATTCCATATTGATCCCGGGCCTGTTGCCTGATCCAGTTTCTCCCGGCTGAATAACAACATGTCCCTCCCCAACGGGTCCCCAACGAAGCGGGGACATCACCGATTTATTTGGATACAGTCCAACTACCTTTGTACCCACAGCTGCCGCAAGGTGCAGCGGTCCGGTCGAATTTGAAACAACAATCTCTGCCAGAGAGAGCACCGCAGCAAGGGTACGAACATCAGTCTCCCCCGCAATCTGCTTGATGGCAACAGGCATATGGGCCGACGCGGACACAAGCTTCTCCCTCTCTTGGCTTGAGCCGGTCATTACCACCGAATGTCCGTTGATTTTGAGCAAATTGTACAGTTGAATATAGTTCTCAAGCGGCCAGCGCTCCGCTGAGCCACCCGATCCCGGGTGAATGATTATGAATGGAGGAGTGACTCCTACCGAAAGTAAAAGGCGGCGGGCATTTGCTATCTCGCGCTCGGTGGGATAGACAGCCGCAGATGCGAAGACAGCGCCGTCTTTGAAATAACGAAGAAAATCCAAGTTGTACTCGTACTCATGTTTGCGATTTCCTTTTCTGCTGTGAAGTAGTCGGTGCGTGTAGGAAAGAGAATACATGCGACCCGCCGTGCCAATGCGTATCGGTATTCCCGCTTCGGTAAAAAGCTTTGTCATCTGTCTCTCAGGGTAGAGTACGATTACCGCGCGGTATCCACCTTGAATGATTTTCGACAGCAGCTCACGCCGATAGTGACTGTTCGATTTAAGTTGGTCGTTTTGGACACGAAGTATTTTATGTATGCGCGGGTTGTTTTCAAGAATGGGCGAAGCATACAAAGAGGCGATTACATCGACTTGGTTTCCCGGATAGCGCAAGGACAGTGTTTCAATAAACGGCAAGGCCAGCACCAGATCGCCAAGTCGGTCGGTGCGGCTCACCAGTAGTTTGTCATCCTTGTTCACTTCTATCATCGTACTCATTCAACCGTCCCAACTGCAGACTGGTTCACCTGCCTTCGCAGGTCGCGCACTTTCGCATACTTGGCAAGAACATAACACGACGAGAATACCGAGATAATAAAGCCTTCAGTGCCATCAAGAAATCCCCGCCTAATCAGATAGTGCTTGACAAAACAAGCGATAGGCCGCATCACGATATCATACACCGTCCCTCGGCCGCCTTGACGAAAGGCCTCCTGCGCGCCAAGCGTTGTGTAGCGGTTAAACTTTATGAAATACGACTCAAGTGTGGGATAGCTGTAATGTAATAGGTCTGATTTGAGCCGTCCGACTTTGCCGCTGACTTCGACTTTTTCATGCACCGCGGAATCAGTAAATGTGCCATATTGTTTTTCGAAAAGTCTGAGAACCGGATCTGGATACCAACCGCAATGGTATATCCATCGGCCAAGAAACGATGTTCTCCGCGGGATCATATATCCTCGGTGCTCTGGGCTTTGCAAGGTTTGTTGAATTTCCTTCATCAGTTCGACGGTGACTTCTTCATCCGCATCAAGGGAGAGTATCCAATTTCCCTTTGCCTCTCTCACCCCTTCCCCTTTGGCATGCCCAAACCCTGACCATTCAATTGAAACTATTTTCGCGTTGAATCGCCGTGCTATTGAGAGTGTGTTGTCCTCGGATTTGCTATCGACAACAACTATTTCATCGGCCCACGAAACTGAGCGCAGTGCACGCTCAAGATTCTTCTCTTCATTCTTGGTTATTATGACTACGGACAGCATGGCCGTTCACCGCGAAATTGAGTATTGGCCTGAAACACGCTGGTACGTTTCATAAACCGTATCGACCGAAAGATCAAAAATATTTTCCCTGTTATTGGAGAAGACTGCGCCTTCTTTCATGCCATACGGGTGCCACATCATTTCGTTTTTGATATCTTTCGGGTAGAAACCTACGACTGGAATTTTGAACGAACGCGCAACATGGATAAGTGATGTATCAGGTGATATGAGCAAATCAAGCGAAGCCACTATCGCGCTGGCATCCCCAAAACTGAGGTTTTCCGGCACAAGCGAAATATAATTTCCAGATCCGCTCATCAACTGATTTGCGCGATCTCTATCGGATGAAACGGCTATAAGCACAATCTGAGCTTCCGGATTGTCAGCATGAAGCCGGTGCATCAGTTCTTTTGACTTGTCATCTGACCATATCCGGCTTGCCGCTCCGGCTGAGAGATTATAGCCGATTTTTCTTCCTTTACTGCGGCTGGTTGGGATGCTGTCGATAAAACTTTTGGCAGTAGCGAGCGACTTTTCGCCAATAAACAGCCTCGCGTAGCCATCCTGTTCGCTCTTTTTTCTGCCAAATGCGCCGAGCATTCCAAGACCAATGTCAATAATATGTTCCATCCTGGCGTTCATAGGGAAGTAATTGCTAAAATCGTAGTACTTTGCGAATTCATTTTTCTGCTGTCCGATTCGAGGACTGCCGCCTGCGATAAAGTGCGAGAGGCAGACAGTGGTGACAGAATCACCGCAGATCATATCGATAATGCACTCGAATTTCTCTTTTCGCATGGCCCGAATTTGACGGATATCTTTCAGAAGATTTTTTCGATAGAGAAAGACTTTGTCGAAGCGCGGATCATGCCGCACAAGTGTAAGACTACGAGGCGAACTGAGTATCGATAATTTCCAATGCGGAAATGCGCGTTTAAGGGCGTCAATTAGCGGCAGGGTAACCATAGTATCCCCGAGTTTTTCGGGACGGAGAACCAGCACTTTTGTTATCTCATTGCCGTCGATGACTTTGAAACTGTTTCTATTTCTTCTCAGGAATGGCGCCACAAATGCAAATGCCACCTGTTTGAAGCCAAGCTCTATCGGTTTGAGTTTCAACAACAGTTTCTTCATGACACGGTCTCGCGAAATTGGAGGCTGTAAAGCTTGCGGTACAATCCTTCTCGTCCCATCAACTCGCCATGTGAGCCGAATTCAACAATTTTCCCTCGTTCGAGCACAAGGATTCTGTCCGCGTTTTTGATCGTTGAAAGCCGGTGCGCGACAATGAGAGCGGTTCTATTTTTCATCAAACGATCGATTGCTTCCTGAACCAGAATCTCTGATTCGGTATCGAGCGAGGATGTCGCTTCGTCAAAAATAAGAATCTGCGGATTTTTTAATAACGCCCGGGCAATTGCAATCCGCTGTCGCTGTCCTCCGGATAGCCGCATTCCGCGGTTACCGACCCGTGTGTCATAGCCTTCGGAGAATTCGGAAATAAACCTATGAGCGTTGGCGGCGCTGGTAGCTTCAATGAGTTTTTCTTCAGATATATCATTGCGGCCGTATGCGATATTTTTACGGATGGTGTCATTAAACAAAAGCGTCTCCTGTGTTACAATTCCCATCAGACCTCTTAGGGACTCAAGATTGAGATCGCGGATATCATGCCCGTCAAGTGTTATCCTGCCACGGGTGGGGTCATAGAAACGCGGCAAAAGATCAACCAGTGTGGATTTCCCCGCTCCCGATGGGCCGACCACCGCCACAACCTCGCCAGCATGGATATCCAGAGATATTTCTTCCAGTACCGGCTCGGCGTTTGTGTAGCGGAAGGAGACGGCTTCAAATCGGATGGTGTCCACAAAATGTGAAAGAATTTTTGCATCAGGCTTACTTGTGATTATTTCTTCCGAGTCAATTACACTATAGATTCGCTCGGCGGCGGCTCTTCCCTCCTGAAGCTTGACATGAATCTGCGAAAGAGATTTGACCGGCTTTATGAGCGAGAAGAGCGCGAGAATAAAGGTCATGAAATCGCCGGCGGTCAGGGTGCCGGTTCCTAATATTATTCGGGATCCGGCGTACAGAAGGATGGTTGCTCCCGCAAATGTCGCAAGTATATCGCTCACCGGCGATGCCAAGTTTCGGATGCGGGACATTCTAACAAGCGCTTTGAAGTAACTGCTGGTTGCGTCTGTGAATTTGGATATCTCAAACTTCTCCATTGAGAATGCTTTCACAATTCGGATATTGCTCACCGTTTCCTCAAGGACCGAGCTGACATCGGCCATCCGTTCCTGCGAACGCTCGGAATACTTTCTCATTTTTTTACCAATAAACCAAATGAACCAGAACGCCAGCGGAAGGACTATCAGAGAAAGCAGGGTCAATTGCCAGCTGATGAGAACAAGAAACGAAACAAACAAGAGCGCCAGAATCGAATCAGTTATCAGGCGATTGAAGGCAATCTCGATAGCATCATTGAGCACAACAACATCATTAGTCACACGTGACATCAACTGTCCCGTCCGCTGTTCATGAAAATAACTGAGCGAAAGCCGCTGATATTTTTCAAAAAGTCTGTCCCTGAAATGTTTCATGAGGGATTGCTGAACAAAAACCATGAAGAAGCCTTGAAGGTAGCTAAACAGGTTTGTCGAAACTACTACAAGTACGATAGCCATGCAAAAATTAATCAGAGTATCGTTGCGGTCATCCCGGATGATAAGTTCATCCACAGCCCCTTTCATTGTTTGTTTCACGCCTGATATCCAGCCGGTGAGGTTTTCCGTGACAGAGGCCGGGCCTGATACGTCGGAAACTGGATTTTCAATAATCTCTTTCGGAGTTTCCAGGGACATCATGGGGCTCTCGACTTGGAAGAGGGTCATCATCAGCGGCCCGAACAGCCAGACGAGAATACCAGACGTGATGGCGTGAAATGCCGCCATCACGCTTGCGAAAACAAGCTGTTTCCAGTACTCTTTGAGGGTCGTGCCTATCCGTTTATACATGATTTATTAACCTAATGCAATATATGGCGGTTCTGCAACATGTCATAGAAGAAGATGGCTGTCACAGAGGCCGCGTTTTGACGCTAAGGGATGATTCGGCCTGCGTCGCCAGGGATATTCACCACGAATCGATTTGCTGAAATGTTGGCCTGCGGCCTATGTTCACGTCGTGTCGCGGTGAATTCGTGCTTGTTGCCATCAGTGAAAAACAGTTTGACAGGCCGCCACTCTTCCTCACGTTTCGAATAAGTAACATCGAGCCGCCAATTACAGTCCTGCGCGCTGTCAGAAGCTATGGAGTATTCACGCTCTTCCTCTTTTTCGGAATTCAGGCGTACACTGAAGCTTTCACCGAGCGATGTTGTGTCAGGCAGGTCATTCAAGAGATTCAGGACATTCAAACCTCCGCCTTCTGAAAGACAGGCCATAGAATGTAGAAGCGTTCCGATTTCTTCCGCGACATACTCATCCGAGTGCGGGAAAAAGACAGTCAACGAATCGGCTGTGAGACGACCTTTAAGAGCGTTCTTGCCGAGATATGCCCGACCATTTAACCCGGCCACAGAATCGGTCACAAATAATTCCAACCGAAACGAAGTCTGCTTTCCCTCTCTTCTCAGTTTGGCGTCAAACAAATAAGCTTCGCACAAAACCTTTACATCACTTTTGGTTTCATCTGTCGTTCCCAAATCTCCCTTCCGTCCTTTTGAACAGCCTCCAAGTGAACTGAGCGATAGTATCACTATGCCTATAAAAAAGATTGACAGTAAACGAATAATAATTTTCATATTTAGATCGTCAATTACCGGCAATCAGGCTGGTAAAAAAGCTGACGAATGGCCCGATTATCAACCAGACACCACCGAAAAAGACCATGCCGAGCAGAATGAATGGGGCCACTTGGTCTATAGTGTCGAATGTTGAATCGTATCGAGGTGGAAGCAAATTCCGAAGAATATGCGAGCCATCAAGCGGAAAAAGCGGAATGAGATTAAAAAAGGCGAGTCCAAGATTAATTGTAACGCCGTAGAAAAGCATCAACTGGACCGCGTGAAAATAATCGGCAGGAACAGTGAGAAATCCGTTCGACAAAAGCCGGAAGAGCATCCCAAAAATTATTGCCTGACCAAAGTTTGACAACGGTCCCGCGGCTGAAACCCAGAGATCGGCAACCCTCGGATTTTTTAGATTATGCAACACCACCGGCACCGGTTTGGCCCAGCCGAATCGGAAACCGGAAACCACAAAACAAATCGTTCCAAAGAGATCCAGGTGAGCAAGCGGGTTGAGGGTGAGCCGCCCCATATCCCGGGCGGTTGTATCGCCAAACTTGAGAGCCGCCCAGGCATGGAAATATTCATGGACAGTCAGGGCGAGCAGGATTATCGGGCCGGCAAGAAGCGCTTGCTGTAAATAGTTTTCGCTGAACATTCGTTTCCTTACTTTAAAGCTTCGGCGAATATATCTGTTATATAGAAAGGGGGGTACTCGTAATTACAGGAGATTTTATAGTGAATTTGTAAAAATGCCGCCTTATGACTGTGCCTTAAGGCTCTTCCCCGAAACAGCTTGCGAGTTGGCATCATGAAACCGCCAGAGCCGATCTGTGGCTTTGGTGATTCCAATTCGCGGCGACGCAACAATAATCGGAGCTGGCTCATGCCGATCTTCAACGTACAGCACATCCCCGGTCAAATCGATTCCGGTGTGCGCAGTGCTCAGACCAAACTCGCGGCAGAGTTTCCCCGGGCCGCTGAGTCTTCGATCAACAGGCGATTTCGAATAACCGACATTCTGTATCGGCTCGAATCCCTCGACTGGCTCTCCGGCACGGATAAGAACTGCGGCTGGGCAATCTTTTGCCTCCGTTACAAAGTTCAAGCAGTAGTAGATGCCATAGATGAGGTAAACATACGTCAGTCCCGGTACGCCGTAGAGTGTCTTGTTGCGCGGAGTTGGACCGGGAGCGGCATGGCAGGCTGGATCGTATTCGCCTATATAGGCCTCTACTTCGACAATCCTCGCTGACATCGTCATTCCGTGAAGTTTAGAAACAAAATATTTACCGATACACTCGGGTGCGCATTCGAGTGTGGGGCGATTATAAACTTTTCGCGTGAGCTTGCTTGGTTTTCGTCGGGATGCCCTCAAAGTCGTCGTTTTCAGACGCGAACCTGACTAACAGACTGGATGCGAAGCTGGTTCGCGTTGTCAAAGTCCCAGCCAACATGCTCTGGCTTATGGGCATCTGAGCCGAGCCTGACTACGTTTACACCCGCCTCTTTCGCGGCCCTGATGATTTCCAGAGAGGGATAATGTGTGTCGAAACCGCGCCTGAGAGCTGCGGTATTGATTTCTATAGCCGTATGTCCTTTTAGGCATGCGGAAAAAACATCAGGAAGAAATGGTCTATGGGCTGTGAATACATCCGGGCCGTAATATATCGACCCATATTTTTTGTAATAGTCAAAGTGAGCAATGGTATCAAACACACCCGACTTTGCCGCTGATATCATATCCGTGAAGTAAGCCTCAAGCATTTGCTCAAGTGAGAACCGTTTGTAACAATTCCCGTATTCATGCCGACAGCAGAAACAGATATTATTGAGTTCATGGATACCACACAGAAGGTAGTCGAGCTCGTAACGCTCTTTTATCTTCCTCGCGCTTTCCTCGCAACCGGGATAGTATCCAAATTCTACACCAAGCTTAACGGTCAATCCTTGTCCAGAATAAGACTTGGCGGCTCTGCGGACGTCATCAACATAGGGAGCAAGATTTTCGGGGGTGGCAGGAATTTCTTCGCCATCAACGCGAATCAGGTTTCCGTCCCCAGTCGTATCTGGGTTTATGTCATAGTGGGTTGTGAAACAGAGTTCTTTTAGTCCCCGGGTAATTGCGGCTTCGCAATATTCATCGATTGTCCCTTCGGCGTCTATTGAATAATTGCAGTGGCAGTGATAGTCAGACAAGGCTTCGGTCGTCAGCTTCTTAAGCTTTTGGGGCTCAGGCATAACTGCTTCGAATCAGAAACGGATTTGAATGACGCTCGGCGCCGATTGTTGTTTTCGAGCCATGGCCCGGATAGCAGATAACACCATCAGGCAGCCTCATAAGTTTTCGATGGATTGAATCGACAAGACGCTCGTAAGAACAGCCGGGGAAATCAGTCCGCCCGATTGAGCCCTGAAAGAGCGCGTCCCCGCTAAAAACAATACCTTCGCTCTCATCGAGATAGCAGATCGATGCCGGACTGTGTCCTGGCGTACTCAGGATGGTGAACATGAGCGCTCCGAACAGAATTAATTCTTCGTCAACGAGCGTAAAGTCGGCTGGCGGCGCGGTCATCGGCTTACCGAGAGCGGTTGACATATTGAGCGTCGCATCACCCAGCAACGCCTCTTCCCCTTTGCCGATGTAGACCGGGATATTATAGGCATCTTTTACCGCTGCCGCGGCTTCAATATGGTCGACATGACCGTGGGTGAGAAGAATCGCTCGCGGTATAAATCCTGTTTTCTTAATTCCTGCCAGAATTCTCTGTTCGTCTGAACCCGGATCGATAATGACCCCTTCGTTGCTCACATCATCCCAGTAGAGGTAACAGTTTACCTCAAAGGGGCCAACTACAATGGTTTTTAGTTTCTTACTCATAATTAAAGATATACCTCCGTATACCATTGTCAACAAAACCTTAGCCATAAAGGTTCAAAGGCTTTTAATTGAATCCGGCTGTGTGTCAGCTTACAAGTCATTCTAAATTGCGGTATTGCAGAGAGTTCAATTTTGTTTGACGATATATTAAAAATGACTATCTTTGGTTCACTGTTTGTGAAAAAGGATACAACGTTAGTATGATTGCTGAACTGAAATACAAAGTCCCTGACCTAAAATCCCGTCTTGAGAAGCTCGCGAGGTATCTTTGACCTTGAGGGAAGAAAAAAGAAAATAGCCGAACTCGAAGAAAAATCAGCTCAATCTGGCTTTTGGAATGACACCCAAACCGCTCAGGCAATTCTCAAAGAAGCATCGGCGCACAAAAAGTGGGTTGACTCCCATGTTAGGCTTGAAAAGGAACTGAACGACCTTATTGAACTCAGTGAGATGGTTGACAAGGATTCTGTCGAAGCCGGCGAGGTGGGGGACTCATTCGAGCGGCTTGTCAAAGATATCGACTCGATGGAATTTTCCACCCAGCTTTCGGGACCCGATGACCACCGCGACGCAATTCTCAACATCCACCCCGGAGCCGGTGGAACTGAATCGCAGGACTGGGCCGATATGCTTTTCCGCATGTACAACCGCTGGGCCGAGCGGCGTGGGTTTTCTGTGGAGTTGCTGGACTACCAGCCCGGCGACGAAGCTGGCCTGAAATCCGCGACACTCGAGATCAAAGGTGAATACGCCTTCGGCTACCTCAAAGCTGAATCGGGTGTGCATAGACTTGTGCGAATTTCACCTTTTGATGCCAATTCACGACGACACACTTCGTTTGTTTCAGTCCATGTCTATCCCCTTATCGAAGACAATGTCCAAGTTGACATTCGAGACGAAGATATTCGCATCGACACCTACCGTGCCTCGGGCGCTGGCGGCCAGCATGTCAATAAAACATCCTCGGCTATTCGTATCACACACATTCCGTCAAACATAGTCGTGACGTGCCAAACCGAGCGAAGTCAGCTCAAAAATAAAGAGTCGGCATTTATTGTATTGAAGTCGCGCCTGTACCAGCTTCATCGCGAGGAAGAAGCCAAAAAAATGGAGAAATTCGACAAGACTAAAAAGAAAATCGAATGGGGTTCACAGATTCGCTCGTATGTCTTCCATCCCTATAATATGGTCAAAGACCATCGCACCGACTGCGAAACATCGAATGTCCAACTCGTAATGGACGGCGATCTAGATGCATTTATTCAGGCTTATCTATCCGACCCTGACCTCAAAGATCAGGTCGTGTAACTCGAATACTATGATGAGCCCCATGCTGCAAATTCGTGAACGTGCTAAAGCCAAAAAGCTAAGGGTAGTCCTTCCCGAGGGAACAGAGCCAAGGATAATTCTGGCGGCCAAAAAACTCCTCTCAGAAGGGATGGCATCGGTAACGCTTCTTGGTGATGAAAATGAGGTCTCCGCGCGCGCCAAAGAGCATGGCCTGAACACAAATAAAGTACAGATTGTCAACCCGATCTCGGCGGTTGAGTATAATTCATATGTCGCTGAACTCGTTGAAATCCGCAAGAGCAAGGGTTTGTCCCAACGAGATGCGCAGGCTCTGATCGCAAGTCCGCTTTATTTTGGAGCGATGCTGGTGCGACACGACCTGGCCGATGCTTCGGTTGCAGGTTCGGTCAACACGACTGGCGATGTTCTCCGCGCCGCACTCCATGTGATAGGTATGAAAACAGGAATCAATACGGTTTCGAGTTCGTTTCTTATGGTGATGCCGAAATTTCATGACGTGCGCAATAAAGCATTTTTATTCGGCGACTGCGCCGTTGTTCCCAATCCAAGCGCAGAGCAGCTTGCGACAATCGCCCTCTCGACATCTGAGACTTTTGAACGTCTCATTGGCGAGAAACCGCGGGTAGCATTGCTCTCGTTTTCCACCAAAGGTTCGGCGTCGCATCCCGATGTGGACAAAGTTCTAATGGCTCTAAAGATACTCAAATCTGACCACCCAGACCTTGAAGTCGACGGGGAATTGCAACTCGATGCCGCAATCATGCCCGAAGTTGCCGCCCGCAAGGCACCTGAGTCTTCGGTTGCAGGTAAGGCTAATGTGCTTATCTTTCCTGACCTCGATTCCGGCAATATCGGCTACAAACTTACCGAGAGATTTGGCGGAGCGACGGCTATCGGTCCGATTCTTCAGGGACTAGCCAAACCCGCAAACGACCTTTCGCGCGGATGCACGGTCGATGACATTGTTGACACCGTTGCGATTGCATTGCTTATGAAAGGTTAAGTAGAATGCCATTAAGTCATCTGGCCGAAGAAATCTGCGATCCTCCAACCCTGAAACTGAGTCAAAAAGCGCGCGACCTCAAAGCTCAGGGCGAAGCCGTGATTCACCTCGGTTCGGGAGAACCTCTTAATAAAACTCCGCAGTCGGCCATTGATCACTGCCGTAAGCTTTTGGAGACCGGTGAAATCAGATACTCGCCCACAGAAGGGGCGCCGACTCTGATTCAAGCTATCATCGGCTACACCGAAAAGAATTACGCGAAGACGGTTGACAAGCAGAATGTCATCGTCTGTAACGGAGCCAAGCACGCTCTCTATACATTGATAATGACTATTATCAATCCCGATGAAGAGGTTATCATCCCGGCGCCTTATTGGGTAAGTTATCCTGAACTTGTCAAGATGGCGTATGGGCAGCCTGTGATTGTCCCATGCACCAACGACCAGTTTTTCCCGAATATGACTGATATTTCCGCGGCTGTGACTTCGAAAACACGGGCCATCATAATCAATAGTCCGAATAATCCTTCGGGCGCTATCTTTCCTGACGCATTGATAAAAGAGCTTGTTGATTTTTGCGCCAAAAATGACCTCTACCTTATCATGGATGATATTTACCACAAGCTGGCTTTCGACAACCAGACCCCGGTCTCATGCTATTCGTTCTCGAACGGTAATCCTGAGACATCGAAGCTTGTTGTGATAAACGGAGTGTCAAAACTTTACGGCATGACCGGATTTCGTATCGGCTGGGCGGTGGCCAATCACCGGGTAATTGCCGGAATGAGCACTATCGCGGCACAGACGGTCTCGTGCGCATCGATTCTAACTCAGACAGCCGCCGTCGGCGCGCTGACCGGTGATCAGGCTCCGGTGGAATCCCTCAGGTTGACATTACAGAATAATCGCGATATTATGCTCCGCGAATTAAAGCAGTTGGCCAATGTAAAGGTCAGGGTTCCAAAAGGGACATTTTATTGTCTTCCAGATTTCAGCGCCTACGAGAAGGACTCCGTGAAACTCTCCGAGTACCTGCTCGAGAAAGCTCTGGTGGTTACGATTCCGGGAAAGGAATTTGGGATTGAAGGACATTTACGCCTCAGCTATTGCGGCTCGGAACAAGATATTATTGAGGGTGTCGCGCGAATTAAATGGGCGCTTGATACCCAGTCACCCGATACGATACAGATAGGCAATCGAACGGTAAGGAGAAAGTAACAGATGACGAAACGCCTCAATTTGGAAACACCGGCGTTGGCTCAGGCGGAATCGCTCAAAAGCGAATATGGTCTCGACAAACTTGGAATGACCAACCTCAAAACTATCTATTGGAATCTGCCAGCCGCAAGCCTCTACGAGGAAATCGTATTTCGTAATGAGGGACAAATCACAGAAGGCGGCGCTATTACGGTAGACACCGGTCAGCATACTGCCCGCGCCGCGCAGGACAAGTTTATTGTCAAGGAATCTTCAAGCGATAAGCATATTTGGTGGGGATCATACAACCGTTCTTTCCCTGACGAAAAATTCACCGCCATTTTTAAGCGGATGAACGACTTTCTTCGGGAACGGGATGTATTTGTCCAAGACTGCTATGGCGGGGCCGATACGGCGTACCGGCTTCCCGTGCGAGTCATCACAGAATATGCATGGCATTCCCTTTTCGCCCAGAATATGCTGATTTCACCAACGACCATTGAAGAGCGCAAGAAGTTTATCCCTCAGTTTACTGTCATAAGCCTTCCATCGTTTCAGGCGACTCCGGAAACCGATGGCACCCGCACGCCGACTTTTATTCTTCTCAATTTCGACCAGAAGCTGTGTCTTATCGGCGGTACGGGATACGGCGGTGAGATTAAGAAATCAGTTTTCACACTTCTTAATTATCTTCTTCCTCTTCAAGATGTCCTTACCATGCACTGCTCGGCGAATGTCGGCAAAGACAAGGATGTCGCGGTCTTTTTTGGACTGAGCGGCACGGGCAAGACCACGCTTTCCGCCGATGCAAGTCGTTCACTTATTGGCGACGACGAGCATGGCTGGAGCGATAGGGGCGTGTTCAATTTCGAAGGCGGCTGTTACGCAAAAGTCATCCGCCTTTCTCCAAGCGCTGAACCGCAAATCTATTCAACTACAAGCCGTTTCGGAACTGTTCTTGAAAATGTTGTGTTTGATCCGATCACACGCAAGCTCGACTTGGACAGCGATGCCCGCACTGAAAACACCAGGGCTGCATATCCGTTGAATTTTATTTCTAACGCCGTCCCTGAGAAAATGGCCGGCCATCCAAAAAATATTATCATGCTTACCTGCGATGCTTCGGGTGTCATGCCACCTATCGCCAAATTATCGCCAGAACAGGCTATGTACCACTTTATATCGGGATATACATCCAAAGTCGGTGGAACCGAAATCGGCATGAGCAAGCAGCCATCGTTGACATTCAGCGCCTGCTTTGGCGCACCATTTATGGTGCACCACCCGTCGTATTACGCCAATATGCTTAAAACCCGAATACTCAAACATAAAGTCAGCTGCTGGCTGGTCAACACCGGCTGGACTGGCGGTCCGTTTGGAGTTGGTAAAAGAATGTCAATTCAGCATACCCGCACTCTGCTGAATGCGGCTCTTACTGGTAAACTTGATGGTATTAACTATTACACCGATCCGGTTTTCGGATTCCAAGTCCCCACCCGATGTGAAGGCGTTCCTGACAATGTGCTCAATCCGGCTGAGACATGGGCTGATCAGAATGCATTCCGCGAAAAATATTTGTGGCTCGCCTCGCAGTTCATCGAGAATTTCAAGAAGTACGAAGAAGGCACGCCTCCGGAAGTCATAAACGCCGGGCCGGTAGTGAGAGAGTTTACTACAATCGGCAAAAGCTGATCTGAACTGACATTGAAATTAAATCAGGGATTATGCATTCAATCCCTGATTTGACAAGAATTAGATTACAATTAAGACATCCTCACAAAACCCCAAACAGCACAGATAACCATGCCTACATACGAATATCGATGTCTCGACTGCGAACATAAGTTTGAGGAAATTCAAACTATGTCGGCGCCAGCCATTGAGATCTGTCCCAAATGCGGCGGGAAAGCTCAGCGTCACATTTCCGGCGGAGCCGGGCTAATCTTTAAGGGCTCAGGCTTCTATATCACCGATTACCGCAGCGACTCCTACAAAAGTGCGGCCTCGAAAGACAGCGGCGGCGCAAGCGAGAAAACGACATCGGACGGCGGCTCTTCCTCATCCACCGATAATAAGAGCGACAGCAGCCCGGCTAAATCTGACAGCAACGCCGCCTCAAAAACTGCCACCACACCGGCGCCTCCCGTCCCATCGAGTTCACCAGCGCCAGCCAAATCGGCGGAAAAGTCGGATAAAAAGAAAGATTAGACTTTTGCCAAAAAGGGTAAGAGCCGTATCTTTCCTCCATGACTCGATCTCCTCAGCTTTTTGAACTGCTCCGCAAAGCCCTCAAAGCTCCAGATTCACTCTTTCTCGACATAGAGAAATACCCCAAGTACCATCGCGACGCGACCGGTTTGAGCCAAAAACCCCAAGCTATCCTGCTGGCTGAGAATAAATGCGACATAATAACGGCGGTGAAATTTTGTGTTGAACACAATATCCCGATTACCCCGCGCGGAGCGGGAACTGGCTTATCTGGAGGTTGTGTCCCAAGCTCGAAAGGGATAGTTATTTCGACTGAGAAGCTCGATTCAATTGACTTGCATCCCGACAAACAACTCGCGCTCTGCGGACCGGGAGTTATCACAAAGGCGCTGCAAATTGCCGCCGCCGAGTTTGGATTGACCTATCCCCCCGATCCAGCCTCGTACGGCGAGTCTACGCTTGGCGGCAATGTCGCCGAGGGTGCGGGCGGACTGCGATGCAAACGCTTTGGTGTCACAAAGGATTATGTGCTCGGAATTGAAGCGGTAACTATGAAGGGCTCTCTGTTGAAAACCGGCTATTACAACGACTGTGCGGGAATGTCACTTGCCGATCTACTCATTGCATCCGAAGGGACACTTGCTATTATCACCGAACTTGCCTTGAGCCTCATCCCAACTCCAAATCGCGGAACGACTATCCTTGTCACATTCGAAAAACCCAAAGACGCCGCCCAGACGGTCTCAGATATCACAGCGCAGGGTATAATCCCGACGGTGCTTGAATTCCTCGATGGCAATGCTGCCGCATGCTCCAACGCCTTTGAAAAGACCGATGGTCTCGACAATAATACTGGCGCAATCCTGCTCATAGAAACAGGCGCAGGCGACAACAATGTTGAAACAAAACTCATACGAGCCATCTGTGAGGCGAACTCCTGCAACTACATTACAATTGAGGAAACCCCGGTAAAAGCCGAAGAGCTTTGGCGAGTGAGGCGAAATCTCTCTCGAGCGATCAAGGCATCGGTCAAATGCTTTATTTCTGAAGATGTGGCTGTTCCGAACACGAAGTTTCCTGAACTTGTTGATTTTGTGGCTCAGATGAACCAAAACGGACCTCTGCGCGTCGTTTCGTTTGGCCATGCGGGTGACGGGAATTTGCACGCTGTCTTTTTGTCTGATGACGACTCCCCTGCTGGCCGAAAAATTATGGACCAGCAAGTCGTTTTGCTGATGAGGAAAACCCTTGAATTGGGCGGCACACTCACCGGAGAGCATGGAATCGGCCTGGCTAAACGGGAATTTCTTCCTTGGGAGTTTGACAAACCCACAATTAAGGCTATGCGAGCGATAAAAGAGGTTTTTGACCCCGAGAACCTGCTTAACCCCGACAAGCTTTTTGACGATACTAAGTGAAAAAGCCCAACTAAACCGAGTTGCTTGACAAGCTTTTGCCTCAAGCATACCTTGCAGGAGATGAACGTGAATACTTTCACATCAACAAAAACCGCAACGGATACGACCCCTCGCGCTGAAATATACAAGGAGACAGGGATGGCCATCACGCTGAAGGAGAAGCTTGCCGGAATGATTCCAAAGCTTCGCCAGGAACGAGAAGAACTTTTACGATCGCACGGCGAGAAGACCATATCGTCAGTCACAATTTCCCAAGCAATAGGCGGCACGAGAGGTGTTCGCGCCCTTGTCTGTGACACATCGGTTGTCGAAGCCGATCAAGGGCTAATAATTCGCGGAATACCTATCATGGAGCTTATTGACCGGCTTCCAGAGGAGATTTTCTGGCTCCTCCTGACCGGTGAACTCCCATCAGGCGATGAACTTAAACTCTTCCAAAAGGAACTGCGCGCCCAAGGCGAAGTACCAGCCTATATCTGGAAACTTCTCCAATGCATGCCCAAGAATTCGCATCCTATGACCATGCTCAGCAGTGCCATTCTGGCCATGTCAAATGAATCTGCTTTTCGAAAGAAATATGACGAAGGAATTCCAAAATCGACCTATTGGGAACCTGCTCTTGAAGACGCCATAAAGATAATGGGCACAGTGCACACAATCGCCGCTGGCATTTACCGCATGCGCTACAAAAAGGGGCCGGTTATTCTGCCTTCGACCAAGACTGATTGGTCATCAGAGTATGTACGCATGCTTGGTTTGGCGCCGAAAAAGGGTGAGACCTCCAAGATGATGCAGCTCTATCTCGTACTGCATTCTGATCATGAAGGCGGAAATGTCTCGGCCTACTCCTGTCATACAGTCGGCTCGGCCCTGTCGGATCCTTTTTATTCCGTTTCAGCTGGTCTCAATGGTCTTGCTGGGCCCCTGCACGGTTTGGCTAACCAGGAATGTCTTGGATGGATACTCGATACAATTGAAAATTTCGGCTGCGCCCCGACCGAAGAGCAGATCCGGGAATATTCCTGGAAAACCCTCAAATCAGGTCAGGTCATTCCGGGCTATGGACATGCTGTGTTGAGAATTACCGATCCCCGATTCACGGCGATCACTGATTTTGGGCGAAAGCATCTGAAGCACGATCCTGTCTTTCAGACCGTAGATAGAGTTTTCAATGTCGTTCCGAACGTTCTACTTGAACAGGGAAAAGCCAAAGACCCGTGGCCGAATGTCGATGCCGGATCGGGCGCGGTGCTCTACCATTACGGCCTGAAAGAGTTTGAGTACTACACAGTTGTATTTTCTGTCTCTCGCGTGATGGGAATGCTTGCCCAGTTGGTCCTCAACCGCGCTCTCGGAACGCCAATAACCCGCCCAAAATCTGTCTCTACGGCATGGTTAAGACAGGAAGCCATGAAAGAGAAAAACTAATCCTCTTTTTAATTGGCTCAGTTACAATCCACGATTCTTGATTCAGAAAGGTCTTACGGGCTGCTCTTCTTCTTTATCTGCGACAGAGAAATTACAAACGTCGCCCCGCCGATTTTGCTTTTCCCAAGTCTGATCTCTCCCCCGAGTTCAGTTACGATGCTGTGCACTGCCGGTAAGCCAAGTCCTGTGCCAGTCTCCTTGGTTGTGAAATAAGGAGTGAAGACTTTTTCTTTCAAGGTCGGCGGAATGCCCTGGCCATTGTCGGAAAATTCTATCAGCACCATCGAATTTGATATTTTTGTTATGATTTGAATTTCGCCATTCTTGTTGCCGGACAAGGCTTCTTTAGCGTTTGAAAAAAGATTTGCGAAAACCCCCTTTATCCGATCGGGATCGCCGGCAACAAGAGCATCCGCATTTAATTGTGAATCCAACGTAATTCCCAAACGGTCAAGCTCAGGACGCCATAGTCTGGCAAGAGCCTCTATCAATTGGTCAATGTCAACGTCCTGAGTGTTCCGCTTTTCTTCCTTAGCAAGCGTCAGAAAGCGCGTAATGATCTCATTGAGCCGCTTGGTTTCATCCCGGATTGTCTGAGTGAAAGAGCGGTATTCCCCTTCCCCCTCTTTTGGCGAAAACTCCAATGCCAAGCGCTGAGCTGCGATGGAAATTGTATTGAGCGGGTTGCGAATTTCATGAGCAACCCCGGCCGCCAGATTTCCCATCTCTGACAGCCTTTCTTTTCTCGCGGCTGTTCGTTCGAATTCCCGCAGACGAGTGATATCATGGATCGTAATGACAATTGCCGAAGCTGATGAATCGAGCAGAATCTTTGATTTTACTGCAATAAGGTGTTTCTCGGCGCCGTCCACAACTCGTGTCAATTCGGTCTCTTCACTGTTACTTTGGGCATCCCTAAAGGCATTGACGTCTATCGCTGAAATTGCATTGACTTCATTCCATTTGGTCAAGTTCTGCGCTCTGAGGCCCAAAAGATTCCTAAAGGAGTCATTTACCATGACGATGTTGTCCGATGAATCTACTACAGCTATTCCGGTCTCCATCTGTTCAAAGATTCGCTCGGTTGTCACCTTCATTACCGAATACTGGCGGCTTATTTCCTGTTGCTTTCTCCGGCTGTCCAGATAGAGCATGGCGGTCAATGTCAGCACAAAGAGAATAAGCGACAAAGTGATCATCTGCTGGTCAAATCCCCTCACGACTGAGTAATAGCCCTCGAGGGACAGCTTGACTCGAAGGAGCCCGAATGGATACCTTCCGGTCGAAAACGGTCTGACCAATTCGAGAGTTTTCTCTCCTTCGATTTCCACAAGCCGACTTGAGATTGTATCACTGTCAAGCGCTTCAGATAGAAACAGATCGGAATTGATCGAGAGAATATCGCCTGGCCTTCGCGAGGCAAAAATAATTCCCTCTGTCGTATGATACAAAATCGAAACGATGCCTTGTTCACGAGCCATATTCTGGACGAGATATCCTATCCCGGTCGTACGAATGGCATCGCTGTAGGTGGAAGCATCCCCAATCAAAACGACCACCTGATTCATTTGTCCATTCAGTTCAAGGTAATAATGCACCGCATCAGAAGATGTTTCCCCTTCAGCAAGCAGAAGGACACGATTGGAATCAGGACTGCCGAGAATTTTTGCGGCAGCTTCGCCTACGAAAGCCGAGACGACAGGCATGCCGGGACGCACGTAGACGTATTCATCCACATCAGCAGCTGAATCGAAAATAAGTATTCCGCGCAGGTCATGAACTCTGGCAAACATCCGCAGTTGGTCGCCGTCAGCGCCGTCGCTGTACTGTTCCTGAAGAAGAGAGACAAGAGAACTGTACTGCCCCTTGACGAGACGGTCGTAGTATGTCTGGGCTGATATGGCGTTCCGGCAGGCTTGGGCGAGCGACTCGGTAAAGGTTTTACCTTGAATAACTAATAACTGATAGCTGTCAGAGCGGGACTGCCGTATGGATATCCAAGTGAACGCAAATACTGCAAGGGCGAGAAAAAACGCGATAGCAAAGGAGGAGTATCGATCGACCGTCTTTTTCTGCCATGAAGGTGAATCGGCCATTGCTGAAGTATAAAGTTCTTAGCCCGAAGACGCAAGAAGAAGTCAAACGGGAATTCGTTTCCGTTCTGGTAATGGACACGGGACATGCTGAAGCTGATTCGTCCGACTGACTGGTAAATCAAAATAGAAAACGGCGCCGCCTGAGAAGCGATAGGCGATTTTCCCCCCGTGAGCATCGACTATCCGCCAGCAGGTTGTCAAGCCGATGCCGTGCCCTTTTCGCTTGGTAGTAAACCGATTGGAGAAGAGCATCTCGATTCGGTCTTCAGGGACGCCCGGCCCGTTATCGCAGACTTCGACCCGCACCCAGTCCCGGTTATCTTGTGAGAAGTGCGAAGTCACGACGCGGATTTCCCTCTTCCCCGTCTCCTCGTCCAGTGCGTCACAGGCATTGTAGAGCAGATTGACAAGAAGCTGTTGGATTTGACCTTGGTCAACCTCATTGAGCGGCAGATCCGAAGAAAGCTTTGTTCCTATATGGACATGATTAAATCGCTTTTGCGGTTTTAGAAAAGCGATGATATTCTCCACAATTTGATTCAGGCTTGTCAACTCAGGATGGGTTCCTTCATGCGGTCTATCCATTAAACCATTGGCAAAACGTGCTATTTTGTCTGTTGTAGTTTTCATAACCTCAAGTTTTGCGGTGATTTTCTCCGGGTCCCCTTTTTTTAGCAGAAGAGGCATCAACTCAATATTGCCTGACAGTATCGCCAGGAAATTATTGATTTCATGCGCGATGTCTCCGGCCATTTCCCCCCGGGTATAGTAGCGGTCGAGACGTATCATCATGTCCTGGAAACCTTTGCTCTCCGAAATATCCCGCAAGATATACAGATACGCTGTTATGTTCTCGGCGCTTATCGTAAGCGGCGTCATAATGACAAAGGCCGGAAACGAATCTCCATTTGAACGCTTGGCCACGACTTCAAATTCACGATAGCCTTGGCTTTCATGCTCGGAGGTGACCTCCTTGTCTATGCTCTGGTCAAATAGCTCAATCATTGCTTTGTCAATAAGCTCCTCTTGTTTGTATCCAAAAGCCTCGGAGGATGCCCGGTTTGCAAGCATGACAATACCATCAGGGGTAGTAACGATAATACTGAGCGGAGAACTATCAATAAGAGTCGCGAGGAAAAGCTGTGACTCGAGGAGGGTGTAGTTTAAAGTATTACAGTACACGGTATATGCCTTTTGGCGTTTGTGTCCTTCCCACAGCGAAGCGCTCATCTTGTTAAAGACTACCGCAAGTTTCTTGAGTTCGTTGTCATGGTCTGATTCCATCAGGTGAAAAACTTCGCCCTCAGCGGTTTTTTCGAGACCATGCATAAGCGTTTCGAGTGGCTTTTTGAAGCGCCTGTTCACAAGATATATAGTTAGCAAAGATAAAAGCGTGGAGACAAGAAAAAGGAGCATGAGGGCGTATTTCAGCTTTGTCCGCGACGACACCACAAGGTTGTCATCGGTCAACAGGAGCAGAAAAAGCGGCTCGGTAGAGGAAGACCGAAGACGGTAGCAGTGGACAGATCGCGCGGGATCAGCTTTAACGGACAATATGAACCCAGGTGCACTCGTATCGGGCATTTTGTTATGATTGCCGCCGACAAGACTCGCGAGTGAGATTTCATTGTCACTCGAATTGTCGTTCTCTTTTTCATGTCTATGGATGAGCGACAACTTCCCAGTCGGGTGCAGCGCTACAATCTCGAGTTTATCAACTGTCGGTTCGGCGTTAATGAGTTCGCCGAGGACGCGGTCAACAGCCTCAGCAGAATTCTGCAAGGCAAGGTTTGACGAATCGACTCGCCCAAAGAGTTGATCGGCCGCATATTTTGAATCACCGAGAGCTGTTGGCTCCGTGCCGTCAATTTTGGGATAAAAGAAAAGCAGTGTCAGGACCGCAAAAATAAAAAAAAACTGAAGGAGTATCAGATTACTGAGGCGCGTAATAAGCCCTGGCCGTAGATTTTTAAGAGATATCATTGATCTGCCTTTCTAATATTGAGATATCGGCAGATTCGTGAATAAGTAGACGGACTGCAGGCAGGAAATAAAAAAGGGAGTGGTGGAGGGGGGATGCCCGACTCTAACGTCAGGTGGCTGGAATTCCAGCGCTCACCACTCCCATTTTATTCAAATCGACAATAATCGGGAGTCTTGTATAATTTCCACTATTCTTTTGAGCAATAGCTATGCCTACCTCCTTGAGGAAATAGCCCTTAAAGTACACGTTCAAATATAAACCCTAACTCGCCATAATGCAAGCACAAATCATTGAGGCCAAATGATGCAGTCGATTTCTCAATGGGCGAAACAGGGTGAAGTAAGCAAATATCTGCATATAGTTCATAAGTAAATAACATCCTTCTCCTTCATTGAATAAGCAAGAAGCATAGGTCCTACGGAGATGAGAAAACGTTTGTCTTTAGCCCGCCAAGTGGAGTTAATTTTGCGGCTAAAATCGTATCATCTTACCTGATACAAAACATGTAGTAAACTCGAAAAAAGCTGAGGCTTCCTTTAGAATCGACTAAAGGTAATTGATATCTCAGGAAAACCTGTTCCGGTGTTTGTACCGAAAACAGTCGATGTTTTATTAAACATTGTGACCTGGACAAGATCAACCCTCCCGAGGGGGGGAGAAATTTCATTCCGATTTGAAGGAAGTTCACGCAAAAAGGCTATTAAAGGAAAGTTCGTTGTATCAGTGAGCCTGTTATAGGGCTCAAGGCTTATAAAGACTGTCCCGACGTTGCCAGTGGCATTGGGCATGAAGTTGAGGGATGGGATACCGAAATCGGCCATAAGGGCTGCTGAATTGAGGAAATCCTCTCCGGGTTTATTCGGAACTTTAAAAGTCGAGTCTCCGGTACTGTCAAACCCTCTGAAAAGTTGGAGGGTATAAGGATTCCCATCGTCCGCCATTGTAATATCGGTGAAAGTACCGGTCGTGAAGAGTCCGCCATTACTTCCCGGTATCCAGTTTTTGCTGTCGGTCAAGTCCCTCCAAGCCGGTCGAGTCATATTACCAAGTGAGTTCTGCGGAGTAGCTACTGTCGGCGGAACTACTATCCACCCTTTCCACTGCCAGCCCCATGCGCTGTAATCCGGGAGACCAAAATTGTCCTGCGAAAAAATATCAATTCGAATTGTCTTCAATGTCGTTCGGGTATCAAATCGAATATCTCGTCTGGTGTACGGATATGTCGTATCAGCCTGCATTACGGAGTCATATCGAATGAATATATGCTGAAACGAGTCAACCCCTATCAGCAGATTATCGGGGCCGTAGTCAATGAGCATTGTATCAGGACGATCGTTAATGATATTGAACACATACTCAGCCTTCAATTCGGTCAGGTTGAGCGTGTCACGCAAAGGCGGAGGTCCAATGATCGGCACAATTTCATCTATACGCGAATTATTGATATTTTCAATATCGAAGGTGTCAAGCAGGGTATCGAGAATACCGCGATAGCTTGAAAACCAGATGCCGGATCCGTCACCCAAGTTTCTATTATTATCTGTAATACCTTCCATATTGAATCGCACGATCGTAGACCATAACCTCTCGCTCAGGGGGAAATTTAGTCGAAGGGTTTGGTCATCTTGTCCGTTAATATTATCGGTGAGCATGATTGAAGCCGGACGGGCCGGATCAGGATCATTCGCGCTATCTTCAACTGAGACAAATACAGATTTAAAGTCAAAAAGGTCGGCCGGTAACGTAAATTGTGAGTTGGTGACCGGTCGGTAATTGCTGTCGAGAAGAATACTTTCAATACTATCTTTCAGGTAAGAAAAGCGGGTAATCGAACGCAAATCGCTGGTAGCGAGATTTGTATCCCTGACCGGCTTGCGGGACACCCAAAGTTCATAAACCATTCCCGGCGGCGGACTCGGAAGCCGTTCGATTTTTAAGGAAAGATTAGTTGTTGAGACAGGGGTCAGGACATCATCGGGCTGCGAGCAACCTGAGAAAACAGCGACGGCTGCCAAAGTAGTCAACAAAGACGCAAAACGAATATCTCGAATCGACATCAAACTCATCCTCCTCCGGAATGACCGGCTCTTGTGAATAAATCCCAACCGTATACGGGCTAAAGTATACACTCCCCCCCCTTCCCTGTCAAGCCTATAAACAGGATTAGGCAAGACTTTAACTGTCAAAACAATGACGCGTATAGGGCTGGCGGCGTTGTAAAGAAATATTTCAATAAGACGATAATATCCCTATCGAATGACTCTATGGAAAAGGGAAACGATTGAACAGGCGAACGATAGCGTAAAGTTCCGCAACTGTCGGGGAAGATCTCTATGAGCTCAGATAGGCACAATAACAAGAACCAAAAGACTGACGATGATCGTCTCGATTTCATTATCACAGAAGCAAGTAATGCAAGTCCTCATGCCTTTGCCGGGGGGTTTTCCTCCGACCAGGACGAGGATGACCTGGCAATAGAGTCCAGCGCTGGATCCGCAGCCGCTCAAGGAAAGTCCAAAGAACAGGCACCGTCAGCCCGGCCAAAGACCGAATTACGTGACTCAATTATTGGCAGCGAGTCCATCATGGGCTCCATGAACTCAGAGCCGCCTGTAGTCAAAGACGAACGAAATCCGTCCAAGCCGGGTACAAACCCGAATAGTCTCCAGATGGTTACGTCTAAACTAAAAAAACTATCAAATGACGAAGTGAAGTCTATTGAAAGTAATCTCTATGCTCCGAATTCATATCTGAGCGAGGACGAAAAGCTTAACTTATTGAGAAATATCGAAGGCGGACCCAGGCCTTTTGATAATTCTCCAATCGTTCCTACAAGGAGCCATGCCTCGTCCGAGCCTTCCAATGCTGGTAACCAACGTCAGCAAATTCAAAGACAGAAAATGGCTGAGCGCCCTCGAGGCATTGCCTATTTCACCAAAAACTTTATACAGCTTGTCGGCAGCCCTGAACTCCATGATATGGACGAGTTAGTGGTCAATGACCGCCATTACCAACTGCGAAAGAAACGATTCAGCCAAAAAACAGTCATTGTGGCAGCCTCATCCATGGCGGCTCTGCTCATGTTTTTTGTCGGTACTCTTTTCACATCAGACTCAGGCAGTGGAAAAGGATGGGTCACCGGAATCGCTCTTGATGAAAACCGCCAGCCTCGTTTGGTTGGAGCATCTGTAAATTTCCCAGACCTCCGTATCAGACTTGTAGCCAATGGCGAAGGCTTTTTTAAGACAGACATGGTCCCGGCAGGAAGCCATAAGGTTGAATATATTGTTGACGGTCAAATTGTGGGACAAGACTATGCCACAGTCATTAATGGAGAAATTACGGCCCTTACCCTCGTTCACACCTTAGGATCGACAGCGGCCGTCCCTCAGGAAACACGAGATATTGCCTCTACTGAATTTAGTGATCCAGCCGATGTTGCAAGCCCCTTTGACGGCAACATGGGAGAGCAATCCACGCAAAGACGACCAGCGGGTCAAGCATCCAGCAATCATTCGCAAAACTCAGCCCCCGCAGAGCATGCAAGCCTCCTTCTCGATGCCAATTTGGAAGATGCCCGGCTTTCGATTGACGGTGAAGTACTTGGATCCGGAAATCTTACCTACGCCCGAATCACACCAGGACGGCACAAATATGCTGTTTCAAGGGAGGGCTACTTAACATCGACAGGCACTATCGAACTTGAATCAGGCAAAACAACCAGACTCCAAGCCGAACTTGTTGCCGAAAGAGCTCAGACGGTTGCAACCCAAAAGCCGAGCGGAGATGAGGGTCACCTCTCCTCTGGACTTGAGGCTCAAAAGAGCGGCAATCACAATCTTGCAATTGCGGAATTTACATCGGCAATAGAAGCAAAACCCAGCTTTGGGGCGGCCTATTTTGCGCGGGCGGAATCCAATGCCGCTCTCCAAAATAAGAGCGCCGCAAACGACGATTATATCCGCGCCGCTGAGATTTCCGCAATGAAAAAAGATTATAACGGCGCTTTAACTGCATATTCGGCTTGCATTAAAAATGACAACAAATTTGTCGGTGGTTATTTGGGACGTGCCAATCTCTTTTTGACCCGCAATGAGACGATCGCGGCGGTCGCCGATTTCGAATCAGTTATCAGCCTTGACCGCCACGGCGCCCGGGCACATGCCGGTCTCGGCGAGGCTCGTTATAGCCAAGGAAATATCAAGCGAGCTTTGAAACACTTCAAAGACGCGCGTTCCCTTGATCCGAATAGTAAAGAAATACTTGAAAATTTGATGCTTGCCTATATGGCCGACAGTGATTTCAAGAATCTGAAAAAGACCTACGAATCATTCGAAAAGCTCGCCACAGCCGAGGAAGTCAGCCGACTACGCTCAAGCAGAGATTTCGCGGCAATCGTTCAGATAATTGATCGGGATCTTTAATCGCACGAGCAGATTTTATTGACCCCAACACTCCTCGACTATTTTCCGTAGAAGCCTCCCTGTGACCTTGTCACAGGGAGGCTTTTCTGCCGTGTGGAAATTATTTCGTTCTTGTTCCCTCCAATCCTTCTTGCTATACTTCATCCATAAAATATGCTCACTTTGTTCTTGCTTACCCTGAGGATAATTTCCATGCACACAGCGCGAAAAACAGTTGGCATATGGCTTGTTCCATGCCTCATGCTTACCGCAGTCTTGGCTCACGGTCAGGAATCGAAGCGGCCAACGACAGTTCTTGACTCAAAGAATTCAATCCCGGACATCGCGACATTTCTCCAAATAGGAGGCGCTACCACGGCGGACTACTCGTGGGATGGAAAAGACGTCTATTTTCAGTCATCGATGTCAGGCGCTCCACAAATCTATTTGCTCAACGAACAAGGATGGCCCTCTCAGCTGACAACGTTTGAGGACGGAGTTGTCTTCTTTTTTCTGTCACACGATGCAACAATGGCAGTTGTGGGAGCAGATATTGGCGGAAATGAAAATGCCCAGCTCTATTTGATGGATATCAAAACCGCCCGCTTGGTCAGGTTGACCGAAGACAACTCCATCAGATATGGCAATACTGTGTGGGCTAATGACGATAAATCCTTCTTTTATCGATCAAATGAAGAAAATAAAAAGGACTTCTTCATCTATAGATTAGACATCACTACTGGCAAGTCTGTCAAGGTTTTCGGCGATTCTCTGAAAACACCCGGCTCGAATTCAGTGGAAGACATGTCTCCCGATGGCAATTTCCTTCTCGTAAGCACGTACACATCGAATGTCAATTGTGACCTCTCCTATGTGGACCTGCGTTCCGGCGGTTACCAGCAAATCACCAGGGATTCGACGGAGGTGCTCTATGGCTCGCCCGAGCTCATGCCCGACAATAAGACGGTCATGCTTACCTGTAACGACAACCCTGAAGGAATTTCGAGCCTTGCGGACCTGAACATTGCCACATCGGCTATCACCTTCATGAACGATGGTTGGATTAGCCCACTCTGGGATATAAAATCGCTCAGCGTTTCGCGTGACTTCAAATACATTGCCGCTCTCGTAAATGAAGACGGCTATACGCGGATTAAACTCCGTGATCTAAAATCCAAAAAAGAAATTGCACCGCCACCTCTTGATGGAATAATCAGCGGAGGAAAATTTGATAAGAATGGCGGGATACTCTTTTCATTTGATGGAGCAACCCGCGCCTCCGATGTTTGGCGCTGGGTGCCAGCAACAAAAAAACTCGAACAGTTGACCTTTTCAATCTATGCCGGAATTGACCGCGAACTCTTCTCTGATCCTCAATTAGTCCGCTACAAAAGTTTCGACGGGCTTGAAATCCCAGCCTTTCTTTATTTGCCGAAGAGCCACACCAAAGGAAATCCAGTTCCATTTATGGTCTATGCCCACGGCGGACCCGAAAGCCAGTTTACTCCGAATTTTTCTCGAAACTTCCAGTACATGCTTCTTAACGGCTATGGCATCCTGGCGGTCAACCCTCGCGGCTCAAGCGGCTACGGAAGAACGTATTTGTCATTGGACAATTATAAGGACCGAAAGAATTCCCTGAAAGACTACAAGGCAGGCATCGATTGGCTGGTTAACGAAGGCTACAGTAAATCCGGCATGATCGGCATTCAAGGCGGCTCATATGGCGGCTATGTTGTTTTGGGAATGATAACGGAATATCCCGATCTGCTCTCTTCAGCGATTTGCGCTGTCGGAATTGCCAACTTTGAAACCTTTCTCAAAAATACCGCGTCCTACCGAAGAAAACTTCGCGAGGCTGAATATGGCCCACTTACCGACTCGATGTTCCTTCGTGAAATCTCACCAATCCACAAAGCGAGCCTTATCAAGACCCCTCTTTTGGTTGTCCATGGAGAAAATGACCCGCGTGTTCCAGTTGATGAAGCTCGTCAGATTCTCCAGGCTATATCAAGTCGAGGGGGGATCGTCGATTCACTTATATTTGCCGATGAAGGACATGGCTCGGCGAAACGATCGAACCTGATAATTCAGTATCGGAAATATATTTCGTTCATGGATACATATCTGAAAGGACTTGCGGTCAAGACCGAGACGCACTGAAATTCGAGTTACTTGTGTGCGGAGAGGTTACCATATTTGTTGTTTCGTCAGGTCTTGCTTATGTCTGAGAGCAGAGAAGAAATAAGTGTGCCCTGACGGCTCTTATTTCGTGGCTGGTGTTCGCCCCGCCTCCTGCGGGCTTGAAAGCTCCGTGCACCTGCAAAGCCCCCATGGTCGTTACGAGGAACGAACTGACGAAGCAATTTCATTAATTCTTTATCTGTGACTCGGCTATCCACGATTCTGTTTTGAAACGCTCCAATAACTCATCCTTAAGCCGCTCCGCTTGAGCAAGCGTCCCAAATCTTCCTATGCGGATTCGATATCGTTTCATTCTTTGACTATTAGTTGCCTGCATGAATGGGTGGTATCCTCTTTCTCTATAAACCGACAAGAGTGTATCGGCATGACTCTTGGATTCGGTGCTTGCAATTTGGACAGAGTAGATCAAGGAAGTACTGACTATCGTCGACAAGTCAACCGGCTCATCAGACCTTGTAGCCTCAGCACTTTCTGCTTTCGCTTGTGTTGTTCTATTAGATACCAAGGAATCATTGACGGTCGAAGCAGGCACTACGATTAACGCCATCTGCGCAGACAACTGCTCAGGAACACTCGGACTTGAGATGGTGTCGCTTCCAGCGGACTTGGATGCGGATTCAACGGTCTCTTGCTGAAGAGTGTCTGAAATCAAAAAAGCCGCCTCTGTGGGATCTGGGGTTTTGGCCTCCTCCTCTGCTTTCATCTCCTCAAGTTGGGCTTCCAGACGAGCGGCTTCTTTCATTTTCTCTGAACAGCCTCCAAGTATAACACCGATTGCGGCTATTTTCAGACAAGCCTTAAAACTGACCGACATCATAGTATATTCTGCCTTCTTGCAAATATTTAGCGTATCTTTGTTGACGTTGTCGAGTGTAGATTGCAAGCAAAATTCAGTCAACTTAAAATTACTGAACGACGAGAATAAAACGTTGAAGAATCAACTCTTTTTGTATAATATGAGCTTCGACTGGAAGAAAATATGAAAGTATTTGAAAGCGTTCTCGATTTAATCGGCCATACTCCCCTGCTTCGTCTACGGACAGGAATCCCCACAAACGGCCCTCGTGCCTATGTAAAATTAGAGTTCCAAAATCCAACCGGTTCGATCAAAGATCGGATGACGCTCTATATTCTTAAAAAAGCAATGGCCGAGGGACGTCTTTCAGCAGGCGATACGGTAGTCGATAATACATCAGGAAACACCGGCTCGGCGCTGGCGATGGTTGCTGGCGTGTTCGGACTCAAGTCGATACTTGTCACTCCCGAAAAAACCAGCCAGGAGAAAGTGGATCTCATCAGGTCCTACGGAGCCGAAGTCATTGTCACACCGACTGAGTGCGGGCACAATGACCCGCGCGGCTGCTATATGGTCGCGAGGAGTTTGGCAAAAGAACACGGCTATTTCGATCTTGACCAGTACAATAATCAAGTCAACGTCGAAGCTCATTACCACAGTACCGGCCCTGAAATTTGGGAAGATACGGATGGTAAACTGACTCATTTTATTGCGGGAATCGGCACCGGAGGGACTTTTTCCGGCACAGCCCGATATCTGAAAGAGCGGAATCCGAAGATAAGAACAATTGCGGTCGATCCCGAAGGCTCAATTTTTGCAACGTATATCAAGGAGCGTCGGACTATTGACGGCCATACCTACAAAGTTGAAGGTATTGGCTCCGATGTCGTTACAGAAGCCCTTCATACCGACCTTGTCGACGATGTCATAACTGTTTCGGACAAGGATTCATTTAATCGCGCACGGCTCATTGCTCGTGCCGAGGGGATCTCCGGTGGCGGGTCTTCGGGGGCTATTGCAGTCGCGATGGAGCAGATAGCAAGAGATTTGGGGCCTGAATCTGTTATCGTAGGGATATTCGCCGATGCCGGTATCCGCTATCTCAGCAAATGTTACAACGATGATTGGATGCGCGCCCAGGGATTTTTGCCCGAACTTGAGCCCGTATATTAAACAGATGACATACCGCAGGCATATTATCGGTCACGCTCACATTACGCTTTTGGTATTGGCCGCAGCCCTGTCGTGGCCGTCGCTATCGTACGCCGTAGCCGGCAGCCTTCGGCCGATCGAGCCGATCTTTGATTTTGGCGAGGTCGGCATTGACTATGATTTGCACCACCCTTTCCGCTTGGTGAATATGGGCACCGTCCCAATCAAGATCGATTCGGCAATTGTGACCTGTGACTGCTCGTATGTTCAGCTTCTCGATTCTGTGGCGCAACCCGGGGACACACTGACAATCTTTTTGAAGTTTAACACAAAAGACTATTACGGGAAAACGTCAAAGGCAATTCATGTCTACACCAATGAGAATAAGTTTACCCAGTTTGACATCTTTTATTTGTCGACTGTGGGTCAGTGGTTTTACAATCTGAAACCCACTCCATTGAATGCTTTTTTTCTCGCCGCCCACACAGAGAAAACAATCACCCTTGCAAACCCCCTGGTAGAGGGATTGACACTCAGCGCTATCTGTCATTATGATACCCTTTACACCGTCACACCCCTCCAAAATGAGGCCGACGAAGGCGAAAAGATCGAAATTACTGTCACACCGAAGCCCGGTCTAAAGGCCGGCACATACGTCTCAAATTTTCGACTCGGCTTTACTATCCCCGGGGCGGTTGACACACTCTTTATGAGTGTGCCGGTCAAGATCGTCAGATATTAGACTCTCTTTTTTCAGGAAATAGACTATTCAATTAAACATTATTGAAAAGTCGGGATAAAGAGCTTGACAAATTACGTAGCATTCTTATTTTGGAGTTGTCGAGGGTGCCTCTCTGCTGTCCCTGGGAAGTTTTCTTAGCCCCCTCTTCCCAACCAGACGAGCGCCCTCTATTTTTTTGTCTAAAAACAGAGGGCGTATTTCCTAAGAGCTAAAACGAAGCTTAGTTTACATCCGAATCGATGTTTTCTTTGTACTGAATTTGTCCAGCAAAACCTTCAATCCGACGTAGGTTCATATTAAGTTAATCAAAGGAAAAAAATAAGGCGCCACCCAGATTCGAACTGGGGAATAAAGGTTTTGCAGACCTCTGCCTTACCACTTGGCTATGGCGCCCAATAAAAAAAAAGAGCGGGAAACGAGACTCGAACTCGCGACAGCCACCTTGGCAAGGTGGTGCTCTACCAACTGAGCTATTCCCGCTTTTTAAAAGCCCCGTACGATTGGGCTGTACATAATATAATCGGTTCTACCGTTTGTCAATATGTTTGACTGACTCTTATTTGAACAGATTACATCGACTTACCGTCTGCTCCCGCCTTGTTTTTTTACCATCTCGTCGGCAATTTGGTCAAGTCTCGGCAAGTACCACGGCACAAGCTTTTCGAGCCAGCGGTGGTGTATCTCTGCCCGCTCAGGTTCGTTTAATAGTCTCCTAATAATATTCAAATCCTTATGAGCTTCGTAGATTGTGGAATCCTGAGCCACAACATACTCAAGCAGCGGCAGGGCGTTGTTCAAATCGTTGAGCATTAGATAACTGAAGGCCTTGAAATAGAGTGTGTACAGATAATACGGTTTTGGCGAGACCGAAAGCGAGCTGTCGTAGTACGCAATGGCAGTGCGGTGATCTCCACGAACATATTTATCCAAACCGGTTTTAAGATATTGCACATATTCAACCGGATAATATGGCACAAGCTCTCCGACAAAAGGCTTGGTCTTTTTAAACGCAGTGACAACCGTTCCCGATGCCGCCTTCGGTAACTCAGGATGGCTTTCATAAAACCAGCCGATCATTCGATATGAATCCGTAAATTGTCGATAGAGCATGATTGCCCGCTCGGCTGGCGCCGATGGCTTGACCCCGGTAGAAAAAACAATATATGTCGGCTCACGGCCCAGCAAATAGGCGCTGTTGTGTTTTTGTTCGCGCCATGATGTCGACATTCCTTTCATTGGCTCTTCGGAGTAGCGCGCGATAGTCGAGTCGGTCAGGCCAAGCATATCAATGATTTCATGGCCGAGCAGGGCGTAACCAAAAATACCGATGGTTGAAACTGCGACTGAGAAATTGGTTTTGTCTGTTGTCTTCATCTCATTGGCGATGAAGAGCTGTTTCTTAGTGAAGAGTTTTTCACTATTGTTGTAATCGGCTACCGTCTTGCGCGGCATGACGATGGTAATCGCCACCAGTGGTACTGCAAAGGCGATTGCAACCAAGGCGACTCGACGTTTTTTGAGACTTCCCCATAAAAACCATCCTACCGCCGCCACGAGAATAGCAGCGGGTCCGAAAAGCGGCAGGAAAAAGCGATGGACTTTAAGTACATCCCCCCCAACAGCAATAATATATAGTATGTAGAATATCACAAAGAGCCACAGAGTTTTGATTGCTGGTGTCCAGCGTTTGAAGAAGAAGAGTAGCGTCAATAATCCAAAGCCAAAGAACGCATAATCCTTGAAAAATGTCACCGCATAGGCAAGGCCGCTTTTGAAATGCGCGATATCGGCGGACGTCTTGGCAAAGAATGGATTGGGCAAAATCGAGCCGTAGTAACCGAGTTTGAAGCCGACGAAGGGAAGCGACAGAACAAATGCCGCTGCCGCACAGCGAAGCGAAAAGAGCGGAACCCGGCGCTCTATTATTGCCTCAATGAGGATAAATAAGCCGGTCAGCACCGCTCCCTCAGGACGAAGCCAGACGGCTAAAAGCAATGACCAGATAAGTAAGTGATTTCGGTTAAGAAACCAATAGAGCGACAACATCGCAAAACAAGCAAAGGCAGCGGTCTCAAGCCCCGCGGGCGACCAATAGGCGAGCGACTGGTTTGCGCCCACCAGCATGGCAGCGACAAAGCCGAACCATTCCCCGTTCTTTTCAAAGACGACGAGGGCAATACGATAGGTAAGAACTATAACTCCGGCGCCGAATAGTAGACCGCATACCTGCGAGAGAAGAATGTAATCGAGTTTCACGCTCCCTAATAGTATAAGCCACACAGCCCAGCCAAAATTTGTTATGCCCTCTACACGTTCGCCGATATTGAAAACAAGCCCGTCACCATTGAGAAAATTAGCGGCATAGCGATAGGTGATATAGGCGTCATCCTGGATAAACCAGAGTGTTGCGGAGAAGAAGATATAGAGCGCCAAAGCCGGAAAGATCGGCCAGAATCGGCGAAAGAAATCAGTCATAAGAATAGTGAGCCGGCTGTTTCTCTGTGAGAATTTTTTGGAATACTTTTAAGTAATTCTCAGCCGAAACATCCCATGAGAAATCCTTTGCCATGCCGTTTTTCATCAGACAGTTCCACACCCGCTTTTGTTTAAAAACATCCAGCGCCTTGTCAACGGCCTCAAGAAGCGCGAGCGGTGTGTACTCGGTGAATAAAAAACCCGTCCCTGATTTTGTTGTCGGGACAAACTCTTCAACGCTGTCTGACAGGCCGCCGACTTTCCGTACAATCGGCGCAGTTCCGTATTTAAGCGAATACATCTGATTCAGTCCGCAGGGTTCATAGCGCGACGGCATCAGCAACATATCAGCCGAGGCTTCAATTTTATGGGCAAGCGAATTATCAAAAGCGAGAATTGCTCTCATCTTATCGGGATACTTCTGCTGGAGGGCATGCAGTAAATGATGATATTCCTTGTCGCCTACACCAAGAACGACAAGCTGAAGGTCGCGCGAGAATAGCTCTTCGGCTGAGTCCCCAAGCAGATCAAAACCTTTCTGTGCGGCAAGCCTTGAGATCATACCTACAAGAGGAACATTTTCCCTTTGGGGTAAACCCATTGATTTGAGTAGTTCGGTCTTGTTCATTCTCTTTCGTGTGAGATTAGCCGGACTGTATGTGAAGTTAATGTGTGTGTCTCGCGCCGGAGACCAGTCATGGTAATTCACCCCGTTCAGGATACCGGTCAAGTCATGCTTTCTCTGTTGAAGCACACCTTCCAGACCAAACCCGAACTCCTCGGAGCTAACTACTTCTTTTGCATATTGAGGTGATACGGTTGTCAGATGATCCGCTGTCATTATTCCGGCTTTGAGAAAATTAACTTTGCCAAAAAACTCAAAGGCGCCGGTCACGGCGTAGAAAAGCTCTTTTGGCAATTTTAGAGCCGAATACTTTGCGGCATCGAAGATTCCCTGATAACCAAGATTATGGATTGTTAAAACTGTTTTTGAGGCGCTAAAAAAGCCATCGGTCTGATACTGATGTGTGAGCAGTGATGGAATAATTGCCGTCTGCCAGTCATTGAGATGAATGATGTCGGGAGTCCAGCGCATTGCCCTAACACTTTCGAGGACAGCCCGGCTGAAAAAGATGAACCGCTCGTCGTTGTCAAAATAATCTTTTCCGCTCAAGTGATCCTGGTAGAGGCCGATTCGGTCGAAATAGCGGGCATTAGATACAAAATAATAGTCCACCGCTCCCATAGTTGCTTGGAATATGTCGGCTCTCTCCGAGCCGTGCAGCCCGGGGATGGAAAAGGTCTGACCTGATGGTTTGAGTTGATGGCGTTGTCCGTCGATGACTTCATAGCGCGGCATAAAGACTTTGACATCGTGGCCAGCTTTTGCAAGCGACTTCGGCAAAGCACCAAGCACGTCACCAAGACCGCCGGTCCGGGCAAAGGGCGCGGCTTCGGACGTCACCGCAAGGATTTTTAAATTAGACATTATCCCCGGCGACTTTAGTCTCGGGCATCATCCGATACCGGCTGACATCTATCGCCCGCAAAAAGGCCGCGGCGTCCTCGGGCGCGGTCGGATTTATAAAAAATCCGGATCCCCATTCAAAACCGGCCATCTTCGTCAATTTAGGAATAATTTCAAGATGCCAATGGAAATGGTCATGCGACTCTTTGGAGACCGGACGTGTGTGAAGCACATAGTTAAACGGCGGGTTATTGAGGGCAAGATTCAGACGAATCAGGGTGTCTTTAAGACAGGCCGCAAGTTTTGCGTATTCGAAATCTGACATTTCCAGAAAGCTCGACTGATGTGTTTTGGGTATGATATGGGTTTCAAATGGAAAACGTGATGCGAATGGCTCATAGGCGATAAAGGCATCGAAATCGCTTACAATTCTTTCCTGATTTACAATCTCCTGCCTGATGATGTCGCAAAAAATACAGCGTTCCTTAAAATCAAAATATCGCTTTGCGCCGACTATTTCTTCCATGACCCGCTTTGGCACAATCGGCATGGCAATTAGCTGGCTGTGGGCATGTTCAAGCGATGCCCCTGCCGCCTCGCCATGGTTTTTGAAAATAAGAATATACTGAAAACGGCTGTCGCGCTCGAGATCGGTCATACGTTCGCGGTATGACCAGAGCACGTCATGAATTTCATCGATGGACATATCCATCAGATCACGCCCGTGATCGGCCGTCTCGATAATGACTTCGTGGGCGCCGATTCCATTCATACGGTCATAGATGCCCTGCGGCTCGCGTGAGAGATTTCCTTCAATTTTGAGCGCTGGATACTTGTTGGGAATGACCCGCAATCTCCAGCCCGGACGGTTCGGCTCGGAGTTAGTACGGCGGTAAGCCATGATCTCAGGCGGGGTAGCATGTTCATTCCCCGGGCAAAACGGACACATCTTGGCCTCGTTTGTGCGCACGACTGAAGTAAACGATGTCGGCCGTTTCCCCCGCTCAGTAGAGATGATTACCCAGCGGCCAATGATAGGGTCTTTTCTTAACTCAGGCATCTATTCTCCCATAAAAAAGAAACATAGGAAAGGGACTCACGCTTGTCAATATACGCCTCAAGCTCAATGCAAAAACTGAAAGAAAAATTCGGGACTATTCGAATATCAAAAATTAATTACACCCATGTTGCTATCGGTCTTAGCCGCCAACGCTCTCAAAACAGTCTTCTCTCGTTCGGTGAGGGTCTGATTGCGGCGTTCGGTTGTCCGTTGCGCGGTCTCAACTGCCTTGTCAACCTCATACTTCTGATAACTGCCGGTGTTGCCCCAACTGAAGGATGGAATTTCCTTGTCGGTTACAAGCGAGCCTCCGAAGATATTACAACAGACACCAATGTTTATCCCGGTGTTGAGCAAAGTCCCAATGCCAAATTTGGTGTGATCCCCAATGAATGAGCCAACTTTGATTGACCCACTGTCAACAGATTGGCCGTTCACGGTCAGGCGTATAGTTGAATAGTTATTTTTCAAATCCGAGTTGGTTGTCATGGCGCCAAAATTGACCCATGAACCCACATAGCTGTGACCAATAAATCCCGCATGATACTTGTTCACATACGACTGAAAAACTGACTCTTCGACTTCCCCACCCACTCGACAGGTGTGACCAATCGATGATGCTGCTATTTTTCCGGCCACAATTACGCTGTTTGGCCCTATGGCGCATGGACCATAGATCGCCACCTGTGATTCTATCTTGCAATTTGCGCCAATATAGATTGGCCCCTTGCTGGCGTCCAGCACTGCCGACGGGAGAACTATTGTTCCTTCTCCGATATATAGTTGGTCGGACTTAAGGATATGGACACCATCGCGCTTGATACTCTGTGAGGTGGTTGGAAAAGAAGGCCTTAGGACAGCAAAGTCTTCAGTGACTTCGCGCTCAATATCGGCCATTATTTCCCAGGTGTAGTTGTAGAGTGTGGCGCGGGTGTCGAAATCGACAATATCGTTTCCCTCGCGTTTGCGTTGCGCGGCGTAATCTGACGGTATCGCGAGTTTCGCGATCTTCTCAACTGACTCTCCCTTGAATAGCGCGGCGACAACCTCACCGTTTTTCTTAAAACAGCAGGATATGCGCGAGCCTCTAATCAGACCGGGAAGGTCGCCGTAGTCGCGGATTCTTCCATTGAGAAAGAGAACTTCATCCAAATCTCCCCGTTTGATAATATTCACAGGGAAATCCCGATTCTGTTCGGCAGTCAGTGGAGAAATCAGATCACGAGCCGAAAGGCAGATATGAGCATCAGGGAAATATCTTGTAGCCCTCTGAAACAGAGGTACGATACCGGCCCGAAGGGTATAAACCGGACGAAGGTATGTCAGTGGGTAAAATTGGGTGTATTTTGAATCTTCAAAAAAACAAATTGTAATCGACATATTCTTATCCTATCACTCTCCATGATAATATCGGAAATAGATATGATATTTTCACTTAGTGAAATCTATCGGGAAATCAGCCATTTCTCGGCGTATTGGTCAGCAGTCTGCTTATCTACCAGATACTCAACCAGCTGGAGGGCAAAAGGAATCGCCGCTCCGGGTCCCATTCCCGTGATAATATTGTCATCGACAGTCACTATTTCCCCACTGACAATTGCGCCGCTTGCGGCAAGCATGTCGTTAAATGTCGGATCGCCGCTGGAGCGTTTCCCCTTAAGAATTTTTGCGCCTTCGCCGAGAACATGACTTGGCGCCGCGCAAATAGCCGACACCATTTTGTGCGCGCTGTGATGGCGATGAACCAGCATCATGACTTTTGGATGTTTGGACAAGGCTTGGGCGTTTACTCTGCCACCCGGGAAAACAATGCCGTCATATATAAAATCGAGGTCAATTTCATCGATTGACTTATGAGGCACAATAGTAGTTCCGTACGCACCTTTCGTGGGGCCTTTAACAAGACTCGCGATTGTGACTTCGACTCCGGCGCGATTTAATATATCAATGGGCGCGACTGCTTCCATATCCTCGAAACCTTCAGCCAAAACAACTAAAACCTTCTTTGACATCGTTCCTCCTCTGAACTTCGCTTTCCATTATACGATACTGCGCTCAAAATGGAAGCGGCATCTTAAGTCCATCTAGTAATCGGCTTTGAGAAATGACCGGAAATTACGCTCGGTCTCTCTCATATTGTCCGAGCCGAATTTTGCAAGAAATGCCTCGGCACAAACCAAGGATGCGACCGCTTCGCACACAACGCCTAATGCCGGTACCACACACGTATCTGTCCGTTCTACCATGGCCTCGGCAGATTTCTTGGTAACGACATCAACCGTCCGCAGCGGCTGAGTGAGCGTCGATATCGGTTTACCAGCTACGCGAATGACAAGGTCTTCGCCGTTAGTTATTCCGCCTTCAAGGCCACCTGCGTTATTTGTCTTTCGAAAGAAACCTTTTTGGCGCGGATGTTTTTTCAAGTCATAATAGATCTGGTCGTGAACCTGAGAACCAGTTCTTTTTGCGGCTTCGAAACCAAGTCCGATTTCCACACCCTTGACGGAGTGGACCGACATAAGCGCCGATGCAAGCTGGCCGTCGAGCCGATGGTACCATTGTGAAAGCCCACCCAAACCTGCCGGCAGACCGCTGACAATTAACTCCGCCACACCGCCAAGTGAATCGGATTTCTTTTTTGCAGTGCGGATTGCTGAAATCATTTTCACGGCGGTAGCTGAATCGACACAGCGAACATCGGATTCCTCGGTGATGCTTCTGAGTTTCTTCATCGGCGGGAGAACATATCCTTTTGGCAGACTCACCGCGCCGACAGAAACCACATGGGAGAATATATCAATCTCAAAATGCTCAAGCAACTGCCTTGCCAGTGAACCAACTGCAACTCGAGCCGCAGTCTCCCGCGCCGATGCCCGTTCGAGCACATTTCGTAGATCATGATGATCCCATTTTATTCCGCCCGGCAGATCGGCATGGCCAGGGCGCGGACGAACTGTATGTTCGACAAGTCTTTTCTGTTTTAGACCAAGGCTCTTCCCTACCGGGGCAAGCGGATCCATTATCTCAGTCCAATTCACCCAGTCGCCGTTTTTGATTACAAGAGTGATTGGTCCGCCCATTGTCAGACCGCCCCTAACGCCTGAGGCTATTTCGGCTTGGTCATGTTCGATTTTCATCCGGCCGCCGCGTCCGTAACCCTTTTGGCGGCGGGAGAGCTGGAAATTGAGAGCATCTGGATTTATCGCAAGTCCTGCTGGAAGGCCGTCAATAATGGCGGTCAACTGCGGACCATGTGATTCGCCCGATGTAAGGTATGTCAGCATGGGGTTAATGGTAGCGATTCAACGCCCAGAGGTCAATAAGCGGAATGGTCAGGATTTTAAGGATTCAACCTCTTCCGGCATCACGATGCCGGATTCGCTTTTCATCTCAGTCATTCGAGCAACGATTCGGTCATCGATATTCATTGCCTGCGAGGCATTGAGGAATTTGATGTTGTCGATCGGCGAAACTTCCTTCATCTCAGCCAGAACCGCGACAATTTTACGGATTGAGTTGTCTATGGTGTCAAGATTACTATCCAGTCCCGCAAGTATCTCATCTTTGCGTCCTTTTTTGAGCATCATCCGAAGAATCTGGGATCGACCATAAACCGCCATCGCAGCATTGTTCTGATAATGCGATAGCGTGGCCATGGCGATGTTTTTTGATTCCAGCATTCCCTTAGCATGTTCTTCGGCCAGAAGCTTTTGACTAAGTTCCTGACGCTCTTTAAACAGGTTTTCGACCATAAGGTAAGTTTGCCAAAGCTCGCGGTTCGAACGAACAAGCATCTCTTCGATACTGCCGATGTCAATATCAAGATATTCCGCCACACTCATCGTGCATGTGACAAACGAATTGGAGAGCTCCGTCAGCCGCGCATGAGTAACTCCGATATTATCCCCAAGCCTCTCAATTTTTAAAGACCGGTTTTCCATATCGGCGACATACCCGCCAATGGAATCATTTGTCATCAAACAGGCCAAAGCGATAAAATTGCTGACCGGGACTTTGTTTGTAAGTGTCAGCGGCGAATGATGGTCTCGGATCGCGTTGGCGATAAACTCCGGCAAACGCCAGCGTGTGGCAAGGTGATAGCCTACTTCGCAATGGTCTATCCCAAATACCTCGACTTCTGCGGCCAGCAGCGATTTTGCCTTCACCTTCTTTTCTATTATTTTCCTGTATTCAGATGGGTAGTGGTGAAGGAAGAAGATAATTCCCATCTGATGAAGCAATCCCGCAATAAATGCCTCTTCGGGCGCTTTGTACTCAACCTCGCGGGCAATTTTCTCTGAAGCCGCGGCAATCATCAATATATCTGCAAAAAACGTTTTGGCATTGACACCGGCAACTGCTTCCACCTTTTCTGGTCGAAAAACCGAGGTAGACAGGGCTAAACATTTTACTGTGGTCACCCCGAGTACCTGCACGGCCTGATTGACGGTTTTAGTTTTACTAAAACGATGATAAAAAGAAGAATTCGAGAGTTTGAGAATGCGCGCAGTCAGTGACGGGTCTTTGAGAATGATTTTTGCAAGCGAGTCCGCAGTAAAGTTCGGATTGTCAACTTCGCGCAGAATCTCCGACAAAGCCTGCGGTAGCGACAATAGCTCACCGCTGTTTCTGATTTGACCAATTATAGAAAGTTTGTCCATCAAAGTTTGTCCATCAAAGTTTGTCCATCAAAGTTTGTCCATCAAAGTTTGTCCATCAAAGTTTGTCCATCGCCGCCCTTAGCCTTGTTTAATATATAATCGGCATTTTAGGCCGCTTATTTAGAAGGCAATTCGAGAGGCGAACGGTTTATTTTTTGGAGGATTTTAACAGTAACGATGATTGGACAAGATCAGTCAATTGCTCGATTCGAAAGGGCTTTCTCAGGACATCCTGTATCCCTGCCAACTGAAGCTGGGCGGTATCCAGTCCTTTTTCCCAACCCGTCACGAGAATTATTGTCGTCTCGGGCTGAAGCTTCTGAAGACGTCGGCCGACTTCAAGTCCAGAAATATCGGGCATGGCCAGATCAGTAAAGACAATATCATACCGTATTTTTGCGGCCAATCCGAGCCCCTCTTCACCTGAATTTGCCCTATCGACCTGATATCCCATCGACTGGCACATGGCGACTATCAGGTCTAATATTAGCGGCTGATCGTCGATTGCGAGAATCCTTACCGATGACTGCCGTGGGATGACAACACTCACAGCGCCTGACGTCCCTTTTATGGGAAACTTGAAAGAAAGAAATGCCGGTGTCGGCCCGACCTTGTCCGCGGCAATGTAGGCGGTCTCATCGGCGACATCTCTCAGGAATACATCGGTCGGCCGTTCAGTGAATGCCTGTTTGAGGCTTTGGTAGCTCCCAATATCAGCTATTCTTGGTATGGTCGGAAAGTTTTTGCGATGGCGCGATATGTCAAGGTAAACGAAACTGTCAACTCTATAGAGCGAAACGGTCATCACATCTTCCTCGGCCGCAAAACCTGTAAAGCGGTTGAGAATATTTTCAAACAGCATACGTACGGCATTGCTTGAAAATTCTATGAAAGCGTTATCGAAATGCTTGACTGTAATCTCTCGCGGCCTTCCCCCCGCCATATAGAGATCCCCCGAGATGCGGCACTCTTTGAGAACGCTGTCTATGACGGCATTCAGGGTTTGATCTGGCGATACCGTGACCTTGGAAGCATTATCAGACTGCGAATCTTCCCCCGTGCCGATCATCGCCGTGAGCCTTGAGTTTTTAAGATCCGCCGATGCCCTCTCGGCTTCCTCAATTATCTGACGAAGAGATTCCGTTATTGCCGCTGGGAGATTATCGACTTGCTGAGCAAGTTCTGCTTTGCCAATCACTGCCGCGAAATGATTATTGAGATTGTTGACCAGTGATTCATGAAGCGCAGGTTGTGTGAACGCGTCAAGCGACGGCTCCTGCTCGAGAGTCTCGCGTACAGCCTGCATTGTCAGCCGCAGCGAATAGAGACCAGAGGCCAAAGTCAGAAGCCGTTCCCATTCGGCGCGTTCTGCCGGATCGAGATCATACATGTAGACAACAAGCATTCCGACAACTGAGCTCAGCGCAGAAACCGGGACAATTGCCATGTACGATGGGACTCCCCGTTCTCCATACAATCGTTTTATCGAGCTGCCGTTCACAGCATCGTACTGTTCCGTCTCACGCATCACAGCCGCCTTACTGTTTAAAAAAGATGGCCGCCCGGTCTGGAGGACCTGGGATAAGCTGCTCTCGCCGGATTTAAATAATATCTCGTTTACGGAGGAGTCATCAAGATTCAGGCCAAAGACGCATTGGCATTCGCCGTTATTTGCCTCCGATGATAAGAACGAAAGAGCAATCGTTCCCTCGGGCAAAAGAGAGGCCATGTGAGAAAAAAGTCGGCCTGGGTCGGCAGAAAAAGCCGTGACGGGAAACTCCGGTCCAAGCAACTGTAGAATTTTGTCTATACCCCGACGGTATGCCAGCGTCATCCGGCGGCTTTCCTGTCGGTCGATGGCAAGAGTCGCTTGACCGGCATACATTTCAAGCGCCTTGAGGTCTGATTCGGTAATTTTGAATGGTGTCGATTCCCGTCTCAGAAGCCATAGATAGCGAGTGTCCTGAACTGCCAGAGGATATACGAGATTTGAATACAGCAGACGGCTGGTATTGTCCGTTGCCGTACCTTCCTGATTGATTACCAGCGGACGATTTCGGTCGAAGGCATCGATAAGAGCCGTTTTGAAGCTTTCAGAAAAATCCGTAATCGGCTCGCTTCCGCCAATTATACTTACACTGCCATGCTTGAGCGAGCACAGATAAACTGACTGGGACGCCACAACACCGACCATATTTTCGCAGATGGCATTGAGCGGGTCAGTGGCGCCGAGAGCGCGAGTCAGCGCGCTCAGTTTGGACGAAAGCTCCTGCTTTTCCAAAACCGAAGTCTGTATCTCCTGACGCAGCGAGGCCAATTCTTTACCAAGCCGGGTTGATTTCATTTTTTCCGACAACCAGCCGGCAACCGGTGTCAGACCAGAAATATCTCCTTCGCCGAAGTGATTTTCTTGCTCTGCCAGAAGCAAAATAACGCCAATCTTTTCGGATCCGGAATAAAGGGGCAAGGCCAGCGATGAATAGAAGCGCACGAGAAGATGCTCGCCTGATGAGTCGGCAATATCAAACTGTCCACCGATGAGAGCCTCTCCCTCATCCAATGCCTGCGAAGCAATATTTTCTGCAAGCGGCATGTGCTCCATCAAGGCTGTTTCCTGCTTTGTCAGATGAGCGAACGAAGTCAGCACAAACTCACGTCTGGCGCGATTGAGAAGAAAAACCGCCCCGGCAGTCCCTTGGTAGTTGAGTAAGATTTGTTTCAATGTCCGTTGGAGCAGTTCGGTGAAGTGATATGGTTGCCGTGAATCAGTCTGTAACTGTGAAAGAAGCCCGACTTTTTCCTCGCGGATTTCGAGTTCTGTCCGCCGGGTCTGCCAGAAGTCCGAATAGAGCGCCAGACCGATCACGGCAAGCGAGACTCCAGTAAGAAAGACTATCAACTCAAGAATATCGACAATGGGATAGACCCTCGGGACAAAAAGATCAGTATACTGGACGCTCGATGAAATAATATTCCAGGCCGCAAGCAGGGAAAGGAGAATACCTCCTGAGAGGAATGAGGTCTTTCCGCCGATATGTTTTGTTGAAAAAAAGCGAAGTCGGTAAATGAGAAAAATAAAAGTCGAAATCGTAACGACACATACGACGATGGCAATCGCCCAAGGAGTCATTAGTTCAGCTCCGCTGGTTCGCCATGAAGTGTGAAGGCATCCGCCGCAGTAATGCGAAGCGGCACCACTGAGCCAGCTGAGACTGAATCCGATTGAAACAGAACTGTTTTATTTGTTTCAGTTCGTGCCCGCATTGACTGCTCGCTCCGGCGGGATGTCCCCTCCACCAGACATGGCCTGACTTGACCGCGCTCGTGCTGATTGCAGTCGTAAGAAATCTGCTGTTGGAGTTTGATAAGTTTATTCAACCGGCGAATTTTGTCGGCCTCAGGTACATCATCGAGAAATTCTTTGGCCGCGGTGGTCCCGGGGCGGACTGAATATCGGAACATGTACGCGCTGTCGTAATTGACCGAGCGAATCACCGACAACGTCTGTTCAAACTCTTCTTCTGTTTCAGTGGGAAATCCAACAATAATATCTGTCGTAATGCTGACATAGGGCAGTTTTAGTCTGATAAAATCGACCACCTTCAAGTAGTGCTCTACAGAATAGAATCGCCCCATCTTTCGTAATACCCTGTTCGATCCTGACTGAAGCGGCAAATGAATATGCGGCATGATTTTGGGATGGTCAGCCATTATCTGTATCAGTTTCTTGGTGCAATCTTTCGGATGCGAGGTCATATAGCGAACTCTGTGTATTCCTGTTTCATTCGCCACACGGGCAAGCAGATCGGGAAAATCAACCCCCTCAAAACGATAACTGTTCACGTTCTGGCCGAGAAGCGTGACTTCGACAACTCCTTCGTCGACCATTTTTTTAACTGAATCAACTATATAATCCACCGAATGCGAACGCTCTTTACCCCGCACATACGGAACAATGCAGTAGGTGCAAAAGTTGTCGCAACCGCGCGAAATGGTGATGAATCCCGCATACGCCGATTCGCGTATCGGCTGGATCATGTCCATGTTCTCGTGCCCGAAGGCGGTCATCACAGAACTAGTGCCTTCGTTATTCTCCAGCACGTCGGGTAATTCAAACAGCCGGTCTGTGCCGAGAACATAATCGACATGCGGGACTTTATCTTTAAGAGCTTGGCCAAGTCTTTGCGCCATACATCCGACCACGGCAACTTTCATCGATGGCCTCAAACGTTTGTACTTGTATATTTCCCCAAGCCGCCCATACACTCGTTCTTCGGCTTTTTCCCGCACCGAACAGGTATTGACAATAATTAGGTCGGCCTCCGATTCGTCCTCTACCATTCTATATCCGCGAGTTTTCATTGTGGCCGCAAGTGTCGAGGAGTCGGCGACATTCATCTGGCAACCGTAGGTTACAATATGGAATGTCTCAACTTTATCACTTTTTGCAGGCATCGCGAGTCTTAGCTGTGGATTTTCGAGAATTTTAGCCATGGTAGATTATATCACTTTTGTACTCAAAAACAAGCTAAAAGGCCTTTCAAGCCAACTGCCTGCTTGGGTAATAAAAAACACACCGCGGAGAGACCGCGGTGCGTGAAATCGGTAATGCAGGACACTTAGAACGGATTCCCACAGGGAATCGGTCCTCCAATGAAGAGGTAGGCTATTAAATAGGTCACATCGGAAATGTCCACCATATTGTCACAATCAAGATCTCCCACAAGAAGTGTCGGCTGAGGAGCGCTATTCAATTCACTTAGAAACAGGAATTCAATCATATCTGTCAGATCTGCAATGTCAATTATACCGTTATAGTCCACGTCACCATGAAAACGCCAGACCAGAAGTGCGACAGGGTAGGCGACTGAGTCATTTGCTGCGCCGGGAGCAACAACATACAGAGTGTCATAGTATTGGCCGAAAACATAGCCGGGAGCGTCCGCAACTGCATCGAGTTGACCGGGTACATTGCCGCTGCTGATTGATGGAGCCAACCAATCTATCTCATTATTCAGATGCCAAGGCATACACCCACCGACAGCATTGTCAATGTCAAAGACATCAAGAATGGCAGGTCCGGATTCCTCCTGATAGGGAACAGTCAGCGAGTTCGTTGAAAGCGATATGACTGGCGGCTCAGTACCTGTAGAAACCGTATACTCAACTATCACAGTTTTGGGATTGTTCACGGCATTAACGCCAAAAATAGTGAGAGAATCATAATAGACGCCCGGGGGAAATCCGCTGTCGATAGCCGAAGTGGCGCTGACAAGGAACTGATCGGGAGCAATACCATCGACATGGTTGAGATAGAAATAACTGCTCGATGCCTGTACATTCAGTTCAAGCGGATTATCCCCTCCGGTATTAGTCACAAATAGTGTGTCGCTGTCAAGCGGCACCTCTCCTTGCGAACAGGCAAAAACGGTAAGCTTTACAGTATCGAGATTTGTAGCGATGACAGCCGGAAATGCGGTGTAGCGAATATGCGTTTCCGCTTCCAGTGGCGTATTCACCGCATCGTCGGAGCGAATTGTGATCGTATCGTACACGTCAAGACCTTCAAAGGCGCCAGAGTATTTGTATGTTACTGTTATTGTTAGTGGAGCTATTCCCGTGTCGGGGATGATCGACTGAATACGCGCTGAATTCTCCGTAATTTTAAATCGAAGGTTTCCGATTCCGCCATTAAGGACTTCAAATGTCTTCGTAAAAACGATTGGGCTCGATGGATTTTGAACAAAAAAGAGCGGGTTAGGGTTCGTCACAATAGTTGTGAAACTTGTTCCGATTGAAAATGAAACCGGAACTTTAACTGGATTATTCGAGGCCGCCGGGTCGCTCACAATAATCGTGTCGACGTAATCACCCTGCAGAAGACCCGTGGTGTCAACCGAAACTGAAACCCCCGCCGAGTCAACTCCAAATGATGGAGACAATTGTAGCCATGTTTGGGAATTCGTTGCAGTCCAGTTGAGTGTTTGTCCTCCGGTATTTTTGACAATCAAAGTCTTGGAAGGAGGTATCCCTTGTCCAAGGACGCCGGAGAATATAAATGAACTCGGCAACGCGCTTATAGTCGGGGGGGGCTCTATAAGTGACAATTTCACATAAATCTGCTGCGGGGAATTCAACGCTCCAGAAGCCTGGACACGTATTGAATCAAAATAAACTCCTGGAGGTAATCCTGAAATATTGGTTGAGACGTTGACATTTAGGGGTGTTGTTCCTGATGAGGGACTCTTGAGAATCCAAGAGACGCTTTCTATGAGCGAAATAGCCAGCGGATTGCCGTCCGACGTTATTGAGACTACTTGGCTGGGAGGAGCCGGACTGCCCTGAACTGCATTAAAAAAAACAGTGTCTGGAGCGACACCAATGTTTGCCGGCGGTTCGTATGCGGTATCATACACGACTTTCTTGCCAAGCCAATACGGAGCATAAGTTTGGTTCGCCGAGTTTATGAATTTGAAAATCGTGCCCGTGTTAAAGGTGAGAGTATCAAGGAGTATCGAATCAGATACAGTCCAAGTCGCCACCTTGAAATAGTACGTTGCCCAGAGACGACGAGTTGGCGCTTTGACAACTCCGTTTCCGCTTATCCTAACTCCGGCAAAAAGAAACTGGTCATAGACGTTTGTCGTGTCCACATTACTCTTAAAGTAGAGAAAGCGTTGAAGATTAAATGAAGACAATGCAAGTGGTGATTCCTTGGCGCTGTCCATCGACAGGACAGGATTTACCCATCTGAATCCAACAGAGGAACTAACGACATCATCGCTATCATTAAAAACCCAGAGCTGCATCTCAACTTTCTTCTTATTTGTCGCAACATCAGGAATGACGGCCATCACCATTTCCATTGAATCAGCCGTGCCATGATCGTTTGGGCTCTGAACAAATTGTGAGCGAGCAGAACTTCCGCCCAATACAAACAAGACCGTCGCAATCAGAAAAAGAACTCGTTTCATCTTACTGCCTCCATGCTACCAAATGACCGTTCTCTTACGTTTAAATGAGTTATCGAGAATTTCACGTGTTACCTCGATCCTATCTATGCGCCCTCTTGCAACCATACTGTCCACATAGCCCCACTTTCACCCCAGCAGGCAACCCCCACACTCTGCAAACAAACACAAGACCGGCCATAAAATCAGCCAATCACATCCCCTTTCCATATTATCTGGAATGTGAGCGACTGTCAAGCTTTAAAAGGATTTTTACTCAATGAATGTGTTAGGATATGATGAAGATTGGAGGTGGTGGCCCGACACTCTAATATCCCTTCGCGCGGGACGCCGCCGACGGGTACTCTCTCTTTGCGCGGTCCTCCGTGGTGGATGCCCGACACGTCGAGACAGTCAGGCAGAGACGCCCGATATTCGCCAAGATAAAGATCACACCGCAAGCAGTGTGGTACAAGATTAGACGCCCGACACCACATAATCATTCCCGTCACAATGTCAATCCCTCAAAATGTCATTCCGGCGCAGGCCGGAATCCAGGGTAAATAGAAGTGCAGTCAGGCGCCCCCGCCTGACTGTCTTCTTTTCTATTCCGTCGGATCTTGGTCACTTCGAGCGAAAAGCGAGGAGTGAGTGCTGAGGCTTCCGAAGTCCGCCCACGGCGGGTGACCTGACGGCCACACTGTGCGCGACCGGGACGTCCCGCACGAATATCAAAACTGGGTACCGGCCTGCCCGCCGTGGAGGGTCGCGTATAAGAATCCGCTCCTCGCAACGACGGGCTGGGGAATTTGGCCTTGATTCTTCGTGCACGCCTGCCCGCTGTGGCGGATGTCCGACACGTCGAGACAGTCAGGCAGAGACGCCCGACTGCACGGACGAAGATGGATTCCAGCTTGCGCTGGAATGACAAAATAGAAGGCTGACTGCACTTCTTAATTCTTCGTGCGGGACGTCCCTGTCGCGCACCGATGAGAAGACGTCAGGACCCGAAGGGTCACTGACCTACGAATATCGAAGAACCCGTCACAATGTCATCCCAGCGCACGCTGGGAACCATCTTCATCTTCGTGGAGGGCGCCCGACACCACACTATACTCAGTTCGTCCCGCTACCATAATCCCCCTTGACAGACTTCCAAAATCGGTTACCTTTCTGCAAATAGTCAAACACTCGCTCTGTTAAATCTTTGAAACAGGTTGGGAAAATCATGAATCGTATTCTAATGCTAATATCACTTATCCTGTACGGATTGCTCCCGAGTTCTTCGACTGCCTTTGAACCGCTTTTTGACGCTCGATTGGATTACGGGGTGGGGATCTCTCCCCAGTCAGTTACATCCGCCGACTTTGACGGGGACGGGAAACCTGATCTGGCGGTCGCGAATATAAGCTCCAACAGTGTCTCGATCCTAAAAAACAACGGCAACGGGACCTTTGCGTCAGCGGTCAATTACGGGGTGGGGAGCTGGCCTACTTCAGTTACATCCGCCGACTTTGACGGGGACGGGAAAGCTGATCTGGCGGTCGCGAATTTTAATTCCAGCACTGTCTCGATCCTAAAAAACAACGGCAACGGAACCTTTGTGTGGTGGGCGGGTTACGGGGTGGAGAGCAATCCCCGGTCAGTTACATCCGCCGATTTTGACGGGGACGGGAAACCTGATCTGGCGGTCGCGAATTACTCTAACAGTGTCTCGATCCTGAAAAACAACGGCAACGGGACCTTTGCGTCAGCGGTGAATTACGGGGTGGGGAGCTCTCCCCAGTCAGTGACATCCGCCGACTTTGACGGGGACGGGAAAGCTGATCTGGCGGTCGCGAATTTCAATTCCTACAGTGTCTCGGTCCTGAAAAACAACGGCAACGGCACCTTTGCGGCAGCGGTGAATTACGGGGTGGGGGTTAATCCTTATTCAGTTACTTCCGCTGACTTTGACGGGGACGGGAAACCTGATCTGGCGGTCGCGAATTCCTCTTCCCACAATGTCAGTATCCTGAAAAACAACGGCAACGGGACCTTTAATCCACCGTTCAACAATTACGGGGTGGGGATTATTCCTTATTCAGTTACATCCGCCGATTTTGACGGGGACGGGAAACCTGATCTGGCGGTCGCGAACGCAGGTTCCAACAATGTCTCGATCCTGAAAAACAACGGCGACGGGACCTTTGGGTCAGCGGTGAATTACGGGGTGGGGAGCTCTCCCCAGTCAGTTACATCCGCCGATTTTGACGGGGACGGGAAACCTGATCTGGCGGTCGCGAATTACTCTAACAGTGTCTCGATCCTGAAAAACAACGGCAACGGGACCTTTGCGTCAGCGGTGAATTACGGGGTGGGGAGCTCTCCCCAGTCAGTTACATCCGCCGACTTTGACGGGGACGGGAAACCTGATCTGGCGGTCGCGAACTGGGGTTCCAACAGTGTCTCGATCCTGAAAAACAACGGCAACGGGACCTTTAATCCACCGTTCAACAATTACGGGGTGGGGGTTAATCCTTATTCAGTTACTTCCGCTGACTTTGACGGGGACGGGAAACCTGATCTGGCGACCGCGAATGTAAGTTCCAACACTGTCTCGATCCTGAAAAACAACGGCAACGGAACCTTTGCGGCGGCGGTGAATTACGGGGTGGGGATCTATCCTAGGTCAGTTACATCCGCCGACTTTGACGGGGACGGGAAACCTGATCTGGCGGTCGCGAATAGAAATTCCAACAATGTCTCGATCCTGAAAAACATCAGCAACTTGGCATCCTGCTGTGTGGGATTAACGGGTAATGTCGATTGCGATCTGGCTGATGTAGCCGATATTTCTGACCTGACGGCGCTCATAGACCACCTCTTTATTTCTCTGGCTCCGCTTTGTTGCGAGGCTGAAGCCAATACGGACGGTACTGCACCTGTCGATATTTCTGATCTCACTGCGCTCATCGACCATCTCTTTATTTCGCTTGCTCCGACAGCGGCCTGCCAGTGAGAAAAGACTTAAGCCTGAAGTGGTGTCGGGCGGCCCCGACGGGGCTGTCATCCCTGCCCGCCACTATGATTGAACTGTCAGGCGGGGGAGATACCATCCCCTGGCAGGGGCGCCAGACAGCACAGAAAAGACGTCAGGATCACAAGAATCCTGACCTACTTAGGACTGACGGCACTTCTTAATTCTTCGTGCGGAACGTCCCAGTCGCGCACCGTAGAGAAAGGGAACGTAAGATTGCCACGCCTGCCCGCCGTGGAGGGTCGCGTATAAGAATCCGCTCCTCGCAACGACATGCTGGGGAATTTGCTGATGCACAAGGTTTTTGAATCTACCGGCGGCGTTTGGCGACTGATTTAACCCGGGGCGGCTTCCGCACGATAATCTTCTTTCTCTTCGCCTTTTCCATCTCCTGTGTGAAGAGCTTTTCCAAAGTATACGACGATGGAGTATAATCGAGAAGACACAACTCAAAAAGCTCATCGACCCGGTCGATGTAATGGAATTTAGTCTTGCGGATAATTTCCCGGGGCAGGTCTTTTATATCTTTCCGGTTTTCTTTGGGGAGCACGACGTTATAAATCCCGGCACGATAGGCCGCTGAGATTTTCTCTTTCGCCCCGCCGACCGGTAAGACGCGTCCGCGGAGCGTCACCTCGCCGGTCATGGCAATATCATTCCGAATGGGACGCTCGGACATCACCGAGGCAATAACCAGACAGACCGTAATGCCAGCAGAGGGACCGTCTTTGGGAATGGCGCCTGATGGAAAGTGAATATGAATATCGAATCCGTTGAAATCATTTGAATCAATGCCAAGCATATCGGCCTTCGATCGGACATACGAGTGGGCGGCCTGAATCGATTCGCGCATTACATCGCCGAGGGAACCGGTTGTAATGATATGCCCCTCCCCTTTCATCTTAAGGCCTTCGATGAACATGAGCTCTCCACCCGAACCCGTCCACGCCAGTCCTGCGGCGTTGCCGATCTCAGGGAGTGTTTCGGCTTTTTCAGGAATATAGATTGGGGTACCAAGATAGGATTCCAAATTTTTCTCGTTAAGCGTCCAGCTTGTGCGCTTATGCTCTGCTTTTTCCAGCGCAATTTTCCGGCAGATTTTTTCTATTTGACTTGAAAAACCGAGCAGTCCCGCTTCCTGCGTATAGTTCGTAATGATTCGTGAGAGGGACTTGTCGGACATGGTAATCTCAGAACGAACAAGGCCATGCCTTTTGAATAGACTTGGCAGGATATACTTCTTGGCAATGATTGTCTTTTCTTTTTCGATGTAGCCCGGAAGCTCAATAACTTCCAGTCTGGGCACAAACTGCTCAGGGATTTCCTCGTATGAGCGGACCGAACAGATGAAGAGCGCTTTGCTTAAATCGAAAGGAACGCCAAGATAATTGTCGAGAAACTTCCCGTTTCGACGGCTGTCCACTACTTCCAACAAAGAAATATTGACCGAGGAATCATTATCCACATTGAAATAATCAATGTCTTCGATAAGGATAAGCGGATCAGATGTCGCGCAGTTGCGGAGCAGTCGTATAATTCTCCCCGGATTCGCCCCCAAAAATGTCCGCGGACTTCCTTTGAGTTCAGTGGCATCAGAAATGCCGCCGACCGATATGCGGATAAACTCTTTCCCGAGCGCCTTTGCTATTGCTCGGGCAAGCGAGGCCTTCCCCGTTCCCGGCGCGCCGACTAAACAAAGTGATGGCCCTTCGTCTACCCCACTCAACAGCTTTCGCACTGAAAGACGCTGCAAAATTTGTTTTTTCAAACTGTCAGGACCGTAAAAGTCAGTAGAGAGAACCTTCTCCACATCGACTATTTGATATGATTCAGGCGAACGTTTCCCCCATGGCAAATTGAGCAGCCAGTCAAGATACGCTTTGGTAACGCCGTATTCAGCCGAGACCGTGGGAAGCTGATTCAATCTATCGAGTTCTATTTTTGCGCGGTTTATGACTTCCGGGGGGAGATTATCCGATGTCTTTAGCATCGCCCGGATACGGCCCAATTCCTTTTCGTCGCCGACATCTTCGCCAAGCTGTTTTTTTATCTCCTGTAGCTGTTGCTTCAGATACTGTTTCCGCTGATCTTCCTCAATCCGCCGTTTGACATTTTCATTGATATTGAGAACGGTTGCCACGCGGCTCAACTCACCGTTGAGATAATGCAGCAGTCGCTCGTAACGAACATCAAGAGCGCATGCTTCGAGCAGGTCTTGTTTTGCGCTGAGCGAAAAATGAAATGATGCCGCAACCCGGTCGGCAAGCAGCGAAGGCTCTTCAAGATTTAACTGTAGCACACGCGAAAGTTCGGGCGAGTAGATCGGATCAAGCTGCGTTATTTCGCTGACGATAGATATGACTTCAGATATCTTCGTTTTAACGGCTTTGCTTGCATGGAGCGACAGTTCAATCTCTGCCGCCTCGGCAGTCAAATACGGCTCATATCCCGTTGTCGAGAGTATGGCCGCGCGTGTGAGTCCTTCTATCGTAACTAATTTTGAACCACCGGGAGCGTCTTTAACATCCCGAAATTCGGCAAAGACGCCGACTTGGTGAATTGGCTGGCTCTCCGGAGTTTCCACTTCGGCGTGTGAGTACGATGCCACAAACTGCCGCGCGCTTTTCACACAGTCTTCGAGCAGTCTGAGGTTTTCTGCTCGCCCGATCTGGATGGTAAAGATCATACCGGGAAAGAGCACACCGGTCATAAGTGGAAGCACGGGATAAGTATGCGGCTTTTCTGCGGTTTGAAGGGGCAGTCGATACTTGCTTTTTATAATCATATTTCCATCCATGCACCCGCAAAGGGCGCAATATGTTCCGTTCACGCGCTTGTAAATGGACGCGATCCGCGTTTTCTTTACCCCGTCCGGTCGGATAACCAGAATTGCTCTATTTAGTATCGGCTATGGAGGCCATTTGGTCAAATCATTAGTCATAATATACCAAAAATAAGTTACCGTAGAAATGTCGTTAGCTTATGGCTGGATTGCTGTTACCATCGATAATCAGGCCTCTAATTTCATAATCAGGATGCTCGGCCAACCGGCCCATGTTAAGCTGGATCTTGGCCGGATCAAGACTAAGGCGGTAATAGCCAAGTCGGTTATTTTCGACCACCGGCCAGTCTGAATGCAACGCCCCGGTTATCTCATTTTTCATACGATAGAGGTATCTGGCCTGATTAAAGCCTATTTCGATATCATCTTTGTAAATCCAGCCGCTTTCTCCTTTGACCCTGGACCAGGCCAGTTTGGTCAGGTATTTGAATGATTTGCCAGTCAGGCGAACCGGGACACCATTGACTTTGATAAGATAACGTTCTCCTTCAAAACTGCCGTCGATTTCAAGACATTGCGGGGCAGTCTCAAGAGAGCCGAACGGCTGGGTAGATGGTGTGGAATGCATGTAAACCTCCTCTTTGTGTTGTTCTAATTTCTCGATGATATGTTGTAATTTGACCGGATTTTTGATGAGTTTCTCCAATTCTTCCCGAGGGAGAGCGCCGAGTTCCTGAAGCGATTCTATCCCGGCGTGACGCAGCGCTAGAATATCCGACCGGCTAAAAGCGGTCCCCAGAGCGTAGCGCATCTCGCGGTACTGAGGCGGTAACCCGTATTGGAAGCTGAAAGCATAATCGACTAAAAGCGCCGGACGGTTCGAATCATGATCAATGGCCCGTATGAGAGCTGCCAGCGCCGTCATCAGGTGAGCCGCGCTTTCTCCCAAAGCCATCACTTGTCCCAGATGTACCTGATACGTCTCTTCAAGTTTTTGGGCTTTGGTCAGGTTTGACCAGTCATGCATCAGCAAAAGGGCTTTGAGCGCGGCGACGGTACGGTACGACAGAGGCTGGCGGCGATGATTCTCCGGAAGCAGATAGCCGACTTCTTCAACCGAATAATCAAAACGACTGTAAAGCTGTTTAATCCAATAATTATCGCTCTGCTCGCGTCGGGTCAGGATACCTGTGGGAAGACTCCAATCGGGTGAACTGAGCGCAAGAGCCGCCCAGCCAAAGAGCGTCTCAGGATAACCCTCTCTGAACTTGGCCAGATAATGCCGGCTTGAGGCATACGAAAGCCCCGATGACGAAACAGCGCGCCCAAGCGGGGTGACCGACCATTGCGAAGCCGACGATGACTCGACGGTCAACAGACCAGTTTGAATTAGGGTATTAAGAGCCGAGGCAACATCCGATTGGACAACTTTTTGTATACAGGGACTTTCTATTCCCCAGAGCATTTGACTCAATACCCGATCAAAATCGGCCTGATCAGAAACAAGCCCGGACACGATAAAGTCGAGCAGTAAATCTTCAAAGGGAACATAGGGCAGAGTCGATGCCAGCGATGGCTCGCCGGTCGGCGAAATATAATTCTCCCACAAAATATCCCGTTCAAACTCCGATTCCGCCAGCACAATCGCTCGGCCCGGTATGCCGCTCATTCCCAGACGGCCGGCGCGTCCGGTCATATTGTCAAACTCGGTTCTTGTGATAGGACTCAGCAGAGGCCGGTCGCCGTAACTGCTCGAGGCATATTTGACAGTCTCAAGATAAACCGTGTCGGCGGGAAGATTTACCCCCATCGCCAAGGTTGTGGTCGCAAAAAGCACTCGTATCTGCTTGTCGATAAAACCCTGCTCAATGACTCGGCGCTGGTCAGCCGAAAGATCGGCATTATGGAAAGCCACTCCGCGGCTCAGCGTCTGGGAGAGTGAGCGGACCAAAAATGATGGCTCCTCCCCCTTTAATAAATCAATTGCCTTTGTTGCCGAAGGCCAGTTGACTGATGCCGCCATTTTCATGGCCAACTGGACAGTCTCCTGGCGGGATTTTAAAAATAGAAGGGTCGAGCCGCTGGTCTGCTGAATTTGGCGGGCCAAAGCCGCCAGCCGGTCGCCGCTGTTGTAATAATCGCCGCTTCCATACTCTGATTCAAAACTTTCAAACGGCTCGGTTTCATCCTGCCCGCTGTTATATGAACGAAGCCTGACCTCACCGCAGGCCGCCACTCCGCGAAGCAGGTCAACTGGCCGGCTTAACTCTTCAACCCAGTCCGCCCCAAGCCAGCGGCATAGTCTGAGCGCGCCGCTCTCTCCAAGCGCGGCTGAGAGACCAAGCAGGGTCGGGCGATAATGGGAACTGAGGATTTTAGTGAGCAGACGCTCGACCACTGCTCCGCGCCCCGGCTCGGCGACCATTTGAAGTTCATCGATGACGATAAGTCCGATATTGCCCAGACAATCAAGATGCTGGGTCAGGAGACGGTCAAACTTTTCATAGATGACCACCGCAAGGTCATATTTACCATTGAGAAAGGCTTGATCCGACTCGGAATGATCGCCGGTGACAATGCGGCAATTGACGACCAATGTCCCATAAGTCTGGCGCAAAGCCGCAAATTTCTCTTCGGCCAATGATTTCAGCGGAAAAAGCAATACCGCCTTTTGCCGGGCGGTCAATGCCCGCACAGCCGCCATTTCGGCACAAAATGATTTGCCGGACGAAGTCGGCGCAGTAATCACAAGATTGGCGGCGCGTGAACCATCCCCCGGGGTGCCGAGCAGTCGTTTTCGGATAGCCCGTACCTGCACTGGCAGAAGGATGTCCCCTTGGCGCTGGCGCCAGTGCTCGATTATGCGAGGGGGTATACCATACCGCTCAAAATCGGCCAGCCGCATTTTTCCCTCTTTCCTGTTTCACACTGTTTCCCATATTAAAACTATTCTCCGTTCATCACCGACTGCTACATCCCGCAACTGGAAAAACCGCATGAAGGGCAGCTGCAACAGCCCCCTTGGCGAACCATGCCGCTGTCACATTCCGGACACGTGGCGGCATTAGCATAGGCGTACTCGCGTAACTCGCTGGCCGGGGGCAAAAACATGCTATAAACCTTCCCCGTCTCTGCCATCTCAGCCGAAACCGCAGAGATATATTCAGAGCCGGGTATTCCCGATTTCTCCTCCATATCCCATGGGAAAGCGACACCTCTTTCCATCTCTGACATCTGATCCTCCTTTATCTGAAAGCCTCCCGATAGGGTAACACTACTAATGGCCACTATACTGCACATTTGTGCACCAGTCAAGTTTTTTTTATCTTTTTTAAAAGAATTCGTGTTGATTTGCAGGCAGGGCGGACGTACGAACCTGGACTCCGCACAGTTCTGTATAAGGAACGACCGAAAGAAAGAGAAAGCGCGAATGCTGGGGAAATACCGGCGCAAGTTGAAGTCTATCAAGGGACAGCCGGAGAAGACAATCAAAGTCTTGACAAAGTCGATATATTAGGTATTTTGTAACTAACATTCGCACAAGAGATTACTTTTTGTAGCCACATACTCCACCCGCCGCACATAACACCTGAGGTAGAAATGACATTTTTCGAGAAAGCCCTTTCCTGCAAACAACTGATTGCACCGACTCTCGTTATTTTGAGCAGTTTCGCAATCCCGGTCAAGGCCGCTCCCCCACAGATAGTCCTTGGAGACAGAGCAAGGAGCTCTGAAAACATCGGCGATGCCTCGGCGGTTGATATTGTGCTGGCCAAGCCAGCAGATCTGGGCAATGACGGTTTCGCGCTCTGTCAGCGTACAACCTATAACTTCAGCAACTTCGCCGGAACCGACTGCTGGGGATGGGAAGAGAACGGTAAAGAATATGCCGTCATGGGAATCTTTAACGGAGTCGTCTTTGTAAATATTACTGATAATGATATCGTCGATACTGTCATGGGTCCGCAGGGCGGCTGCGGCGGTACGCGCTGGAGGGACATGAAATCATACGGCCATTACCTCTATGCTGTCTCGGAATGCACCGGAACAAATCAGGGCTTGATGATTATAGATATGCAGTATCTCCCCGATTCAGTCAAATTTATCAAATCATTCAGTAGCGCCGGTACCGATGTCACATGCCACAATCTCTCCATAGACACGGCCAAAGGATTCGCCTATCTGTGCAAATCCGGTTATTCCGGTTTTCGTGTCATAAGCCTCGCTGACCCAGAGAATCCGGTTGAATTTCCGTTTGTGAATACCCAGGACATCCATGATGTTTTCGCTCGCAACGATACGGTGTGGGTCGCCGAAGGCAATCGCCACACCTTCTCCATATACAATATGGCAAACAAAAATGCCGCGGCGCTGATCGCCCGAGTAACCGTACCCGCAGGCGGTTATGTCCATAATGTCTGGCCAACGGCCGATGGACGCCATATTGCGACAACCGAAGAGACAGTTGGCAAGACAATTAAATTCTGGAACATTGAAAACCTTGCAAACATCCAACTTGTGAGCACCTATCTCGCCCCAAGCGGTTTGGCTCACAACGCCCATTTTGTAGGCAACCGCTGTTATATTTCACATTACGAATCAGGTGTCGCTGTGGTTGACATCTCAACTCCCTCTTCTCCCGTAGAAATAGGCCGCGTTGATACGTACTCAGCGGGAGAAAGCGGCAATTTCAACGGCTGCTGGGGCGTCTTCCCTCACACGACATCGGGCAAGGTCTACTCCTCCCATCTCGATGGAAGGCTGGTTGTATTAGAAGGACTTGATGTGGCTACCGACCAGGATACGCTATCCGGTAATCAGGTTGTGGCTCAAGCCTCTACAAAGTTCAAAATCGATGTGAGCATCAACAACAATTTTGGGGTAAGCGATATTGTGATCCCTTTGACTTGGTCTGGACCGTACAATCTGGTTTTTGATTCGATCTCAGTTGCCGGACTACGCACAAGCGGCTTCGGAAAATCACTTATTGCAAATGACCTCCCCAACCGCCGTTCGGTGTGGGAGCTTTCTTCGGTGAGCGAGATCGCCTCCGGATCCGGCCCTGTCGCGAGTGTCTATTTCAGGATGCCGAGCTTTGCCGTTGGCGATTCAAATCTTATTAGCTTTGATCCGGTCTTTTTAATCGGCGCTGTGATTGGCAATAGCTGCTTCAGCCTTGCGCTACCAGTACTGCCAGGGAGCGTTAAATTGCCTGCAGTGTCAGCGTGCTGTGTCGGCATAACAGGCAATGTGGACGCTGATGCCGGCAATGTTGTCGATATATCCGATTTGACGGCACTCATTGACCATCTCTTTATCAGTCTGGCGCCTCTGGTTTGCTCAGGAGAAGGGAACACCGACGGCTCATTGAATAGTGTGGTCGATATTAGTGACTTAACAGCGCTGATCAACTTTCTCTTCATTTCACTTACTCCACTGCCAAACTGCCTGTAAATTCAGTAAGTCTATCGACATATGTAAAGAGCCGGTGAATGACTTCACTGGCCTTTTCTCTTGGAGATCATCCGCCGACTTTCGCCCTTGGCGAATCTTCCCGATGGTTTCACAATGTCATTCCGGTCCGCCGCGGCGAACCGCACGAAGAAGAAGATGGATTCCAGCCTGCGCTGGAATGACAGCACAGGGAGAACTGAGATTGGAGATTATTCGCCCAAAGTAAACTTAACTTTAAATTTCACCCAAACCGGAACAGGGTTTTTATTCTGAATTGCCGGTTTGAATTTATGCTGTTTTGACACGGCCATAGCCGCATCGTCAAGAGACGCGGTTCCGGAAGATTTATAGACCTTTGAATCCAGAACGGATCCATCTTTACCTACTAGTACCGCTATCCAAACGTCTCCCTCGATGGCAGCCTGACGAGCCAGACGAGGATATTCAGGTTTAACCTCATGGATCATTTCAGCTTGAATCTCGACGGGAACAAATTCATCAACCCCCGGAATATAATCATCATCTGCTATATCCACCACTACATCTCCGTCGGCGCCCATGTCTGGCGCAGAGATATCGGCAAGATCATCTTTAGTGGCCAGCACAACATCCTCTTCAAGGACCTCATCATCAGCGACAGGCGTCGGGATACCAACCTTCGGCTTGTTCACTTGCGGTGTGACCTGCACGTCAGGCGGACGCTTGACGATTGTTGGAGGCGGTCCAAGGTCAGCCACAGTTCTAATGACTGTCGGGGCAGGCGGCAAATCGCCGTCGCCTATGATGGCCGAGTAAATCCATGAAACTACTATGATGCCGAGCACAAAGCCTATCGTGACAACTGTTCCAAAAAGGAAATTTTTCTGATATTTGGCTTTGAGTTCGTATGCTCCGTAAGGAGAATAAAGGGCGTTATCAACATCGGATGGCATATTACATTCCTCTCAAAGAAATCATCGCTTCAACTCTTCGAGGCGAGTTTTCAGCTTTGAAAGATACCAATGATTTCATACAATTTGAAACACTCACATACCAGATTGGTTCCGTTCCGACCGGGCATTTCTCGGAGGTCGGAAACATCACAATTTACCTTCTGCCTGAGCAGCCAAAATTGATTCAGATATAATTTTGTCATCGCGCTCTTCCCATACACCCAACGCATAACGGTAGGAGAATTTGTCCGACTTGGCCAGCTCGTCTGGTTCAACCCCTTTTTGTTTGGCTGTAAATGCATTCCAGGAGCGCTCAATCACATCTATATCATCAAGGATATTCACCATATCTTCGTAGTCGGCATCCTTGTGAATAAGAACGAGCGTATTCAATTTGTCATTCGCTCGATTGCGGGAGACGAGCAGGCCCTGTAATGTATCCGCATAAAAGGCATAGGCAACGCTATCCGGCTTATTGGGGTTGCTTGGCAAAAGCTGCGGGAGATTCTCGCTCGGCTTCCCGATATTCCACCAGTAGCGGCTTTCAGCATCGACACGTAGTGTCAGAAGATTCGATTCTTTCACCTCAACAATAGTCGGATCGTCCTCCATCTCTTTTGGAGGAAGATTGATTTCCATCGCCTGAGGCATGGAGAAGACGGTCGAAACCATGTAAAAAATAAGCAGTAGGAATGCAATATCGACCATGGGCGTCATGTCTATTCGGATAGCAACACGCCGTTTGGGTCGTCTGACACCCTTCTTTCCGCCCTTGGGCGCCCGTTCGCCTACATCACCGGCCATTCAGATCACTCTCCATTCGGTCTATCGTTTCGGAGCCTTAATTATCAAGGTCTCGCGAGCGGTTTGATACTTCATTGACGTCGACATCGCCATCTTTGTTCAAATCGGATCCGTTTCATTGTCAGTGATAATAAGGAATCGCTCAAGGTTATTGGCCTGCATCGATTCCATTACACCTTTCATGACACCAAAACTCGCCCCTTTGTCGGCCTTTATGACCACAAGCGCGCGCAGTATTTTTGCCTGAGCGCGGTGAATTAGCTCAGAGACATTATCTTTCGTTGCTGTACGCACACGCCGGACAGTCGTCTGCTGGTCAATGCCGTCTATATTCATCATCACCTTATCGATGAAATCGACATAAATCGAATCATACTGGGTAATAGTGATATTGATAATATCCTTATCCGGAAGTTCGATCTGGGAATGGGATTCCGGCAGGTCAACGGCGCGAGCTTCCGGTGGTTTGAACTGAGTGGTAGCCATATAAAAAATGAGCAACAAAAAGGCAATATCCACCATCGGAGTCATATCAATGCGGATGGATACGCGTCTTTTCTTTTTTATCGCCATGGTCTGTTACTTGCCTTCTTTCGCCTTCAACAGCTGCATGACTTCGAAAGTCGCCTCGTCGGTCGTGTAATTGAAAGCATCTACCTTGTTTACAAAAAAATTGTAAAAGAATATCCCGACGATACCGGAGAGAAGTCCGCCAGCGGTGTTAATGAGGGCCTCGGAAATACCGACGGCAAGCGATGCGGCATCGATAACGCCGCCTTCAACATTACCTGTTGCGGCGAAGGCGCGGATCATACCGACTGTGGTACCGAGCAAACCGACCATAGTGGCGATGGATGCAATAGTTGACAAGGCAATGAGATTTCTCTCCAGAAGCGGGCCTTCAAGGGCGTTGGCTTCTTCGATAGCGGTCTGGGTTAGGTTGATTCGTTTTTCTGAATCGACTGATTTATCGGCGCGAAGCTCACGGTAGCGCTCAATTCCGGCGCGAAGCACGTTAGCTGTTGTCCCGCGCTGTTTATCGCAGGCGGCCAAAGCGCCATCATAGTCGTCTTTTTGGAGGAGAGTAATAAGCTGTTTGAAAAAGACTTGAACCGAGCTTTTTCCTTTGGCAACCGAGTAAAGCGAACGATAACGCTCGATAACAAATACAAGGAGCATCACGAAGACCATGATAAGGAGCACGACCAGCGGGCCGCCTTGATAAATCGAGTGGACAATCGGATTTTCCGAAGTCCTGAATACTCCATACCAAAGATAAAATCCTATTGCGAACGCTGCCAGCGCGTTTAGCGTCACGAACATTGTTTGTTTAATCACGTAACCTCATCCTCCAGATATATATGCTATTAAATCTCTATTCCTTTAACTGAGATAATAAGAAATCCTGCAAGCGAGAGCAAGATTCCCCATGAGAGCGACCCAAGAAAAGCCCCCGGCCCGTATGATTTTCCAAGACTGCTGAAAAATTGCGTCGCATCGAAACCATACTGCGCTCCGACAAAAGATAATATCATGGCCGCGAAAAGCAAAAGAATCGGATACCATGCGACTCTGAGTATCCCTTTCAACTTCAGCGCGACTGTGTCCGGTGCACCCTTGACTGCATTCACACCGTAGATAACATATAGCGGAACGGCAATACAGGAAATCGTATACAGGATGAGAATGACCCCGGTTATCATGAGGGGAAATCCGGCGCTGAAGACTCGCGAACCAGTATTGCCTATATCAGCCAGAGCGCCAATGCCAGTCATGGTTTCATAATTGCGGGAAACTTTTTTACGCATCATCTGGCTTGTAATAACCTCTTCGTCGGGAGACTGCGAAAATTCTCCGCCTCCGGCTGTGTCCGTGCTGGCGCTGGTGGGGATGGGTACCTCTTCAATCGTTTCCTGATAGAGAGAATACCAAGGGATAAAAAGGGAGAAAATAATCGCGAGACTTGCAATAGTTAGTATGATTTTCTCGAACCGTGAGACACGTTCTTCGAGAAGGGTACAGTTCTCTCGGATAAGCTCCCCGGCTTCGTGTTTGGCATGAACGGAATCCACATATTTTTTCTTATCTGCGTCAGAAGAAAAAAGGTCTTTCGGTTTTCCGGGAAACACCTCGAATCCGATGTAATGAAAACGGTCGTCTTCACTGATCCGCGCAGGTGGTTGGGGCTTCTTATTCTCTGCTTCAGCCATTAACCCTCTCTTGTGCCGGAATCATGAATTCCATCCGGTCAATTGAATTCAAATTTGGTATCGTCCTGTCCTTTTTTAGCGTCTGCATTGTTCGGACTGCATTGCAGAACTTTTCCATACCATTCGAAGGCATTCTTAAAATCATTGTTGGCGTCAGCTTTCTCGGCGACTTTGTCCGCGGCGCGGAGATGATAAGCCTGTGCCATCCAGAGGATAATGTTTAAGTCTCCGCATGGCTTCCCGCCCTTTACCTGACAATTGTAGGCATCCGTTAGATAACCCAATGCCTTGCCATAATTCTTTGTGCAGTCTCCGGCAAAATAGGCATAGCCCAATGCTTTTGCCGCATCGCAGTTGCCCGGCTCAAGAGCCGAGAGTTTTTCAAACCAGGTCACGCCCGATTGGCAGTCCTGAAGTTGATAGAGATAGGTATTGGCCACAAGCAATGTCGCTTTGGCGTCATCGGGCTTTTCTGCAAGATATGTGGTGAGATAGTCAACCGCAACCTGATGATAATTCTTATTTGGATCAATTTGTCCCGTTTCGGTGACAGCCACCGGATCAATTCCATCTTCGCCTGCGTCAAGATCAAAGTCAGTATCAGCGCCGCTTCCACCGGCAATGCTCAATGCCGTATATCCGGCATTTTTATAGACGCCTATACTCGAAGTATCAAGACCCTGCGCGATTCGCTTGTCGTAGTACTCGAGAGCCTTGGGATAGTTTTTGAGGGTGTGATAGGCGACGGCGATATTTTGGACAGCCCGTTTATTGTCCGGCGAGATTTCAAGAGCCTTCAGATAATAGGTAATCGCGTTCCCGTAATCTTTGGGATCGCTGTAATAGAAACCGTCGCCAAGCATGGCATAGAGTTCGCCCGGCGTCACCGCAGAGTTATACGTTTCCGGCTGGGTTTTTACCCAGTCAAGATGTTTTTGGATCATAACCGACGCGCTATCGTATTGCTTCTTGCCCATGAGCGCTTTGGCATAATTGAAATATATATCGCGAGGCTCATAGGGAATGGCCAGAACATTCTCAAAATAGGTCGCGGCATCATCGTAGCCCGAAAGATTATTGTAGGCCATGGCAAGTTCGAAATATGGACGGACATTCACCGAGTCAGCAGGAACTTGGGATAATTCCAAGTATCTCTTGTAGGAACCTATAGTCTCTTTATATCTATTAACGCGATCCTCGCGAGTTTTGGATGAAAGCGCGGCTTTGAAATAAATCTCGCCAGCTCTCCGCCATGCGGGCGCGTAGGTGCTATCTTTGGTAAGCACCTGACGTAGTTTTTCGAGCGCACAATTATAATCTTTTGTCTCAAGGCATGCTTCAGCCCAATGATAATAGACTTCGGACGAAGCGGTATCTATCAGAAGAGCTTTTTCATACGACGCAATTGCAAGCGATGGCACGCCCGAATAGAAGTTGGCATCGCCGAGATTTATATGGTACTCTGCGACGGTCGAGTCAATGATCTGGGCTTGTCTGAAAGCAAGGTCTGCTTCCTGATACTTTTTGCGAGCCATCATGACCAGCCCGTAGCCGTTCTCAAATTCATCCTTGAACTCTTTAGCCTTCTTGCGGCCGTCATCCATTATTTTTTCAGCTTTATCGAGATCGCCGAGTTGGATATAAGACTTTCCAAGGTGATATTGCGCGTCCCAGTTCTTGCCCTTCTTCTCGACTGCAAGACTCAACTGTTCAGCGGCCTTTTGGTATTGTCCGCGGTTATAATAAATTAAACCGAGCAGGTGATAATTGGCATCGAACGATTTATCCAACTCGATATCTTTATTTAAAAGCGTTATGGCGGCAGCGGTGTCGCCTGATTTGAGGGCTTCACTGATTGATGGTTTGACATCCTGGGCTCGAAGAGAACCGGAAACTATAAGCAATAGAAGGCACACGCCAAAGGATGCGACCGTAAAACGACGATGTAAACAGAGAAGGTGGTTCATAAACTCTTTCATTTCGTCCAAAGCTTTCCAAAATATTGTTCGAACTGCCATTGTCAAGAGGTAAATTCTTCCTTCCCAACTATGACCCTATTTTCTTCGCTCCGAACGACCGGTTCGGACCGGAATCGCTTGAAGGCGATCAGGCTGAAGATGAGGATTAATCCAAGAGCGGCGACTACCAAAGGAAAGAGCAAGTTGCTTCCAAACGTGACAAAAATGTAAACGCACGTTGTCAGATTTATCACCACTGCCAGCCTATTTAACCACGCTGTAGCTTTTAACATACGTTCTCATCTCCCTATTTTTACCGAAAAACACGGTATTTATTCCAAAAGATTTGTGCCAGATTGTCATCCCCGGCGCTTTAACCGCATATTATGGCTCAACCTATATGCCGTGGTATTGTTCTCCCTCAGCCTACAGCGAACCCCTTGGATAACAATGAGATATAAAACTGGTCAACTGGGCTGGCTCTAAAAAAAATCAAAATCCACGCATTTACTGCGTTTGAACTCTGCTTTCCTCGTATGATTATCCGAGAAGAGGGCTGAGATTCCTGGCTGGGGCGGTTTGGAATCTTACTCAAGCCAGTCAAATTTGAGCCCAATAGCGGATGATTGCTCGAACGAGAGTTCGACAAATCCTCGGAATTGTTTCGGCTCTCCTGTGAAATTAAGGGCAGGATAGAAGCGCAGAAGGTCTATAACTTCTCTAGTGATTCTTTCAATATCCGTCTCCCCGCGCTGGGGTCTTGTCACGACCGGATAGCCGGTGGAATCAATTACAATCTGGACCGTTCTTTGTCCGCTGAACTGAACGTCCCTCACGTTGTAGGTGAGTTTCCCGCTCGCGGCGTTCATCGGAACCGGAAGGCACATATACCCAAGTGTATCCGGAAGAAAACGAATTCGCCAGCACGCGCTGAGACTTGAATCCCCCTTCTCATTTTCACTTCTCGTCCAGATATTTGTTGGATAGTCTAAATTCGGGTAAAACGATACGACGCAATAGTTCTTCGATGCCGTGAATTTTTTTTCAATTTTGAGCGGGGAGTAGCGTGACCAGTTGGCCGCATTGAGTATCTGTGCGCCGAGCGGCTCCAGCGATGAGAGCATGGTGCGTGCTCCTGTCAATTTTCCTTTTGCGTCAAGATCCACCTCCAGTAGGACATAGTGCAAATTGGAAGACGTGTCCTTTTTGCGAGCTGGGAAAAAGTATGAAGGAAAACTATCCAATGTCGCAAAGTTCACTTTGTTCATCAGGCAGGCACGCATATACAGGCGAAAATCTTCGATGGTACTGTCGCTTCGAACTGGCGCGATAAGCCTTGGAAGCTGAGTCCCAGCCTTCATTAACGCCTTCAGCGGTAGAATCTGTTTTTTCTTTTTCCCCTTGAATCGTCCCGGTTCAAAGGTGAGTGTCTTGAAGTATTCTTTGAAATATTTAAATGTGGTCGTGTCCTCGGGGTTCTCACAGACAACCTTTCCAACCGTTCCATTCTTATTAATCGTAAGGAGCAATGGCATGAGTATGTCTTGAGACAAAATGGGAAGATTGAATCTCTCCCTTGACTCGCTGAAGACCTGAAAAGGCAACTCGAGACCAAAATGCTCCGGGCGCTTTTTTTGGGTTGTAGAATCCTGACCGTAGATGGATACTGGAAGAGCGGAGAGAAAAATCAGGATTAAAAGGATGAAGCTGGATTTGATGATTATGCCACAAGCTACGGCTGGGCGTGGAGCAGAACGAAAAGAATTGAACGAGTAAGTGTTTGTTGTCAAAGCGCTCAAAAGGTATACTCTCTCTGTAATTATAGCAAAAAGTTTCTCCATGGTTCTCTTTCGGCAACAAGTAACGAAAAATATTCTTTTCTCTTGGCTCTCCTTTACAGTCAGGATAGCAGTCTCGTTTCTCTTCATTCCCTACATAGCCTCCACCCTCGGCGAATCCCGCTATGGCGTCTGGGTTATAGTCTTTCAGACGTTGGGATATTTCTCACTGCTCGATTTCGGCCTTGAAAGGGCTTTAAGTAAACATCTGGCTCACTATCTCAGCAAACAGGATTTTGGCCGGATTAACAGACTCCTCAGCAGCGCAACCGCGCTCTACCTCGGTTTGGGCACAGTCGCCATATTCGCGGCATGGATAGTTGCCCATTACTTTTTTGGTTACTTTCAAATTGATGATCCGGCCGTCTTCGAAGAGGGCAAAACCGCTTTACTCATTGTCGGGCTTTATATAGGTCTGCGGTTTTATCTCGTCCCCTTTGGAGGAAGTCTCGGCGGTTTCCAGCGTCATGACTTGGCCAATCTTCTCCAAATCGGCGAGGACATCATCCGGACGCTTGCAATGGTCTGGCTGTTAGCAAACGGCTATGGTCTTGCCACCCTGGCGATGGCGATTCTGATTACGAGTCTCGCCAGATACTTCGCGGGTCTTTTGCTCCTGAAGCGGCTGCATCCGGAAACAAACTTCAGTCCGGCTCTGGTTACAAAAACTGACAGCGATGAGCTATTGAATTATTCAAAAATAAGTTTTGGCATCACAATAACCTGGCTAATTATCTTCAACACTGATTCGGTGATCCTTGGACTCTTTATTTCGAGCGCTGCAGCTGGACTTTTTGCGCCCGCGATGCAATTGTTTCTTCAGATTCGTAATGTCATCAACGCTATCGCCACCCCTCTTATCACGGCCGTATCCCACCTTGGGGCATCCGGACGAGACAAAAGTATTGCCGAGACATACTTAAAAGGTGTTCGATATGCCTCATACTTCTCGTTCTTCGCCTCGACGGTCGCATATATCTATGCTGAACCGTTTGTCGCGCTCTGGCTTCCTCCATCCTTTGCTCCGACGGCGGATATCATTAAGGTACTGGCTGTCGGTTCTGCCTTTTTTGTCCCGCAAATAATAGGAAACGCCGTTTTGTTTGGGATTGAGAGACATTCGAAAATTCTACAAGTCACGGCTATCGAAGCCGCGCTCAAAATAGCCTTGGCTGTTATTCTGGTCGGTGACTATGGACTATTGGGAATTGCATGGGCGAATACTATCCCTCAGATCATTCTATATTCGGCCATATTCCCGATGATGGTTTCAAAGGAATTAGAGCTTTCAGCAAGAAGTGTAATTGGTGAAATGCTCAAATTTGGGTTGATCTCATGTTTTATTGCAGGCCTTGTCGGGGCTGGGTTCACCCGGACATGGGTAGCGGATAACTGGCTGATGCTTGTTATCCAAGTCGGAACATGCACATTTGTTTCAGGATTGGTCTTCTATTTTCTGATAGACAAAGACGAGAAGCTGTGGCTGAAAACACTTTTCAAAAGAGCATTGTAGTCTCAAAAAAATATCGCTGTCGAGTCTCATAAGACCCGACAGCGAAGGAGGGAGGACAGCTGATGTCAGACGAGGATACCTCCATTGGGACAAGGTTCTGCGCTTAGTCTACTTTTACTGCAGTCAACGGTGTGACAGGGTTCGTGATTATTTTGCGGGATTTGATGGTGATAGTAAATCCCTCTGCCCCGCTGACGGTCAAAGTAGTGTCGAATAGTTTCAGTCGCTCTACTTCAATCGGAAACCAGAGAAAACAGCTTGCGGCATAGGAAAAAGTAGGGATGCTGTCGATTGGAAGATCGTTTCTGACATTGACGGTCAAATCCACACCGTCAACATCATGCTGTGTCTGTGATATCCAGTTAAGTTCGGTTGGATTAAAAGACTGCATCATTTGATCTTCCTGCGCTTCAAATGAAAAAACGGATTTGAGACGAACGCTTCCCTCTACCTCAGAAAGCTGTGTCATTCCACTTGCCGGGATCGCCCATGTTAGCGTTTCCGTACCCGTCTTTCCCCACCTAATTGTGACAGCGTACCTGTCAAAACGTGAGTCGGACGGTCCGGCGCCGACCAACAGAATATCCTGATCCACCACTAAAGCCTGTTGATCAATTGACTCTGGCTGATTTGGTTGTCTGCTACAACCGACCACCGCAATCAATGCGGCAGTGAGCGCGAGTGTCTGTGCGATTTTCATTTCCACCTCTCTGTATTTTGTTTCGAGTGTACCATACATTCCATCTTGAATGACAGAGTTGGAATGACCCCGTTTCGTACATCGAAATAAACGTTTGAGATAAAAAAGAAAACCGCCTCCAAGCACAAAGCCTGAAAGCGGTTCAATTCACATATTCAAAAATATGATCTTAGTAGTTATTAAAAAGATCCTCTACCGCAGCGACAATCTTATCTACCGTCGGCAAACACGCTTCGTCTCCGTCCATACCATAGGCAACACGGGCATCGATTGCGGTAAGCAATTTGACCGGCGCTTCAAGATGGAAGAGTCCTTCGCCTTGAGTAATGATCGATGAGATAGTTGCGCCGCATCCGCCGGGAAAGCGATCCTCAGTGACGATAAGCACTTTCCCGCACTCTTTTGCGGTATTGATTATCTCTTTTTCGTCGATCGGCTTCAAGGTGCGAAGGTCAACTATACGAATGTTAATTCCGCGATCCTTGAGGATCTCAGCGGCCTTGCGGCTCATTTGAACAGTGGCGCTGTAAGTGATGATACCGACATCGGTGTTCTCGGGATTGTAGACCCGCGCGACACCGAACGGAATCAGTTCATCAATCCCCGGCAGTTCGGTTTCGATAGGAATACCGTCCCAGTCGCGACGATTGTAGAGCGCGACTGATTCGCAGAAAAGCACAAGGTCGTCACAGGCCCAAGCTGTTTTGAGCAGTCCTGCGGCATCATAGGCATTAGACGGCGTCACTATATGCATACCCGGAAAATTCATCCAGGTACCCATATTCGACTCAGAGTGCCAGAAGGCTCCAGCCCCTTGCTTGTATCCGCCGAATGTACAGCGGATAGTCATCGGCATCTTGAATTCTCCACCCGAGCGCTGGTAGGTGGTCGCGATACGGTCTTTCAGAATCTGATAGGCTGGTGACATATAATCGAGGAACTGTATTTCAGGCATCGGCCGGCGGCCTTGATAGACATGCCCCGAAGCGCGTCCAAGAATGCCGGCTTCGTCGAGCGGTGAATTAAAGCAACGATGATTTCCAAACTCACGCTGGAGGTTTTTGGTCACGAGGAACACACCGCCTTTTCCTTTTAGCTTGGTCTGCTTCTCTTTCTCTTCAACCATATGTCCCGAGAAATCAGCGACATCTTCGCCAAACAGAAGAATGTCTTCGGTTAATTGGAATAGATCAAAAAGGGTGTAGTTAATCGCAAAACGCATAGTCATCGGGCCGGCCTTTTCCGGGATTTCCGGGGTCGTGAAATAACCCTTCTCATGATAGCGTTTGTAGTTGGCTTCGCGGTTTACTTTTGACAGGTCGCGATATGCCTTCCATGTCTTTTTGATATCTTCAAAGTTGTAGGTATAAACAAGGTCCTGAATAAACTGCGTCGTTTTGGGCTGAAATGACGCGACCGCTTTGGCTGACAAAGCGGAAATCTCTATATCTAGTTCATCCCACATTTCGCCGACTTCTTGCGGCGCGATAACGCCGTCTTCGATGAAGGCATTGCATGTTTTCAGGATGCAATCGTTGTAGGTATGCCAATCAAGTTCAACCGGATCCATATAAAAAGACTGATCGTCGGAACCAGAGTGCGATCCTTCGCGGGTAGTCTTGACGTTCATGAGCACAGGCCCTTTACCTTCGCGGGTGTAATCAAAGGCTTCCTTGACATTGGCAAGGGCTTCCTTGATATCGGTCCCATCGAAGTGCATGATTTTTAGGCCGTACTTGGTCAGTCCGGCATGCGAAGCCGTCGGATCCCCATCGGGGTACTGCTCATGGACATTCACTGAAATAGCCCAGCCACAATTGTAGATTGCAAAAATCGCGCGGGTCTTGTAAAAGGTCGTGTAGAAAACGGCGCGGTTGAATTCAGTTTCCGATGTCGAACCCTCGCCGATACAAAGGATAGACACGGCATCCTTCGGATATGCCCCGCCCGGAAACTGGGAAAGCTGAGAGACCGGGGACGGATGCTTCACTGCTTCGCTGATACCGGCATGTTCAAGCGCGTGGGCTCCAGTCGGTGACGACTGGGGGATAATACCAAGGTCAGAATAGCCAGGGTGAGCCGGAATCTGCTGACCTTTGTTTCGGGAACGCGGATCGCCGATAGCTTCAAGCATTTTGTCCCACAGGGTGGTGCCACGATGGAGATCAAATGCCTTATTGCGGTAGTAACCGCTGAAGGGATCGCTGGCCGTCGAAAACTCCGCCAGCGCGACATCCATGAGTTCTTTTCCGCCGCAACCGATAAAAAATCGGTTATATCCTTTGCGAAGCAGGAGTTTTTCCTCCCGCTCAACTCGGCGGGCGGTGAGCATGGTTCGAAGCATCTTTTTGAGCTCGGCGGGTGTCTTACCCGAATAAGCTTCGAGCGGTTGATTGGGTTTTAACTTTGACGGCTTTTTACCATCATAGTTCTTAATCTTGTCGATTAGCGCAAGCGTTTCCAAGAAACGACCTCCTTAACGGTGTATAAAACAACAATTATATATTCGTCCTAAGTCTTACAATAACTGCCTCAGTCAATCTATAACAGAGCTTTCTCCAAAATAGTCCGGTAAAAATAGGTGTTTTGCATAAAAAGGCAAAAAAATTCTTTAATTATTATCATCTATTATTAACTGGTCGTTAGTTGCCCTTTTCTACAATCCGAGCAAATAAACGATTTAACTTGTTCAGCAAGACGCCAAATCATACTTTGAGAGGCTGATGCTACCGAACAATTTAGTGGAGAAATGTCAATGAAGAAAGCCGGGCGTACTTCTTTGAAGAAGAGAAAAATCGAAGCCAGCGATCTATTCGGGTTGAACATTGCCACGTCGATTGCGATGTCACCGACAGAATCTCAGGTCGCCTATATTGTCGAACGAATTGACTCGAAGGAGAATAAATACTATTCAAATATCTTCATGTATGACAACAAGTTAAAGGCATGCAGACCCTTTACCCAGGGCAAACAGGGCGATTCATCACTGGCGTGGTCAAGAGACGGGAGCAAACTTGCATTTATCTCCACCCGCGATAAGAAAACGGGCATATATGCAATCTCGGCTACCGGCGGAGCTGAACACAAGCTCATCGAGATCGACGGCTCAATCAATGATTTGCAGTGGACACCCGACGGTAAATCACTTCTTTTTTCCCTTAGATATAATGATTCCCATTACATTGAAGATGAAAAAAAGAAAAAGGACCCGCCAGTTTACCGACATATCACACGCCTCTTCTATCGGCTTGATGACTTGGGTTTCCTTCCAAAAGACACCTCTCAAATTTATACATTGGAGCTTTTAACGCTCAAACTCCGCAAAATAACACATGGCGCGCGGGATAATTTTTCGGCGCATCTTTCAGACGACGGTACGCAGGTTTGTTATTTATCCAACCGGGCGAAAAACCAGGATTTGGAAAGTTTGAGAATCGGTCTCTTTGTAATTCCGTTTAAAGGAGGTAAAGAGCGGTTGATTCCGACCCCAGCCGGTCCGATTCACACGCCGCGTTTTTCGCCTAACGGAAAAATAATCGCTTATATCGGCCATGACAACCCTAACGACGGATGGGGTGTGACAAACCTCCATGTCTGGACAGTTGGAGTGCATGGATCGCCCAAAGCCAAAGACTTATTGCCCGGTTTTGACCGGATGGTTGTCGATCAGTCAATATCGGATCTTTCAGATGTGCATGATTCCTCGAGTCTTTTCTGGTCTCGTGATGGCAAACGCCTCTTTTTCCTTTCGTCAGATACTGGCAATACCAATTTTTATTATGTTCCGGTTGGTGGAGGCCGTCCGACAAGAATCTTCAAAGGGGACTGTCACCTCAAGGGTCTTTCCGTTAACGGCGCAACAAAGACAGCCGCGCTAATTTATGCCGACCTCAAAACACCCGGCGAGATTATGCTCTGCCCCACGGTCTACGGTGGCGAATCGAAAGCGATTAATGTTACCAACCTAAATCCGCACCTTCAGACCGAGTTGAGAATCGCCAATACAAAAGAGTTTCGCTTTACTTCGTTTGACGAGACTGAAGTTCAAGGTTTCCTTGTCACACCGCCGGATTTCAATCCGACCAAGAAGTATCCGGCTGTTCTGATGATCCATGGCGGGCCGCGCGTTCAGTATGCTTACACCTTTTTTCATGAGTTTCAGTTTTTAGCCGCACAGGGTTTTGTTGTGCTTTATACAAATCCACGCGGAGGGTCTGGCCGGGGTGAAACATGGGCCGATGCCATCGCCGGCGGATGGGGCGACCTCGATTACAAAGATGTCATGGCAGCCGCAGACTGGCTTGAAAAACAGAAATTTGTCAATCCAAAAAAGATAGGTGTGGGTGGCGGCTCTTACGGCGGCTATATGACCAACTGGTTGATAGGCCATACCAACCGTTTTGCAGCGGCGATCACTATGCGCTCGGTAGTTGATTTGAATTCATTTGTGGGTTCGTCGGATATCGGCTACGAACTTGCACGCGAGTTTGCTGGATTTCCGTGGACGAATCATGAAAATTATCAAAAATGCTCCCCTCTTTCTTATCTGCATAAAGTAAAGACGCCTGTCCTCATAATCCACAATGAGAATGATCTCCGATGTGGCATTGAACAGGCCGAGCAGATGTTTGTGAAACTCAAAGTTCTTGGCAAGACCGTCGAGTTTGTCCGCTTCCCGGAAGAGTCGCATGGCTTATCGCGCCATGGCCGCCCCGACCGCCGAATCGCAAGACTCGAGTGGATAGCAAAATGGTTTAAGCGGTATTTGAAGTAGAGGGGCAGTCTCGCGTTTCGAGCGCCCCGCACGAAGTCTGGTAGCGATTCCGCCAACGGGCGGGTGACCTGACGGTTACCCCGGTGCGCGACTGGGACGTCCCGCACGAAGAATTAAGAAGTGCAGTCAGCCTTCTATTTTGTCATTCCAGCGCAAGCTGGAATCCATCTTCGTCCGTGCAGTCGGGCGTCTCTGCCTGACTGTCTCGACGTGTCGGGCTCCGCCGCGGCGGAGTGTGGTACAAGAATAAAAGAGAAGATGAACCCCAGCTTTCTTCCACAGCGGGCAGGCGCTGGGGTGACATTTCCAATGAGTCATTGCGAGTTTCACTTTCTTAAGTGAAACGTGGCAATCTCATATTCGTGTTCTCTTCCTCTGGTAGCGATTCAGCCAACGGCGGGTGACCTGACGGTCACTTGGTGCGCGACTGGGACGTCCCGCACGAAGATTGATGTGCCGTCAGTCCTAAGTAGGTCAGTCCGCCGCCGGCGGATTGTGATCCTGACTTCTTCTCTGTGCTGTCAGGCGCCCCTGCCAGGGGATGGTATCCCCCGCCTGACAGTTTAATCATAGTGTCGGGCGAGGGCTTTCAAGTCCGCCGAAAGAGGGCGCCCGACACCACTTCATACTGGGTTCCCGCGTCCGCGGGAAAGACAGAGAACAAAAGAATAGCTGAACCGCGGGAGTTCATCGCTACAAGACGAAAAAAAGATGTCGAGACCTCGGAGGGTATCGACCTACTAATATCAGAGAAGATGTCAGTCCGCCCCGCCACAGCGGGCAGGCGCGGCGGACTGACGTCTTATCTCACTGACACGCCGCCGTAGGCGCAAGCGAAATAAAGAGATGATCGATAAGCGCAGTGAGATCAGAAATATCGACAGGTGCAGTACCATCGGTATTGGCCTCAGCCTCGCAACACAGCGGAGCCAGAGAAATAAAGAGGTGGTCTATGAGCGCCGTCAAGTCAGAAATATCGGCTACATCAGCGAGATCGCAATCGACGTTGCCCGTTAATCCCACACAGCAAGATGAACTATTAATCAAAATCGAGACACTGTTGGAATTGTTATTCGCGGTCGCCAGATCAGGTTTCCCGTCCCCGTCAAAGTCGGCGGATGTAACTGAAAAAGGATTAACCCCCACCCCGTAAGGGAGCGGCCCCGCAAAGGTTCCATTGCCGTTGTTTTTAAGGATCGAGACAGTGTTGGAACCATAGTTCGCGACCGCCAGATCAGGTTTCCCGTCCCCGTCAAAGTCGGCGGATGTAACTGAATAAGGAATGCTCCCCACCCCATAATTGACCGCTGACGCAAAGGTTCCATTGCCGTTGTTTTTCAGGATCGAGACACTTCCGGAGCCTGCATTCGTGACCGCCAGATCAGGTTTCCCGTCCCCGTCAAAGTCGGCGGATGTAACTGAAAAAGGATAAACCCCCACCCCGTAAGGGAGCGGCCCCGCAAAGGTTCCATTGCCGTTGTTTTTCAGGATCGAGACAGTGTTGGAAACAAAGTTCGTGACGGCCAGATCAGGTTTCCCGTCCCCGTCAAAGTCGGCGGATGTAACTGACCAGGGACCGGTCCCCACCCCATAATTGACCGCTGACGCAAAGGTTCCATTGCCGTTGTTTTTCAGGATCGAGACAGTGTTGGAGTCTGAATTCGTGACCGCCAGATCAGGTTTCCCGTCCCCGTCGAAGTCGGCGGATGTAACTGAATGAGGAGCGCTCACCACCCCATAATTGACCGCTGACGCAAAGGTCCCATTGCCGTTGTTTTTCAGGATCGAGACACTTCCGGAGCCTTCATTCGCGACCGCCAGATCAGGTTTCCCGTCCCCGTCAAAGTCGGCAGATGTAACTGACCAGGGATCGCTCCCCACCCCGTACTCTATGTGAGTGTCAAAAAGGGGGGCAAAGGCAGTCGAAGAACTCGGGAGCAATCCGTACAGGATAAGTGATGTTAGCATTAGAATACGATTCATGATTTTCCCTACCTGTTTCAAAGATTTAACAGAGCGAGTGTGCGTGTATATACTTAGATAAAATAGTGGTTTTCAAGGATATGTCAAGAGGGATTATGGTAACAGGGGGAACTGAGTATAGTGTGGTGTCGTGCGCCCTGCACGAAGATGAAGATGGATTCTCCGCCTTCGGCGGACTGGAATGACATTTTGAGGGATTGACATTGTTTCTGTGGTGTCGGGCGCCCCCGCCCGACACGTCCTTGTTCTTCGTGCGGGACGCCGCGGCGGGCTGTCGCGCACCGGAGCGAAAAGAACTGAGATGGTTACGGTTCCACCACTCCCTTCGGTCGCACCATTCCCTTTGGTCATTGCCGCGCCTGCCCGCCGTGGAGGGTCACTCCTCGGAAGTCGCTCCTCGCAACGAATCATTGTAGTGTCATTCCAGTCCGCCACGCCTGCCCGCTGTGGCGGGGCGGAGAATCCATCTTCTATTCATTCGGGTATGCCACTGCTCATAGTGGGTTCTAATATGTGGTGCAGGCCAGAGATTTTCGAATCCGCCACAGCGGACGGCCTGCACGAAGACGAAGATGGTTCCCAGCGTGCGCTGGGATGACATTGTGAGGGATTGACATTGTGACGGGAATGATTATGTGGTGTCTGGCGTCTAATCTTGTACCACACTGCTTGCGGTGTGATCTTTATCTTGGCGAATATCGGACGTCAGTCCGCCGCGGCGGGACTGACCTACCAAATATTGTTAGTGTGGTGTCGGGCGCCCCATGCTGGGGATGCTATCCCTCGCCCGACACAAAGAAGACAGTCAGGCTTCCGCCTTCGGCGGACTGGAATGACATTGTGACGGGTTATCCGATATTCGTAGGTCAGTGACCCTTTGGGTCCTGACGTCTTCTTCTTTCGTTCGGGGCCCGCACCAAGTGACCATCAGATTATCCACGACAGGCGAACTTCGGAAGCCTCAGTGCTCACTCCTCGCTTTTCGCTCGAAGTGACCAAGACCCGACGGAACAGAAAAGAAGACAGTCAGGCGGGGGCGCCTGACTGCACGGTGGTATCCCGCTCCGCCGACGGTGGAAATCTTTTCGGCGGGTTCGCGGACGGGCCCGCCCTGCCACAGACTCCCCGCAACGACAGAGAAGAAAATCATCCACTCGCTGGCAGGCACAGGCGGACTTCAAAAGTCACAGCGCTCATCCCACCTGGCATCAAGGAGTCTTCACCTCAGGTAACCAATTTGCCTTGAGATAGGCCACGGCTTCGGCAAAAGTTCTAAACGTGTTGGAGACTTCTTGGGTACGGCCCTTTCGAAACATCTCATTGAGCTGCCTGAACGTGCTTGTGTTGTTCAGTACATAGAGGGACATCTGACAATTGTTTTCCTGCGACCAGATCATGTGTTTGCCAATGATACCGGTAACCTCATCGTACGACGTCTTCCAGTTGCTTAAATCAACGACTTTTGCCCAGGGACGATTAATAAGTTCCAGGCTGGACGACTTAAATTCTTCGTGATAGGCCCGGGCCGTTTCAGCCTTCCACATGCCGAATATTTTTACGTACACGACAGCTTTGTCGGCGTCGACATCTATAGTATAGTCAAAAGAGAAAGCGCTCATAATTAAATCTCACGTCACAACCATTTGGGTAAATGTAAACAATGTAAAGTATTTTTAACACGGGTAATATATGACAACAATGGTCAGAATGCATTAAAAAAAGGAAGATATATCTCAATCTTCCCTGTTTATCCGGTCATGGAGAATTGTTTTCTGATAAACCTAAAATAGCGTATAGCGCATCCTGACAAGAAATCTCCGTCCCGGTGTGGGATAATCTCCATCGGATAAAACGTAGCCGAATTGATCGGGCCGTTTTTTGTCAGTAAGATCATCTCCGGAAATATCAAAGCAAACTTTATTATGTATAGTTAGATTAATGGAGGCGCCAAGTTCATACACGTCCTGAATATATTTATGAGAGCCGTCGAAGAGCCTGATCGATCTTTCATCGGTGTATGTCAAATCAGCATTGACATTCAAAAGTTCAGTAATCACATTACTGACACCGAGCTTCCACTTTACATCCGGCACATAATTAGCCTTTTGATAGCCAGTTTCGTTTTTCACGGTCTGTTCAGCCGTCTGGAAAACTCCGCCGGCATTTATTTCAGTTCGTTTATTTGGAGTCCATCTCACTGACAGGTCTATCCCCGAGGAGCGGAAACGGTCTACGTTGAGGGGGACAGAACGGAATATCAGCGGGTCATAGCTGTATTGTATCAATGATTGGATCGCTTGATAAAACCCCGTCGTCGATATCCGCAGTGATGGATCCAGCAATTCATTGTCGAATGTCAAAATCGTGGTGTGCGAGACTTCCGCTTGCAGTCCGCTATTGCCGGCTGTATAGGCATCATCAACAAACTGATCGGCGATGCTCGGCAGTCGAAAAGCATATCCATGAGCCGCTTTGAGGAAGAGTCCTTTTGTGACGGTATAGATCAAGCCGGCATTATACGATGGCTGGGGACGGCGTCCGTCGACAAACTGACCCCGCCCGCTCAGGTCCAGGGTAATATCATCCCGTAACTCATAGCTGCCGCTTCCCCAGAGGTCAAATTGATCCTGACTTTTTGACCAAAACTGATACGTCTCAAATACGTACGGATTGAAATCCGACAATGGCCGCGATGTTGTTGTCGTGAGTGTAGCGTTCTCGCTTGTGGCGGCGAGCGAACCCGAGAGCCAATCGGTACCAAGGGCAAGCGACAGATTGTTGAATTGCCGCGCCGCTCGAGCGCTGAAGCCGGACGATAGTTTGTCATACAAACTCAATCCGCGAACATCTGCCGAATCGGTATCAAAGGCGCTATCCCCCGGTTCAGGCGTTTCATAGCTGTACGAATAATTGTATAAAGACCGGAAATCCAACCGCTTCTTCTCCCAGAACAAATCAATCTGCGCCTCGCCAATTGCGGGATTGGAATAGCGGTAATGAATATCGGTCGAGCCGTGTTCGTTTATCTGATGATCGAATAAACTGCTTGCCTCGCGGCTTCCGTAGATCGGGATAAAAGCTATGTCAGGCACCGGCCCCGGTGTGCCCAGGCTGTCTTGGAAATATCGCGCAGCGAAAGACATTTGGTGATGACCATTGTGTGAGAGATACTCTGTCCGTAGTCCGGCAATTTTTCTCTGGACCCCTGAGTTCGGCCTGCTGTTGTCGGCCAAAGAATATTCTCCGAAAGCGCTTACACCGACAACGCCAAGCCGTTTCGCGGCATCAATCCGATAATTTCGCAGACCAAAACTGCCTAACCCGCCACTTAACTCAAAGCGATCAACCAGCGCGCTTTTGGGAATAAGATGCACCACTCCGCCTATGGCGTCCGCGCCATAAAATGCCGACTGCGGCCCTTTGAGCAGTTCTATACGCCCGAACTCCTCGCTGCTAAAATCCGAGAGATTGAAGCCTCCCAGTGAATAGTCTTTAACCACTCGTCCATCATAGAGCAAAAGCAGATGCCGATTGAATGTCCCCCAACTTGAAAGCGTGGACACCGAGCCGAATCCGCTCGTTTGACGGATATCAATCCCGCCTATTCCATCGAGAGCCGGAGCCAAATCCGAATGTCTGGCAAGATGTCCCTCACTTACGGAAGTAACAGGCCAGAGGGATTTCTCGGGCGGTCGACCGAAGCGGTTTGCTGTGACTATTATGGAATCAGAAAGTGGTCGTGGATTCGTTGAATCCACTCCTGTCGTGTCCGCCAAAGATCCCTGAGCGCTTTGGAGCAGGACAAATGACGCTAAGAATAAAATGCGCCGCATGATGACCTCCATTGAGAGGCCGACGACGCAAATCTGGTCGCATGTCAAACAGCCCGCGCTGTCGGCATCGAGTGAGAGTTATTGATCCCGGCAGGTTTCCTGACTTGGGCGTCAAACCTCAACGAGCGCCTTCCCTGCCGCTATGGCAAGTGACATAATGCTCCCTGAGTAAGCCTATACAGTAGCGGGGCTGTGACGGATTCACACCGTCTTCCCTATTATCCGTCCAGAATGGACGGCACCGAAATATGTTGAAATGAAATTGCGGGAGATCGAAGATTAAGTCAAGCGGATTTTAGTCCGCAAATAACTTAATGATGGACGTAAATGGTCTTGCCGACGCAATCGATGGTGACCACATGCCCTTTAAGAAACGACGCGCCAAGGATTCCGGCAAGTTTGAGGTGTGACGATTGGAAGTTTTTGAGATCTGACACGACGACAGGCACATCGGTCGAAGCGGCATTCTTGCCAAGCGAGATTGATGAAACTGACTGCAGAGATTCGTCGTCATTTTTTAAGCCCAATTTAATCGCTGTCTCAGGTGAGATGAGGGTATATGATGAACAGAGGTCGACCATCATCTTGCCGGAGCAAGAATCATTGAGCCGGACATCCACAAGAATAAGATGATTGTGTTCTGTGAACGGAATTGCTGTATGACGCGAGTCATGGGTAAACGACGGTTTGCCCATGTGGAGGGCAATAGTGTTCTGGGTGTAATCAACCGTTATGCAATATTTTCTCAAGAGGTCATACCCGATCAAACCATCGGGGTGGTCTCCATCGCTAACATTCGCAAGGGCGTCAATATCAATCGCAAGGGCTGAAAGGTCGATGAGTCGTTCACTGCCGATGTCCAAAGACTGGATTTCCATTGGGGAGGCCGAGGTTCGTCCCGCAACTGAGACTATTGTACGAGGCGTTGGAGAATCGAAGTACGGAAGATTATTTCTCTCCGCAAAACCTTTGTCGATATAGAGCTGGTCGGCTCCGGTATCAAGACCAAAGCGGCCCGTCACCAGACCGTTGAGGATGACATCGACTTCGACAAGTCCCCGCGCATAGCTAAATGGGATAGCTTCGGGGAAAGTTTGTGACGCAGTCATCAATAGACAAGTGAGTAAATAAATAATGGAAACGGGACGGCGAGTAAGTTTTTCCATATTGATCAGTCGGTCAAAGACGGAGAGGGAAATATTTTATAGCGGTCGGATGTCGATCTGAGATACCCCTAACAAGGACATGTCGGGTTCGTCGATCAACCAGGGAGTTAGTCTTTCTTTTTCTCCAAGCGCTTTACCTGTTTATCAAGTCGCCACACAAATGCAAATAAGCCAAACCAGATAACCAGGGTTACAACAAGAGCTACATAGTTATCATCCATTATAATTAATTCCTGGAGTTAGATGTTCCTTAAATTGGGCAAATGGCCAAGAAAACCGCATGAGTATACATGCCGAAATATAACCAGTTCAAGCAATACTACAATGAAATTCATTCCTGCCAGACGAACCTGAACAGCATGATTGATGAAGTGACCATTACAACTATGAAAGAGAACAATACCTGCAGTTCACCGGCTACAAAGGCGAAGCCTTGATTGTCAAGGATCTTCCCCGTCGAGGCAACCAATGCCCAAAGAGGCACGATAAGTAGAGGAAATGCAATTACCGCAAAAAGGGCTCCGCGAGTTGCGGCTCGTGCGATGATAGCGGCCACAAGCGTCGTCGCCGCGCACAACGCCAAGATTCCAGCGAGCAATATGAGAACTAAGAGTCCGGGATTGCCAGTCGAGGCATCTGTGAAGATGAAAAATAGCGGAGTAACCACAAAACCTATTGTGGTCATAAGCAAAAGATTAAAACTGAGTTTACCAAGATACACGGCAAGCGGGTCGGCCACCAGCCTTAAGCCTAGCGCGGTGCCAGCTTCTTCCTCACGCACAAAGGACTGTGACATCCCGGCGATACAAGAGAAGAAAAGAATTATCCAATAAAGTGCCGCGAGTAATTTGGGCGGAAGTTCCGCCTGACCCACCGAAAACGACACCACAACCAACGTTGTCACGCCGAACATGAGAATTGTGCTCAGAGCAGAACGTGACCGCAATTCGAGCCGCACATCTTTTGCGAAAATGCTGAAAGCCCGGCTAAGTAAGCCGGATTTGTTTTGTGGCGGCACGTTCGTCCTCTTGTTCATTTGAAGCAATCACGACAATTCGTGTCTGCTTACTCTGTTCGATTATTCGATAGACCATCTCTTTGCCGCTGGCGTCGAGGTTCGAAGTGGGCTCGTCCAGAAACAGGAAGCCTGGTTTGCGCAACAAAGCGATGGCGAATTTGAGCCGCTGTTTCATGCCAGAAGAGTACTCGCCGACCAGATCAGAACCTCTTCCTTCAAGTCCGACCTGATTCAGAACCCGATTAATTTCCTGACCCTCGACTCGACCGCCCGACACTGTTATGAAAAAGTTTAAATTCTCCTCAGCGGTAAGCGCGTCATAGAGACTAAGGTAGGGGGCGACGAGTGCCGTCTGGGCTCGAAGTTCCTCATCGGCTAAGATATTGTCGTCTGAACTGAAAGTGACCGTTCCTGTAGCCGGGCGGAATTGACGAAGGAGTGTCATGAGAAGGGTAGTTTTGCCGGAGCCGTTTGGTCCGGTGATGATGAAGACTTGTCCGGTCGTAAGCTCGAAGGAAATATCCTGGAACACTTTTCGTACTCCAAAACGCTTGCTCAAATTATCTGCTCTCAATCGGTACATTATCTAAAGAAAAGCTTCCTTGAGTAAAAATGACAATAAAAAAAGAGCGGCTTGCCGCTCAGGCAACAACCGCTCTTGAGGTTCAAATGCTTTGTTCTGTGTTGCTACTTCTGTCCCAGTGGAGTCCCGCCAGTAGGTTTAACCTTATATAGTCGTGTGACGGGCAGTGTGAAACGTGAGCTTTCCGTATCATTTGTGGCAATGGTCAGGGATTCTTTGAATTCCGTCTCAATATTTTCCTTGCGGACAGTCACAATTCCATCCACAGTCGCACCGGCCTTGATAACCGAAGGAAGCTTGACAGTAAAGCTTTTGAAAGATGAATCGACCACAGACAAAGTCAGGTCTTGAGACGATGTATTTGTTATCTTAAATGTTCCCCTCCGTCGCGGCTTTTCATTGAATTGCGAGACATCGAGCGTCAATGGCGCCAGTTGTATCGGCTTGGTGGCAACTGAATCAACGAGCATTTCCGCGTAGATTTTGAGAAACTGTTTTTCCTCAGACGCGTTGGTTGTGATATAGGGACGCTTGGCCACCATCCCGTTCATGCGGCCGGTTGAGAAATTAATCTGCAGTCGGGCGCTATCCCCCGGGGCAATCAATGAATCGGTCAAAAGGGCTTTGGTACAACCGCAGCCGGGGACAACTTCTTTTATATGAAGAGCTTCGTCACCGACAGATTTTATCCAAAAGGCATGGGTCAGCACCGACTGCTGCGGAGTTTTGCCAAAATTAATCGTATCATCCGTGATTTTCACCTTCGGGCCGGCAAACCCCGATGCGGCCAAAAAGCTGATACTAACTGCGGCAATAAGTGATTTCACAACTATATCTCCTCAGAGTTGATGATTACATTTCGGTGGGAATATGTTTTATAGTACATGACATAATTTCTTGTTAAAACACTTCAAAAGGAATCGCTTTATGATGCATCAAGGCAGGTCAGTTGATGGGCTCGAATATCCTTTCCCAGCGTACTTTTTCAAAAAAGTGAATGACATTAAACACAAAAAGCCGCGGCACAGATAACGGATCAGACACCGAGACTCCGGGCGAGGGCTTGGCGTCCTCGTTCCAAGACCAGTGGATGACCATCGCTTCGCCCAGAATGTTCGCCTGCGGAACCGCCCGCCAGTATCTTGAGTCATACGAGTTATCCCGATTATCCCCCATCATAAAATAATGCTTTGGCGGCACAACATACGGCCCAAAATTATCCCGGCTGTTTTCATTGCCCATCCGACGTCCTTGGATAATCGCGCTGCCGTCAATATTGACATCGATAAACTTCGCATGTTCCGGATCGGTGAAACGGGCTCCATTCACAAATAATTCTTTGTCGCGGACTTCTACGGTATCACCGCCGACTGCGACACAGCGTTTGATATATTTGGTCACACCATCGCCGGGGAAAATAAAGATAACAACGTCCCCGGGCACAGGATTGCGAAGGGCGGGCAGACGCCAATCAACAAGCGGAACTTGTGCGCCATAAATAAATTTGTTTGCGAGGAGGAAATCGCCGACGAGCAGGGTGTCTTCCATAGACGCGGTCGGGATTTTATAGGCTTCAACTACCGACGTCTTGATGAGAAGAGCCAAAATAACTGCGATAACGATTTGTTTGATATTGTCCCAAACCGACTCTGCCGTACCCGGTTTGCGGGTTGTTGGTCGAGTACTGGCAGTTTCCGTTTTGACACTTTTCATGAATTACCTTTCAGTTATACCAGCCAAGGCCGGAATTGTTTCCCGTTGTTTTTGGGCTCTTGCTCTAAGCTCGTCAGGTGAATCACATGCCCGTCAGAAAACGCTTTATGTCATTATACGTGACAATCACGATAAGCCCAAGCAGAACAACCATGCCGATTTGTTGAGCCAACCCTCTGGCCTTCATAGAAAGCGGCGAGCCTTTGATTGCTTCGATACCTAAAAATACAAGATGGCCGCCATCGAGGACCGGAATGGGAAGAACATTCAGCACAGCCAGATTTACAGAGAGAAGAGCCATGAAAAAGAAGAGACTAGACGCCCCTTTTTTGGCCTCTTTGCCTGACTGCTGGGCAATGAAAACCGGGCCGCCTATCATGTTGGGCGAGACATCACCCGAGACAAGTTTCTTTATAAATTTTAAGGTCTCCCAGACAATTACATGTGCCGTAGCAAAACCTTCAGACACTGATGTTGCCAGCCCGTAGCTTTCATATCGTACAATTTTCTGTGAAACGCCAATAATGCCTACAGAATCGACGCCGCCTTGCATATTCGGCTGGGGATCTATTTTTGTTACAATCGATTTGGACAGGGTGTCGCTATTTCGGAGCCATGTAATCTGAACCGGTTCAGCAACTTTGGCGTTGACCAGAACCCGCATCGAATCAAAATTATTGACAGGTTTGTCGTCGATGGCAATTATTTCGTCGCCTTCCACAAGTCCCGCTCCTGCGGCAGGTCCGTCTTTGACGACTTCGCCGACAAGAACCCGCTCGGGATCAAAGATAGGTTTGCCGCCGAAATAGAAAATGCCGATCATGAGAACAATTGCCAGGAGATAATTCATGAACGGCCCGGCAATAATTACTGCCGCACGTTGCCCGACGGTTTTCGACATAAACTCGTCATTTGCGCCGGTGGCTTCTTCCTCGGGGCTTTCTCCGGCCATTTTTACAAACCCGCCGAGCGGAATGATACCTATACAGTAGGTGGTCTCGCCGACTTTCTTTGAGACGATATTGGGCGGGAATCCAAGCGAGAACTTCTCTACCCGAATCCCAATTCTTTTAGCAACAAGGAAATGCCCGAGCTCATGAATGAATACGAGAATACCAAGAACAAAAATAAATGCCAATGCCGTTACCATATAACTTTCTCCACTGCCTGTCGTGCCGTCTCTCGTGCTATACGATCCGCTTCGAGAATATCCTCAAGATTTGGATTACTTACCACAACTATTTTATCAACTGTTCGCTGAATCGTTTCTGCAATTTCGGTGAATTTGATTGAACGCTCCAAAAATGCCGCAACTGCTGTCTCATTGGCCGCGCTGTAAATAGCCGGGGCCGTCCCCCCTACTCGCGCCGCCTCGATTCCCATAGCCGCCGCAGGAAAGCGTTTATAATCCGGCGGCTCAAATGTAAGCGACAAACTCTTCTCCCAATTCATTGTACCGTAGTCAGAAACAACCCGCTCAGGCCAAAAAAGCGCGTACGTTATCGGCAGGCGCATATCCGGAATTGACATTTGGGCCATAACCGATGAATCAATAAACTCAACCATGGAATGAACGATTGATTGCGGGTGGATAGCAATAATAACTTTTTCAACCGGGATCGAGAACAAATTCACGGCTTCGATGACCTCAAGTCCCTTGTTTGCCAAAGTGGCGGAATCGATTGTTATTTTTGGTCCCATCTTCCATGTCGGATGCGAGAGCGCTTCTTCGACAGTAATGTCTTCGAACTGGTCTGCGGCCAATGTGCGGAATGGCCCGCCTGATGATGTCAGCACCAGCCTTTTCACACTCGCGATATCATTTCCCCGAAGAGCCTGCCAGATTGCCGAATGCTCGGAATCGATGGGAAGTATCTGCGCTTTTGTCTTTTCAAGTATAGGCCCAAAGAGCGGGCCGCCTGCCACCAGAGATTCCTTGTTCGCCAGTGCAAGCATTCGGCCGGACGAGACTGTCGCGAGCGAGGCTTTTAGCCCTGCCGAGCCGACAATTGCGTTGAGGACAATGTCTACATCCTCAAGCGATGCTAACCCAACCAGATCGTCTTCGCCAGAGAGCACACGAACCGGTTCATCTTTGAGAGCAGACGATACTTTTTTTGTCGCGATGGGGTCGACCAGACAGAGATATTCAGGGCGGAATACGCGGTACTGCTCGACTATCATTTCGGCATTCGAGTATGCCGCAAGAGCGCGCACGATAAATCTGCCCGGATGGGCCGAGATCACTTCAAGCGCCGATTTTCCGATTGAACCGGTTGAGCCGAGGACAACTATTTTGCGTGGATTCATAATTCGTTAAACGACAGTATTAAAGCTCGGTTCCACTCTTTCGGGCATTGTTGCGAATAATAGTAAAGGCGGCACGGTTTCCGCACCGCCTTTCTCATTTCGGTTATATCAGCAGTTTCGAAAAATTACGAAACGCTTACTTCTTGACTGGTTCCCCTTCGGCATCTGAAGCGTAGGCCCGAATAATCATTACCTTTTCGACCGGTTTGGATTTCTCACCGCCATTTCCGACAACGGTTTCGACCTTCTCAATCTTGTGAAGAACATCGTATCCTTTGATGAGATGCCCAAAGACGGTGTATTTCCCATCCAGGAAGGGGGTGCTGGTCAAGCAAATATAGAACTGACTCGAGGCAGAATTTGGGTCCGAAGAACGAGCGGCCGAAAGCGTTCCTTCAAGATGCGGCTCTTGTGAGAACTCGGCATTCAAATTATAGCCCGCCCCGCCTGTTCCGTTGCCAAGAGGGTCGCCGCCCTGAATCATGAAATTAGGCATGATTCTATGGAAGATTGTGCTGTCATAAAAGCCATCGAGGGTTCGCGCGAGAAACGAGTCAGCATGATTCGGGGCGAGGTCGCGGTAGAGTTCGACGGTCATGGAGCCGAAATTGGTTTCGAGCGTTACGAGGTTGTTTTTGGGGGTACGAATTGCGTGGCGTTTATCCGCCAGAGAGTCTGTCATAGTGCCTGTCTCCGCTTTTGCCGGCGTTGTCGCCGTTTTTGTGGTGGTGTTCGTGGTTATGGTGGATCCTTTTTGCGCTGTATCCGAGGCACAAGCCGTCATCACGACACTTAGACAAAAAACAGCCATAGTGGGGATTGTTACTTTTTTAAACATCTGGTTCCTTTCAGAGCCTTGGGATTGAGTTTTCAGGGCGTGAATATACTTTGGCGGAATTCTACTGTCAAGATTTATGGAAGTTCTTAGAAGAATTGGCCTTAAGCAAAAAAATCAAAGAAATTGCGATTAGTGCATTTTTTTGTTGAACTTTTACCCGCTTGTGTTGTTTAGTGTACAACACACGAAAGGAGGTGGTCTTATTCGTACAATTGAAGACTTTAGTGAGGTGACTGATATTTAGTCGCCGCCTCGACAAATTTGGTTGGGGTCTTTGACTAGATAAAACCCAACAGATTCACCGGTCTCGCTAAAAGAGTAGCGAGACTTCTTTTTTTGCCTTTTTTTAGATCTCTATGACTTCAGGCGCTCTCGCCCTGACTGTTCAATCAGAGTGTCGGTCCGCCGCGGCGGACCGACACCACAGGCATCCCCCCATCAGTGTCATTGCCTTCACAATGTCATTCCGGTGCAGGCCGGAATCCAGGGTAAATAGACGTGCAGGCCATCTTCGGACTGCACCACATATTAGAACCCACCGCAAGCAGTGTGGAGGTATGATCCGCTCATAAATAGTCTGGAATTAAATTAGTGCTGTCAGATATCGTCATATAAAAACCCACCCGTTGGGTGGGCTGCATAGAAACCTGTTCAATCAGAGTGTCGGGCATCCGCCGCGGCGGACCGACAGGAATATTTATAACTAAGGCTGGGGATGATAGCTATGATTCAAACCTCGCCCTCGGCCCGGCTTGAACGAACTTTTCTTGAATTCAGGGGATGGCGCGGCAACATTCTCAACCAGATGCATTTCAAAAATGACGCTGTCGGCCGGACGGGCATAGATGGTCAAACCGCGGTTGTCATACTCAAATACCCGTGCCGGCGGCGGTGAATTGTCCACGTAGGTAGTATCTGGCTGGCCAAGCGCATTTATCATCGTGGTATAACCAGATCCGATTCCAACTGAGTCCTCGAGTTTTCCGGTGTACACTGTGTTGACAATAACACCCTGAACCGGTTCGTCATCGTCGGCCTTTATATTTTGATTAGCATCGGTAATGATAACAACAATCCCCAAAGCCGCTTCGTAATTTGCGAACTGAATGTATTGGGTGGGATGTTCGTCATCGGAGGCTGGAGGACCATTGAATGCTTTCACATCCCGATAGAGGTCGGTGAAAAGCACATATTGCCCTTGACCATTGACTCCAGTGATAAGTATGTTCGCCCTGAGCCGGACATTGATAGTATCTTTATTTCTGAGAATACTACGGATTACCGCATGCCCAAGAACGCCGTCAAAGCTATAGCCCAATGTTGCCGTGCCAGACGAATCAGTCCTGAGAGAATCAGCCGTAAGTGTGCCATCCCCTTCAATTAGTAAAAAAAAGAGCCACTGATCGGGAAAGTTTGCGTTGCTGGCATTTTGAGCGGCAAACTTCAACTCCGGCGTAATACCTGATCCGCCCATAACGGCCTTGTACACAGTCCCATTTACCGCAACTATCTGGGTTGGCCCGGTAGACCCATTAGGCGGAGGTTTCGGGTCGTCCCCCCCGCATGAGGTAAGAGCGAGTGCGAACAGAGAAAATGTTAGCTTGAGCGTGTTAATATTCCGCGTCTCCAATATCTACGGTCTGAAATAGTACCGTATACCGCCGCCAATATTAAGAAATTTTGGGTGGTCGTTAAGTCCGGCGAAATGCCACTCATTAATAGACGACAGCGCGAGAAAATTCCCCGTGTTTGGATCTTCCCATACTTTTATATCTGCCCCGAAGTTAAATGTCAATCCAAGATTTGCATCTGACTCGGACTCGAATCCTTTGAGTGTTTGCGCTAACAGGCCAAAATCCACCCCCGCCCCTATATATGGAGCAAAGACCGATTGGACTGGTGAAAGTAGAAAATAATTAATGTCGAAGGTAAGGTCGTATTGATTAAATGACGGCGTACCGACTAAATAAGAGTAAATCACTGAGTCGCCAACATCGGGACCAGTTACATAAAATGTGTCGAGGGTATTGACTTTGGTATAGCGAAAGCCAACTGAGGTCAGCAGCCGGTCGCCCAAAAGCTTGCCGAATGAGAAGTTGAATGTAAACGAAGGATCAAAAACCTTATCGGCATCGAGCCTTACCCGGCGGTCGGTCACATCAGCAAAGTCAATAATCCCGAGGCGGCCATATCTGCCTGTCGGTTGCATGTACCCGCCGCTGAACTCGACTAAATTAAAGGCCCGGGCGACCCGGGTCACTGCTGAGATGTCAGCAACAGACACAAAACACAAAAGCGCTATTGTGGTGAACATTCGAAGATGGAATCGCATAAAGGGTCTCCTCAAGAGCTATTAGAGTCAGTCGTCCTGCTTAAACAACGGCGGAATCATTTTGTTCGTTTGTTAGGCCGATGGTTCTTTCCGGCGAACAATAACAAACGCTATCAGGGCGACAACAAAAAAGATGAGAAGCGCCCAGGCCATACCGCCAAGAGTGTCGATTATCGTCCGATAGATTTCTAACCCCCAATATTCGGCATTCAACACCGGTCTGTGCCAGTCCTCCTGCTCAGGACGTATAAAATCTTCGAGTTTCCATATTTTGACGCCCGATGACACGCCGACAACAAACAGCGCAAACGTCAGAAACTTCCGCCAGGCAATCGAAATATCTTCGCCAATGATTCGCGCAAAGATAGTATCAACCGGCTTGCGAAAAAAGAAGATGACCGAACTCGATACGGCAATTGCAATAAGCAGGGTCACCGCGAGAAGTGTGAGAAATTCCATCTACGTGTATCTCCCTTGCCAGCATCGACGGGCTTCAATGGCGGACGTCAATTTTGCCTGCAAGATTATTAGTACTTGAGAATCTTCAACTGTTCCGTATAAGTGTCCGCTGACTTCTTTAAAGCCGCCTGCTCATCCGCAGTCAGGCTCAATTCGATAATTTTTTCGATTCCCCTTGCGCCGAGGACTACGGGTACGCCGATGTATATATTATTTATTCCGTATTGTCCGGTCAGATGAGCGGACACGCAGACAACCCGTTTCTCATCACTGAAAATAGCTTTGCACATATCTACCGATGCCGCCGCTGGCGCATAAAACGCCGACCCAGTTTTGAGCAGCCGGCCAATTTCACCCCCTCCATCGGTAGCGCGGTCGCAGATGGCTTTAATTCTCTCAGCCGGAATCAACTCGGCAATTGGTATCCCGGAAACCGTCGAATAGCGCGGAAGCGGGACCATGGTGTCCCCGTGGCCGCCGAGCACAAGTGTTTGGGTGTCGGTCATCGCCACCCCGAGTTCCATCGCCACAAAGGCGCGGAAACGAATCGAGTCCAGGACACCGGCCTGCCCCATAACTCGATTGGAAGGAAACCCGGTCACCTTAAAAGCATGATAGGTCATCAGATCAAGCGGATTTGAAACGATTATAACAAAACTATCGGGCGCATATTGCTTGATATTCTTTGCAACCGATCCGACAATGTCGGCATTCATCGTCAACAAATCTTCGCGCGTCATGCCCGGCTTCCGAGGAAAACCGGCGGTCACTATGACAATCGAGACCCCCACTATATCGGCATAATTATTTGTGCCGGTCACGGTCGCATTGTATCCGCGCACAGGTCCGGCCTGAGTCAGATCAAGCGCCTTTCCTTGAGGTACACCCTCGGCAATATCGACCATGACAATGTCGGCAAAATTGGCTTCGGCAAGATACATAGCGCAACTCGCGCCGACATTCCCCGCGCCGATAACGGCAATTTTCTTATTCACACTATCTCCTCAAGACTATTCGAAATTTGTTTATACTCTGTTTCAGAATCAGGAAAAGAAGAAAGCTATTTCCTTTTTAGCGTTGTCGTCTGAGTCGGAGGCATGGACTGAATTCTTCTCAATATCGACACCTATCTCCTGACGAAGTGTCCCGCAAGCGGCTTTGGCGGGATTAGTCGCGCCGATGAGCGCGCGAAGGTCCTCGACTGCGTTTTCTTTCTCCAAAGCCATCGGAACTACCGGCCCTGAGGTCATGAACGCAACAAGCCCGCCGAGAAACGGTTTGCCTTCATGGACGGCATAGAATGTACGCGCCTGACTTGGGGTGAGCCGTATCATTTTCATCTCTGTAACTTTGAAACGGGCTTTTTCGAGACGATTGAGAACATGCCCGATAAGGTTGCGCTCGGTGGCATCAGGTTTTACAATTAACAGTGTTTTGCTCATGTAATAGACTCTCTATGTATGATAGAATTATTTCTTCTTTTGTCTCTTGACGTCTCGCTTGGCTGGTTTACTTTTCTTGGTCACAGTCTTCGAAACAGGCTTTTGTTTCGTCACAGTTCGGGAGGATAACATCGATTTTGAATTGGAGCCTTTTAATTTCGTGGTTATCTCTTTTGACTTCTTCGCCGCAGGTTTTGCCTTCTTAACAACAGCCGATTTCATTGAACGGGATTTATTTGAATTAAAAGTTCTTATTCGGTCTTTAAGCAGTGATGGAATCTCGGTCGGTGATCCGGCGACTGGTACGCCTACTTTATTGAGCGCTTCGATTTTCTCTTTTGCCGTTCCGCTTCCGCCAGCGATAATCGCGCCGGCATGCCCCATTCGTTTTCCGGGCGGAGCCGTTTGACCGGCGATAAATGACACAACCGGTTTTGACATATGTTTACGGATAAACTCTGCGGCCTCTTCCTCTTCGGAACCGCCGATTTCTCCAATGAGGACCACGGATTTGGTAGCGGGATCGGCTTCGAAAGCTTTCAGACAATCAATGAAGCCCGTGCCGTTTACCGGATCGCCTCCGATACCGATACAGGTCGATTGCCCCATACCGGCCTGGGTTAGCGCCCATAGCGCTTCGTAGGTGAGCGTTCCCGAGCGCGACACAAGTCCCACCCCGCCAGCCTTGACAATATTCCCGGGTAGAATTCCGACTTTGCACTGGCCGGGTGTGATAAGTCCGGGACAGTTGCCACCGATAAGCCGCGACCCATGTTTCTTTACATACGGCACGACTTTCATCATGTCATTTGCCGGAATGCCTTCGGTAATGCAGACAACAAGTGAGATCGACGAATCGACAGCCTCATAAATAGCATCGACTGCGAACGGCGGCGGAACATAGATGACCGAAGTGTTTGCTTTGGTTTTGGCTACCGCTTCCTCCATTGTGTTAAAAACCGGAATGCCGGCTACCGACGATCCGCCTTTGCCGGGCGTCACGCCTCCAACTACATTCGTACCATATTTTTTCATCTGCTCGGCGTGGAATGAGCCATCGCGGCCTGTTATCCCCTGTACAAGCAACCGGGTACTTTTATCGATAAATATAGCCATGTCGTTCAGTAGCCTTCGCTTTCAGTATACATAAAGTTCATGCCGCCACTCCAGCGAGTTCAATCGTTTTCTTGACGCCTTCGTCGAGCGTCTGGGCAGTAGTGAGATTGACCGAAGATAAAATCTTGCGTGCTTCGGCTTCGTTCGTCCCGGTGAGTCTCACCACAATCGGCAACTGCGGTTTGAGTTCCTCATAAGCCGTAATGAGTCCGCGAGCGACATCATCACAGCGGGTTATGCCGCCGAATATATTTATAAGAATTGCTTTCACTTTCGGGTCGGATAAAATAATCTGCATTGCAGACACGACTTTTTTTGGATTGGATGACCCGCCGATATCCAGAAAATTCGCCGGTTCGCCCCCATAGCGTTTGATAAGGTCCATCGTCGCCATCGCCAATCCCGCGCCGTTGACCATACAGCCGATATTTCCATCGAGCTTCACAAAAGATAAATCCGCTGCTCGCGCTTTGGTCTCGCTTGGATCCTCCGCATCTGGATCGCGCATCTCCGCAATCGCCTGCTGGCGGTAAAGGGCGTTATCGTCAATAACAAGTTTGGCATCAAGCGCGATAACTTTCCCGCCGGGAGTTGTTACCAACGGATTGATTTCAATAAGTGTGGCATCGGTCTGCCAGTACAAATCATAGAGCTTTTTTATGATCGATGCGGCTTGCTGGACATGTAAAATGTCGCGATACAATTTATAGGCAAGGTTGCGTGTTTGGTAAGGGCGAAGACCCTCGTTGGGGTCGACATAAAGTTTGTGGATTTTCTCCGGCGTCTTGGCCGCCACTTCTTCAATATCAATTCCCCCGGCGGCGGAGACCATGATGACCGGCTTCTTGCTGGCCCTATCCTGAATGATTCCAATATAGGCCTCGGAGAGAATATCTTCGGCGACTGTTACAAGCACTTTCTTCACCGGAAGGCCGTTGATTTCCATTCCCAAAATTGACTGAGCCAACACATGGGCTGATTCGGCATTCTCGGCATATTTGATGCCGCCAGCCTTGCCCCGTCCTCCGGTATGAACCTGCGCCTTGACCATCACTGGTTTATAAAATCGTTTTGCTATAGCGGTTGCATCGGCGGCATTGAAGGCAACTTCACCGAGCGGAACCGGAATTCCGGCGGCTGCAAAGAGCTCCTTGGCCTGATACTCATGGACTTTCATTGATCTTTTTCCTCTATATCTTTTCGAGCGTCATTGCTTGGTGGTTCGCTAAAATATTCTCGCGCGTACCGAGACAGAATCTCTTTTGTATTTTCTTCCGGCTCATCAAGCACCTTCTCCAGAAGAAAGTTGAGTATCTTTCCAACCATCGGGCCGGGAGGGATATCGAACATCTCCATGACGTCGGTTCCTGTGAGGGCAAGATCGCCCAATCCGAACGGCGGTTTCTTGGCAAGCTCTGCGCGGATATTGGCCTCGAAAATATCCACATCTTCGGTCTTTCCGCCCATCCCTTGCGCGACAACATCGGCGCGACGCAGGTTCAGCAGATCGAAAATCAGGTCGACTCCGACCCGTTTGACGAGTCGTCGCAAGCCTTTGTCGCTCACATCGGTGGTAAACATATGCCGTTCGACAAGCGTTGTCACCTCTTTGTTCAACTCTTTTGAGAAGCGAAGCCGATCCATGACATTTCGCGCTGTTTTCGCGCCGAGCGTTTCATGGCCATAGAATGTGCAGCCGTCATCGACCAGTCGTTTCGCTTGAGGCTTATTTATGTCATGAAAGAGAGCAGCTAATCGTAAACCAAGGCTCGGTTTGGCAGAATCGATACACTGCAATGTGTGCTCGAAGACATCATATTTGTGATACCCACCCGGCTGTGTGACACCCACACAAGCTTCAAGCTCCGGTAGAATATATTGTAGCAACCCACTGTTGCGCATAAGTCTAAAACCAATAGAAGGAGCTTCGGCCTGAACCAAAAGCTTAGTCAATTCGTCAGCAATTCGCTCAGCGGAGACCGATAAGATTAGCGCGGCATGGGTACGAAGTGCCTCGAAGGTACCGACCTCGATTTGGAAATTGAACCGCGCGGCAAATTGAATCGCGCGAAGCATTCTCAGCGGATCTTCTTCAAAAGAGCGGGGCGAAGTCATGCGCAGAATTTTATTTTCTAAATCAACCATCCCGCCAAACGGGTCGATCAGTTCATCGGTATCGAGCGCAAGAGCCATAGCATTAATAGTAAAATCGCGGCGAGCTAAATCGTCTTCAACTGGCAGTGATGGATTAAAATTCACATCAAAATCTTTATGCCCTATACCAGTTGAGTGTTCTTTTCTCGGCAGAGAAATATCGAATGTGTATGCGGTCTCGCGCCGAAACTCGGTGAATTTTATAACCCCAAAACTCCGCCCAACCAAATCAACGCGACCGTGCTCTTTGAGTATTCGGGTGAGTTCATCGTAGGGCACGCCAGTTACAAGATAGTCGCGGTCTTTTGTTGCATTGGCCTTACTCAAATAACGGTCACGCACAGCCCCGCCGACCTCGTAGACCCGTCCGCGGGCAAGGATGTTATCTATTGTATCGCGAGAGAGAGTGCACATCATACGGTCTGTCTGTTCGGGACAATTGTGGTTCCGGCTTCGCCGTTGATGGCGCGGCGGGCGTTTTGGAAAGAAGTAATGATAACACTTTCTCCGCCGCTCTCAAGAAACTTTATTGCGGCTTTAATTTTGGGTCCCATTGATCCGGCCGGAAAATGCCCTTGGTCGAAGTAGCCCTTAATCTCATCGAGGGTACAGAGGTCGAGTTCCTTCTGATCTGGTTTTCCATAATTGAGCGCGACTTTTTCAACCGCAGTCAAAATACACAATATCTCAGCGCCAATTTCTCGACCGAGCACAGCCGATGCGAGGTCTTTGTCAATGACGGCATCGAGGCCTTCAAGGTTACCGCTTGCATCGATATAGACCGGTACTCCCCCCCCGCCTCCTGCAATTACAATTGTGCCATCCTCGACCAGCGCCTTAATGGTGCCGCCTTCGACCGCACGGATCGGCATCGGCGATGGCACCACCCTGCGCCAGCCGCGGCTTCCGTCCTGTTTCATCGCCCAACCGCGGGACTGTTGAAGATCGCGCGCTTCAGATTCGCTGTAAAACTGACCGATATATTTGCTCGGGTTGTCAACAGCCGGATCATGTTCATCGACAATTATCTGGGTGATGATTGTCACCACCGGCCGGTCGATATTTTCTCTGCGAAGCCGGTTCTGAAGAGACTGTTCTATCATATATCCCATGCCGCCTTCGGTATCGGCCACGAGCACACCGAGAGGAAGGATAGGCGCTTTGCCGCGCGAAAGTTCGATACGAAGCAGCGCGTTGCCGACCTGAGGACCATTTCCGTGCGAAATGAGCAGATTATAGCCATCACGGGCAAGTTCAATAATCCCATCCAGCGATGAACGGGTATTGGCAAACTGATTGGTGATGGTATCTTCCTGACCCGGGAGGGAAATCGCATTTCCTCCGAGAGCAAGCACTGCTGTTTTCTTTCGTGTCATACGGCTTCGTTTGGTTTTTAATTCACCCACGAAAATCCTTTATTTCTTAGCCTGTCTCTTGCTCCGCGATCCATTCCCTCCAAGAAATTTTTCAAGCACCGTGTTCAGATTTGGTGTGCCGATTTCCTGGAGGTCATAATACACTCTCAATACCGGCTTCTTGATGTTAATGAGCTTGCTCAAATCAATTGGCGTCGCAATCAACACTAAATCGCACTTAGTTTTGTTGATGGTTTCTTCAAGGTCTTTCATCTGACTGTCTCCGTAGCCCATCGCCGGTAGGAGCGTTCCTATATTAGGATATTTCTCAAACGTGGCAGTAATCGATTTGACGGTGTATGGTCGTGGGTCAACAAGTCCTGCCGCGCCAAAACGTCTGGCCGCCACCACACCTGCGCCATAGACCATCTCACCATGAGTGAGAGTCGGGCCGTCTTCAACCACAAGAACCTGCTTGCCGCGAATCATCTCCGACCGGTCGACAGAAATCGGGGATGCGGCTTCGATTATGACTGCCTTCGGGTTGTATTTTAAAATGTTATTTCGAACGATTTGCACATTGTCAGGTGTGGCAGAATCTATCTTGTTGATAACACAGACATCAGCCATGAGCAGATTATTCTCGCCCGGATAATAGGTAAGTTCATGCCCCGGCCGGTGCGGATCTACAACTGTGATGTGCAAGTCCGGTTTGTAGAAAGGCATATCATTGTTGCCGCCGTCCCAGAGAATGATATCGGCCTCGCGTTCGGCTTCACGGATAATGACTTCGTAATCGACTCCGCAATAGACCGTCACACCGCTTGCGATATGCGGCTCAAACTCTTCGCGCTCTTCAATAGTGCAATTATACTTGTCCAAATCCTTCATGGTCGCAAAGCGCATGCAAACCTGCTTGGTAAGGTCACCGTAAGGCATAGGGTGGCGAATTGCCACAACCTTTTTGCCCATTGATTGCAGAACCTGCGCAACTTTACGCGTCGTCTGCGATTTCCCGCTTCCGGTACGCACCGCGCAGACAGCGACTACTGGTTTCTTTGATGTAATCATCGTCGGACGGCCACCCTCAAGGGCGAATCGCGCGCCGGCGGCCATTACATGGGCGGCCTTGTCCATGACGTACTGGTGCGAGACGTCGGAATATGAGAACACTACTTCTTCAACTTCGTGCTTCGCAATTAATGAGAGCAATTCTGACTCATCGTAAATGGAAATACCCTTCGGGTAAAGTTTACCAGCAAGCGCAGCCGGGTATTTGCGTCCGGTAATGTCCGGAATCTGGGTTGCTGTGAAAGCGACTACTTCAACGGTGTTGTTGTCGCGGTAAAGTGTGTTAAAGTTATGAAAGTCGCGTCCTGCGGCACCCATAATAATCATTTTTCTTCGATTGGCCATACTGTTTCCTGTATCAATTTTAGTGTTTATACCTATTTCAAAAACAATTCGTGGAGACACGAACGATAGTTAGATGGACGAGGATAGCCAGATATATGACACAAGGTAGCGAGGGGCAGTGTCAATGGTCATTTCCATTATATCCATTACAAATTCATCCATCGGACTACTGATTATCGATTTGCGCCCGCTGCATTGTTCCGCTAAAGTCGACATAGACTGATTTCCATTCGCTGTAAACATCGAGTGCGGCAGTCGAGGCCTCTCGGTGACCGTTGCCGGTATCCTTAATACCGCCAAACGGCAGATGCGTCTCGGCTCCAATGGTCGGCGCATTGATATAGAAAATACCGGTCTGTATATCACGCATTGCCTGATAAGCGCGGTTGACATCTTTTGTGTAAAGCGACCCGGATAAACCATAGACCGTATCATTGGCCAACGTCATCCCCTCGTCGAAATTGAGGAATGTGGCAACACTCAGCACCGGCCCAAAAATCTCCTCTTTCCAAATCCTCATTGATCTATCGACATCACCAAAAATAGTCGGCTGGACAAAGTAGCCTTTGTCATAATTACCACCGATCAAACGCTGCCCGCCGGTAAGAACCTTTGCGCCTTCGTTCTTGCCGATCTCGATATATTTCAGAACCGTTTCCATTTGTCCTTTGTTTATACATGGGCCCATTTGTGAAGACTCTTCCAGCCCATTGCCGACTTTTAGTCCCGATGCCCGTACTACTAATTTTTCCAGAAATTGCTTGGCAATCTTCTCATGTAACAGCAGTCTGCTGGTCGCTGTGCATCGCTGCCCCGTTGTGCCAAACGCTCCCCAGAGCGCGCCGTCGAGAGCCAATTCCATATCGGCATCATCCATTACGATCTGGGCATTTTTGCCACCCATTTCAAGACAGGTATGTTTGAACTTGGGCGCGCAGGCCATTGATACCTTTTGCCCGACAGCAGTCGAACCGGTGAACGAAACGACTTTGACCCGGTCATCGACTATGAACGAATCCCCAAGCGCGCTTCCGGATCCAGTCACCATATTCACCACACCGGGCGGGATCCCTTCTTCGAGACAGGCTTGGATGAGATTCACCACCGACATTGGGGTATCCGAAGCCGGCTTGATCACAAGTGTATTACCGCAGATAAGCGCTGGCATCATTTTCCATGAAGGAATGGCCATCGGGAAATTCCATGGAGTAATCAGTGAGCAAACGCCAATCGGCTGGCGGATAGTCATATTGAATTTGTTTTGCAGTTCTGAGGGTGTCGTCATGCCATACAGTCGGCGACCTTCGCCAGCCATATAGTAGGTCATGTCGATCGCTTCCTGAACATCGCCTCGTGTCTCTGGGAGCACTTTCCCCATTTCGCGGGTCATATCGTTTGAAAACTTCTCCTTGTTTGCCCAGAGCCGGGCGGCGACTCGATAGATCATCTCCCCCCTTTTGGGGGCTGGAATAAGTCTCCATGAGCGATAGGCATCGCTTGCGGCATTTATGGCCGAAGCTACATCATCCGGTGTAGATGACTGGAAAAGACCGATAATGTCATCGGTGTTGGCCGGATTCCGGTTCTCGAAAGTTTCGCCAGACTTTGAGGCAACCCATTCGCCATTTATGAAATTTTTGTATGTAGTTGCCTTATTCATAGTGCTCTGAACTTTCCGGATGCTGCATTCAGTTTATCGCTTCATTTTTGGGTCGTGAAATTATTCACACCGCTCCAATTAAGCCTATAATATAGAGTGGGACTGCTTTCATTGTCAATCTGTTTTGGGTGACTACCAAATCGACCAAAAGTATTCCTTTGTCTGTACATGATCCAAAGGATTACAGCCTGTCCCTAAAGAATGGATTAGTGACCACAAAGCCGGCGACGGGAATATGGCATGCCCGCGCAAATGTAGAAGAAGTAGAGAAAGGGCGCTTTCAGAGATTGTTTTTAACGAAATAGTATTTCCAACGTATATTAATTAAGAGAAAGAGATACCAGATATGTTAGCAGTACTTCTCACTTCATGGCTCCTGATGCCGATTGCACCGTTGAATCCAGTCGAGCAGGACACGCTTGCATCGGTCAATTTTCATATCACAGCCGGAATGAGCGGTACTAACGGAATCCTAACTGAGGGTCCCGAACTTTCCACCAAATACGAACTGCTTTTGGGACATCCTTATGTTATCCGCGCGGCTGCGGAGTACAAACTGGGCGAAGCCATTTCCCCCTTATATCCCAGAGGCAAGCTACAAACGATTACCTTTGCCTTCGAAGGCCTCTATTACCGCGGTACAACCGAACTCCTGGCCTACCTTGGCGGTGGTTTGATTTATGCCATTCATCACTTCTCACCCCGCGCCTCGACCTCTGATTCACTTTTTTCTACAGAACAAGTTACAGACATCGATGTCGGCCAGAAAGCTGGCTATCGCCTCGTGTTTGGATTGCGCTATCTCGCAAGATACTCCATTGAAATGCGAATCACTGAACTGCATCCGAGTTTTATTAAATCCTTCCGTCCTGATGAAAATTCGCTTGGCACACGGTCGACCGAAGTCCGCGCCAGCAGTATAGCGCTTTCTTTCGGCTACCTGATTCCAATACGAAGACGGTAGACATACTTGTCAGTCAGCGGCGGTATACCGTTGCAAGAATTCAGTCCTGAACGCAGCGAACCGATTTACCTCTATTGCGCCGCGAATTCCACGCATAAGATTTTGAAAAAAGTAGGTCGAGTGGTACGACGAGAGTACCATCGCTGTAATCTCGGACTGATTGAAAAGATGCCGCAAATACGCCCGGCTATATCGTTTGCAGACTTTGCAGTCGCAGTCTAAATCCAAAGGACGTTCATCGGCGGCAAACTCGGCGTTTCTATATACCAACGGCCCCTGTGACGTAAACACGCATCCGGTTCGCGCATTACGAGTTGGTAAAACGCAGTCAAACATATCAATCCCATACGAAACAGCCATGAGAATATCCTCGGGATAGCCGACACCCATTAGATAACGCGGTTTGTCTTTCGGCAAATACTGAATTGTGTGCGCGAGCATCTCTTCCATCTCCCCTTTTGATTCACCTACCGATAGACCGCCGACAGCATATCCCGGCAGGTCGAGCGCGACTATTTCTTCCGCTGATTGAGTACGCAAATCAGCAAAGACTGAGCCTTGGACAATGCCGAATAGATTCTGACGCGATTCGTGGTGGTAGTTTTGTTTGCGATGTTCTATTGCCCGCTTGGTCCATTGAGTTGTACGCACCGCGCCAGCCAAAGCCGCCTCGTGATCACACGGGTATGGGACGCACTGGTCAAATGCCATTATTATATCCGCGCCGAGTGCCCGTTGAATATCCATCACTTTTTCCGGTGTAAAGAGATGCCGCGAGCCGTCATGATGAGATTGAAACTCGACCCCGTCATCGGTAATTTTCGAGATATGACGCAAAGAAAATACCTGGTACCCCCCGCTGTCTGTCAGAGTTGGTTTGTGCCAGGAATTAAATTTCGCCAAACCGCCTAATTTTTGAATCAAATCTGCGCCGGGCCGCAAATAGAGATGATACGTGTTGCCCAAAATAATCTCCGCGCCGCATTCCTCAAGGTCAAGGCAGGTCAGCGCTTTGACGGCCGATGTCGTCCCGACTGGCATGAAGGCCGGAGTCTGGAATGTTCCATGTTCTGTTCGCATTTCTCCACGACGGGCAGATTGGTCTGTACTTTTTGGAAAATAGATTTGAGTCATGCAGAAGGTATATACACGAGAATAGAGATAAGCCTACGTCAATATCCTATCGAGGGCTGATTTGACTCCCCGCACACCAATCAATTCAATCGATGTTTCAGTTATTTGCTCGACGTTGCTCTGCGGGAGCACCACCGATGTAAAGCCGAGCTTTGCGGCCTCGGCAACACGCTTCTCGATAAGCGTCACAGCGCGAACCTCGCCGCTCAGTCCGACTTCGCCAACGACCAGCATCTTCGGATCGATGGTTTTATTGGTTAGCGATGACGCAATCGACGTCATCACGGCAAGATCGAGCGATGGCTCGGAAATACGAAGTCCTCCCGCGACTGAAACGAAGACATCGTTAGTGGCCATCGGATAGCCGCATCGCTTGTCCAGAATCGCCAGAAGGAGCGCGAGTTTTTTGTTATCTATGCCGCCAGCGACACGCTGGGGATTTCCGTAATTTGCCGGTGTGACCAAAGCCTGCACTTCAACCATAAGCGGTCGGTTTCCTTCGCAGATTCCGGTCACAACGGCCCCAGTACGAGGGCGGCTCATATCGCCTGAGAGAAAGAACGAAGACGGGTTGCTCACTTCAACCAACCCGCCCCCCTGCATTTGGAAAAGTCCAATCTCGGAAACCGAGCCGAAGCGGTTTTTTGTGGCGCGGAGTATTCTGTATAAATGTGTCTGGTCACCTTCAAAATAAATGACAGTGTCGACCATATGCTCCAGTACCTTCGGCCCCGCAACCAATCCCTCCTTGGTTACATGCCCCACCAGGAAAAGAGAAAAACCGGTCGATTTGGCCAGCATGATGAGCTGATTGGCTGCCTCTCGTACCTGGGCTACCGTCCCGGGCGGAGAATCAAATTGCCCGCTTGAGATGGTTTGGATGGAGTCTATCAAAACAACACCAAATGATTTTTCAGAAAGAACTCCGGTTATTTCTTCAAGCGAAGTAGCATTCAGAACGGTAATATCAGTTCCGGATATATTCAATCGGTTGGCGCGAAGTCTAATCTGCGGCAGTGATTCTTCGCCTGTGACATAGAGGACAGAAATTCCTGCCCGGGCATAGCCATCAGCGGATTGAAGCAGCAAGGTCGATTTACCTATCCCCGGATCCCCCCCGAGCAGAATTGTCATCCCGGGCAAGAGTTGTCCCCCAAGCACTCTGTCAAACTCTGCAATGCCTGATAAATAACCTGATTGCGGGTCGAAGGATATTTCCGAGAGCAGTTGCGTTTCCCGAGCGACAACCGCTCCGGCTTTGCGTTTGACCGGCACGCGCTCTTCTATGAGGCTGTTCCATGCGGCGCACTCACGGCATTGCCCTTGCCATTTGGAATGCTCCGCTCCACACTGCGAGCAGAAGTAGGCGATCTTTACTTTTTTGCCAACAATCATCATCGCACCTGTATTGGTCCATCGGAACGGCCGTAGACGAATTGTTTGAGAGCCGGGTTGTCGGTATTCCTGACTTCTTGCGGCGAGCCATCGAACTCAATTTTCCCCTGGTAGAGAAACACAATTCTATCGGCGATTTTGAGGGCTGATTTCATGTCATGGGTCACGGCTATCGAGGTAACCTTCAATTTTGTATTCACGTCAACAATCATATCATTAATCACTTCGGCTGTTATCGGATCAAGTCCCGTGGTCGGTTCATCATAGAGCAGGACTTCCGGCTCGGAGGCTATCGCTCGTGCCAATCCAATCCGTTTGCACATTCCGCCCGACAACTCAGACGGAAACTTTGTTCCAGTGTCAGCCAACCCGACCATTTCCAATTTTTCATGGACAATGAGCTTTATAGCCGCCTCAGAGTGCTTGCCTGATTCCCTAAGTCCAAGCCCGACATTTCGCTCGACACTCATGGAATCAAAGAGCGCCGATGATTGAAAGAGCATGCCAAAACGTTGTCTATATGCAACCAGATCGGGACCCTTTAACGTTTCAATGTCTACGCCGTCAAAAAGAATTCGTCCACTGTCGGGCGACATCAGCCTGATTAAATTTTTCAACAGTACCGATTTCCCGGTTCCGGATTGGCCGATAATGACAATCGACTCCCCCTTCTTGATCGTCAAATCGACTCCATCCAATACCGTATTGGCGCCAAAGCGTTTGGACACATTTTCTATCTGAATATAACGGTTGTGGCTTTCCTGTATATCACTTGTCATTGCAATCTCTCTGTTTGTCCTACAATCGAAAGAGGAGTACGGCGAAAACAAAGTTCATAACGAGAATCATTACCGATGAAAGAACGACAGACGTCGTTGTTGCATGGCCGACCCCCTCGGCGCCGCCACGAGCTTTCATCCCCTCGTAACAGCCAACTATTCCGATGACCAATCCAAAAACAACCGCTTTGATCATGCCGTTAGTGAAGTCGGTAAACTGGAATGAACTCCGAAATCCGTTGAGAAACGTATCGCCCGAAATATCCACTCCGACCACCGCCACAACCAACCCGCCGAATATCGCTATCACGTTTGCGAACAAAACCAAAAGTGGAACCATAATAACGCATGCAATAACTCTCGGCATCACTAAATAACGGTTTGGGTCGATTCCCATAGCATCAAGAGCGTCGATCTGTTCAGTAACTCGCATTGTCCCGAGTTCAGCGGCAATGCCCGCACCCACGCGTCCGGCTATGACCAAAGCCGTCAGCACCGGAGCGAGTTCTATAACCACTGCTTTCCCCACCGCCTGACCCAGAAGCCTCAGAGGTGCGCCAATAAATTGGAATTGGTAGGCCGCCTGCCAGGCCGCAACTGCGCCGACAAAAATCGCGATAACGATTACAAGGGGAATCGACCTGACCCCGATTGAGTGCAATTGCTCAAAAATCTCGCTTTGGGACTGAAAAATATGGCGTGTGGATGTTACCACACGGGCGAAAAGTATCGACATTCCGCCGACGCGATTGACGCCATCGATACATCGCCGGCCGATCCCCAGCAGGATATGGTCCATTGCCATGTTTTAGAACGGGGAATCTGGTTCGATTCGATCCACCCCGGGAGGCAGTTCTCGACGCGAGGTATCAAGATTTTCAAACCGGGTATATTCCTTGATAAAGCTCAAGTGCGCGGTTTCAGTCGGGCCATTGCGCTGTTTGGCCACTATAATCTCAGCTTTGCCTTCAATTTCACGGTATTTCGGATCATTGCGATCCATGTGTGACATGTAGTATTCCTCGCGATAAACAAAAATAACGACATCGGCATCCTGTTCAATGGCTCCCGATTCACGCAAATCAGATAACTGTGGACGTTTATTCGTTCCGCGCTGTTCGACCATGCGTGAAAGCTGTGAAATTGCGATAACCGGAACCTGGATTTCTTTGGCCAATGCTTTCATGCTTCTGGTAATTAGGGCAATTTCCTGCTGGCGGTTTTCCTGCCTGCCAGAGGCATGCATAAGTTGAATGTAATCAACAATAAACAGACCGATATTATGCTGCGCTTTGAGCCTCCGGGCCTTCGCGCGCATTTCAAGCGAAGACAACCCGGCTGAATCATCGATAAAGATTGGCGCGGCAGCCAGCACTCCCCCTTTGTGGGCCAGATTGCGATGTTCGGACTCGCTAATTTTATGCGAGCGAACTTTTTTCTGATTAATGCGTGCCCGGCCACAAAGCATACGGAGGACGAGTTGTTCGCGCGACATTTCTATCGAAAATATGCCAACACCTTTTTTCTGGTCGACCGCAACATGCTCAGCAATATTCATCGCGAGCGCTGTTTTGCCCATCGAGGGTCTCCCCGCAATAATCACCAGATCCCCGGCATGGAGCCCTTCGGTAATGGCATCCAGTTGCGTATACCCTGTACTCACACCGCCAATGATGGTGCCGTCGGCTGGCGGGTTATCTATCCGCTCGAAAATAGCATTGAATGGGCTTTCAATATGAACAAAACCCTGACGCTGTCTGCTTTCTGAAATTTGAAAGATATTGGCTTCGGCTGCATCGAGCAGGTCGTCGGCCGGACGCTCCATCGAATAGCAGCTTTTGACGATTTCATTTGAAGTTTGGATCAGTCTCCGGAGTACGGATTTCTCAAGCACAATACTGGCGTAATGCGCAACATTTGCAGTCGATGCTATCTGCTCGACCAGCTCGACCAAATAGACACGTCCGCCTATTTTCTCAAGCATCCCCTGGTTGAGCAGTTCGTTTGCGACAGTAGTTATATCACACGGCTCTGAATTATTGTTAAGGTTCAGCACCGCCCTGAATATCGTTTTGTGCTTGGGCGAGTAGAAATAGTTCTCCGTGTCGATAACTTCAAGAACATGATTTATCGCCTCGCTGTCTTTTAGAATCGAACCAAGAACAGCCTGCTCGGCATCGATCGACTGCGGCGGCAGGAGCGGATCATGGATTTTGTCAGTCGAAACAGAAAAGCTCATGTCTAATTCAAGCGGAAATCTTAAATCGTATCGTAACGGGCTTTCAACATCTGCATGTCGGCCCAAGTCTCTTTCTTATAAGCGGGAAATCGTAACAATGCCGCCGGATGATATGTGACAATCAATGGAACGCCGTGATAGTCATGCCATGTACTTCGTAACTTACCCAGCGGCGTATTCGTATGTAACAATGTCTGTCCGGCTATTCTGCCAAGGGCAAGAATCAGTTTTGGCTTGATAAGGCGTATCTGCTCGTGCAGATATGGCAGACATGATTTGACTTCGTCTGGCTGCGGATCACGATTGCCTGGGGGCCGGCTTTTGAGAATATTTGTTATGTAGACCTCGTCACGGGACAACTCAACCGCGGCCAGAATCTTATCCAGCAACTGTCCGGCCCGACCGACAAATGGCTTACCAGTGCGATCTTCTTCCGCGCCCGGGGCTTCGCCGATTATCAGAAGTCTTGCGTTGGGATTGCCCGAACCATAGACAAGTTTATTTCTTGTTGTCCAGAGCGGACAGAGCTGGCATTCGTCTATCGCGTTAAAATGCTGCTCAAGGGATTTGTAGACCGAATCCTGGGTCAATGGAGTAGAGGGCGCTGCCGCAGTTGTGGACATTTTTTGAGGAGATATTAGAGTGAGAGTTTTGGCGGGAGTTGTTTTTGATCGAAGCTCCACACCAAATACTTCCGACATGCTCACTTTTTTGCCCGATGGGGCCACACGCCGACTCAGAGGAAAGACCGAGTCGAGCATCTGCTGTCGTCCAATAACAACCTCGCTCACACCCATCTCCATCTGGTGTGTTAATGCCGATCTCAGCATTTCAAACGAACTATTAGATTTTTGACTCACTGGAACCCTCCCTCTCTCGATTATGTCTCGCATGCGGCGGCTCTCGCTGTAATCTACAGCAAACCGGCAACTACTTCAAGTAGTTTAATGGCGGCCTCGGTCTTTGTCATGAGGGGCCATTCATTGGTTTTACCATTCTGAGAGATGAGAGTCAATTTATTTGTGTGTACATCGAAACCCGCACCACTATCCGCCAGAGAATTAAGCACAATAAGGTCAAGTTGCTTGTTCTTGAGTTTAGCTCTTGCATTCTCTAAACCGTTCTCCGTTTCGAGCGCGAAGCCAATGAGACGCTGTGATTTACGTTTATCTTTGGAGAGTGATGCGAGTATGTCAGTGGCTGGGTCAAGTTCCAGCACCGAAGGCTTGTTTGTCTTTTTTATCTTTTGCGGGGAGATTGATGCCGGTATAAAATCCGCCGGCGCAGCCGCCATTATCAGGCAGTCGACTTCGCTAAACCTGCTCTTTATTGCCTCGTACATTTGCTGGGTAGATTCAATTCGGATGTGTTCGACATTTCGCGGAACCTCAAGATTCGTCGGGCCCGAAACCAGAATAGTGCGGGCATTGAGCTCCGCCGATGCGGCGGCAATCGCATACCCCATCCTTCCTGATGACCTATTTGAGATGAATCGAACCGGGTCTATCGCCTCGCGCGTTGGTCCGGCGGTCACCAAAATTGTCTTCCCAGTCAGCGCTTTTTTTTTTGCGCCGCTGTCGAAAAAGTTCTCGATGGCGCGAAAGATAACTTCAGGCTCAGCCATTCGGCCAACGCCGACAGAATCGCAGGCCATCTCCCCTTCTTCTGGATCGATAATATGAAAGCCGAGTTGTTTGAGGTATCCGAGATTACGCTGTGTGGTCGGATTTAGCCACATTTGCGGATTCATCGCCGGTGCAATCATAGTCGGGCGGGAGGTGGCGCACATCACTGTTGTCACGAAATCATCAGAGATTCCGGCAAATATTTTTCCCATAAAGTTGGCAGTGGCCGGAGCGATAACAATCAAGTCCGGCCATTCGGCCACATCGATATGCCGTGTAGAAACAAACTCTCCCTCAGGCCACAATCCGGTAATGACCGGGCGGTTTGAGACAGTTTCAAGAGTGAGCGGTGTGATGAATTTGCAGGCCGAGTCGGTCATCATCACGACAACTTCGGCCTTTTCTTTTGTAAGCAGGCGGACGAGATTGGGAACTTTGTAGCTGGCGATTCCACCGGTCAGGCCGACCATGATTTTTTTGCCCGCAAGGGACATGCTAATTTACTCTGGCCGATGAACCGCTGCTGAGCGGATCATCGAGATCACTGTCGCCGTCGTCAGAACTGAATTCATCGAATACTACACCCGATGCAAGCCACTTCATCTGATCGAGCGTGACCGGACGGGTGCCATAGACAAATGCTTTGTCGAGGATCATCTCGAACTGCAGAGGATCGATGATCCCGAAATTCATAAGATTTAGGAGAAAACCATGGGCTTCAATATCAACCTGTAAGCGTTCCTGCGCGGAGAGGATTCGCTGTGAGCTTTGCAAACGTGAGAATCCATCAAACAGGTTGCTGCCAGCAGACAACCTATCCGTGAACCAGCCGTATGCCCGCGTTATTTCGTCGTTGGTAAATCCAAGATCAAGTAAATCAGGCGAAATGTCGCTCAAATTTGCGACCTTCCCCTTATTTTCGCGCATACTGTCCATCAGCAAGAAGACTATTTCAAGAATTCGATTATCCATTAACGAATGCTCCTTACAGTAGTATTATCGTCAAGATACTCCCTTATAGCGAAGTAATCAAGATTGAAACTAAAACGGAAATTGGTTTATTTCTGTTCCGGCCAATTTGGCAAAGTGATGGTGATTGGGGCTAAGCTGTTGTAGCCAAAAAGGATAGCCTCGACATCGATAGTTTCTGCCAGCTTATAAAACAAAGCCTTTGGACGAGGAATTTTGAATTCATCGAGTTTCACTTTGAATGAAATACGGGCATTTATCGCTTTTCCACTCGCCGTCGGGTTTCCAGCGGGCATAACAGCGAGTATATCAGCCGAGATTTTTCTTTTGACGCCATGAATGTAGAAAAAACCCTCGGCAATCATTTTGTAGCTTTGATCCGGTTGCCATGTTGTCGGAAGGCTGTCGATTGAGAGAAGTTCAAAATAAGCGTGAGGATATTTGTCGGTATGTAAATGCCTCTCGCACATGTGCCCGTCGCGGGTCTCGATACCGGTTTTGAGTGTGCGAAGGTCCACCTGCAGGATACCGGAGACAGCGCTGTCGGCTCTGGCTGGGTCAAAGGTAAAGCTTCCTGAAATGTCGGCGGTCTTGCCCTCGATAAATTCAAGTTTCGCCGGAGAGCGAAAATACACCGAATCCTTTTTCGCAGAATTGTCGAGGGTGAAGGTCTCGGCCTGCACAGTTGAAAATGTCAGTAGAGCGCAAACTGATATGAAAAAATATATTCGCTTCATACGTTTCCTTTCGGCCTTAATTATCAAACGCGCCTTGATTTATCCAATCCCGAATGAGGGTGAGTTCAGCATTGGAAAGATATGGCCCGCCGAGCGGCATTCTTGTGTAACCAATGGGAGGGTTGCTTGTAGCCACAGTATAAAGCAAACTGCTGTCAGCCTTAGGCGGAGTGCTAACCAATGATCCCCCTCTTCCTCCCTTCGCATTTCTAACATCAGTATATGCAACCGAGCCAAGAGCAAGTCCGCCTTGGGATGATCCGGCTCCATGACACGATGCCGTCGCGCATCTGGTTTGAACGAGAGGTCTGATGCTCGCGGCGAAACTGACCCCGCCGCCATTGTTATTTCCGCCTGGGGGCGCCAAGGGAGACACGCCTTGATCTTCACAGCCGAGATATGAAAGTGAAAGGAGCCACAGAAGTAAGCTCGACCCGATAAAATGCCGCATGGACAACCTCTTAAAATTCCTAATAGCCGAAATAGATTTGCAGAAAGAAATCATCAGTATCCTTTAATGCGCCTTCCATATAACGCGTGAATGAAGGTCTTAGTTGCAGGAACGGGATGGGATATAATTCGAGAGAAAGCCGGATAAACTCCTCTGTGCCGGTTGTGAATGCTCGGTCGGGATCATAAAAATTATATTCGCCCACAAGATAAAGTCCGAATTCGATTCGCGCGTTGAAGGCGGCATAGGCCGCCATCGCTTCGTTTCCCCGGCCAATCAGTTTAAGTTCGCCGCTGGCTGTAAAGCGGCTATAGTTTAATGCACCAAAGACGGCCTTTGCATGGGGGAACGCGCCGTATCCATCCAACTCACGTTCGCTCACTCTCGCCGAAGCGCCAATGAGGTAGCCAAATGGATTGAGAAAACCGGCTTTGAAAGCATGAAAGCCAAAAATCGCCTGTTCATTCGGATTAAACGTCTCGGCGACAACATTCACGCCCTTGATATCAAGTCCCAAAGATAAACCATCGAGATAAAGAGAATGGTAATCGGTACGAAGTCCGAAAGCCGGAGAGAACTGGCCAGCCTTTAAGTAGTGCTTGTCATCGCCGATGTATAGGAGCGCGTAATGTTCAGTGATCCCTCCTCCGGCAATGCGAAGATGGTATAAAAGGTGGTCAAAGGGCTCAACAGTCGCATAGAAGTCATTTTGGATTCTAATAATTCTGCCGCCTTCATCCAGGACAAGATAGCGATTGTCAAATCCGATATAGACACTCTCACTGAGCCTGGGACTTTTGTAGTGCTTCTCCACGTATTTCTTGGTCTGGGGCAGGCAAAGCTCCTGAAAAGCGACCGCATAATTTCCAAATTCGGTCCTCGCCCCCCCCCCATTAGGATTAATATGACAGGATTTGCATGGTATTCCATGCTCTGCCGACAACCGCGGAAGCGAGAGGGCATTGACGCCCATGATGATAATCAACACCGCCGGCAGTGCGAAGAGTTTAGTGCATGATTCCAGATTGTGCTTCTTGTGCGTTCGTGACATACCGTATCCCTTACTTCCTGTGACCAATTGACGATGCGCCGAGTTGTTCTTTCCTTATCGAGATCCACGCCTCATGCCTTAGTAAAGACAGAGGCTGTCGATTTAGCTTTCGTACATAGAGGGCATAGTGTGTAACAAACACAGTGCCGAAGCAATAGTAATCTTGTCAACCGCACAAAAGCGCCGTGACGTCAATGTTTGAAGTGACGAATTGATGTGAAAACCATCGCCGCGCCAGCCTTATCTGCCGCCTCAATTACTGCGTCGTCCCCCTTTGAACCACCCGGTTGAATGATAGCAGTTACACCAGCCTCGAGAGCAACCTCAAGTCCGTCGGGCATAGGGAAAAAAGCATCGGAAGCCAAAACTGCGCCCCTCGCCCGGTCTCCGGCCCTTTTGACCGCCATAAACGAAGAATCCACCCGCGAAGTCTGGCCCATGCCGATTCCGACAGTCGCGCTATTTTTAGCCAGTACAATGGCATTGGATTTGGTCTGCTTTACCACTTTCCAGGCGAATAACAGCGAACGAAGTTCTTCTTCACTCGGCGAGCGTTTCGTCGCAACTTTGAGGGATGACTTGTCCAGTTGATGACAATCCTCGGTTTGGACGAGCAAGCCGCCATGAATCTGTCGGAAGAGCAAACGTGCCTTGTTTGTTGACTGATTTATCTCCGGCAATACCAGAAGACGACGGTTCTTTTTTTTCATAAGCAAAGCGAGCGATTCATCACTGTACGACGGCGCAACAATACATTCAATAAAATCTGTCTCATGGAGCAATTTGGCGCATTCAATATCCACATGACGATTCAGTCCGATTATAGAGCCAAAGGCCGACAACGGATCGCACTCATAGGCGCGCTGATAGGCATCGGCAATGGTGGTTGCTGCGGCCGCTCCGCACGGATTGCCGTGCTTGACAACACAAGCAAACGGCTCCGCGAACTCTTTCAGGAGGTCAAGACAGGCATCGAGATCGCCGTAATTATTATATGAGGGTTCCTTGCCGCTGAGGATCGTTGCATTTACCAAACTCAATCCATCGTTGTCGGCTTCGGCGTAGAGTGCGGCTTGCTGGTGCGGATTTTCGCCATATCTCAGTGTCGATTTGTGCTCAAAGCTGAGTTGAAAGCGCGGTGGCAGTTCTGACAACTTGTGTTTTGGCTCTTTTTGTCGCCCAGCAGGATCTGACGACCGTGAATAGTATGCCGAAATTGAGGCATCATAGGCCGCAGTCTTAGTGAAGGCTTTCAGAGAACAGCGGCGACGAAAGGCAAGTTCTGTCTGACCATTGTTGTCGCGCAATTGCTCGATGAGAGTCGAATAGTCCGATGGGTCCACGATTACCGTCACAAAATCAAAATTTTTTGCAGCAGAACGAATCATCGACGGCCCGCCGATATCAATGTTTTCAATCGCCTCTTCTTCAGTCACATTCGGATTCGCAATTGTCTTTTCAAACGGGTAGAGTGAAACTACAACCAAATCTATTGCCTTGGTGTCAAGCGCTTCAAGTTCGACAACATCTTTTGGAACATCGCGGCGAAACAGGATGCCGCCATGAATTTTGGGGTGCAGTGTTTTGACCCGTCCTTCCAGCACTTCAGGCGAACCGGTAAACGAGGAAACAGCGATGGCATGAATACCGGCTTCGCGAATCGTCCTCAGCGTGCCCCCGGTCGAGAGGATTTCAATGCCGAGCGTGTCAAGTTCACGGGCAAGCTCCACCAGCCCCAATTTGTCGGAAACCGAAATAAGTGCGCGTTTTATTCGTTTTGTCTCAAGCATTAACTTTCTTTCCTGTCAATAATTCCAACGCCCGTTCATATCTCTCGGCCGCCGCCTCGATGACTGCATCAGGAAGAGACGGGCCAGGTGGTTTTTTATTCCAGTCGAGGGTTTCCAGGTAATCGCGAATCGGCTGCTTGTCAAACGACGGCACCGAGCTTCCGACCCGGTAACTTTCGACTGGCCAGAACCGGCTGGAATCTGGTGTGAGCGCTTCATCGATAAGGATAAACTCTCCATTGCGAAAGCCAAACTCGAATTTTGTGTCGGCGATTATTATACCGCGCGAGAGGGCATACTCTGATGCTTTGGTATAAATCGCCAACGATTTTTCTTTGCACAACCCGGCGGTCTTTTCTCCGACAAGCGAGATCATCGTCTCAAAGCTGATATTCTCGTCATGACCGGAATCATTCTTTGACGATGGGCTGAATATCGGTTCGGGAAGTATTTCTGACTCTTGCATCGAAGGTGAGAAAGTAAAACCGTGCACATTATTCTTCCCATGCTTTCTTGCCTCCACGAGTTCTTTCCAGAGCGAGCCGGAGAGATAGCCGCGCACAATACATTCGACATCGACCCGATCGGCTTTGGCAACAATCATGGAACGCCCCTCAAGCTGCCCGCTGTATCTTTTGAGCGGCGCGGGGAAATCATTAATATCCGCGCTGACAACATGATTCGGGACTATATCTCGAAGAAAATCAAACCAGAAGAGCGAAATCTGCGTCAACAGTTTTCCCTTCACCGGTATTCCATTAGGCAGCACAACATCGAATGCCGAGATGCGGTCGGTCGCGACAAAAAGATAAGTCTCACCGAGGTCATAAATATCTCTGACCTTGCCTCTTCGGAAAAGCGGATACTCGCAGATATTAGTGTTTAAGAGAATTTGTCCATGACGAAACTGGTATTGTCCGGTGATAAGCTTCTGAATAACCAATGGATACAGACGATGCTCCTCTGCTTGCACTCGCGCCGCAAGGGTTTCCGGAGTGTCATTTTGCAGAACCGGCACTTTAACCTGCTCCAAGATCATTCCTTTGTCGTACTCTTCATCCACAAGATGAATTGTCGCTCCGGTTTCTTTATCGCCTGAAGCGAGCACGGCCTCGTGTACTTTTCGGCCATACATCCCTTTGCCGCCGTATTTGGGGAGAAGGGCCGGATGAATATTGACGATGCGGCCGGAATATTCGCGAACCACTGCTTTTGGCAATAGTTTCAAGAATCCAGCCAGCGCGATATGACTGATTTTGCTTTCATTGAGCCGCTTCAATAAAAGCTCCGCGATGTCAGCTTCGCTTTGTTGAGTATACTCTATTACACACATTGGGATATATGCCATTTTGGCCCGCTCCAATCCATAGGCATCTGCATTGTTTGAAATCACGAGCGATATCTGGCCGCTTAAACGTCTTTCAGACGATGCATCAATCAATGACTGCAAACCGCTCCCACTTCCCGAAATGAAAACAGCAATGCGAGCGTTCGATGACATATTTGGCATAGGAAAGTTCAACCTTCAAGCATTTTCTTCAGAAGGGTACTAACAACATTTGGATTTGCCCGGCCTCCGGTTGCTTTCATGGTCTGCCCGACAAAAAAACCAAAGAGCGCAGTCTTGCCTGCACGATAGCTGGTGACATTTGCCTGATTCTTATCAAAAATCTCAGTTATAACTTCTTCAAGCAAAGACTCATCCGAAATTTGCTCCAGCACCTTCTTTTGAATTATGGACGCAGGGCTTTTGCCGGAAATGTTCATCTCTTTAAAGACGGTCTTGGCGATTTTACCGGAAATCTTGCCTGACTTTACCAGGGTTAAGAGATCTGCAATTATTTCCGGTTCGATTGTGCAGGTTGCGATATCTTTTTTTTGCTGATTAATCACTCCAAGAAGCTCGGTCTGTATCCAGTTTGAGGCGGCGATACCGTCACCGAAACTCTCCATGACCTTTTCGTAATATTTCGCAAGCGCCCTCGTAGCGGTCAATACCTGCGCGTCGTATTCACGAATACCATATTGCGTGACAAATCGGGTGGCGCGAGCTTTGGGGAGTTCCGGAAGGCTGTCTCTCACCGAGTGTATCCATGAATCAGAAATCACAAGATTCACCAAGTCTGGCTCGGGGAAATAGCGATAGTCATGCGATTCTTCTTTGGTGCGCATCATCTCCGCGGCCTGTTTGGCCTCGTTCCAAAGCAACGTAGCCTGGATGACTTCGCCGCCGCTTTGTATGAGCGCAATCTGACGATTTATCTCATAGGTAATCGCCCGCTCAACACCTTTAAAGGAATTCATATTTTTGACTTCTGTCCGAGTACCGAATTTTTTCTGACCGACCGGACGGACAGAGACATTGGCATCGCATCGCAAATGCCCCTTTTCCATGTCCCCGGAACAGACTTCAAGATACTGCACAAGCTGTCGTAATGTTACAAGGTATGCATAGGCCTCTTCGGGACTTCGGATATCAGCTTCGGTCACGATCTCAATTAGCGGCGCGCCGCATCGGTTGAGATCAACTCTCGAGTAATTTTCGCCGGCTTCGGGATGAAGCAGTTTGCCGGCATCTTCTTCAAGATGGATTCGGATAAGCCGGCAGAGTTTTTCTTCGCCGGAATCCAGTCGATATGGTATCGAACCGCCTTCGCCAATAGGTTTGTCGAACTGGGAAATTTGGTAGCCCTTGGGAAGATCGGGATAGAAATAATTCTTACGGGCGAACACCGAGCGGTTGCTGACCTTTCCGCCGACTGCAAGAATCATCTTCATCGCATACTCGGCGGCCTTCTTATTGAGAACCGGAAGCGACCCCGGCAGGCCGAGACATATGGGACAAGTGTATGTATTCGGGGACGCGCCGTAGGCGGATTTACAGCCGCAGAAGACTTTAGTTTCCGTCAAAAGCTGAGCGTGAACTTCAAGGCCGATTACCGGCTCAAAACCATTATACTCTGCCACGTCTTCTTCCCTGATCAACTTCCTATGTATGTGTGAGCGTCCAAAGTCAGTCCTTGCCTATTTCCGGCTTTATTGAATATCCGCGACTATTTTTGAAACCTGAAACAACGCTGTTTCGTTCATATACCCTGCAATAAACTGAACACCAATCGGTCTCCCATCCCTTGAAACTCCAAACGGTACCGAGATCGCGGGTATTCCAGCAAGGTTGGCTGGTGCGGTGTAGACATCGCTCAGGTACATTGCCAGTGGATCGGAAATCTTTTCGCCGAGTTTGAAGGCCGGAGTTGGCGCTGTCGGCGAAATTATCATATCCACAGTTTTGAAAGCTTCTTCGTATTCCCGTCGCATAAGTTCGCGCACTTTCGAAGCCTTGATATAATAGGCGTCGTAGTAACCCGACGACAGCACGTATGTCCCAAGCATTATTCTCCGTTTCACTTCACGCCCAAATCCTTTTGCGCGAGTGTCGCCATACATTTGCGCTAAGGATTTGTCACGGCTCTCGCGAAGGCCGTATTTGACTCCATCAAACCGCGCAAGATTAGCCGACGCTTCGGCAGATGCCACAATATAATAGATCGGAATCGCCATCTGGGTCATGGGAAGCGAGATTTCGATAAATGAATGGCCTTCTTTTTTAAGAGAGTCAATTGCCCTCTGTACGACATCGCCGACTTCAGGCTCAAGTCCTTTAGCAAAATATTCTTTCGGAATCCCAAACCGAAACTTCTTCTCTGTCTTAAGCGCAGACGCGTAATTAGGATGATCAAAGGCGACCGAGGTCGAATCATTGCTGTCGCGTCCGCAGACCGCCGAATAAACAAGCGCAAGGTCCTCGATTGAATTTGCAAACGGACTTATCTGGTCGGTAGAGGAAGCGAATGCCACAAGTCCGTAACGCGATATACCGCCATACGAAGGCTTCAGGCCATAGACACCGCAAAAAGATGCCGGTTGTCGTACTGACCCGCCCGTCTCGGAACCGAATGCAAGCGGAACAATTCTTTGGGCCACTACCGCCGCTGAGCCGCCCGATGATCCGCCCGGCGCCAAATCATGTCGGACCGGATTTTTGACCGGACCGTAGTAAGAATTCTCATTGGATGATCCCATGGCGAACTCATCCATATTCGTCTTGCCGATTATAACCGCCCCGGCATCGACAAGCCGGGTAACAACCGTCGCATCATAGGGCGGAACATATTTATCGAGAATATGCGAGGCGCAGGTACAGGGATAATCGGTGTATGAAATATTATCTTTGATTGCGATTGGAACCCCCGCGAGGGGCAAATTGGAAGCCTTGCCGGATTTTACGACCTCATCGACCGCCTTTGCTTGCGCGAGCGCCTTCTCTTCACAGAGGGTAATGAAGGCGTTGAGCTCTTTCCCCTCGGTTCCGGCAAGCCGCAAGGCCTCTTTCGCTAAATCGACAGCCCGTAGTTTTCCGGAACGAACCTGCTCGGATATTTCTACGGCCGTTAGATTCTTATAGTCCGACATGCGGGAGAATATAGAACTCAAGGGATAAAGCGCAAGAAGAATAGATAAGTAAGAACTACTATGGTAGAAGAGACGCCTATTTTGTTTCAAGCGATTTGATTAAATCGCGCGCAATAACCAGCCGTTGAATTTCCGAAGTGCCTTCGCCGATTTCGCAGAGTTTGACATCACGCCACATTCTCTCTACAGGATATGGGCCAGTATAAAAGCCAATCCCACCAAGAATGGTCATGGCCGTCGCGCAGGCGCGCGTGCCGACTTCGGAAGCGAACAGTTTACACATAGCCGAATGGCGGCTAAAGGGGACACCAGCATCTTTCATGGCGGCCGTTTCGTAGATCATCAGACGCGCGGCCTCGAGTTCAGTTGCCATATCGGCCAGCTTGTGCGCAATCCCCTGAAAAGTAGCAATCGGTTTCCCGAATTGCATTCGTTCTGCGGCAAATTTGACCGCGCAATCAAAGGCCCCCTGTCCGAGACCAAGCGCCATTGCGCCAATGCTGATACGTCCGCCATCGAGTGTGATCAGCATCTGTTTGAAACCCATACCCACCTCGCCAAGTCGGTTCTCATCCGGAACTTTCATATCTGAAAAATGCAGGAATGCCGTATCCGAACCGCGAAGTCCCAATTTGTTCTCTTTTTTGCCGACAGCATATCCATCCCAGTCTTTCTCGAAGATAAAAGTGGTAATACGTTTGTCGGTCAGATCGCTCGATGTGCGTGCGGTGGCATTGACAGCGAATGCCTGCGGCGCCGAAGTTATCCAGCATTTCGAGCCATTGACCGTCCAACTGTCACCGTTTTTGACCGCCTGTGTGCGTGTGCCGCCGGCATCGGAGCCGGCATCGGGTTCGGTGAGTCCGAACGCAAGCAACTCCCCTTTTGCGGCGCGCGGAAGATACTTTTTTTTCTGCGCCTCTGAGCCAAACCGATAAATCGGAACTGTCCCAAGTGAGTTATGCGCCGCGACAATAATACCAGTAGAACCGCAGACCCGGCAAAGTTCCTCGACTGCAATGCAGTATGAAATGGTATCAATCGGACGTCCCCCGTACGCTTCCGGCACAAGCGCGCCCATGAGACCGAAATCAGTCAGCGGTTTTAGATGTTCGGTCGGGAATCTCTGTTCAAGGTCAAGCGTCAGCGCGAGAGGTTCAATGACATCTTGCGCAAACGCACGGACTCGCTCGCGGTATTCGGTGTGCTTTTTATCCAACACAATTAGTCCCTCAGTATATCGCGGGAAATAACCATCCGTTGAGCCTCTGATGTGCCTTCATAAAGCTCAGTCACACGCGCATCGCGGAAGTATCGCTCCACAGGATATTCTTTGATGTAGCCGTAGCCGCCATGAATCTGCAGGGCTTCGTTCGTTACAAAATTTGCGGACTGGGAGCAAAACAGTTTGGCCATTGAGGCTTCACGCTGAAATGGTTTGTTTTGGTCTTTCAGCAGTGCGGCTCTGTACGCTAAAAGCCGCCCGGCGTCTATTCTCATTGCCATATCGGCAATCTTGAATTGAATCGCCTGGAAATTTGCAATTGGCTGATCAAATTGTTTTCGCTGTTTAGAATATTTGATAGCTTCATCGAGCGCCGCCTGGGAAATACCAGTTGCTTGAAAAGCGACGCCGATCCGTCCTCCGTTGAGAATTTGCATGGCCTGTTTGAAACCGTTTTTGAGCGGCCCGATGAGATTTTCTTTCGGCACTTTAACATCGACAAAGTTTATTTCGCGGGTGTCAGAACTTTTGATTCCAAGCTTCCTCTCAGGCTTTCCGAGCGTTATGCCCGGGGCCGTTCTTTCGACAGCAAACAAAGAGATGCCGCGGTTGCCTTCTTCGGGATGGGTTTTAGCGAACACAACATATACTCCAGCATAGCCGCCATTGGTGACATAGCTCTTGTTGCCATTGATAACGTAATGGTCCCCTTTGTCGACAGCCGATGTTATAAGCGCGCCAGCATCGGTGCCAGAGTGCGGTTCAGTGAGACAATACGCGCCGATCAACTCACCTGTCGCCATTCGCGGCAAATATTTTTTCTTGAGGGCATCGCTTGCGAAGAATTTGAACGCATCAGCCACAAGCGTATTATGCACCGATATCATAATTCCAAAACCAGCCGAAGCCGCGCACAACTCCTCAAGCACGCCCATAAAGGCGGTTGTAGATAGCCCGAGTCCGCCGTATTCTTCGGGAATAGTAAACCCAAAATATCCAAGGTCAGCGCACTCTTTAATCAGATCACGCGGGGTCTCTTCGCTCTCATCCATTTCCATCGCAATCGGATAGATTCGTTTTATCGCTAAATCCCGGGCCATTTCTTTCAGCTCGGCGTCTTCCTGAGTCAAATTAAAATCCATCAGTGCGCTCCTTCTCAGTCATACGAATAGAATCCCCGACCGGATTTTCTTCCTAAATATCCCGCCTGCACCATTTTTCGCAGAAGCGGAGCCGGACGGTATTTCGGATCCCCAAGCCCGGCGTGCATAACCTCCAGAATCGCAAGACAAACATCGAGTCCAATAAAATCGGCCAGAGTCAGTGGTCCCATCGGATGTCCCATGCCAAGCTTCATCACATCATCAATCGCCTGAACTGTCCCGACACCTTCCATGTGAGCGAATATCGCCTCGTTTATCATCGGCAACAGTATCCTGTTTGCAATAAATCCAGGATAATCATTTACCTCAACCGGGGTTTTGCCCAGCTTTAACGCCAAGTCTTGCGTTACCTTGTACGTTTCATCGCTGGTTGCGAGGCCGCGAATTACCTCAACGAGCTTCATTATAGGCACTGGGTTCATAAAGTGCATGCCGATAAACCTGTCCGGACGTTTTGTAGAGGATGCGAGCTGTGTAATCGGTAGCGAGGATGTGTTACTGGCCAAAATTGTACTGTGCGGACAGACAGCATCAAGTTGAGCAAAAATCGATGACTTTACTTTTAGATCTTCAGTTACGGCTTCGATTACAATCTGAGAGCCTGCCGCGGATTTGATATCCGTTGATGTCTTGATTCGACCGAGTGTGGTGTTTTTGTCGGCATCGGTAATAGCCGCTTTCTTGATAAGCCGATCGAGCGAACCTGAAATGTTCGAAACGGCCTTATCCAAAAAATCCTGTTTGATATCAATGAGCGTGACATTATATCCATTTGAGGCAAAAACCTGAGAAATACCATTCCCCATCGTACCGGAGCCGATAATTGAGACGTTTTTAATTTCCATATTTCCTATCTCTGTCATTGCCCGTGAAAATTATACGCGCTCTATTGCCATCACGACAGCGTTCCCACCGCCAAGACACAACGTCGCCATGCCCGTCTTTAGTCCGCGATCTTTAAGCGCATAGATTAATGTAGTCACAATCCGCGATCCCGATGCGCCAATTGGATGCCCGAGAGCTACTGCGCCGCCATGGACATTGACACGCGACCAATCCCATTTAAGTTCGTTTCCATCGGCAAGAACCTGCGCCGCGAAAGCTTCGTTGGCTTCGATAAGGTCCCAGTGGTTTATATTGACATTCATCTTCTTCATAAGCTTCTGTACAGCGAAAATTGGCGCAAAGAAAAGATCTTCTGGCGCTGTTCCCGCAACAGCATAGTCGATGATTTTAGCCAGCGGTTTTAAACCTTTGTCTCGCATATATTTCTCGGAGACCACGACTGTCGCCGAAGAGCCATCGTTGAGACCCGGCGCATTGCCGGCCGTGACAGTTCCTTCCTTATCAAAGGCTGGTTTTAGTTTAGCCAGACCCTGGATGGAAATATCGGCCCGAGGCCCTTCGTCGATATTAAAAATAACCGGATCCCCTTTGCGCTGCGGAACGGCAATATCGAATATTTCTTCTTTGAACTTTCCGCTCTTTTGCGCCTCAAGCGCCTTCTTGTGCGAGTTGTAAGCAAATTCATCCTGCATCTCGCGGGTGAGGTTGGCCTTCTGACGGGTAAGTTCGGCGGCGTTCCCCATATGAAAATTATTGAAGCTATCCCATAGACCGTCGGTAATCATAATGTCATCAAGCTTCTGGTGACCAAAGCGTGTTCCGGTTTTCGCCCCGCGTAAAACATACGGTGTCTGCGACATCGATTCCATTCCGCCCGCAACAACAACGTTCTGGTCTCCAGCGCGAATAGATTGAGCGGCGAGCATTATCGCTTTCAGTCCTGAGCCACAGACTTTATTGATTGTCATGGCCGGGACTTCAGGCGGTACGCCGCCATGAATAGCGGCTTGCCGGGCTGGGGCCTGGCCCGTGCCCCCTTGGATTACATGGCCCATGATTACTTCATCTATATCCTTCGGATTAATCCCCGACCTTTCTAATACCTCTTTAATGGCAAAGGCTCCAAGCTGGGGAGCGGTAAAGCTGCCAATGCCTCCATGCAGCAAACCAATTGCGCTTCGCGTGGCCGCCACTATGTATGCAGCATTTCTCTCAGACATATATTCCTCCGTCAATGTGTATCGCTCTCTCTCCCATGAGCAAGCCGTATATATATGCATGTACAACAGGCAAATCAAGTGAATCGTTTCACAAAATAATAGCGGCGATCTCAGTGTTGTGTTAATTAATCAGACCTAGATCGAAACAAACGATTCGCAATTTTGTACAATCTATAGGCGATCAGTTAGAGCATTCACGCCTTGATTGATACTGCCGAAGCTCTCACACAAGGTATTCATAAGTGGATGAATGCCAAACGGCAAATCAAGGCCGCAATTATTGAATAACACACACGCAGACCATAAGGAGGTTTGTCATGAGGAAGACAATATTATCACTTTGTTGTCTCGGACTGTTTACTGTTTCGACGTATGCCCAGAATGAAGACGAATCACCCGTCTCTATCTATCTTGGTGGACTTATCGCTCTCCCGTCATCGGACGGATTTAGTCATTCTTATGATGAAGGTTACCATGCCTTTGCTGGAATCGGCGGTAATCTATCAGACGAATTTCACCTCATCGGTAAAGCGGAATATACCGAGTTTGACCTCGCCACATCTAATAGCGATCCATTTGACGGCAATGGCTTGTCTATCTGGTCGTTCGGCGGCGATCTTCGTTACGCCTTAGGCAGCGACAACACAGCTAAGCTCAGGCCATTTCTTCTTGGCGGTGTCGGAGTGGCTGTCGTTGATTTTGCCAATACTCATTCGAATGTCAACATTGATGTCGACAATAACAATAACCAATTTCCCCTGACTGACAGACCGAATGATGAAAAATTCTACTATAATGTTGGCGTAGGCATGGAACTGACTGCAAGTGAAAACTTTGGTCTTTTTATCCAAGGCCGGTATGTAAGCATTGCGACCACGGGTGAGAATATGTCTTATGTCCCCATTTCGCTTGGCTTACGAATCTTCTAAAAAAATAATTCACGTTCGCACATTAAATAACTGGGTCTACCGACCCGGTTATTTTTTTGACTATCCAAAGCAGCATTCATCTGTGTATACTATGCAGGAATAATATGAGAAAAGACTCGATATGTGCCATACTCTACTACCCACGCTCGCTGGCCTTTGTTGTCGTGTGCGGATTTTTTCCTACTAACGCCGCAGCGCAGTCGTTAAAGACAACCTCACTCTATTTTTCTGCGGGAACAGCATTTCCGCTCGGTGAATTTTCCAACCGGAGCAAAATCGGCTTTGAGGCAAATGCCGCCGCAGGGATCATACCCCTCGCTTCATCAGCGCCCGAGATGGAACTGGGTGTACATGCCACAGCCGGATATTATCCGGGAAGTCTCCAGACTAAAAACAATTTTACATTTCTCAGAATTGGCCCGGAGTTGAGACTCAGGATGAATACAAGACGGGAATCTCAGACGTATCTTTCAATGAACGGGGGCTATGCCTATACGAAACAATTGCCAAAAGGATCCGACCTGGGATTTGTCGAACATAATTATTTCGCGTCAGCTGCAATTGGTATTGAGACGATGCCTGAAGGCCAAAACGGATATTTTATCGAAGTGCGCCTGACCGATGTCGCCGGCTCTAAAATTAGAGATTTTCTGACATTTGGAATTTCAGTCGGCATCAGAATATGATTATTCAAGAGTCAACTCGATAATTGGCCGCTCGGTATCCACCTGGTCTCCTTCCTTAAAATGGATAGCCTTGACTTTCCCCGATGCCTTTGCATTGACCTGATTTTCCATCTTCATTGCTTCGACGATAACCATCGGCTGCTTCTCAACAACATCATTCCCCACTGAAACAAGAATCTTCACTATTTTGCCCGGCATGGGCGCGAATATCTTGTTTTTCTCAACGATGTGGTCCGAGGCGGCAGCGCCATTGCTGTCGTCGCTTGGATCATGAAGCTCATAGACGACGGAATCGATTTCAACGAGGAATATTCCTCTATTCAAAGCCACCGCCGCGCTTTTTCTCTGCCCGTCTATCAAGCAGATAAAAAGACCATTGCCGCTCGGAGTAATTGTTACCCTACTGTCCGCGATTGTAGAAACAATAGTATCTCCTTCACGCTCAAACTCCGTGGAGACAAGCTCACCACGTATAAGAAATTCATTCTTCATAAAGGATATCGCCTCCTATCTCCCAGTCACGGAAAGCCTGCCAAGGCTGAAGCGAATTCTGCTCAATGCTTGCGGAACGTGAAGAAGAACCTGCTGCTGAATGTGAGCTTGCTGATGCAATTAAAGCCGCGAGCGAATTGTCCGGAGACTTCGCAATCTGTCGTTCGGACATGTGGCTTTCAATAAAGTTGGTAAAAGTATTCCCTTTTTGAAACTCGGGATGATTGAGGACGTCGATCATAAATCGCTTAGAGGTTTTTACTCCGAGAATATGATAATTATTCAGCGCATCGATCATTTTCTCAATGGCAGACGTCCGATCAGGAGCATGAACGATGAGTTTCGCCATGATAGGATCATAGTCAATACCGACTGCCATCCCCTTCTCAATACCGGAATCCACTCGAACGCCTGGCCCACTCGGTTCAGAATAATGAAGAATTGTCCCGGTCGACGGTAAGAAATTATTGTTGCCGTCTTCGGCATAAATGCGGCATTCGATAGCATGACCGCGTTGACTGGCATTGATAATGTGTTCAGACAACGGCAGTCCCGCCGCAATTCTGATTTGTTCAATGACAAGATCAAGCCCGGTCACCATTTCGGTGATAGGGTGTTCGACTTGGATACGGGTGTTCATCTCAAGAAAATAATAGTGGCCTGATTGGTCTAAGAGAAATTCGACTGTGCCAGCGTTGGTGTATCCCGCCGCTTTGGCAACTTTAACAGCATCGGCGCCCATCTTTGCGCGGAGCGCGCTATCAAGGGCAACCGATGGCGTTTCTTCGATAATTTTCTGATGCCGTCGCTGAATCGAACATTCCCGTTCGAAGAGATGCACGCAGTTACCGTGGTTGTCTGCAATAATCTGGAACTCAATATGGCGCGGATTGGCAATATACTTTTCAAGATAGACCGAGTCATCTCCGAAGGCATTTTTCGCCTCACGTCTCGCGGCCTCGATGGCAGAAAGAAGCTGGGTTGGATCCGAAACAACCCGCATTCCCTTTCCCCCGCCGCCCGCCGCCGCTTTTATCATAACTGGATATCCGACCTTTTTGGCGGCCTGCTCAAATACTTTTATATCAATTTCGCTGCTCTGCATCCCGGGAGTCATCTGCACCCCGGCTTGCGCCATCTTCTTTCGTGACTCTACTTTGTTCCCCATCAATTGCATCGCTTCCGCTGTCGGCCCAATAAATATAATACCGGCATCTTTACAGGCTTTAGGAAAAAGCGGATTCTCCGCCAAAAAACCATATCCGGGATGAATCGCATCCGTGCCGCTGCTTTTTGCCGCAGAAATAAGCCTATCAATGTTTAGATATGACTCGCACGGCGATGCCGAACCGATATGCACAGATTCATCGGCGAAAAAGCGATGCCTGCTCTTGAGATCGGCATCGGAATAGACCGCGACAGATTTGATGCCGAGCGTCCGACAGGCGTGCATTACCCGTACGGCTATCTCGGATCGGTTTGCGATGAGTATCTTTTTAAACGGCATTGGCATGACAATTTTACATTAACTGGTCTTTATTCAGCCGACCATTTCGGTTTGCGCTTATTCAAGAATGCGTCCATACCTTCCTGACCCTCAGCGGAAATTCGCAATCGCGCAATTATCTCAGCAGTATACGGTTTGAATTCTTCAGGTGGCATAGCTGAAACTTCACTTATGAGTTTCTTGGCCATCGAAACCGCAGATGGTCCGGAACTGAGAATGGAGGCAATGAGTTTGTCGACTTCATTATCAAGATCGCCATCGGCTACTACGCTATTGACCAGGCCGACCTCTCTGGCGCGCACAGCATTCATCCGCTCGCCTGTTATGAAGAGTTCGCGCGCTTTCCCTTCCCCCATTTTTTTGATAACGTAGGGGCCTATGCAGGCTGGAACAACGCCAATTTTGACTTCGGAAAAAGAGAATACCGATGACTCAGAGGCGATAGCGATATCACACACCGCAACAAAACCCGTTCCTCCCCCTATAGCCGCGCCATTCACTCGCGCAATAATAGGACAACGAAAGGTATAGAATTGATAAAACAGATCGGCGAGTTTGTTCGACTCAGCAAGATTCTCCTCAAACGATTGCGAAACCACCGAGCGCATCCAGTTGAGATCGGCTCCGGCGCAAAATGATTTTCCTGCGCCAGTCAGAACGACCACCCGAATCGATGGGTCGATTTCAATTTCACTCAGTAAAGCAGATAGCTCCGAGATAACTGTCGCGTTAAATGCATTATGGATCTCAGGGCCATTGAAAGTAATTCGCCCAACGGCATTGTTTTTCTCGTAATTGATTGTGGACAATGATTTCATAGTGCGGGTCTACATCCGAAAGACGCCGAATTTAGTGTCCGGAATCGGGGCGTTCAGGGACATCGAAATCGCCAAAGCGAGCGCCTGGCGGGTGTCGGTCATCCCCATCATGCCATCGTCCCATAATCGCGCGCCGGAAAAGTAAGGTGAGGATTCGGCTTCGTATTTATCTATGATAGGCTGGCGTATGGCCGTGATTTCTTCGCTCGACAGTTTTTTGCCCTGCTCTTCAAGCTGATTGATTTTGACTGTCGCAAGAACATCTGCGGCCTGCTCTCCCCCCATGACACATATTTTTGCATTCGGCCACATCCACATCAGCCTCGGGAAATATCCTCGTCCGCACATGGCATAATTTCCTGCGCCGTAAGAACCGCCAACCACAAGAGTGAACTTGGGAACATCAGCATTGGCGACGGCATGCACCATTTTTGCTCCATCGCGGGCAATCCCACCAGCCTCGTACTGCCTGCCGACAATGAAACCGGAAATGTTTTGCAGAAAAATAAGCGGTATTTTGCGTTGAGCGCACAGTTCAACAAAGTGCGCCCCTTTCTGAGCCGATTCGGCAAAGAGCACCCCGTTATTTCCAATTATCCCAACCGGATAACCCATAATCCGCGCAAAACCAGTCACGAGTGTAATCCCGTACAATTCTTTGAATTCGTGAAAACGCGAACCGTCCACAACACGAGCGATAAGTTCGCGAATATCATACGGCTTGCGAAGGTCCGCTGAGACGACACCATACAATTCTTCTGGATCGTAAAACGGTTCTTCGACCTCAGACCGTTCGAGTGTGAATCCCGACGGGGCTGCGAGGTTTTCAATTATATTTCTGGCGATCTTAAGAGCATGTTCGTCGTTTTCAGCATAGTGGTCAGTCACGCCCGATTTTCTGCAATGAACATCGGCGCCTCCAAGTTCCTCGGCGGTGACAACCTCGCCAGTTGCAGCTTTGACCAATGGCGGCCCGCCTATAAAGATTGTCCCCTGTTTCCTGACAATCACCGACTCATCAGACATTGCGGGCAGATATGCTCCGCCCGCTGTGCATGAGCCCATTACGACAGAAATCTGCACAATTCCTTTTGCCGACATTCTTGCTTCGTTATAAAATATCCTCCCGAAATGATCTTTGTCAGGAAACGAGCCAGCCTGAAGCGGCAAAAATATCCCGCCTGAATCTACCAAATACACACACGGCAAATTATTGCTCTCCGCAACTTCCTGGGCACGGGCATGTTTGAGGACAGTCATTGGATAATATGTGCCCCCTTTGACCGTCGCATCGTTCGCTATGACCATTACCTGTCGGCCATGAACCGCCCCGATTCCTGTAATGATACCGGCCGACGGCGCGTCGTTGTCATACATATCATAGGCAGCGAGAGCGCCCAATTCAAGAAAAGGACTGTGCTTGTCAAGCAGACGGGTAATACGTTCACGCGGCAATAGTTTTCCCCGCTCTGTATGACGGAGGCGAGACTTCTCTGGCCCGCCGAGCTTTACCTGTTCAAGCCGTTCTTTGAACTGGCCGTGAAGGGCTTTGTTCTTCTGAACATTTTCCAAATACTGCGCGGATTTGGTATCTATTTTTGATTCGATTCTAAACATAATAGGTTGTTATCTATTTTTTAAGCAATGAGCTCGGAGCCTGCATTGGCATTTGAAGCAATGCCTGTGAAAGTGTTTTTCCCTGCGGATCTATCATAAGCGATCGCGTGCCGCCGCCTCCGAGAGTTTCTTCAAGAAGAAAGTTTAGCGCAAGAAGATTGTCCAGTTCATATCGTTTGACTTCACCCTTTACAATACCTTTGAAAAACCGTTTTACTGTAGAAACTGTGAGGTTTTTGTAAAGCCAGTCATATATTTCTGGCGAACGGGCGAGGACACCGATATTGCAGGTGTCTCCTTTATCCCCAGAACGGGCATAGGCAAGCTCCTGCAGGGTAATAGTTTTCAACTTTCCTTTTGGCATGATACCTAAACGACGAGCGAAATTTCCGGATTTCTTCTCTGATACGGGCATCACTGTGTCGTTACGCGCCAGGTTAAGTGTAGTATTTCTCTCGTTTTTCTGCTCATCGATAATAATTATTTCCGCCTTGGCTGAGTTGCGATGCATAAGCGCTGGCCAATATGCGACAACGGGTGTCGGTTTGGGGCGTCCCGCGCCGGTAACTGCCACCCCGGAAGGGCCGGATAAGATGAGCGATGGCAGCAAACGCCCGAACTCTTCCACCTTTTTTTGATCATTGTCACGTACCCCAAATCTCAGCAATGATTCATTTGGTTCATAATCAGACAGTTCTTTCGGCCAAATCGAGCCGGAGCCAATCAACTCGGTTCGGGTAGCCTCATACGTATGCCCCAAACGCTTCCAAAATATCTCAGACATAGTCTTGGCTTTTGCTTTAATATTGGGGCCCGAAAGCAGCAGTTCCCCCGATGCTTTCCAGCCGTCATCAAATGAAATAGATATTTTCAAATGCGTTGGAGCGGGTTTGCCGGTGATGCCAAACACCCGCACACGATCTTTGCCGGCTTGCTTGAGATGGATGCTGTCAAAACGGGCGATACCATCCGGGGCAATATAGTTGGCCGGATCACCCATTTCATAGACAAGCTGTTCTTTCACAGTATTCTCCGAAACAAGTCCGCCCGTGTTGGGATGTTTCGTCACAAAAAAGTCGCCGCTCGATTTCATCTCGATAATGGGATAGCCTATCGAATGGAAATTTTTGACATCTTTCCAGTCGGTAATATTTCCGCCTGTCGCCTGGCATCCGCATTCTATAATATGTCCCGCGACAATTCCCGAGGCGATTTTGTCCCAGTCGTCTATTGCCCATCCGAACTCATACATCATTGGCGCAAGCGTGATTCCGGTATCGGTCACCCGTCCGGTGACAATTATTTGACAGCCCGCTTCGAGGGCTTTGACAACCGGTTCGGCGCCGAAATAGATATTAGCCGATGTCACTTTTGGACGAACTTGATCGAACGGTTCGCCGGTTTCCATATTCGTGAATTTTTCGCCTGATGACATCAGCACATCAAGCTGGGGCATAACATCATCCCCGCGAATAACGCCTACTTTTATAGGAAGCTTCATTGTCTGTACTACTGCTGCAATCTGTTGCCCCAAACCGAGCGGGTTGATACCCCCGGCATTTGTAATAACCGTAACTTTCTTTTCGACTATTAGCGGCAGGCATTCCTTGATTTGGGTGAGAAAATCCGTCGCATAACCCAGCTCGGGGTTGCGCTGTCTCTGCTTTTGCAGAATGGACATTGTGATTTCGGCAAGAAAATCGAGGGTAATGTAGTCAAGCTGGCCGCCTGTCAACTGGCGTTTCAGCGCAGATAGGTCATCCCCCCAATATCCGCCCGCGTTGCCTATTCGAATGCTATCTTTCACTGACATCCCAACTTATATAATTTCCATGCTAAGCCGACAATATGCGGACTCAAGGCGGCAGAATATACGCCAAAGAAGTAAATGAGTAAAGAGAAGATTGCTCCGAGATTTATTTCAAGCATATCCCCACAAGTGCCGATACTCATTCTATTATGAAAATAATCCAACTCGCGCTCTTCATTCTCATTGTAACTGCTATCGCTGTGCAGGCATCGTCCAAGAACAATCAGACCGACTTTGACCTTGACAGCAATACCGCCTTCTACGAAGGGGAAACACACAATTACATCATTGAACCCCCTCACGGCTTTGTCATGAATACCATTGAGTCACGAGCTGAAGGGTATTCATTTGCATTCGTTCTAAATGGAGAAAGCTACGACAGCGCAAGCATGATGATCGGTGTGCATTTCTACAGAATACGGGGAATGTCTTTTGAGCGGGCATTGACGGTTGACACGATAAATCTCCGAACTTTTTTTGGAGCCGAGACAAAAATACAGTCCGTCGACAAAACACCCGGCGGGAATGGACAATTGCTTGTCACATTTTCAATCGGTGATACAAGTGTGGATAGGGCGCAGGTTTTGATCGCTTATTTTGACGGCAAGACGGAAATGATTATATTTGATCTTTTGGTGACGCCAAAAATTTCCCGTTCTGATGCTTTAAAAGTATTTCTTGGGGCAGTTAAGAATTTCCGAACTTTGGCACGCAAGGAACTGAGCAAGAAGTAGCAAGCAATTTTTGCAACACTTGTACATCTCCTTATAGCGGTACCCGAATCAAAGCCGACGCACCAATTCGTAATTGCGAGTTTCGCTTCTTGGCGAAACACAGCAATCTCATATTTTCCGATATTCGTAGGTCAGCCCGCCGCGGCGGGCTGACGTCTTTTATCAATAAGATCACACCGTCCCGACGAACGTCGGGAGTGGGGTACCCCAAATCAAAACAAGTATCACAACATGTCGTTGCGAGGAATGCCGTCTTCGGCACGACGCGGCAATCTCAGCTCTCACAATGCTATTATTCCAGTCCGCCGCTACGGAGAATCCATCTTCATCATTTCGTGCAGGCCGTCTCTGGCCTGCACCAACAGTGAGATCACACCGTCCGCCGCGGCGGAGTGGGTACAAGAATCAAAGCAGACATTATTGTGGCTGGTGTACGTCCCCGTGCACCAGTAAACTGCTCAGATACGTCATTGGGGGGAGTCCCACTTTCTTAAGCGGGACGACGCGTCAATCCCCTACTCTTCCCATTCCTCCAGCATCTTTTTCTGCTTCTCTGACAAAGTTCGCGGTAAGCTAACCCTTATCTCGACATACAAATCCCCCTGCGCGCCTCCAACTGTCAATCCCTGCCCCTTGAGGCGAAGTTGCGCTCCCGGCTGGGTGCCGGACGGGATATTTAGTGTGACAGTATTGGTCAAGGTCTTGATATTTTTCTTCGTCCCGAGCAGCGCTTCTTTGAGGCTGATTTCGGTGTGCGTGTAAATATCGTTTCCTTTTCGATCAAATAATGGGTCGGGCATAATCTGTACCGTGATAATTAAATCTCCGTGTTCACCACCAAATATATCAGGCGCGCCTTGTCCGGCCAAGCGAATCTTGGAGCCGTCTTCGATTCCGGTTGGAATGTTTACCGCAAGTTTCCTGCCGCCCATTATCTGAATGTATTTCTTTGCCCCAAGCGCGGCTTCGGTAAAAGTTACAGATATCGTTGCGCTCGAGTCGGCGCCTTTCGCGCGTGATTGTCTGCGTCGCGCTGATTCCTCAAATCCGGTGCGGCTGCGTCCGCCAAAGAGTGACGAGAGGATATCGTCGACATTGTCAAAACCCTCAAACCCGTCGACATTAGCAGTTGACCTCCCCCCCCGGGTGGTGTTGGTCCGCGAGTAATCAAAACCCTGTCCTGGCTGACGTCCGCCGGAATCCTCGTGGGCGCCGTAGCGGCGCATCATATCGTACTCTTTGCGCTTTGTATCGTCGGATAGCGTCTCGTACGCTTCGGAGAGTTCTTTAAATTTGGCTTCCGACTGCTTAGCCCCTTTGTTGCGGTCGGGGTGATGTTTCTTGGCAAGTTTACGAAACTGCTTTTTGATTTCGTCAGCCGTAGCATTTTCGCTCACTCCGAGAACTTTGTAAAAATCAGTCGTCACTTTTCATCAACTCCTTATGTAGCTTCTTATATACTACAAAGCTCGTCACAAAAAAAGGCCGGTCGTGTTGACCGGCCTTTCACACAACGCGCCACGACTTGCGCGTCGGTTTACGATACCTTAACCTGTATCTTCCGCGGTTTCACTTCTTCACGTTTTTCAAGCGAAATCTCGAGCAGGCCATTGCTATAATCGGCTGAGATTGTATCTCGATTAACTGATTCCGGAATGGTAAAGCTCCGGGCAAATTGCCCGTAACGAAGTTCTGTGCGAATCTGTTTTTCGTCTTCTCCAGCGATTTTCCGTTCTCTTTTGCCGGAAATTGTCAAAAGATCGTCTTTTACCTTAACTGTGACATCGTCTTTACTGATACCCGAAACTTCGAGAGTGAGGACAATTTTGTCCTTAGTTTCTGTAATATTGACTCGGGGCGAATACGTGGCGGCACTCTCTGCTCGAAAGACAGGGATACCGAGGACTTCGTCGAAAACACGATCCAGTTCACTCGAGAATCCACTGCGAGTGATTCCATTTCGATACGGGGCGCATGTTTGGTTAGACATTTCTTCTTCTCCTTTATTTTATTTTTCATTAGTGCCAATTCACTATGAGAAGGGTAATATCAATCAGCGTGCCAATCGATTTATCTCATTATTTGACAATACTTTAGAAGATTGATTGAAAATTATAAACGACCACGAAAGCCATTATGACAGTCCGGCAATGACATTATGGCACATGTCTGCTGCCATAAATACATACAGCTGTCATTTTGGCTGGTTGATGAGAATTAATGAAGAAAGTCTGAAGTTATCGTTTGGTAAGAACGTCGATGATAGCTTGACTTACGGCTGAATTGCGGAATAGAAGCTTCTGGGCGGTCGTAAGAGAGTTTTGATACTGCTTTATAGCCTCCAAAGCGTAATTATCCCCAATAGCTCCCAAAGCCTTTATTATGGCCGCTCGAAGGTCATCTTTAGATACATTTCCGGCCGCGAGCCGGCTGAATTCAGCTTGATCCGTGAGAAGTTTTCCAAGATAGGCTCGGGCTTCTTGGCCGCCTAATTTTCCAAGTACTGTCACGCCTTTCAGTGCGCCAGCGGAATTTCTGCTAAATAGGTCAATGAGAAGTGGAGCAGAATCCGAATTCCCGACCAGACCGACAGCGATAATAGCTGCGTCACGAATTTCCGGGGTTGTGTCATCGGCCATCAGGACCAACAAGTCTATTGCGTCTTCGCCGCCGATTTTTTCAAGCGCGCTTACGATTTCGCGTCGAACGCGGACATCAGTATCGCTTATCCGTAAGCGAAGCGGGGTTACTCCGGCATGGTCTCGAAGTGAGCCAAGGACGAATATTGAGTTGCGGACAACATACCATTTTCCATCGGGAAGTTCAAAGCGCAGGCAGTCCCGTTCAAACCAATGGTCGTCATTGAGAATTGCTGAAAAGACCGAGAGCGAAGCTTTACCGAGTTCCGCAAGAATCTTCAAGGCGTTCTGTCGTACCTGGCGGATTGGATGGGAAATAATCTGGGCGAGGCGGAAGGCGATTTGTTCGGAGCCAATGCCCACAAGTATTGTTCGCAGTTTATGGGAAAGGGCATGATCGGCTTTGACCAACTCAGCAACCAAAAACTCGATAGTCTCAATTGTATTAATATGTTCATAGGCCGCCTTGATGGTCATCGAATCGTACACAGTAACGCCATCAGAGACTTGTCTTCGATCAGCCATTGAAGAAACGAGCCGCGCCAACAGATCAAACTGAACCAGATGGCGGCATCTTTCAAAGAGTGTTGTTAAAAGCGAGGAAAACTCGAACGTCTCTTTTTTATCTTTCAGTGTTAAGCAAATCCGATTTATGAGCGATTCAAGAATTGCCTGATCGAACTCGGCGGACAGGGTCTGAATAGCGGCTGTAAGAAGTGCGAGGCCTTTTTGGCGATAGCCTGAGTCATTTACTGTGAGCATTCCGGCAAGCCGGTCGATTATTTGTTCGGCTTTATCGCGTTGACCGATTTTCAAAAGACGGTAAAAGGCCTCCGAGAATTGTTCAACTGATGACGAGGTAGCCTTCGAGGAAAAGTAGTCTTCGATCAGTTTGTCAACCCGAGCTGACAATTCTATTTTAATATGCCCGGTATCGAGGCACGGATCCGTTTGCTTTTTAGGGATATTACCGGCGCCATCGTGTTCGGTTTCCGGCAGAATAGCCATTCGCTGAGGATGATAGGCTATCAAAGCGCGAAGCGATTCAAAGAGGTCCTTGCGCGAGGCCTTAAGCGAGGTAGTCACATTGCCAGCCTCATCGTTTAAACTAACAAGAGCCTGGCGCAGCTGCTCGGCTTGAAGTTGGCCGACTTTCTCTGGCAGCAGATAGCTGACAATTTCACGGTTATAATCCACACCCAAATCATACAAGTCAGCCGGATCTGCAAGTCGTAATTTAGCTAACGAAATTGGATCAACGCCGAACTGGTCCAGAGCGAGACGCTTGACCGAGAAATCTCCGTCGACTTCGCCGCGGTACTGTTTTCGTTTGTCATACAAATCAAAGGCAAGAGCGCTGTTGACTTGGATTGTCTGTACTTTGCGGGACATGAGATGCGCGCCGAGACTGTAATTGGGATCATAAAGGGTATCCCGTTTAACAAGGCTGTCGATGAATAAAATTAGTTCATGTGTCGCCAGTGTGCGTTCGAATATCAAACTGGTCACATCGAGAATTTGTAAATACTGGAGAATCTGATTTGTGAAAATTGATTCTTTCATACTGATATTCATTACTGAGAGCTGGCCGCGATTGACATTGATTGTGACATGCGGTCTGTATGAGAAAAATTTTGCTAAGTCGAGAAAGGGGCGCTCGGCTGCTTTGAGCGCGAGTTGATGCTGCGCGCCGTAGATGGACATCTTCTTGCATGCCATCGACAGTTCGCGGACAAGCGAATGGGCAAGTTCGTTGAGATCGGTTTTGAGTGAGCTTTCAGTGACCGGTTTGAGTGTGTTGTTCATTCTTTTCCCAAAAACAGGCGATGCGTCCGGATTCTGTCGCGACATAAATTCGCGAGCCATCGCTAATTGGCGCCTGCCCTATTGCTCCGGTCAATCTGTGTGTATAGATCGGAATGCCCGTTTCGGCATTAACAACAAACAGATGTCCCCCCAGCGTACCCACTGCCACAAAATTCCCGATTGCAAGCGGCGCGGCTTTGATAACTTCGCCGGCATCAAACCGCCATTTTTCCTCGCCAGTTGCCTTGTCAAAACAAACAAGTTGTCCGCCGCTATGCCCGATGAAGACATTGTCCTTTGACAAAGCCGGAGCGCCCCAAATAGGACCGAGAACTTTGGCTCTCCAGACGATGCTTCTGGATTCCGGGTCAATGGCATAGACTTGTCCTTCAATATCTCCTGCATATACCATACCATCGACAGCGACAGCCGTTGTCAAAGGGCCGTCAGCGGTAATTTTGAATAATTCTGTGCCGTCAGCCAACGAAAGGACATACAGAGTCCCTTTGTCTCCCGGTTGATAGATGCGGCCCTTTTCGAAGCTCGGCCCGGCAATAAAGCGCTCCTTGGCTTTGAACTTCCAAATCTGTTTACCTGTCGCCGGATCGAGCGCAGTTACCAATCCATCGACAGAACTGACAATCAGCTTGTTCTCCACTATTATCGTCCCGGGCGCGGCATCCTTAACGGACTTTTGCCATTTGGCCTCTCCCTCGCGCATATTATAGGCTACCAGCATGTTTCTCTTATGTCCCAGGGCAAAAAATGAGAGGGTGTCATGGCTGATAAAACCGCCATGAGCCAGTCCCTTTTGTTTGACCCGACCGGAGGGTGCTCCGTCGGATAGATTGAAGAATCGAAGCCTCTTCTTGCTACTCGGATATACCAACTGGTCGCTGAAAATGGTGAGGGGCCCAATCGGCTTGTCCCCCTCTTTTTGCTCCCAGAGCAGGGACAAGTTTCCGGTAAAGGATGGGTTATCGATTCTTCCCTGTGCAGACGCATTTCCGCGGGAGTATGCCCATGGTGATTCCGACACCGACTGGTCTTGTCCCAGCTTATATGACTTGGAACATCCGATACCCGCCGACATGAGGATAAGTGCAGCCAGCGCGGCAGTTCTTTTCTTCATTAGAAGTTCCATCCGAAAAAGAAGTCAAAATCTGTTTTAGGGCTGATTGACTTAAAGTCTGTTGTGCGCGAAAAGTCAAACCTCAGCATAGCCAGGTAACCCAAGCTGACTCGGATTCCAACACCGAATGAGCCATAGAGCCTATCGAAATCGTCGTCCCAAGCCGAACCGACATCGGCAAAGATAGCGCCGCGAATTGCCTGGAATCCGAGACCGCCGATAGGCAGACCGATGAAAAGATCATCGATAAGAGGAAAGCGGAGTTCATTTGAAGTGAACATAACATTTCGGTTATAGAAATGACGCCGGTCAAAACCACGGAATGACCACGAACCGCCCAAATAGACGCGTTGAGGCTCAGGGCCAGTCGAGCTATAGGCATAGATACGATTGGCGAAAGCTGAATATCGTCCCAGTCGAACGTAATGTCTGAAATCCGCCGAACCGCTTCGGTTATAATTACGACCCTCGTTCAACGAAGACGTAAGGCTTAAAGTCACATTGTATCGCCGGCCTTCAATAGGTCCGGAAATGTCCCAGAGTGAATTGTCATAGACCAAGCTCAAGGAATTCGTGACGAGAAAGCCTTCGCTGTCCCGAAGACCATAGCGGCGGTCTTTGAGTGAATATCTGGCGAATGTAACAAAATCAAAGCGGTTAAATTTTGAGAGCGGGTAAGAGAGCAGCGCAAGCCCGCCGGCCTGACGCTCAGTATAGTAGAAATCCAAATCATTATAAAATTCATCGTAAAGATGGTACAGCCCGACACCCCAATTAAGCCGCTTCTCTTTGTTCACATGGGTAATGCCCAAATTGAACGATGTCAAAAAGTTGTCTTTTGTGTCGGCTGTATTATTGAGGAGAAAGTAATATGCCTTGTTGCCCAGAATGTCCGAGACAGCCATTTGCAGACCGCCGGTAGAACCGTAGACGGGGTCGTATCCCACAGAAGACTGGGCAATATCAAAGGAATAGTCGGCGTCGTATTTAATCGAGGCGCGGCTATAGCTTGAGTCAATCCTCAGCGGCTCCCAGGTATGCGTCGAAGCAACAATGTTATGCTCCACAGCTTTTGGTTCTTCAAGAAGCTCCATCTGGTAAACTTGGTATGTCATCTCCTGATAGCCGGTATAAACGAGGGTCTTCCCGTCTTCTGTCAGACGCGGGTCGAACGCACCAGTTGCATACACCGACTGACGGGTCATCTCGCTGTTTGCTCCAAGCAGGAAGAGGTTAAAAGATCCCTCACGGTTTGAGCTGAAGAATACTCCCCGTGAAGTCGGCTCAGGCGTACGGTCTTCAAAATTACCGAAAGTGAGCTGAGCTGGCTCGCTGCCAGCGAGTGTGTCGAGCTTAAATATATTAGTGGCTCCCGTCGGACCGTCAACTGAGCGGTTGGAGGCAAAATAAATCGTCGCGCCATCTTTGGAAAAAGCCGGGTCGATATCATAATAATTATCGTTCGTTAAAGGCTTACACAGTCCAGTGCTAATATCGAGCACATATATGTCCGAGTAGCCGCTCTTCTGGAATCCAGTGAAAACAATCGTTTCGCCATCGGGTGAGAAGCGAGGTGAACGGCAGGCGACAATACCATCCATCTCATATCGACGGGTAACTTCTTCTTTGTTCAAGTCGTAGATATTGAGGACATCGCTGCCTTTATTTTTTGAAGAAAAGACTACCTTCCCTTCATTATTGGCATCGATGCCCGAACGAAGCAGATAAAGCGATTCATACGCGGGGCTTCGCTCTCCCTTGACCAGCGTTTTGACGTCTCCGCCTTCCCCGCGCGGTTTCATATACAGGCCAGAGTAACCCATACGATTGGCCATAAAGACAATCCATTCGGTGTTCCCTTCGCCGTCATCCCATGTGATCGGGACACCCTTGACAGCGAATCCGCGGCCTGATATTTGTTCTGACTCCATTTTGGGAAGAGCCATCGAATCCATTTCTGGATAGTATTTTTTCTTTAATGAATAGTGCCATTTCTTGGAAAGCTGTTCGAGGTTATCGCCGAGTGTCACTTTGACTATTTCATCAAAAGTGCGTCCCTTAGTCCAATTTTCATTCAACAAGGCAAGTTTGTCGGAACCGTAAGTCGAATCAATGAAAGTACAAAGCGACTCGCCGAGTTTGTACATATAGAATGTACCTTGGACTACATAGAGATTTTCAATAGTCGGCAGTCGGTTCGAAAGAACCATATCTTTAACAACCATGTCAGCTTCGGTGTCCCATTCCTTAGACCAAAATTCGGCCTGCCCTTCGGTGAACCAGAGCGGCGGAGAACTATGCTGGACAGAGGCCTGACGATTGACAGTATGTTCAAGTTTCGAAATTTGAAAGACGTGGACAAGTTCGTGGTTTATGACATGAAGGAAATCATGATACGAGCCGTTAAAAGGAAGCACTACGCGTCCTTTGAGAAATTCGGTAAAGCCACCGACGGATTCGGACAACATCCCACTGATCACATTGGTCTCGCTAAAGTAGCCAGGCGATGAATAGATAATCAGAGGAATTGGCTTTATGATTTCATGATTGAATTTTGCGGCAAGCGGGCGATAGGCATCCTCGGCGGCACGCGCGGCAACTCCGGCAATCTCAGCTTCTTCCTTATAGAAGTAGATTCTGAAATGCTCGGTGCTCATAACCTGCCAGTCAAATTCAGTATACTGAACTTTGTTTTTACCAAAGTGGTATTGTGCATGTACGGACGTCGGTGATAAAACGAACGCCAATACGGTCAGTAAGATAAGGGCCGATGTATAATATGATTTCATAAAGCGACCAGATGTGTTGTAATCCTTTTGCATGATCTGATAACTGTTCTTTTGGTCTAACACCAAAAAAATAACCCTGTTCCATCTTCTTACAAAAAAGGACGATTCAATATTGAAAAGGGTTCAATACTGTCTTGTAGTATCGGCAACTTTGATGTAAAGGCGAGATTAAACGGGCAAAAAGAAATTGAGGCTAAATAAGCTTTATTGCGTCAAGAATACTGAATACCACCTCAATGTCTCTGCCCACTTCGCGATTTGACAGGGCTGCTTCAGTACGCGTACCATAACCGGTTCTTACAAGAATCGACCTGGCCCCGATAACTTTCGCAAAGTTCATATCGTCTATCGTGTCGCCGATAACAATCGAACGCCGTAGTTCCACTCCTAACTCTTGTACAGCTCCCTCGGCCATCCCGGCTGAAGGTTTTCTACAATCACAGATAAGAGATGTGGTCGAGGGATAATGAGGGCAATAGTATAGTCCATCAAGTGTAATACCGTTGCTTGCCAAAATATTTCTGAGGCGGTCATTGACCGCTTCAACATTTTCTATTGTAAAGTAGCCTCGCGCGACACCAGACTGATTGGAGACAACAACGATCTTATAACCTTTCTGAGTGGCGAGATGCAATGCTTCTACTGCTCCATTTTCCAGTTCGACTTGTGCCGGGTCGGAGAGGTAATGTTTGTTTACAATCAGCGTACCATCACGATCAATGAAAACTACTGGCGCAAGAGCGCTAAGCTTATTCAGTTGAGCAATTGCCGATTGGGCGACGTCGTGCGGTAGTATACGTGTAAAACAAAACTGCTCCGGTCTCCAGCATGGAGTTTTGCCATGGAGCGAACAGGGCCGACAAAATTCATCGGTCTCGATAATAAGGTCGTGTGGTCCCCGCGGTGAAAATCCAAGGGCCGGGTGTGTTGGCCCGAAGATGCCAATTGTAGGCGTCCCGAGCGCTGATGATAAGTGCATGAGTCCGGAATCATTGGCGATAGTCAGACCTGCCTGAGCGATTAGATCTTTGAGAGTCGTCAAAGGCGCATCGATCAGTTCAGAAAATGATGTCGGCGGAAGAAATTTCTCAAGGGTTGATTTGCCTGCCTCGGCGCGGGTTGTTACCCAAATGATATGGGCCCCAGATCGCTCATGAATCAGCTTTGCGGTTTCGGCGAACTTCTCGACAGGCCATTGCTTGTTTGCATGAGCGGCGCCCGGTGCAATTATTACAGTCTGGCTGGGTCTTTTTGCTGAGCTGAGCGCCGGGACGTATTCGAACGAACGTCTGATATTCGGACGTTTGCAAAACGGGATTTTCCCGAGTTGAAGCAGGCAATCATTATATAAATCGATAGTATGCGGCCAGGAATTCGGAATGATTTGAGTCCGGACGATTTTTCGTCGCTCGAAACTCCGTTTGGGATAAACGATAGTCTTCCCCGCCCGGATAATCTTACTTGTCAGCCACGAGCGGGTATTACTATGCAGGTCAAAAAGAATATCAAATCCCTCTCGTTCTATGTCTATAAGCGTTGCCAGAAGTTTCCACAATCCTGAATTTGCAGGCAGGGTGGCGATTTGATCTATTTCAGGCAGAAGCTCGACGGCTGTTCGAAAGCGCTCTTTTGTAAGAAAGACTATATGGGCGGCGGGAAAATGAATTCTGAGATTTATCAGAAAAGCGGATGTGAGAAGGACGTCGCCCAGCGAACCAAAGCGAACAACCAGGATTCTTTGCTGCATTACCAGAAATAATACAGGCCAAATGCCCCTACGGCAAAACAATAATAGGCGAAATATTCAAACTTTCCCTTTTGGACAATCTTTAAGAGGCCTGCCACTGATAAGAGACCGAAAACAAAGGCGAATAAGGCACCAACAAGATAGGGGCCTATGTGCAGACTATCGACTGCTACCAGGGCGTCGGTTTTGAAAATAATTGCGCCGGTAATGGCCGGAATGGAAAGCAGGAATGAAAACTCAGCGGCCTTTACCGCATCGAGACCAGTATACATGCCCATTGAAATGGTCGCGCCAGACCTGGAGATACCGGGCAATATGGAGATCGCCTGCCCGATTCCCATCGTAATTGCATGAAACAAGCTCACTTTTTCGCTGGTGGGCTTGGCAAGTCTAACAAACAATAAAAGAAAGCCTGATATAATCAGCGATGCGGCAGTTGTTCGGGGGTCAGAGAAAGACGATTCAAAAAAATCGTTGAGAAATATTCCAGCCAGTCCGGCAGGTATGGTTCCTATGACAAGATATAATATGATTCTGCGCTCTTCAGTTTTAGCTCTGTCGAACAGAGCGAGCATCAAAGCCCAAAGCTTCTGGCGGTAGTACAAAATGACCGCGATTAAAGTCCCGATGTGGACAACTATTTCGAGCGTTATCCCCGGTTCTTTGACTCCAAGCAAAAATTGGGCGAAGACTAAATGCGCCGATGATGAGACTGGCAGAAACTCAGTGAGTCCCTGAACAATGCCGAGTATAATTGCGTCGAGGTATGTCATAAAATAAAAGCCCCGTTGATCGGGGCTTTCCAGATGCCACTGCAAGAAAACACGAATAATTTACATTATGTTAAAATCAATACCAAAAAAGATGCCGTCGTTGCCATCCAACTGGAATTCAAAGAAGCCCGCCACTGTCGGTGAAAAGTCATATTTCAGGCCGCCATTGAATCCGAACTCCAAATCAGAATTGGAATTGTCGCCGCTGAACCCCGGCCCAGTGTCAAATGATTTTGACTCGAGGCGGATATTGATTCGAGCATACGGACTGAGCGTGCTTCCATTTCTCATCGCAAATGGGTACGAACCAATGAGATGTCCTCCAAATTGCACGGCAGAGAAACCATTAACATCGACAAATTCGAAGAGGGCGCCGGTGGCCATATCAAAAGGAGCTCTTCTTCCTTCTTTAACATTCCAAAACTGCCATTTAAAGTCTGCTCCAAATGAAACGGCAAGATCATCGGTGTCTGCGTCATAAATTGCCAGTTTAAGCCGCCCGTCCGTATACGTCGACATTCCGAAAGTAAACTGGCCAAAAAAGGACGTCGCATCGGCGATTCCGGCCCCAATGAGGAAATTTCCCTTCCCTTGCCCGACAGTTCGCGCGGTCGTCAAAGTCCCAAAGGCTGATCCAATTGTAAAGTCGGCCTTTGCAAGTCCTGTTGTTGCAATTAACGTAAGGATAAATAGTACTGTTATTCTCTTCATTATTGACCCTCTCATCTGTGTCACATGCTTAGTTTGACAAGAAATTACCTTCAGACACGGAGCCTGTCAAATAAAAAATAGACGGAAAACTGGGATTAAACCGAGTGGGATAACCGTAAAAGCTTGAAATTAGAAGGAAATCAATACAAATTGAACTTGGCGATTCGGTCGCGGAGGGTGTTGCGGGAAATCCCAAGCGTCTCTGAGGCTTTCACTTGATTTCCTTCGAAGTGCTTCAAACACGAGGAGATAACCGCCCGCTCAAGTGCCGACTCAAGGAAGTGATATATGCGGCCTGGCGAATTGCTGATAAGTTTCGGCATTACCGGGTCGATTATCTTCTTGAAAGTTTCGGTGTAGTCATCCTGAAGGACAGAGAGATCGAACTCGATTTTGGGAGTTCCCTCGGCGAGACTTGGGAAGTCCTCGGCCTCAAGGGTGTCATTTTTTGACATTACAAGCGCAGTATGGACATTATTCTCAAGTTCGCGCACATTTCCCGGCCACGGATATTTCAGCAGGAGGGCCATCGCCTTTTTCGAGACCGACTTTGTCTGCACTCCCAGACTATTCGAGAACTTGCTCCTGAAATAATCGACAAGCAGTCCTATATCCGGTTTGCGTTCCCTAAGCGGTGGAATAAAGAGCGAGACCACTTTTAATCTATAGAATAGGTCGACCCGGAAAGATCCTTCCTTCATCGCCTGCACAAGCGATTTATTGGTGGCCGCGATAATCCGTACATCGACCTTTATTGACTCGTTGCCACCCACTCGTTCGACCTGCTTTTCCTGGAGCACACGGAGGAGTTTGGCCTGCGTGAGCATTGACATATCACCAATCTCGTCAAGAAAGAGTGTTCCGGTATCGGCCTGTTCGAACTTGCCTATGCGTTTATAATACGCTCCGGTAAATGCGCCTTTTTCATGGCCAAAAAGCTCTGATTCGAGCAATGTTTCAGGAAGCGCGGCGCAGTTGACCGACAGAAATGCATTATTGCGGCGTTTCGAGTTGCGGTGAATGGCGCGAGCAACAAGCTCTTTGCCTGTCCCTGATTCGCCGAAAATAAGTACAGCGGCGTCCGATTTCGAAACCTGACCGATAAGTTTTGCTATTTCCACAATTTCGGGCGACTGTCCGACTATTTCATCGAGTTGCGTTGTTACAGAATCGGGAGAGGCCAGAGTCGGCAACTTGCGTGAAGCAACAAACCCGCATGCCTTGTTGACTGTATCAATGAGTTTTTCTATTTCGAAGGGTTTGGTCAGATACTCATAAGCCCCCTCACGCATTGCTTCCATAGCATTTTCAGTCGAAACAAATCCTGAGATCATAATGACTGGAACCTGGTCGAGGTGCTTACGAATCTGCTTGAGTACATCAAGACCCGACATCGTCGGCAGATTGACATCGAGCATGACCAGATCGACATCGTTGTTGGAGCTCAGGAAACGACTTACATCGGAGCCGTCTTCGAGAAAATTAAAATGGAATTTATCGCTGTCAAACAAGTTTGCCAGCGAGCGGGATACGTCTTTGTCATCGTCTACGAGAAGTATGTTTTTCATTCGTAATTTCTTTTGTTGGCTCTATAGAAAGAGTATCGGCCAAAATCAGGAATCTTTGAGAGGAATTATTTGCTCTTTTTTGAGGGGGTTCATGACGAAGGTTTGGATGGTGATGCACGAGAACGTACGACAGCCACAAGTGACAAGAGAATGAAGAATCCCTGAACCGTTCGCCTGCGGCGAACCGTTGGCGGAATCGCTACAAGACTAAGAAATTATGAAAATGAGAGGGCCGCGCCGGCCGGAGGTGGAAGATACACCAACCACGGTGTGGAGGGTTTTGCAAGAGTACTTTCCCCATTATGACGTTGGGAAGAAGGTTTAAACTATCGCTCTTTTTCGGAGAGAAATTTGGCCGCAGTGCTCATCCAGAAAAACGAGGCAAAAAGTTCTATCAGAAGGCCAAGGGCAAGTACCCCTGCGACTAACTCAGGTTTGAACCGCTGGATAAGCTGAGGGGAATAGCCTGCGGTTGCCGAAACTAAAGCCGGTCCCGCGAGAATTAGAGCCGAAAGGATAATGCAGGTCAAGGGACGGGAGGCAAATATCTTGAGAGATCGAACAATCGCCTTGAGGGCATTTTCTTTAAAAATCACAACGGATGGCAGGGCAAAGAATAACGGCGAAAGGATCAGAATATAGGCGCTTGGCAGCAGAACAAAATTAAAGGCCATAATTCTGCGCGGGCCGTCGAGCAGAGGCGCAAACCACTTGGGCAGGAATACGCCTGAGAGAAGGGTCAAGCCGTTTATTACAAGCCAGACAATCATCAATTGTACCATAAACGGGAGGGTCGATTTAATTGGGGATTGCTGTCCCTTCGTTCCGAAATAGACTCGCCCGAAGACAATCGCAATCACGCCCAGCGCAAAGCCTTCAAACAAGAAGCCGAGGATGAACTTGGCCCACCCGAAAAATTCCGGAAGCAGAATAAATTGGGTCGGATAGTGCGTATAGAACGTCGCCCGCTCGGGTCCGAATACAGAAAACCAGGCCGACATGATTCCTGAAAAGAGCGGAGACATAAAATCATAATGGGCCAAGAGAAGAAGCGCCAGCAGAATATAATAGGACAAAAGCACAAGCCATATTCTTCCCTGCTTAAACTGCCGAAACGTCTCAACAAAGAGAAAAATGACTTGATTGATTTTCCCAAGTATCGTCATCGCAGTTTTCTACAGTATGAAGACAATAATTTCATTTGATCCGGTCGCCAGACCATGACGGTCATAGACATAGATTCTGTAGCGCATCGTTGTTGCGGTTACATAATCGGTATAGGTGTCTGTCGACTTATTGTTTATTATCGAGACTAATTGATCGAGGGTATCCACAGTTCCTGATGGCGCCCGATAGATGCGATAACTTGCAAAATCAGCGTCTTCATTTCGGGTCCAGGCAAGTTTGATATTGTTTGGATCGGTGTATACTCCAGCAATTGTTACACCTGCAGGAGCGGTATTGGCCGGTGTGGTTGCACTATCTACATTTGAGCCGACCGAGAGTCCAATCGAATTGCATACATAAACACGGTAATAATATTTGCTCAATGGTTCAGCTGTGGTGTCAACAATATTAACCGTGTTCTTGTCCGTTATAGTCTGAACTAACAATGACAAATTGCTTACAAGATTTGTGCTGTGGCGGTAAATACGATACCATGAAAATGCCGAACTCGCATTGACCGTCCAGCTTAAATTTATTTTGAAGGTCGACAGCGCTGTGGCCGAAACAAGCTGCACTGCTTGCGGAGCGCTCTGAATGCTGAGCAGGCTTTTTGCAGTTGATGCAGTAGCCGCATTGCCAGCCTCGTCAGTGAATTTTCCGGTAACTACTGCATTTGCAATCACCAGATCCGTCTGCACGATATATCGCGCCATATACAATCCATCGCTGGCAATATCGCCCGCTACAGAGCCGTCGTCGAACAGTTCAATCTGGCTCAATCCCGGCAATGAAACGGTGGCATCTCCCCCGCTCTCACGGGAATTTAATCCAAAGTAGATGGTATCTGCCGCAGAGAAGGTCTTATTTTGGGGAATGAAAAATACTGAATCAATTGAAGCGCGTGTGTCTAAAATGATTTTGTCGCGAAGGGCTTGGCCAGTCTCCGAGCCATTCACAAAAGTAAGTCGCGCATAGACTGTCTTTTCCCCCTCGCCAGACGACAGGGTGAATGACTTCTGCGAAGTAAATGGAGTCCTTACCGCGTCGGCAAATGTCGAATCCTCGGAGAGGGTGATATGCGTAGTATTCGAAGTGGCATTGATCTGAATTTGGACCGAGCGGCTATTGACATACTTATTGTTGTTATTTACCGTGATTGTCAACACTGAAAGGGTAGCTACTACCGGTGATGAACGTTCTCCCTCTATACCGTCGGCGTTGACAGATGCGACGCTAAACTGATACCGCTGGTTGAGCAGAAGTCCCGTGACGGTAAAGGTGTAGGCAGTAGTAGTCTGACTTTGGAGGAGCGTGGTGCCCGTCGAGTCGTACGTATAGACCTTGAAGCTCACGATGCCAGCTGGATTGGCGACGCTCCATGTCAGGGTGACAGATTGATTATTTAATAGTGCCTGAATTTGAGATGGGGCGGGTGGCGCATCCGGGAGTGGGTTCACAGGATTGCGTGTTTCTATATGCCGGCTACAGCCAAATAAGGCAAGCGCCAACATACCTGTAGCGACAAGTAATCGTTTCGACATGGTCTTTCCGTTGGTTTAGAAGTTGCACGACAGAGTCATCCCCACCTTGTCAATTTGAAGTTCCGGAGCGAGGCTTAATCCCTTGATGGAAAAAGCGCCTCGGTCTTCGGGAAAAAAGAAAATTGCATCAACAACGCTGACAAGCCACACACCGGCGACAGCGCCGATGGAGATCCGGCGTAGATTCTCGGCGTCGTAAGCCTCTTCGCGGGCTTTATTAAGGCGGTTCGCATACGGCGCAAGGTCACCGGGGTTCGACTGTCTTGCGACAGCGCGATCATATTCGTCGGAGAAGGCTTGATGAACGTCAAGCTTTTCGTTGAAATGATCATTGACCAAAAGAAATCCGGTAATTGTCGTTACGGCCAGAAGATGGAATACGTATCCCTTCGATGATTGATCAGTGTAGCGTTGCCCCCAGCCCGGGACAAAGAACGAGCGGACGGCCGCTTTGAGCCTTGTCTTTGGAATAAGTGTGACATCGAGCTGCGAACTCTTTGCAGGATCGATATTCAAACGCGTGCTGTAGCGTTCGTATCCGAATCTCTTCACTATTATTTCGTAACTTCCAATAAGCGGATAACGAAAACTCACCGGCGAAATACCCGTGACGGTCGCCTCGCCCTTAAGCATTACTTCCGCCCCGCCCGGAGTCGATGTCACAGTGAAATCACCTGTTGCAGTATTTTGAGCAAAGAGAACGTTTGATGTTCCCAAAGCCATAATAACAAAAATGACGAAAATCCGTTTCTTCAAATCGCTCCCTTACTTGACTTGTAAAAAAACCTCTGCAACTATAATCGGTTAGTGTACACAATTACTATACCTTTTAGCAAGATTAAAGTCACAAAAAAGCCGATTTCGTACCGGCTAAACCATTATACAGCATGTCTGGACATTTAGCTGAGAAAGTACAAGTTTGAGTGGATTTAAAAAGATAGAAAAGTAGCTCAGCAAGCGCCGCGGCCAGTGACTACAACAATGACTGTCCGGCAGAGAATCCGCACGTCTGCCAAGAGAGACCAGCCTTTTATGTACTGCAGATCGAAACGCACTTTTTCAGTAACGCTGGCTATAGAAGAATCGTAGCCATTTTCGACCTGGGCTAATCCGGTCAGACCCGGTTTTACTTTGAGACGGTGACTATAGCCGTCGACTTTGGTAGACAAATCCCTCACAAAGCACGGGCGTTCCGGACGAGGTCCAACAAGGGACATCTCGCCTTTGAGGATATTAATGAATTGCGGGATTTCATCAATGCGGAACTTCCTTAAGAAAGAGCCGATTTTTGTAATTCGCTGATCATTTATGGACGACCAGACCGGGCCCGAAGCCTTCTCGGCATCATGAATCATGGTGCGAAACTTGATTACATTAAAAAGCGTCCCGAAATGTTGTTCACGTCGACGCTCGCGATCCCGCTGATCGGCAACGCCGACTTTTTTGACAAAGCGGCGATCAGATTTCCGACGGTTCACTCCTACACGAACTTGTGTGTAGAAAACAGGGCCGTTTGAACCGAGCTTTATCAATAGGGGAAGGATAATCCAAAATGGGAGGGTGAGAAACAAACCGGTCGAGGCACCGACAATATCAATAATTCTTTTCATCGCAGCATTCATCTGTGCCTTGAGCTGACCGGATTTGGTCAACGCCGCGGGCATCGCAAAAATATACAATGTTGTAAGCGCAATGAAAAGCAATCCGAACACTTCGCCAAAGAAAAACTTGATTCGGAGGGGGGAAAGGATGAAATCATTATTGTCCGAAAGTGAGTCTCCGGCAACTTCGGAACCGCTGGCATACCCATATCTAACAGAGCCTAAATTCGGCAATGCCACCGAGTTGTCGTTCGTTTGGGAATATTTCCCTTCAAGATTACTCACGCTTCTCCCTGTCCGTTATCCATAAAATACAGCAATACAAGCCAACATAGAGCAAAAGTGCTGCCAATATTTGTTCGCTATCCCTTATACTGGACGCTCGAAACCGTGGTTGCAGAACTAATCTACAAGTACCCGAAATTCAACCTTTTAAACGGCATTGCTAAACTCATACTTTATGAGTGCGCTGGAATGATTATTTTAGTGCTTATTGAGTACTATCAGTCTCCATAGAATTAAAGCATTAAAGTGCAATGTTTTGCGTAATTCGCGAGTAATTATGTGGGAAATACCCGTGTGTACGATAATTGTGTGAGACTAGTATAAGCTTTGGCCATCCAATGGCATTTAGCTCCTACTCCGCTTAATTCCCGAATTTAAATGAGAGCGAAAATCTATGAAGGGCATCGGACGTGTAGGCGTCGTCCGGAGTAAAAGCGTAGTCAAATTCCGCAGATGAAATGCGTAGACCTGCTCCAAAAGATAAGGATGCCACGGTGTTATTCATCTCGGTCGTCAAATAATGGTCAAATCCTGTCCGCAGGAAATATTTTTGGCTGAATCCAAATTCAAGACCGTTTCTCATTACAGTTTCGCCGTAGAGATTTTTCAATAGATCAGCCGAGGCAACCATGAGGTCGTCAAAAGGTCTGACAGCGACCCCAGCTCGCACTGATGCCGGCAAGTTCTCATCTATAGCATCAAATTTCATCTTTGTGCCAATGTTGGTTGCAGCCAATCCGAATGTCACAAAAGGCATTGAATACTTGACGCCAAAATCGGCGGCGTATGCCGAGCCGCTGTATGTATCCAGTCTTTGATTGATGATTTTCCCGGTTGCGCCGACGGAGAGTCGTTCATTGATGGCCATGCCAAGAGAAATACCTCCCGCCCAGTCATAGGCTTGCAGTTCACCAATCACAACGCCATTTTCATTAAAGCTTTCGATCGTCCCATAGTTGAGGTAGCTTATTGAAGCCGCAACCGACAACCTCTCGGAAATAGGCATCGCGAAGCTTCCGTGCTCAATAGAAATATCCTGATACCAGGTAAAGTGACTGAGAAAGACTTCCTTATTCTCCAGATGTCCAAGGCCGGCCGGGTTCCAGTAGGTGGATACGGCTCCCTCAGAGAGAGCGGTGAATGCGCCTCCAAGTCCTGCCGCCCGAGCACCCATGCCTATTTGAAGAAAGTCAGCTGTCGTTCTGCTTGAGTTTTGAGCATAAAGAGGAACCGTTACCAAGAGTGATATCAAAAACGGCACAATGCCATTTCTAATAGTGCGTACTAATCGTGCAATTTGCATAGTTGAATCCCTTCCGGTTATGGTTATCTCCCCTTTATGCAAGGCCAGTGCCGGAAGGGGACGGTTGCTGGTTGGCCGGAGATTAAATGTTGATCTATTGCTGTTGAGCATAACAACCAGTTGAGCCACCATCTGTTAAGCGAGTCATAAAATTACAGAAACTATTTCTCCGCGCTAAAAAAGATCCGTCGAAGAATTGTCGGAGCTTATCTATTTGCTCCTTATTTGGACAGAGCGGTTCCCCAATCAGACTTTGAGCAGGCCAAACGCCAACAACGCACCAGCTTCGGCCTCGCTGTTCAAAATCAGTATGCCTGTACTACTGTTTGTCGGAATATTGACTTGCAATTTGAGTATGTAATGGACAATATCCCACAATGTATTGGTTCGATTGTTTGTTAAGATTTTGAAGCGAATGGGCATTCTGCCGATATAAATAAGTACGAAGTCCATGAGAAGCTCCTCTGTATGAGAAGGTTGGCGTGGTGACGAATTATAAATGAAGAGGGGCGTGTGAAAAGGAGATCAAAATGAAGTTATCCGAACGGATATTATTTTTGTTAACTGTGCCTATGGTACTTTCGCTTCTGGGTTGCGGCGGTTCTGATTCTCCAGTAGAACCACAACCGACTGGACCGATGCTTTCGATTAACAATGTCGCAGTAAACGAGGGATCGAATGCCGTCCTAATAGTTTCACTGAGCGAGACTGTCGGCCAAGCTGTAACATTTACCTATTCAACCTCGCCGGGATCCGCAACCGCCGCCGATTACACAGTCCAGACAAATGTTTCCGGGTCAATTGCGTCAGGCGCGACAACAACAACTATCACCATAGTCACCATCGATGATGTCACTGCGGAAACCAGCGAAGCATTTTCGGTCGTCCTCTCCTCTCCTACAAATGCAGGAATTTCGGATGGAACAGGCTCAGTCACCATCAATGCCAACGATGGCGGCGCTGCAGGAGTTAGCTTCATGAATGATGTCCGTCCTATAATTACTTCCAGCTGCGCAATAGCCGCCTGTCATGGCGACGGCTCAAATCAAGGCAGTCTGACTTTTGGGTCGGCCACATACCCTGAGGTGAGGAATGCAAATGGGGGCAGTGGTCCTATTGTTATCGTCGGTAACGCCGCCAGCAGTAATCTGTACCTCAAAGTAACACCGACGCCGCCATTTGGATCGAGAATGCCAGTTGGGGGCCCGTTTCTTTCGGCAACTCAAATTAATCTTATCCGCGACTGGATAAACCAAGGCGCGCTGAATAATTAAGATTGTAGTCGGGTAGCACCTGTTCCGCGTTCCTGACATTTGTCGGGCGGTGCGATCTTATCTGTGGTATCGGGCGTCCCCGACGGGGCGGTTAGACTCGCCCGACACTATGATTAAACTGTCAGGCGGGGGCTGCCTGACAGTACAGACAGAGTACCCACCGTCCGCCACGGCGGAGTGGGGTACCCACGAGGTGCGGGAATTATAACATGAGATTGCCATCCAACGTGTCGGACAGCAAGTAGGTCAGTCCGCCGTGGCGGACTGACCTACTTAAAAGAAGGCAAAGCAATAACGGTGAGTGAGGGTTCAGCTTCGATAGCTTGTGTTCGTACCAGACCTACAGATTATTTTTGGGCGGCTTTGGGAAGACGAGCTTTCATTTGTTGGTAGCGTTCACGACCGTCTCGAAGATTTTTGGACAGTCCGCGCATTGAACTAATTTGCTCTTTCGCCCGGTCGATTCGTTCCTGGGTTTCAGGGTGTGAGCGAGACAACTTTTCAAACACATTGGTACTTGCGCCTGCACCGACCGCGGCAAGCTTATCAAACATTCCAATCGCGCCATTGGGATTGTAACCGGCATTTTTCATATAATAGATTCCAAAACTGTCGGCCTCGCGCTCGGCATCGCGAGAATACCCGGCGAAAGCCACTCCCATACCGATATTAATTGCTGCCGCAAGCACCTCGCTTGAATTCCCGCCTAACACCAGTTGCGAGGCCAGCCCTACACCGAGTGCGGTCTGCACTCGTTTCACTCCATGCCGGGCAACTACATGAGAAATTTCATGGGCCATCACCGCCGCCATTTCGGCCTCGGATTCCATATGTCTGAGCAGACCAGTGTAAAAATAAACATATCCACCGGGCGCGGCGAATGCATTGACATCATCAGATTCGATGACGGTAAAATGGTACACTATGTCTTTCCGGTCGCTCACAGCAACGATTTTATTGCCCACTTCGGCAAGGTATCTTTGCCACTCCATATCTTTGAAGGTTTTTTCAGTCGAAGCGACTTGCTTGGCCATTCCTGCGCCGATTGCGATTTCCTGGCTCGTAGGGATAATAATAAATGATTTGTCTCCGCCGGGGCCGGTTGTGGCGCATGATGTAAAAAGTGCTGCAACGAGGATGGAGAGGATTAAATATCGCATCCGATTCCTACAGGTTTGCCTTGTCTGCCAAATCACCGATGACAGGCAAGCGATGGTTTTTTCCCTGAAGGGCGAAGTAAATCCCCGCAGCGGCTAAGCCCAGCGCGGCGACCAGTAGTCCCCTAAACACAAAGTCAGCGATACGGTCAATAGAGAAAAGGATGGCAAGCATTTCTATGAAGAAGAGAACGACACCCTGACGGGCATGAAAATAGACCTGTTTGTTTTGCCGCATATTCATAAGAGGTATAAAACAGAGAAATGGCACATAGGCCATAATCGCGGCTACACGGGTCTCTTCATTGAGAAATTTCGCCTCTGCTTTTTCGGAGACAGAAACATTGATAACCACATCGTCCGCGGTTGTAGTGGTCGACGCATCGACGCCTGGCTCCACTGTCGGGTTATGAAAAAATGACTCGTTTGGATTCTGTTCTTCCATCGGGACCTCGATTTCCCCGCGTCATCATGAAACGCGGCATTTTGCTTAGAACGGCCAGAACAGTTCCTTGTCGGGCTCTGGCAATGTCACCGCAATCATTTCCTGTTCGGGCCAACTCTCTAATTTCTTCTCACCATCATAGAACGTAATTGACAATTCCGCAAGTCCAAACCCATCGGGTTGAACGAGATTGCGTCGGATAGCGATTTCTATATTTTCATCAAAAGCGTAACGGGTATCTGCATTGTCGGATTGATCCGCCGGCCCGGACGCATTCTTCAGTTGAAAATTCTCCGAGAAGCCGGATTGAAAACCAACCACCAAACGCGGCGCGGCAAGCGCATTGAGGACTTTCTTCACGGTCAGGTCGACCCGCAGGTAAAAATAATCCCGGTCAAATCCAAAATATATTGTCGAGGCCAGTCTATCCACGCGGTGCATTGTTCCGCCAGCTTTAAGACAGTCAAAAATCCCTGCGCCGCTCCATTCATAATAATATGATATACGACCGTCTATTTTGGGAGAGATGGTTCCTTCGGGAGCGATAAGAGTCGACGCCCGCAAACCGAGCGATATCGGCTTGAATAATGCCTCGGGTATATTGAGGCCGATTAGCGAATATACAGCCATAAGCTGTTTTCTGAAGATGATATCAAATTGCTGGTTATGGAACCCTTGGTGATCGTCGCCGTACCACCAACACCAATCCGAGCCCTCAGCGATATATATCTGAGTCCATGCGGCCTGCAATATAGTTTTATCGAACCGTGGATTTGCTGTAGAGAAGGCGCTCAAGGCATCGCGGGCATCGGTTAACAAATCCCATGCGGCATTATCTTCGGCATGGCCGATCCATATCCGGAAGTTATGATTTATCCATGAGCCGGCGAAAACCGAAGGCAATTCTTCGGAGGTCAGGGTTTGGGCCGCCTCGGTCATTGTCACCATTCTAATCTCGCTGTCACTGCTCAGTCTTTGGTAAAGCAAAGTCAAAAATTCATGGGCATCATCGGGGAAGTATTCCCATGCGTTCTCTCCGTCAAGAATGACAGGAACAACGGTCGAGTTTAAATTGTCGCGGCATCGCTCACGAATCTGTTTGAGATGGCCGATGAAATCAGAAACAGCGCGTTCGGCTGGCCATCCGGAATAGACAAAGCCGATTCTATCCGAGAGAACATGGTCGCGAAAAAATAACTTGAGCCCTTTGAATTGATACATTGAATACAGGGCATTTCGCGGGCGTTCTTTCCCTGATTTTCTCAGTGAATGGTAGAGAATTTCTTCATCGCTTGCCGCCCATGCGATCTTCTGCTGTGCAATCAAGGCCAAGGCATTTTCCGAGACTGAACCTTCGGATGGCCACATCCCAGTGAGCGGTCTACCAAAAAGGGCCTGAAATCGCTCCCCTGACATTCGAATTTGTGCAAGCGCGTCCTCAGGATGAATAAAACGCTGTTTGGGGAGTGATATATCGGGAATGGCCTCCCTGGCGGAATCGGTGTCGCACAGGAGCGGAAGTATCGGGTGATAGTACGGTGTGAATGAGATATCGATTCGATTTTCCAAGTAGAGTGATTTATAGGTCGGAACTATTTGGGCCATCAGCGAAAACTGCCAGTCAAGAAATTTGCGCTTCTCCTCTTCTGTAAAATGCCTCCCCTTGCTGAGCAGTGACTTTATGGGATCCTGGTTCCGAAAAAGAGGGTCAACCCAACAGAGGTTGGACCAGACTTGGATGTCCCGAATTTCAGAAGAGGAAAACAAGGCTGCAAGACTTTCCCCCCCACCGTTGGAGCTGCTCGCTTTTTCAAAGAGTTCATGATACCTACTGTGCGGAGCGATCATATGAGTTGGATTAGCCGAGAAAAAACTCTGAAGGATTTCCCGCTTGTCAAATATGCTGAGTGATTCGGCGTCAAGTCGGCTCAGGTCCAGATGCCGGTCCGTTCCGCCATTTGCGTACAGTTCAAGCTGATCGATGAGCGATGGGACGAGGTTAAATGTTACTTTGACATTTTCATGCGCGGTTGCAAGAAGCGGCATATCAAGATAATCCTTGAGCGCATGGAGACGCACCCAAGGCATGAGGAGCCTCTTAGAGGCCGGCTCCTGATAATTAGGCTGGTGCATGTGCCAGAGGATGGCAACATTCAGAGCGGAATTATTTGGCAAGCGGGTTCCTTAGGATCCCGATTTAGCAGCGCCCTTTTCGGCAAACATTCTTACAGCTTTGACGAGAGCGGGAGCGCTGGGATACTTGGATTCGAGACTATCGATTGCCATTTGGGCGTTTGTAGTGTTACCGGCTTCAAGAAATGTGCGCACCGCAGAGAGGTAGTAATCGGGCTCAAGCGGGCCATCGGGGTACTCCTTCACTGCCTCCAAATATTTGGCGCCGGCTTCGGCAACCTGACCTTGGTTCTCCATAATCGCAGCAAGGCCCGCAAGTGCAGCGGCCCGATTAAGCTTGTTATTTTTATACTTGGAAAGATACTGCTCAAAGAAACGCGTGGCTTCCGGATAAACACGGGACTCGAAATTAATCGTGGCAAGCAGGTAGGTCGCTTGCTCAGCCGCGGGATGGTCGGGATATTGATCCGTAATTTGTGTCAGGGAGAGCACGGCAATCTGACGGTTGCCGCTTTGATAATCGATGACTGCCTGTGAAAGTTTTGTCGATGCTTCCTGCGAGGCATTCGAACGGCTATTCATATAAAATATCAATCCCGCGATAAGAATCGCCGCTGCTACCACACCGATAACTATATATTGCCAGTTCGCTTCTGCCCGCTGGCGAGAGGTAAGCATAAAAGTGGCGAATTTATCTTCTTTAATTTCACGACGTGAAAGTTTGACTTTTCCCTGCATTAGAAATAACTCCCGAAAAAGGTACTGTGAATGGTTTGGCAGTGATTATACGTCCAGCCTGCCGACTTCAATTAAAAAAGGATGGAACATATCTAAATCCCCGTTCTATCCTTTTGTGGTCTTATGATCTATATACGTAACGGCCTTCGCTGAAGCATTGCTCAATTAAACTACTAAAAGTAGCCAGTAAACGTAATATTAAATCTGTTGTCACTCACCTTTGACGTCGGATTTTCCACGATCACTAGCCTAACGGCCTGAGGGTCGGGTGAGGTAATAATAGCAAGTGGGAGCACATAATCTCTCTCATAAGAGGTATGGGAATAGGAAAAGTCGAGGTGAATCTGGCTGAACCGAACACCAGTGCCAAGAGAAAATGTTGTGCTCTTTGGAGTTGTCGCGTTTACCCCGGTAATGAAACCTGTGGTGTCGACAATATAGGTGACATCGGCGGTTGGAAGACTCTCAAATCGAATACCGGCCCGCAAGGGAATAACCAAGCTTGAGGAAAGAGAGTCCTTCATATTCCACAGATACTCTGTTCCCAATCTGAATGATGGGGCGCTGCGATATTTAAGGTGGGCCAGCGTCGGGTCGTTACCCGGAACAAGAGTTGAATAAACCTCGGTGTCAGCTCCAGATGAAACTATGAAGGATGTTCTATTCTTTATTTCCGTCGAGGTAAAGTTGCGATACTCAACATCTCCGGCAACCAACCAACGATAATTAATCTTATAACCAATGCCTGCCGCCAGGAACAAAGGCATACTGATCTTAGTCACATTATTATCAGAAAGAATCGGCAGGGGGTTTGCCCGATCAGGAAGACCATTCGTAAAAGAAGTGAAGTCGAAGCGCAAATCCCTGCTCAATCCAAGGGCGAAAGGAGTACGGACTGTTAGTCCGACAGAGAACCTGCTCTGAGTCCATTTCAGGCCAAGAGTCAAATTCATGCCGGAATAACGGGTCGTATCCAACACACTTTCGTTGGCGGCCACATCTGCTAACTGACCTGGTTTGTCCAGGGGCTCGAAATCATCAAGACTATATCTGGTAACCTGTGAGTTAATTGATTTTCCCAAATAGACGTTGGTCGCTATGCCAAGCGCGAGTTGGTTATAGATACGTGTGCCAAAACCTACGCTGAAGACATCGACACCTGTCTCATATTCCGCAGAATATTTGGCACTGTACAGGCTCGTTTCATTTAAACCATCAAAGGGGTTCGCATCAAATTGTATCTCCAGAAGATTGCCCTCGTTGCGATATTCATCGAAACTGCGGTAGAAGTTACCCGAGAAAACAACGTGATGTCCCTTGATTCGAACCGGAGCCAGGAATGTAAGCATCGATATGGAGTTCAACGAGGCAGTCTGATTGGCAGTAGTCTTCAAGTTCACAAATTCCCCCCGTGGTCGAAACGACCCGAAAGAAATACCAAACATGGGAATCTGCTGAACGTATAATCCCGCAGGATTCCAGCTCACAGCAGTGATGTCGTCAGAAACACCTATATACGCATTGCCCATACCCATTGCTCTTGCCCCTGAGCCGGCAAAACCATAGGTAACGGGCAGACTCGGCAAGGGAACTATAAACTGAGTGCCCTGTTGTGAATGCCCGCTTGAGGCAATACAAAAGCAGGAGAACGCAAAACCGATAAATTTAACCCAACGTTTCATTCCAAACTCTCCCTATTGAAAATAAATCAATGTTCAGCCTATCATCGTAGAGACGCACAAGCCGTCTAAAACGACTAAAGAATATATGACTCAAAGACCGGCATTGTCAATCGATTTCGACCATCAATTTGATAAAATGGGGCTTTGGGGAAGGTCTCTCCTGTTTCTCCAGAGGGATAGACGAATTCGCCCAAAAACTCCACAGTCTCTGGTGGAGATCTGGTCAAAATACCCCCGGCAGGAATCGAACCTGCGACCGCCAGTTTAGGAAACTGTCGCTCTATCCGACTGAGCTACGGGGGCCTTTGGCCTTCAATCAGGCAGTATCGAAATAATCAAACTCGGAGTCGAGCCGAATTTTGCTATTCTGAATCAAAAGAGACGAGGTAATTGATACGGTAGGCCGACAGCTTCTTGTCAAACGGAAAAAAAGTCAGCGCAACGAGACTCGAAATACCAGTAACCTCTCCCCCAAGTCGTTCTACGAGCATTGCTGTCGCAGAGAGGGTACCGCCAGTCGCTATCAGGTCGTCGACAATCACGACCCTGTCCCCCTTCTTGATAGAATCTTCGTGCATCTGAAGTTTGTCGGTTCCATACTCAAGCTCATATTCCTGGGTAATGGTCTTGTAGGGGAGTTTTCCGAACTTCCGGGCCATCACAAAGCCAACATTCAGACGGTCAGCCAGAGCGGCACCAAGAATAAATCCTCGTGACTCTATCCCCACAATTTTAGAGGGCTTGCACGAAGAGACAAATCGCTCCATCCCATCAAGGGCGGCAGTGAAGGCCTGTGGATTCTGAAATAGGGTTGTTACATCATAGAAATTAATCCCCGGCTTTGGAAAATCAGGGACACTACGAATAAACTTTCTCAGATCATCCATTCATTATCTCACTATTTCAAATGTGGTGTAATTCATTGAACGGGGAAGCCACTCAACTGTGAGTGAACGGACATAGCCCGACATGGCGCCAGTCTTCAGGGAATCGATAAAGCCGTCCAGATCGGTCTTTGTTCCTTCGGCGTCCAGAGAGACCGTTCCATCCGGTTCATTTTTGATCCAACCGGTAATGGCGCCTTGCTTCGCCAGTTGAAGCGCGAAATAGCGAAATCCGACTCCTTGGACCCTGCCGGCTACCTTAATTTTGCCCCGGGCTCTGGTTTCGGTCAATCTATCTCATCCTCTTTGGCTTTTCGAAGTCTCGTTTTGACAGGAGTTTCAAAAGCAAGCCACGCCACCTCTTTAGCGTGCAAGCTGAAATTATCGGGGCGACTGGATTTGAACCAGCGACCTCTTAGTCCCGAACCAAGCGCGCTACCAACTGCGCCACGCCCCGAAATAACAGGCTTTTAAAATAGTCCATCATCGTTTAATGTCAATAGATTATAATTGGTGTGATTTCAGCAAGAAATAGAGTCACGACACTTAATCTGGTCGGCTTGTTCTTGGTGTCAGGACGGGCTATTTTTTTGTTCTTTTGGACAACGGTTTTGATTCGGAGAAGTCTTTGAGCCTTTCAAGGGTCTCACGATCTGTAAAATCGAGCTTTACTGGCGTGACTGAGACTTTACGGTTTTGGGTCGCGCTAAAATCAGAACCCTTGCTTGCCTTCCATTTTGGCTTTCCGGCGACCCAGTAATAGGGACGACCGCGTGGATCTGTTTTATTAATAACTATATCGCGATAGTGCCGAATGCCCTGTTTGGTAAATTCATAATCGCGATACGCTTTTCCATTGTCAGGCGGGAAATTGATATTCAAAAAGACATTAGGGGGAAGATCGAAGTCGTCGAGCTTGTTCGAAAATTTGACCACAAATTTTGCGGCGCGAGACATGGGCATCGCAACTTCATAATCAACCATGGAAATCGCCAGAGCGGGGACTTTCAAAATAGCTCCCTCGATCGCCGCTGCAACGGTTCCAGAATATGTGACATCGTCTCCCATATTCCCGCCATGATTTATTCCCGAAACAATGAGATCGGGCTTCCGTTTTTTGAAAAGTACATGCATCGCCAACATCACACAATCAGTAGGTGTGCCGTCGACCACAAACCGCCTCGTATCAAGAGGCCTCATACGAAGGGGACGGTGCAACGTCAGCGAATGCGAACTGGCTGATTGCTCCTGATCAGGGGCGACCATAAATACTTCGTCCTTCTTGGAGAACTCCTTGAAAAGGGCGTTTATGCCATCTGAGAAATAGCCGTCATCGTTGGTAATGAGAATAAGACGTTTAGCAGACATTTTAGCGGCGCTCTTTCTTTGACATTTACGCCCAGATACGTTTCCAAATTTGTCGGATAAATCGCCCTGTGTCAACAAAGGGATTTATATAGGAGCGCGAACCTTCGTAGATTGTCGATACCGGCACCTCAGCGATTCTCGCTCCCACCGCTCCAGCTTTGAAAAGCATCTCGGATTCAAAATCAAACTTCACCGTCTTTAATTGAATTGCTTTAAACAGGTCAACGGGAATCAGACGGTAGCCGGATTGACTGTCCCGAACTCTCTGAGTTGAAAATATCGAGATTATCAGAGATGTCAGATTATTTGTCAGCCAGCGTTCTAAGGGCATGATTGCGCGTGATATCTTTCTGGTTCCCAAAATAACACGCTCGCCGTTATCGAGCGCAAAAAAACGGATGACTTCTTCGGGAAGATGCTGTAAATCGGCATCGAGCGTCAAGACCGAGCGATAGCAATGTTCGATTGCATAATCAAAACCGGCTCTGAGCGCGGCGCCTTTGCCGCGATTTGTTTGGAACGAAATATGTCTAACGTTTAACTCTTTGAGTATCTGGACAGAATCATCTGAAGAGCCATCGTTAATAAAAAGAAGGTTGTCATTGCAGACGTACTGTCGCAGACGAGGCACAAGGTCCGGCAGGTATTTGGCCGCGTTGTAGGCTGGCACAAGGACAAGAATCGATTGGCTCTTCTCAGATGACATATAAGGAATTATACACGACATTCGCCCGCTTCAGATAGTGTGGATAGAGCAATAAAAATAGTCGGAGCCGAAAGTAAACATTTTACCTAGCCTCAACTCCACAATCCGGACAATATCCAAAACTCGAAGAGATTATGCTTTTGCATCCCTTACAAGATCTCTTGCCCACTGGAACTCCACAAATTGAACACAATTTGTACTGTGAAGTGAACCGACTTCCACAAGACTCGCATACTTGCTCAGGCGCATTAACTTGTTGATTCAATTTCGAAATAGGCTCGTCTAAGTGTGCAGTTCCCTCTGGAACCGGTTTGTCTTGCTTTAGACTCTTGAAGAACCTTTTGAGATCAAAACTACTTCCAATCCAGATCCCAATAACATTCAACGTTGCAAAAAACAATAGAAGAATCCCAGATCCAAATTCTTTGGATTGCATAGCGAAAATGATCACGAGAGTCAATCCTACCCACATTACTGTTGCAATCGTCCGCGCAATCCGTTTGTGAGGCTTCGACCAAATCGCAACAATAGTAATTATGCAAATCCCTCCGATTCCAGAAATGCTTCTGTTCGGCAAAACAATAAGACTAAGAATCATTCCTGCATTTGGAATTGTGCAGATCCAACGAAATAACCTATACATTGAATATATAGCCCCTTAGAAATCTGTAGAAGAGATATGTAAACATCATCGCTTTTTCTGTGACACAGATTGCTGTAAGTAGTTATTTGCTATCAAATCTGCTGCTATGGCAGTCTCTGAACTACGGTCATGGTGGAAATATTGAACACTCTCGTACCGACTTTCCAACGCTTTTACTTTATCGAAATACGGCTTTAGATTTGCTGCCTTTAGTCGATACACTCCGTTCAGATGACGTATGACTAGTTGACTATCCATCCAGACCTCTATCTCTTTCCTACAGTATGATGAGGCATTGTCGAGCGCATAAATGAGTCCAGAGTATTCGGCTTCATTTACACTCATTTCACCTAAATACTTACCAGATTCATGCAATTTATTTTTGAGATCTTTACTCCCATTGAGATAGAGAACACCACAGGCCGCCTTACCAAACTACTCCTTCCAGCGACATTAGCATCTGGAACTCGACAGCACGCATCACATACTACAATAAGCTTGGTTATTTTTACATTTGTAGATAGATTAGCGCTGTCCAGAAGTTACTCCTTCTTTCGTGCATTTTCAGTCGAAAAATAAGCCGTAAAAGCTCGAAATAAAAATGGTCGGAGCGACCCGATTTGAACGGGCGACCTCTCGCACCCCAAGCGAGTGCGCTACCAACTGCGCCACGCTCCGACAGCATACTTTCCTGCTTTCATAACGCGTCACCAGCGTGTTACGTTTTCCAAAGTAGACACGAACCAAGCTGATTTCAAGGGAAAAGTTTGAGCAAATCCGCCACGTCTTTGCGGACTTTTCCGATAAGCGTTCGAACACGGGCTTTGGAACTAATCTCGGTTGATTCCTCGCTTGAGCGTTTAAGCATCAGTTTTGCTCGCGTTCCATCGATGGTTAGCTTTTCTGTTTTGCGTAGATGATTGATTCGATTTATCAGTTCGATATCATGGGCTGTGTAGAGCCTGCTTCCACCCCGGTTCTTGCGCGGTTTGAGCGTCGGAAATTCTTTTTCCCAGAACCTGAGGACATAGGCCTCAAGACCAGTAATTTTTGCGACATCGCTTATTGAATAAAAGCGTTTGTCTTCGGTAGCAATTTTTGTCATGACCATCCTGTGAATAAGAAAGTTTGTTACTGCCAGATTTCTGCTTTAAGTGCGCGTCCCATGAGGTCAGCCACGGCTTCAGCCGCAGGTTTTGCTTCAAAGAGCACCCTATACATTTCGTTAGTGATAGGCATCTCCACCTTTTCGCGCTGTGCCAACTGATAGGCCGACCTCGCCGTTTCCACGCCTTCAGCAACCATAGTCATTGAAGATAAAATCTTCGCCAGTTGTTCTCCTTTGCCGATCCGGAAACCCAAGGTTCTGTTTCTGCTCTTTAGCGAAGAACATGTTGTAACCAGGTCACCAATCCCTGACAAACCCGCAAAGGTTGCAGCCTGAGCACCGAGTGTTGTTCCAAGACGCGTCATTTCTGCCAGACCGCGCGTTATCAATGCGCCTTTTGTATTATCACCTAAATGTAATCCATCGACGATGCCTGCCGCAATAGCGATTATATTTTTAAGCGACCCGCCCAACTCGACTCCAATTAAGTCTTCGCTCCCGTAAACGCGGAAATTTCCTATGCTGAAGACGCTCTGGATATGGCCAACAAACTCCCGCGAGACCCCAGCGGCCACAACAGTAGTTGGCATGCCAGAACTGACCTCCTCGGCAAGTGAGGGCCCGGAGAGTGTCGCAATAAACTCCGCTGGAAAAAATGTTTCGTCGGCGATAACTTCTGACATACGTTTGAGCGAGCCAGCCTCAATTCCTTTGGCCAAATTTAAGATGCGACATGGAGAATCCAGGCTGGCGGCGACCGCCCGAATGACTGGCCGGAGATACTGTGAAGGGGTGGCAAGGACTATCAAATCGGCTCGGTTTATAGTAGATGGAATGTCCTGCGATAAGCTAATCAAAGAGGACAGAGGGCGTTCGCCTACTTGTTCGAATGGTCTTCCAGTTTTCTGCAAAGATTCAAAATCGCGGGTATCATGCGCCCAAAGCCTTATTCTATGCCCGGCGCCGTCCAACAGTCCGGCAATTGCCCGTCCCCACGAACCCGCTCCACATATGGCAATAGTCTCAGGCATGACCATTTCTCTTTTCATATTTCGAGCTAAGCGAGAATCTGCTTTCCGTGCCCGAGGCAAGCCGGACAATATTTTCGCGGTGGGTGTATACGATCAGCAAAGCGAGGGCTATGGATAGATAGATGTAGACCGATGCGATAGGCATCGCGAAAATAAATTTCTGAATGAGCAGGGTCACGACAAGACAGATCCCCCCGAGAAGCGACCCAAGCGAGATATAGTGAGTGAGGGCGACGATAACAATAAACACCGTTAGCGCGACCAGCGCCTGCGCAGGCACAAGGGCAAAAAGAACGCCAAGCGCCGTATTCACACCCTTTCCTCCGCGGAAGGCCAGATACACTGGGAAAATGTGGCCAAGAACCGCAGATAAGGCGCACAAGACTAGAAAAATATCTCGATCCATAAATGTTTGATTAAATGCACGGGCTATCATTATCGCCGCTATACCCTTGCTTATATCCAGAATGTAGACCCAGATGGCGACTTTAGGTCCGGCAACACGCCAGACATTTGTCGCGCCGATATTTCCGGAGCCCAGCGCACGGATGTCTGTTATTCCGCGGGACTTGGCAATAAGCAGTCCAAATGGAATCGCGCCGAGAAGGTATGCGAGGAGGATGGGGATTATTATATCAAGCATCGGTATGAATTCACCACCTATGTGCCCCATTCAACGGGTGTATCTATTCTGTCATTATCGTGTCAGTTACCGTTGTCAAGTCGGACGACAGAGCCGTATCAGGCATTTCCGTAGCGGGCCACTCGCTCTGCAACCCAGGAAAGTAGCTTGTCATGGCATTTACCGCAGTATTGACATCGGCGCTGTCGATGTGCTTATCCAAGAATATGACCTGCATCTTCTGCATGAAAGCTGTGTATCTTTCGTCAGAGAGCAAATGCTCTTCCTTTTGTAATTTCTCGCTAAAGCTGGTAGTCAATCTGTCGAAAGCAACGCTGTCAACAGCAAGCGTTGAATCAGATAATACGTTTTGTTTGAATTTCGAGATTCCCACGACGGTAGCAATACGGACAATATCGTCCCTGAAGATAACACAACTGCCGATGAGAATAATCATCAGAACAATAAATGCGGTTGCGACAATTAGCACAATTTTCTTGGTCGAACTCATTCCGCCAGCTTGTAGTTCACTCATCTTTCCTCATCTTTGCTTTGGCATATGCGTGTGCCTTCACGATTATGTTTGACTCTGTGCAACCAATTCAATATATAAGTTTGGGTCGTAAATCCAATACTATTGCACATAAAAGAAAACCCGTCTTTCCTTGCGAAAAGACGGGTAAAATTGTCAAAGTATTGTTTTCAGTCAAGCCGATTTGCTTGCCGCCTTCTTGGCTGTCTTTTTGGGAGCGGTAGCGCTGGCTGCGGCTTCAGACTTGGCCTCTTTCTTGGTCTTTTTGACTTTGGGGTCAATCGGGGCAGGCTTTTCAATCATCAGTTCGATGATGGCCATATCGGAGCCGTCGCCTCGTCGCACACCGGCTTTAATTACACGGGTGTAGCCCGATGTTCTGTTGCCAAGTTTAGGAATTATTTCCTCATAGAAACGGGTGAAGGACTCGCGGGTGCGAAGCACCTGCGCGACCCGTCTTTTGGATGCGAGAGTGTCTTCCTTGCCGATTGTTATAAGGCGATCCATCACCGGCCGAAGGGCTTTCGCCTTGGTCTCGGTTGTCTTGATAATCCGATGAAGCAAAAGCGAAGCCGCCATATTGGAGAGCATAGCTTCGCGATGCGGCTTGGTTTTATTCAGTTTCCTGACTTTGTCTTGGTGTCGCATGATTGGTCTTCTACCTTACCTTTTTTGAGCTTCAAGGAAGGATGAGATGTCCATTCCAAACCCAAGATTCATATCTTCTAACAATGCGCCGATCTCGTTAAGTGACTTGCGGCCAAAGTTGCGGTACTTGAGCATTTCCGGTTCAGATTTTGTCACCAATTCGCCCAAGGTCTGAATATTGGCGGCGCGCAGACAGTTTGAGGAACGAACCGAGAGTTCAAGTTCTTCCACACGGGTCTTGAGAAGATTTCGCACGCGAAGGACTTCCTCATCTTCAGCCGGGGATTCTACGACCATGACTTCTTCGTCCAGATGGATAAACAGTTGCAAATGGTCTTTCATCAATTTGGCGGCGTAGCTGAGGGCGTCTTCTGGGGTAATAGCCCCGTTGGTGGTAATTTCCGTAATGAGGCGATCGTAGTCGGTCTTTTGACCGAGACGTGTGTTTTCAATCTGATAGCTGACTTTGGTGACTGGCGAGAAAAGGGAATCAATAAATATTGTTCCGACAGGAGCATCGGGGCGCTTATTCTGGTCGGCAATAAAATAACCGCGGCCAGCATCGACATCGATTTCCATATTGAAATCAATATCATCGGTTAACTCGCAGATAACCTGATCGGGATTCAAAATTTCAATTTCGGCATTGCTCTCGAACATACCGGCGGTGACTTTTCCTTTTTTCGTTGCATGGAGACGAAGCGTGCGCATTTCATCGGCATGAAGACGAAAAACCATTGTCTTCAAATTGAGCACAATATTGGTCACATCGTCGTAGACTCCCGGCACGGTGGAAAACTCGTGGAGATTTCCTCTGATGCGCATGGAGACAACCGCGGCTCCTTGAATCGACGACAGCAAAATGCGTCGCAGACAGTTTCCGAGTGTTACACCATAGCCGCGCTCCAGCGGTTCGACGGTGAATCGGGAAAAATTAGCATTAGCCGAGGAGTGGTCGCTGACGACTTCGCGCGGCATTGTCAATGGCTTCCATTTCATAAATTTCCAACCTCTTATCAGGAATTTGCGTTACTTGGAGTAGAGCTCCACGATCAACTGCTCGTTTGCCATAAGCGGAATTTCTGAGCGCTTTGGAATGTCGAGGAGTTCCCCTTCCAGCGATGCCTTATTCAAGCGCAACCACGGATATTCCGCTCCGCGTCCAACCTTGAGCGAGGCATGAATAAGGTCAAGATTCTTTGAACTGTCTTTGACCCGGATAAGCTGACGCGGCTTGACCTGATACGATGGAATATCAACCAGCGCACCATCGACGAGGATATGACGATGGCGGATAAGCTGACGCGCCGCTTTGCGTGATGAAGCAAATCCGAGCCGGTGGACGATATTATCAAGACGCAGCTCCAAGAATTGAACCAGGGCCTCGCCGGTGATACCGGACTTGGCGTCGGCATGCTCGAAGTAGTTACGGAACTGCTTTTCAAGCACGCCATAGATTCTTCTCACCTTTTGTTTTTCCCGCAACTGTAGACCGTAGTTTGAGACTTTTCGTCTCATATTCTGGCCATGCTGACCGGGAGGATATTGTCGTCTTTCAATCGCGCATTTGTCAGAAAAGCAGCGGGAGCCTTTGAGAAAAAGCTTCTCACCTTCCCGGCGGCACAATCTGCAGTTTGCTTCAGTGTAACGGGCCATCTATTCTCCTACTATCAATACAAAAATATTCATCATACTTAGACACGGCGGCGTTTGGGTGGGCGGCAACCGTTGTGAGCAATCGGCGTGACATCTTTGATCAACGTAATCTCGAGTCCTGCGGCAGAGAGCGAGCGGATTGCGGCTTCGCGCCCTGCGCCCGGTCCTTTGACCCAAACTTCAACCCGTCGCAAGCCAAGATCAATCGCTTCTTTGGCGGCTGTTCCCGCTGCGGTTTGGGCGGCGAAAGGAGTCGATTTTTTTGAACCCTTGAAGCCGGCCTTGCCAGCGGTTCCCCACGAGATCGTACGGCCTTGCATATCGGCGACGGTAATGATAGTGTTGTTGAAAGTCGCCTTGACATGGACGATTCCATTCGATTCAACACGTCCGACTCTTTTTTTAGTTCGCTTCTTTTTGGGTTCTGCCACGAATATCCTCTATCTTTATTTTATCTTTTACGTCTTTGAGGCTGGTTTCTTCTTCAACCCGCCAATTGACCGTCTTGGTCCCTTACGCGTGCGCGCATTTGTTTTAGTCCTCTGTCCGCGTACCGGAAGTCCGCGGCGATGGCGGAGTCCGCGATACGAGCCGATATCAATAAGGCGTTTGATATGCATGGACACTTGTCCACGCAACGCGCCCTCGACACTGACATCGCTTTCGATGACTGAGCGAAGTTTTGCAACTTCATCGTCGTGCAGCTTATGCACACGGGTGTCAGCGCTGATACCAGTCTTGCTAAGTATCTGCTGAGCTATATACGGACCAATGCCAAAGATATACTGCAAACCGATTTCAATTCGCTTATCTTTGGGCAGGTCAACACCGGCAATACGAGCCAAAGGCACTCTCCTTTATCTCAACATTCATAATCGTTCTTCCTGTGTCAGAATAATTCTGTATCAAATTCTTACCCTTGACGCTGTTTGTGGCTTGGGTTCTTCGAGCAGATAATCCGCAAGACACCGCGGCGGCGAATCAACTTGCAGTGTTCGCAACGCTTTTTTATCGAGGACTTAATCTTCATACAAGACGCTTTCTGAGCAACTCATTCATTATTTATATCTATACGTGATACGGCCGCGCGACAGGTCATACGGGGACAATTCCAATGTCACCTTATCGCCGGGAAGTATCTTAATAAAATTCATTCGCATCTTACCTGAGATATGGGCTAAAACGACATGACCGTTATCCAACTCCACCCGAAACATCGCATTGGGTAGAGGCTCTACAACTTTGCCTTCAACGGTAATCGTTTCTTCTTTGGCCATACTCTCCTTTTTAAGACAGCGTTAATATATCAGGACCGTTGTCCGTGATTGCAATAGTGTGCTCGAAATGAGCTGATGGAAGACCATCCGCAGTAACTACGGTCCAGCCGTCCGGCAACGTCTTCACTTCGTAGGTCCCCATTGTTATCATTGGCTCAACGGCCAAGACCATACCCGCCCGCAAAACTGGCCCATCTTTTTCTGAACCGAAATTAGGCACCTGGGGTTCCTCGTGCATACTCCGGCCAATACCATGTCCAACAAGCTGGCGGACAACACCAAATCCCTGTCCTTCAGCCACTTTTTGCACGGCTGCGGAAATAGAGCCTAATTTATTCCCTTTTCTGGCATTGTCAATACCCGCCATAAGGGATTTCAAGGTAAATTCCATCAAACGGCTCTTTTCGGGGCTGACTTTGCCTACGGCAAAGGTGCGCGCGGAATCGCCATAATAGTCATCGACAATCGAGCCAACATCGACCGAGACAATATCCCCTTCGGCTATGATCCGTTTGCCGGGGATACCATGGACGACTTCGTCATTGATTGAAATGCACGCTGAGGCTGGATATCCATGGTAATTCTTAAAGGCCGGAACTGCGCCTTTTGAACGAATAAAATCCTCGATAAGAGTATCAAGCTCTGCGGTACTCATACCTGGACGCAGGTTTTCACCGACCATATCAAGGGTTTGACCGACAACCCTACCCGCTCGTCTCATTATCTCAATTTCTTCTTTCGTTTTCAGCACAATCACATATTTCCCAATGCGTTTAAACCGCAGTTGCATTCAGGAGAGCCTGAAACACTTTATCAGGCGCAGATTCGGCCGGAATCTCGTACAGCAATTGTTCCGTGCGGTAGAAATCCTCTATAGGCCGAGTTTGTCTTTTGTACACTTCCAAACGGTGCACAACGACCGCCTCGTCATCGTCACTTCTCCGCTGCAGATGCGCGTTATCTTTATCGCATCGTCCGGTAACTTTCGGCACCGCAAGGGGATAATTGTATCCCGCATTACAGACTGGACAAAACCACCGTCCCGAGAGCCGCTTGACGATTTCCTCATCGGAAACCCGGAGCAAAATTACCATATCAAGCGAGATGTTGTTCCCGATGAAAAGCTCCTTGAGCTGTTCGGCCTGTGGAATGGTCCGAGGAAAGCCGTCAAGAATAAAGCCGTCATCGAGAGCGCCCGAGCTAATTTTCATTCGTATCATTTCCATGATCAGGTGATCCGGAACAAGTTCGCCATTCTTCATGAATGATTCGGCCTTTCTGCCCAACTCGTTGCCGAGCTTGACCGCTTCGCGAAGGATGTCGCCAGTTGATAAATGCAACCAGCCTTGCCTCTGCGACAGTCGCACAGCCTGTGTGCCTTTGCCGGAGCCGGGAGGGCCTAAGAAGACCAAGCGCAAGATTACATCGACCTCCCGCGGATCTTTCCTTTCTTCATAAAGCCATCATAATGTCTCATCAAAAGATGCGACTCAATCTGCTGCAGCGTGTCGAGGGCTACGCCAACAACAATCAGAAGACCGGTACCGCCGAAAAAGTAATTAATATCAAGTTGACCAATCAGCACCCAGGGCAGGACGGCAATAGCCGCAAAAAACAACGCGCCGGGAAGCGTAATCCGGGTTAAAATTCGTTCGATATAGTCAGCTGTGTTCTTGCCCGGTCGGACACCGGGAATGTAGCCGCCATTTTTACGCATATTGTCCGCAATCTCCATCGGATTAAAAACAATTGCCGTGTAAAAATATGCGAAGAAAACAATTATGAGAGCGTAGATCATTGAGTACCATAAACTGCCGGGAGCAAGTCCCTCGAGAACAAATGTCTGTACCCAGTCAACATCCGGAAATAGCTGGGCGATAGTCGACGGCAGGAACATGATCGACTGAGCAAAGATAATTGGAATCACACCGGCTGAATTAACCGAGAGCGGCAGGTGAGTTGTGGCTCCACCAAAGACGCGGCGTCCGACAACTTTACGGGGATACTGCACCGGTATTCTCCGCTGTCCCCGAGTAATCATGATAACCGCAGCGATAACCAGAAGCATCATCGCTACCAAAAGAAGAGCAATCCAAAGAGGACGCGAGCCTCCCATAATCAGCAGATATTCCTCGACAATGGCGTCTGGAAAGCGGGCAATGATACCGATGAAAATAATGAGTGAAATACCATTTCCTATTCCGCGCTCGGTAATCTGTTCGCCCAGCCACATGACAAAAATTGTGCCACAGGTAAAGGTCAGAATGGTCAGCGGGATAAAGGCTGCATGGCTCATGTGTACTGCGGCCACACCGTTAAAATTAATAGTCGTAAGAAATGTCGCTGTACCCCAGGCTTGCAGGGCCGCAATAAGCACGGTCAGATAGCGCGTATATTGGGTGATTTTTCTTCGGCCTTCTTCGCCTTCGCGCTGAAGGCGTTGCAAGTAGGGCACGACGGCGCCAAGCAATTGTAACATAATCGAAGCCGAGATGTAGGGCATAATACCCATCGCGAAAATTGTCGCTTTTGCGAACGCCCCTCCGGCAAAGAGGTCCAACAACCCAAAGATAGTCTGTGAGGAAAGCGCGGCTGTGATAACTGCGCCGTCGACACCGGGTGTCGGAATATGCCCGCCAATGCGGTAGACAACGAGTAGTCCGAGGGTAAAGAAAATTCGGTTGCGTAATTCTTCGATTTTAAAAATATCGCCGAAAGTCTTCAGCACGCCACCACCTCGGTTTTTCCACCTGCTGCTTCAATTTTCGTTATCGCGGATTTTGAGAAGGCCGCCGCTTTCACTGTGAATGCCTTCTCGACCGATCCATTGCCCAGAATCTTTACCGGGATACGCGAGTTCTTTATGATTCCTTCGGCTCTGAGAGTCTCGATAGTAACCTCGCTCGATGTACAGCGGGCCAATTCCGCGACATTGACAACCTGATATTCGGTCTTATAAATATTAGTGAATCCAAATTTCGGGAGCCGGCGGTGAATCGGCATCTGGCCGCCTTCTTTACCGTACTTGTAACTCCAGCCGCTACGCGCTTTTTGTCCCTTATGTCCACGACCGGAAGTTTTTCCGAGTCCACTACCTGAACCACGGCCAACGCGTCTGCGAGTTTGTGTTGAGCCCGGTGCCGGTTTTAGGGTATGCAAATCCATAATCTCTTATGCCTCTATTATTTTATTCTGGTGTGGCAGTCTACTTAATTTCTTCAACAGTGACTAAGTGAAGAACGGCATTAATCATACCGCGAATCTGCGGAGTATCGTTATGCACAACCGTTCGGTGCAGTTTGCCCAGACCGAGAGCAGTCATTGTTCTCTTCTGCGGTTCAATCCGGTCGATTGTGCTTTTCACTTGGGTAATTTTTAACTTTGCCATGATATATCCTCTGTTCCGCCTGTCTACAAAAGCGGCCTATGCGCTTTCGCGGAAGAGCGCCTCTTGTTCTTTTGTGCGAAGATGGCTGAGGCCGTTGAGAGTGGCCTTCACGACGTTCGAAGGATTGCGGCTTCCGATAACTTTGGCAAGAATATCATGCACGCCGAGCGATTCCAAAATAGCCCGAACAGCGCCTCCGGCAATCACTCCGGTTCCCGGTGAGGCCGGACGCATTACGACTGTGGAAGCGCCGTATTCGCCGTCGATTCGGTGAGGAATCGTTCCGTTGACCAAATTGACTTTGACCATCGCTTTGCGCGCGGCTTCGGTTCCTTTGCGAATCGCTTCGGATACTTCGGCCGCTTTCCCCAGACCGATTCCGACTTTTCCATTTTTATCCCCAACTGTGACAAGAGCGGTAAAGCTAAAACGCCGGCCACCCTTGACAACTTTCGCTACCCGGTTGACGGCAATTACCTTCTCTTTAAATTCGCGGTTCTCTGATTCAAACTTGGCCAAACATCACCTCATACAATAAATAAATAAAATTCTCACGTTAAAAATTGAGGCCGCCTTCGCGGGCTCCTTCAGCTACTGCTTTGATACGGCCATGGTATCGATGCTTGTTGCGGTCAAAGACCACTTGCCCGATGCCTTTGGCTTTAGATAGCTCGGCTAATTTCATGCCGACCTTTTTTGCGACGGCCGTTTTGGAGTCTTTGTCCGTAATCGACCCCTTGAGCTCTTTTGAGTTTGAGCTTATGCCCACAAGGGTCGTGTTGTTCTCGTCATCGATTATCTGCACAAAAACATTATTCAATGATTTTGCCACAGTCAACCGCGGACGCTGGGCGGTACCAGCGACCTTGGAACGCACACGGGTGCGACGACGGTCGCTTTTAAACGCTTTTTCTTTACTTTTATCTGCCATTAGTTCAACACCATCTCTTAACCGGCTGTCTTACCGGCTTTGGTTCTGACTTGTTCACCGACATATCGCACGCCTTTGCCTTTGTAGGGCTCGGGCTTGCGGAATGAACGAATTTTTGCAGCGGTAAGACCGACAAGGGCCTTGTCCGCTCCGGATATCTTCAATTTATTTTCTTTGGCTTCATAGGCAATGGCGATTCCTTCAGGAGGAATAAACAAAATCGGATGCGAGTATCCGAGGTTCAACTGGAGTACTTTGCCTTTTGCTTCGGCGCGAAATCCGACGCCGATTATTTCAAGCTCGCGAGTGAACCCTTCGGTCACGCCGGTAACCATATTTTGAATCAGCGCGCGCGTTAAACCATGAAGGGCGCGGTGTCTCTTTTGATCGGAAGGACGACTGACAAGCAGTTCCTTTCCTTCAATCTTAGCTGATATCTCCGGATGGATCGTGTGCACAAGCGTGCCTTTGGCTCCGGTCACAGTGACCTTCGATCCGGCGATTTCAACCTTTGCCTTGTCCGGTATTATTACCGGCATTTTGCCTATACGCGACATCTTTGTTCCTCTTTATCCTACCAGCACCGCAGCACGACTTCGCCGCCGATACGTCTCTGTGCGGCATCGTAGTTGGTCATCATACCGGCAGATGTTGAAATAATCGAAATGCCCTGAATGTTATGGGTCGAGAGCTTTATTGCGTCGGATGCAATGTACTTTCGCAGTCCTGGACGTGACACGCGCTGGATTCCTCTAATAACCGGCGCGTCGCCCCGGCTGTAACGCAAATACACGCGCAGAATGCCCTGCTTGTTATCCGGCAGTTCGATATAGTCACGAATATACTTTGTGTCTTTCAAAATTCGCACAATCTCCCGTTTGACATTCGACGCTGGAACATCCACGGCGGGCCGTTTGGCCTTTGAGCCATTGCGAAGTCTGGTCAGCAGGTCTGCGACCGGATCGGTCATACTCATCGATTATTTCTCCTCACGTGTTCCAACATCTACCAACTGGCCTTTACCACGCCGGGCAGATCGCCGGCCAGGGCCATATTACGGAAGCAAATTCTGCACAGACCGAATCGGCGCATAAATGCATGCGGACGTCCGCATCGGCGGCAGCGGCTATATGCGCGGACCGCAAACCTCGGTGTGCGCTTTTGCTTCTCTATGAGACATTTCTTTGCCATCGTTCTCCTATTTTTGGAAGGGCATTCCCAGTTCGGCCAACAACTGCCGGGCTTCGTCATCGGAGCGCGCGGTTGTTGTGAACGAAATGGTCATACCACGAACCTTATCAATTTTATCATAGTCAATTTCCGGAAAGATCAACTGTTCTTTCAAGCCGAGGTTGTAGTTTCCCCGGCCATCGAACGATTTCGCGCTCACACCGCGGAAGTCCCGGATTCGCGGCATAGCAACATTGACCAGGCGGTCAAAAAATTCGTACATCTTTTCGCGGCGCAATGTCACGGCGCAGCCGATAGCAAGCCCCTCGCGGAGTTTGAAGTTCGAGATGCTTTTACGGGCTTTGGTCAATAGCGGCTTTTGTCCGGTAATAGCCTGAAGGTCGCCTGCGGCGGCCTCAAGAACTTTTGCGTTTTGGGTCGCTTCACCCACGCCGATATTGATGGTAATCTTTGATAAGCGCGGCACCTGCATAACTGATGTATAACTGTTGTCCTTCATCAATTTCGGTGTGATATCTTTTGTGTATTTGTCTTTTAATCTTGCCATCGCACTTTACCTCTTAAATCTGTTCGCCAGTCACGCGGCTAATGCGTACTTTGGTTCGCTTGCCGCCATCTTCAATAATCCGGCTTGAAAGACGGGTCGGACGGGGTCCTTTAGAGCCAGAGACATGCAACGCCACATTGCTGATATGGATAGGGGCCTCTTTTGAAATAATACCGCCCTTTGGGCTTTTTTGCGTCGGCTTCTGGTGCTTCTTGCGCAGGTTCAGTCCCTCGACAAGCACCTGGTCTTTGTCCGGGATTACAAACAGGACGCGGCCCGTCTTTCCGCGGCTTTGGCCGCAGAGTATGAGAACATTATCACCTTTTCTTATGCGCATCGTCTCTTCAATCCTCTTTATATAACTTCAGGGGCCAGGGATACAATTTTCATGAACTGCTTGTCGCGAAGCTCACGGGCGACCGGGCCAAAAATGCGGGTTCCACGAGGCTCTTTGGCCTCGTTGATAATCACCGCGGCGTTATCGCTAAACCGGATCCGCGAGCCGTCCTTGCGAAGCACAGCGGTCTTAGTACGCACAACCACCGCTTTGCATACCTCGGATTTCTTGACCGTTCCGCCGGGAATGGCTTCTTTGACGGCAACGACGATAATATCGCCGATCGACGCATATTTCTTGCGGCTACCGCCGAGAATACGGAAACACATCGCGCGCTTTGCGCCTGAATTATCCGCCACCGTAAGAACTGTAAATTCCTGAATCATTGTGATAAACCTTTCAAACCGTCAACTCGCAGTCGAGCCTACTTCGCTTTCTCCACCACTTCAATCAAACGCCAGCGCTTTGTCTTCGAGAGCGGGCGAGTTTCCATCACTTTAACAAAATCTCCGATACCGGCATCGTTTTTCTCGTCATGAGCATACAGCTTGCTCGATGTTTTGAGAGTCTTGGAATACAGCGGATGCTTGATCGTTCGGTCAATACGAATGACTATTGTCTTATTCATTTTGTTCGACACGACCGTCCCCTGACGAATCTTACGTTTGGTTCTCTCAATTGTCTGCTGTGTTTCCGGCATCAATTATCTCAGCTTTCCTTTTTTGCTTTTGTCTTAGTCTTTGTCTGCTTTTCGCCAAGAATGCCCGTCTTGCTCTCGGCAAGCTTGCGAATTCCAAGTTCGTCTTCGCGCAGGAGAGTCATGATCTGACCGACATCGCGGCCAATGTGGCGCAGGCGAAGCGGATTATCAAGCGTTTTGACTGAGCGGCGCATTCTCAAATTAAACAGTTCTTCTTCGAGGTCTTTGCGACGCTGAAGAAGTTCATCGCGCGTCAATTCGCGTAAAGTACTGATTTTCATATCTTCTATATTACCTCGGTCTCAGCGCGTGAGACAAATTTCGTCTTCAGAGGCAACTTATTGGCCGCAAGTAACAACGCTTCGCGGGCCAAAGCCTCGGTCACGCCTTCAATTTCAAACAACACTCTTCCCGGCTTGATAACGGCCACCCAATACTCCGGCGCGCCTTTACCCTTTCCCATACGGGTTTCTGCAGGCTTTTTTGTTACGGGCTTATCCGGAAAGACCCGAATCCAAATTTTTCCACCGCGCTTGATGTGGCGGGTTAAAGCCACACGAGCGGCTTCGATTTGCCGGTTGGTTAACCAGCACGGCTCGAGAGCCTTGAGTCCGTACTCACCGAAATCCACTGCGGCTCCGCCTTTGGCTTTGCCGGTCATCCGCCCACGCTGGGCTTTTCGAAACTTGCTTCTTTTGGGCTGCAACATATCTCTTTACCTACTCCTGCTCTGTGCCGATCAAACGTCTTTTTTCGGCGTCGCCGGGTTTGTTGGTGTCGAGCTACCGCCGGACTCCCCTTCGGGACGACGACCTCTTGGAGCATTGGCATCTGAATCACCTGGGCGTCTCACACGACCGCGGGGACGCTCAGCGCTGCCGCCACCGCCGCGATTATCACCGCCGCGTCCACGGCCCCCGCCAGGTCCGCGCCCATCACCTCGACCGCCACCCTGCTGTGGTTTGCCGCTGCCACCACCCGGACGACCACCGCCGCTCGGGCGATCATCGCGTCGAGGGCGACCTCCGCCTTGGTCCATATCGCGCGGGGCCTGCTGTTGTTCATTCTTGGGAGCGTCGGAACTGTCCTGGATGAATTGGCCGGCTTCGAGTATCTCGCCTTTGCATATCCATACTTTCACGCCGATACACCCATAGGTCGTATTGGCTGTAGCAAGGGCATAATCAATATCAGCTCGCAAAGTATGAAGCGGGGTGCGGCCGTCCTTGTATTTTTCTGTGCGGGCGATTTCAGCGCCTCCAAGGCGTCCTCCGCACTGTATTTTTATTCCCTCAGCGCCCATCTTCATCGTTGCGGCAAGAGCTTTCTTCATCGCGCGTCGGAAAGAGACACGTCCTTCGAGTTGGCGGGCGACAGAATCAGCGACAAGTTTAGCATTCAATTCAGGTTTGCGGACCTCGACGATATTGAGCAGAATATCTTTCTTGGTCAACATCTGTAATTCTTCGCGAAGTTTGTCGACTTCGGCGCCTCGACGTCCGATAACAATGCCCGGCCGCGAGGTATGAATATCGACAGTAACTTTTTTCGCGGCTCGTGAGATTATCACAGCGGAGATTCCGGCATTATCAAGTCGCTTGTTTATATAGCGCTTAATCATCATGTCTTCGAAAACGAGATCGGCGAAATTACGCTGGGGTGCGTACCAACGGCTGTTCCAGCCCTTGATAATCCCGAGGCGAAATCCGACCGGATGTGTCTTTTGACCCAATTTCTGCTCCTTACTTTCCTGTACTTTTCATCTATTCAGCAGATTCAGAACTCTTCTTACTCTTGGTCGTCTTACTCGTGGTAGTCTTGGCAACTGCTTTGCGGGGCGCTCGCTTTGTCGCAGACTTGGCTTCAGATTCAACCGTCGCGGCCTTTTTAGTGGCGCCCTTGGCTTTCACTGAGGACTTTGCAACCGGAGCAACCACCGGGCGTTTTTCCTGCAACTTGATTGTCAAATGGCAAAAACGTTTTTTATAGCGAAAAACGCGTCCCATGGACTGAAAGCGAAGCCGCTTCGCGGTTGGCGCTTCATCGACGAAGATTTCCTTAACATACAAGTCCTCAGGTCGAAGCGACGCCGTTCCATTATTGGACAGGGCGTTGGCGGCAGCAGATTTGAGGGTCTGCGCGACATGCCCGGCGGCCACACGGCGGGTGAAGTTCATGATGTTGATCGCCTTTTCGACAGGCATACCTTTGATCAAGTTAGCCACAAGCCGCATTTTGCGAGCGGGTATGCTGACATATCTCAATTTTGCAACGGATTCAATAGGCATGGCTATCCTTTCAATGAGCTTGCGCGTTCGACGAGCTTGCCGCCATGACCGCGATAGGTGCGGGTCGGGGCGAATTCGCCGAGCTTGTGTCCGACCATATTTTCAGAAACATAGATCGGAATAAATTTATTCCCGTTGTGGACCGCGAATGTATGTCCCACAAACTCCGGGCTGATCGTAGAGCGCCGCGACCATGTCTTAATTACCTTCTTATCACCACTTTTGTTCAGAGCTTCGACCTTGTCGAGGAGGTGATCATCGATGAACGGACCTTTTTTAAGAGAACGAGGCATTAGTTATTGCTCCACACATCCAGTTATTTCGATTTCTTCTTTCTTCTATCCTCGATCAAATGATCGAGCGATTTGCGCTTCTTGCGCGTCTTCAAACCCTTGGTCTTCTTGCCCCAAGGCGTGGTAGGATGACGTCCGCCGGAACTACGGCCTTCGCCGCCGCCCATCGGGTGATCAACCGGATTCATAACGACTCCGCGCACTGAGGGACGACGTCCGCGCCAACGCGAGGCGCCGGCCTTGCCAAGAACCAAGTTCTTATGGTCAATATTTGAAACCTGACCTATGGTCGCATAACACAATGCAGACACGGTGCGAACCTCGCCAGAAGGCATTTTCAGAGTGACTTTTGCGCCTTCTTTGGCAACAAGCTGCACAATTGTTCCCGCCGAACGAGCCATCTGCGCGCCTTTGCCGGGACGAAGCTCAATGTTATGAATTTCTGTTCCAAGCGGGATACGCGATAGCGGCATGGCATTGCCGATTTTGATGTCCGCCATATCGCCGGAGACGAGCATATCGTTCACCACGACCCCAGCCGGGGCAATAATATAACGCTTTTCTCCGTCAACATAATGCAGCAGAGCCAAACGAGCCGAGCGATTCGGATCGTATTCAATTGAGGCGACACGCGCTGGAATATCTTTTTTGTTCCGCTTAAAGTCAATGATGCGGTAGTTGCGCTTGTGTCCACCGCCTCTCTGCCAAGCTGTGATGTGACCGTTGTTATTTCGGCCTCCGGTTCTACGAAGCGGTTCAACAAGCGACTTCTCCGGAACCGAGGAGGTTATCTCTTCGAATGTTGAGATAGCGCGAAACCGCTGAGAGGGTGTCAAGGGACGGAATTTTTTAATCGGCATCTTCTTTTACTCTGTCGTCTCTTACGCGTTTTCAAAGATCGCAATGGTCTGATCTTTTTTCAGTTTCACAATGGCTTTTTTCCAAGTCGGCGTCTTGCCGGCAAAACGTCCCATGCGTCGAATCTTACCCGGGACAATCGTCGTGCGGACATCTACAACTTTTACCTTGAAGGCGGCTTCGATTGCTTCCTTGATGAGAAACTTGTTGGCTTTCTTATCGACTTCAAAAACATACTCATTGTTGTCCGCTTTGAGCTGGGTTGTGCGCTCGGTAGTGATATGGCTTTTGATGATTCTTCGCGGATCACTAATCATGCGAACACCTCTTCGGCTTTCTCAAGGCCGGCTTTGGTAAAGACGATATAATCGGCATGGAGCAGTTCGTATCCATTGGCCAATGCGGCGCGGCCATAACGTATCCCCGGAAGATTCCGGCATGAATACCACAGCTTTTCATTTCGGCCTTCATCAAGGATAATGCACTTCTTTCCGGCAAGCGAGAGCTTGGAGAGCATCGCTACAATTGATTTCGTCTTAAACTCAGCCATTTCAATCTTATCAATAACCTTAATTCGCTCCATGCGAGCTTTGTCCGAGAAGACCGAGGCAATAGCCAACCGTTTCATCTTCTTCGGAAATTTGGTCCCATACAAACGAGGGTGCGGACCAAAAACAATACCACCCCCACGCCACAGAGGTGAACGTATAGTACCGGCGCGCGCGCGTCCAGTCCCTTTTTGCTTCCAGGGCTTCTTTCCGCCGCCGGAAACATCCTTGCGAGTCTTCGAGTCAGAGTTTCCTTGACGCTGACGAGCAAGCAGATTCACAATATACTGGTGGACCAGCGCTTCGTTTGGTTCAATTCCGAAAAGCTCGGCTTTTAACGTAACCGAGCCTATCTGCGAACCTTCCTGATTATAAAGAGTCGTATCCATCGTTAATTAATCCTAACGCCGACGTCGGGTTGATTTACGTACTTTCACAAGTGAACCGCGATGCCCGGGAATGGAGCCTTTTACAAGCATCAAATTTTCACTGCCAATAATTTTTACGATAACTGAGTTGATGACCGTTACTTGATCGCGTCCCATTTTTCCAGCCATGCGCATTCCCTTGAATACGCGTGAGGGGAAAGACGACTGTCCAATCGATCCTGGGGCTCGCATACGGTCCGACTGACCATGGGTCTTCTGTGATCCGGAAAAGTTGTGGCGCTTCATTACACCGGCAAACCCCAATCCGCGCGATGTGCCGGTAATGTCAACCGACTCACCTTCTTTGAAAACATCCACTTTTAATTCAGCGCCGATTTCAAGCACGGCCTCGTCGTAACGAACTTCTTTCAAATGCATACGCGGCTCAACCTGCGCTTTGGCATAATGACCGGCAAGCGGTTTGTTTGCCTGCGAGGAATGCTTCTTGCCATTTTTGGCTATGCTCGTGCGAATGGTGCGGACCGGGCCGAACCCGACCTGATACGCCTCATAGCCGTCCTTCTCGACGGTCTTACGCGCGACCACCGGACAGGGGCCGGCTTCGATAACTGTGACTGGCACAGTATCGCCGTTCGCCGTGAAGATGCGTGTGCAGCCGATTTTTTTACCTATGATTTCTTTCATCGCTCTCTCAATCAGGTCTTGATCTCGACATCGACTCCGGCGGGGAGATCCAGTTTCATCAGGGCATCGACTGTTTGCGGAGTCGAATCATAAATGTCCATCAGACGCTTGTGAACGCGGGTCTCAAATTGCTCGCGGGACTTCTTGTCCACATGCGGCGAACGGAGAACCGTGTACACTGAGCGTTTGGTCGGAAGGGGCACCGGACCAACCAGCTTGGCTCCAGTGCGGAGAACAGTGCGGGCGATCTCTTTGGCCGAGCGATCAATTGAATAATGATCGTAGGCTTTCAGTCGAATTCGAATTTTTTGCGTTTCCATTAGTGTAAGATCACCTTTTCTTTATTCCAAAATATCGGCAATGACACCGGCGCCGACCGTGCGGCCGCCTTCTCTGATGGCAAAGCGAAGCTCTTTTTCCATCGCTATTGGAGTTATTAACTCTATTTCCATTGTCACATTATCTCCCGGCATGACCATCTCTATACCGGTAGGAAGCTTGGCTACTCCCGTTACATCTGTCGTCCTGAAATAAAACTGTGGACGGTAACCATTAAAAAACGGTGTATGACGACCACCTTCTTCTTTGGTCAAAATATACACCTCGGCCTTAAACTTCGTATGCGGCTTAATTGAGCCGCCTTTGGCCAAGACCATCCCGCGCTCTATCCCTTCTTTGTCTATCCCACGAAGCAATAGCCCAACATTATCGCCAGCCTGTGCCTGGTCGAGCAGCTTACGGAACATCTCGACTCCGGTTATGACCGTCTTTCTCGTCTCACGGAAGCCAATCACTTCAACTTCCTCACCCTGTTTGACAACTCCACGCTCTACACGACCAGTGGCCACTGTGCCACGACCGGTAATGGAAAAGACATCTTCAATTGGCATAAGAAAGGGTTTGTCGATTTCACGCACCGGCTGGGGAATATACGTATCGACCGCATCGATGAGCTCATAGATCGACTTAAAGGCCGGATCATCGGCCTTGGAATCGGGATTGACACCAGCTGACATCGCTTTGAGTGCTGATCCACGAATAATAGGGGTATCATCACCGGGAAACTTATACTGGGTGAGCAGGTCACGAACTTCCAGTTCAACCAAATCCAAAAGTTCCGGGTCATCGACCATATCAACTTTATTCATAAAGACGATAACATACGGAACACCCACCTGACGAGCCAGAAGGATATGCTCACGAGTCTGCGGCATAGGCCCGTCTGAGGCTGAGACTACCAAAATAGCGCCGTCCATCTGGGCTGCGCCAGTTATCATGTTCTTGACATAATCAGCGTGTCCCGGACAATCGACATGGGCATAATGGCGTTTGGCTGATTCGTATTCCACATGAGCTGTGGCAATAGTGATTCCCCGCTCACGTTCTTCCGGCGCATTATCTATTGAATCAAATGACCGCACCGCGGAACCGTTCTTTTTTGCCATTGCCATAGTGATGGCCGCCGTCAGGGTCGTCTTGCCATGATCAACATGGCCAATCGTTCCTACATTCACATGCGGCTTATTCCGCTCAAACTTCTGCTTTGCCATACGTCTATTCCCTCTACGATTGCGCTACTTTCTCTAACATTTTTTTTGACACTTCATTCGGTACAGGGGCGTATTTGGAGAATTCCATGCTGAAAACAGCGCGACCCTGGGAGATATTACGAAGCGTATTTGCATATCCAAACATTTCCGACAGCGGAACGCTGACGGCGATAACGGTCACATTCTCACGAGGAACCATTCCGTTAATTTTACCGCGGCGTGAATTCAAATCACCGACAACCGAGCCCATATAGGCTTCGGGGACGACAACTTCGACATCCATGATAGGTTCAAGAATCTGCGGTCCGGCTTTTTTGGCGCCGTCTTGGAATGCCATCGAACCGGCAATTTTGAATGCCATTTCACTTGAGTCAACTTCGTGGTATGAACCATCGTAGATTTCACAGTGAATTCCGGTGAGCGGGTATCCGGCAAGTATGCCATTGAGCATTGCCTCTTTGACGCCCTTCTCAATCGGAGCGATATATTCGCGAGGGATTTTACCTCCGATAACTTTATTTTCAAATTCGAAATCAGTGCCGTCGGTTGTCGGACGGAGTCGCATGTAGACATGTCCAAATTGTCCCTTACCACCGCTCTGACGGACAAATTTGCCTTCACAGTCAACCGCTTTGGTAATAGACTCTTTGTAGGCGACTGACGGACGGCCGATAGAGGCGATGACTCCGAACTCACGCATGAGCCGGTCGGTCAAAATCTCAAGGTGCAATTCGCCCATTCCGGCAATAATCGTTTGTCCGGTTTCATCATCCTGTTTGACGATGAACGTCGGGTCTTCCTCGGCAAGTTTGATAAGGCCGTCAGTCAACTTATCCTGGTCAGCTTTTGTTTTCGGTTCAATCGATACACGAACAACTGGTTCAGGGAAGGACATACGTTCAAGCACAATCGGATGCTTGGGATCGCAGAGTGTATCACCAGTCGTAGTCTTGCGGAGTCCGATAACAGCGACAATATCGCCCGCGGAAGCGGATTTAATATCTTCGCGCTTGTTGGCATGCATACGAAGCAGGCGTGCGACGCGCTCTTTGGTGTCCGATGTCGGATTGAGAACATACGAACCGGCTTCAATTGTGCCTGAATAAATTCGGACAAAAGTGAGACGGCCAACAAACGGGTCGGTCATAATTTTGAATGCCAGCGCAGAAATCGGGGCATCGGGAGTAGGTTTGCGCTCGACAGTCTTTTCGGTACTGTCAACTTCATGTCCCATTATCGGGGGTTTATCAAGCGGCGAGGGAAGAAAATCAATAACCGCGTCGAGCAACTGCTGGACGCCTTTATTCTTAAATGAGGATCCGCACAGGACCGGTACCATTTTCGCGGCGCATGTTGCGGCGCGCACAGCAGCCATGACTTTGTCGGGATCAAGCGGCTTGTCGTGCAGGAATTGCTCAAGCAGATGGTCGTCGAAATCAGCAACGGCTTCGAGCAATCTTTCACGGTACCCGTTGGTCATGGCAAGCATGTCATCGGGTACGGGAAGGTCATCCCAGGTTGTGCCATGCGAATCCTCGTGGAATACCCTGAATTTCATAGTGAGCAAATTGATGATTCCGCTGAAAAATTCCCCATCGCCAGCCGGAATGTTTACCGGTACGCAGTTTGACCCAAGCCGCTCATTCATCTGTTTGAGGGCATTGGCGAAACTCGCGCCGGTGCGATCCATCTTATTTATATAGGCAATTCTTGGAACTCCGTATTTATCGGCCTGACGCCACACGGTCTCAGACTGCGGTTCGACACCGCCCACCGCGCAAAACAACGCAACTGCGCCATCGAGGACACGAAGCGATCGCTCGACTTCGACGGTAAAGTCAACGTGACCGGGCGTATCGATAATATTAATCGTATTATCGCGCCAGAAACAAGTCGTTGCGGCGGAGGTAATCGTGATTCCGCGCTCTTTCTCCTGTTCCATCCAGTCCATAGTGGCTGCGCCATCGTGGACCTCGCCAATCTTATGGCTTTTGCCGGTATAGAAGAGGATGCGCTCGGTCGTGGTGGTCTTGCCCGCATCGATGTGGGCCATGATACCGATATTTCTAATTTTCTTTAAATTTGTTGGAGAAGACATAAAAAATCCCTGGTTAATACTCACTTCCAGATTGACGCTTAGTGATAGGGAAGCGACGACTGGATGGTTAGCATAACAGGGCTAAAATCGACAGTTCAATCAGCTTCGCTTAAACTACATACGGTGTGGCGCGCATATAATTTCCTTGGTTTGCTACAGTACAGACTCGGTCGTAAACGAACAACTCTTCAACACAGTACAGGTACACCTACCACTTGAAATGCGCGAAGGCCTTGTTGGCCTCAGCCATCTTGTGAGTATCCTCCTTTTTCTTAATTGAGGCACCTTCGTTATTCGAGGCTGCCAATAGTTCTCCAGCCAGGCGTTCCGCCATGGATTTTTCGTTGCGACCTTTGGCGTAACCAATAACCCAGCGGATCGCAAGAGCGGTTCTTCGGTCCTGACGTACTTCGACAGGCACCTGGTATGTTGCGCCGCCGACGCGGCGAGATTTTACTTCGACAACTGGCTTGATATTATTTATCGCCTTGTGGAAAACGTCTGCGGCGTTCTGGCCCGACTTTTTCTCCATTGTTTCAAGCGCGTCATAGATAATACCTTCAGCCGTGGAACGCTTGCCGCGTTTCATCAGACAAGACACAAACTGGGTGACCAGCCTGTCGTCGTATTTATAATCGGGCGCGGTTTCGCGATGTCCCGCTGATATTCGTCTTGGCATACTTCAACTACCTGCTTACGATTTCGGTTTCTTCGCGCCGTATTTCGAACGGCTCCGTTTTCGTTCTGTCACACCCGAGGTGTCCATTGTACCGCGGATGATGTGGTATCGTACTCCGGGGAGATCTTTGACACGACCGCCTCGGATGAGAACGATTGAGTGCTCCTGCAGATTGTGACCTTCGCCAGGAATGTAGGCGGTCACTTCGATCTGATTTGTCAACCGTACACGAGCGACTTTGCGAAGAGCCGAGTTCGGTTTTTTTGGAGTCGATGTGTAAACGCGAGTACAGACCCCGCGTTTCTGGGGCGATTGATTCATAGCCGGAGTTTTTGTCTTGCTCAGTATCTTCTCGCGACCTTTGCGAATCAATTGATTTATTGTCGGCACTCAATCTCCCAGTATTATTCAATCAAAATTCTAAAAAACAGATTCGCAATGTATCGTTCCAGCTATCCATGTCAAGCGTTTTCTTTATAATTATCTGCAACAACCACTTCGGCCCCACTTTCAGGCCATTCTTCCTTTGGCGGCGCAGTGTCATCGACGACTGTGGTTAGTCGATACTTCTCGATTCCGGTGCCAGCAGGAATTAAATGCCCGATAATGACATTCTCTTTCAGGCCAAGCAGATAGTCCACTTTTCCTGAAATGGCCGCTTCAGTAAGCACACGAGTTGTCTCCTGAAAGGAAGCCGCCGAGATAAAGCTCTCAGTTGAAAGCGAGGCGCGGGTAATACCAAGCAATAACGAATTGGAGGTCGCTGGCTCGCCGCCTTCAGCGATAACTCTGGCGTTTTCTTCAGTAAACTTGGCCTTGTCGGCTTTTTCGCCTTCGAGGAAGTTGGTGTCTCCGACGGTTTCCACTTGGACCTTCTGAAGCATTTGTCGCACAATAATTTCGATGTGCTTGTCGTTTATCTTCACACCCTGTAGACGATACACTTCCTGGATTTCGTTGACCAGATGCGACTGGGCTTCGTAGACACCCTGAATCCGCAAAATATCATGCGGATCGATTGAGCCTTCGCACAGCCGGTCACCGGAGCGGACAAAATCGCCATTGTGGACCATGAGATGCTTGCCGTGAGGAACAAGGTATTCCTTGGTTTCATCCTGATCCCCTTTGACAATAATCTGCTGTTGGCCACGGACAATCTTGCCGAATTCGACTTCACCGTCGATTTCTGAAATAACCGCCGGGTCATGCGGACGACGAGCTTCGAAGAGTTCTGCCACACGAGGCAGACCACCAGTGATATCGCGGGACTTTGCTATCAAACGTGGTTTCTTAACGAGAATATCGCCGGCTTTGACATCAGCGCCATCCTGGAGCTGAAGCTGGGCATCGGTTGGGATACGATGGCTCTCCGCGATTTTCCCCTGAGGGGTCATAATCAGGATTGTCGGGAAAAGTGTCTTGTCACGATGCTCGATAATCTTTTGCTGAATCAAACCAGTCTGATCGTCGATTTCCTCACGATAGGTAACGTCTCTGACGATATCTTTGTACTGAATTTTCCCACTGAATTTGGATACGATCGTGCCGGTATAAGGATCCCACTCAAAGATAATCTCCCCTTTGGCAATTTCATTTCCGTCTTTGACAAGCAAGTGAGCGCCGTACGGAAGTTTCGGTCCAGTGCGTTCACGTCCTTTATTGTCGACAAAGACAAACTTGCCAACTCCGTCGCGGCTGACAACCACATGGGTACCGTCTTCACGGTCGACCAGTTCGGTATCAACGAGGCGAATAGTTCCGTCGTATTTCGCTTTTACCTGTGACTGCTCGGCAATACGAGCGGCCGTACCGCCGATGTGGAAGGTCCGAAGCGTAAGCTGAGTGCCGGGTTCGCCGATAGACTGCGCGGCGATGACACCGACGGCTTCGCCAATATCCGTCATGTTCATTGTCGCCAAGTTACGGCCATAACATTTTGCGCATACGCCAAAACGGGATTCGCAGGTGAGCACCGACCGGATACGGAGACCTTCGATACCAGCGTCATCGATGGCAACGGACTCTGCCTCTTTTATCTCCTGGCCAGCGGCAACAATTAATTTATCAGAGATCGGATCATAGACATCGTCCAAAGCCACACGGCCCAGGATACGGTCGCGAAGTGATTCGATGACTTCTTCACCTTCTTTGAGGGCTGAAACATCGAGTCCTAAAATTGTATGACAATCGATTTGGCGGATAATAACATCCTGAGCGACATCGACAAGACGACGGGTCAAGTATCCCGCATCGGCCGTCTTGAGAGCGGTGTCAGCAAGACCCTTTCGAGCGCCGTGAGTGGAAATAAAATATTCCTGCACTGTCAGGCCCTCACGGAAGTTGGAAAGAACCGGAGTCTCGATAATTTCGCCGATACCGCCAGTGATTTTTTTCTGCGGTTTTGCCATCAATCCGCGCATTCCGGCCAACTGGCGGATCTGCTCTTTTGAGCCTCTCGCGCCGGAATCGGCCATCATATAGATGGGATTAAAACCCTGTTTTTGGGCAGCGAGATTGTTAAACATTGCCTCGGCCACTTCACTTGTCGTGCGGGTCCAGGTATCAATAACCTGGTTATATCGCTCGCCATTAGTAATGACTCCTCGCTCGTACCGCTTCTGAATCTTAGTGATTTCCTTTTTGGCAGTCTCGATGAGAACATTTTTCTCTTCGGGAACGACAAGGTCTTCAATTGAAACCGTTACACCCGCTTTTGTAGCGAATTCGAATCCGGTGTTTTTCAAACGGTCAAGGAACGATATGGCCGCGCTTTGGCCGTAAATCCAATAAGCTTTTAAGACCAGTTCCTCAAGTTTGCCCTTGGAGGCAACTTCATTGAAATACGCTGTTCCTTTTGGCAGAATGTTATTGAAGATAACTCTTCCTGCGGTTGTATTCTGGAGCTGGCCGTCGTAGCGGACGGTAATCGGCGAATGCAAAGCCAACCTTCCGGCATTTAGGGCTGCGACAACTTCGTCTATGCTGAAGAAACTCATCCCTTCGCCCAGTCCGCCTTTGCGCAGTTTGGTCAGGTAATAGCATCCAAGCACAATATCCTGTGAAGGAATTGTGATAGGCCGTCCCGATGACGGGACGAGAATATTGTTGGTGGCAAGCATGAGCAAACGGGCTTCAAGCTGGGCTTCAAATGATAAGGGGACATGAACTGCCATCTGATCGCCGTCAAAGTCGGCGTTGAATGCCGCGCAGACAAGCGGATGCAGTCGAATAGCTTTTCCTTCAACAAGCACCGGGTAAAAGGCCTGAATACCGAGACGGTGAAGGGTAGGAGCACGATTAAGCATAACCGGATGATCTTCGATAATCTCTTCAAGAATATCCCAGACTTCCGGACGCTCTTTCTCAACGAGCTTTTTGGCAGATTTGACAGTTTGCACATAGCCCTTTTCTTCGAGCTTCATGATGATGAAGGGTTTGAAGAGTTCAAGGGCCATATTTTTCGGCAGACCGCACTGGTGTAATTTTAATTCAGGTCCAACAACGATAACCGAACGGCCCGAGTAATCGACACGCTTTCCGAGGAGGTTCTGGCGGAAGCGTCCCTGTTTCCCTTTAAGCAAATCAGAAAGCGATTTTAACGGGCGTTTGGAATCACCGCGTACGGAATGGGTGCGGCGTCCGTTGTCAAAGAGCGCATCGACGGCTTCCTGGAGCATTCTCTTTTCGTTGCGGAGAATGACTTCCGGAGCCTGAATATCAATAAGTTTTTTCAGACGATTGTTGCGGTTGATGACGCGTCTATACAGATCGTTCAGATCAGATGTCGCAAACCGACCGCCTTCGAGAGGCACGAGCGGACGAAGATCCGGAGGGATTACTGGAATGACGTTCATAATCATCCACTCCGGCCGGTTATTCGACTGACGGAATGATTCGAAGATGCGAAGGCGCTTGAGGGTATCTTTTTTTCGCTGAGCAGAGGTTTCGACTTTGATTTGGGCGCGAAGGGTCGCGACCATTTCATCGATATCAATATTCTTGAGAAGCTCACGAACTGCATCGGCTCCCATACGGGCATCGAACTGTTTGCCAGCCCCCTCAAGCTCATTGAAATCCTCTTCGGTAACAACATCTCCCTTTTCATAGGATGAGTTGCCCGGATCGATCATAATGTACGATTCATAATAGAGAATCTTTTCGAGTTCGCGGATGGATAGATCGAGCATATGCCCAATACGCGAGGGGAGTGATTTGAAATACCAGATATGCGAAACCGGAACGGCAAGTTCAATATGACCCATACGTTCGCGGCGCACTTTGGATTGCGTCACTTCAACACCGCATCGGTCGCAGACAATACCGCGAAAGCGGATACGTTTATATTTTCCACAGTTACATTCCCAGTCTTTGACCGGTCCAAATGTTCTTTCACAAAAAAGACCGTCACGTTCAGGTTTGAACGAACGATAATTAATCGTTTCGGGTTTTGTTACTTCGCCATAGGACCAGGAGAGAATAACCTCAGGTGAGGCAATCTGAATCTGAATCGCTGCGAAGTCAGACGGTTTTTTCTGCGGTGCGGGATTTTTGCCTAACACTTCGGCCACGGCTTACTCCTTCTTCCTCAGCCAACACGGGCTGTTTATGCCGTCCATATCCGGACTACTTTTCTATCAATCTAATATCAAGCCCCAACGCCTGCAATTCCTTCACAAGCACGTTGAAAGCCTCCGGATACCCGGGCTCTGGCGGATTCTCGCCTTTGACAATTGCCTCGTATACACGGCTGCGTCCGGTCACGTCGTCGGACTTGACGGTAAGCATTTCTTGCAATGTATAGGCCGCGCCATACGCCTCAAGGGCCCAGACTTCCATTTCTCCAAAGCGTTGGCCGCCGAACTGAGCTTTACCACCCAACGGTTGCTGGGTAACCAACGAGTATGGCCCGATGGAACGGGCGTGGATTTTATCGTCAACCAAATGCGCGAGTTTTAACATGTAAATGTATCCAACGGTAACCGGCTGATCAAAGGTGTCGCCGGTGCGGCCATCGATGAGAGTCATCTTGCCACTTTCCGGCAGATTGGCCTGACGGAGCCGCTCACGGATATCTTCAACCTTTGCGCCATCGAATACCGGTGTCGCGATCTCAATACCGAGTCGTTTGGCTGCCCATCCAAGATGGGTCTCAAGTATCTGCCCGATGTTCATACGTGAAGGTACGCCAAGCGGATTCAATATGACATCGACTGGTATGCCGTCTTCCATATGCGGCATATCTTCAATTGGAACAATCTTCGATACAACGCCTTTGTTACCGTGTCGACCCGCCATCTTATCACCGACAGAAATCTTACGGCGAATGGCAATGGTCACTTTAACCAACTGCTTGACACCGGGAGGAAGTTCCGCACCGCGCTGGATCTTATCGACTTCAATATCCATCTCGGCTTTTTTGGTGTTCAGAAGTAATGCGGACTCCGCGATAATAGCATCCACATGCTTATTGGTCGTGTCGTTCGCGCTAAATCCTTCAGGCGCAACAGAGTTTTCGAAATCAAAAGTCTCGAAGAATTCAGCTTTGTATTTATGGCCTGAGCGAACAACAACCGAATTGTCCACCGTAGAACGGACAATACGCGAAGTTTCCCCGTCGAGCAACTCACTCACACGGGCGTTGCGGAGATTGCTGATATCGAACAGTTTTTTATTGTAGGCTTTCTTAACCGAGGCAATATCTACCTTTTCCTGCTTCTTGGCATCCTCCGTGCGTTCTTTGCGCGAGAAGATACGAGTCTTGATGACTATCCCCTTCATTCCGGGTGAAGCCTTAAGCGAGGCATCGCGTACATCGCCGGCTTTTTCTCCGAAGATCGCGCGCAAAAGGCGCTCTTCTGGAGAAAGCTCGGTCTCCCCTTTCGGGGTAACCTTACCGACAAGAATATCACCAGCTTCGACATCGGCGCCAACCCGCACAATTCCCTGCTCGTCCAGATTCAGCAAAGCTTCTTCTGAGACGTTCGGGATTTCACGAGTTATTTCTTCGGCCCCGCGTTTAGTATCGCGAACCTGCAATTCATATTCTTCGATATGAATAGATGTAAAAATGTCCTCGTGTACCAGCCGCTCTGAAAGAATAATGGCATCTTCGTAGTTGTAACCTCTCCACGGCATAAACGCCACAAGCGAATTATGCCCAAGGGCAAGATCACCCCGGTCAACGGACGGACCATCAGCCAGCGTGTCGCCCTCTTTTACTTCGGAGCCCAAACTGACCGCAGGGCGGTAGTTGATACACGTGTCCTGGTTTGAACGGCGGTATTTGGTCAATCTATATTCGTCATCTTCGATATAACCGAGCTGTCCGGATTTGGGACGTGCGCTCGGTTTAATCACAATCCGCTCGGCATCGACATACACAACGGTTCCGGACCGACGGGCGCGCACAACGACCCCGGCATCAGCGGCAACTTTCTTTTCCATGCCCGTTCCCACGACAGGTGCTTCGGTGCGAAGGAGCGGTACTGCCTGGCGTTGCATGTTGGAACCCATGAGCGCGCGATTGGCGTCGTCATGCTCAAGGAACGGAATCAAGGCCGCAGCGACCGATACAATCTGACGCGGAGAGACATCCATATAGGAGACTTCGTCCGGCTTCATTAGCGGATAATCTGACCGACGGCGTGCGATAACATATTCATTCACAAACTTGCCATTCTTGTCGACCGGCTCGTCTGTCTGGGCGATATAGTAACGGTCTTCCTCATCTGCCGAGAGATATTGAATCTGGTCGGTGAGCTTACCATTGATAACTTTTCTGTACGGAGTTTCGAGAAATCCGTATTTGTTAATTCGCGCAAAAGTCGCCATCGAAGTAATAAGACCGATATTTGGACCTTCAGGTGTTTCAATCGGGCACATGCGGCCGTAGTGGGTATGGTGAACGTCGCGGACTTCAAATCCAGCGCGTTCACGAGTCAAACCGCCAGGGCCAAGAGCTGAGAGGCGGCGTTTGTGGGTCAATTCCGCAAGCGGATTGGTCTGATCCATGAACTGCGAAAGCTGCGATGATCCAAAAAAGCTTTCGACCACCGATGAGACTGTACGGGCATTCACCAGCAATTGCGGTGTGACATTTTCCTGATCTTTTAGCGAGAGTCGTTCACGAATTGTACGGGCAATTCGAGACAGCCCGACCGAGAATAAATTCGACAAAAGCTCGCCGACGGTTCGGCAGCGACGGTTGCCAAGATGATCGATATCATCAGTGAATCCGCTGGCATTGGCCAGCCCGATAAGATATTTTGTGATGGACAAAAAATCTTCGTTGTCAAATACTGTTTTTTCGAGCGGGACTTTAAGACCAAGTCTCTGATTTATCATATACCGGCCAACTTCGCCAAGGTCATAGCGCTTGCTATTGAAGAAAAGCTTTTCAAGAAGCGACTCGGCCATCTCAACTGTTGGTGATTCGCCCGGACGCATGAGCGTATAGAGCCGGACAAGCGCTTCCTCGCGGGATTTTGTCGGGTCTTTGCGAAGTGTATTAAGCACAACATGCGCTTCGCGTTTTTCTTTATCTGTCGGAGGAATGATGATGATAGACTTTACATCGGAAGCAAGCAGGGTGTCGGCCATATCTTCAGTGACTGGCTCGCCGACAGAATAAAGAACCTCTCCGGTGTCGCTGTCCATAATCGTTTCGGCCAGGAAAGAACCTTCGTAATCTTTGAATTTTTTACCCACCAGCGAATACTTGGCGGTCTTGTAGTATTGCTCGACAAGCTCTTCATCCGTTGAAAATCCGATGGCCCGCAAGAGCATGGTCATGGGCATCTTCCGCTTCGAGTCAATATAGACCCACATAATGTCATTTATATCCAGAGCAAATTCGACCCAGCTTCCGCGGTATGGAATAACTCGGGCTGAATAAAGCAGTTTGCCGTTCGGGTGGGTTTCTTCGTCAAAGAATACGCCGGGGCTTCGGTGGAGCTGGCTGACAATAACGCGCTCAGCTCCATTTATAATGAACGTTCCCCATTCGGTGATAATCGGAAGCTCACCGAGGTAAACATCCTGCTCGATAATATCTTTGACTTCCTTTTTGTCCCCTTCGCCTTGGCGGGCAATCAGTCGCATGGTCACTTTGAGGGGGGCGCCGAAACTCATATTTCGTTCGCGGCATTCGTCTATGCTATAGCGCGTCGGTCCGAGATGATACGAGACAAATTCGAGAGAATAATTCTCGTGAACGTCGGTAACCGGAAACACATCATTGAAGATCTGTTGTAAACCAGTACTGGTTCTTTTGTGCGGCGCAATTGTGGTTTGCAGGAACTCTTCGTAGGATGTCAATTGAACATCGAGAAGATTTGGCATCTCAATGGCATCAGCAATCGTTCCATAGCTCTGCCTCGTGATTCTACCGGACTGGGTCAAATTCTCACCCTCCAAGAAAGTGACAACACCCGAGCGGCTGAAATGCCGCACGGGCCGTTGCAATTTCTAACAATGGTTACCAAAATTGGCGATTCTGTCATCTGTTTCATTCATTTCCCCGCCTCATAGGGATCGGGGAACAACACTGCAGTCAATCAGCCAAACTCATTTTTTTCAAGAACAGGGAAATACTCGCTCTAGAATAGTCCTTCCGTACTGTAACCGACTGGGAACAACTCTGTTCCCAGCCATGATACAAACTTAACTTACTTGATTTCGACAGTCGCGCCAACTTCTATAAGCTTGGCCTTTGCGGCAGCCGCTTCATCTTTGGAAACACCCTCTTTGACTTTCGCCGGGGTGGCTTCCACGAGATCTTTGGCTTCCTTGAGTCCAAGACTGGTCAACTCGCGAACGACTTTAATAACCTGGATTTTCTTTTCGCCAGCGGCGGTCAGCAGAACGGTAAATTCTGTCTGCTCTTCAACAACAGCGGCTCCGGCGCCGCCTCCGCCCATCATACCAGGCATCATTGCCATTGGCGCGGCGGCTGTTACGCCGAACTTTTCTTGTATAGCCTTGGATAGATCGGCCAGATCCATCGCGGTAAGTCCCGCAATTTTGTCTACAATTTCACTTACTGCAGTGTTTGACACTCTGTTTACCTCACGTTATTAAAAGATAATGTTACTATATACTTATTCATCAAAGGCATCGTTTCAACCCAAAACGGAGAGACAATCCGCTTAGAAGCATGGGTCATTAATGCCGCCTCTGTCTCCAAAACGTCTTATGCCTGCCCTTTCTGTTTTTCAGCAAGAGCATCAATCGAACCGATGAGTTCTCTGAAGAATCCATCTATCGAACCGACCAATTGGCTGAACGGTGCCTCCACTGCGCCCAATACCCCGGCAAGGAGCACTTCGCGTGAAGGGAGGTCGGCCAGGCGTTTGATGTCGGCGGCGCTATGAACGTGGTCGTCGACAACAAATACTTTCATTCGCGGAAGTTCTTTATCCTTCGCAAAATCATTGAGAATCTTGGCCGCAATCGAAGCGTCATCACTGGAGAAAGCAATAGCCGTCGGTCCTTTGAAGAACTTCTCAAGATTTGGCTCGCCCGCTTCGCTGGCGGCGCGGAGAAAGAGGGTGTTTTTCGCCACAAGAAAATTTACACGGCTTTTGCGGAGCGTTTTCCGAAGCGTCGTAATATCGGCCACATTCAATCCTTGATAGTCGGTAATAAAATATGACGACGAATCTTCGAACATTTTCTTCATCTCGGCGACTGATTCAACTTTTTTTGCTGTAGGCATCTCTGATTTCCTCTTCTACTTTTTCGCCACACCTGCAGCATCTGAGCTATCAAGCCGGATACCGGGACCCATTGTTGATGTAATCGAGACGCTCAACAGATACGCCCCTTTGGCTGTTGCCGGTTTTGCGCGAACGACGGCATCGATAAATGCGCGTGCATTCTCGGCAATCTTGGTTTCTTCGAAAGAGAGCTTGCCGACAGCGGCGGCGATATTAGCCTGCTTGTCAACGCGAAATTCAATACGTCCGCCCTTGAGCTCTTTAATAGTCTTGGACAAATCCATTGTCACTGTACCTGTCTTGGGATTCGGCATCAGTCCGCGCGGACCGAGCACTTTACCAAGTTGGCCGACCACACGCATCATATCCGGCGTTGCAACTGCGACATCGAAATCCGTCCATCCGCCTTTAATCTTTTCGCCAAGGTCCTCAGCGCCCACAAAATCAGCTCCGGCTTCGGTCGCTTCGCGGGCCTTGTCAGCGGTAGCGAATACAGCCACACGCACCGATTTTCCGGTCCCGTTGGGAAGCGCTACTGTGCCGCGAACCATCTGGTCGGCATGTTTGGGATTTACTCCCAGCCTGAGCGAGATTTCGACCGATTCGTCGAACTTTGCGTAATGACCCTCTTTGAGGATCTTAACCGCTTCGGTGATCGAATATTTTTTCTGTCGATCAACCTTGCCCTGAAAAGCGGCTTGTTTCTTTGATTGTTTCATATTCCTCTCTTCTCCCCCGTTTCATCGCCGAAGCAACAATCGGGGTGCAAACGAATGATTGGTGCTTATCCTATTTCTATTCCCATCGAACGGGCCGTGCCCTCGACCATGCGGACTGCGGCTTCGACGGAAGCGGCATTGAGGTCATCCATTTTGCTTTCTGCAATCTGGCGAACCTGCTCGCGAGAGATACGACCGACTTTTTCTTTGTTGGGGATTTTCGATCCGCTCTTTATTTTTGCCGCCATTTTCAAAAGCGTCGACGCCGGCGGCGTCTTGGTAATAAATGAAAATGACTTATCCGAATAGACGGTGATGATGACCGGTGTCAGCATTCCGTTCCCACTTTGTGTTTTAGCGTTGAACGCCTTGCAGAACTCCATAATATTCACACCGCGCTGTCCAAGAGCCGGACCAACCGGCGGCGCAGGATTTGCCTGACCGGCCGGAATCTGCAGTTTCACATATGCCGTTATTTTCTTTGCCACTGTCTATCGCTCCACAAATTGTATCAATTTTTTGTTCAAAAAGGATTTTAGCCTTTGGTCTTTATCAGGTCAACCTGGAGGAAATCTAGTTCAACCGGAGTCGGCCGTCCAAATATCGAAACCATTACTTTCACTTTACGACGCTCGAGGTTGACTTCGCTCACAGAGCCTGAGAAATCCATGAAAGGCCCATCGTTGACCTTTACCGGATCGCCGGCCTGGAACGGGATGTCGGCAACTTCTTCTGTGCGTCCTTTATCTATCTGACCGACTATTCGCATGACTTCGGCCTCACGCAGAGGGGCTGGCTTTCCACCAGCGCCGACAAAATTTGTTATGCCGGGTGTGGAGATGACCAGGTTCTGAGTTTCCTTGGTCAAGTCCATCTCAATAATGATGTAACTGGGCAAAAACTTCTTGGTCGATGTCGACCGCTTGCCTTGCTTCATCTCCGTCACTTGCTCAGTCGGCACAATAATTTGGCCGAACTGATTCTGCATACCCTCATTGGCGACAGCAGACTCAAGATATAATTTTGCCTTCTGCTCATGACCGGCATAGGTATGAGCCACGTACCAGCGAAGTGACATCTGTGTTTTAGCCTCCAATGGTGCCACCGAAGATCGCTTTCATGGCAAGCACCAGAATGCGGTCGACAATGCCGATAAAAATCGCCACAACAAAAGAGACGACCACTACGACAATAGTTGAACCGACCAACTCGTCCTTGGAAGGCCAAGTCATCTTCTTCAGTTCGCCCATTGTCTCGTTCAGGTATAATTTTAGTTTATCCACGCTACCTTACCGCTATAAATTAAACAGGCCAGGAGGGACTCGAACCCCCAACATCCGGTTTTGGAGACCGGCGCTCTACCATTAGAGCTACTGGCCTCTCTAATCAATTTTTATCGGGTCTCCTTGTGAACCGTATGTTTGGTACAAAAGCGGCAGTACTTTTTGTACTCGACCCGTTCAGGGTGAAGCCGCTTGTTCTTATAGGTGTCATAGTTGCGCTGTTTGCAATCGCCACACGCTATTGTAATTCTATCACGAGGCATACATTCTCCACACGCTCACAAATACGTTCTTTATTCCAAAATATCGGCAATGACACCGGCGCCGACCGTGCGGCCGCCTTCTCTGATGGCAAAGCGAAGCTCTTTTTCCATCGCTATTGGAGTTATTAACTCTATTTCCATTGTCACATTATCTCCCGGCATGACCATCTCTATACCGGTAGGAAGCTTGGCTACTCCCGTTACATCTGTCGTCCTGAAATAAAACTGTGGACGGTAACCATTAAAAAACGGTGTATGACGACCACCTTCTTCTTTGGTCAAAATATACACCTCGGCCTTAAACTTCGTATGCGGCTTAATTGAGCCGCCTTTGGCCAAGACCATCCCGCGCTCTATCCCTTCTTTGTCTATCCCACGAAGCAATAGCCCAACATTATCGCCAGCCTGTGCCTGGTCGAGCAGCTTACGGAACATCTCGACTCCGGTTATGACCGTCTTTCTCGTCTCACGGAAGCCAATCACTTCAACTTCCTCACCCTGTTTGACAACTCCACGCTCTACACGACCAGTGGCCACTGTGCCACGACCGGTAATGGAAAAGACATCTTCAATTGGCATAAGAAAGGGTTTGTCGATTTCACGCACCGGCTGGGGAATATACGTATCGACCGCATCGATGAGCTCATAGATCGACTTAAAGGCCGGATCATCGGCCTTGGAATCGGGATTGACACCAGCTGACATCGCTTTGAGTGCTGATCCACGAATAATAGGGGTATCATCACCGGGAAACTTATACTGGGTGAGCAGGTCACGAACTTCCAGTTCAACCAAATCCAAAAGTTCCGGGTCATCGACCATATCAACTTTATTCATAAAGACGATAACATACGGAACACCCACCTGACGAGCCAGAAGGATATGCTCACGAGTCTGCGGCATAGGCCCGTCTGAGGCTGAGACTACCAAAATAGCGCCGTCCATCTGGGCTGCGCCAGTTATCATGTTCTTGACATAATCAGCGTGTCCCGGACAATCGACATGGGCATAATGGCGTTTGGCTGATTCGTATTCCACATGAGCTGTGGCAATAGTGATTCCCCGCTCACGTTCTTCCGGCGCATTATCTATTGAATCAAATGACCGCACCGCGGAACCGTTCTTTTTTGCCATTGCCATAGTGATGGCCGCCGTCAGGGTCGTCTTGCCATGATCAACATGGCCAATCGTTCCTACATTCACATGCGGCTTATTCCGCTCAAACTTCTGCTTTGCCATACGTCTATTCCCTCCAAGGGTTATCTTCAGCCCAGAACCAGGATCGAACTGGTGACCTCATCCTTACCAAGGATGTGCTCTACCAACTGAGCTATCTGGGCCATCGGGTCGGTCTCAAATTCATTTTTTGCCAACAGGACGCACTTCGCCTATCAGCAAGCTCGCAATATATTTTTAATCCAGACCCCCTGTCAAGCCCTTTTTTCAATGACTTACGAGAAAAGATTTATGTTTTCCACGAAAAATCAATATGCGTTTGGTCGATTGGTTCAAGCAGGCAAAAGTGACTGAAGAATCTTCAATTAAGTGGGCTAAGCGATCCGGAATCTAAGATTTCCGATGGCAGCCAGCCAGTACTTAGCAGCGAAACAATCTCTGAATCACTCAGTGAGGAGTCAACTGGATACGGCACTTGTTTGCCAAATGAATCTCTATATGACTGTGTACCATGCTTTTGCGATAGGCCTGACAAAACCAAAAAGCGATCGAGGGTCAATTTCTTAAGATCTCTGGCTTCTGTATTTCCCCGGTTTGCGGCCTCCTCAGCCATATAGTAGGCCAAAAGAGAAGGTTCTGCTCCGGCCAAGGAATCTGTATGGTACAGAATCGACGCCGCCCAATAAAGTTCCTCGGCATCGCTGATGAGTAACTGGGAGATGAGGCGGTATATGACTTGGCGGTGCCGTCGACCCATCTCCGCGAGACTTTGAGGGGTCTGCGACGGACTTACGCGGAGCCGATTGTTCTCATCGACAAGATCTTTGAGTTGAACCGTTATCGGAGATTGCAATTGCTCGACATAGGCTTGGCGTTTCTCGATACAACTCATAGAAAAAAGTATGATGAGTGCGCATGAGAAAACAACACGAGGCAAACAGGAAATGGTCATGGGATGAATGTAATTATCAGCGATTGGTTAGTCGAAATAAAAAAAGCGGGAGACGAGGCTCGAACTCGCGACCAACAGCTTGGAAGGCTGTGACTCTACCAACTGAGTTACTCCCGCTTGTAATACATAAAGAAAGTATTGATCGCGACGCCAATTTGCAAGTGGATTATGTAAAGTATAGATGAACGATATTCACTCAGAATCGTTGACGCATTTCCACAAGACGTTTCGCAAGCGAACGCAACATCTCGAATCCCGGAATGTGCGAATGCCGAATCCAAGGTACTGCTATCGGCCTGCCGCCATATTTGCGTTTATATTCTCCGCCTCCGCCCATGTCATACAATGCGACACCTCGGCCCTGCCAGTATTTCATCGCAAACCAGTGCATCGCCTCATTTGGTCTGAGGATTCGGGATTCGGTCCTGCTCGCTCCGCCCCAAAAGTACATTCGATGTTGATCGGCGGGGAATATACCACTCGCAATACATTTTCCTCCTGGATCAAGTACTCGCAGCAATAGCAGACGTCCTGTTGGCAATAAATGCTTCAGCAATAATTCCACCCTCTTCTTGGTATATGTCGGCTTCAGACCTTGAAGCGCGAATACCTCCTGCAGTTGACTATAATATTCAGCTATGAAAGAATCTTCATGAGCTTGGACGACAGATATCCCCTCACGCTCCGACTTACGGATGTTGCGTTGTGTCGACGATGAGAACCGGTCGAAAAGATCGTTTTCTGTTCCTGAAAGATCAACTTCATATCCTGTCAATAACCTATAGCGCCAACCAGCGGCTGTGATCTCGCTTTCCTGAAATTTCCGATCCATAACTTCAACGCCAACACAACCGAGTTCTTTTCGAGAAAATTTGATCAGCGATCCAAGTGCTTCGGTTCGATTTCCTACGTCATGTAAATTGAATCCCATATACGATGTTGTCCATCCGGGGAACGGGGAGCCCAGAATTCTCAGTCCGATTTTTTTCACAATAAGCCCAACAAACCACCCAATTCGTTCGGAGCCATCAGCGATTTCAATTATAACAGGCTGGGCATTTTGAGCTTCTGCCACAAAAACAATCCATTCTTTGCTTTGGAAGAGGGTGTGATCGGGCATACGGCTCATCTCATCCCATGGAGGATTTTCAACTAAGCTGAATTTCATACCCACACCCAAAACCTATTTAATCCAAATCTCTGGTGGCAAAGAGAGAATTGCCGTCCCGTTCAATACGAAATCCCGCGTTGATATGCAAATAAACAGAGTTCACATTGGTAGGGTCGATTTTTGCATCTAAGCGTCTCGCACCTTTTTCCCACAGAACTGCCTTCGCGTAGTCGTACAGTGCGCTCCCAATTCCTCTGCCTCGAAAGCTGTTATGAGTGTAAATGTGTGAAACTTTGGCTATATGCGAATTTGAATCTGTCCATGACCTCTTGGACAGCGATGCCGCAACAATTCCAGTTATTAAATCTTTATCTTCTTTCGAAAGTTTGGCCCACTTGTCCACTGACAGCCTACCTCGCTGAGATCGATGACATAGGAGACGAAAACCCAAAAAGGGATGGCGGATAGCGAATGACCTCCAATACGCGTAAACATCGACGATCACAATAAGGAAGGCCGCGATCGTTTTCTCTTCTGCGGCCACGCCGATGACCACCCGTTTATTTGACAAGGCGTCGTGACAGAGTCCTCTGTAAATAGCTTTAGAAACCAGTCCTGATACCGTGAACTGTGATTGATTCATCAAGGAAAGCACATTCTCAAGATCCGACGACTCCATCAGACGATATACAATTTTCTGATCTGATTTCCCCGCAGAATTCACAGCCACTCAGCTTCTCCCTTTCAGAAGTTTGAATCGAAGCCACTGCCATTCCAACCTGGCTCGCGTGCGTTCTGTTATGACATGCAATCCGTTTCTGGATCGTAGATAATCGAGCAAGCCCGTCACAGGCACAAACCAGCCATTTTTTTTAGACAGTCGAGACATCAGCATTACAAACTGACTATCCACTTTTTCATTTTTGTAAAAGCCCGCCCCAAGATGGGTGTATACAATACATGCCCCGCCTTCTGATTCCAGTCTATCCTGATTTGCTTCGCCCAATAACCGGTTGAACGAGATTATTTCGGGCCCTTCGGATGAGGCATACCAGGCTTGAACAAATGGCCGCTCGGGGTCATAATAGGGCATGACAGGACACAGTTTCAGCGTATTCATTTCGGGATAGATAAAGTTTCGCACATACCTAATTTTCTCGAGGCAAAGGTCCCCCCAAAATAATTGATCCCCTTCTCTGTGGCCGCGGAATTTATTGCGATAGCGGCCGAAGGTTACCGCGTTGTAGAGCTGCTTTCGTATACCGCTCAGACGGTCTGGACCCCAATATATATTTTCCTCGCAGGAAGAATGATTGGCCATTGCGCTGGGAGAAGAGCCTAACAGCTTTTCGAAACGCTGAAGCGCAAGTTCTGTTCGTTCACGATTCGATGTATGCCAAGTGGCCATATGATATCCTATTTCATGACCCTGCTCTCGCAGGCGAAACAGCCAATCGACATATTCCGCATCTTCGCATGTCGCTCCCATCGTGGGGTGAGGCAATGTGCCGGCGAACGGCCACACGGATTTGGTTATGTGAAATCCAAGATCGGTAATCAGTGAATAGACCGGTCCGACATTTTGCAATGTGGCAAGGTCGGTGTCATCGAAGATGGTGAATGCAAATTGTTTATTGTTCGGCCAGATCATTTAGTTTATAGACTGAAGAGTTATTACGACGTGTGTGCATCTGGCGTAAACGAAGCAAGTTTACCTTATTGGAATTCATTGCAGTGGCGATAAGAAAAGGATGGATTCCAGCTTTTACTGGAATGACAGAATAGCTGTCAAAGCGCCTCTTCCGCCCCCTACCCTATCTCCAGCATTCTCTCAAGCGCCAGCTTTGCCTGAGATTTATTCGGCTCGGAGACACGGACCGGCTTTATATCGGCAATATGCTCCAGTGTGTATGCCATGTCATTGAGAGTTGTGCGGTACATATTCGCGCACACCGGACAGGTCTGCCCGCTCAACTCAAATATCCTTTTATCAGGATGTTCGAGCGCCATGCGGTGGATTAGATTTATTTCCGTGCCAATTGCAATGATAGAACCTGCAGGGGCTTGCACGCAATAGTCGACAATAAACTTTGTGCTGCCGCTGGCATCGGCGACATCGACAACCGAAGGCAGGCATTCAGGATGAACAACGATTTTTATACCGGGATGGTCTTTCCGAACCTGAGCGACATGGTCGGCTGTAAAATTGGTATGAACATGACAGTGACCTTTCCAGAGAATAACTTTAGCGCGGGTGATCTGCTCGTCGGTTAATCCGCCGCCATTGCGTGAAAAGTCCCACAAGACAATTTGATCTTTCGGAATACCATATTTGATCGCAGTGTTATAACCAAGATTCTCATCTGGGAAAAAGAAAATCTTTTCCTTCCTATCCAGCGAATATTTGAGGGCGCCGACAGCATTTGACGAGGTACAGATTACTCCGCCATAACGCCCAGTAAACGCTTTAAGTCCGGCGGCAGTATTCATATAACTGACCGGCATGATATTTTTTTCAGCCCCGAATGGTCTCAGATACTCCCAGGCCTCCATCACATCGGCTATTTCTGCCATATCAGCCATAGGACATCCGGCAAGCGGGTTCGGCAGAAAAACGCTTTGGTTGTCCTCAGTGAGAATATCAGCCGACTCAGCCATAAAATGAACACCGGCAAAGACTATGTATTCAGCCTCTTTTTGCTCAGCGGCAATCTTGGACAAGCCGTAAGAATCGCCGATATGATCGGCATGGGCGACCACCTCCACTCGCTGATAATGGTGGGCAAGGATAATCAGCCTCTTGCCGAGTTTGACTCGCGCATCTTTAATGCGCGCTTTTAGCTCATCGACTCCGGCTTCACGATATTCTTTTGGCAGCGAAAAATACATACGATTAAATCTCCTCTACTCTTTTTTCTACTTTTGGCGTCTGTTCAACAGGTTCAACAGTAGAAATGCTTTTCGGCGCGGAAAGTTTCTTCATAACGGCTTCATGTTTATCGGTCGAATGTCCCGGATTTACTTTTGCCTTTGGATCGATATGATGTTTGGCATTATTAACCGCGATCGCAACTTCTCCAAATCCGGTCGAAATCAGTTTGAGTTTACCATCATAGGTGACAATATCTCCAGCGGCGTAAATCCCCTCGATATTTGTCCTCATGCGTGAATCAACTTTGATGGCGTTCTTCTCAAGTTCCAATCCCCAGTCGGCAATCGGACCCAGATTAGTCAAAAAGCCCGTGTTGAAAATTATGGCATCCACCGGTAGAATTTCTTCCTCACCAGTCCGGGTCTGGACTATTGTTGCCTCACGAACCCAGGTGTCGCCAACAATTTGCTTCACTTCCCAGAATGGGACTTTCAGTCGGACTGAACTATTCATCACCTTGCGCACGGAGTCTTCGTGAGCGCTAAAAAAATCATTGCGATGAATATGCGTGATGGATGCCGCTACTGGCTCAAGCATCATCGAATAATCGAAAGCTGAATCTCCACCGCCCACGACCAGCACGTTCTTGTCATGAAAATCGCTTATTTTGCGGACGGCATAGTAAACTCCTGAACCTTCGAGTTCCTGCACATTCGGAATATCAAGTCGTTTTGGAATATACGCCCCGAGTCCCGCGCATATTATAACAGTCCGGCCAAAATGAATTCCTTTTGTAGTAGTTATAGTAATGATGCCGTCGTCCCCGCGAATGATGTGAATGACTTTTTCACCCAGGCAGAGGCCATGAGGATACTGGGTGGCCTGAATTTCGAGCTGGCGGGTCAGCTCTTTGGCCAGAACCTTTGGGAAACCGCCGACATCATAGATATATTTCTCGGGATAGAGCGCCATCAGTCCGCCGCCGACTTCTTCAAGCATATCGATCGCTTTGAATTTTGTCATGCGAAGTCCGGCATAGTACATACCGTACATGGCAACTGGGCCCGCGCCGATAAAAATTATATCGAAGATTTCGTTCTGTATGTCAGTAGTATGCGTCGTCATATCGTTTCGCCGTCTATAACAGCTCGCCAAGGCAATTGTGCCGCTGGGTTGCGGTTGTGGATACCACAATACGATATTTATGAGAAATAGAGTAGAAAAATCACAAGCGGTTGAGTGAAGTGTCTATGTGGAACTTGGGCTTTTTCGGAGAAGGAGTCTCGAAAAAAAGGCCGACCATCTTTTCAGATAGACGACCTTATCAGTAAGAAACCAAATTTCAACGAAAGGCTTCCTCAGAAGCGCTCTTCGGAGCCATTGCTCCACTCTTCTCCTTCGTCCTCATCATCGTCGTCGTCGTCAGTAGACTCAGAACCTTCTTCATCAAACTCTGAGAATTTACTCTTTGGAGCGCCGCAGACTGGACAGCTGTCCGGTGGCTCGTCTTCGTCATGAACGTAGCCACAGATATCGCAGACCCATTGCATATCTTATTCTCCCATCACAAAGTATTCAGCGTTGCTTTGTTTCCGCGCTCGTTACAGACATTTTCCTCGTCAATCTTTCGGCGCCAAAAACAAAGAAGTCCAGTTCGTTTTGGTATTATCATGCTTTGGATGCAATATAATCAACTGTTTTTTTTAGCCGTTCAACAACAATAGGTTTGCCAAGGACAGCTATCATATCATACAAACTCGGCCCAACAGAGATTCCTGAGACAGCCAGTCGCGTCGGATGGATAAAAGCGGCCTTTTTTACGCCGCGTTCTTCGGCAAGTGAGGTCAATGCCTGCTCAATTGAGGCATGGTCAAATAGCGGAAGCGCCTCAAGTTTCTCGGCGAAAGCAGAGAGCAGTTCAGCGGATGCCGTGGAGAACTGTTTGGCCTCAGCTTCAGGATCATAACGACAGTCGAATTTGAAAAAATAACTGCCGAGGCTGAGAAAATCAGTCAGACGGCGCACACGTTCTTTGAGCAACCCCGCTACTGTTTTGATATAGGGAAGCTGTGACTGAAGTGACGCTTGTGAAATAAGTCCGGCCTCGACAAAGAGCGGGGTTATGAGGCTAGCAAGTTCCTCATCTGTTTTTAACTGAAGATGAGATTTGTTAAAAGATACGAGCTTCTCCTCGTCAAAAACGGCATTGGAGGAATTAAAATGGGTCGGATCAAATATTTTAATCAATTCAGTTATCGTGAATATCTCCTGATCGCTCTTTGGCGACCAACCCAGCAGACACAGAAAGTTAAACATCGCCTCGGGTATAATGCCTTCGTTGCGATATTCTGCGACATCTTTATCTCCAAGCCGTTTCGAGACCTTTTTCTTGTCTGGCCTAAGAATCAACGGCACATGGCCAAATCGCGGCACATCGAAACCGAGAGCGCGATAGATTTGGATCTGCTTGAAGGTATTTGAAATATGGTCGTTGCCACGGATTACATGGGTAATGCCCATTTCATGGTCGTCGACGACCACAGCAAGGTTATACGTTGGTGAACTATCGGATCGCGCTACCACTAAATCTTCGATGTCGTCGTTCTGCCGTGTGATAACGCCCGCCACCATGTCATCATAACTGGTCTCACCGGGTGGGATTTGTATACGGATTGCAAACTGCTCACCGGCCTTCAGTTTCGCATCAATTTCGTCCTTGGTCAATTTGAGACAACGACGATTATATCTTGGAGCTTGCTTGGAGGCCATCGCGGCTTCGCGCTCCGCCCCAAGCTGAGCTGGTGAGCAAAAACAGCGATAGCCATGACCGGACTCGAGCAACTTATTGGCGAATTTCTTATATGTCTCAAGCCGTGAGGACTGGTAGACGATATCCTCATCCCATTCTAATCCAAGCCATTTTAGTGCATTGAGGATTGGCTCAACCATAGCCGGATCTGACCGCTCGACATCGGTATCTTCTATCCGTATCAAAAATTTGCCTCCAAAATGACGAGCGAAAAGATAGTTAAAAATAGCTGTGCGGCCGGTTCCTACATGCAGATAGCCTGACGGTGAGGGCGCAATGCGAACTCTGGGGGGCGCGGTTGGCGGAAATGTCATATTGGACAAATGAATCTGAAAGGGCTGAGATTTCAAAACGCCCTAAAGATTTTCCCCAGTCGCAGGCGGGACAATGGGAGGATTTGGAGGAGTAGAACTCGCCGAGGGCGGGGTATAGGGATTAACAGGCATCGACTGCGCGTACATCGGCCCCAGACGATACGGCTCATCGCTGGTCACAGGTGTAAGTGTTAATTCAAATCCGCCAACCATTTTGGCGACAAGGTTATATGTCACCACAACGACAACTTCGAGGAGGGTGTAGAAGACACCGGCAAAAAACGCTGTCATAAAGGGCAATATGATAATCATTATTCCCGATGTTGGTTCGCCGGAATCCAATTCAGAGAGATCCATCCCCCCTGGAATGTAGGCCATCATAGCTGCAATAAAGCCAAAAAACACGGCGGTCAGAATACCGGCAACGAAACCCAATACAAGATTCACAAAAAATGCGACTTTGATGAATGACCAAACATTCACCGATTTCATCTCATAACGCATCCCGATCCTCCTCTTAAAACACGGAACAGATTCTGAAAATCCTAAGCGTGTTCCTTTTTCTTTTTCTTTGTCTCCTCTTTATGACGGATGGCCGCCTGGGCCGCGGCAAGTCGCGCTATCGGCACCCGATAGGGAGAACAGGAAATATAGTCAAGTCCAATTTCATTCCAGAATTCAATCGATTTTGGATCCCCGCCATGTTCCCCGCACACGCCGACTTTCAAATTGGGCCGAGTTGACTTGCCGCGATCTTTACTCATTTTGATAAGCTGTCCAACTCCCTCGACATCTATTGACACAAACGGATCAAAAGGGAGTATTCCCTTCGTAAGATAATGCCCCAGAAATTTCCCGGCATCGTCGCGTGAAAATCCCATCGTCATCTGCGTCAGGTCATTTGTGCCATAGCTGAAGAACTCAGCATCCTCGGCAATTTTGTCCGCAATAAGGGCCGCACGAGGAATTTCAATCATTGTCCCGATAGAATATGTAAAATTCTTGAGTTTCGATTTTCCAATTATTTCATTCGCCACACGCTCAACAACTTCTTTTTGGTCTTTGAATTCGTTGGCATGACCGACTAATGGAATCATTATCTCAGGGATGACCGTCTTCTCGTTATTCTTCTGGACATCCAGCGCCGCCAACAGGATGGCCTTGACTTGCATCTCGGTAATCTCAGGATAAACAATACCGAGCCGGCATCCGCGATGGCCGAGCATTGGATTTGTCTCAGCCAACTCGTTGATTCGCTTCAGTGTGTGCTGCAAAGCCGCCAATTCCTCCTCGTAGTCATCGGCCTTGACATTGAGATTTGCCAGACGATGTTCGATATCTTCCTTCTTGGGTAGAAACTCATGCAAAGGCGGGTCAAGGGTTCTGATTGTAACTGGAAATCCGGCCATTACTTCAAAGAGGCCTTTAAAATCCTTCTTCTGCATGGGAAGTAGTTTCTCCAATGCCTCCTGACGTACCTCGGGTGTCTCGGCCAAAATCATCTTTTGGACAAGGGCCACCCTGTCTTCGGCGAAAAACATGTGCTCGGTGCGGCACAATCCAATTCCTTCAGCTCCAAATTGAATAGCTTTTTGGGCGTCTCTTGGAATATCAGCATTCGCTCGGACTTTCAATGTGCGGTACTCATCTGCCCAAGCCATAAGCTCGGTAAATTCTTTGGTCAATTCCGGCTCAATGGTCGGTACTTCGCCAAGTATAATTTCACCGGTCGACCCATTAAGGGTTATGACCTCCCCCTCTTTGACCGAAAGTCGTCCGACCTGGAACATCTTCTTGATAGAGTTAACTCTCACCGTCTCGGCTCCAGTCACACAACATTTGCCCATTCCGCGAGCGACAACCGCGGCATGCGAAGTCATTCCTCCGCGCGATGTCAGAAATCCCACAGCGACATTCATACCTTCAATGTCATCGGGATTTGTTTCTTCGCGAACGAGTATCGTATTGGTTTTGGTCCCGAACTTGACAACATCCTCAGCTGAAAAATAAACCTTACCCGAGGCGGCGCCTGGCGAAGCGGCGAGTCCTTTGGCTATCACATCAACCTTTGCCTTTGGATCAATGCTTGGATGGAGCAACTGATCAAGCATAAGCGGGTCAATCCGCAACAGAGCCTCTTCCTTTGTAAGTAGTTTCTCCTTTACCATATCGACTGCAATTCGCACCGCCGCGCCGACTGCCCGCTGGCCGTTACGCGTCTGGAGCATATACAGCTCACCTTCTTGGATGGTAAATTCGAAATCCTGGATGTCTTTGTAGTGCTTTTCGAGGCGGGTTGTAATCTGTTGGAGCTGTTTGTATATCTGCGGCATTTCGGTGCCGAGCTCTTTGATAGGCTGAGGTGTGCGAATTCCGGCGACAACATCTTCCCCTTGCGCGTTTATGAGAAACTCTCCATAGAATTCCTTTTCGCCAGTCGAAGGGTTACGTGTGAACCCAACTCCTGTTCCCGAGCTGTTGCCCATGTTGCCGAACACCATCGCTTGAACCGTCACGGCAGTTCCGATTTCCGATGGAATGTTTTCAAGACGTCGGTAGGTGATCGCTCGAGGATTATTCCAGGATCGAAAAATAGCATCGCGGGCCATGCGAAGCTGGGTCATGGGATCATCGGGAAATTTTTCGCCTGACTTGCGCTCGACGATCTGTTTAAATCTTTTGATGATATCTTTCAAGTCAATCGGCTGAAGCGAGCTGTCCTGCTTTATCCGACGCTCTTTTTTCTTCTTGGTGATGACCTCTTCAAATTGCTCCTTATCAATACCCAATACGACTCCGCCGAACATTTGAATCAGTCTGCGATAATTATCCAGCGCAAAGCGCTCGTTGTCTGTAAGAGTTGCCAGACCTTCAACAGTCTCGGGATTCAGGCCGAGGTTAAGAATCGTATCCATCATACCCGGCATTGAAAATTTTGAGCCTGACCGGACCGACACAAGAAGTGGATTTTTGGGGTCGCCGAACTTTTTGCCTGAAGCTTTTTCAATCAGGGCAACCGATTTGGACAATTCGGCATCAATCGATTTTGGGACACTCATTCCGTGATCATAAAAAAGGCGGCAGACATCGGTACTGATCGTAAACCCGGGAGGAACCGGAAGTCCGGCGATAACCATTTCGGCCAAATTTGCGCCTTTACCGCCAAGAAGGTCCTTCATCGAAGCATCCCCATCGGCTTTTCCACTCCCGAAAAAGTAATAATACTTTTTGTCCGGAGCCGGCCGGCTTTCGCCTTTTGGTTTGATAGAAGAATGGGTCAGTTCGGTCTTTTTGGCCTCAGATTTAGCAGAAGACCCTTTCGGGGCCGGTTTCGTTTTCACACCAGACATACCATCTCCCTATTTTATAACAACTTACGACGTATCAAATTTAAGTCGCTTATGGTAAACAAAAATCCTCAGTTTGGCAATAGAAAAGGCGGCCGAATAACCATTTGGTCATTATGCCGCCTTTAGAGTTGGCTATGCGAGAGCTTTACATCGTAAAAAGCCGCTCACCATTGATGATCTTTTCCAGCATGCGAAGGGTCTTCTCCACAGGTGAATGCATAATATCCGCCGTGTTGAAAGTCGACCGGACAGCCTCGCGTTGGGCCGAAAAGCCCGACTTTCCGCGTCCGCCCCGCGCTTTTTTCTTGTGCGTTAAATTGTACTGCCGCTGATACTCCTTTGCCTTCTCTTTGTGCATCTGGTAATAGCGGCGCTGATATTCACGGCGTGCTTCCGCCGTCGATAGATTCCCCATAACAGCATCACGCGTGATCTCGTCGATCATTACGTCGCTGACTTTGGCTGTGGCGGGTTTTCGTATCCGAGCCATTGCCAACCTCACTTTCCCTGTGTTTTACGTTGCTACCCTTTAACTTACTGTTAAAAACGCATGGTTCCTCAACCGAGCAAAACTTCGGAAAATATTACCTGTATGTCAAGTGCTTTTTTAGCTATTTTAAAAATATCTCTCCTAAATCAAAAGTTTCTATGGGGTTACTACTTCCCTCAATTTATGAGTTTTGCAACTCCTTAAATCTTACTTGGTTACGAACAGTCATCATTTCGTAAGTTATCTCCCATCCGGAGTAGTTTTCGCTTAAGACCAGTTTCGATTGCTTGCTCAGTGAAGTAGCTAAAGCGTGCGCCTGTCAACAAAAAACAAAACCAACACGACTTAAATATCGAGAACTCTGTGAGAAGGATCGCTTTGATTACACTTCGTTGGCAGTCTTCAGACGCATATGCGTTATGATTTCTTTGATGATATACACCAGCAAGAGAAGAATAACTGTATAGAACACGATCTGAAACCAGACGCTGTAATTTGCGTTGCTTTCATTGAATGCGGCTTTGATCCAATTCTTGTCGATAAACTGAATTCTATTTATGAGCAGGGATATTCGCGCCATGACAGTGAAGCCGAACGACGCTCCAAAGCCGAGCATAAGAATCCACAATCCAAGTCTCGCAAGAGTTCCCATGGCGCCTGTGTGGGCTTTGGAAAAGAAGAAATATACAAGTCCCGCTATTGTCCCAACGAAGAGCAGAAGCTGAGAGTAGCCGGCCGCAATATCAAGATAGCGATCGCCAAAAAAGTTCCCCCAATTAATCGGAACCATTGTCGCATAGACCTGCTTTAGCACACGGTTAGACATCTCAAGCGGTACTGCGAGACCTGCGGCGATTCCGATATAGAGCGCCAGTGGAATTCGAGAGAGCCATGACGCATTCTTAAAGAAGCGCGACCACATCATCAGTCCAAGAATCAGTGGTATGAGATACCACCAGTTGCCTGCGGCGAGACGCTGAAAGAGATTAGGCACAAGTGTGTTATGCCAGAGGATTATGACAAAATATCCGGCAGAAACACCGACAACAAGGTGCTCGGCAAATTTATAAAACGGGTTGTCCTTATATAAAAAAGAGAAAATTGCCAGTGTAAGAAAAGCCGCAAGCGTGGTCCAAAGAAAGGTTGTAAATTCCAAGTTATCTCACCTTTCCTTTGCTTTTTTGACTGGTAAAGTAGCTGATGTTGCCAATTATAATAAAAAGAATGATAACAAAATGAGCGAACAGTTGTATTCGCATTCCGTCCTTGGCCAGGCCCGGATTGTCGGCAAGTTGTTCGTACTGCGCCGCCCCAAGCAGGCCGCCCATCAGTCCGAATACCTGACCAGAGTTAAGATACGGATAGTACTGCATGACCATCACACCAGTCAGCCCCAGCGCGAGCGGAAATCCGAAACGTCCTTGGCCGTATGAAATCCAGGCATCGGTAATATTGCCGCCGCCAATATCGATCACTCCATCGACATCGTCAAAATTGCGCACGCCACTCATCATCGGGAGCGAATCAAGCGGCACACCGTAATAGTCATTAGGAAATGGAATCCTGAAGTTTTGTCCCATCCCAAGTATGATGATCGTAAAGTAGGGCTTATAGCCGAGAAAGGTATAGTCGACACCGCTGACAATTTCACGACCGGGATAAGTCACACCATTATATGTCTGCTCAAGTCGCATTGAGTCGGTAATGTCGCGAATGGCCTGACTGGTCATACCCGGTCCGTTCTGTGACAGCGACGAAAAAATTAACTTAACTTCGCGACGGAGAGCATGTTCAACCACGGCATACGTCATCGGATGAAGTTCTGCCTGCGCGTTGGGGTCGTAATCAATAGCGATAAAAAGAAGATCCCCTTTTTGACGGGCATCTACAAAATCATAAATGCGCTTGACCTCCGGCGTGACCAAAATTGGAACCACAAATTTCGAGGCATAGGCTATCACGCACACGAGAGAGAGCACAAGAAATATCCAGCGGCGGTCAAGCGCGATAAAGCGTTCTATTATATTCATATCTTCTCTGCCATTACTTCCCTAAATAACCCCGTTCGATGCCGAGTATTATTTTGAGCGCGGTGGCGACAATGCCCAAACCGACTCCGATAATGATTGCGCGCTGAGCGGCAAGGTTCGGGATATTAATAAGCCAATTGGCCGTATCGGCGAATACTGTTCCGATGCCAGGAGTAAATCGCAACATCAGTATAAGCGCGGCCACAAGTAGCAGTGAAGCCAACGTATTTCGGGCGCGAAAGGCGCGGTACGATGCCGATGCGATAAAAAATGCCAGAAGCGCAAACACCGTCGCTTGAATAGGCGTAATAATGTACGTAAAAAAATGTATAAACCAAGGATTCTGCAATCCCTCCGGAGTGTAGAAATGAAAATTCCAATCGGCATCGGTAAAACCAAAAAGAATCATAGTGAAAAGGCCAATGAGCGTCACATAGTTGTATCCCCAGTTTGCTTTCTTTGTGCGGATACGGTCAGCAGAAACTTTTATGAGTGACCAGATGCCGACTGCCAAGGTAAACACTCCGATAATAGGCAGCCAGTCCAAAAGATATTCATAGAGCCTTTCGGATGTCTCATGCGGGACGAAATACTGCAGGATCATGAAAAGTCCCACAGCGGTCACTAATATAAATGGCAGTTGTCTTCTCATATCCCTTGCTCTTAGTCCACGACCTTAAAGTATTCTCTGAATGAATTCCAACTTGAGTCCGGCTTTCCCGCCCCAAAATTTGCGAAAATAACACCAATGATAATGAAAAAGATGATCGCGGCTTTTGCATAATCCTGGGCTTTGAGTGTACCCAACAATTTGGGCTCTCGGCCCAGATAAGCCGAGGCCGCATACAACTCCTCGCCAATCAAAGCATAGTCGCAGGCCACAATAAAAAATGGTATCTGCGCAATTTCGTCTGTTCCGGCAATTTGAATTGAACCAGCAAGGGCGCCAGTCTCGGCAAAGATAAGTGACTCGGCATAAAATTTACCCATATAGATATTTGTCGCGGGACGCTCGCGCATCATAATCCCATTTACCGCCGTAACGTAGGCAAACTGCGACTGGGTAACGAAAAAGACGGAATCTTGATTGTAGGAGTCAGGACGACCGGCATCCAAATACGAAGAGCGTACAATCTCCTGCGCGACTGTCATCACGACCGGATCATAGCAGGGGATAATTATCGGAGTCTGATATTCAGCGACTTTTTTGGAGACTCGCCCAAGAATGGTAAACGACGCAATAGTAGCAATTTCAGAGGCATCACCTGCGCCCAATAGATATAAGATTGGTTTTCCCATCTCGGTCGCGCGGCCAATTGCTTCATCGACAGCTTCTATTCCGGCAAGTGGGCGAATATACAATTGCGCGCCAGCTTTTGCCCGCGAAACAAAAAAGAGTGTGAGGGCTGTGAAAATAAAAACCGCTGCAAAAACTACCGTTCGGCCGGTGTTAAACCATTGTCCCGAACTTTCTACTGGCCCCGCAATTTCAGACGGAGTCCGGACCAGACTATCGACAGTCACGGCATCCACTCTATAATAGAGAGAAGTGTTGTCCGGCAGATAATCCTTCGTCCCCTCATCGCGGCCACCCACATCAACAAGCGATGTCGATCCCGAAGGAGCTATGCCCACGCGCACAAACGGGCCATCCGGAAAGAGAGCGCGGAATAATTCATAAGCGACAACTGTGCCCTTCGCTCCGCCGTCATTTGCCGACAATTTCCATTCAACTGAAACTGAGTGGCCATGATCATTATCGGTGTCGAAAGCCCAAACTTCTGTTACTGGAGCCGGGGCGGAAATATTCAAGAGAACAGATTGTGTTGTCGTATCGAGCGGAACCGCTTGGGCAGAAGAAGTATCTCCGCCTGCAGATTGTTCGTTCTGACAATATATCGAGGAATGGAATAGGAGCATGACCGCAACTGCGGAAAGAACAAAAGCTATGAGAGTGCGGGCCTGTTTTATTTTCATACTAAACTCGTACTCCGCTAATTAATAGCATTTAGCCAGTCGCGCAACAAAAAGCTTATGCGCCCAACCAACAAAGAAATGCGCCCCATGACGGTGTATCCGAACGACGCCCCAAACGTAATCATGAGTATCCAGATGCCAAAACGGGATGCCCGGCCAAATAAACCAGAATGTTCGCGAGAAAAAAAGAAATAGATAAGGCCGCATATCACACCAGTAAAAATTACCCAATTGGCAAGCATGGCCGCGAATTGGCCAGTAGCAGAAAGTGAAAAGTTAGAAAAGAACGCCCCAAAGCCCTGCCAATCGGTCACCAGAGGCAGAAATGTCGCCGATATCTGCTCCATGAAATTTGATCTGAGCGCTGCGGTAAAATATAGCCCTGAGGTTGTCCCCACAATAAAAGCCAGCGGCCAGCGCGCAAGCCAGCCATGTGACGACGAAAGCCGCATCAAGAGCAAAATACCCAACACAACGGGAATTAGATAAAATGGATCAAAGCCAGCATAGGCGACTTTAAAGGCCGATGACAGCCCTTCGGAAATTCTTGGGAAAAGATTGGGCACAAAAGTCGTCCAGAAGCCCATCGTCATCCAATAGGCCGCCGAGACTCCGACAAAAAGATGTTCGGCAAATTTATAAAATGGATTGTCTTTGTATAAAAACGAGAAAATGCATAGAGTCAGAAATGCCGACAGTGTTACCCAAAACCCCTGTGAGACCGGATTCTCTCCCTCAATAGTCATCCCTTTTATGAACCAACTCGCCAGAAATAGGGCGGCGGCAATTGCAGTTATTATGAGCCCTGCTCGTTTCATGCCGCGCTCCGTCTTCTGCCGCGGAAATAGACGACATTGCCAAGCACGATAAAGGCCATTATCACGACGTGAACAAGCGTCTGTGGTCCCATCATTTTCAAACCCGGCGCCGGCGTGGTTTTGAAACGGTCATGAACACGCGCCAGCTCAGATTCGTATTCCGCTGCCCCTTTGATTCCTCCTAAAATACCAATCATCTGTTTGGGGTAATACGAATATAGTTGCGGCGCGGAGACGGCGGCCACACATGCTCCCAATGGCACGCCGGTCGGATCACCAACAAAAAGCACCCATTCCATCGGTCCCGGTTTACCCCCTCCGAACATTACCAGCAAATCGAAATCCGAGCATGAACGGATATTCCCAAGCATCGGGATTTCCGGGTATGGGACATTATTGACATCGGATGGAAACATTTTCGGAAAGTCGGTCGCTATTACTCTCAGCACACCTTCGTTGCCAGCTTTATAGCCAACATTGACATAGTCTATCCGCTCCAGTTTATCAGGAAACTCCTGATTGACCACCCGTCGAAGGGTTTGATTCATCTGCGCCTGACCTGTCGCCCAAAGAGACATGAAAACAATTTTGTGATTTTTTGCAAGACAATGCCGCGTTATGGCATCGGCCATCGGTTGGACTTCGGGCGCAAGGGCCGGATCAAAATCGAACGAAAGCAGTATGAATGAACCGCTCGGCAAAGTCTCAATCTTATCAAAGAGATTCTGCACAACCTGCGTGGTCTTTTCAGGAAACGTAATCGGGAACAAAATTGGCGCAGTGACGGCCAGCGCAACAAAGAGATAAATGACCCGCCGGTCGACCTCGCGTCCGCTGATTGAGCGCCAGGCCAGCCAGATCAGTCCGCCCGCAAGCAGAAGAATGGAAATAATCACACCGAAATTTCCCATGCCCGAATCTGCGACAACAATCGGCTCACCCATCAGTTCTTCCCCAAGTGTGAGCGCTCAATGCCCAGAATAACGCGAAGTGACATAGCCACCACTCCCAATCCAATGCCAATGAGAATCGCGCGCTGTCCGGCAAGATTAGGCGAGTTCATTATCCACAAAGCCAGATTCGGGATCTGAAAGAGCGAGAACTGTTCTGGAATCCAGGCAGTGAGCATCGTCCCGAGCGCGGTTCGCCCAAGTAAAATGATAAAAGCGGCAATTAGCAAAATTGTCGCCTCGCGGTTTTTAGCCCGGAAGGCACGGTAGCTTGCCGATGCTATAAAAAACGCAAGCAGTGCATACATCGTTGAGCCAAGTGGCGAGAAGATATTTTCGTACAAAGTCTGAAATAACGAACCGGGTTCGGTGGGACTGGCTTCGATTCCGCCCGGATTGCCAAGCTTGAATAGCCCGACCGCAAGCATCACCGTAAAGCCGACCAGCGTCACGATCGAATACTGCCAGTCGGTCCGTTTCGCCTGAACTTTGGATAAATGGACGCGGAGCAGATTACCTCCGCCGAGGATGTATGCAAAAACGGCAATGATGTTAAAAAAGACAGTGAAGTCCTCGCCCAGCGTTTCAAGGGGCGGAATGAAAATGGAAAAGATGAGCAGTGTGCCGACCAAAAACGTAATTATGAGAGGGATCTGGCGTTTCATCTATCTCAGTTCCCGCTAAAAATGTTAGAAATATAGGCATGAAAGGCATCGATGGTCGAATTGCCCGATATTGCGGCTATTGTTGCGGCAAGTGCGCCAATAAAAATTGCCGCCATGGCGATTCCTTTGCCTATATCCTGTCCTTTAAGAGAACCAAGTTGTTTTGGTTCACCACTGAGATACGCCGACGCCGCAAATAGCTCTTCGCCTATTAATGTATAATCGCAGGCCGCAACGAAGAATGGGATTTGCGGAGGACGCGCTGTTCCGGCAATTTGAATAGCTCCGACTTGGTTTCCCATCTCAGCCAAAATGAGAGACTCTCCAAAAAACGCGCCAAGCAAAAACACGGTCGCCGGTTTTTCGCGAACCATGATGCCGTCGACTGCTGCCACATAACCGAACTGCTCATCGGTGATGTAACGCACCATATCATCATTATAAGCGTCCTGCCGACCGGCCTCGACATAAGCGGCTTTAATCGTTTCCCGGGCGGCGGTCATAACAAGAGAGCGCGAGACCGGAACATTCAGCTTGGTATCATAGTCGGCAACTATTCGCGCGACTCGTCCAAGAATTGTCACCGAAGCAATAGTCTCGACTTCGTTCATATCTTCGATTCCCGGAATGTACAGAATGGGACGTCCCATCTCGGTGGCACGGCCGATGGCATTGTCGATAGCCTCAAGTCCGGCAATTTTACGGACAAACAGTTTTTTGCCTCGCCGCGCTGTCTCAATAAATAAAACAATCGCTCCACCAATTACCACCGCCATGACAAAAAGCCAGGTCAAATCAAAGTTTATCCACTCCCGTTCAGGCGATATCGGGGCAGTCGAAATGGAAGTAGAAGTAGAGTTCTCTGCACGGGTTGTAATCGAGTAAGTGTAAATATGGCCCAGTGTTACTGTTTCATCTCTGAATGAATTTGCTCGAGGTAGAAGTTCTGCGATTTTTGACGGCACGCCGGAATCGACAGATTTATAGACTACGTAGCCGAGCACCCGGCTGTTGACAAGTTGATCGTCAAGCGATGGCACCCAGGTCAGATCAATAGCTTCGCCGTCATCATATTGGTGATCTACGGCAATGAGCGAAGTGACTGACGCGATTCGTGTCGAAAATGCAATCGAGTCCTCGACAGGTCTGGCCGGCATAGTCGAATGTTCAGGTACAATTTGGGCAAACGCCGACTCAGAAATAAGAATGACGAGAAGAAAAAGAGAGAACAGGGCACACAAAAGGAAACGAGATGTAACATACCGGCCCCCCGGCTGTCTCATCTGCTCAGGCACTAGTTAATCAACCCCAGCCAGTTGCCAAACAGAAAATCCATGCGGCCAATAAGCAGAGACATACGGCTCATCACGGTGTAACCAAACGATGCTCCAAATGTGACCATCAGAAAATAAATACCGATTCTGGCTGCGCCACCGAAGGCTCCCCGGTGCTCTTTGGAAAAGAAAAAATAAATAAGTCCCGTTATCACTCCGATGGCTATTACCAGCGTCCCGATTGTTTCAACCCACAGGATTGACAGAGAACTTGGGTCTCGTGTGATTACAGGCATAATTGTTGAAGCAACCTGATTGAGCGCATTAGACACAAAGTAAATCATCATATACAGCCCGGCTGTCGCGCCGACAATAAACGCCAGCGGCCAGCGCGCAATCCATCCGGCTTTGGAACTGAGGCGGAAGAGCATCATTATACCAAGCACGGCTCCCCCGATGAGCCAGTAATTTGGTTCTGCGTCTCCCTTCGGGACGATTCCTTCATACATCTTCTTATAGAGGTTGTCGAAATAATAGAGAATTGCCCAGTACCCGGCAGAGACGCCGATAAATATTGACTCGCACAGCTTATAGAACGGATTGTCTTTATATAGAAAAGAGAGTATGCCGATAGTCAACAACGCGGCGACCCAAACACCGAAATCTGTACTCATCGTCTTTTGCCGCCTTCTGTTGGCACATTAGTTTTCACACCGGCACAAAAAACATTCACAATCATACTGATTTCCTTCGAGTGGTGAAATAGGCCACATTTCCAATTATGATAAGCATAATGACAGTTGCATGGCCAAACATCTGCGAGAGCAAAAATGTGCTGGCTTTACCCGGTTCTTTCAAAGTCTTCTCAAACTCCGCCGCGCCAGTCATGCCGCCCATGAGACCCTGAAGCTGCCCAGCGCGCAGATAGGGATACATCTCTGGCGCCTGTACCGCAGTATTTCCAGCCCCAACCTTTGCGCCGAACCGATCGACTGCGATTTGAACCCACTCTTTACTCCCGGGCTTTCCAGACGAGAAGTCCATAACAAAATCGATATTGCTGAAATTGACTACATTCTGCAAAATTGGGATTTGATCATACGGTGTGCGACGGTCATCAGATGGAAACATCTGCTTGAAATTGTTACCCATCGACTGGATTACAAATTCATTCCCGGACTGAAAGCCCAGATTCACATAATCAGTCCCGTATTGTAGGTTTTTTGCCGCTATCTCAGTGTCCGCGAGTGCAACTGCAATGGCCTGATTTGCCTGCTGTGGACCGGCCGGCCAGAGTCCCATGATAATGATTTTAAAATCATGCTTAAAGGCATACTTCAAAAATGCAACCGCCATCGGTTGTAGCTCAGGAGCCGACTGCGGATCGTAGTCAAACGAGCAGAGAACTTTCGAGCCCGGCGACAGTGTTTGAATCGAACGATAAAGTTTCTGGACTTCGTCGGTATCAGGCAGAGGCGCGACCAAGTTCATAAAGAGCGGGGAAATTACCGCGATTGCTATATACAGAAAAACGATCCGTCGGCCTATCGGACGGCCTTTAACCGTTCTAAAGAATACATAGATGAGAGACAAACCGACAAGGATATTCAGACCGTATGCGAGATATTCAAGCATGCTTAAGCCCCTCCCACATGCGAACGCTCAACGCCGAGAATAACCCGAAGCGAACTTGAGACAATCCCAAGCGCGATACCAATCGCTATGGCGCGCTGACCTGCTGTCACCGGATATGACATAATCCACCCGGCAAAATGACTGAATATCGGGGTATCACTAAAAGATGAAGTCATCATATCAAAGAGCGGCACCCGTCCGCCCATTACAAAAAAAGCGGCGATAAGCAGGAGCGTTGCTTCGCGATTTCTGGCGCGAAAAGCGCGGTAGGCCGCTGATGCGACATAAAATGCAAGTATCGCAAACATCGTCGCGCCGAGCGGTGTAAAAATGCTCGTGAATATCCAATCAAAGGCCGTTCCAGGATCTCTGAATGAATACACCGGATCGGCATTCATGCCTCGATAGCCGCTTATCATGCCTACTGCAATTGTCGCAAACAGGCAGATGATAATTACCGAACTGTAGATCCAGTCATGCTCTTTCCTGTCTATTTTTACGATACTGACACGAATTAGATTGAGCACTCCCAGCCACACCGCGAAGGCCTGTACAATTGAGACCCAATCCCCAAAAATAGTCTCGGCTTCGCCAAATGGGAAGACTGGGATAAAATAGCTGATGGCAAAAACCAACCCTGCGACGGTCGTTATGATAAGAGGGACTTCGCGTTTCACTGCGAAACTCCTTCGCCATGTGAAAACCGACTGGCGGATGAGGGCTTTTCAATTCGATTTATCATAGTAGTTTCACTGCACCCGAAAAATATAACTTATGTTGTAATTAAAAAACGTTGCCAGAATTATCCCAACTATAATCGCCGTGAGAAAAAGGATCTTGCCCATATCCTGCCCTTTTAATGACCCAAGCTGGCGCGGTTCTCTCGAGAGATAGGCCGATGCCGCAAAAAGCTCCTCGCCCAAAAGAGTGTAATCGCATGCCGCAACAAAGAACGGCAGTTGGGTCGGCTCGCCGGTACCGGCAATCTGAATTGCGCCAGAAGCATTTCCAGTTTCGGATAAAATGAGCGATTCGGCAAAAAATGCGCCCATATAAAAAATTGCCGCAGGCTTTTCCCGCACTATCATCCCATCGACAGCGGCGGCATAGGCAAACTGTTCGTCTGTGATAAAATGAACCTGCGCTTCTTTGAATGAGTCGGGACGTCCCGCTCGTGAATAAGCTTCTTTCATTGTTTCACGGGCAGTGACCATAACTAGCGATTTCGAAACTGGCACTTCAAGCCATGTTTCACACTCGGCCGCCACCTGCGCCACACGGCCAAGAATCGCAATTCCGGCGATTGTCTGAACATCATTCATATCCTGAATGCCGGGCACAAAAAAGACCTTCTTCCCCATCTCGGTCGCTCGTCCGATTGCTTCCTCGACTGCATCAATACCGGCAATCTTGCGCACATAAATGGGCGCGCCTGATTTGGCTTTTTGAATGAAGTAGAGTATCGCCCCGCTTACTAAGAGAATGAGAACCAGCGCTATGGTCCGATTTTTGTTAAACCATTGAGCCGATGACGCCGCGGGACCGATAACCGCGGCCGGAGTCGCATGCACTGTCTGCTTTCCCTGATCGTCGATTGTCGCAGCAATGCAATCGATTCGATAGTAATACTCTATACCGTCTACTGTTTGGTTGTCTACAATCGATGTCGCACCACGCACAGCCTCGCCTAACTTTGTAAACTCGCCTGTGGGTGAGGTCGCGCGAAAGACCTCGTATCCAGTCACCGCTGAACCGATCGTGTCATCAGGAGAAACTATCCAAGATATTTCGAGCGCTCCGCCGCCATCGTTGGGATTGTCGCGGAATGTCATCCCAAGAGCCGGGCGCAGATAGGGCATGATCGAGACATCGCCTGGTGATACCATTGCTGTATCGCTAAATTGAGCGGAGTCCTGCGCAAAAGCATTCGTCGTCCCCAAGCTCGGGAAACAACACACGACCGCTATACTTATAATAAATGATAAAATGCGGAAGAGAATTGTCTGACTGGATGGGTTCTGTGATGTCCGGCGGTTGATGCTCACTATGTGCTTTCCTCTTGTCTATTGAAGTGTGCCGAGCCAGTCAGTTCTGGCACAGCATTATACTAAAAAGACGAATATCCCTGCCGGATGTCAAAACTTTTTTTCACCATGCTTACTCATCAAAAGCAACCTGTTTTTTATCTTTGTCAGACAACCGCGCCAATGTAGAAGCCAAACTGGCTCCAGTCAAGAGGAAAATACTGGGGACATGAACCCCGCCATTTTAACACCAGTCATTTTTTTCTTTGAATGATTTTCGCCCCGAGTTGAAAATCGTTGTGTTCCAAAATCCTTCTTTACAAGCCCTGCATACCATGTTATCATGACCGGCTAAACGGCGGTATGCGAAGCCGAGATTGCATTTCTTCTGTTGAAGATGCGATGACGAACAGCAGCGGAAAGTAAAAAAGAAAGTCCGATGGCAAAGTTTTCCAACCCAAACGATATAAAAGTCATTGTAGCCACAGACTGTGGCTCGACAACAACCAAAGCGATCTTAATCGAATTCCATAATGGCGAATACCGGCTAATGTCCCGAGGCGAAGCCCCGACCACAGTCGAAGCCCCATTCGAGGATGTGACAATGGGCGTACTTAATGCGGTCGGCGAACTCGAAGAGCTATCCGGTCGCAAGTTGCTCGATGAACAGGGACACTTCATTTCACCGGCAAACGGTAAAGTCGGAACCGATGTCTTTATCTCCACCTCCTCGGCTGGAGGCGGACTACAAATGATGGTGGCCGGTGTCGTGCGCTCCATGACCGCCGAGTCAGCCGAACGCGCAGCACTTGGTGCCGGGGCCATTGTCATGGACGTTATTTCATCAAATGACAAAAGACTTCCGCACCAGCAAATCGAACGCATTCGCCGGCTTCGTCCGGATATGATTCTACTCTCCGGAGGTATCGATGGCGGAACCACAACCCATGTGGTCGAAATCGCCGAACTTGTTGCCGCCGCCGACCCCCGCCCCCGACTTGGATCGAGTTACAAACTCCCGATTATTTACGCCGGTAACAAAGATGCCGCCAACTCTGTTAAAGACACGCTGGCAGACAAAGTTGACCTGCGTGTGGTGGACAATCTCAGACCGGTGCTCGAACGCGAAAATCTTGGTCCGGCCCGCGAAGAAATCCATGAACTATTCATGGAGCATGTCATGGCGCAGGCGCCCGGCTACAAAAAGCTCATGTCCTGGGCCGATGCCCCAATTATGCCCACCCCCGGAGCTGTCGGTCTTATCATCCAAACTATTGCAAATCAATTTAACATCACTGCCGTGGGAGTTGATATCGGCGGAGCTACGACCGATGTTTTTTCCGTCTTTCGTCCCGACGGCAGCACGCCGGTCTTCAACCGCACCGTATCGGCCAACCTTGGCATGTCGTATTCAATCTCAAATGTCTTCGCCGAAGCCACACTGCCGATGGTTATGCGCTGGGTTCCTTTCAAAATGGACGAGCGCGATCTCCGCAATCGTGTGAAAAATAAAATGATCCGCCCGACCACTATCCCTCAATCAATGGAAGAACTCGTTTTCGAGCAGGCTATCGCAAAAGAGGCCCTTCGCCTGGCATTTATTCAGCATCGAAGCTTCGCCTCCGAGCTAAAGGGCGTTCAGCAGCAGCGGACTATCGCCGACGCCTTCGAACAGTCTGCCTCGGGCGCATCCATTGTCAATATGATGAAACTGGATATGCTTATAGGCTCCGGCGGAGTCCTCTCCCATGCGCCGCGCCGTCAACAGTCGGCTCTTATGATGATCGATGCCTTCTCGCCTGAAGGCGTCACACGGCTTGCAGTCGACTCGATTTTTATGATGCCCCAGCTTGGCGTTCTGACCGAAGTTCAACCCAAAGCGGCGACAGAGGTTTTTGAAAAAGATTGTCTGATCCATTTGGGAACATGCATCGCCCCTACCGGAACATCAAAAAAGCCCGGACCGGTTATGAAATATACAATTGAGCTTCCCGGAGGAACGGTCACGGGAACACTTAATCATCTTGAGATGAAACTGATTAAACTCGGCATGCAGGACAACGGCCTGCCTCAAATGGCGAAGGCCAGCTTTGAACCTGAAGCCGGTTACGATGTCGGCGCAGGCAAAGGAAAGCGGCTCGATAAAGATATTCATGGCGGCGTTGTGGGCATCATTCTCGACGGACGCGGCCGGCCCTTTGACCTCTCATCGATAAGCGCCGACGAACGCGTTTCAAACCTTCGGAAATGGAATACCGAGCTCGATATTTATCCGGAGAAGGCCTGAATGTATGTCACATCGAACGAGCACTGATAAATCTATTACAGAATCCGGAGGAGTTTCGTGAATCGACTTTTGGCGTTAGTCTTCGGACTGACAATAATTTTATCTGTCGATGTTTTGGCAGAAAAACCATTCGTCTCCTTTAATGGAAAATTCTATTTCAACTATCCTGACAACTGGCAGCAGGTAGATTACAGAACAGTTGACTACTTCCTGTCGCAGGGACAGTCAAGCCAGCAAGCCTTCAACTACGAAGCGGTGTTTGCTCCTGACACACTCGGACCGTTCTTTGAACGCGAGTACCTGATTGTCACGCTCGATACTATCGGCATGATGAGCCAGCAGCGGATTGACTCTGTCCTTGGCGAATTAAATGACAACTTCGGTGATAAAGTTAAATACGCACCTGTCGGCAATTACATGACCGATCTGCGCTCGAACGCGCCCGTGTATGACCAGTCCACGCAGACTGTGTCTATCCTAACCGATGTTACAGACATCACCGACCAAGGCTCAGTCCTCAAAAAGAATCTGCTTGTACTCAAATTCTATGAACGCGGGATCGCAAACTTTTACTTCTATGCCTCGGATTCGATTTTTTCAACGCTCGCTCCCACATTTAAAAATATCGTTGCGTCGTTTTCGTCTGAAAATGTGGAATCCGCCACACCAAAAGAAACTGTCAAAATTGGCAATGTCGACGTCAAATCGAAGAAAAGCCCGATGTGGCTGTTTTGGGTTCCGATTGTCATTGTGCTTGGCGCATTGCTCGTTATTTTTAAAAAACGAAGACGGACGAGCTGATTTTTTCAAAATCTACCGCGAACTAAAACAGAAAGTAAAATAGAATGGCTCACTCATACACCCCCGGGCTCAAGGTCACCGACAAGCTCTTGGTTCAGAAGCACAGAATCCTTCCGCTTAAAGGTGATGTGCTCGTTAAAGTCGGTGACAGGGTGACCGAGGATGTTGTTGTCGCCCGTACCCTGCTCCCCGGAAACGTCGTCCCTATAAATGTGGCCAATAGTCTTGGCATTCCGCCGGAAGACATCGAACATGTCATGCTCAAAAAAGAGCGCGACCGGATTAGCGAAAAAGAAGTCATCGCCGCTACCAAGCCGCCATTCAATCTGGCCTTCTTAAAATTCATGTCTGGTTCATGCGCGGCCACAATCAATGGCACAATCGAATCAATTTCTCACGTTACCGGTCAAGTCCTTCAACGCGGTGAGCCGACCCCGGTTGAGGTCAAAGCCTATGTTCGCGGGGAAGTTACCGAAGTTTTTCCGCGCGAAGGTGTCGTGATAACTTGTGTGGCATCGTTTGTTCAGGGAATTTTTGGCATCGGAGGTGAAACGCATGGAGCAATTCACATGGCCGCCTCGTCCAACAGCATTGTTCTTTCCGAAGACTTAATTACCGCCGACCATAAAGGAAAGATACTTGTGGGAGGATCGCTCGTCACTGCGGGCGCGCTCAAAAAGGCCATTGCCATGGGCGTTAAGGGAATAGTTGTCGGTGGCTTCGACGACAAAGACCTTCGAGATTTCCTCGGGTATGATATAGGTGTGGCTATCACCGGCAACGAAGACATGTCCACCACCCTTGTGGTCACCGAAGGATTTGGCCAGATTAATATGGCCCAAAGGACCTTTGATCTTCTGAAAAGACTCGAAGGTCAAACCGCTTCAATAAACGGTGCCACCCAAATTCGCGCCGGAGTTATTCGTCCCGAAGTCGTTATTCCGGAGACAGGCAATGTCGACTTGAAATCCGCCAAGGTTGCAACGCTTGAAGGTATTACAATCGGTTCGCCGGTACGTGTTATCCGCCATCCCCATTTCGGTCGGCTTGGAAAAGTCATTGATCTTCCCTCTCCGCTGAGAAAACTTGAATCAGAATCAATGGCTCGAGTACTCGAAGTTGAATTCGATGGTGGCGGTAAAGCTGTTGTTCCGCGCGCCAATGTCGAAATGATCGAGAGTTAATCCCCTCCGATATAAACTGTCTCCACAGGCGTACCTTCAGTTCCGTCCGACTCGGCCGCATTTTTTTGTTGTGCGCTTTCATCGGCCGGATCAAGCCGCGTGCTGTCTTTGAGTTCCTCCGGATGCCCGGCGCCAGTCGACCCTTCTTTCGTATCTTTCTTTGAACCGACATCACAACCGGAATTGAAACAACCAATCAAAATCAGAATTATAATGGGAGGGTATTTTCTATTCATCTGTAATCCATTCGAAACCGTTGAACATTTTAGGTTCTTATGAAGAAAAATACATCCCATTGCGCGCAGATCAACTAAAAGAAACAGACAACCTCACACTCGGTCTGTTTTTGTTGACGATGGATAATGAAGTCTCCTATTATTGGCTTCCTGATGTTATCAAAACGCGTAACATCATGACAAATAAACTTTTAACTGTGAAGTACGTAAAAGCGATATGAATACATCAATCTGGCAGATTATCAACGATACTTCTACCTTTGGACTCTTCATTTTAATCATACTTGTCATTATGTCCTTAATCTCATGGACGGTTATTTTCAATAAATGGCGGGAGTTCTCCGGAATCTTTAATGACACTGAAAAATTTCTCCAACAATTTCGTCGCTCACGCTCACTGAATGATATCGTCGGCGCGGCCAAGACAACTAATCATTCCCCGCTTTCGTCTATCTTTCTCGCGGGTTTCGGAGAACTGAATGAACTTCGAAGCATGAACACCCAGGCGCCGGGTCTGCAACAAAACCGTATACAGTTAAGCGGTCATGATTTCGAAATTATTGAAATGACCATGGAAAGAATATCGACCGATGAAACGGTCAAAATGGAGCGAAGCGTGGTATTTCTTGCCACCACAGCAAGCGCGGCCCCGTTTATGGGACTGCTCGGAACAGTTGTCGGTATCATGGACGCCTTTTGGTCAATAGGCGAACGAGGCTCGGCCTCGCTTGCAATTGTCGCCCCCGGTATTGCCGAGGCCCTGCTTGCTACTATTGTTGGATTGGGCGCGGCTATTCCCGCCGTTATTGCCTATAACTGGGCGAATAATAAGATGAAGGGCATCAATGACCGATCCTTCAGCTTCATTCTTGAATTCATCGCTCGCGCTCGAAAGGAAGAGCGATGATTCGTCGTCCGCGCCACCGGGCATACCATGCCAATGCCGAGATAAACATCGCAAATCTTGTCGATGTTGTTCTTGTTCTGCTTATCATCTTCATGATCTCCGCGCCGTTGCTACAGTCGGGAATTGAAATAAACCTTCCGAAAACCCGCGCGGCGGTAACCGAAGAAGAAGCTCAAGGTGTCGTTCTCACCATCGACTCCAAAGGCGGCATCTATATAAATGACAAGTGGACGACTATGCCCGACTTTGAAAAAAACCTGAACGATGAGCTAAAACGTAAAAACACGCACGAGGTCTATTTGCGCGGCGATTCTGCGGTTGCTTACGGTGTCGCGATTGACGTTATCGGCCAGATGAAGGAAATGGGCATTGAAGCGATCGGACTTGTTACCACTCATCAGGAAAAGAAGCGCGCACAGAATCAACGGCGTTAGTCGGGACATGTCATGAAACGGGATATCCTTTTTTCAATAGCTTTTCATTCGACGCTGGTCGCGGCGGCCTTCTTTACACCCTCTTTTAATTTTCAGAAAAAACAGAATTTTGATGAAATTATCCGTGTGAATCTGACCAGTATGTCATCGCCTACTCCGGCCCAGCCCACCGCCGTTGCGGCTCCAAAAACCGAGGAGCCAAAGGTTGAGGCAAAACCGCCCGAAGAAAAAACTCCGGTCAAAACCGAGCCCGTGAAAAAACCCAAGACACCTGTGAAGAAACCCCAAAAAAAAGTCGAGCCCAAAAAAGAGCCGCCCAAAAAGACCGAGGCAGAAAAAGAAGAAAAAGAAACTGAAGAGCCTTCTGATAAATCCGAAGAATCAAAGACCGATGTGGAGTCGGCTCAGGGTAGTCCGTTCGCTGGCGCGACAGTTGATAACGCTAATTTCAACTATCCATACTGGTTTACCCAGACATTCAACAAAATTGCGAATAATATGAGAAATACCACCAACGTGGATAATCGCATTTTCTGCACAATTTACTTTCAAGTGCTTAAATCCGGACGGGTGATAGAGCTTCGTATTGAGAAATCGTCCGGATACCCTGATTTTGATGAGGCCTGTCTGGCAGCAGTCGAGAGATCGGCTCCATTCCCACCGTTACCCAATGACTTTATCGACGAAATTATCGGCATTACCCTTCCGTTCACAAATAATCAATGAGACAAAGGATTTTCTCCATGAAATGGAAACTCTATACGGTCATATTCGGAATAATCTTGTGTGCACAAAGTGGATTCTCTCAAAATACTGAGATTAGAAACATCTTCTTCGACACCATTCGAGCCGGAGATGTTCAGGTGACGCCTATTGGTGTCGATGACTCGCGATATATCGGCGCAAGTATCATCAATTCCGATGACTCCACCCTGATGCGCTACATCGCCGATGTCATCCGCCGCGATATCGACTTTTATTCCGATTTTGCCCTGGTTCCGATAGACAGCTTTTATCTCAAAACATACGAAATCGAAGAGCTTGACTTGCTTGGCTGGATGCGGCTCGGCGCTAAATATCTTGTTCGCCTCGAAGTCGAGTTCCCCGGCCCGAATATGCGCATCTATTGGCGGCTTTCTGATGTCATGTCAAAAGCGCAAATTGCCAAAGGACAAGTCGAAGACAACAGGACATTTTGGCGCGAACTGGCGCATGACATTTCAAATGAAATCGCCCGCACCTTAACCGGCGATGCCGGTATTTTCCGCACCCAGATTGTTTATGTCAGAAAAATACGTAACGGAAAAGAATTGTTTGTCTCAGATTACGATGGCGCGAATGAACGCCAATTGACCAAAAACGGCTCAATTAATCTCTCCCCTTCTTTTGCCCCAAACCTCGAAGATGTCTATTTCACGAGTTTCATGGACGGAAACCCACATCTCTATCGGGTCAACATTCAATCAGGCAAAACCACAAAAATTGCCTCGTATCCCGGAATCAATGCCGCTCCATCGGTTTCGCCCGATGGAAATAAAATCGCCTGCGTGTTGTCCAAAGACGGAAATTCGGAGATTTATCTGCTTGATACTTCAGGCAAAATTATCCAGCGGCTGACAAACAATGCCGCCATTGAGTCGGCGCCGTCTTGGTCGCCCGATGGCCGAATGATCGCCTTTACCTCCGACAGAACCGGCACACCACAAATCTATGTAATGGACTCCGATGGCTTTAATGTCAAGCGTTTGACCTATGAAGGCGGCTACAACGACTCCCCCCTGTGGTCGCTTCGCGGCCAGCGTGTGACCTTCGTCAGCAGAACCAAACAAGGCAGATTTGATCTGGCATCGATCAATACCGATGGAACAGATTACCGGGTATTAACTCAGCTCGGCATGAACGAAAACCCCCATTTTGCGCCCGATGGCAAACATATCGTGTTTACCTCGTCACGCTTAAGCGGCAGCGATATTTACAGTATGGACCTGACCGGCCGCAACCAGCGGAGAGTCACACGAAGCGGCGATGCCTCAAACCCGACTTGGGGCCCCATTCGCTGAAGAAGCCAAATTATACAAAATCAGTGTGGATTTAGAGGTAATTCCAAATCGGAATGCATTGTTAAAAGCCTTTGAAGCAAAGGCGATAAAAATATCCTGTTTTTATTGTTGACCTTGATAAATCTCCTATGTTACTTTCGTCCAGTTTGTTAGAAATAAAGGCTACTTTAAATCCCTTAAGGGAGGAATAGAGAAGAAATGAAGAAGACATTACTAACCGTACTCCTGCTTGCTGTGGCCATTGTTGCCAGCAATTGTGGCAAACCCAAGCCCACCGTTGAGGAAACCACGACCACAACACCTCGCACCGAGACGCCCACTCCTGTCGACACGACATCTCGTCCTGTCGAACCACCAGTTCAGCCTTCACTACAGGAGAGCCAGTTCCAGACCGTCTATTTTGATTTTGACCAGTTTAATCTTCGCTCGGACGCCCGTGCCGCCCTCGATGCCAACTACCAACTGCTGACAGAATTCCCCGATGTTATTGTGCGTATCGAAGGTCATTGCGATGAGCGAGGTACTGTTGAATACAACCTTTCACTTGGCGAAAAACGCGCCCGTTCTGCAATGGATTATCTTGTAGGACGCGGGTTATCAGCCAACCGCGCTTCAGTCATCTCCTACGGCAAAGAGCGCGCAAAAATTCAGGGCAGCAATGAAGACGCCTGGGCAAAAAACCGACGTAGCGAATTTACCATTGCCTCACGTTAGGATTATGAGTATAACCGGTATGAAATCCCGCACAAAGTCAACCCAAACCGCCACGTTACTAATCGTGGCGGTTGTTGGTGTGGGCGCATTGCTCCCCGGTTGTGTCACCAAAAGGGATATTGACCAGGTCAATACCAGGCTTGACACCATTGAAATTCAGAACCGAAGGACCGAACATCTTATCGCCCGCATGGATTCAATTATTTCGGCAGGTGCGACTGCCAACGACCAGATGCGGACAGACATCCGGGTCAGCACCGATGAACTTGGCCGTCAAATCCAGTCTCTGCTTGATAATATGAATGATTTGACATCGCAACTTGCCAAGATGAACCGCACACAGACAATCAAACTTCCTCCGACAAGCTCCGGACAGACAGATACTGCGAGTCAGCAAGGTTCAGCCCGGTGCGATGGTATGTACGACGATGCTTTTGTTTTAGTTCGAAAGGGTGAATATAATTCGGCAATCGAAGGCTTTCGCAATTTTCTGCGTGATTGTACGAACCACCAGAACACCGAAAATGCCTACTACTGGATTGGCGAGTGCTTTTACTCAACTGAGAAATATAACGAAGCCGTGACCGAATTTGAATACCTGCTTGCCAATTTCAAAAATTCGGCTAATATCGGCCGCACACTTTATAAGCTCGGGCGTTCTCAGCAGGAGATTGGCAATAAGGACGAGGCCAAGAAACAGTACCAGCGTCTTGTTAAAGATTTCAGCGGAACATTGGAAGCAGAACAGGCAAAAGAGCGGCTCAAAGACCTCAAGTAGCCGATAAAGAATATGCCGTTAGAGACGGTCAGATTAAATATCGATACTCCGGCCGGGCAGTTAATGCCAAGTCGGGGGTTTTATCAGTTGGAGGAAGACTCCCTCTATGTCCAGATCGGCCCTTTCGACGTCCAGCACCGCTTCTTCTCTTTCTTGGAGGCGGAGACGGTTCGTTTTGACCTCGATAAGAAAGGTGAACTAATATTTATTGAGGTCTCGCTCCCCCGCAGACGCTGGACAGTTGATTCCAATCTCATACTGCCGGCTGAATCCTTGCCGGCCGATATTCGATGGCTTGATTTTCGTCAGTCAATAATCGAACCTAAACTGATTACAAATGATAAGCACAGCATTCTTTGCATATCACTTTCCGATACACCAGCCAAAACATCTTTCAACCTTGCTCAGTCTGTCATCGTCCAGACCGATGGTGAAAATCATCTTCATTCAGTTTGGGTAACAGACATCGTGGATGATCTCGCCGGCAAAGAGATCGCGGCTTTCCGCAAAGGTCTCGCTAAGCATTAACCTGTCGGATTTTTCAACTCGCACAGTTTATCCCGAAGCCTAAGGCAGCCTTGACCTGCCCGAATTGAATATATAACTTTCCGATATGCCCATTCTTGATAAAGCGACTCAGGATGAATACGCACACCTCAAAAAAGAAATCGAGCGTCACAGCCATCTTTACTATGTGAGTGACAAACCGGAAATAAGCGACACGAAATTTGACAAACTCTTTGACCGTCTGCTTGCCATAGAAAAGGATCATCCTGACCTCATAACATCCGATTCCCCGAGTCAGCGAGTCGGCGCAACCCCCTCAAAAAAGTTCGCGCCCTTTCGGCACCGCGCCGCAATGCTGTCGCTTCAGAAGGTAACGACCATACAGGAGTTTATAGAATTTGACCGCCGGGTTCGCGAGGGACTTGAGTCGAAAACAGAAATCGAATACTTCACCGAGCCGAAACTCGACGGGCTGGCTGTCGAACTCATTTACGAAGATGGGCTTTTTGTCGCTGGCGGAACACGAGGGGACGGAACTTCGGGCGAGGATATCACGCCAAATCTTCGCACGATAAAAAATATCCCTCTGCGGTTATCTGAAGAGACGTCTACGCGATTTCCGCTGCTTGAGGTGCGCGGCGAAGTTATCATGCGAAAATCAGCATTTGAAAAGTTAAATCGAAAGCAGACTGAAGCCGGTCTACCGCCTTTGGCAAATCCAAGAAACGGCGCCGCAGGTTCGCTTCGCCAACTTGACCCAAAAATAACGGCCTCCCGGCCGCTCGCATTTTATGCCTATGGCATTTCCGAAACTGAATATGAGGATCTGCCGTCACAGAGAGAAACTATGCAGTTTCTCCTCAAGGAAAGATTCCTTGTGAATGAAAGCGCGGCAACCGCGACCGGAACTGACGAAGTCCGGCTGAGGTTCGAAGTGTTGGAAAAGTTACGTACTTCGCTTGATTTTGAAATTGACGGCATGGTTGTCAAGGTTGACCGCTTTCGTTCACAGGAAATTTTGGGGCAGGTTTCTCACGCGCCACGCTGGGCGGTGGCATGGAAATTCACCGCGGAGCTTGCAGAAACGACTCTTATTGGGTTGGAATTCTCCGTCGGACGCACCGGTGCCATAACACCTGTGGCATTGCTCAAACCGGTCAGAGTTTCTGGTGTAACTGTTTCAAATGCCTCGCTTCACAACGAAGACGAACTCACACGGCTCGACATCCGAATCGGAGATACAGTCGTCATTCGACGTGCCGGAGATGTAATTCCTGAAGTCATGGAAGTCATTGTCGATAAGCGGCCGGACCGCGCCAAGCGGGTCAAATATCCAGAAGTCTGTCCCTCATGCCGCGAAGCCATTTCCCGCACCGAAGGCGAAGCCGCCTACCGCTGTTTCAATGCGGCGTGCCCGGCCCAGCTCGAAGGAAAACTCTATCATTTTGCCTCCCAAGGCGGCTTTGACATTGAAGGCTTTGGAGACAAAATTGCCCAACAGATTATTGCAAGAGAGTTGGTCCAAGACCCATCTGATATTTTCTGCCTGACCAAAGATCAGTTGCTCACAATGGACTTAATGGCCGACAAGCGGGCGCAAAATCTTCTGGACGCTATCGATCGAGCTAAAAAGGTCGAACTCCCGAAACTCATCTATTCTTTTGGGATAATTGGAGTTGGTGAGTCAGTCGCAAAATTGCTTGCGGATAATTTTGGGGATTTTGATACTCTATATTCAGCCTCTCTGCATACCCTTGAAGAGATTCAGGGAATTGGGCCGACCATTGCCGCCAATATAGTGCAGTTCTTCTCCCTTGCCGGAAATAAACGAATGATTGAAAATCTCAAAAAATCAGGGGTTACCTTCAGCCCGTACAAATCAAAGTCCTCCGGCGGCAAACTCGAAGGGAAGACATTTGTCATCACCGGGACACTTTCACAGCCGCGAAATCATTTCAAGAAACTTATCGAAAACAACGGCGGCCATGTTGCCGGCTCAGTTTCCAAGGCTACAAGTTTTCTGCTTGCCGGAAGCGATGCCGGCTCAAAATTGGATAACGCCAAAAAACTCGGAATCCCTATTCTCGACGAAGACAGTCTCAATAGCCTTCTTTGATTCCCTCAACTATCGCCTTCAGATACATATTTGGAAAACTTCTCGACAGTAGTATATTAGCGGCCATGGAAACTGAATCCCGAGTGTATGGTTTTTGGAAACAACTCAAGGCGCCTATTTTTGCAATGGCTCCTATGGCAGACGTTACCGATGCGGCTTTTCGAGAGATAATTGCCCGTCGAGGCAAGCCAGATGTTTTCTTTACTGAGTTTGTCGCGGTCGATGGCCTCTGCTCTGCTGGACGCCCTAATTTGCTCAAAAGTCTTATGTACCATGAATCCGAACGGCCGATAGTGGCTCAATTTTTCGGAGAAAAACCTAAACATTTCTACGAAACCGCTCAATTGGCGGTGGAACTTGGGTTCGATGGGATTGACCTCAATATGGGCTGTCCGGTCAGAACTGTTACCAAAACCGGTTCTGGCGCGGCGCTTATAAAAACGCCAGGGCTTGCCAAAGAGATAATTGTCGCAACTCAGGAAGGGGCTGGTAACCTCCCGGTATCAATAAAAACCCGTATAGGTTTCAGCAAAATTGCGCTCGAAGATTGGGTGGGGCATTTGCTCGAAACAAAACCGGCGGCAATTACCCTGCATCTTCGGACCGCAAAAGAGATGTCGCTTGTTGACGCCCATTGGGAATTGATCTCTCAGGCCGTGCGGGCAGTCCAGGGAACCGGCACAATATTGCTTGGGAACGGCGATGTGAAATCCATTGCCGAAGCCGAGGAGCTTGTGAAGACAACTGGTATTGACGGTGTGATGCTTGGTCGGGCTATTTATGGCAATCCGTGGTTGTTCAATCGCTCTATCAATCCAGAAGATATTACTGTCGAAGAAAAGTTCAGCGCCATGATAGAGCACGCTCATCTTTTTGAATCAATTTTTCAGGGGCATAAAAATTTCGCGATGATGAGGAAACACCTTCGTTCGTACGCCTCCGGTTTTGCCGGCTCAAAAGAATTGCGTGTGAGTTTCGAGCAGGTTAACTCGGCTCTTGAGGTCAGAGACTGCATCGATTTGGCCCGCCACCGTATGGAACAGACTTTGTCGGTGCAGTCCGTAGTCTCGGCCTGATTGCCAGCTTTCTCCTGACATTTTCCGATATTCGCAGGTCGACGCTGACCTACAATTCTCCGCAATGACGTATCGGGGAATTTGTGGCTGGTGTACGTCCCTGTGCACCAGCCTTTATACCAGTGCAGGGCAGAGACGCCCCACACGAAAGTTCAAAGAGAAATTGCTTTAATACATCTTCGCGCGGCCCGCCGCGGCGGGCTGTCGCGCGCTAGATATCACGAAATGGGGCGTCTGTTAATCTTCTCCGCCAGTTCCGATACTGTCTTAATCAAGGCATCCACTTTCGCTTCAAGCCTATCCAGATCACTCTTTTTCGCCCAATGAAGTTCATCTGCGAGTTTTGTCGCAGTCTTTTCAGCCCCTTCCTTTACTTTGGCAGTAAAATCCGAGGTCGACTGGCCAGCCCTCTCAAGTAGTTCAATCATGGCCTTTTTGCGATCTGACTGATCGAGTTCACCCTTGGCGATAAGTTCATCGATAATCTTCTCAGCCTTGGCTTTCGTTATCTCAAAAGCCCCAATCGAGGCCAATACTGTTTTCTTTAATATGGACATCAAAATCTTCTCCTATCCTTCCTAAAAAAAATTCATTCCACCTTATTATATATTGAAACAGGTAAAAAACACGAGAGTTCGCTATAAACGAGCAAAGATCTGAATCTGCTGGAGCGGGAAGGTAAAGAAGGATTTTAGGAATCGGACGTCAAAAAAACTAGTAGCGGCTGGTCGACATGATAACAATATTGACAATTTCAAGCAGCCGTTCGCATGAAAAAGGCTTCTTTATAAACATATCGCCGCCGACTTTGAACGATCGTCCCATATCGTCGTTGCGGTCTTTTCCGGTGAGAAATATTACCGGAATATGCGCAAGAAGCGGGTCTTTTTTGATTTCTTTGCAGGTATCGTATCCATCGGCGCCGGGCATCATAATATCAAGCAGGATAACATCAGGGCAAAGTTTACGGGCCGCTTCAACAGCGTTCCCGGAGCTGTTTTCTACGCCTACCATGTAGCCGGATTCGGTCAGAAACGTCGCGACTATTTCGGTGATCTCGGGTTCATCGTCAATTATTAAAACTTTTGCCGTTCCAACTTTGATCTTATGAGACATGATAAGCCTTTCGCCCGATGCACTCGTTCTATACTCTTTAGCACTATGAACTAATGAGAAGTATCGACAATCCAAATATTTTCTTAACTTCTTAAAAGCATTGATACAGACAGCAGTTTTTGACAATATGCGATTGTTCGAATCATTTTGTTTGCCCCGCAAAGCTCATCGGCGTATCCTTGCTGGGTGGATAAACCTAAAGAAGACATGGTCTTTGTTGCCAGAAACCGAAAAGCAAGGTATGACTTCGCTGTCTCCGAGACAATCGAGGCCGGTATCGAACTAAAAGGGAGCGAGGTCAAATCGATCCGCGAGGGAAAGCTCAACCTGGCCGATGCCTATGCCATTGTCGAAGGAAATCAGGTGATTTTACGGAACCTGCATATAACACCCTATAAGATGTCCGGAGAACCGCTCGACCCTGACCGCCCTCGGCGGCTGTTATTGCACAAACGGGAGATCGTGAAACTTTCGGTGAAAACACTGCAACGCGGTTTGACACTTATTCCGCTCGCTCTTTACTTTAGAGGAAAGCGGTTGAAGATTGAACTGGGATTGGCTGTAGGGCGTAAAAAGTACGACAAGCGGCAGGTTATTGCCGAAGCCGAAGCCAAGCGAAGAATTGACCGGGCGAAACGAAGGGATCTCGATCATTGAGTTTTCATAAGGCATTTGCCCTCTTTGTTACCCCTGCCCTGGTGTTCCTGCTTATTCTTGGCTGTCTCGCACCGACATCGGCTAAGGTAAAAGTTTCCATCGCCGGCAGTTACGAGGAAGTCGAGAGCACAACCGAAAACGGCATCCAGTATGTCTCGCTCTCTCAACTGGCCCAAACCCTCGGCGGGTCGCTCGATTGGGAAATTATCGGCCACCAGATAAGTTACACCCATGACGAATTCCGCTTCGATTTTGTTATAGCCTCACCTTACTTCACGCTAAACGACAGCATCTTCAATATGACCTATGGCGCAATTGTGAAAAACGGTCAGCTTTTCGTGCCTGTCGAGACCTTTCTTCCCTATCTGGATAAGGCGGCTGTCGAAGAGATCGACTGGGATGAATCCACCCATGCGGTGCTTGTCGACCCGAACGGTTTCGATGCAACAGATCTGTCTGTGTCGATCAAGGCTAATGGCGTTCTCGTCGAGATATTTCTCAGCAAACCGGTCGGTTATGATATTTTCGTCACCGAAGGCAACTGGGTGAATGTCTCACTGCGCGACTGCAGAATAAACTCCGAGCGAATAATCTCTCGAAAAGACCCGCGTCTCATGTATAAAATTTCAACTCACCAGGAAGGGACCACCGGTCAGATATCGATGCAATTCAAGAAGCCAATCGATCAGTGGCACCATAAATTAGTCGAGGAGCCGCTTCGGATTCAGATTTCGATCCCCGATCAAAGTTTTGAAATTGAAACAGTCGACAATAACCCGGTAGGGCCGGATGAACTGGTTGATGCCGTCGTTATCGATGCTGGACATGGAGGCTCTGACTACGGCGCGATTGGCCGCAATGGGACACGTGAGAAAGATGTGACGCTGGCCATAGCCAAAGAGCTTGCGACAAAATTTAGGCGCGAAAAATCGATAAAAGTGATCATGACTCGCGAGTCCGATAAAACAGTCTCATTGGAAGAACGGGCATCAATTGCGAACAAAGCCGGAGCGGATCTTTTCATCTCGATCCATGCCAACGCGAGCCCCAAAGCGCAGGCGCGGGGATGGAACGTTTTTTTTCTCGCCCCGGCCAAAAATGATTCTGCCCGGGCGGTAGCGCAGTTGGAAAACAGCTATTTCCTGCGTGAGAAAACACTCAACGATGAAGACCTGCCTGACACCGATTCGGACGATCCGGTACTCTCTATTCTCAACGAGATGATAATGACCGAATTTCAGGCAGAATCCCAGGATTTCGCCCTTATGCTCGACAGGGAGATGCGCAAGAATCTTGATATCCCGGCGCGTGGGGTAGACCAAGCCGGGTTTTTTGTGCTGAACAAAATCTTTATGCCTTCTCTCCTTGTTGAAAGCGCGTTCATTTCCAACACCTCAGAGGAGCGTATGCTTAAAGACAGAAAATTCCAAACCCAGATCGCGCAAAGTATTTATGACGCCGTTCTTCGCTTTAAAGGAAAATACGAGCAAAAGTAAATTCTTTGATTAAGGCCTTCACAATAGATTACCTATGAATCAAAAACTTGGCAATGAAACAGCCAGCGACCCGATTGGAATATTCGACAGCGGTGTCGGCGGCTTGACAGTGGCCCGCGAGGTCTTCAACCTACTGCCCTATGAACATGTCGTCTACTTTGGCGATGTCGGACGTTCGCCGTATGGAGGCCGCTCTCGCGAGATTATCACACAGTTTACAATTCAGGATGTGGCCTTTCTCCAGGAACACAAAGTCAAATATATAATCTGCGCCTGCAATACCGTCTCTGCCGTTGCCTTTGACGAAGTGCAAAAAAAATATAATATCCCGATGATCGGGGTGATATCCCCCGGGGCAAAAGCCGCAGTCGCACAGACAAAAAATGGACGAATCGGCGTTATCGGCACCCATGCCACAATCAACTCCGACGCTTATGCCAAGACTATTCGTGAGCTAAATCCCTCGCTCAAAGTTTTTTCTCTGGCCTGTCCGCTCTTTGTCCCTTTGGCCGAAGAAGGCTATATCGATCAGGAAGCGACATATCTCATCGCCAAAGATTATCTTCAGACGATGCATGATGTTGGGATCGATACTTTGATACTTGGATGCACCCACTATCCTTTGCTCAGAAAAGTTATAGCCGATGTCATGGGCGACAAAGTTACCCTCATCGACAGCGGCCAGGAAACAGCCCGTGTCGCGCAAAGTGTGATGCAGGAGAAAAATCTGCTCCGGAACGAGAATGAAGGCTCAGGCAAACGGAACGGTGAGCACCAATATTTTGTCTCCGATGTCCCTGAAAAATTCTCGCAGGTGGCCTCACGATTTCTTGGCCGTCTTGTTGATAGAATAACCAGAGTCGATATCAGCCGTTATTAGTTCTCAGGACTTTTTGTGCAGCTTGTTCTTGCGACCAACAATGATGATAAAATCACTGAGATGAGACATCTCTTGGATGACCTTCCTGTCACAATTCTCACTCGCCATAATTTTCTTGAATTCCCCGACCCTGAAGAAACCGGCTCGACGCTTGTTGAAAATGCCCTGATTAAGGCTCGCGCCATTGCCGATTTTACAGGACTGCCATCGCTTGCCGATGACTCAGGGCTCGAAGTCGACGCTCTTAATGGTGCGCCGGGTCTGTTTTCATCCCGATATGCCGGCGAAAATGCGACGTATAGAGATAACTACAATAAATTACTTGTCTCTTTGGCGGGAATCCCGACCGGAAAGCGCACCGCGCGATTCCGCTGTGTTATCGCTCTGGCTTGGACACCGGATGATATCGAAACGATTTTGGGGACAGTCGAAGGCATAATTGCTGAAAAAGTTTTTGGCGTAGAAGGATTTGGATATGATCCGGTCTTTTTCTATCCCCCTTTTGACAAACGCTTCTCAGAAATGACGCTTGATGAGAAAAACCGTGTTTCGCACCGCGGCAAAGCCCTTACCCAAGCGCGCACAAAAATCATCGAGCGGCTCAATCGGACATAAATGTCGCCTCTGAGAGTTTTCGGATTTTCACGTAACTGATAGTTTTCGAAAACTCATTGCCCGATATGACCGCCCAGCCTATATTCCTCTTCTTGAAATTTTAGTGTGAAGGATATACAATGAATGTTTTACTTATAGCGCTTCAAAAAAACGGAAAACTAAACTCAGCATCGTTTGAACTTATCGAGGCCGCCCGCCCGCTGGGTGGGGCACTGTGCACTGCCATACTTTCTGACAATGCCGAGCCGCTGGCCAAAGAGCTTGCCTCCCGAGGCGGCGGCAAAGTCCTCTCAGTCTCTGATCCGGCATTGAAACATTTCAATGAAGAGATTTATACAAAGGCTATTGGGCACCTTATTGCAAAATATAAACCATCGGTCGTACTTGCCCCGGCAACATTTTATGGCCGCGCCCTTATCGCTCGGGTTGCGGGATTCAATGGCGGAGCGATGGCCTCCGAGATTACCGGGCTGGCGCTTGAGAATGGAGCGGTTGTCGCCACCCGGCCCAGTTATGGCGGGAGTGTCATTGCCAAAGTTTCGGCCACTGATTCCACAAAACCATTTTTTATTACGGTGCGTCCAAAAGTTTTTGCTGAATCAAAATCAGGAAGCGGCGAAGTTGTAAATGAGTCAATTGATGGCTCAACTTTGACCTCAAGAGCGGTCACCAAAGAAGTTCGAGTCGAATCAAGCGGCACACTGACCCTTGCCGAAGCCGATAGGATTGTTTCCGCCGGACGCGGAATTCGCGGCCCGGAGAATGTCGATTTGATCAAGGGACTTGCCGAATCGCTCAATGCCGCTTTCGGCTCTACACGCGCAGTAGTCGATGCTGGCTGGGTTCCGTACGCCCACCAAGTCGGCCAGACCGGACGCACAGTCAACCCAAAACTCTATGTGGCTGTGGGTATCTCAGGCGCTATCCAGCATCTCGTCGGAATGCAGTCCTCGCAAACGATTGTCGCAATCAATAAAGACAAAGACGCCCCAATTTTCAAAGTGGCGAGTTATGGTATCGTCGGTGATCTGTTTGAGATTGTGCCGGCCTTGACCAAAAAGTTCAAAGCCGAATTGGCTTAGATGGTTACGGAGCCGTAACTTTGATATAGCCAGTTCTCGTGAGAATGCTGGTATTGCATGGACTGGTGACTCGTAACTGAACTGTGTAGGTTCCGATATTCTGATAGATAATGATTGGATTCTGCAGACTCGACGTGTCGATAGCGGTCGTATCTCCAAAATCCCATTCCCATGAATCGATAGTACCAGTTGAGAGGTCTAAGAATGCCACATTCAATGGAGCTTTGCCGCTATCGACAGCCGCTGAAAAATTAGAGGCCACACTGTCAACTGTAATATAATTGGCTCTTGAAACCGAAGCCGACCCGAATTTCCCGGTGCCGGTTAGCGAGACGGTAAATATCCCTCTTTTATTATAGACATGCTTGACTGAATCTGCGGTCAGATTCGAGGAAACTGTTCCATCGCCAAACGCCCAGCTAAAGGTGGTCACATTGTTCGAGGAATCCGCCCTGAAAAGAACTGTATCATCAAAACAGACTGCGGTGTCGGATGCGCTGAAAGAGGACAACCGTGGCAGTGAATCATACCGTGTCAAAGATTCCCTCAGAATCTGTTCGGAGTAGGCGGCGTTATGCACTCCGCGTGAACCATCTTCTCTGAACATCAGATAATTATATAGAATTTGAGCCAGTCCGCGCGGAATAGCGGTGTCCTGTGGAATGAAGACAATTCCCATAGGATCAGACGGATCGAGGATTCCCTCCGCCCTAAGTAATATTTCAAGACTGTCCGCCAGAATCGCAATGGTATCCAATCGCTCGAATTGATAGAAGTCCTGGACGACCCGTGTCTTGCCCAGAGTACCAACATGACAGGCGGCGACATTGCAGTTTGCGACAAGCTGAGAGCCGCTTTCATCTTCAAGTCGGAACGTATGTTCCCCAAATGAGGCGCCAACTCCCTGACCAAAGTGACATGTCAGGCAACCGTCTCTGCCCAGAGTACTATCATGGCTGTTTTTTACAACTATGGTATCAAAGAGAAACGCGCTTCGGCCAATCAGCATGTTCGCCTGTGTGCTTGAGTGAGGGCCAAACCGATTATTTATCAAGGCAGAATTGGCGTTCAATATCGGGACAGTTGCCGCCTGATGACAGTGAACGCACATGTTCGACTTGGCGCCATCATATACTGATGCATCCTTGAGGACAACCTGAGCGGCATTCCCTCGAAGGGAATCGAGCGTCCAAGTACCGAAATTTCCGGTATGAGGAGAATGACAGGTAAAGCAATTTATCGTAGAGGGCTGACTCTGATTGGCTTGGGAACCAGTTTGAATAAAATCAACAAATCCATTACCGGAGTGACATATCGGACCGCAGGCGGCGGTGTTTTCAAAGTCGCCGTTAAAAAAGACAGTTGCCTCAAGGAGTTCTGTTGACGCATGGCGCGAGTTTTCCCACTGCTCTCTCGGCTGGACAATCTGAGAATCATCGGAATCAGTATGACAAGTCAAGCAGGCTTGGCCAAGGGTGGTGTCGATAACTGTCACCTGAGTTGTTTCAGTTACAAGTTTATCACAGCCGGAAACGATTATAAGTATGAGAATCAGGGGCAGACCGAGAAGAAAGCAAGGGAAGGCTTTATTCAAAAAAAAGGGTTCTATATTGCGCATCCGAATGCCAAAGTAGTCAAAATTGATACTTTAGTCAATGGCTTAATAGGCGAATTAGCTTGCCCCTGCCTCAAAAATTGACTACTTTGGATGCAAGACGTGAAAGAACTTTTGACTGCCAAAACTGACTATCCTTTTTTGCTGTTTCTCAATGAATATAGAGGAATCTTGAGGCGTTTTGATTCATTCCGTTCAACTTCGCCCACAGTACACCACAATCATAATTTATCAGGAAACAAATAAGTGAACATGAATCTGCGACATTTTATACGCGACTGTACCTTGGTCTTCTCCGCCGCAATTCTGGCTTCCCTGCCGTCTCAAAGTGACGGCGGAGAGCTTGCCCATCGATATGAACTTGTTGCCCCGCCCAAGAACGGACTGCTCTCAAATAGTGTCATCGATATTATTGAACACAACGGAGCCGTTTGGCTGGCTACCGGCAAAGGAATAAATTTCTCGAATAATAACGGGCTGTCTTGGCAATTCTATAACACCTCAAATGGCCTGGTAAGTGATAACGTCTCCGCCCTTTATTCATCCGGCAATCGCCTGTGGACAGGCACAAACCATGAAGAAACCGTCTCAAATCAATTGGTAACAGCTTCAGATGGAGTATCCTACACCGACAACGACGGCGATACATGGACGACTATTGACTTTAACTCAACGGGACAAAATATAAATTTTGTCACCGGGGGCAATCGGACGATTTTTGACATTACCGGCGCTAATAACAGACTCGAAGGGCCAAACAACGACTGGGTCTTTTTCGCGGCGTTTGCAGGCGGATTTTTGGCGTCCCGCGACGGCGGAATAAACTGGAGGCGAATTTTCCCTTCTACTGCGGACTCGGCTCAGTACTATGCCGGTGGCCAGCCGTCGCTTGAAAACAGGTATTTTTCTGCTGTCGCAGACACCACCCATCATGATTCACTCCTCGTCTGGACGGGTACGGCAGGCGGCGTATTTCAGTATGTCTTCTCTCCCAATGACAAAAAGCTTTATATAAGAGGCGTCAACCGATTAGCCGTTTGCGATAGCTGTTTAACTACAAACTCCCTCTTCCTTGGTGGAACCTCGGGAGTGGCAGTGGGCAGAAGAAGCGGATCGCCCTTTTTTACGAGAACTGTCGTTGACGGACTCCCCGGACCAAACGTGACTGCTATCATCCCCTTTGCCGATCGGCTCTTCGTCGGAACAAGCGACAATATCGCCGTCAACTCGACAGGTCTTGCGATCTCTGCCGACGGGGGAAACAGTTACAGTGTACCCTGGATTCAACCGGCTATTGGAACGAAGAGAATAATTTCTGATTTTGCCAGCATTGATAGTCGCCTCTACCTTGCCGGTCAGCAGAACGGGCTCCTTGTAACTGGTGACACCGGCAGTACATGGACTCGCATACTAATCGACTCAGCTCAAGCTGGATCAGCGGTGAATACCGTAAATGCGCTCAAGGCTCTTGGGGACACTTTGTATGTTGGGACGGACACCGGGTTTGCAGCGCTCTATCTGGATCCAGCCGGGTCAATTGACTCTCTTACAAGATTTGCATTTGTTGAGGACGCTAATGGCTCGACAAAAATAATTCGCATCGCAATCCAGCAGTTTTCTGATACCGCGACACCAACTCTGATCGATTCAACGGCTATCTGGCTTGTACATCGCCCCGCCACCGTGCTGGGTAACCCGACGGTTACATTCTCTCTGGACAGAGGCGCCAGTTTTATGCCTCGTATTGTTCCCCCTACAAACGATCTATCCTTTGTAGGTGATACAATATTTGTCCTGACCAATGTCGGAGTGCGATACTTTGTCTCACTGGCCGATGAGATCAACGACCCCTATACCATAATAGACAGTCTTGATGCGAGCCTTCGCTACACTCAAACCGATACCATAAATACAGGCATTGTCCTCGGAGATACCATCTATTTTGCCACGCAAAACGGCATTGCCATTTCAGTGAATCGGGGCAAAAAATATAAAATTCATAGGGCGAATTTCGATTCGCTCCGAGCCGATCAGACGCTCAACCATACCTTTGCCAACAGCGCTCGAATCGCCCCGGATACGACAATCGCATTCGGCATTTCAGGCGATTTCAATCCTGCAATCGGAGTGCAGTACAGGGGACCTGATTCTACGGCTGATATTTGGGTGTCGGGCCGGCCAGTCTCCAGTGGCGGGGATGGCATCTCACGAGGGCGGTTCAAATCAGCAATCGATTCGTCATCTGGCTTTGTAGACACATTAATGCGACTCGAATGGGATATTCAGTATGAAGAAGATTTTGCGTGGAATTTTGGATTTCGCAATGATACGATCTTCGCCGCAACAAATATCGGCCTGCTTCGCTATGTAGAAAACCGCGTGGGTAGTAAATGGGACACCATTCCGCTTGTGAATAGTACGACCAATGAGCCTTTGCTTGATCCGGAAACAGCCATTTTTGCGGCAGAGGTAATCGGAGACTATCTCTGGGTTGGCACTGGCGATGGCACAATCAGGATTCTCCTGACCGATACGGCGTTAACGGACCAGCGTCTCTTTGGCGTTGTCGATTCCACAACTCCCTCGAACGAAGTCTATGCCTACCCTGTGCCGTTCAGCCCAAGTCGCGGCGGGTCCATTGATTTTCATTTTACAGTAGAAAATGCTGGAAATGTCACGATCGAGGTTTATGATTTTGCAATGAATTTGGTCGCTCGGCCAATCGACAATTTGTTCTACTCCGCCGGAATATATCCCAACGGTTCATCTCAAGGTCGAACCTGGGATGGCCTCAATGGAAAGGGCGAGATTGTCGCAGTAGGTGTTTATTACTTTAAAGTTCTGACTGATTCCGGCGAACGCCGCTGGGGAAAATTGGCGGTGATTCCATGACCCGATCTACGTCTCGATTCATTCCGACTCGCAAGCTTGCCGCGCTCCTTATTGCTGCCGCTATCGTATCAAGCGCGACCGACATCCTTGGACAGGACGGCGATGGCGGCGATGCCGGAGCGTTTCTGCAAATTCCCGCAGGAGCGCGACCGACGGCAATGGGCGGAGCCTATCGATCAATCTCCGATGACGGCGCCGCGCCTCTTTTTAATCCGGCCGGATTGAATAATCTCAACAAACCTCTCCTGTCGACATCGTACCGCGCAATGCAGCTTGATAGAAAGCTGGGCTACCTTACTGTCGCTCTGCCTATTCAGGGACGCGCCGTCATCGGGTTCCAGTGGCTCTATGCCGGTTCAGGGTCGGTCATGGCGCGTGACGAAGATGGCATGGCTTTGGACCGCGAGATTAGCCAGAATACAAGCCAAATTTCAATTCTCTTCGCCAAGCGTTTCGAGAACTATCTCGCCGCAGGCGTAAATATTAGCTACCTGCATTCGGGTATGACAGAGATCTCCGCAAATAGTGTGGGCTTTGATTTTGGGGCTGTTCTCTATTTCGATTGGTTTGTTGATAGGGAAAAACGCGAGGATATGGCCATCAAAGATATCCAACTCGGCTTGCTGATAAAAAACATCGCCAAAACCTTCACCTGGAACAGCGAAAAATATAATCTCAAATACACAACTGGCGGTCTTGGGTTTGAGCAAAAAGATGCGATCCCTGTCGAAATCGGAATTGGTCTTTCATCGCGGTTTCTGAAGCGAAAACTGCTTTTGGCTTCGGACATATCAAAAAATGCCAAACAGGCTATCGTGCCGCATTTCGGCGCTGAATACTCGTTGAGTCCTGAGTTTGCCCTGCGTGCAGGCTATGGCGACGAGCGTCTGACCGCCGGCACCGGCTATGTCTTCCATATAGGCAAAAAACTACTGGCCATTGATTATGCCTTCAGTACCGACCGAGTTGATGAAGGTTCAGAACATATTTTTTCGTTCGACCTTCTCTTTTAGAGTGAAAGGAACCTATGACACGCTTCTTTCGTAATCTTGCGCTTTCATCCGTTTTAGTCATTACATGCTGTGGACAAACTCTCTTTGCTCAGGACGGTTTGGCGCTCATGAAAGTCGAGACAGCGGCAAGACCCGCGGGGCTTGGCGGGGCATTCGTTTCCCTCTCAGGCGATCCCGATGGCTCCATGTATAACCCCGCGCTGTCAGTCGGTATCTCAAAATTTACGGCATCATTCGGGCACAACACCTACTGGGAAGATATTGGACTCTCGAGCGGGCATTTTTCCTCCCCATTGAATGGGAAATTTTTCGTGCATGGCGGAATCCGCTATGCGTCAGTCGGCCACCTCGAAGCGCGGACATCGCCAACTGTGGCCCCTGATGCCGCATTTAGCTCTTACGATGCTTCGATAAAAACAGGACTGAGCTATGCCGTAACGGACAAGATTTCAGCTGGGTTTGCTCTGGGATGGTTTCTTGAAAAGATAGACATCTGGCGCGGCACGGCTTTCAATGTTGATTTTGGTATCCATGCCCGGGTCAATCCTTCTCTGGCAGTTGGGGCTTCAGCTACAAATCTTGGCTCTGAGCTCACTCTGACCAATGCCGGCCAGGAAAGTTCTCGCCCCATATCTTTGCCGACAACCTACCGGCTCGGCGGCTCCTACACCTACACTCGCTACTTGGGTTCGCTTGATATTGTCTCTGTTGACGATGATATACATCCTCACCTTGGGGTTGAAGCTCAGCTCAACGAAATGTTCAGCCTCCGCGGCGGATATATGGGCAATTATGATTCCAAGAATCTGTCGGCGGGCGTGTCATTCACAAAACGAAATCTGACCATTGACTACGCTTTCGTTCCATATTCGGATAATCTCGGTAGCGCGCATTTGTTCAATCTCTCCTTTGAACTCTGATTTTTTCAACTCCGATCTATGCGCTTTCAATTAAACAAGGCGTATATGTTTCTATGCCGGGTGGTGACAAGACTGTCCCGAAGGAAGCACAGTTTCACTGATCCCAAGATCACGCGGCACACCAGACACGCTTCTCTCATGCTCTAGGTTCAAACGCACCGCCTCAACTTTGAACTCACGTGTCATACTTCCGACGCTTCTGTTCTGACATCTGAACACCTCCGGATAGAAACATAACCCTATCCTTTTTCCGTGTCCACTAAACCCTGGCAAGGTCAGTAAGCTGCAATACTCACGCCCACTTTTTGATCGAAGCAGCAATGGCCGGGCCGGCTTTTTCGAGATCCTGTGGCAGCATCACTGGAATGAATTCAACGGCAGCATGCAGCCATTGAAACAGAGGTTCTGCAACAGCTGGGATTTGTGAGGCGTCCTCCATGTTTAAGACTATATAGCCGCCCCGACCCCCGTCCACGGCTGCGAAATATGCCGCTTCTGCTTTGAGATCCGATAATAGCTGTTTCATTTTTGATCCGAATTGTGGATCCTTTAACGTGGCATTTCCAGATTCAATAGGCCAAGAGAACTTAACAAGATACTTCATCGGTCTTCCTTTTTTAAGATGATGTGTGTCATCAAACCATTTGGACATGACGACCCTTCAAGTTAGAACTTACGTTGCCTCAAAGCAAGTGTTCTCAAGTCTTATGTAAGTCATTCCGTCTGGCGGGGGATACCATCCCCTGACAGTAGAGCCTGACGACACATGCATAATGTAATTCGCTTGGCTTTGAAGGTATTCCGCCTCCTGCCGGAAGTCCCCAAGCCTGCGAGATCTACATGGAACTCCGCCTAAATTAATTTAGGATTATTTTAAGTCTTAATGACAGTGGACTCTTGGTTTCAATCCCCTGCTCACCATGAATGCAACTTGTTACATTTGATGTGTTTACGCGCTTTTAATGCTGCTAAGTTCTTCAGTCTGGCGTTTCAGTATCAATCAAAATAATACTGGCATCCAGCAACTATATTCACTCGATCATTTCCTTTGATTGCTTTGTCTTTCTCTTCCTTAAGTTTCTTAACACTTTGCCGACATAAACAAAAGCACACCCGGCAGGAGTATCACTTGCGCATACTTGCCGGATGATAATAGAAATGCCAAGGAAACAACTTGAGTACAGGCGTACGCAGTGGTAAACAGAACGAAAGGATGCCGCCATGGCCGAGATTATCGTAAAATTTGAAAACAAGATAATCGAGCGGATTGTAACCGAAAAGAAGAGGATAACTATCGGTCGCACTCAAGACAACGATATCGTTCTTGAGAACCGCGGCGTCTCGCGCAAGCATGCCTTAATCGAATTCAATAACAATGCCGCCGTCATTATCGACAATGAGTCTCTCAACGGGACATTCGTCAATAATCGCAAAATCAGCGAGGAAGTCCTCCAAGACGATGACATTATTACCATTGGCAAGTACGCTCTTATCTATCATACCGAGACCACTGGCAGCACCGAAGAGCGCGCCGATATGGACGGCACAATGGTACTCAATACCAAGCGTCAAAAAGAACTTATCGACAACGACAGGGTCGAACGCCAGATAGTAGCCAAGTATGGCGGTTCTGTGCTTATCGGCGAGGAAAACAGTGAATTCTCAGAATATAAACTCGATAGAGACGTGACAACGATCGGTCGAGCGAAGTTTGTTCATGTTAGAGCAAAGGGGCTCCTACTTTCAGGCATCCAGGCGAAAATAATCAGCGAACACAATACCTATGCCCTTTACAATCTCGGGAGCAAGAGGAAAGTGAAGGTAAACGGCGAAGCAATAGTGCGCCAAATGCTCAAGAATGGTGACATGATTTCAATCGGCAAGAGCACCTTCAAGTTCGTCTCAGGGAAAACCGTATGAGGTGTGCTCTCGTCTCTGACATCCACGCCAATCTTGAAGCGCTCGAAGCCGTCCTTCGGGATATCGACACTCTCCGCGTTGACCAGATATTCTCCCTTGGCGATGTTATCGGCTATGGAGCCGACCCGGCGGCCTGTGTGGCGTTGGTCGAAAAACATTGCGCGGTGAAACTCATGGGCAACCATGAATATGTCTCGCTCGGTCTGACGGATATGAAGAAACTCAATACGATTGCCCGCGAATCACTTACCTGGACAAAATCCCAGCTTGGAGATCGCTCCCTTTCCGATATCTCAAAGTATGAAATCGAAGCGCACACCGACACCAATTACTTTGTGCATGCTTCCCCTTTTGAGCCGGAGAAATGGCACTATATTCTCTCTATTGACGATGCCGCCCAGGCTTTTCATAACCTGGAAAATCGGATGTGCTTTTTCGGCCATACTCATGTACCGCTCATCTTTTCAGAAATCGACACGTCGTCCATCCGTTGCCGAACCGGACACAGTTTTCAACCTGATGAAGAATGCCGCCATCTTATAAATGTCGGCTCCGTCGGACAGCCGAGAGATAACGACCCAAGAGCATGCTATGTGCTCTATGACACCGATGAACAGGATGTTGAATATCGACGCGTCGAATATGATGTCCAGCGGACACAGCAAAAAATGATTCAAGCAAATATTCCGCGAGTCTTGGCGGAACGCTTGGAGACCGGTCGTTAAGGAGTAACACACATGTCACGATATTTTTCCCAGATACTCTTTCTCTTAGTCACAATTTTTATCGTAGTACTGTACATAAACGATTTTGGTCCAATCGACCGCCTCCAGCGGTCAGCCAATGACCTTCTCTGCAAATTTACCGCAACCAATGAGAGCAGTCAAAACGTCGTAATTGTCAACATTGATAAGAAATCCCAAACACAGTATGGCCAGTGGCCCTGGGACCGGGATCTTGTTGCCGATCTGATTGCCGCAGTCGGGACAGCCGAACCAAAAAGTATCGCGGTCAACCTTGATCTCCCTGAAGACGCTCAGCAGGACTCTGCAGGACATACCGACATTCTCGCCAGCCAGTTCCGCTGGGTGACACAGGCTGTTCTCCAATACGATATCGCGCTATCCAACTTTAGAAGCTCAAAGACGAACAATCCCCCGAACCTTTTTCAGAACTCTATTACCGTCAACAACCCGGTCGGATTGATAAGCGAAGAATCAGGATTGTCGGTTCGTAAAGTGTTTCTTCCCGCTGAAAAACTATTGGCCCATAAGCCCAAACTCGGCTTCGATTTCGAGTCTCCCGACGATGACCGGACACTGAGACACCAGACGCTTTTTATGAATTATGACGGGTACTATTACCCATCGATGTCCCTTCTCGCCGCTGCGACTTTTCTCGGCGTCCCGACCGACCAAATCAAGGTCGTGGATGGGGAATCGGTACTTCTGAGCCTGCAACGCAAGATCCCTATAAATTCATGGGGCGAGTACTTTATCAGCTTCGCCGAAGGTAACTCTTTCACCACATACTCAGCCTCTGAAGTCCTTTCTGAAGGATTTGATTTCAAACGACTCAAAGGGAAAATGGTCTTAATCGGAGTTGAAGACGACAGAGAAAACGAAATGTACTCGTCGGCTGTCCACCCGAAAGTTAGTTCAATGACGATAAAAGCAAGTGTCATCGATAATATCATCAACAACAATATGGTTTCATCCCAATCAAAAAGCCCTTTGCGTGACCTTCTCCTCCTCTTTTTCCTTGGCGGCATCGGGGCATTCGTCCTCCCTCGCATTCTCCTGATGCACCGCATAGTTCTTCTGCTTGGCGGATTCGTCGTATTGATGAATGTCAGTTATTTCCAGTTTGCATCGTTCCATATCCTACCGCAAACGATCTATCTCGCACTGCAACTTGCCGCTTTTTTAATCTTGGCGCCTATGCTGGACAGCAAGATGCTGGCAGGTTCAAAACGAGCCATCAAATCCGCGATTAAGCCTAAATTCCACCGCTCCGGCGGTCACGATGTCATCTCACAGCCGCCAGTCCGTGAATTCCGGAATACAAAAAAAGATCGTGAGGAGCAGCAGACATCAGCTCTTCCCTTTGACTCCTCGAAGTCGAAAGACAGCAGCAATATCATTACTCGAAGTGAGATTTACGACCACCAGGCTATAAGTGGCGAAACCAAAGATGCCAGCTCTTCTCGAAAAACTGCATCGGGTACGAATACCACAGAAAGTTTCGACCCACAGGGGATTGAGCTCGAAGACTCACCGATGGCAAGCAACAGCCCGATGCCCTCCAAACCGTTTAATATCGAAAATCCGGCCTCCAATCCTGATGACTCAGACAAGCTCAGTTTTGGCATGTATTCGCAGCCCGAACTGAAGAATCTTGGACGCTATCAGGTGGTCGGCACCTTGGGACGCGGCGCCATGGGGCTTGTATATAAGGGCATTGACCCGGCAATCAACCGGCCCGTCGCGCTCAAAACCATCCGTCTGGATTTTGTCAATGACCCGGCTGAGATGGCAGAACTCAAGGAACGTCTGTATCGCGAAGCTCAAGCCGCAGGTAAGCTTTCACATCCAAATATCGTGACAATATACGATGTTGGTTCCGAAGGTCAGTTGCAGTATATCGCGATGGAGTTCCTCCAAGGGCAGACTCTTGAGGATCTGATAAAGAAGAAAACCAAGTTCAACTATAGAATCATCGCGCAGATTATCAGCCAGATTTGCAACGCTTTGGATTATGCCCATGACAAAGGCATTGTCCACCGCGATATCAAACCGGCCAATATCATGATTCTGAAAGATTATTCGGTCAAAGTAATGGATTATGGTATTGCCCGAATAGACTCCAATTCAATGACCAAGACTGGCATTGCAATGGGTACGCCCAACTATATCGCTCCTGAACAACTCAAAGGAATGACAACCGACCGCCGGGCTGACCTCTTCTCTCTCGGTGTCGTGATGTACGAAATGTTGCTTGGACGCCGTCCATTCAAGGGAGAGAGCATTACCGCCCTTATCTACTCAGTTATCAACCATGACCCGGAAAAGCCATCTAACATCAATCCTCAGGTACCGCTTCTCTTTGATCACATTATCGCCAAAGCGCTTAAGAAAGACCCGGCCCAGCGCTACCAGAAGGCAAGCGACATCACCACCGACCTTGTCGATTTCCTTGCCGCATTTGCCCAGCGCCAGAACTGATAAAGAAAGTCTCTTCTAACTTCTTCGTTACCCGACGCCGCGACATGATGTTGCGGCGTCTTTTTTTGCCCAAAGGACTGCATGCAGTCGAAGGAGCTAACTTGTTGTGCGATAGGGAATCAAAGACAATTTAGATAGAAATAGATGAATGAATTGACTCGGGTTACTTCTGCTCTTCACCCTTCTCAAGAATCTCTTCCACAAGAGACATAGCCACACCTGAAAGCATCACCTCGACTCCAAGCTGGGTAAAATCGCTCGAGATAAGCTCACGATTGAGCGCGGCATAAAGAGAGCATGAAGCCCCCTTCTCGACAACCAATCCGGACAGTCGGTCTTTGGTTTCAGCAACGAAGGTAACTTCGCCGAGTTCTTCGGAAATAACCCAGCCGGAGACATTGTGAAGCTGCAAATGCGAATTGCCAGTGTAGATAACTACAAGCATTCCTCTGGTTTTTCCGAGCTTGGTCTCGGGATATATCTCCAGTACAAGAAGGCGTTTCTCATCAGGATTGGATATTTTGAGCCGAAAATGCTCTTTTTCAAAAGAGATTTTTTCGGCTCCGAGCACCTTCCCAACGGCTTGCGCGTTATCGCTCGTGAACATTGTGGCCATACCAAGTCTTAAGGCTAAAAGCTAGACACGATTGCGATGTTGTTAATGCCCCTGCGGCTGATCTGTTTTTGTCACAGTGCTCTTGAGCGATTCGACCGGCGAATCATCGAGTGAGCCTTTGACTTCATCGGTCGTCTGCTTCATTGCCTTCTTGAAATCACGAATTCCCTTGCCCATTCCCTGCGCTATCTCAGGAATGCGCTTCGCTCCGAAGAGCAGAAGAATTGCAAGAAAAATTATAAAGAGTTCCCATGGACCCATACCAAACATAATCGTTTACTCCTTCGGCTCTGCCGATGTTATAGGTACCACCATCTGAAGTAGAATATAACAAGCAAAACCACCAAAACGGACATAAAGTTTATCTTAACCATAAAACCGACTGTAAAAGCCAGCGTGTAGAGGTTAAGCGTAAATGGACTAAAACCAATTTCAATGGACTTGGTGAACAGTATCTTGGCCGCCCCATCCGGCAAAAATGTGCCGATTATTTCGCCAACAAGTCCACCAAGCATCGCCCCCAAAATCAGAGCGGTCATGATAAAGGCAATTTCACGCCCTTTCATGACCTGGCCGCCATTGAAAAGGACGGGCGTGGGGCCGCAATTGACTCAAATATCTTAAGTCCGTCAATCGAACCCAGAAGAGCTTCGACCGCCCGCTCAGGATGGGGCATCATTCCCAGAACATTCCCCTCTTGGTTGATTATACCAGCAATGTTGCCAACTGAACCATTCGGATTGGCAGAATCTGTAATGCGACCCCCACTGTCACAATATCTGAACAGCACCTGTCCGGCATCCTCGAGCATGCGTATATCCCCTTCAAAGTTGAAATAATTTCCTTCACCATGATTTATTGGAATCTTGAGTATATCCCCAACCGAACTTGCAGCCGAAAAGAGTGTGTCGGCACGTTCCACACGCAAAGTAACATACTTGCAACTGAAGCGAAGCTGGGCATTACGGAGCAGCGCGCCGGGCAAAAGACGCGACTCACACAGCGTCTGAAAACCATTGCAGATACCGATGACAATTCCGCCTGACTTAGCGAATGAAATAACTTTGTCCATAATCGGCGAATGGCTTGCAATAGCGCCCGTACGGAGGTAATCGCCGTACGAAAACCCGCCCGGCAAAATAACACCATCGCATCCCTGCAGGTCATTTGAGGCATGCCACAAATAGGCGACCTCTTCTCCGAGTTGGTCACGAATCGCCATATAGGCGTCGTAATCGCAATTTGAACCGGGGAAAACCACCACGCCAAATTTCACGACTTCTTCTCCACACTGTAATTTTCGATCACAGGATTTGTTAACAGCTTGGAGCAGACTTCGCTTACTTTTTTGTCAATATCCTTGGCATCGCCTGATACTTCTAACTCAAAAAATTTACCGGAGCGGACTGAGATAAAGTCATCATAACCGAGTTTTGTGAGAGCCTTGTGGATAGTAACACCCTGCGGGTCGAGCACCCCGTCTTTGAGACGAACATTGACGATTATTTTCTCGGTCTTAGCGATCAATGAACTCATCTTTCGTCCTTCTGGAGCCGTTTGTTCTTCCGGTTACTTTGCCCACTCCAAGCGAAAAGAGTTTGTGGAGCTGACGTACCATACCAAACAATATATAACCGGCCATACAAGGAAACAAGAGCAGTCTGGGGTTGAAAATAAGGCCGATTGCCGCAACCAGCATCAGGACTAATTTTATTCTATCGGCATTGGTTTCAAAGCGATCAGGCATGGCATCGTATTGAAATTGTGAAACCATCAAAAACGAGAAGAGCACAATCATCGAAACGAGCAGCTCGTGGTATTGTAGTCCACCCCATACATGGTAGCTGAAGATAATAAATGAAACGAGAGTCAAAGCCGCCCCTGGGACAGGGAGTCCGACGAAATCTTTTTTCTCCTCGCTGTCGGCAAGAAGATTATATCTCGCCAACCGATACGAGGCGGCCATAATATAGACAATGGAGATTATCCAGCCCCATTTGCCAAGAGCGGAAAGTTTTATTGTGTGAACAATCACGGCCGGCGCTACTCCAAAAGACAAAAAATCGGCGAGGGAATCAAGCTCGATGCCAAACTGCGAGGTCGACCCGCTCAGCCTCGCTACTTTCCCATCGAGGGCGTCAAGAAAAGCTGCGAGCAAAATAAACCAACAGGCAGTTGTGATATTCCCTTCAAAAGATGAAAGGATGGAGAAAAACCCGCAGACGACATTTCCCATGGTGAACACACCGGGGAAAACTCCTCTATAGTCGCGCATCGCTCTCCTGTGCGGATTCCATAGAAAGTGATTCAACTGGCACCTTCAATTTGGCGATAATCGACTCTCCTCCGACTACTTTGTCCCCTTCTTTTACCATAAGCTCCGCGTCGGCGGGTAAAATCAAATCGGTGCGTGAGCCAAAACGAATAAGTCCGAAGCGATCGCCGCGATTCACAATCTGCCCGGTTTCAAGTTTACACACTATCCGGCGGGCAATCAGTCCAGCAATTTGTTTGAAAATAATCTTGATTCCTGAAGTGGTCGTCATCATGATTGTCGTCTGTTCGTTCAACTCAGATGCTTTGTCGGCATAGGCAACATGGAATTTACCTGGGTTGTATCGCACACTATCTATGGTTCCCGATGCCGGCACTCGATTGATATGAACATTGAATACCGACAGAAAGACAGAGACCTGAATGGCTTCGCCGCCGATAAAAGGGTGAACGCCTATTGGTTTGACCACAACCACTGCGCCGTCAGCCGGTGAGACCAGCATATTTTTCCCCTGTGGAACGATTCTCTCCGGGTCGCGAAAGAAAAAGGTCGTGAAAAGTGTGAGACAGCCGAAAAGAACACAGGTCCCAAAAAGCACCGGGCTGTTCCACCTATTCGCGCTCATCACAAATACCAGAGTCAGCACAAGACCTATCACTACAAAAATAATACCTTCTTTAGCTATCATCGTCCAAATACCTCTCTGAATATCACCGGGACATTCTTTGTATAGTACTTCAAATCAAAGCAGGCATCGATCTCTTTCACGCTGAGATATCCGGCAATCTCTTTGTCTGCTTTGAGCAGATCTCGAAATTTTCCCTTCCCCTCTGCTGCCTGAAAGGCCGTCCGCTGGACCATCCTATAAGCTTTCTCTCGCGAGCCAACCGGAGCGGCGAGCCCAAGCAGGATGCGTTGCGAGAAGACAACGCCGCCATTGAAGAAGATATTCTCCATCATACGCGTTTCATTCACCACAAGATTTATCAACACATCTATGAATTTCTGCAGAGCGTAATCAATGACAATTGTGGCATCAGGAAAGATCACCCGTTCAACAGACGAATGCGAAATATCCCGCTCATGCCACAAGGGTATGTTTTCCATCGCCGCGACTGAGTATCCCCTCAGAAGTCTCGCAAGTCCCGATATGCGCTCGGCGGTTATTGGGTTTCGTTTATGCGGCATCGCCGAAGAGCCCTTTTGTGATTTGCTGAATCCTTCCGACATCTCCCCAATTTCTGTCCGCTGGAGGTTTCGTATCTCCACCGCAAACTGCTCCAGAGACGATCCAAGCAGAGCGATGGCGGAAATAAACTCGGCATGGACATCTCTTTGAATAATTTGAGTTGTCACCCGTGCCGGTTTTAGCCCGAGGCGTTTGCAGACAAAGGCCTCAATTTTTGGATCAAGATGGGCGAATGTACCAACAGCTCCCGAGATACAACCCAGCCTCATTCCCTCGACTGAGGCATCGAATGCGTTCCTGCGTCGGACCAATTCCGTATACCACATGGCGAATTTCAGCCCGACTGTCGTCGGCTCGGCAATGATACCATGAGTCCGGCCAATGCAGAGAGTCATCTTGTATTTCAGCGCAAGTCGTTTTGTCTCCGCTATCGCCTTGTCTATTTTATCAGATATAATTTCCGCCGCTCGTTTTAGTTGAAGCGAGAGCCCGGTATCGACCACATCCGATGATGTCAGTCCGAAATGGACATACTTTGCGTTTTCACCAATCGATTCAGAGACCGAGGTGAGAAATGCTATTACATCGTGATTAACTTCTTTTTCGATCTTGTTTATTCGGGCGACATTGAATCTGGCTTTCTTACTTATGACGGCAAACGCTTTTTGCGGAATGATGCCATAGTGCGCCATTGCCCGCGCGGCTTCGATTTCAACCTCAAGCCATGTCTGATATTTTGCCTGATCGCTCCAAACCTGTCCCATTTCGGGGAGCGTGTAACGCTCAATCATGCTTTTGCTGTCGCCTTCTTATGATCAGAGATGAACTTTTCAAGTCCGCTTGTGGTGAGGGGATGATCCATAAGTTTCGACATGACAGAAAAAGGCATCGTAACAATATCCGCTCCGATGAGTGCCGACTGGACAATGTGTATTGGATGTCGCACGGAGGCCACGAGGACTTCGGTTTCGAAACCGTAATTGTTATAAATAGTCACGATCTGTCCAATCAAATCCATTCCATCGGCGGCAATGTCATCAAGGCGGCCAACAAAGGGAGAGACAAAAGTTGCCCCCGCTTTGGCGACCATAAGGGCCTGAATCGGCGAAAAAACGAGTGTGGCGTTGGTCATGATTTCACGTTCAGTGAGGGCTTTTATTGCTTTTAGTCCTTCAGGAATGGTCGGGATTTTCACAACAATATTGTCCGCTATTTTTATAAGCTCGTCGGCCTCGCGCATCATTCCGGCAAAGTCGATGGAAATGACTTCGGCAGAAACTGGCCCCGGAACAATCCTGCATATCTCAGCCAGAATCTCACGGTATGGCGCACTTTCTTTGACCACCAGCGATGGATTGGTGGTTACTCCATCAAGCATACCCATTGCTTCGGCTTTGCGGATTTCATCGAGACTTGCGGTATCTATAAAAAACTTCATCGTATCGTTCTCATCCGTCTCACTCTCCTTCTAATAGCCGACCGAAACCAAATAGAGACCCTCAGCCGGAGCGGTAAAAACCGCTCGCTCTCCTGTCGAGCCGGTCAAGATATTCTCAAACTTCCCTAAAGTCAAGTTATGCAGATTGTTATCCTGTGAACCCATCGAAAGGTTGATCATGCTTCCGACCAAAGAACGAACCATGCTATGAAGGAAGCGATTCCCTCTAATTTCGTATATGTAAAGGCTTCCGAACATGTACCAGCGCGAGAATTCGACCTGACAGACATTGCTTTCTTTCCTTGAAGCAGTCACACAAAAGGGACTGAAGTCATGTTCGCCACGCACCAAACGGGCAGATGACTGCAAAAGATTATAATCGAACTGCCGGGGCAGTTCGTAGCGGAGTTCATGATAAAGCGCCGACCGTTCGGGTGATAGCAGATAACGGTAGCGCCTAAACTTGGCAGAAAAGCGGGAATGAAACGACAGGTCGGTTTCAATCGATGACTTTATCCGAATATCATCCGGCAAATAGTAGTTCACAGCGTCGGCGTACCGGCTTGGCTCCAACTCGTGCTCGATATGAAAATTTGCGACTTGTCCTAGAGCATGGACACCGGCATCGGTACGACCGGCGCCATGCAGCGTTATCTCTTTTCCAGTCACACGTTTGAGGGCTTCGGTGATAAGCTCTTGTATCGTTGTGGCATTTTCCTGCATCTGCCACCCAGCGTATCGTGTCCCCTTGTATTCGACCACAATCTTTATATTTCGGTCCTGGCTCACAGCAAAATCACCATATAAAAGACAGTGATTCCGACCACACCGGCTATTGTGAGGGCACTTTCCTGCTTTCCGAAACGGGAATATGTGTACAGTGTCCGTGGTTTGTCGCTCCGGTAGCCTCTCGCATAAAGAGCATCGGCCAAGGCGTCGGCCCGGTCAACGGCTGTCATCAAGACTGGCAGAAGCAAGTGCGAGGTCATTCCAATGCGATGAAACAGTGAGCCGGTAAAGATAACCCCGCGAAGCATTTGCGCGTTGCGGATTGTCTGAAACTCCTCGTGCATTATCGGTATGAAACGAAGTGAAATATAGAGAATGAGGCCAAAATCATTTATCGGAACGCCAAGCCTCTGCAATGGCCGAAGGAACTTCACAACCCCCTCGGTCAGATCAACCGGCGAACTTGTCGAAAGCAGAAAAAGGGTAAGGGTAATAAATTGAATCAGACGCACAGTGTAAAACGAGGCCAGGACAAGGCTCTCTTTCGAAAGTTCTATGCCGAAAACCGTTAGGCGCTCGCCTGATGTATTACCGGAGAACAACAGATGATAGATGAATGTCAGAGGCACGATAACAATGATAACCGATAATGCCCGCTTAATTGAACTAAAGTTCTGACCCGATGCAATGAGGGAAACAAAACATGCGACAATAATAATTGATTGGAAAATGAACGAATGTGAGAGAAAGCCAAAAATCATGGCAACGAGCACGAGAATAATTTTCGCCCGTGCATCGAGGCGATATAGATAAGAATTTGTAATTGATTGTGAGGGATGTTTGTCGAGCGTTAGTTCAACCACAGTAATCAATATGTTACCGCGGAATCTTTTTACGCTTAGCCGAAGCAATCATCTCATGAGCTTTGCATCCCGGACAGCCGTTTTGCGATTTGGAATGGATAGCATAGCGAGTCAGGTACGCAATTGCGCCGACAACAATCGGCGCTATAAGGAACTGTTGCAGAAGTTCATTCATTTAGGAGACCACCCAATGTGTAAATTGATAGACTGCCATTGCTCCAAAGTAGGCCAATACTGTCATATAGGTAAAGGCGATAACGGCATATTTCCATTTTCCAGTTTCCTGCTTGATTGTAACAATTGTCGCTCCGCACTGACAGCAGAGCGCAAAGAAAACCATTACCGACAAGGCCACCGCGGGCGAAAATACCGTCTGACCAGCTTTGTCGCCATCAGCCCATCGCGCTTGTCTGAGCTTATCGGTCAGCGAAGCCGAGCCTTCGTCGACATCAGAGCCGAGATTGTAAATAGCGCCGAGTGTGGCAATAATAACTTCGCGTGCCGGAAACGAGGCAAGCGCTGCCATGGTTATCCGCCAGTCCCAGCCGAGCGGTTCAAAGAAAGGCTCGATAGCTTTTCCGGCTCGGCCAAAATATGAATCGCGCAAATACGCGCCGGCTTCTTCCTGATTTAGCTCGGCAATCTTGGTCTGTTGAGTAACCTCAAGAAGGCGTTTTTCGGACGCAAGATAGAAAATGCTATCGTGTGAAGTTGTGTCGGACTCGGTTGAATCATGCGAAAGGGTCTGCGTACGAAGGGCTTCTATCGATTCGGCGTCGGTTAGTTCAGCAAGCCGCAACTGGAGGTTATTCGATATGACTATCTGCTCCGGCGAACTTGGCGCGATCAATCGGTCTATGTCACTCTGGAGAAATTCTGTCTTTGTCGATGTTGTATTGATTGTTTCGATTCGTTTTTGATCGAAGCTCTCCCCTATCGTTTCCGAATGCGGATAGTAGCTGAGCGCCCAGATGAGAATGGTGATTGCCAGAATAATCGTTCCGGCCCGGGTAAGAAATGCCTGAGCGCGGGTCATGACCCGAAGACCAATTGATGACGGTCGCGGCCATTTATATGACGGCATTTCCATCATGAACGACCCGCGTTGCGGTTTGTACATGAATTTTTTGACCACAAAAGCAATGAGGACAGCGACCACCAAACCGAGCAGATACAAAGTCAGCAATATCATACCTTGGGAATTGAACACTCCCCAGTATGTTTTTTGCGGAATAAAGGCCGCGATCATAATTGTGTACACCGGGAGTCTCGCTGAGCAACTCATAAGCGGTGCAACCATTATTGTAAGAAAGCGGATATGTTTGTCCTCGATTGTTCTCGTCGCCATTATCCCCGGTATGGCGCAGGCAAATGATGAAAGCATGGGGATAAACGATTTGCCGGACAGGCCGCACCAACCGAACATTCGGTCTACCAGCAAAGCCGCCCGGGGCATATAGCCGGAGTCTTCCAGTATCGAGATAAATAGAAACAAAATAACAATTTGGGGAAGGAAGATTAAGACCGAGCCGACACCGCCGATAAGGCCATCGGTGATGAGTGAACGCAATGGCCCTTCGGTCATGAAAGATTCTGTATATCCCGACAATGAGCCAAAGAGCGAATCTATACCGCTCATGAGCGGTTCGGCCCAGGTGAATATAGACTGGAACATGAGCGTCATAAGGGCAAACAAAAACAGAGGGCCAAAAATGGGATGGAGCAAAACGCGGTCAATTTTCTCGGAAGACGAAGTTTTCTCTACATGCTGGCGGTCGATAACTTGTGAAGCGACTAAAGCCGCGCGCTCGGTCAGTCCTCGAGTTTCTGCCAAAGCGAGCGAACCGAACTTGTCGGCAAGTGTGGCTCTTCCCTTCTCGAGCACAATACGTCCATGCTCGCCGCTTGCGATTAAGAAAGTTTTCGAAGCTGGCCCGTGGTCGTCGAAAAGAATACGAAAATATTCGGCTTTAGTTCGAAAACCATTTTGAGTTGCATGCATCAAATCAGCGCAGACTCGCTCGACACTCGGGTCGTACGCCTTCAACACTGGAACTGTTCCGCGTTTCAATGCCTGTGCAACCGCAAGTTTTAGTTGCGGCACTCCCGTTCCTCGAGTTGCCACCACGGGGATGACGGGGATTCCACCAAGAAGCTGAGAGAGTTTCTCATAGTTGCACTCTATACCTTCGCGTTTGGCTATATCAACCATGTTAAGCGCGACGACTATAGGACAGCCGATTTGCGAGGCTTGGAAGAGCAGATAGAGTCCGCGCTCGATATTTGTTGAATCTATGACTGAGATTATGACATCCGGCTGGGTGGCCTCGCCGATACTTCCAAAGAGCGCGCCTGCGGCGATATACTCATCGGGGGAATTCGCGGCGAGTGAATATGTCCCCGGAATATCGACCAGTGTGTATGTTGGTCCCGAATCACCTTCGACATGGAATCGGCCTGAGATTTTTTCTACCGTCACACCGGGATAGTTCGCCACACGCTGGCGAAGTCCAGTCATGGCGTTGAATAATGTAGATTTACCGCAATTGGGATTGCCGCAGATCGCAACTGTCACGGTTTGCGGGTTGGTGACATTCTTCGAAGATTTTTGGGTAGCGAGCGTTGGCATGGATCGGATGAGACGAGTTAGCCGACTATTTCGCGCTCGAGTTCAACAGAGATCTGGGCGGCATCAATCTGCCGAAGCGAATAGACGCCTCCACCCACACGGACAACTATCGGATCCCTGAGCGGGGCTTTCCTTAAGTAGGTAATCTCGCGGCCAGGAGCAAGGCCCATCTCGGTCAGACGGCGAGCGATGAGAGTATCTCCGGTGAATCCAACAAGCTTACCTTTTTGGCCGGGACTCATTTTGTCTAATGATGTCATTGTATCTTTCTGTTCGAAAAGTGTATGTGAAGTTAACATGATGGTTATTTCGCTTTAATCTAATTTTCTCGGTCAGGGCCAGCGGCCTGCTGAACTTTTTGACAGTCTTTACAGTAGCCGAGTACTTCGATTTTAAGGCCCTCAATTGAGAAGTCTTGCTTCTGTGATTCTGATTCGAGTAGATCGGCGATGCGACCGGCATCGAATTCCACGACTTTCTTGCAGTTCACACAATAGAGATGGCCGTGCGGACGCCGTGTAATCCGGTCATAGCGGGTGACGCCGTCGCCGAGATTGACTTCTTCGGCCAAGCCGACTTTGCAGATAAGTTTGAGATTTCTCCAGACAGTGCTGTAGCCGACGGAATGATCAAGGCTTCGTACCCTCTGATATAGCTCATCGACAGTAACATGTTCGCCCAGTTCAAAGAACGAGCGAAAAATAAGCTCGCGCTGGGGGGTCATCTTGAAACCTTTGGTTCGTAGAAACTCTCGCATATTCCTTTATCCTATTGGCATCGGCCAATTGAAATTGGTTTTCAATTAGAACAAAACATGGAAGAAAGTCAAGTGGTGTTGAAAGAAAAATCTCGGGAGCCCGGCTGGCGCAAGTTTGCTTGTTTTTTTCAGCGAGTTATACGCCATCACCTTGCGGAAGGACGCCAAGATTGAGCTTTCTTCTGAGTACGGAATAAAATGAATTTTCGGGAAAGCTGATAAATCGGGATTTGAAATCGGCCAGAGTGATGGTTATAACATCGCTGTCTGTTATCGGAGACATAATCTGGCCATCGAGAGTAAGCGAGGCCGTTCTTCCTTCGGAAACCATCCTCAGTGTCAGCCTCTCCGTAGCGGGGAAAATTATCGGCCGCATGGTCAAGGCGAAAGGAGAAATTGGGGCGGCGATCATGGCATCCATTGTCGGATAGACAATCGGGCCGCCGACCGCTAAAGAATAGGCAGTCGAGCCGGTCGGGGTCGCGATTATCATACCGTCGCCAGTAAATGTGACGACTTCCTGATCATTGGCCTTCAGATTTATGGTAATTACTCGGCTCACGGGCCCGTGGTTGATGACAACATCGTTGAGCGCATATGGCTCAGAAAGTTTCTTTGAGCTTCCATTCGTATCCACTTTCAATAACATGCGCTCTTCGATACGATAATTACCGGAGACTATTCTTTGGAGGGCGGATACAAGCTGGTCGCCCCGCTGTTGAGTGAGAAAACCCAGTGAACCAAGGTTTATCCCCAGCAAAGGAGTTTCGGCTGTACCCACCGCTCTGGCAGAGGAAATGAGCGTGCCGTCGCCTCCCATGGAGACAAGCACATCGACTTGGGATGCGATTTCTTTCGCAGGAGAAAAAGATTTATGGGATGTTGCGACTGGCGCAAGGTCTTCGCTGAGAATTGACTGATGCCCGTTCGTCTCTGCCCATTGGACAAAGAGCCGAACAGCCTCATCAGCTCCGGCGCGTTTAAGATTGGCAATAAGTCCAAATTTCATATTGGTGCAAGATAGCTATTTCGAGAACATAACTGCAAGGGATGAAAGTTGGGTTTGGGGGAAGGAGTTAGCGGAAGTGCAGTCAATCCTCCCTCTTTTTGTCATTCCAGCTATCTTTGTCATTCCAGCGCAAGCTGGAATCCAGGACATCTTTTCTTCCTCTTGTAGAGCGGGTCATTCTTATGCCCCGCGAGTCTTCTCTCAATTGAACATGCCCTCATCCTCCCCTCTCCCAGGGGAGAGGTGAAAGAAAAGATCACACCGCAAGCAGTGTGGTCCAAGAATTCGGCGCGCGACACCACAGAAACAATGTCAATCCCTCAAAATGTCATTCCAGTCCGCCGTGGTGGATGCCCGACACGTCGAGACAGTCAGGCGGTGGCGGATGACAGCACGGACGAAGATGGATTCCAGTTTTCACTGGAATGACAATGTAGGGAACTTCTGCTTCAGTCTTCGGTAGCCCAGCACACAGCTGGGTGTTTCCTGCCCGGTGTGAGCATGATCGAATTGCTGAAACATGGTGCGGGACAGAGATTTTCGAATCCGCCAATGGAGGACGGCCCGCACGAAGACGAAGATGGATTCTCCGCCACCGGCGGACGGGAATGACATAGAAGAAGGAATCGCTGAACCGCAGGCCGCCCCTGCGGGACGTATACCAACCACGAGTAGAACGGTCAGGTTACAATAAGAGATCACACCGTCCGCCACGGCGGAGTGTGGTACAAGACTTAAGAAGTCGCTCCTCGCAACTTGGATTCATAATTTTTGGTGCGGGGCGGGAGATATCGGCTTTGATTCGGATGGGCTACTTCTCGTCGGTGCCGGTACCGGCAAAAAAATCATCATGGGTATCGCCGTTCACATCGCCGAGGTTGACCAGAAGCTTCCCGAAATACGCGCTCCCCTCGACATAAGCTCCGGGTCTAAATATCTTCAGATCAGGAATCGTGTCGAACTTTGAGCCTCCCCAAAAGAGTCAGACTTCACCGGCGATAAAATCAGCCACTGAGTATTGGTAGTTGACGGCAAGGTCAGCTTCGCCGTCTGCATTAAAATCGCCTGTGGCAATTGCAAACACACCGGCAAATCCGCCCGGGCCAGTTGTATTAATCGGCTCAAAAATGTAACTGACGGCAGAGTCAAGGGGAGCTTTCAAATTGAAAAAGAGTACTTTTTCTTGTTCATAATTTATTAGAGCAAGCTCATCATGCCCATCACTAAGAAAATCATGAGCGACAATTGGAGTCCTCGCACCAATATCGATATTGAATCCGAACCAGTCATCGCGGATAGTGTCTAACAGCGGTCCACCATAAAATACGTCGTATCGGAAAGTTAGAGGGCCAGAGGGGCGCAACACCGCAAAATCTATGGAACCGTCACTATTCAAATCACTCAGCGGCCTCACAACCTGAAAAGAGCTGTTAAGTCGAAACAGCAGGCTTTGCTGGAATGGCTCAAAGCCGCCGAACATATAAGTTGCTGGCCTTGCATCGGCCGTTATGAAATCATCGAACCCATCTCCATCTCCATTTTGGTCGCCGAGCGCTGTGATTGCAATTCCGAAAAGAGTTCTCGTGGTGTCCGACTGGATGTAGCCGAGCTGTTGAGGCTGTTGGGCTGATGCGCCACTTGCGCACATCGCTCCGCAGAAGATGAATACTATTAGATAACGATTACAAATCAAACGAAACACTGCGCTACTCCCCGCATCCTTAAAAAGCTTAATTTAAGGACGCACAATCGGCGGCAATGTCAAGAAAAAACTCCCAACCATGCGAACAGACGCCATTCCTGTGTGACCAATTTGTGACTACTCTGAGTCCAAATCTGTCAAAAATGAGCCAAATCAGTGCAAATACCAAAGGAGTAAAAGTTGAAGGTCGCCAATGAATTACGTTACAATTCGATCAGACGCGGCAACGTCCAGAATGCAGCCGCCACGCTAAGTACCTTCACCTTTACCGGAATGAATCTGACTTCGACCCGCTGATTGAACGCTGATGCGACTCGCTGGAGCATATTCAAGGAATGACCGGGGTAATCAGCGTTCTCCAGACGGGAGATCACTGATGGTGTTGTCTTTACCATCTTCGCCAGTTGCTTCTGGGTCAGCTTGCTCTTAAAGCGGAGCTTGAAGATTTCCCGGGCGATCTTTGCGTTTACCCGTTCCGGTTGCAGTAACGATTTTCGCTTCGGGTTGCCTTTATAGTAACGGTCGTGAAGGATCTTGACCGCTCCGGTTGTTTTCTTCTTCATCGTTTTCACTCCTTAGTATCTATGGCGGCTCGGCGACTACTGGAATTTCGTCCGCCGCTGAATCGCCGACTTAATTTCGCTTCCAGGCATTTCAGCCTGTCGTCTCGAGAACCCATGAGACAGCATTACGAGTTGCTTGTCGTAAAAGAAGTAGAGCACACGGTAGTTAATCGATTGCGGCTTGACGCGCAACTCTTAGATATCATCTCGGTGGTTAGCACTCGAAAATCGTTTTTATGTTGCGGCCTCTGCCAAAACGAATTAGGTTCTCGGAAATGTTTTCTGCGAATGAACATAAGCGAAGCGCCGGATCAGTAATTTTGCATGTCAAAGGCCCTAAGGTTTTTGCATCGCAATTTTGCGAAGTGAGGGCCTCTGCTTTATTCGTGGATACAGTAAATCCTGTCTCTGTAAGTCGTTGTCCGGCAACATTCGTTGCCCCCGTAGCTCAAGTGGATAGAGCATCTGCCTTCTAAGCAGAGGGTAGCAGGTTCGAGTCCTGCCGGGGGTAGATTTTGAATCTGTGCACGGATAGCGATTGGCCTTCCCCCGAAAAAGTGGACGGTTAGTTAAGACACTTGATTGACTTTTTCAAACTCGACCGGACTCACGTAACCGAGCGTCGAGTGTCTTCGACATCGATTGTAAAACACTTCAATATACTCAAAGACCTTCGCTTTTGCCTCCTCTCTGGTGACAAAGGGTTCACAGGCCGTCAACTCGCGCTTCAATGTAGCAAAAAACGATTCCATAACCGCATTGTCCCAGCAGTTCCCTTTGCGGCTCATACTCCCAATCACCTGCCTATCCCGCAGAAGCTGTTGGTACGGCGTGGCCGCGTACTGAACACCCCTATCAGAATGATGCACCAGTCCCGGCTGTGGTCGGCGTCGACCAAGAGCCTGCTGCAAGGCGGTCATGGCAAGACGGCCGTCGATCCGCTCGCCCAGCGCCCAGCCCACAATCTGGCGCGAAT